>Ga0187881_10000002_pt1 | contig 576803 bp, 526 predicted proteins | sample June2016WEW_19_1_2_FD_133017 | JGI IMG/M metagenome (GOLD analysis project Ga0187881, IMG submission 133017) | Peatland microbial communities from SPRUCE experiment site at the Marcell Experimental Forest, Minnesota, USA - June2016WEW_19_100 | ecosystem: Environmental > Terrestrial > Soil >... | reverse complement strand
GTTGAGCTTGGCGACGCGGCGGCCATCGCCATCGTAGAGGTAGTTCGCACCCGCGGCCGAGGTCATTTCGCTTTCGGCGTCGTAGGTATAGGAGTTGACGGTATCGTTCAGCGTGTTGCCCGCAGCGTCGTAACCGAACGTGGCGACGCGGTTGGAAGCGTTGGCAGAGACGGGAGCCACCTGGGGCTCGCTACAGCCCGAGTAGTTCGGGTCGGCGTTGCCCGGCGCAAGGAGATTGGCCCAGACGTCGTAGGTAAACTGATAGCCCCAGCAGTTCGCGCTGCTCTTCAGCACGGTGCCCGCCGAAACCAACCGGTTCAGGGGGTCGTAGCTGAAAGTCTGCGAGCGATTGTTGTTGATGTTGTTGGTGATGCCGTAGACGTGCCCGGCGTTGCCGTGAGTGACCGGATCCACGAAGTTGTAGGTGATGTCTATGGCGCTGCCGCCGGACGAGAGAGCCTTAAACTCCAGGGGCTGGAGGCGATTGTTGTAGGAATGGGTGATGTTCAGGCCCGTGAACGACGCGGTCTTGCCGATGGACAAGGCTGAGTAGGCGCCGTTCGGCATGTAGCAGACGCCGTCGCTCCCAACGCCATTCGCGCAGGCGCCGAATGCGTAGGTGATACCGTTCGAGGAGTCGGTGGCCTTGCTGGGGCGGCCGGCGCTATCGAAGACGTAGTTCACGGTCCGGCCGGTGGGATAAACGGCCTGGTAGTTGTTGCCGGCAAGGTCGAGGTAGTAGGTGGCCGTCTTCGGGTTCGGGATACCGTTGATGGCGCGCTTGTCGGTGGTCCACCAACCCGTGCCGACGGTGAGATCGTAGCTCCAGGCTTCAGCGCCGGCGGGGTCGCACATGCCGGTGCGCTTGCCGATGCCGTTGTTGATCGTCAACGAGGGAAGAGTGCAGCCAGAGGGCGGAATGGCGTCGTAACCGTATTTGACGGTGGGGGTGGTGCCATCGTTATAAGACCGTTGAGTGACGCGATTCAGTGGATCGTAGACGTAGTAGGAAGCGATGCCGCGGGCGTCGGTCTTAGTGATGACGTTGCCGTTCGGGTCGTAAACGTAGGTGGTCGGCACCGTCGCGTTGGTGGCAGGGTTGGTGTTCGATTCGGGATTCGTGGAACTCGTCAGGCGCGAGAGCGAGTCGTAAGCGAAGGAGCGCGGGCGCCAGGTGGCAGAGGCCGAGCCGCAGGGGGTTGCAGTGCCGGGCATGGGATTGAATGTGGAAGTGTCCCCGCCCTTCTGCACCGCGCAGTCGAGATTGCCGAGCGCATCGTAGGCATACTGGGTGACCAACTCCGTGGCCGGGTTTATGCTCCCGTTACTGGACCCGCCGGCGAGAGCCCCTTGGCATGATGCAGAGAACGATGGGGAGGAGAATAGGCCGCCACCCGACGCGGAGTAGATCGAGGACGAATAGCAGGCCAGGGAGTAGTTCGTATTGGCGCCTGCGGTCTTCGCCGTCAACGTGAGGGTCGTCCCCGAGAGCGCAGCGGTCACGGGCAGGGAGCTGTTGTTCACGGCGTTCTTCAAGTTGAGCGCCACGGACGCAGCGGTGTCCGACTGGCCGTAGCTCACGGAGGCGGGGGAGCCGGCGACGGTAACGGAGACGGTGCCGGTGTCGTAGGTCGTGCCGCTGTTGCTGCCTCCACTGAGCGCGCCGGAGGAAGGAGTCACCCAAAAGGAGCCGGTACCGAAATCGGTGTTGTCGTTGCTGTAATGGGAGGAGATGAAGGAGTAGTTGGTGGAGGAGCCCGTCACCTTCGAGCACATGGTGACCGTGCTTCCGGTGGCGGTAGCCACCACGGGCGAGGAGCTGGCGTTAAGTAGATTGGCCAGGCCCGAGGCCATGGTAGCGGCCGTATCCGTTTGCCCGTAGGTGACCGAAGCCGTAAACCCGTTGACCGTCACGGACATGGTGCCGGAATCGTAAACCGTGTACGGGCAACTGCCAGCGCCGGCAGAATGACAGGGATCGAGGGCGGCGGACTGCTCATAGCCGCTGACGGTCAAGGTGCGGGTGCCAGGCGTGCCGGGGACATGTTGTTCGCCGTTAGTATTGGTGGCAACCGTTGCGGGACCTGAGCCCGGCGTGGGCGTGTAAGTGAATTGGGGCCAGGGCTCGTCCACTTCGACGAGGCGGCCGAGACCGTCGGTAACCGACCGGCGCTGGCGGCCGGTCTCGTCGGTGACCAGGGTGGCGTTCCCGTAATGGGCGGTCGTGACATTGTTCGCGGAAGTGGTCCCGTCAGGGGGAATGACCTGGATGGTGCGGCCTAGGGCGTCGTAGAGAGAAGTGGTAACGCCGTCGGTGGGTGAGGACGCGGAACGGTGGGGATTGGATTGGGTGAAAACGCGGCCGAAACCGTCGTAGGTGATGTCGGTGATGACCGTGCCCTGGGGATCGGAGGTCAGCAGGGTGCGAACGACGTGGCCCATACCGTCCTTCGCGCTGGTGCTGACGAGATTTTGCGCGGAGTTGGTTTTCTTGGTGGTGGTGACGCTGGGGGTGTTGTTCGCGGAACTATAGGGAGAATCGTTGTAGCTGATGGTGGTTTGGCCGCCATCGGGCGCGTTGATCTGCGTGGGGCGGAGGAAGGGATCGTTGTATTGGTAGGTCGTCCCCGCGCGGCTGGCGTTAATGTCGTTCTGATCTCGTGAGGAGGTGAGTTGGCCGCTGTTGTAGTCGTAGGTGAACTTGCTGCTTTGCCCGAGCGGATTGGTGATTGTCGTTAGGTAAGCGTTGGTGTTGCCCGGGGGCGCGCCAACCGAATATTGATCGTCGTAATAGTAGTGAGTGGTGTGCTGCGCGGGATTGGCGCCAGGAGCGTTTCCGTTCGGGTCAACCATGAAGGTGACCTGGCCGGTTTCGTCGTAGGTGTAGGTGGTCGTGGCGTCAACACAACTGCCGGGCTGCAAACATCTCGCGGTCTTCCTGGTGAGATTGCCTCGCGGGGCCGTGCCGCCGGAGCCGAAAGCGGATTCGTCGTGCGTGCCGGCGACCAGGCCGCTCACGCCGGCGACTGAGGGCGCAGGAGTCGTGCCACACAACGAAGAACCGCCGTCGTAGTAGAAGTCGGTCTCGGCTACGGTGTTGCCAGTGGCGTCGGTGACGACCGTCTGGCAAGGAGCATCGGCGATGATGCCGGGCGTGCCGGAGAAGGGCTGGTACGTCGTGATGGTTTTTCGGGAGGGCGAAGAAGCGCCGAAGTCGTATTCGTCTTTCTCCTTGAGCTGGGGGAATGGCCAGTTGGGGGCGCAATTAGCGCCTGCATAACAATAGACGATCTGCGAGGCTCCGGGATCCGGGCCGTCCTGGAGCGTGGTTTGCTCGCCGGCCAAACTGAGTTGGTCGTACCAAGTCTTGTTGACGGTGCGAAGCTGCGTGGAGGTGCTGTTGTCGTAGTAGCTGATGGAGGATTCGACGGGGACCTGGTTGGTGAGAACACTACTATTCGTAAACGGTTGGGGTGGCAGGGCAATCGGCGAGTAGGTGTAGGAGGTGGTGGAACTCTTGCCGGTGACGTTATCGGTGGTCGTCACGGTGGTGGTCTTCTGCGTCCAGGTAGTTCCCGGGGCGCTTCCGCCCATGTTCCACGTGGTTGTGTAGGTAAATGTCTGGGTCAGGGAGGGCGTGGCGCCGCCAAAGCTCACCTGACGCATGGAAACGACGGGGGTCTGGTACTGGTATAAGCATCCAGCCTGCGCAGCCCCCCATTGCGCACACCTACCCGTGCCATCGTTCATCGTGGCCATGCAATACCCTGCTGGGTACAAGGCGAGTTCATTCAGGGAGGAACTCTGCCACTGGTACTTGACCCAGCCGCCGGTGGGATAGTCGATCTCGTTGAGTAGCCCATAGGGGTTCTGGAATCTGGTGTCCGCATTGTCCATGCCGTAATGAAAGGTGTAGTGCTGGTTGTTGGGCAGAGTGATTTGGGACACGACGGTTTGGGTCTCCCCTGAGACGTTGGGAGGCGCCGTGCAGGAAGTACCTTGCGGGGTGGGAACGACTTGATGGGATGACACCGGGAAAGTAGAAGTTACGGTCGTCCAGGTCACCTGGTAATTGACGCCGGCGAAGGAGAGGGCATTCGTGGTTCCGGCCGGACCGAAACCGGAGCCCGAGATGGCCGTCCGGCCAAGGGTGTCCGTGAGGGTGAAGTTTCCGCTGGCATCAACGGCCAAGGTGGCCTTGTTGCCGTTGCGATCTTCGATGGAGGTGGGCATTACCCCCCAGCCGCTGTTATTGCCATCGCGGAGAGTGAAAGAATTTGTTATCGTTCCGAAATAGTATGCAGTTCCGTCGTTGCCGTACACGGCCGGAGGTAAAGCCAGGAAGGCGGGTTGCGTATAACTATCGGACCTCGGGGTCAGGACGGTGTAGAACTGCCCATCTCCTCCGGCGCCCATGGGAGGCCCTGTGCAAGCTTGGGTCCCCTGGATGGTGTCCGCCCACTGCGCACCTACGTATAAAGAGTGGAGGCCGCCGGAAGGTTCTCGAAACACGTAGCCGGATACCTGGTGACAGCTATAGATGGTGTAGACAGGATTACCGTCGTTAACCCCGGTTGCGAGGGCAATGTCTAACTCCGAATCATTGTAGCTCAGGGCCGGGAGCGAGTAGCTCCAGCCGCCTTGCGCAAAAGCACCCAGATTGGATTTCCATTGCACCTGCCCCAGGTAGGGAGCCTCCAAGGGCTCGATATGGTGGACGCTGTTGGAGTCGTAGTCGAAGAAGAAAGGAATGCTGAAGCCGCGGCTGGGTGGCACGGGCGCCTGGATGCGCAGGCTAACGGAACCATTGGCGGGGTTCACCGTCTCCGAAAGACCCTGGATGTAGTCGTGGCCGACGCCGGGAATGGGCGTGGAGGTGGTGTCCGTGACGTTGCTGATCTGCGCCGGAGCGGCAGGAGCGAGGAAAAGTGAAAGACAGGCGACCAGCAAAGCGGAAACCAGAAGTGTGAACGTGCGGGACGCGGACGTGGCCATTGACTATTCCTCCGTTGACGTAGCGGGGCGAAAAACCAAGTGCCACGGCGAGTGGGCTCCATCCGGAGAGGGCCAGATGGACACAAAATGAAAAAGGACCTGGCGGCCGTATCACCGTTGATTCGAAAGCTGGGAAGGCTTTTATGCCGGGCGGGAGGGATTGTCAAGTAACAAAATTGTTATAGCGAGTGTTGCGTTGGCGAGAAATACCGTGGGCAGCAAGGAGAGAAAGGAAAAGAGATAGGCAGCCGGACGCGGAAGGAAGGCTAGGTTTCGAGAGGTTGGCGGATGTAGGCGGCGCCGTGACGGTAGAGTCCTGCGGCCTGAATCTTGTGCGACGACACGATGCGGATGGGAACGAAGATGTTCCCGCTGCCTGGGGTGAACGGGACGGCGACATCGAGGCGGGTTCCTTGAGGATACTCGTTCCGGCTGCGGAAGCTTAGGCCGCCGCGCGAAAGGTCCTCGCAAACGGCGACTTCCTCCTGAAAGCCCCGCCGGCGGATGCAGGCGAGCAGCCGTGCTTTCACGCGGGTGCGGTTGCGCGAAGGGGTAATCCTTTCGGTCTTGCCGGTGACGTCGGGCACGCTTGCGTCGGCGGCCGCCGGGCCTTCGCCGACCGCTTCCACCCAGATAGATGGCGCATCGCAGCTCTTGCAGTGCCGGGCGACACATTTGCGGACTTCGAACGATTTCAGTTCCATCTCGTTCAGGTAAACGACTTCGCGCTTTTGGCAGAAGCTGCATTCCATCAGCATGCGGCCCAGCGCCTGTTCGCCCAGGTACGGGGCGGGGAAGTCGATTTCCCAGAAATCCACCTTCGGTTCGAGGATATGGATGGCGTAGAGGAAACCGTCCTTATCCTTGTCGATTTCCGCGAGGACGCGTGCGCGCGCCGTCTTGAGCACTTCGCTCTTGGTCGTGCGCTTGAGCGTCAGGTCCTGTCCGGCCGAAAGAGGCGATTCGGAAAAGACCACGCCGCCGTTGCGGCTCACCAGGAGCGTGCGCAACTGCAAGGTGACCGTTTCGCCGCCGGCGTTGAGCCACGAGCCTTCCACCGCCAAGTGCAGGCTCACGCGGTCGCTCTGCCGCATTCCTTCCGTACGCATCGAGTTCGCGTTCCTCTGAGAGGCGCTCTTGGTCCAGACTAGCATGTTGTGCCGGGCTGTCGGCCAGAAGGCTTGACCGGCGCGTGCCGTTTTTGCTACGTGCGCTCCACCCGCGTATTCCTCCTGTTGCCGCTTTCGCGACTTGCACTTTCGTGTTATGTGGCAATCTCTCCGGCCTTCCCGGACAATGGTCGGGGTGAGCGTCGGTGAGTGGTAGGGTCCCGGCCTCAGTTGACGGAAAGTGCGTGTTCCATGCCGGATGACGCCAAGAAAGCGGACCCACGTTCCAATCGTGCAGGCCACTCAGTGGGATGGGGCATTCGCGATCGCCGATACGCGATTCGGTATCCTTTTGACGCTGAAGTTCAGGTGCTCGATTTGGAAACCGGGTCACGTACGTCTGGAACCACGACCGACATCTCCTTCGGCGGCTGCTTCGTTCGTGGCGGCCGTCCGCTTGCACCGGGCACGCGCGTTCGCCTTTGGCTGACGAAGAACAAGAAGACCGTCGAGGTGTTGGCCCGCGTTCGCACCGTGAAACCCGGCCTCGGCATGGGGGTCGAGTTTGTGGACCTCGATCCCGCGGCTTACGCCATCCTGCAAGGTTGGTTCGACGCGCTGCGCGCCCGCTGAAGATTCCCTGTCGCTCCCCTCGTGGACGATGCCCTCGGGATTACCTCTTCGCCTGGGAGTCTCGTCCGGTCTAGGGCTGGGTCTCGAGAGGATGCAAGCTCTTTTGGTAGAACTCGTTCTGCAGCTTGAGACTCTCCTGATCCGTTTTCACGGCCCGTATTGCTTCGACGATGTTCGTGACCCAGTTCGCGGCGTCCCATGCGCCGAGCTCTTTTGTCGCTGCGGAGCCGTCGCCTGAGTAATGGTTTAGGAACCGCGCGTACCACCAGATGCCGGTGTAGAGCGAGGTGGGCAGCTTCAGGCGTTTTTCATCGGCGCCTGATTGGCTCTTGGCCTGCTCGATCTTGACGAGATCCGGCCGGGTCACGATGGTGAGAGACGTTTCTCCCTCACCGGCATGCAGGTCCATGGCAGTCTTACGGGGCGGCCCTCCGGCCGCATTTTCGGGCAAGCTCTGGACGTACACGACGTAATCATGCGGCTTATCGAGCTGGGTTTGGGCAAAGAAGGGAAGCAAGCTGTTGTTGCCGCCGTGTCCATTCACGATGATGACCTTCTTGCAACCGTTGCGCGCCATCTTATCGGTGGTTTCCTGGAGCAGGCGTAGCTGCAGGTCCGGGCTGTAGGCCACGGTTCCCGGCTCGTGTTTGGCCTCGAAAATCTGCCCGAAGTAATACTTGGGGAAAACGACGGCGTATTCTTGCTCGGCCGCGTGCAGCGCGGCGTACCGCACGTTGATTAGATCGGTCCCCAACGGCAGGTGGGGGCCCGTGTTTTTCGAGGATGCCGAACGGCAGCAGACACGTTCCTTGCGATTGCACGATCGCTTGGCGGAAATCGACCGCCGTCAGCTCCTCCCAGCGCACCGAGAGTTTCGTCTGAGCCCTTCCGGCCGCCGCCCACAGGAACAGCAAACCAACAATAACCGCGCCCTTGCGAAGCACAGTTCCTCCCTCCTTGGCAGAGCGAATTCTAACCATTCGTTTGCGGCGCCATGGCTGCGTGTGAAAGCAGGAAGGCACTGCCATGAGGGATCATGTGCGATTGGAAGGACTTGCCGGACTGCTTCGATCAGCCTGCGCCCGTGAGGTCGGAATTCTCCTTCAGATAGGGGAGCAATTCGTCCACGCAGCAGAAGGCGAGTGCGGTGTAAGAATCGGCCGCCCCATAGTAAATCGCGATTCTCCCGGTGGCGGCATCTGCAAGCGCGGTGCAGGGGAAGATGACGTTGGGGACGAAACCGGCCGTCTCGTAGGGCAGCTCCGGCGTTAAGAGGTAATCCCGAGTGCGATACAGCACCTTGCTGGGGTCGTCCCGATCCAGCAGCACCGCTCCCATGCTATAGACGAAGCCGTTACAGGTGTAGCTGACTCCGTGGTAGAAGAGCAGCCAGCCTTCGGAAGTTTCGATCGGCACCGGCCCGGCGCCCACCTTGGTGCTCTGCCACCAATTCCTCGATTGAGGCCGCATCACATGACGGTGCCTGCCCCAGTAAACCAGGTCGGGGCTGCAGGACAAAATGATGTCGCCGAAAGGAGTGTGGCCGGAATCGCTCGGCCGGCTGAGCATGACGTAGAGGCCCTTGATCTTCCGGGGGAAGAGGACGCCGTTGCGATTGAACGGCATCATCGGATTCTCCATCTTGACGAACGTCCTGAAGTCCTTGGTGCGGCCCAGTCCGATGGAAGCGCCGGGAAAATCGTCGCACCAGGTGATGTAGAAGGTGTCCTCGATCTTCAAGAGGCGCGGATCGTAGGCGTAACCATTCCGAACGGGCTGGCCGGCTTCGTTCTTCCAGGCGATCACTTCGGGTTCGAGGCGCCAGTCAATGCCGTCCTTGCTGCGGCCGAAATGAAGGTCCGCCCTTCCATTCCGGTGATCCGCGCGGAAAACGCCGACGAAAGCGCCTTCCTGCGGCCACGCGGCGCTATTGAAAACGCGGGCAGCGCGCCCCACGGGGTTCCATCCGATGATGGGATTCTCGCTGTAACGCCAAACGATGTCGCGGCACTTGGCCGGACGCTTCTGCCAGGGGAGATTCGGCAAGTCCGGGCCAAGAATGGTGCGCGAAGCCGATCGTGCTGCGGTCATTTCAGCGAGTCTCCTTTAGGCTGTGGGCGCGGGCGCGGCTTCTCGGCGGACCTTGAGCTCGGCCCCGATCTTATCCATGAGCTTAGGATCGAGGTTGTATATGGCAATGACGAGCACAGTGAGGAGAGAGGCTGCCGCCGGAAGCAGACTGACAGCCAAACGAATGCCGAAGAGCGTGCCGGAATTCTGCACAAGGTTCGCTTTGTAGCCGAAGAACGCCAGCAGCCAGCCAGCGATGCCCCCGCCGATGGCCCAGCCCATCTTCTGCGCAAACGTTCCGGCCGAGAAAATGAGTCCGGTCGTGCGGCTGCCAAATTTCCATTCGGCATAGTCGGCCGTGTCCGCATACATGGCCCAAACCAACGGGTTCAAAGAACCGGTGAAGGCGGACCCCACCATGTTGCTGGCGAAGATCAGCGCCAAGTCCTTCGAGCCCGCAAAATACAGAGGGATAAGCGTGGCCGCGTTGATAACCGAAAGCCACATGTACGTTTTCTTTTTGCCGCCGAAGAGTTTGCTGAGAGGCGCGGTCAGAACGACCCCGAGGAGCGAGCAGGCCGTGCCCGAAAGCAGGAAGGCGGCGAAAAGGGCCTTGGCATCGAAATGATGCTCGAAGTGGTGCGCATGCCCAAGGTTAAACGCGATGTTCACATCCTGAACCACGAAATACTTGAAGTAATAGAAGAGGGATGCGCCGCGAATCGAAACCCAGGTGAGAAACACGATGCTGGCAGCGCCCAAGACGAGCCAGGGCCGGTTGCGCAGCAAGTTGGACAGGTCGCTGCTGATGGAGGACGCGGTGTCTGCTCCGCCACCTTTTACCCGCTCGCGCGTGGAAGCAAAGGTCAATAGGAAGAGGCACATCGCGGCAAAACCAAACACGCCGATGGCGAGAGGAAACCCGAGCTTGTCGTTTCCGTGGCCGAGCCTTGTGACGAGGTAAAAGAACGTGCCTTGCACGATGAAATTACCGGCGAAGGCGCCAACGAATCGATAGGAGGCAATCTTGGTGCGTTCGTCGGAGTTGGGGGTGATCACGCCGAGCAGCGCCCCGTACGGAATGTTGATCGCCGTGTAAACGAGCATGACCAGCGTGTACGTCACGTACGCGTAGGCCAGCTTGCCCGCCGGTCCGAAATGGGGTGTCAGAAAGGTCAGCACGCCGGCGATGAAGAACAGCGGAGCAATCCACAGGAGCCAGGGACGGAATTTACCGAATCGCGAGTTCGTCCGGTCGGCGAGCATGCCCATATTCGGATCGGCGACGGTGTCGATGATGCGCGTGACCAGGATCATCGTGCCGGCGGCAGCAGCCCCGATGCCGAACGTATCCGTGTAGAAGCCCAGAAGGAACAGGACGAAAGTGTTGTAGTAGAGGCAGGAGGCCAAATCGCCCGCACCGTAACCGATGCGTTCGGGCAATCGCGTGTATTCAGTTTGCTTGTTCTCGGCCATGCACACCCCTGCTCGCGGCCCGCTTTGGGTGCCGATCCCCAAGAACACGGCAGTTTTCAGCGGTCAGTGCTGAGCGCGAGAATGTACACCGATACACTGGCGGATGCAACGGAAGGCGCCTCCAAGCAGCAAGCATCGGCGACGTGCGCAGGGGGCATATACGCAGGCATCCCGGCGCACCGGCCTTCAAGCAGAGCGGGGAGCGCAATCGCGACTACTTCAGTTGAATCCAGCTCGCGACGGAGGGTACGCCGTTGTTGTCGGTGAGAAAGAGCATGTACCAACCGGGTGGCGCGATGTTGTGATTTTGGGGAACCGTGGCAGTTACTATGCCGTTAGCAAGGCTCGTCACATCGAGATCAACCAATCGTTGGCTGCCATCGTATGAATGCGTGGTCACGCAGTTCCTCAAGAGGCTGGCCCAGCGAATGTTCGCGGATTGCGGGGATTTGATCTGAATTGACTGCCCGTAAGTGCACTGCGCCGGGGCGGCATTGATTAACGGACGCGGGCCCTTGAATAGATAGGGCGGACTGAAGACTTCCAGGCGCATCTCCTCCTCGGGGTCTTCGTCCCACGGGACGTGCGAGCCGCCATCGGGATTGCTGCCGGCAGTGACGACAGTGGCGTCGGGCAGCAAGAGAGCGGTGGAATGATAGAGGCGCGGCACGGTTGCAGTCGCGGTGGGTGTCCATGTATCCGTCGCGGGATCGTAGATTTCACCCTGCAAGCGCGCGAGCGGCGTGTCTTCTTGATGGAGAGAGCCGCCGCTGACGAACACCGTGTGGTCGGGAAGCAGGACCGAATTAAGGTGGATACGCGGGAAGTTGAGCGGCGAGGCCGGCACGAAATGAGGATTCGGGTCGGTGAGATCGACGATGTCCACGTTGTCGATGGCGTCGGTCTTGTTGGGTTTGCCGGCGGGACCGCCACCCATGATGATGACTTTCTGATCCTGAGCGGGCGGCAAGAGGACGCTGGCGGATTGGTTGCGCATGCCGCCGCCTTCCATGCCGGGTACTGGAGTGAGGTGCACCGGATCGTGCGTGAGGTCGATGATGCAGGGATCGACCTGGAGCTGATCGTCCATGCGTCCGCCGTCGAAGACGACGCGGCCATCGGCCATCAAGAAAAGGTGGGCGTAGAGCGGGAGGCCAGGGAAGCCGCCATCGAAGTGGAGCATCTGCCACTTGTTGGCGGCGGGATCGTAAATCTCCAGCGTATTGTTGTGAGGCTCAGCCAAATCTTCGGTGAGGCCGGTGGCGATCAGGGCGCGCCCGTCGCCCAGCGTGATGAGACTGGGATACCAGCGGCCGTGGGCCATCGAGGCAACGAAGGACCACTGTTCCGTGGCAAGATCGAAAACGGTGGCATCGTTGCGCCCCGCGAATGGATTGTAATGGCCCGTGCCACCCGCCGAGAGCAATCGGCCATCGGCGAGGAGCGTGTCGGCGCCGCAGAAGAAATCGAAGGGGCGGTGATTCGGGGCAAAGAGGGTTGTGGGATGGAAGAAGTTGTTCGGCTGCGCAGCGGTTGGATCCCAGACGACACTGGTGTAGATGCCGTCGGCCATGCTGCCAAAATCCGGCGCGGCAAAGCGGGTGGCGCTGCTGCCTGAACCAGCGAAGAAGAGCACTTTCCCCCGAGGAAGCAACGCGGCGTGGACGGCGAGCACGCCGGAATGGAACGGCAAGACCTGCCATTTGCCGTCGCGCGCCGGATTGGCGTCCAGAGGGATGAAGCGGTAGTAGCCGGCGTTCTGGCCGACAGGATTATCGACCATCATGGCGATCATCCCGGGCGTTCCGTTGAGCGTGGTGGTGGCGATGCCACCACCTTCGTTTTCCCAGGCAAACCAAGAAGGGATGCCGCGCCAAAGACTCCATTGCGCGACGTTCCCATTGATGTCGAGTTTGCTGCCGATCTTGTAGAACGCCTGGTTCTGCTCGACCGCGTTATCGATCATGAAAACGAGAAGATCGAGTTGACCGTCGCCATCCACATCGGCGACCGCGACGCCTGCGCCTTGATTCTCCCAGGAGAACCAAGTTGGCTGATCGAGCGGAGGCGGTGGAGGAGGGACGGGGCCCACGTCAATCCACGGCGTCCAGCCGCCGGTGACGTTGCCGTTGGCATCGAGGTTTCTTCCAATGCGGTAGAGTCCACGGTTTTGCCCGGCCGGATTGTCAATCATCATCACGATCAATTCAGGATTACCGTTGCCATCGAGATCGGCCACGGCAATTCCGCCGAATTGATTTTCCCAAGAGAACCAATCGGGAATTGCGATCCACGGGCCCCAGCCGCCGCTGACGTTGCCGTCTGCATCGAGCTGCTTGCCGACGCGGTAAAAGCCTCGGTTCTGGCCAGGAGGATTGTCAATCATGAAGACGAGAAGATCCTGGCGACCGTCCTTATCGACATCGAAGATGGCCGCTCCGACGCCTTGATTCTCGAAGGAGAACCAATCGGGCACGTCGATCCACGGCGTCCAGCCGCCAGTGACGTTCCCTTGAGCGTCCAGACTACGGCCCACCCTGAAGATGCCGCGATTGGGCTGTCCTCCGGGATGGTCAACCGTGAGGACGAGGAGGTCCTGATCACCCGTTCCCGTCAGGTCCGCAACGGCGATGTTGCCGCCTTCATTGTCGAAGGAGAACCAATCGGGAATCTGCAGCCAGCCCGGATGTGGGGCGGGAGCTGCCGCAGCAACGGCCTGCTGAGCTCCCCTGCGAGGTGGCACTTGCTGTCCTGCAACTTTCCGCACTGCAGCGGCACCGGCGCCGGTATGTCCCATCTGTCCCTCCCCCGAAGGATGATTGTCGTATTTGTGGTGGCTGGGGCTTAATTCTGCATGGCCTGTCTAAGCAATTGGGCCATGTCAAAATTGCCATTGCCGTCCGCGAGCTCAGCAAGCGGTCGGAAGTTCGGGTTCTGTCGCAGATAGGAATGACTGTCTGCGAGCATGAGACCGACGAATACCTCACCCACAATCGTGCCGCCGACCTTGCCGAGGCGAATGGGCGTCTGATTGTTTACGAATTCCTGCTGCGCTTCAGCCAGCACGTAGAACCACAGCGGAGCATTGCCCGCAAACTTAGGCGAAACGTCCACGATGCTCTTATTGGCTGGGCTATCCGCCTCGGTGGCCTTGCCGACCTTGAGATTCTTGTCTGGAATCGGGGCCAGACCCATGGCCTTTGCAACCGCCTGGCCGGACGGCAGCTCCATCCTGAATCCGCGGAGAAGGTTGCGCTCGGCCAGCGATGAGGGATTGACCGCAACGCTGGCGGGAAGGGAACCAAGCGGATTCACGAGAGATGTATCGGGCTTGTACGCCGGCTGGAGGCGGTTCTTGCCGACCGATGGAGCATTGGGATCGAATCGGAAGAAGAGCGACCAATCAATCGCACGGTCGGGCGCGAAGGGGCGGAATCCGCGGAGATCATTTCCGTCGGCGGAGAAAATGGGTAGGCGGTCGATATTGAGATTCAGGCGATAAATCGGCCGAACCATCGAGTGGCCAAAGCGATACGCCGCCACGGAGAACTCCACCGGCATGAAAGCATTCTGCTGTGGTTTGAAAAACTTCAGATGGGGCTGGGCGGCAGCAGTGCCGTCCCCGGCCGGCTGGCCCAGGATGTCGCTGGTGGTGTCCTTGCCGATTACGGTAGGCAGAAAGTCGTGAAGAACCACCCACTGGTAGTGCCAGCGGACCATTCGTTGGATTTCCTCGAAATCCGCAGAGGAGCCGAGGACGGCAGCCACGCGGTTGTGGAACCGCAACATGGCCGATTGAAGCTGGCTGACGATAACGTTCTCGTCGTTGCGCGGATCGCCGAGCAAGGCGCGTCCCGGATCGCCGCCTTCCGGAGTGTTGCGAGGGACCTCGCGCGGATTCGGATCGGTGCGGTTCGGCGCCAGCGGCGCCCCGAGAAGCATGGTGCGGCCGTCGTCGCGGTATAGGTATGGCTGGTCGTTCGGACCGCGTCCATAAACGGAATCAAGATCGAACCGCGGAGTGCGAAAGTCCACGAGCGCGTCGGGATCGTTCTGGCGCTGGAGGCTACTCGCGGGATCGAACGTCAGGTCGTGATCGATGAATTGCCCGAGGTAGGTGTAACCGGCGCTGATGCCGGGATTGGTCAGAGTGCCGACGTTCTCTTCATCATCGATCTGATCCTCAGGTGTCGGAGGATCAGCAGGAGCGGTCATCGCACGAGCTAGGTCCTTGAGCACGTCCTCATCGAATTTCGCAGGTGGTAAGGTGCGAAACATGCGTCCAAACCGCCCTTCGAATTGACTCGAACGGGTGTTCAGGCCCAGTCCGCGAAGCTCACCATGATGGCCTGTCCCACGAACTTGGGCGTGACGATGTGCTGTTTTCTTTGTAGTAGCGGCAGCGGATGGTTCCATTCGACCCTCCCCCCGAAGGACGATTAGTGTCTTCTTCAATTTTTACGCGAGGATCCCCGCACCGCGTAGATATCCTGGGACAAAAACCGAGGGCCTGGGGGCACAAAATCTAGCACAGAGAAATCTCCTGCGCAAGGCAAAGCATCAGAGAACCTGCCGATCATTCCGAGCGGATAATCGTGTCGCGCGGGGGCAGTGCCGTTCAAGCACGACGTGCGGTGGGAGTTCCGAGTACTGGCAGTTTCACCTTGCCTGCCAGGGTTTCTCCCTCATCGGCGATGGGTTAACATGGAGCTTGGGGGGTGAATGCGTTCACTCTGGTCCGAATGGCCGCGGATCCGCAAGCGCCTAACCGGCAAGAATTTGATTTTGCTTCTGGATTATGACGGAACGTTGGCGCCGATCGTGGCCCGACCGTTCCAAGCCAGGCTCCCAGCAGGCGTGCGGGCGGTCCTCAGAAGACTGGCGGGGTCGCCCAGGGTTGCGCTTGGAATTGTCAGCGGAAGGGAGCTGAGCCAACTGGAGCGACTCATTCGGCTGAAGAACATCTGTTACGTTGGGAGCCACGGGTTGGAGTGGTCCCTGCCAAGTCCCGGCCCCCGCCAGCGCGCCCCGCGGCGGTGGGCTGGTCCGGTTCGCGAGATTACGAAGGAGCTACGGCAGACCCTCTGCGGCCTGCCGAACATCTGGATTCAACGCAAGATCTCGAGCGTAGCCGTGCACTATCGCGGAGCCAAATCTCGCTACGTAAACGTTGCTCAAGGACAAATCGCCCGGATATTGCGCCGGCACGCCACCCAGTTTAGGCTGCTGAAAGGCAAGAAAGTGTTTGAATTTCTTCCTGTGGGGAAAACCACCAAGGGCACCGCGGTTCGTGCTCTGGAGGCTCGGTTGCGCGCCCGGTGGGGCATGCCGGTTGTGGTTTACTTCGGGGACGACGCAACCGACGAAAGCGTCTTCGCATCTTTGGGAAGGAGCGATCTCGGCGTGTTCGTGGGCCGGCCAAGAGGCAGCAAAGCGCGGCTCTATGTGAGCTCGCCGAACCAGGTGCGCCGTTTCCTGGAGCGTCTAAGCAGGATTGTTCTATGAGATTGGCCACGTCTCCATTCCAGTTCATGGCTGCCTCGACCTTGATCCGCGTGACGGGCCAGCGGGCAGACACGCTGGCCGATCTCCTGGCGGGCTTGAGGAATTGCACCGATGAGTCGATTTTTAACCATACCTTCCAAAGCCTGGAACAACACCATTTCTTGACCGAAGGGTTCTCCAACGATTTCGCGCAGTGGGCTCTGGCAGCTTGCAATGAGCCGCGTCTGGCGGAACGGTTGTCGTCTCTGGACATCCGGCAGTATGCAGAGTTGGCGACGTTGCGGGCCGACTTCATCCACACTTTGGAAACCTATCTGCACGAAGCCCCCGAGGCGGCCGGACGGAGGGCGTTCGAGCCGTTTTACTTCTGTGAAGCCATCAGCATCGCGGTCCCCGTGGCTTGGCGGGCAAAAACGCTGGCCGAATTCTGCGAGGGACTTCGCCACGTGAGCATCCATACGGTTCACTACCATTTCGTCACTGCGCGTCTGCGCGAGCCGCTCGCCAGCAATGACTTTTCCTATTGGTTCGAGAAGGGCCTTGACCTGAAGGACCTGGCCGAGCGCGTGGAACAGATCGACATATATACGAATACGCTGGAAGGCGTGCGACGCCACATTCTGGAGGAGGCCGCTCCTTGGCTAGCAACGTGACGACGCCTGGTGGCGGCTCTCATGGAAAGATCGCCGCTCTCGAGGACTACTTCCCGGTGGTGGGTCCGAACGAGGTGGAAGAAATACGCGCCTTGGCGAGCCGCTTGGCCGGAAAGTCCATCAAAATGGTCAATTCGACCTCGGTTGGCGGAGGCGTGGCCGAAATTCTCAACCGCATGGTGCCGCTGCTGTCGGACATCGGTTTGGCTTGTGAATGGAGCGTGATCACGGGCGGCAATGATTTCTTCGAGGTTTCCAAGGCCTTTCACAATGCCCTGCACGGCGAGCCCTACGACGCGTCTCCCGGGGATTTCGAACTGTTCCTCGCCAACAGCGAACAGAACCTCCAGCACCAAACCTTCGGCGCCGATTTCGTCGTGATTCACGACCCGCAGCCGGTCGCGCTCGTCAAGGCGCGCAGCTCCCTTCCGTCTCATTGGATTTGGCGGTGTCACATTGACGTTTCCAACCCCAATCCCGTGGTATGGGATTTCCTCGCGCAGTTTGTCTCGCGCTACGACGCCATGCTGATTTCCTCGCCCAGTTTCACCCGGCACTTACCCATTCCGCAGTATCTCAGCTTCCCCTGCATCGATCCTCTCTCGCAAAAGAACCATGAGCTTGAGCCTGACTACATTCAAAAGACGCTGGAGAGGTTCTCGATCGACCCGAAACGCCCCATCCTGACGCAGGTCTCCCGCTTCGACCGATTGAAGGATCCGGTCGGGGTCATTCGGGCGTACAAGCTCGTCCGCAAGTACAAAGACTGCCAGCTCGTCCTGGCGGGCGGTGGCGCACGCGACGATCCGGAAGGAGGACAGGTCCTCTCCGAGGTGAGCGCCGCGGCCGGCAAAGATCCGGACATCCATATCTTGGATTTGCCTCCCTGGAGTGCGTTGGAAATCAATGCGCTCCAGCGGGCTTCCACGATCGTCATTCAGAAGTCGCTTCGCGAAGGATTCGGCTTAACTGTTACGGAAGCATTGTGGAAGAAGAAGCCGGTGGTCGCCGCTGCGGTCGGCGGCATCCCTCACCAGGTGATCCACAAGTTGACGGGGGTGCTGGCCCATTCCGTTGAAGGCACCGCCTACCAGATTCGCTTCCTGCTCTCGAACCCTGCGATCGCGGCGCGCCTGGGTGAAAATGGCCATGAACACGTCCGGGAGAACTTCCTCATCACGAGCAACTTGAAACGCTTCTTGCTCCTCCTGCTGGTCCTTCAGAGCGGCGGGCAAAAAGCCGGAGCTTTTGCCGACTGAGCCGGAGGAGCCCGGACAAATTGCATCCGGGAGACTGCTGATACTTTTCTGGTGAAAGAAAAGAATAGCGGGGACGACGAGACTCGAACTCGCGACCTCTGCCGTGACAGTGAACAATCTTCTGGTAACTGCTTGAAACTACGCGGCACGGATGGCTACCAAAACCGCGTTTCGGCACCCTGAGGAACGGTTATTGGACCATGAATGGACCAAGAAATATCTGAAGGTTCACAGCTGAACTCAAACGGGTGCTGATAACCACGTGGTTCGTCGGCGCCGCTCCCAGTATCCTGAGACCAGCTAGTGAAGGTCCCAGATGCGAATGGTCTTGTCTTCGCCCGCTGACGCTAACCTCTTGCCATCTGGACTGAACACGACGCATTCCACGTTGATTTTCCTGTATTGACAACGCCGACCCCATGTGTATAGTTGCGGCCGCGAATTAATGATCGCCTAGAAAGCGGACGTTAGGCGCGTAAATTCGCGAGTTTGGGGACGTGGTCTGCGGAGATAGTTCACCTGTCAAAGTAAATCGGGGTCGACAGTAAGGTCCGTGGCTCCTCCGCCAGATCACGATAGGGAGGAAAGGACATGAAAAGGTTAGCCCATTGCATTGGCGCCGCGCTGTTCGCGGTCCTGCTTCTCGGTTCAGCCCCCGCCAAGGCACAAGACTGCAGCTCACTTCCAGACAAGCTAGATCGCGATCAAAAGCCGTGTTATCATCAGGAACTTCCATTGGTCTACGATGTTGAGAACACGGGTGCACACTACCCGACACCCGTCTTCCCTTCTTTCGATCAGCTGCCGATCATTCGACCTTTACCGGACCCGTTCCAGTTCGCCGACCGATTCCGCCGGCCCTGGTTCCACGACTGGGAACGGCGGCGCAGCGAGATTAAGGCTGCGATCGAACAGTATGAGATTGGCCCAGTGCCTGACTGTCACGACTGCACCATTACAGCTACCTATACGCCGCCGGCGACAGGATCAGACACTGGTTCACTGACAGTGGTCGTTACCAGGAATGAGAAATCGTTAACTTTGACGTCAGGCATTTACATTCCGCAGGGGATGGGCAGCGGCCCGTTCCCGGCATTGATCCCCATGGAGATTGCCTCTATCAATTTCTTTGGCACAACCTTTAGCTTTCCTCCCCCCCCACCTCCCGATTATGGCAGCCTTCCACCCAGTGTCTTTCAGGGTCTCCCCATCGCAACGGTTGGCTACGTCAGTACCCAGGTAGCCGAATACTCGTTTACTTCGCCGAGCGACCATACCAAGGATCCGTTCTACCAGCTTTACCCCGAGCTTTGCGAAGGAGCGTGCAGCGGCACCAGCAATTCGGGGGAGTACGCCGCCTGGTCCTGGGGAGTGAGCCGGCTCATCGATGGGATGGAGATCGCTACCCGCCAGTCCGTGGATCCGCTGCCCATCGATATGAAACACCTGGCAGTGACCGGATGCTCCTTTGCTGGGAAGATGGCGCTGTTTGCCGGCGCGTTCGACGAGCGGATTGCTCTGACGATTGCTCAGGAAAGCGGAGGCGGCGGCGCAACATCCTGGCGCGTCTCGCATGAGATCGAAGCCAATGGTACGGTGGAAGATGTCGACGACACGAATTATGACTGGTTTGGCGGGCAGATGCACCAGTTCGCAGGCGACAACGTTTACAAGCTGCCCGTGGACCAGCATGAGTTGATGGCCATGGTGGCGCCCAGGGCCCTGCTGGAAACGGGGAATACGGAGTTTTACTGGCTGTCGAATGGATCCAACTATGTTGCGGCGCGGGCAACGCAGCGAATCTATGACACACTTGGAATAGGAGATAGGTGTGGTTTCTACATCGATGGCAACCACGGACACTGTGCAACGCTGCCCGCCGAGGCTCCGGTCATAGCGAGCTTTGTCAACAAATTCATGCTCGGTCAAGCATGGGTTAATTCAGATGTTGAAGTCTACCCGAATCCCGCTGACACGACCAACTACGGGTACCCCATTGTGGTCTCTGGCGGCAACTACGCCTACTACTTTCCAACCATGGATTACCGGCGGTGGACAGATTGGTGGGGAAGTAATTGGCCGGAATTTCCGGATAACTGGAACACCGGCGGAACGGTCGTGGCGTCATTGGGCCTGGTCGGTGTAGGGCCTTTCGGTCTGTGGCCTCTGGTGGTCAACTCGGGCGACACCGTTGAGGGAGGCTACGAGTTGACGCTGCGCGGCAACCACCCCGCAGCGACCGTGTCTCTGGTGAGCGGGGCGAACATCTCAGCCGACGTCGTCTGTCGCGACGGCAGTTCTTATACATTCACCATTCCGCTCCCGGCCCAATCCTATTCGATTGCCGCCGGCGACAACTCCCCGCAACCAACACCCGATCCGTTCAGCCCGCTTGTTTATCAGGGCTCGACCACGGTCACCCTTCCAGCAGGAGTTTCGGCGTGCGTTGGAGGCCGTGTGACTCACGCGTACCTCAGCGCCACGGGATTATCCGAAGGCGGCGATGGCAACCCTGGAGGACCTGGTTTGCTGACCACCGACGTCACGGATCCTCTTAATGTCAGGTTCCACGTTCTCGACAGAAACAGCGGCTTTGGCACGTTCTATAGCTGGCCGCTAACCGCTAACTGGAACCCGCTGACTTCGGCGGATAGCACCAACCAAAACCCGGTTCAATAGTAACCTCTCGCAAACTCGCGTGGGGCGGGTTCCGTATCCCCGCCCCGCACTTCTGTTTGGAATCGTCATCGCGGCGGCCTCGGTAAGAATCGTTAGGAGCGCGGCATTGTGCTCGTGGTGTCCCTACCAAAAACTCGGTATTGATTGAAACGGTTGGACTTGAGCGGTCATCGATTCAGTTTGTCGATGCCATGCGCGCGATCATTACTCGCGCCGTTTTCTTCGATTCGGCAGGCACTGCGAACTCGAGCCGCGCTCCAAGCGGAGATACTGGCTCTCCGGCATCCGTTGCTCGTCCTGCGGCGCTCGACCCGTTCTCATAAAGTGCATCTGAGCACAGCTGACCGACTCCTATGGGTCTGGCTTTCAAAACTGTGGAGTGACTGGCGATCTGCATTGCTGATCGTCAAGCCTGAAACCGTGATCGCGTGGCATCGAAGAGGGTTCCGGCTGTATTGGAGCTGGAAGAGCCGCAATCCTCTGGGTGGGCCCTCCGTGCCAAGAGAAATTACGGTTTTGGCCCTGGTCGCGCCAGATTTTGCGCCCAAGTTGCGCCCAGATTCCCAAGGACGGAGGCATTGATGAACACCTCGGCTCACGCAGAACTCCAGAGAAGTGGTGACACGTCCGTCCATTTTGAGCATCTCCTCGACAGTTCAGAGGCAGCGGCTCTCCTGAAGCTTCATCCCAAGACCCTTCAGAGGATGGCGCGTGACGGCGAGATCGTGGGCATACAAATTGGAAAACTATGGCGATTTCGGGCATCGGTTCTAAATTCCTGGCTCATACAGAAAACGCGGCAGTGATTTCATTCCGTCATGAAAGAGTTGACTCTCGACTCAAGTTCGCAGCGACGGTACTCTCCCTGTAGCCATCCGTGTCGCCTCAATGAAAGGAGAAGAATGAGGCGCACGAGATACCAATACGGAAGTTTGAGACTTGCGGAGCGCAAAAAGGGGAAAGTCTGGGAGTTCCGATGGCGGGATGTCCAACTCGATGGTTCGGTCCGGCGAAGGAACATGGTCATCGGTACTCGGCAAGAGTATCCCAACGAGTCTGCGGCGCAGGCCGCCGTGGACGCGCTCCGGTTATCGATCAACAGCCGAACACCGCATCAGATCCTCAAAGCGATCGGCGTCGACACCCTAGTCCGGCACTACCGGGAGCACGAACTACCCGACATCTTTCACGAACGGAAGCCCGTCGCTGGCTCAGCGCAAGAGGGACAGAAGTCGTACTCCACTCAGTACGCGTACGAGAATTACCTCAAGTGTTGGATTCTTCCACGCTGGCGCTCCTACCGGCTCATGGACGTGGAGTCAGTGGAAGTCGAAGCATGCTTGAGAGCGCTACCATTGGCGCGAGGAAGCAGGGCGAAAATCCGGAACATCATGAGCGCCTTGTTCTCTCATGCGATCCGATGGGAATGGGCCGAGAGGAATCCGATCACAAGCGTGCGTCAGAGTTTCAAGCGCACAAGAACCCCGATGTGCTCACACCAGAGGAAATCACAGCATTGCTTTCCAAGTTGCCCGAACCTCTGCGCATGGCGGCAGAGTTGGACGCATTCACAGGACTACGCCGTGGAGAGCTGATCGGGTTGCAGTGGCGGGATGTGGATCTCGAGAATCTCGTGATCCACGTTCGTCGTTCTGTGGTCATGATGGTCGAGGGCGCTCCGAAGACCGAGGCGTCGGCCAAGGATGTTCCCCTGGACTCTTCAGTTGCAGAATCTCTGAAGAAGCTCAGGGACAGCAGTGCCTACAACCAACCGTCGGATTGAGTGTTCGCGTCTCCCCGGATGAAGGGAAAACAACCGTGGTGGCCCGAGACTCTCTGGCGACGGCATGGAAAACCTGCTGTAACGAGAGCCCAGATTTCGAAGCGAGTCGGGTTTCACACGTTCCGGCATACCTGCACGACGCTTCTAACTCAGAACAACGAGGACGTCAAAATCGTGCAGGAGCTGTTGCGTCATGCCAACAGTCGGATCACTCTCGACCTGTACGCACAGGCACGGATGTCCGAGAAGCGATCGGCGCAAAGCAAGGTTGTGAGGATGGTGTTGGAAAAGTCGGCAGTGGCCTGATTCTTGGATCAAAGGAGTTGAGGGACACCAGTGGTTCTCGGACTCCGCTTTTGAACTGGAACATAATGGACCATGAGGGTTTCTGCCGAATCCCTCTAGGTGCTTGGAAAGGATGGCGGGGACGACGAGACTCGAACTCGCGACCTCTGCCGTGACAGGGCAGCGTTCTAACCAGCTGAACTACGTCCCCGCTGTGTCTTACCGGGTTAGCGGAAACCCTTGCGGATCAGGCGAACTCGCAGGAACCGATTCGCCGTCTGAACCAGTGTAACAAAGGAAACAAAAACTGTCACCGAGAGCAGAACGCGAACGTCCGGGCGAAACTCGCGTTAGGATGGTGGGCAGTGCAGGACTCGAACCTGCGACCTCCTGCTTGTAAGGCAGGCGCTCTAACCAACTGAGCTAACCGCCCTGGGGTCCACCGCATCGGAAGCATCCTGCGTGGTGATGAAGCAGGGGCTGCCGAAGCACCTTGGTAGGATAGCACGGTGCAAGTGCCATTCGGGCCTGCTGTGATGTAAACTAGGAGCCGTTCATCGGTGGGGCCGTGGCGCAGCTGGGAGCGCGCCTCGATGGCATCGAGGAGGTCGTGGGTTCGAACCCCATCGGCTCCACCAGAAAGTCTTAACCTATAAGCCTGTCAGCGTTACGTGGCTGTATTCTCGTGTGCTGAGGCGTTGCTTTGCTTTCTGCGCGGTAGTGGAGCTTTGCGGCGCAGGCAGGGGCGTCCCGCCGCCGCGAGGTGGCGGATTGACGGCTGTACCATTGCCAAGAGGGGCGTGCAGGTCCAGAATCCGATATGAATAACGGGAACTTTTCGCCTGGTACTGGCGTCCATATAGGTAGGACGGACGCCGGGTAGGTAGGCCGGTCTGGCGGGATCCAAGCGCCGGTGAAGTTCCCGCCGCGAGAGGCAGAGGGGCCCGACGAAGTTGGCCGGGCCAGAAAGGCTGCCAGTGTCCGACTGGGTCAATGTCGTCCCGTGGGCCCGGGGCGAAGCCGAACTGGTGAGAGAGCTACAAGCCGGTTCGGAAGAGGCGTTTGACTGGCTTGTAACTTATTATCACGGGGCGGTTTACAACCTCGTGTTGGGGATGTTGGGGGACGCCTCAGATGCCGCCGACGCGACCCAGGAGGCATTCTTGAAAGCGTTCCGCGGCATCTGCGGGTTCCGTGGGGGGAGCTCGCTGAAGACCTGGCTCTACCGCATCGCATACCGGGAGGCGCTGAACCAGAAGCGGTGGTTCTGGCGGCACCGGAGGCAGCAAACGTCCATCGATCGAGAAAGAGACGAAGGTACTGCGGCGGTCGAGATCAAGGACCCGGGCGCGACGCCTTTCGACCAACTCGCCGAACATGAGATCCAGGCGATGGTGCGCGGAGCGCTGAGGAAGGTGCCGGAGGTCTTTCGCAGCGCGGTGATCCTGCGGGACCTGGAAGGGCTCGGATACGAGGAAGTGGCGGAAGTGCTGGACGTGAGCGTGGGCACGGTGAAATCGAGGATTCTGCGGGGCCGGCGGTCGCTGAAGGAAATACTCGACCCGTTGCTGACAGTCCCGAATCGAAAGCCGCAAGAAGCGGCGGGGCACAATGGGGAAGAAGCTCAGTCCGGTGTGGTGGGGACTGTAATGCAGAGTGTGAGGGCGTCGACGGGGCCTAACGTCCTTCGTGGGGAGTCGGCGAGGGAAGGTGTGTCATGACGTGCAGCAAAGTGTGCAGTCATTTGTCGGGATATATGGACGGGGCACTCGCAGGTAAAGCGCGGGAGCGGGTGCGGCAGCATCTCGAGATCTGCGCGGAATGCCGTACGCAGTTGGAACGGCATCACCGTCTTGCGAAACTGCTTTCGCGGGTGACGCCGAGCGTGCCGCCGCCGGACTTGGCGGTGCGGATTCGCGTCGCTGTGGCGCAGGCCCGCGAGCAGGAAGGGCTCGCCGGGCTGCTGGCGGTGTACAAGCGGCGTGCCGAACTCCTGCTCGAGAATGTGCTGAAGCCGCTGGCGCTTCCGGCGACGGGCGGGTTTGTTACGGCGATGCTGGTATGTGTGGTCGTGCTGCAATTGATCGTGCCGGGAATCTCGCTGGAGGCGGTGCCGAACGACGTGCCGATCAGTCTGCTGCGTCCGGCAGCGCTCGTTTCGCTCTCGGACTTTCGCGACGGATCGAGCGGGGCTTTGCCCGAGGTGGATCCGAACATGCAGCACGGTTTGCTGGTGGACGTAACCGTGGATGCCGACGGGCGGATGTTGAACTATGAGATTTTGGCGGGGCCGTCAGGCGCGCAAGCGCAGCGCGAACTCGATCAGGTGCTGACGTTCGCACGGTTCCGCCCGATGATGAGCTTTGGGCGGCCGACGTCCGGCGGGCACGTCGTGTTGAGCTTCAGCCAAGTGCGCGTGCGGGGATAGCCCGCAATCCGCGGCCGAGCGAACGCTCGGGCCTCCTGCCTTCACCGCGCGCCCATTCAGGATGATCGAGCCGGGACCCATCCGGTGAACCTGGCGTCCTCTGATTCTTGCCCGATCCAACACCTCAAATGGTAGTTGCCGCGGAGGGGTGATGCGCGCAGCCATCTGTGGCGAGCGCACGTTCAAATCTTATTCGAAGACGCGCCTACTGACGCAAGAGGGAGGCGATGAGGTCGGCGGCGCGTTCGACGGCCCCGGACGGGCCGAGATGCGCGCGAACTTCCGCGAGTCCCCGGCGCATTTCCTCGGTGGCGGCAGAGGAGCGAAGCAGGCGAAGAGTCTCCTGCGCGACCCGCCCGGGAGTGAAATCGTCCTGAATCAATTCGGGAACAACCCTTCGGCCGGCGATGAGATTCACCATGCTGGCGAAGGGCGTGCGGACCAAGGGCATGATGAGATACGCGCTGATGGGCGAAACACGGTAGATAACAACCATGGGCACGTTCAATAGAGCGGCCTCGACGGTCGCGGTGCCGCTCGAAACGATTGCTGCGGCGGCGGCGGCGAGCGCGTCGTAGGTCTGGCCTTCGACGATGACCATGTTTGGCGCCGGCGACATCGCAGACCGGAGGCTTCGCGCATCGAGCCCTGGTGCGGCGGCGAGAACGAACTGCACATCGGATTGTTGCTGGTGGATGAGTGCGCAGGCTTCGCGGAGGACCGGGAGATGATGGGCGAGTTCGCTGTGGCGGCTTCCGGGGAGAATCGTGATGAGCGGTTTTTGTGGATCGAGCGCGTGCGTGCGGCAAAAATCATCGCGCGAGAGCGAGGCGCGCACTTCGCCGACCAGGGGATGGCCGATGAATTTCACCGGCACCCCCGCGTCGGCGTAGAACTTTTCTTCAAAGGGGAAGATGCACAGGGCTAGCGCGAATCGGCGGCGGACAAGGCGAACGCGCCAAGGGCGCCAGGCCCAGAATTGCGGGCAGATGTAGTAGATGTTGCGAATGCCGCCGCGGCGAAGCTTGCGGGCAAGACGGAGATGGAAGCTGGGAAAGTCGGTCAGGATGGCGAAGGGCGGATGGCGGCGGTTCGCTTCGGAGACGAGACGCCGCATGGCGCGCCGGAGCGCGGGGAGGCGGCGAAGGACTTCGCTGATGCCCACGACGGCGACTTCGGAATAGTCGAAGATAACGTCCACGCCGGCGGCGCGCATCCGAGGTCCTCCCATGCCGAAGAGGGACACATCGGCGCGGGCGCGGAGGGCCGTAGCCAGGCGCGCCGCGTAAAGATCGCCGGAGGCCTCACCGGCGGAAAGAAGCAGCGGAATGGGTGCCATGTGAAAGTCGAGTCACGCAAGAATACAGGAGAGATTCCCTCTCCGCCAGAAGAACGGCGGGGAGCCGTTGAGCCAGACGTTAGTCGTCGGCAGGTAGGGAAGAAGCAGAGGCGCCGTTGAGGGCGGTGACCGGAAAGCGAACTTCCTGGTCCTTATATTGGAGCTGGTAGAGGCGGTAGTAGATGCCGCGCTCGGCGAGGAGCTCTTGATGGGAGCCTTGCTCGCGGAGCCGGCCCTTATGAAAAACGAGGATGCGGTCGGCATGCTGGATCGTGCTGAGGCGATGCGCGATCACCAGCGCAGTTCGGCCGGTGAGAAGGCGGTCGAGAGCCTCGCGGATGAGGATCTCGGTCTTGGTGTCCACGCTGGAGGTAGCTTCGTCGAGGATGAGGAAGCGCGGATTGTGGGCCAGGGCGCGCGCGAAGCTGATGAGTTGGCGCTGGCCGACGGAGAGAGTGGCGCCACGTTCGGAGACGGGGGTGTCGAGACCGTCGGAGAGATTGCTCAGAAAGCTTTCCAGGCCGACTTCGGTGAGGGCGCGCTCGGCGGCGGCGCGCTCGACATGGGCGGAACCGAGCCGAACATTGGAGTCGATCGAACCCGTGAAGAGGAAGGGGTCCTGGAGGACGATGCCGAACTGGCGGCGCAGCTCCTGCAGGTCGAGTTCGCGGATGTCCACGCCGTCAATGAGGATCTGACCGTCCTGTATGTCGTAGAAGCGAAGGAGAAGCTGGATGAGGGTGGTCTTGCCGGCGCCGGTGTGGCCGACGATGGCGATGGTCTGCCCGGGCGAAACGCGGAAAAAAACGTTACGGAGGACCCAGTCTTCGTCGGACGGATTCGTGCCGCCCCGATAGGCGAACCAGACGTTGCGGAATTCGATTTCACCGCGAGATTGCTCGAGACGCGTGGGTGTGGCGGCGGAGGTGATCGTGACGGGCTCGTCGAGGAGCTTGAAGATGCGCTCGGAGGCGGCCATGGCGGACTGGAGAATATTGAACTTCTCGCTGAGGTCCTGAATGGGACGGAAGAAGCGCTGGGCGTACTGCATGAAGGCGACGAGGACGCCCAGTGTAAGCGTGCCCGTGAGGATGCGGAGTCCGCCGAACCAGTAAATGAGAGCGATGGCCACGACTCCGAGGAACTCGACCGCGGGATAGAACAGGCCGAAGGCGAGAATCGCGTCTTTGTAAGCCAGCATGTGGTCGCGGTTGCGGCGCTCGAATTCCTGGCGGGCCTTGCGCTCGCGGTTGAAAAGCTGCACGACGCTCATGCCGCTGATGTATTCCTGGAGGAAGGCGTTGATACGTGCGATGGCCACGCGGATGCGGCGGTTGGCGTCGCGGACGAAATTGCGGAAGACCATGGTCGCCAGAAGGATGAAGGGAAGAACGGCGAGCGCGGCCAGCGCCAGGCGCCAGTCGTAGCAAAGAAGGACGCCGATCACGACGGCGAGGAAGAAGAAATCGTTGATCATGGTGACGACGCCGGCGGCGAAGAGATCGTTCAAGGCGTCTACGTCGGTGGTGACGCGAGTGACCAGGCGGCCGACGGGATTGCGGTCGAAGTAGCTCATCGGCAGGCGCTGGAGATGGAGGAAGATCTCGGCGCGCAGGTCGTACATGGTTTGCTGGCCGACGCGCTGCATGATGCGGATCTGGACGTATTGGAACAGGAAGCCGAAGAGCAGCACCGCCAGAAAGAGGACGCTGAGCCATTCGATGCCGCGCCAGGCAACCGCTGGGGCGACAGTGCCATTGAGCGCGGGGACGAAGTAGCGATCCAGGGCCCTCCGGAAGAACTGAGGCGGAGCGAGTTCGAGCGGCGTCACGGCGGAAGTGAGCGCGAGGGCCAGGGTGACGCGCCACTTGTACGGCCGCAGGTAGTGCAGCAGCCGCTTCAGCAGCCGCGAATCGTACGCCTTGCCGAGTGCTTCTTCTTCGTGACTCATGCGCGTTCGAGCTCTTCTTCCAACAACTGTTTCTGGTACAGGTCCGCGTAGTAACCGCCGCGCCCGAGAAGCTCGTCGTGAGTGCCGCGCTCGACAATGCGGCCTCCGCGGAGGACGACAATCTGATCGGCATCGCGCACCGTCGAGCAACGGTGCGAAACCAGCACCGTCGTGCGGCCCTTCATCACCCCGCGCAGTCGCGAAAGGATGCGCTCCTCGGTGTCGGTGTCCACGCTCGAAAGGGAATCATCCAGGATGAGAATGCGCGGGTCGCGGATGACGGCCCGGGCCAGCGCGGTGCGCTGCTTCTGTCCGCCGGAAAGCGTGATGCCGCGCTCACCGACGACGGTCTCGTATTCGTGGGGGAACTGCGCTACGTCCGCGTCGAGGCTGGAGATGTGCGAGGCCCGGCGAATGGATTCTTCCTCCGCGGAGGCCACCCCGAAGGCAATGTTTTCGCCGAGGGTATCGCTGAAGAGATAGGTGTCCTGCGGAACGAAGCCGATCGAATGGCGCAATCGTTCCAGGGGCCACTCCGGGAGCGGGTGGCCGTCGAGGAAGAGACTGCCTGGAGGAGCTTCCCAGAGGCGGGCGATGAGCGCGGCGAGCGTGCTCTTGCCGCTTCCGGTAGGGCCGACGATGGCCAGGGTCGATCCGGCAGGGACGTGCAGACTGATGTCTTCGAGGACCGGGCGCTGCTCGGTGCCATTGGAGTCGCCGTTGCCATTCTGACCCAAGGCGGTAATCGAGGTGGGATACGTAAAGGTCAAATGGCGGAACTCGATTTCGCCGCGGATTTCGTCATCCCCGGCACGGGCAGCCCGGTCATCGATGCGCGGTTCAGCCTGGAGAATGAAGTTCAGGCGGCCCATCGAAGCAGCGCCGCGCTGGAAAATGTTGGTGACCCAACCAAGGGCGATCATCGGCCAAACGAGCTGCCCGAGAAATGCGTAGAAGGAAATAAGCGCTCCCACGGAGAGCTTTCGTTCGAGGAGCAGGTGGCCGCCCTGCCAGAGAACGATCAGGAACGTCGTGCCGATCAGCGCGGTGAGCGAGGGCATGAACATGCTCCAGGTCCGGATGAGCCGCATGTTGCGAGCGACGTATTCGCGGTTGGGAGCGTCGAACGCGCGGACTTCGGCGTCCTCCTGGGCATACGCGCGGATGACGCGAACCCCCGAGAGGTTCTCCTGCACGCGCGCGGAAAGCGTGGCCAGCGACGCCTGGATCTTCTCGTATAGTTCGTGGATGACCTTGCCGAAATGGCGCACCGCAAGGGCGACGACGGGAACGGGCAAGAGAATCCAGAGAGTGAGCGTGGCGGAAAGACGGAGCATCAGCGCGATGGCCAGAACCATGGTGACAATCGTCGTGGCGCTGTACATGATGCCCGGGCCAAGGACCATGCGCACGGCGTTCAGGTCGTTGGTGCAGCGGGACATCAGCTCGCCGGTGCGGTTGCGAATGTAGAACTCGGGCTCCAGGACGACCAGCCGCGACATCAGGTCGTTGCGGAGATCGAACTCCATGTCGCGCGAGATGCCGATGAGGATCCACCGCGTGTAGAACGAGAAGACTCCTTTGACGGCGATGAGGACGATCAACACGAGGCAGTAGGTGAGGAGGGTTTGGCGGTTGAGCGGCGCGTAATGGGGCGTGTAGCGAGTGAGCCAGGAATGGGCGAGCGGCGCGGGAGCCGCCGCGGCAGTCGCAAAGGGATGAGGACTGCCGGCAAGACAATCGGTAATTACGCCGGTCGCAAGCGGAACCAGGCTCCCCACGATTCCCATGATTGCCAAGGCGAGCATGCCGAGTACAAGCCGCGCGTGATAGGGGCCGAGATACGGGAGCAACGAGAGAAGATGACGGAAATGCGGGACGGCGGAACGATCTTGGGTCGGGGAGGATTGTGGCGTTGCGCTCATCGTAGTGAGGAGGAGGCGTTTTCGACCGGGGCATGCTCGGGGAGGAAGTGCTTGCCGTCGCGATCGAGCTCTTGGTAGCGCTTGGCGGCCGGATTCCAGCGCAGGCTGATGGGCGCAGCGTGAGAGTCCGCCGCGCTCTCGATCGGCGTGAATCGGAGTTGGAGGCCACTCTCGGCGCTTTGTTCGTACTCGAGGCGCCAGCCGAGCAGCGGTGCGGATGGTGAGCGGCCGAGATAGCCGTGGGCGTTCTTTAGGTGCTCGTCACAGCGCAGAATCTCAGCCCATTTGCCATTGGAATTCTCGGCCATGATCGCTCGGGTAAAGAACGTACCAGGGATCGTGACCGACGAAGGTCTTGGCATGCGATTGACGGCCAGGAGTTGTTGCTTGCCGGTCTTCGCCAGATCGCCGAATGCCAAGACCTCAGCGCTTGTGCCGAGGAGGGCTTCTGCGGCCGCCTGAACTTCGTCGGGCGCGTTGACTGCCGCGGGCGCGGCTTCCGTTTGTGCGGCGGGTTCGGGCGCAACGGATTGGCGCCCGCAACCCGCGAAAAGACAAAGCAACGCAAGCGCAGTGGCAAAGCCCCGGCGCGAAACTCGCCGCACTTGGTCGCAACATCGACCTTGCGACGGCCCCGCCACGCCGCTATCGCCGCGCCAGAATTTCATCGAGCCGCGCTTCAAAATTCTCTTCTCCTTCCGACCAGAGACGGATGCTTTCCACCGGCAGAGCTTCCTCGAGACCACGCACCCAGGAAAACAATTGTTGGATGTTTTCGCGCGTTTTTTCGTGATATTCGAGCAAGTGCTCGCCTCGGGCGATCCAGGCGCGGAAGGCCTTTTCCGCGAGGACATGTCCCGAAGCCGCTGGCCCAGTGTTTGCGTTAGATGCGGAACCATCTCGCCCGGCTGCTTCCGCCGAGGCCGCCGCCGCGGGGCGCGAGTTGAGCACCCCGGCGTGGCCGGTGAAGAGATGTTCGAAGCCGAGATCGACGTGAAAATGGCCGAGTTCGACCCAGGCGTTGGAATCGTAATCGGGACCCTGGCAGAGGATCGTCAGGGGAAGGGGAGAGCGGGCCCAGAGCCCCACGGCGGGTTCGAGGACCCAGAGGTCCCACTGCGCGCCAACGAGGTAGGAAATGTCCGCATGAACGTGATCGCGGGCAAGCGGAACGAGATCGGGAACGCCGAAACCCTGTCCACGAAGATCCCATTCGACGAGCGTCGGCTCGGAGGAGTCCACGGCTTGGATGACAAGCTCGGTGAAAGGAGAGGTGGGAGAAAGCGGCGCCGCGGTGAGAAAGCGCTCGAAGTGAGCGAGCATCGTCGCTTCGGAAAAATCGCGGAGCCAGAGCCCGAGATAGGCGCGATTAGCCATCGGGACATTATACCGGGACAGGGAAGTGGCCCTTCACCAAAACCGTTCAGGGTAAGCGACTGGCGAGTGGAAACCGCAGGTACCGGCCTCCTCTCCCTCCGGGAACAATCCGTCAGGGTTTCGGCCAATGGGCGGAACTAGCTGAGGCGTTTGTGCATCAGGATTTCAGAAGCGCCCTCGATGACATAGTCTTTGAATTCGCCGACAACCTTGTAGCCGCATCGTTCATACAGCGACCGCGCCCGGGAATTGAAAGAAGAGACGCAGAGAAAAATGTGTTTCGCCCCGCCCCGAAATAACTCCTCGGCGAATTCCAACAAATAGCTGCCGATGCCCCTTCCCTGAGCCTCTTGGGCCACAGCCAAGGAAGCAATATAGGGTGAGCCCGCCACCCCGCGTCTGTGAACCAAAAGAAACCCGCGGGGCGCGCCTTCCGTATGCGCAATGAAGAGTTGGTACTCGGGGTTGTGCAGGATTGTCCGAGACTGCTCCATGGTGCGGCCGAGCGTGAGCCAGGGCTCCAAGACAGCCATCAGCCTTGCACACCACTCACGCTCTGCCTCAGTGGCCTCGGCGACCTGGATAGAGTCTGCCCCCGTCTTTTGCATGCTTCGTAAGATACATCCTCCGGCGGACCAAGGCTATCAGAGGCCGGTGCGGAGACGCTCAGGCCTCAGTTCAAAGTAATGAGCTGCGGGGTTCGGTCCTTCGGCTGAAGAAATACGGAGCAAGGGGAAGTGGCTAGAGTTCGCGGCGGCCTTCCATGGCCTTGAGCATGGTGACTTCGTCGGCGTATTCGAGGTCGGCGCCGACGGGGATGCCCACGCCGATGCGCGTCACGCGCACGCCGAGCGGCTTTAACAGTTTTGACAGATAGACGGCGGTGGCCTCGCCCTCGGCAGTGGGATTCGTCGCGATGATGATTTCTTCGACGGCGCCGCCCTTGAGGCGCTCGATGAGGGTCTTGATGTGGAGCTGCTCGGGGCCGCGTCCTTGCAGGGGAGAGAGCGAGCCGCCGAGGACGTGGTAGAGGCCGTTGTACTGGCGCGTTCTTTCGATCGCCACGATATTGTGCGGCTCCTCGACAACGCAGATGGTGCGGCGGCTGCGATTGGCGCCCGTGCAGTAGAGGCAAGGTTCTACGTCGGTGATGTTGTGGCAGACGGAGCACTCGCGGATTTTCTGTTTGGCATCGCGGATGGCCTCGGCAAGCGCCAGAGCTTCTTCGGGCGCGGCGCGCAGAAGATGGAACGCGAGGCGCTGGGCGGTCTTCTGCCCGATGCCCGGCAGGTGCTTCAGCTCGTCAATCAGGCGTTCAACCGGCTCGGCGAAATCAGGCATAGGCGTTGTGGCAGACGATCAACGATTGTAGCGGAAATCAGGGGAATCTGCCGAGACCTGAGAGAAGTTGGTAACGGTCAGTTGTCCGGTTACCGCGTTTACCAGGCATGTGGATTACTTCCGGGTGGCCCGTGATCCGCCCGCAATCGGAGGCAAGCCTCAATGCTGCGGTGCAGATGGCGGGGGCCGTTTGGAGTAAAAGGCGCACTGCTGGATTTGTCGAACTTCTACTGCCTGACCCCGCAGAACCGGGGGTCTCCTAGAAGCGAGGAGCTTCATCGGGGGCGTCAGGTTTCCGTTCACTGCCATCCGATTGGATCATTGCTATTCTATTATCTTCACCGAGGACAAAGCGCTCGAGCGCCCTAGCATTCTTGAACTCCATGATGTAGCGATAAGTGCGCTTGCTACCCTCAGTTGTGCGATCAACGAGCGTCAACGACACAAGGTCGCCCTCCCTCTTCAGATCGGCTTGAATGTCCTTCTGGGCAGGAGAAAGCCTCTTCCAAAGCTCAGGGGTGTAGTCGTCGGGATGCATGATGCCGTTCATTGCATCCTGAATAATCGTACGGAAGTGTTCGGTGACTTTGGGTTCCTGGTCGGAAATCGGTTTGAACTCGTCCAAGAAGAAACGTTTCATGTTGTTGAGCAAAGGTACAGGCGCCTGGGTTAGCTGCTGGCGGATCTGGGGGATGTCATAGTAGTGTGCTCCCTTTGCAAGTTCCGCGTTCAGATTGAGCTTTACACTGTCGTCCCGCTCCGGGTATTGGAAGAGAAAGATGTCGTGTGACTTCAAGTCGAACACATTGGAGTATTTGGTCGCGGTTTCACCCTTCTGTAAACAGGCGCGCAGAATCGCGGCACCGTTGGCCACGGTGGGTTCGGGAGGTTTCGTCAGCATCTTCTGGAGCTTTGGGCCGCAATAACCGAACCCCCGACTCTGGTTTGCTCGCTCGACGTTCAATTTGCCGTCCTTTGCCCCGATGATGGCAGAGGCCCCGGTGCTGTCGGCGACCAGAACCCTTGCCCGCGAGAACTCAGGCTCTCGATGAGTTTGAAAGAAGGCGATGGCATCTTCCACGGTGGCAGAGGTCTCGAGCATTCGTTCACTCGGATTCCCGCGGACCCCCTTCATGCCCCGATCGGGGTTCCATTTTTCCATGTATCCCGCCACCCAGTCGAAGGCGAGACCCTTCGTATTCAGCCCGCCCTGGGCGCGGCCATCGTCAAAACCGACATACGCACAGCCATAATGCCCGTCGCCGGCGGGGACGAACCATATCCTCGTGTTGGGATTCAGCCAGTCCTCATTATTGAAGAACAGCGCCTGACTGCCATCGGTGAGCACGAAGATAGTACAGGCAATGACTGGTGCCGAGATAAAGCAACAAAATGTCAAAATAAGCCCGAGTTTTTTCATCAGAATCCTCTTAAAATGCGCCAGAGATAAGACCAAACAGGGAGAACAGACGATGACAAAGCCGAGTGTTAACAGACACGGCCGCCTCCCGGCTTGACTGAACAGGCACAAACCTCCCCTTCTTTCTAAGTGTACGTGTGAGCCACGTGGAAGGTTTCTGAAAACGGGCTCTTCGTACTGATTCGCCTGATAAACAGGGTTTTGGGAAGCGAAAAGCGAAGTTCTGGGCGAGTGGTCAGCTCGGAACTTATCGTCGGACCACGCGGCTACCTCCTGGTAAGTCGGGTAATCGGAAACTGACCCACTTCTAAGAAGTCCTGAAGCTAGCGTGCGAGGCGTATCAGAAGAGCCCGGGGATCTTGAGGCCGGCCATGCCGGGAATGCCGCCGGCGAGGCTTTTCATCTGGTTGGCGAGCTCTTCGTCCACGCGGCGCGAGGCTTCGTTGACCGCCGCGCGAACGAGGTCTTGCAGCATTTCCTGATCTTTGCTGCCGAAAACTTCGGGCTCGATGTGCACCGCGGTGATCTGCTTCTGACCGTTCATTTTCACCACGACCATGCCGCCGCCCGCGGAGGCCTCGACGTGGATCGCGTTGACTTGCTGCTGCAGATCCTCCTGCAGTTGACGGAATCGAGCGAGCATTTGTTGCAGAGCGCTGACTTCCATCGGTCAATCCTCTTGCCGCCGCTTGACCTCGGAGATCTGACCCCCGAAGCGCTGCAGCATTGCGCGCACGATCGGATCCTGCTCGAACTGCGCGCGCAATTCCTGCGTGCCGGGTAAAGAATGCGCGGGCACGCTCGCGGTTGCAGCAGAGTCAAGTTTAACACACACGCGGAGCGACCTGCCCAGCACTTTGCTCGTGATGTTGCGCAACTTCTCCATAGGGTCGCGCGCTTGCAGAAGATCGGCGAACGCGCGGCTCTCGACGGGGAAGTAAAGGCGGACTTCGGCGCCGTCGAGCTCCCAGCGAGTGACGTGTTCGACGAGTTCGCCGAGAAATTTCTGTTGCGCCTGAATCGCGGACTTGATGGATTCGACTTGTGCGGCATCCACGCCGTCGAACCGCGCCGCAGCGCGCGCTACAACGCTCGGCGGCGCGGCGGGGACGGCAGCGCCGGCGCGCGGCGCGCCCGCTGTGATTTCCGTCGAAGCCGGTGAAGCGCCCGAAGCTCGAGGCGCATTCGTTGAGCCGCTCGTGGCAAGGCGCGGAGCGGGTGCCGGGCCGCCCTGCTTCAATTCGGCGATGAGCTCCTCGAGCGGAGCGAGGCGCGACGCGTTGACGAGCTTCAGAATGCCGATCTCGAGATGCAGGCGCGGGTCGGGCCTGCGCCGCAGATCGTCGTCCGTCTCCAGAAGAATCTGGAAGAAGCGCGTGAGATCCTCCTCGGTGAATTTGGCGGCGGCTGCGGCGAGGCGCGGGCGCTGCTCGGCAGTGGCGGCGATCAGATCCGAATCGGCGCCGCAAACGCGGGCGACCAGAAGATTGCGGACGTGGCGGATGGCCTCGCGGCAGAAATGCTGCAGGTTGCGGCCTTCCGTCTGGAAGCGATGGACCAGGGCGAGAGCGCGCTCGGCGGAGCCTGCTTCGATGGCGGCGATGAGCTCGCCGAGCTCCTCCTCGGGAACGATGCCCAGGAGCTCGTGCACTTGCCGGTCGGAGATGTCGTCGCCGCAATAGGCCCGGGCTTGTTCGAGCAGCGAGAGTGCGTCGCGCAGGCTGCCTTCGGCGGCGCGCGCGATGACGCCCAGCGCCCCGGGCTCCGCGCGCAGACCCTCCTTCCCGCAGATCTCATTCAGGCGTCCAATGATCTCGGGGAACGACAGGGCGCGAAAATGGAAGTGCTGGGCGCGAGAGCGGATCGTATCGGCAAGGCTCTCGGGCTCAGTCGTGGCCATCACAAAGATAACCTTGTCGGGCGGCTCCTCGAGCGTCTTCAGCAGAGCGTTGGAAGCCTCCTCGGTGAGCATGTGCGCTTCATCGAGAATGACCACCTTGGAGCGGGCCGCGGCAGGGGCGTAGCGCACCATTTCGCGCAACTCGCGGATCTGGTCGATGCCTCGGTTCGAGGCGGCGTCGATTTCGATGACGTCGAGCGAGGTGCCGGCGGCGATTTCTTTGCAGGAGTCGCATTCGCCGCACGGCTCGGGCGTCGGACCTTTGACGCAATTGAGGGCCTTGGCCAGGATGCGCGCGGCAGTGGTCTTGCCGACGCCGCGGGCGCCGGAAAAGATGTAAGCGTGGGCGACGCGATTGGCGCGGATCGCGTTGGCCAGTGTTTCGGTTACGTGGCCCTGGCCGACGATCTCGGCGAAGCGTTGCGGGCGCCATTTTCGGGCGATGACTTGGTAGCTCATGGGGTGTTCGGTTTCTTTCCCGCGATCCAACCGCCGATTGGCAAAAAGATGAGAGGAACTTCGGGTGATCTGCGGCACCCGAGGCTGATCCCGTTACCGTTGCTCCCTTCCGGGCCTGGCGGGGTTCGCGGGACCTCGTTGCACAGAGCCCGAAGTTCCACGCATCCGGCAGTCACAAAATGCTGGCGACCGCAACGAGGAGTCTAGCACAGCGCTTGCAGACTGGCACGAGAGCGGCGAGGGTCGAGCGGGAGGAGAAGCGCCGCGCAACTCCAGGGACGTGTTGCGCGGCGCGTTGGGAAAGTGAGATGAGGTTACTGGGGCTTGTCCGGCAGACTCCCTGGTGGAAAATGAAGATCCCAAATGGGGCGCTGCTGCAGCTTTTCAGCGCCAACCAGCAGACCGAACCCTTCGGATTGAGTCCAAGCGACTCGGAAAACTTGCGGCTGGTTTCCCTCGAGCGAAAGATCCCGGCGACGCAGAGTGAAAAGGTCGCCGAACTCGAGCCAGGAGCGGCATTCAAGCTGGCAGCCATCCTTGCTGACGTTCCGGGTGTCTGTATGCTCGCTGAAGATGCGGCCCGAGTGATCGAATCCCGCGATTTCCACGTGATACCTTAAGGCGATCCGCGGCCCCTTTCTGCGATCCCGTCTCTGATCGCTTTGTCCAGGTTTCGGTGAAGGACCCGTGGACATCTTCAATTCCCTCACGTAGCGCAAATCGGGAAGGCACGTTGGCTGCCAGTGGCCGTACCGGATAAAGGAAGCGCTTGACGGCACTTAGCGCAGGCAGCGCCGGCGCTGAGTGACGCAGGTTGGGAAATTGTTCCAAGGCGGCACAGACCGCGAAGCCTGAGAAGAGCGGTCCCGCTGACCGCGCGAGCATTCAGGCGGCGGTGCCGCTTGCTTTGGTGGACTCTGCGCCGCGCTTGAGATAGCGGTAGAGGCTGGTTCTGCCGATGCCGAGGATCTGAGCGGCGCGCAGGCGATTGCCATGGCACATCTCCAAGACGCGCTGGATGTGGATCCGGCGCACTTCCTCGAGTGAGAGCGGCTGCCATGTCTCGGAAGGAGGACCCGGAGTGCCCTTGGCGGGACGCTGGAGATGCTCGGGCAGGTCCCCAATGTCAATGAAATCCCCAGCGGTGCGGATGCAGGCGCTGGAGATGACGTTTTCGAGCTCGCGAACGTTTCCTGGCCAGCGATGCTGGAGTAGGACGGCCTGGGTGCGCCGGGTCAGGCCGGAGATGTGCTTGGCATAGGCCTCGTTGTACTTGTGGAGAAAGAAGTGGACCAGAAGGGGAATATCTTCGAGGCGTTCGTTGAGCGAAGGGATGCGGATCTGGATGGAGGTGAGGCGATAGTACAGGTCTTCGCGGAAATGGCCGGCGAGGACTTCGGCGCGGAGGTCGCGGTTTGTGGCGGCAATCAAGCGCACGTTCACTTGGCGGACTTCCGGCGACCCGACGCGCTGGATTTCGCGGTTCTGGATCACGCGAAGGAGCTTGGCCTGCATGGGGAGGGACATTTCGGCGACTTCATCGAGGAACACGGTGCCGCCGTTGGCATATTCGAACAGGCCTTGACGTGTATCGGTGGCCCCGGTGAAGGCGCCGCGAACGTGGCCGAAGAGCTGGCTCTCCAGCAGCGTGTCCACCATCGCCGAGCAGTTGCAAATGGCCAGGCGCTGTTGGCTCACCGGACTCAGATGGTGGATCGCGCGTGCCACAAGCTCTTTGCCGGTGCCGGTGGCCCCGATGAGAAGGACGTTGGTGTAGTGCTTGGCGACCTTCCGCGCGAGGTCGAATACCTCGAGCATGACGGGGCTCTTGCCCACGATGCCGTAAAACTCGAGGTCCTTGAGCAGCTTCTCTTCGAGTTCGCGGACACGGCGGCGCTGGTCGTGCAGTGCCGAGATTTCGTCCAGGGTGTGCTTGAGGTGGGCGTGGTCGATGGGTTTGACCATGTAGTCGTAGGCGCCGCGCTTGATGGTCTCGACGGCGGATTCGAGTGAGTAGTGTCCGGTCATGAGGATGACGACGACGCCGGGATCGAGCTTGAGGGTCCGGTCGAGAAATTCCAGGCCGTCCATCGTGGGCATGCGCAGATCGGCCAGGACGACGCGGCATCGCCCGAGGCGGATCAGCTCGAGGGCGCCGAGCGGGTCCTTGGTGGCGATGGCGTCGTAGCCCATGTCCTGAATGCTGACTTGGAGCATTTCCAGGAGCGCAGGATCGTCATCCAGGATGCAGACGGGGCAGGTGACCGCGGGGGCTGCTAGTTCGAGAACTTTGGCTGGTGCGGTTTCCATGCAGCGTCTCCGGGCAATGCATGTGCCAGAAAGCCCCACTGCGCCAGGCATAAGCCGCGCGCGCATCGAGAGGATCGGACCATCTGCCGGGTTGGCTGTAAGGTCCTGTGGGGGAAAGGGTTCGAGAAAAGCGATGGAACGAGATAGAGTTGCGATCCGGTTATCGAACGCTCCCAGGTAGAAAGAGGAGGCGAATTCTGTGGCGCCAAAAAGGGCTTCTGTTCCAGTTCGGGACGGAGGCCGCGAAAGTGGCTTGCTGCCACTCTGCCCCTCACGCTAGGGATTCGACCGGCGTTGCGGTCTTCGGTTGCAGCGGAACCAGATGGATTTCGTAGGTGCCGCTGCCGTTTCGTTCTTCGTACGGCTCCGCCTGATAGGCGATGGGATACGCGCTAGTGGACGCAAGCGGCTGCAACAGTCGGACGAAGAGAACCGCTCCCTTCCTCATCGGACGGCTCAAATGGAGGCGCTTGCCGTGCACTTCGTCCCATTCGAGATCGGTCTTTTCAACGAAATAGTTTTCTTCGGAGTCCCAGCCGGAGACCTCCACCCGGTAAAGACTCGTCGTGGGGAAACGAGCAGAAAGAGCCAACGTGCACCTCCGCGTCGAAGGGAGCAGGAAGGCTGCCAAACTCGCCGTGCACAAGTTGCGTTGGTGGAGAGACTTATGGGCAGGGCACGGTTTTCGATGTGCGCCTGCGAAACAGGCCGCGGAACTGTGTGCGCATCTGAATCAGCAGGCCTCGAACGGTCGAGACCTTAAGGAGTTATCCGTAGTAGAGCCCCGGGTAGAGAAGATTCAGCGCAAAACGGAAGATATAAGCGAAGAGCTTGCCAAAGAGAAGGATGGCGATGAGCAGGCCAAACATGCCGAAACTGCCGCCGCGCAACCAGTCAAGATAACTCAGCGCACGGCGCTCGGACATGACGAGGGTGATCGCAGTGCTGCCGTCAAGCGGTGGAACCGGAAACAGGTTGAATATGCCGAGAAGCAGATTGAGGGCAAAGAAAATGCTCAGTGTGACCGTCAGGAAATTTCTGCCGCCCGTCTCGGCGAGAGAGGTGACGTGGGAGAAACCGGCGCTGACGGGAGCCACGAAGTAACCGCGGGACACTCCGACGCGGATGGCGGCCGCGGCGAGCAGCATCAAAGTGAAATTGGCGCCCGGTCCGGCGAGGGCCATCCAACCGGCGCGGTGCGGATGGCGGCGCTCCCAATTGGGATCGTAGGGCGCGCTGGCCCAGCCCATCATGCTTTGCGCAACGGCATAGGAGAGAAGCGGAATCACCACCATGCCCACCGGCGAGCGGCGGATGTGTGGAATGGGATTGAGCGAGACTTGACCGCCGTGCGCCGCCGTGGGATCGCCGCCGATCTTCGCGGCCAAGGCGTGTGCCGCCTCGTGGCAGGTCGTGGAGAAAAGGAAAACGACATACCAGATGAAACCGAGCGCGATCAACTCAGGCGTGATCGATGGCATGGTCAAGAGCGCTTAAGCGAATGCTGGCTCCGGGGCCTGGACTCGAACCAGGATTCTCAGATCCAAAGTCTGATGTGCTGCCAATTGCACCACCCCGGAATCCATTTCATTGTACAAGAGTTGCGCATGGTTTTTGCTCCTCGATTTTGGGGTCAAAAGGGTCAGTTTCGAGGGTTTTCGTGAATGAATCGGCGACGCTCGGCAGTCGCCGCATCTCATCTTGCCCGTAATCCGGGCTGAGATGGGTGTAGTGATCTATCATTTGCTGGCTGCCGTGGCCGACCCATTTTCTGATGAGCGCCACGTTCACACCCTGCTCGACAAGCACTGAGACTCTATGGTGGCGGAAGCCGTGCATCCCGCGCATCGGGATTCCCGCTTCCCGCAGAATCGGATGCAGGTGCCTGCCGAGGACAGTCGTGTTCTGGAGTACCGTTCCTCTCTTGGACTCGAACACGAAGCCCTCGGTGCGGCCGAGCAGGTGTGAGCGCAGCATGGTAAGCATGGAGTCTTTCACCGGGACGAAACGGACTGCATTCTTCGTCTTTGGCGATTGGAGCTTGCCGTTCCACGCTGCCTTCGTGACTCGAATTTGCTTATGCGACCACAGGATGTCATGCGGCCTGAGGGCGTAAAGCTCACCCGCTCTCATGCCCGTCTCGGCGGCGAGGACAAACAGCACCCGATACATGCCCGTCGCCTTGGAGACGATGTGCCGAACCTCTTCCGGCGTGAAGCGTTTCTCATCGTCCTCGGGCTCAACGATGCTTGGATAGGAAATCTCACCCTTCCCGAATCGCCGCCTGAGCGCCGTCTGCAAGGTCGAGACGAGCCCTTTAACCGAGATCACCGAGAGACCCCTCACATCGTCCGAGCCGACCCACTGGTTGACCGCGTCCGCCGTGATGCTGTCGGCGGGCATGTGCCCGAATGTCTTGACCAGTCGCTTGAGATGCGAGCGCAAGGTCGCCTGGAACGAGGGCTTCCGCTTGGCGACGTAGGTTAGCTCGAACTCCTTGACCTTCGACGCAAACAGGGCGGAGTCAGGCAGTGCGGTCATTGTGTTGACTCCCGCCTGCTGGATGATTCCCACCAACTTCCGCCTTGCTTGGCTCCTGGTCATATCCTTGGCTGACCCGAGGACGGCGGCCCGGCGGACACGCCCGGTGATCGTGTCCTCCATCCATCGTCCTCTATACTGACCGTTTCTCACTTCGACCGTTCCCATCTGTCCACTGCGGCGGCTCATGCAACGTCCTCTCCGTCGCTGTGGCGCTGCGTCCATAGTGGGCCGTGGGGACATGCATGAAGTCAAGACATCTAATGTGCTCGGCCCTGTTTGGGCCACGGGTACGTTGATGCTATCCCTACCCTGCTCAGAAACGGTCGGGTCGGGGCGCTGGCGGATGCGGAGGCAGCGCCTAACTGTGACCGTCCAATCAAAGCCCGTGCGCCGAATTGGTGCGAGTACGATCATGCTCCGTCATTGGAAGTGAGCAGCAATGCTTCGAGCTTTTCGACAAGTTCGTAGGCGTCATCCAGTTTCAATATCATGTGCTCGCCTTCCTTCTGCATTGAGACTGCCTTCCCACTAGCCGTAAGTTGGACTCTCAACTGCATGGCATCAATGAGCGCCTGCTTCTTGCGCTGCACGCCTTGAATCTGTTCTAGGAGAGATTGCTCTTGCGCTTCCAGGCCTTTGACCGTGCAGCCGTTGCCCGAGGCAGCAGGCTTGTGTCCTCGCAGTTTCATTGCGTGGAAGGCGGCCGTCGGATAGGAGCGTCCGGTTTTCTCGGCAATCTGCCGCAAGCTCATTCCGGCAGCAAGGTACTCGCCGACCTTCTTGCGGAACTGCTCAACCTCTATACGGTTCATTTTGCTGCGCCTTGCGGGCTGGAGCCGGGCGGCTTCGGCAATGGCGTGGGAGCTTGTGTTGACCTTGCTTAGCTCGTAGGCGTCGGGCGGCAGTGCGCTCAGATGGTAGGTGCTCGGGCACTCGGGGCACTTGTATGCGTACTGCCGGGCATTGTTGTGCTTAGCTCGAATCTCTGCCTCGAATGTCAGGGCTTCTCGCTCGGTGGCGAAGGGCTTTTTCGTGCATGTCATAAGCTGCTTCTCCTGTCTCATCGAACTCCGCCGCTGACTGTCGCTAGTATCGGCCTGTTCGGTTGAGTCCATGTTGCCTCAGTCTCTTTTCCCGCGATGCGGGGGCCGAAAAGCAAGTCCTTTTTGCGCTGTAATTCGAGGCTTTTTGGCATCGAATTACGTCTCCCTCTTGCTCACGATTAGTTCCCGTTTTCGACGGCTTCCGCCGTTGCCGCAGCCGCTCAGCATTGGAACGCTCTCTATCGTTGCGGGAAGCCCGGCAACCAAGCGGGGAGTTGCCTTGCAGTCGTTGTAGGTGAGTTGCCAGCGACCCCGCCAAGACGCCAGCACGGACATGAGCCGTGGATGGTCGTCGAACGCCACAACGTATAGCTTGTGACCAGGGCACGTTCGGGTCACCGTATAGGTTGGGTCAATGAACGCATACGAGTTAGGATCGTCAGTCGCCGCAAGCGCCTCGAACGCATCGCCCAGGACTGCGACTTTCCGACGCAAGCTGTAGAGCAAGTCGAGAGATTCGGGCATTGTCCGGGGCCATCGGGCGAGGAGTCCTCCTCGATGCCGGTCGGTCATGTATCCGCCGATTTTGCCTTTGCCGTTAAAGGCGACTCGGGACTGCAACAAAATCCAAAAGCCGGGATCGTCGTCCTTCAGCCGCTCCAGCGTGGACATCACAAACGGCTTTTGCTTTTTGAACGGAAGCGCAAGAACCTGCTCCGTCCACTTGCGAACATGGTAGGAGAAGCTGGAGTCGCCGAGCGCCGAATGCCAAAACGCTAGGTAGTCCTCATCTTTCTCCGCAAGCACGAGACGCTCGCCGTGCCCCTCGTACAGCAAAGTGAGCCCGACGACTGCGCTTCCGGCGAACGGCTCCACGATGGTCTTTGCCGGGCGCTCGGCGAGATAGCGCAACACATAGGGAACACACCAACCCTTCGTCCCCGCGCACTTGGCAACGGACACGGGAAGCCTCATAGCCCAAGCTCCTCTCCGATTGCTTGGAGCACTGAGCGCAGACGCCTGGAGTCAGACGCCAGCGGGCGCAGGACATTGACGCAGGTAGTAATGTAGTGATTGTCAGTCCAGTCGAGAGATTCAGCCGGGGGAGCGTCGGGGAGTCCGAGCGTCGGCTTGGGCAAAGGCGGAGTCTTGGCGCTGTGCTTCTCGGTCGCCGGATTGTCACCCGCTATCAGGCGGCGGACATGCCGGTCGGTGTAGTGCAGGCGCTTTTCGCAAAACTGCGTCCACGTCTTGCAGCCAAGGATGGATTTGCCGGGGCGCAGGACGAAAAACCGGCGACGCAACTCGACGTGCAGAGGACGGAGATTGACAATCCGCTTGCCGATGTCGCCGTATTGTCGGACGAACTCGGAGGCAAGGGCATCGTCGCTCAAGCCGGACAAATTGTCCGGTCGGCGGAGTCCGGCTTGGGCGCGTCCTTTCATGCCCGTATTGCTACCTGCGGACGAGGAATTTCCCCCAACCGCAACTTCTTGGCGAAGAAGGGCTTACGGGCGTGATTTCGAGGTGTTCACATTTTTGAACGGTGTGCTATTTTGACGGAGGAGGGAGAGGTGAAGAGAACCACCAATGCGCTGCTGAAGATGGGTACACCGCGCAGCTTCTCCTATTACAAAGCGCTCAAGGCGGCGAGGGCGGAGATTGACGCGCGGGTCGCGGCCGTCGTGCTCAACGACGACCGGCATCGCGGCTTTAGAGAGTGGGCTCGCAGATTCGGTGTCTCGGCCGGAACGCTGTGCGGAATCCTGAGGCGGGTGCGCCGAGCGCAGCGGACAAGGCAGCCGAAGATTTATCCGGTGCACGGGCGCATTTGGACATAGGGAGCCAGAGGGCGTGAGAGTCACGTTTTTGGGGAAGGGACGGACCATGTTCGGCGGACGGTGCCATTCCCGCCTTCACGGAGCCCGGATGCACCTGAGTTCCCGGCGTCCGTCCCTACTGCTTTGATGCAGGCCGAAAGGGCCGCCACTGCAAAAACTAATTGGCGATCTTTCCAGTCTCAAAAACCCCACAAGAACTGGGGAAACAGCGCACAGGCCGACGCAAAGCAAAAAATCCCGCCGCTATCAATAGCCATAAATAGAGGGGCAAAAGGAGCCCACACTATATGACACACGCAGAAAGACACGCTTTTCACAAGAAGGTCGCCGACTATGTCGGACGGCACCCGGAAATGACATACCAGCAAATGAGCGATGCGCTCGATCTCCCGCTTCCGACGATCAACGCCATCGCCATCAAGTTCGGAATCCGGCGGGGCATCGGAGCCGAACCGTACAAAGCGACCCCGGAACTTCTGGCCAAGCTGGAAGGGTAATGAGCTACAAACTGGTCGATAAGATCAAGCGCATCCCCTGGATGGTCGGCAAGGAGAAGCGCGTGCTCGAAGCCTGGGCCTCGTTCGCGCGCAACGACGGCACCAATGTCATCGCATCGAAAGAGACCGCGGCTGCCCGCTCGGGCTTGAGTCGCTGGACGATCTACAGACATACACCGGAACTCGTCAAGGAAGGGTTCATGCGCCCGGCGGCGTCGCACGAATGCAAGGTCGTTGGATGCTCCAAGGGATCGACGCACTACACAGGGAAGCCGGGGCACTACACGACCGTGTACAGGATCGACATCTGGGACGAAGCCATGTTGCAAAACACCAAAACCTCCCATATAGCAAAACGCCAAAAGGTCAGTGTTGCAAATCGCCGAAACCCCCATGTTGCAAATCGCAACACTAAAGGGGTTAAGGAAGAAAACGCTGCGCTGGGGAGAACAGAAACTTCCGTGGCTGAGCGCCACGGTGAAGTAAGTGAGCAAGCCAGTCAGAAGTCTGTCTTAAACCCCGTAGAAGCAGAAGAACCCCAACTAGGACACGAAGACGGCTTGCATGACTACACGTTGCTTGAGTCCCTGGACTTCCTGGAACTTCCGCATGGCGGAAAGATCGACTCCGAGTCCCTGCACGTAGGCACCGGGTACTACATGGAGTGCTTCCACCTACTGCCGGAGGACATGCTCAAGCCAAGCCACAACGAGGAGTCCATCCTGGCGTTCATAGACTGCGCGCTCGATCTCCAGCGGCGGCTGCATTGGACGCCGTACAAGTGGGAAGCACATTGGGAGGAGCAGCGGAACTGCCCGGTGAAGCGCCACAAGAGGGTCTGGGACGACGATGCCCGGCACCCGATCCGCCAGTTGGTTGAGTGGAACCAATCGCACAAGTCCGGCGGCCTCGTTTGGACGTGCGGGCATGATTTGGCGAAAGCCTACTGGTCGGACTCAAGCCACAGCGCCGTCAGTCAGTGGCAAGCGGATGATCCCAGCACGTGCACCAAGTGCCGGATGGCAGGCAGGCGGGCGAAGGCGGAAGGAGCCGACTGAGACGGCAAAACCGTCCATGTTTGATTGCAGGCGTGAACAACCCTCGCGGCATGGTTCGGGTGCTGCTGGCTGGTGCGAGGGTCAAGAAGGCCTTTTGGGCCGCGCTGGCGGGGCAGCCGTGGGGTTGGCCGAACAGAACAAGAGATCAGGGACTAGGCTCGCAGCCCAATAGGACTCAGCCGTGTTACGGCAATCACAAGGACTACCAAAAGCGCCACAAACAAGACGGCCTGCGGATCAATGGCTATCGTAAAGTAATTGTTCACAACTGCGGGGCCATTGTTTGGTGCTTCTGGCAATTCTTTCTTCTTTGGCGAGTTTGGGGACGGCACGAATCCGTAACCGGGATTCTCGTTCATGATTCACCTGTTCGGGTTGGGAAAGCTCCCTCCCCCCAAATGATGCTAGCACCCGCTCTTCGAAGCGTGTCAAGCCCCATTTCCGGGCTCGCGGGTTGCTCTAACCGACAGCCTTCCTGAGAGGAACGTCCCCGGTGCTGCGCTCTCCAGCTAAGAGTCGAGTCGGGACAACGGCGTATAATCTCGGCGAGGCGACTCTATGCTTAGATGTCTTGTCTGTGGAAGCTCCGAACTGGACCCGGAAGGGTACAAGTGTGCGCGATGTGGTGGGGCAATTGGGTTGCGGAGCGAAGCCTGCTACGTTACGGAAAAGACAAAGAAGAAGCTGTTAGACCACGCAGACGAGTTGTCTGAGTTCGGGATTGAAATCGAACAGCATGAAACTCTTCGAAAGACCGTAGGTGAGACCGTTCTTGTTGTAAGCCTTGTGTTGCGGACCGTCGAGGCTATTCGACCGGGCACGTTACGCGACTTGGTTCTCTTTCTCCGCGAATTTCTACCCGAAGACGAGATTCTGAGACTTCGGTTGGACGAACCTGAGCTAATCCTAACGTATTACCGCATGGATAAAGAGCAAAGCGATGCCCGGCTTTTCCACTAAGAGGGCGTGACGCACCCGAGAAGTCGCATCGATAGTACGCTATGACCCTCACACTGGTCGAACCCGTTACTTCTGAAGTGCCTCGTCGTGTTCATCCTGCCCGAAATCGTTGGCATATACTTCACGTCAGAGGCGGCCGGGATGGCACTCACCTTCGAGCAGACACTCATCGAGGTCTGGCTGCAAGCCCTCATGGAAAACGCCAAGACCGTGGAGCTTGGGTCTGAGCGTTACCCTGTTCGGCGTACTCCCAAGCGTGGCTTGCGGCAGGTCGATTTCACCTTCGAGGGGAACGACATTCGAGGACTTGAGCAGAACCCAGACACGAAATCTCGATGGGCGCAGTTGGCACGGTCCGGCAAGAAAGTGATGCAATTCCTCAGCGAGGGTCGGTACCTGGCAAACGTCGTGGATGGAAAGGTGACTCTGTACCCGGAGTGAGGAAACTGTGGGCGGTATCAACTTCAACAGAGAGAAAACTGCGAGCCGCCTATTAGCATTGGAGCAGTATGCGCGAGCATCTGGAATCAGCCCTTCCGACTTTCGTTGTCACTGGTTGCGAGATTGTGACTCAAGCCTTGGGGCAAACCTCCAGTTGAGAAAAGAGAATTGTGGCGGCCTAGCGCATGTTGGCGAAGAGTATGACGTTTTCATGAATGGGCAGGAATTAAGAGTTCTCTTTGTCGGCAAGGACTATGGGCGGGGAAATTCTGAAGTGAGGCAACGCCAGACAGACATTCAAACCTACTTAGGGGAGCCCAACCCGCACTACAAAGGAATAATCAAGGTTCTGATGGAGGTTTTTCAAGAAAGGTGTGACAAGAATTCTTGGCGTTATCTGCTCAGACGCATGGCCCAAACAAACGCTACCCGCTGCGCCGCGCCTAGAGAAAGTGCAAAGGGCAATTCGTTAAGGAAATCGAACATCACGCGCACTATGCGGATGAATTGCTGGGACCATTTTAAGAAAGAAATCGAAGTGCTTGAACCGACCCTAATCTGGTTCCATGATGCTGACGCTCAATCCTCGTTCATTCAAGCCATTCGCAGAGAGGGACTCTCACCAACGCTGCCATTCGAACAGTTGCAGGAATGTCAGCAGGTGGAGTGGACGATTTTCCTAACACCCTTCACGAGTGTGCTTGCATTTTTTCACCACCCGGCATTTAGACACTTTGGTCGGCAGTGGGGACTCGCTACTGGCGTGATTGCCCGGCTCAGAAGGGAGGGTCACCTGCCCGCGTTTAGCAATGAGTGGAAACCGCTCGGAAAGGAGGAATGGCCAACCCTCTAGGTTTGAATCCGCAACCTTGGTGGGCGCTCGGAAATTCCCGCCGCAGTCCGCATTTTGGGTTATGCTTTCTGAGTCCCCCAGTGTCGGGATTCGCTTGTCTCCCGACCGTGCGTTCAAGCCGTTTCCATTGTCCAAAACGCAGGACTCAGAAAGCATGATTATCGGCGACCGTCTTCGCGCCCTGCGCGAAGACAAGAAGCTTTCCCAAGGGGACATCGAGAAGCGCACCGGGCTGTTGCGCTCCTACGTCTCCCGTGTCGAGAACGGCCATACCGTTCCGGCCATCGAGACCATGGAGAAGTTCGCCCGGGCACTCGAAGTCCCGCTCTACCAACTCTTCTACGACAGAGAAGAGCCGCCCAAGCTGCCCAAATTGCCTGACCGGACAACGGCAGGCGAGATCGCCTGGGGCAGTACCGGCAAGAATGCGCGTTTCCTGGCGAAGTTCCGCCGCCTCCTGAGCCGGATGGATGTGCGCAACCGCCGCTTGCTGCTCTCCATGGCCCAGAAGATGGCTGGTCGGTAGCTCGGCGGAACTGGCGGCCCGAAAATCCAGAAACCGCGTCGAAATGATTGAAGAGTATGGTCGGGGCGAGTGGATTTGAACCACCGACCTCCTGGTCCCGAACCATGGCAGTACAAAATCTAAGCTGTTGAATTGGCTTGGGTTCCCCTGTGCAGCCCTCTCACTAAGTGCGCTACGATTTGCGCTACGACTGGCTCCCCGCTGGCGATGCAGGACATCATCATTCCGAAAGAGCCTGCCACTACTCCCTCGCTGGAGTTGTGAACGGAATTCCCCTATGATTTGAGGTCGAGGCGGAACGAGAGTGGAAAAATGGGAGATTCTGGAGGTCGAGGCAAAAAAATACGAGGAACGTGCTTCCGAACTCGACAAAAAGTGTTCAACCACAGCGTCCTTTAAGAATCGTGCGGCCTGCAAGGCTGAAGTCCGGAACCTACGCAGACAAGCACATCTCCGTCGAAACCTAGCGGAACAAAAAAAGAGAGTCGAGTAACGTCTTCAATGTGGACTTTTGGCTCCTGATTTGGAGGGTGTCGCTTTTTGGCCTTTCTCTTCGAGGGAGCGTAATTGTCATCGCCCCCAGGCCGCCACTCCACAACCTTTGTCCAATCGAGCCGGACATAGCGCCTGAGACGCTAACAGAGAAGACGTTCAGGATTCCCGCAGGCACGCAGGCCATCGTGCATACACACCTGTTCGGCGAGCAAAAGCCGAGCAAGCAGGACATCGAGCAGGCGCACCGAAACAAGGTTCCGAGCTACGTCATCACCCGGCGCGAGTTGTGGTTCGTGACGGGGTTCGCCAAGCCGCGCATCGTCTACGTTGGCATTGACTGGATGTTGCCCGAGAAGTACGGGAATTCAAAATGACCCCTACAAAGTCGCAAAATCTTCGTATCCTTTGAGTGAAGAGAGGACAAGGAAACCATGAAAGCAATTCGCAAAGTTCTGCTGATTGTCTTGATGCTGGCGTTTGCGCCGCCCACGTTCGGCCAGCAGAAACCTGTCACAGTCAAAGGCCACACGATAGGCGAGCCCGGAACGGTGAACTGCTCTGCCGAATATCAGAGACAAATCGGCATTATTTCTTCTGGTTTTCACAGCCCGTATCTCAGACAAATAGAAGCCAAGGAAAGAGCAGCAGCAGACAAAGAATTTGCAGAATGCAATCTCGGAAACTGGACAGCCGGAATCGGAGAAAAAACACCTGGAAGCCTGACATACAAGGCGGGAAAACTTGTGAAAATCAAGATAGACCTTGAGAGCAGGTACGACGAGCCACTGACCGGGGAGGGAGTTCTTCTTGATGTCAGAGAGAAGTTCGGCAAACCCACAGATACATCCTACGAGGATATGATAAACGGATTCGGAGCACGCTGGCGAAACTATTTCTACTCATGGGACTTGCCAGATGCTTACGTTTCTCTCTTTCTTGACGGCAAACCTCAGTCAGAGCCAGAACTTCTAGGATTCTTAGAAGTGATGACTCCTGAGGAGCACGCTGCTGAAAATGCTGAAACTGCCGCAAAGAGAAAGAACGTGCTTGATGCCCCGGCAGAAGCATCTACAGCCCTGAATCACAAACTCTCGATTCAATCCACTCCTGACGGAGCAGACATCGAAGTTGACGGCAGCTTCGTAGGAAGCACACCTTCTGCCCTTGAACTTGCCCCAGGCGAGCACACCGTTGTCGTGAGCAAGAAAGGCTATGAGCCTTGGCAACGAAAGGTCAAGATGGTAGGCAGTGACATCAAGGCGAACGTGGAGTTGAAGAAAGAGACCCCGAAGCAGTAAGGCAACTCGAACGCAGAGAAAGGAAGAACAGGAGTAATGAAAGCAATTTGCAACGTTCTACTGGCTGTCTTGATGCTGACGGTTGCGCCTTTTGCATTCGGCCAGCAGAAGCCGGTAGTTCACATGCAAGGTCATGCGCTTGGCGAACACCGTCGAATCGACTGTGCTGCCCAAGCCCAGGTTGAAGCTAAAAAAGCAGCAACAAACCCAGGAGCCTACACCTTTGACCGCAGTGACTTCAATCGTTTCATGGAGAACTGCCAGCAAGGGGATTTTGAAATCGACGCTGTAGACAACAGATTCAAGCGCGTCAGCCTTGTGTATCAGTCTTGGGTGCTTGTGCGAATGGGAACTATTTATAAGGCCCCCGCACCACCCTCGGCTGTAGACATTCTCCGTGGCGCGATTGCTTTGTACGGCAAGCCAACGCACAAAGGACACCAAACTTCGGAGGTGTCACGCTGGCCGGGTCATTATATTGACGCATATAACTTCGCCTGGGTTTTTCCAGGTGAATACCTTGCACTGAGTTTTGATGTGCCGAGCGATTACACAGGGGTCACTGCTGCTATGATGGTCACAGGTGACAAATGGCGGTTGAAGAGGTAAGCCCGCCGATTCAGTGAGCGTCAATTGCTGACTGGAAGCCAATTGCTGACTAAAATGAATCTCAAGTGCTGTGTTTCAAGGATGTTGGAGCGGGCGATGGGAATCGAACCCACGTCCGAAGCTTGGGAAGCTTGCAATATAGCTCAAAAACACGCTGGATTGGCGGCATTTTCGCAATTGTCGGAACGCCTTAATTGGAAGACAATGGAAAACGAAGAGTTTTAGCTCATGTTCCACGGTTTGGGGAAGCCTATGCTATAAATTCCTCATGCCCAAACCAGTTGAGCGGTGGCTCCTCTTCAAGTACTTCGGCGGGGAGCTTACGCTGCTTTCGAAGCCTCTCAAGAAAAAGGAACAAGCAGAAAGGGAACGGCAGAAGTATCCGGAACGCGAGCGCAAGACGATTGGTATCGGGGTGGTCCGAACCAAGGGTTAGTTCAGCTTTACGTGTAGCGAATGCGCCCCCGTGTGACCACTCGCAGAACATGACGCTTCGAAGCGACCGCCGCATCCTAATCAGCCCTTATTGTTCCCTCGGACTCTTGAGAACGACCGCATTCGGGTAGTGACGTGGCACCAGAGACTCAAGAATTCGCCTCGGTCTCCAAGCTTCTGTTTCAGCGGTGTTCTGGGCCTCCCATGGCAGCTTAAAGTCGGCAACAAACTGTTCATCAAGAAAAGAGAACATGAGCAGCATAACCTCGAAACTACGACTCGCGTCATCGAGACAGATTCTGCCAATCTCACGCGACAGACCCGACACGGGGAATTTCCCGCTGCTAGAAAGTGGTTCCACGTCGTGAACGTAGGAATACTCACTGCCAGACTCTTCTTCCACAAGTGCCCGATACTCCGATGGGTAAGCGTGGACTATCAAGTTGCGCAAGGAGATGAACTCCGAGAAGAGTGCACACAATGTCTGAAGGTCGCTCAATCTAGCTGTCGCGTACTGGTCAACTAAGAGAACGAAGCGGTCGTAGACTGAAAGTCCTCCTCGCCGCCACTTCTGCTTTAGCCACGCCGCCAAGCTGTTAGAACTCCCCCCGTGATGCTCTCTGAAGAACAAATAGTTAATGCACGCCTCAACCGTCAGAAATGAAAAGACGATACATTCAAGGGACGCTTGAGTCTCCGCTTGGCGGTGAACGAAGATGTTCAGCCCGGTCGGTTCCGCAAGAACAACCTGAGTAGACTTGGCGTTTCGTGCGCGTTCGAGGGCATCTCCGGAAGAGGCGAAAAAGCTGCCGATAAGCTCCACAATGAGCGGCATCAACTTGATTTCTCTCATGTGCTAGAGACCCCTAAACGAATCCGCTGCCCAGCCCCTGAAAGTTTTTTCGACGGGTCGAACTCTGAGTCCGGGATACTCCGCCGAGATTCTTTTCGATAGCTCTCCAGCTTGTGGCGACACTAGGAGCAGAGTCCGCTCATGCGATTGCGCCAGTGCCTCAAGGACTGGATTGTAGGATATGTGGTCGTAGGGGTTGAAACTATAGCCAAGGGCGATGAGCCTCCCGGCTCGACGAACCAACGAAAGGGCCTTCGCGTAGCTTTGACGGATGAAGGCCTCTTTGAGACCTTCGGTCTTATCAGGAACCGGAGCGATCACTCGTTCTTCGATACGCATGTGTCCCGTGGGAGACACCACTCGACCATATCGTGGAAAGCAATGGGAAATAGAATTGGGGTCGAAAGCATAAAGCGGTTCTGCACAATGGACGAGTCGAGCTATTCCACCGACAGGATTGCCTACAATCTCGGATTCGATTGTGTAGACACATGCACTCCCATGGAGGTGAATCACAAAGGAAGCAGACTTCGCGTTTGGGGGCAGCTTCACTCCGAAGGCGAGTTCTGTCTTAACAAGTACACCGTAGCCATCTTCTGGATACCACCGACCATTCTGTGCGAGGAAAATTTCCGGCAGGGAGTCATAGTTGATCGTGAGAAATTGTGCATCGCCGAACTTCTCAAAAAATCTTTGATATGAGTTCGACGATTCGGGCAAGGCCAGTTTTTGCGCTATCCGGTAGTCCGCCTCCATCAATCGGTCAACAAGCTTTTCCATCGGCTCGTAATTGCCAGCTTGCGAAGCTTCTGAGAACAGGTCTTCAATGGACTTGCCCGTTGGCGGTTGGTCGAGCCGGAAGCAGAGTTTCAGGACATCTGCAACCAGCGGGTAGCCACAATCAATCCGATAGAGCCCGACATTGATTGAATTGCCGTATACCGGACCCGCTTCGCGTGTCGCGTCGATGTTGAATCCCGCTCCAAGTAGAAACAGCCTCAACGGTCAATTTACCTTTCGTGATCCTAGCGGCGGTATTGCCGAAGCCAAGTTCTTGAGGATTAGTGGTGCGGAGACACCGATGTTCAGCGCGAGTATCGGACTGAGGATGGTTCCGCTGGCTTGATAGGTATATGCCAATCCGCCCCCAAGGAAGGGGAGTGCGAGAAATTGAAGAACGTAAAAGGGGTCCGAGAATGTCCGAGGCCGTTCCGATTGGGGAGTCTGCGCCAACTCCGCTAACCGAAGTAAGTTGATTGCAAATCCCCCAAAAACAGCAAACCAGAAAGGTGCCATGGTTCTCTCTCTGAGTGCTACCTGATGCGGTCCGAAAATGCAGATAAGATGCGATTCGCTATGTTCTGCCTCTGGTTGTAGTGATTTCGCGTTGTGAAAAGGGGGCGACCGCGCTTATCGGGAACCGATGATTGCACTATATCTACGACGTTTGGAAGGAAAGTAAGAATCAGAGCAACTTGATGCGGGTCTATTCCAGTTTCCTCCGAGATGCCGCCGATGGTGCGCCAATCCCACTTGGGGTTCTCCAAGGCTCGAACCACACTCTGCCCTTTTTCGTCGAGAACGTAAGCCACGAATTTAGCCTCTGTTGCTGGTCAGACTAGCACGCGAGATTCCGGTGGGCAAGAGTCCGTCTCATTGAGATTCAAGGCTTGCCCAAAGGCGATTGCAGGCAGGGACTACCTCAGTGGCATGGTTCCGGTGAGGCGGGCTGGTGCGAGGGTCAAGAAGGCTTTTTGGGCCATGCTGGCAGGGCAGCGTGGGCTTGTACCGGACTGTCAGTGCTTGGGGCGCTCTGCTGCCCTATGTACCCGGCATCTGCTGGCCAAAATGCGATAATCTACCAGCAGGATGAGCAACGTCGCGCACACGGTAGACGAATTGATTGGCGCGCTGGGAGCCACATACCGGACAATCGACATCCGCTCCGTCGCCGTTCGCAAGGAAAACTCGTGGGCAAATGTTATGGCCGCGGTTCGCCTTACCTACGAGGACGTGGAGACGGCCAAAGCCCGATTGGCCAAACTCGCGGGACGTTTTCCGCCTGTTCATACAGAATTGCTAAGAATCGATTCCTTCGTGCGCCCTTTCACGGACTGGCCTGAATTTTGTTTGGAAATGAAGCACAAAGGTGTGCTCCAAATGGGCGACGCTCAGTTCCAGCTACGTCAGCCAGTCGATTTGTCACAAGGCAGCGGTTACGTTCAGTGGGGATACTCCCGTTTGCGTTCGGTCGACGGCCGGGCATGGCCCGCGCTAATTCGGGATTTCGATGCGGGCGGCGTCAATCCATTGTTCGAAGGGCGATTTAGTCGGGAAGCGCATCTACTCGGTTACGGCGATGCGCTGGATGCGGCCAATGCGCTGTGCGAACTCAACGTATCGCAGCAGCATGACCATGGCTGCGATCTTTCCATTTCTTTTCCCGTGTTTGCGAACATCTTACAGATTCGCGTAAACACCGCCGAAAAACGGATCGACGTTGAGGTTCAGCGACACCGGAGTTTCTCAGACCTAAGAGCCGTGGCTTGCGTGCGTAAGCAGAGTGCTCTCGCGGACGCTCCATTTCGAGAACAGATTTCTCTTTCGATCAGTCACGCCGATGATGCATGCGCTGAGGTTGTCTCGGCACGAAGTTCCGTGCAAATCCAAGACTTAGACCCTGATAACGATTGGTTCGAAATCCGTCTCGTCCATCCACAGCTTGGAGAGGTCAGGAAGGACGCGAACTATGTTCGGATGTTCATTCCGCCAAGCGAGCGCAACATTCTGCTGGGGGCTATCCAGCAATTTTGCAGAGGCACAACGCTCGATGACTTGCTAGTTCGTGCTTATAACGTGCAGACGGCAAAACTGAAACCAAGCGCAGCGTTTGAGCTTCACGTATCTTGGCTTCTTGGCATGTTTGGTCTTTCGACTGTGATTCTGGGCAATTATGAGCATATCCTTGCGCCGGATACGCCAGTACAGAGGGCTTCTGTCGATATTCTCGCAGCCAGTCAGCGAAGCAAACTGCTGCTCCTTGTCTCCTGTACGATCAATCCACCAAAGCCCGAAGATGCCAGCAATCTGCGGTATGCCTGCGCAATCTTCGCCCGCGAGGTGTTTGCGGAAACCGGGGTTCGTATCATCCCTGTACTGTTTACATCGTCCATGGGCGGTCCCTCCTACTACCAATCCGAGGATCATTTTGACGCGGTCCCTGTTGTGGACGCGGATGGCATGGGAATCTTGCTTGGACTCCTTCGGTCGGGCCAAGAACGCCGCTTCTTCGAATTCTTGGCGAACCCCACGCTTGGACTGACGACTTCCTCTCAACCACGTTAGTCCGGGGACTTGTCCCGTTCTCGGCAGCCGCAACAGCTACGCCTGTGCAAATAGGGCACGACTCTTTTCGTTCGCAATGGCTTGTTCGTTATTTGCAGGCTTCGTGGACTAAGTTGGCAAAGAATTCCACCACGTCAACGAAATTGTAGGTAAACGCGTGCATTATTCCTGTTGCGTATTGAATTTGGTCATAAAAGTACTCAGCCTTAAATCCAAACGGAACGACGGTGGTCCGCGTGATGCCAAACCTTCCAATCAGCTTGCCGGGGTCTGCCAGTGCCATGATTCCGATCTCGCAAACGGCCCATCGTCCATAAACGTCATCTGCGCCATGCTTGAGGAGAACTAGGTTGGCGCTTCGGCCCTGCGTCAAACCGATCCACCCTCCAAGCTTCCCGCATTTATTCGCCCGGCCATTCTTCGGGGAGTCCGAGAATTGTTGATAGTGACTCGCCATCATGAAACTCAAGCTTGTTCTCGTTGACTACGGCGTGACAGAAACGGTCAAGTTCACCTTGGTAGGGTCTCGCCGCCCAAGGATTGTCGTATAGGCACGCTGTAACCCTTGGCGTCATTTCAAGAGAGGTTGGTTCAATGGTACGACCCGAATTGACGCTTATCTCGCCCACCAGAGGAGAAGCATTCCGTTGCTGGAGTGTCTGGCCATCCACCGCTTTCGCCCGACAAAGAACAAGGTGAAAGCAGCGACCGAAAACTGGACGCCCAAGTGTCCGTTGTGTGCCCTCCACAAGACAATCCGGACCGAATTGCGCAAAATTTACGGATTCCGTTGACGTTCAATAATCCTGTTGGATTTCCGCACCAAGGCCGGGCGCTATATGCTTGATTGGGGCGATCTTGCGGGCAGGCGATTCTGGCAATTCGTCGTTTGGGATACATCTGTATCTTCGCGGCCCGCTGCGGCATGTGTTTCAACAGCTTTGAGCCGGGACGAGCGCCCGCGTCGCAGCCAAGCTATCCTGCGTCGGTCGCACCGAATGATAGAATCCGACCATGAGATACCTCGTCGTGTGGTTTATTAAGGACTACGTGCCAAGGGGAATGGTCATCAAAACCCACGCTCTGTATGGGAGCATCTACGCGCAATTCCCGAAGGAATGCGAGAAGCTCGGACTTACAAACAGCGGTCCGATAGAACCGAAGTGGAAGAACCAAATCCGATGGGGCTTGCGAGATGCGAAAGACCAGAAGCTCATAAAGCATGTTGGTTTGCCGAAGTCGGGAGAGTGGCAACGGATTTAGCCACGGGCGCGCCGGATGGGAACGACAAGGGTTCAAATCCAAGGCAATGCAGGAGTGCCGATCCGCTCCTTTGACGACTGGGAGAGCCACGCGCTGCCTCCCGCTCGTAAGGAACTACACTGGGAGACAGACCGAAGCGCGTGCGAACTGGGGCGAATCTGGACGGCCGGCGGCGAACCTGCCGTGCCACGTCAACTGGCTCAACTGCTTGAATCGCACGAAGGTACGAGACGCATGGTAATCCTCAGCGGAATCACGGAACGGGAAACGCCGTTGCCCTTCGGCAACCGGGGGCCACGCTGCCACGACTTGGCTTTGCAGGCTGAGCAGGATGGTCGTGTCGTGACCATCTGCATCGAAGCGAAAGCCGACGAGTCATTCGGCGGAACAATCACCGAAGAACTCAGCGCCGCGAGAAAAAGGGCGGCGAAGCGGGAAGGCGGCCACACGAGATTCCCAGAGCGCCTCGATTGGCTCACCCACTCATTGTTGGGACTCCGTGCCTTCGAGGATGCCCAGCACCAAGTGCTCGACGGGGTTGTCGCCGATCTGCCGTACCAACTGTTGCCTGCAATCGCTGGAACGCTGCTTGAGGCTGAGCACTTGAACGCTTCCAAGGCTGTCTTTGTCGTCCACGAGTTTCGGACGGCGAAGACGGCTGATGCCAACTTGGACGCCAACGCAGACGCGCTCAACCGCTTCCTCCGTGTCTTCCTGTCGGCAAACGGGGCAGGCGCAGGCGAGGACTTTGCGTTGGAAAACGGTCACATCGTTGGGCCAATCCTAGTCGCGAAGCGTCGTGTTACAGGCGCAGACAGAATCCCCTCCGAGATTCCGCTCTTCATCGGGAAAATCAGGACCGACCTCCTTGCGGCCTAGCTCGCGCAGCGCCACCTCCGTCCCGAGATCAGCAACAAGGCCATCAGCTACTTGCAGCAGGTTGGCCGGGCAACCATGCAACTTGAGAGTAGGAAGCACATAGGGCTCTTCTTGCTCACGTTATCAAGCTTGTGAACGATCTCCCGTCCCGAATCAACTCCTCGACATCGTGGCGACTCACCGCTTCCTTCGGATGGGCACAGTTGTTCCCTATCTTGTAAAGCACATCCAGTCTTGCCCGCTGCACTTCCGTGATGACGCCCGTGTTCCTCAGCGAGAGCGTGATGTCGGTGAAGTCGGGATGCGCCTTGCTCGGCGGATTCGTGGCGATGGTCACGCCGCGTTCCTGAGCCACCGTTCGGAAGTGCCGTTCGAGCGCGACTCTGGCAACCACGCCGCTGGCGCGGGTGATCGTTTCCTCGTGCGAAGACTGGAGGAGATTCGAGGCAGTCTCGAACTCGTCGGCCGCCACGACGAAGCTCAAATCGCCCAAGATCGAAAGTTCCCTAGACTTGACCTCGGATACGCACGCGTTCAGCAGCGCCATAGCTTTTCCCATTTTCTGATTAAAGTACGGTAGGTTGGTCTTCACGCTCATTTGGTTGTAGAAGGGCATGTAGATGAAGTAGGAAATGCAGGAGAAATCCTTGCTCATCTTTGTCTTGTCTTGGATGTCCGGATAATAGGCCTCGTAGCACCAGTCGAACGCTTGCAGTCCGGAGAAGTTCTCCCGCTCCAACAGGCCGCGAGCGCCCCTGTACCATTCCTCGGCCTTGCGCTTGAGATCGGCGCTGCCCACGAGGTCTCCGTCCGCGAGAGCTTGGGCACACAGCAAGACCTCGGAGAAGAGCCTGTTCAGTTCCTTGATTCTCGCCTCAAGCTGCCTTAAGTGAGAAGACACCGAATCCGCTCCGCGTACCACCCTCAATTGCTCTTAACGCTTCGGACTGCGGTAATGCAACAACAAAAGTCCTACGACCAGCAGTCATACGCGAGGGATTGCCCTTCGCCTTTCCATGCACGATCCTCCCGTTCCTTCTACAGTACAAGCCAGAGATTCAGCCTCGCATTAAAGGCCGTAGTGCTGCTTCAGCCACGCTGTGAGAAGCTCCGAACCGATTTTGACTCCAACCTTCACGCCCCCGGCCATAACCTTCGAGGCCTTGTCCTTTACCCATTCCCCAACCTTGCCGCCGGGTTTGTTGCCGTCCGCCTCCATCGCTTGGGTGAGGCTGTCCAAGTCCGGCTTGTCCAATCCCGCATTGCTCAGAATACGGTCAAGCGCCTGCCTGTCGCCCACGTTGATAACAGTCTCGCTCTGCGTCGATGAAATGCTCGCTTGCCCGAAAGCAAGGTACGTGTTCCCACCAGTATTCTGGATGATGATGTTCTGGATTTTCTCTGCATCGGAAGGTTCTATCTTGCGAAGGTCACTATAAGATGTGCCCAGTTCGTCCCTAATCTCCAGAGCCATTTTTAGCGTGCGATTTCGGACGGCGTCCAGCACTTCCACAAGGACATTCACGGGTATCTCCTGCCACGCCGAATGGCAGATGAAGCCTCCCTGCATGAGGCGCTGTTGGTAGTACACGACCATGTCGCCGGGCCAAGGAAACACAAACGAGCCTGTGGTGGCGTTTTTGATTAGGTCGGAGTAGGCGCTCACCGATTGAGCTAGAGGAAGCATCGTGGCCCAATGCCGGTGCCTCTCCTCTAAGGCAACAGGAGGGATGATGTGGTTGTTGCGCTGTATGTATCCCGGCCCGACGAAATTGCCCTTTGCCCTTCCATGCACAGTCCTGTAATCAGGAAGGTCTTGCCCGTCTTGGTAGCCGTTGAGTTCTTGGGTCGCCCATGCCTTGAGCCGCTCGTTCTTTAGCTCATGGCCGAGCCGCAGGCATTTTCTAAGAATGTCTGGCAACGGATACTTGCCATCAGTAGCAGCCTCGATAATCTCATCGAGTAGGGACGACATTGGTCACTTCATGGGTATCTCACGCAGCTTGCCATCCGGCAAGATTTCATACCGCTTGTGCCATGGAGCTTCATAGAAATTCCGAACGAAGAGATACTTGAACCCGCTCTTAGCTCGGGATAGAACCTGAGCGTCGGCCTGCTTCTCTGCTTCGTCTGCCGTGAGATAGTGCCGAGGGTCAGTGGGACTCAGCGTGGTAACGTCGATTTTGAATTTCTTCTTTGGATCAGGTTCCCCCCCATCCCAAGCCCCGTAGCGTTCCTTCACAATCCAGCACTTTCCCCGCGTCGTAGCGTCCGGCATCTGTTGGCAATAGATTGTGTAGAGTTCCGAGACGTTCTCTTCCGGCTCGGGGGTTTTGTAGACAGTTTGCGGTACGGAAACGTTCATGGCGAGGATTGTATCTCAACCCGATAGATCGTCATCCCCATTATTCGCCAATACAAAGGCGGCGTGCGGCCGGGCAAAATTCCAGACCAAGTCGAGTCATCGAGATTTGTCGGTCGGCGAACATCATTACCAAGGAGCAGTTCAGTGCCCTAGACCGCCAGATCGGTAGGCGCAACTCCGCCCTACACCTGTCCGCGACCACCATAACCGTGTCGCAGGCGGGAGAGTTCATCCACGATCTTGTCACGACCGTCGTGTTGACGATTCGGCTGTAGAGCCCTCGTTTAGCCCTTATATTGTCCCAAGCTTTACAGCTTGGCCTCCGCCAGCAAAAGCGTGTTATCAGTCGGCGGAGGTACTCTCGGATAGGAATCTGAGAATATGCTGCTCGGTTTTCTCTTCCTTCTTAATGGCACACTCCCAGACGATCAACACCTTCCAGCCTGCCGCACGAAGTCTACGGTTGTTCGCCCGGTCGCGGCGGACGTTACGCATCCTCTTTTCCGACCAGAAAGCAGAGTTGGTGGTTGGCTTCAACTGGCCCCGAGGGCATGAGTGCATGTGCCAGAAGCAGCCGTGAACAAAGATGACCTTCTTTCGTGCCCGGAAGACGAGATCGGGCGTTCCCGGCAGCCCACGGACGTGTAAGCGGTATCGGAACCCCATGCTGTGCACCATTCTCCTGACCACCATCTCAGGGCGGGTGTCAGTGCTGCGTATCGCGGCCATGTTGCGGCTACGCTGCTCGGGAGTCAACTTATCGGGCATGGGTGACGGCCTTCATTATAGTTTTGATCCATGCTAACCTGAACGTCGACGTGCGAACCTCTTCGCCCAAACAGAAAGAAAACAAGCTCGGGCATTACGGACTCGGCACCGACGCGCCGTGGTACCAACCGCAAACGCTTTCTAAAGCCGAGCGCAACGCCTTCAGCGAGATGGCAAGACGCTCCGCCGAGGCGAAGCGTCGCTCGCTGGAGGGCAACTCCGTTCCCAAGCATGAGATAAATACTCCGAAGCTCGATCCGGAAACGCTCATGCCGCAGCTTCAGCGAAACGGGCTGCGGGCTCTCTCGTTGTTCAGCGGCGGGGGCGGCTTAGACTTGGGATTCGACAGGGCGGGCTTCGAGCACGTCGCATCATACGAAGTTGTGACGGATGCCGCCGCCACCTTGTCGGCGAATCGCCCGGAATGGGACGTGAGGTCTGGGGATGAAGGGGACGTGACGCGGGTGGATTGGAGGAAGATCAAGGCTGATGTAATCCACGCGGGGCCTCCTTGCCAGCCGTTCAGTTCGGCTGGGCGGCAACTCGGGCACAAGGACGAGCGCAACCTGTTCCCCGAGTTCATCCGCGCCGTACGGGGAATCAAGCCGCTAGCGTTCGCCGCCGAGAATGTCCGTGCTCTCATGAACGGTAAGTTCAGCCAATTCGTGCAGGAGCAGATCGTGCAGCCACTCTCCCGTGACTATGCGGTGTACGTCTTCGACCTGACCGCTGCCTCGTTCGGCGTCCCGCAGGTGCGGACTAGGGTATTCTTCGTGGGGTTCCGCCTCGGACTGAAGGTCGAGTATCACCAGCCGTCGCCCACCCACTACTTCGAACACCTCAAGGGTGACGAGATTCCCCCGATGGCGCAAATGATGAGGGGGGTTGAGTTCCTGCGATGCATGGGCGCACGTGAGGCGCTCGGCCTGCCGGACATCGGCTTCGACGCGCTCGCGCCCACGCTGCGCAGCGGCCTCACTGGGCCTCGCCACACCACGTCCATCCTTAGCAGCGTGTCTGCCCTGAAGCTCTGGAACAAGCTGCAAATCTGGCCTAACGGGGTGGCTGCCTCACGCGAGGCGGCGCAGCGGTTCGTGCCCGACAACGGCCATTTCCGCCTAAGCGTGCCGGACTGTGCGTTGCTTCAGGGCTTCCCTGATTCTTGGAAATTCAGCGGCGCTGTGTACAAGTCAATCGGGCAGATCGGAAATTCCGTCGCGCCGCCGATGGCGTATCAGGTCGGCTTGTCTATCTTGCGTGCGCTTTCCGCCGCGGTGTGAGCGGCTTTCTCCAAGTCCTTTGCCTCTTCTTCCAAGGCCTTCGCCACAAGCTCCCGCAGGCGCTCCGCATGACGCTTCGTGATACGCTCCCAGCCATTGAAATAGGTTCCGGGGATGTGCGGGTTGTTCAGGGTAGAGCCGCGGGAGATAACGTAGCCGCAACGCTCCCTCAATATGTCCAGCATGCGCTCCGGAGAGTAGCCGTCCTTAAGGTCACGCCGCTCAAGGTACTGCGCGGCGCTGTATTGCCGCTTGTGGAGCAGTCTAGCGTCTTCGACACTGTACTTTTCCCTCTTCCCCAGCAAGTGATACAGCAGGTCGAGGGGGATCAGGGAAGGCACAGTTTTCGCAAGCTCGAAGTCCACCCGGATGTATTCTTCCTTTTCCCTGACCCACGGGGCCATCATTTTCGGTGATCCGTAAACGCAGTACCTCAACGTGGTGCCATCCTTCTCGTAAAACCCAATAAGCCAATGCTTGTGTTTCCATTTAGCGACATGGTCAGGTCCGAAATCCCTGACCGTCGTGACGGAGTCGTCGGTTGAGGACTTAAGCTCAAAAGGGATTTCCACGCCCTTCCCGACCACCAGTTTCGCATCCGTGTCGGCACGCCCCGCGCCTTCGATCCGTTCCAGCTTGAACAATTTGATCAGTTGGCGTTCGCGTGCATCGTCTTGAACTACCATGGCAGCAGAGTCCCCGTCCGCGCCACAGACACACACAGCAACTTTGCAGGCATGGTCGGTATGATATTTTCAGAGGCCTGAAAAGGCCAGAGGAAATCATGACGAGACGGGTACCAAGAAGCGGGGTCAGGTTTGATTGCTCACTGTACGGAAAACTGTGGAAGGGCGATCCAGAGCACGCCCGGCTCGTGGATATCCTTGAGGGCGTAACGAAGTCGTCCGCAAGGACTTTCGTTTATGGAAATCTGAGAGACCCGACAAGTAGTCCCTGTTTCCTAAGGCGTTGCACCACGCCTTCACGGTGGTCCTCTCCAACGACCACGAGCACACTTTCGGCGTCTCCAAGAATCTCCATGATCTTTGCCGCCATAGCCTCGTCCCTTTGCTCGACAAGGGGCATTTCATCAGCGTTTACACGAATGTCAGCATGTCTCAGTTGATCTGAATGTCCGTTCGCGATGTTCTTTGCGATTGTTGAGACGGGAGCATCAACAGTCCTGCCGCCCCCGAAGGCTTCGACATACTCACCGAGAGAGTCTTCTTCCCGTTTCAGCAATTCCCAAACCGCACGGTCGTCACCCGCTTCCTCGGCGACGAGGGTTATACTCCGCTCCCCGATGAGTCGTCGTAGGAGCCCCTCAAATTCGACACGGACCTTTTTCCGGTCTTCCGCCGTATCTTGATGCCGTTGAAGTTCGTGTTGGGTGCCGATTACCAGCACCCGAGCCTGTTTGCTTGTTACGTTCTCTGCCATCAACTTTATCTGGAAATCGATAGATTGTAGTTCAGAACTGCTTGCGACATCTCAGGTCAAGTTGAATACCGACGAGTATTTCTCGTAAAGCTTGGTCATCGCTGTGCAATGAGGGTTCAAATGGCCAGCGTTGCGCCCTCCCATGACCACGATAATCGAGCAGCGCCTTTCACTGTGACTTCATATGGCCTAGTCAAGGTTTAGCGTCAGAATTGGGCTCCATTGGTGTCCGGTCCTTAGACGCGTTCCTCTAGCTTATCTTCGAACCGCTGAATTCTTTTCTTGAAGGTTCTATTGAATTCTCGTCCACTCGCACGAAGATATGCTTCGAAGTCTGGTCCTAACCCTTTGCGCTTGAAAAATGTGGATACGTCAATTGCCTTCTCGCCCTTTCCCTTCTTGTGCCTGTAAAACGATAAAGCGGCACGGAATATCGTGTCGATGGCATCGCTCAGGTAGCCGACAGGGGAACTATGCCTTTCAGAAGCCTCACGAAAAGCATCCGCAAGTGCCCTCGACCTTATGAGCGGTGCAACACGTGACCACATAAACTGGAGCACCAGCCATGTTGCATAGGCTCGCTCCGGGTATCCCTTGGAGCGGTGACGAACTTCGTATTTGAGCCTGAAGCGATTGAGATAAAAATACGGGTCGCTTGTCGGGAATACTTTTGGATACAGGTGTTCTTCGAACAGGCCCTCTTTCCCCTCACGCACTATGGCGGGGTCGAGTTCGCAACCCGCTATGGCTTGAGCTATCTCCTCCTTGGTGACGACCCGCTGGTGCGCCCCAACAAAACGTCGTGCCTCGCTCTTGGACTGGCGCTTGCGGAGGTAGTAGTAGTTGAACTTTCGAAGCTCTCGCTCAATTTCAATCTGGCGGCGGTCATTCGCCATCAGGTCTGAGGGACGAATGGCGTTCTGGAGGTTTGTGGCTGCGACGATACGCGAAACGAGCATGTCGAATTTTTCTGATCCTGACTTCAGGTCTCGCGGCACCATAATAGCCTTTACCAGTACGGAAGCTGCTGAGCCGTGGGAATCGGCATCGTGTAAGGTTCGAGTGGTTTGTTGACCGTTGATGATCTGTGGATTCGACACACGCATCACATCCCGGCCGCCGATACTTATACGCTCGGCGTGATCGCATATCATTGTTATGCCATTGTTGTAATACCAGAAATTCCAAGGTTCCGTTCTCAAGGTGTCCTGCATCCCTCGATTGACTTGCGTGGATTTTCCAAGAAAACCACGGACGTTCCTCGCAAATAGCCTAATACCTGCTGTTTCGTACATTTCAGCAACAGCGAAAGTGTTCATGGAAAAAATCCAAGCAGTGATGTTCTCGCGGGCGTCATGTCTTCGATGGCACTCGCTGGTTACGCCCTTTCCTATTTCTAAAGGGAGATCAAGGGAAGGAACGGGAGGTGCAACACCGTCCAGGAAATCACTGAGTCTGAGGAGGACCGACTTCCCGTCAAATATCTCTATATCCGCAGGACCATCGGCTCGACGGCACCTCTGCTCAGCCTCTTGGACGAGAGACCCACTGCATTTAGCGGTCGTTACAAAATACAACTTGAGTCTATAACTTCGCTTTCGCAGGCACTCTCTTGCGTAACGGAATTTCTCGTGTACTCGCGGGTCTATTTCCTTTAGAAACGCTTTGAAGTCCTGATCGCTACCGTGGAGATCGCACGCCAACTGGGCAAACGAGATTACATCCGGTCTGGATTCGTTCCCGTTGTTGATCTTTTTGTGGTACTTCCCTTGTACCACGCATACAACTTTAGAGTGATCGTCGGTGAGAACAGCGTCTGTTCCCTTATCACGTGAGTGGCCCGTGAGTGCGGCGGCAGCATCCTTCTCATCACCCGTGACTGTCGCATTCAGGAACCACAGAAGAAACAGTTCATCGTCTTTCAGACGAGGGAAGCGATTGCGAACGTCTTCAAGTTGATTGTGTAAGTCCTTTTCAGTAAGAAGAACTCGCATCGAGCCTCCAGTGAGATTGGGGCGAGATTTTGGTTTTGCACTCAGCAATCCTCGGAGCTTCAGGCAATCCCGGCAACGGGGCATCACTACCTTTACGGCAATATACTCCCTATGTGTGTCAAATGTTGCCCACGCAGACGCTTTGATTCTGTCCTTCGTTCTTTTTCTTTGTTGTGACGCCCGTCACCCTAGGGGGCAAACCCCAGCAAACGAGATTGCCATAGATGGGTACGCGTGGAAGGAGACCTCTCGTAAGAGCATTGTTGTGTTTCGAAGAAAATAAAAGCATTGCGAATGCGAAAATCATTCTGAGACATGCTGAAGCATTTCTACGAGCCCTACCATTGCCAGTGTGTCCTGCCCGCAGTAATCGAGCAGCGCCTTCCTTTTCCTCTGGCGCTCGGCCTCGCCGCCATTACCGTCGATAAGCGACTCCCAAGCAAGTCCGGCAGCCTGCCCGTCCGACACTTCCAATCCATCGTACGACATCTCTGGCACTAGTGCCGGGAGCACCGATTTCAGCGAATAGGAGCCACCAAACGCCGGATGGTAGACATGATTGCGGATAACTGGCAGCAAATCACAGAGCCGCTGCTGAATCTTCTTTATCCGCGGCGAGAACCTCGGCAGCCACGACGCAAGTTCGTCGAGCCGCTGCGACTCAAACTGCTGGTAGTACACAACGATGCTGCCGCGATCCCCAAGGGCATCGCACAGGGCCGACATGAACGCAGGGCGAGGGTCACTCTTGTCGCTTGCCAAGAATTCGAGATGCTCGGCCGCTGCGCCCGGTTGTCGCTGCAAGTGCACACTCCACTGAAAAGGTAGGTGGTCGTACGGTCGCATGCCAGCGAACCGTGGAATCGCGGGGTTCACTGTCTCGAAGTCCATGAAGCACAGCGGGTATTCAAGGCGTTCGAACTCCTGCTTAACCTTGGGATCGAACCACGGCCTCCCCATCTGCACGGCGGAACACGCACGACGGAGCCGGCAGGAGAGCGGGTAGTTTTCCGGAATGTCGTGGATGGATTCGATGCCGAGTTCGGTCAGCTTTGCGACCGTCTTAGCGTGAATCCTGGGGAGCCGCAAGATGTGATCTTCAGGAAGCGCAGGATTGCAGTGATCGAAGAACTCACAAGTAACAGGTTCGCTGCACTGGGGTCCGGCGGGGATTCGTGGAGCCTCGGGCATGGTAAGGACACGAAATTCAGAGCGGAGTTGCAAAGTTACGTCGGGCTGTAACTCCTCCACCTGCTTGGTCAGGTTCTTGATTTTGAAGAAACGCCACACATCGATTGGGCCACCCTCGTAGACATACGCTCTATTCACATGGGCGAGACATGACGCCGCCAGATCGACTCCGGAGCGAGTCAGCACCCGGTGCTGGACCGCAATGTCGTCAAGATGGTGGTCTTTGACATCCGTTGTCGATTTGACCTCGATCAGCCGCCAGCGTTGGTCCGAGCGGCGGCGGAGAATATCAACCCTCACAAAAACGTCCCCGTGCTCGAATGCGCCCTCGAAGATCGCCGTGCGTTCCGAATTTTGCATAAGCTCACGAGTGGCTCGGATCGCCTGTTCTCGGTCTTTGGGCTCGACGGTTACGCCTCCCGGAAACATCTCCCGCGCCAGACGACCGACCTCTTGCCCCTGATCGATGATCGCTTGCCCCGACTCGCTCGGCTGCGCCGCGAGTTCAGGCTCGTGGACAAGGAGATACAAACGCTTTAGGCATTGTGTCCCCGCGACGAACTTGGACTTCGTAATGAGCATCGGCGATCTGCTCTCGAAATCTTCGCCCTGCTCCAGGTTGGTCAGCGTCGATTCCATGGCGTTTGGAGCCCAAATAGGTACTACACGAGAGCCGGGTCGAACGTCAGCGGATGCCCCCGGTGCTCCAGAGGATTCCGATAAGCTCACGCGGAGTCGTCCGGTTCCAGCCCTTGTCCGTGGAGGCTCGTTTCATCTCCGTGGGCAGCAGTGCCCAGGCGGTCTCGTCCCGGTACTCCAAAATCCAGTCTTGTCTGTCGTCGATCACGAACCAGCCGAGGTCTTCGTCCCGGACGGCGATCTCCAGGCCGCCGTCCGGCGCTCTTTGGACACGGATGTTCGGCACGTAGACGCCGTTGAGCCGAATGCGAAACTCGGGTCTCGACAACATTGAAGTTCGGGCGTCCGCACTCACTTCTTGCGGTTGAACAATAGGCCGGGGTCGGCGGTATTCAGTGAGACCAGCTTGCCCCGCCCATCGCGAGTCGTGCCGAACTGTTGACTCGTCCTGCCGATCACGTTGTCGTGTTCGTCCCTGACCAGCGTTTCGAACGACCCCTCGAAGCCAGTGGTGAGCGATCCGATGACCCTGTTCTTGCCGTCTCGCACGTAGGTTTTCTTGAGCATTCGTTGTCCTCCGCCTGAATTATACGTACTGTGCGCTGGAATCGTCTGTTTCCGCATAAGTAGTTCAATCTGAACGGCTTATGTCCAGACATTTCCGGAGGTTGCTCTGTATAATTCACCAGGAGAACAGAGTGGAGCAGTTGCCAACAGAAGAGCTTTCCGCGAGGGAACTGTTTGAGTACCAGCGCAGACTGGCTGGGTCGCCTTATCTGATTGACCGACTCGGAACGCTCTGGGTCGGGGCGCAACTGGCGGAGCGTTTGGATTTGTGCCCCGATCACGAAATCGGCGACCTGCTGTCCTTGGTGCAGGACGGGCTGTGGCTTTTCAGCCCCGACTATGCCGTGTGCGAGCACGCTCGCCGCAGGTTTCTCAGGTCTAGGGCAGGTATTCCCAAGGGGAACTGGCGGTTGATACGGGATGCAGGAATCGAACTGCTGAATGCCGAATCTGCCCTGTTCTGGTCGAGCATTCCGCACATGCTGCTGCCCTTTCAGAGGGACAGATTCTCCAGCAACGTGTTCTTGGTGCCGCAAGTGATCGAAGCAAGGGCATGCCTGCTGCGTTCCGGATTTCGGAGTTCTCCGAGCGCTGGGACGGTCTTAGTGGACGGTCGAACGGATCGGCCAATCCGCCTCATTGAGGCAAGAGAGGAGAAATGATGAAGAAGGTTGCGATCTACGCCAGGGTCTCGACGCCCGACCAGCATCTTGAAAATCAGATTCTCGACCTCAGGAAGCTCGCGGAGCAGAAGGGCATGGAGGTCGTCCGCGAATTCTGCGACAGGGGAATCTCCGGCAGCAAGGCGAAGCGCCCCGGTCTCGACGCCATGATGGCTGACGCCCGCCGTGGCGAGTTCTCAGTCGTGCTGGTCGCAGCGTTCGACCGGATTGCCCGCTCGACGAAGGATTTCTTGGGAATTGTCGATGAACTCCACGAACTCGATATTGAATTCATTAGTGCGAGGGAGGCCATCGACACCAGCGGTCCGATGGGGCGCATGTTCATCACGATGGTCGGCTCGATTGCGGAGCTAGAGCGGGCATTGATCGTCGAGAGAATTCGGGCAGGGATGCGCCGCGCTAAGCTTGAAGGCCAACGACTTGGGCGTGCGCCGCTCGATGTTGATCGGGAGGCGATTGTCCGAGACCGCCTGTCGGGCATGAGCCTGACCCAAACAGCAAAGCGCCACCGGGTTTCCCGCGCTACCGTGGTACGGCTGGTAAAAGCGGCAAGCCGGCGTGAGATGACCATCGCCGCGTAGGCGAACAGGGACTCGAAGAACGACTACGCAATTCTTCTGAAAGGCATGGTTGCTAGGAGAAAAGATGCATCGTCACTACTGTCCCGTTGAGGGCCACGATTGGCAATGCGGAGGCCAAGAGTGCGAATGTGTTTGCGGCTTCCTAATGGAAGGGCATGACCACACCGAATGCCCCGTCGAGCTTAGGGCTTGCCCAGACCATGCAGTCGAGGAGCAGAAAGCTATTGATGAAGCGATGTCACATGAGCCCGACCCTGAATCGATCCAGAAATGGCATGAGCGGCTGTCTGCACGCCCTCATTGCGAATGCGGGTGCGCCGAGACCCAAACCATGAAGATCACGGGATTCTGCCTGTGGTGCGATCACACCTATGCGGAGTTCACTCCAAAAATCCAAGACCTGCACCTCGCAAAGCAATGCCCCGGCGCTTCCGAGCAACTGAGGCAGTCTGCGCGGGCGAGGTTCGTGAAGCACTAAGCGAGCAAGCAAGTGACCAGCATGCAGAGCGGAGGCAAAACTCAAGACATGGACGTGGCAACAGAACGAAAGCAGTGGGACATCTGCGGTCGTTGCGGAAAGCAGTGCGTGCTGGACTCTGTCGCCATCGCCAAGTACGGCCTAGGGCACGTCGAGAAGCGCCTCCGATTCAAACGTTGCCCCGACGACATTGCCGGGAATCATCCCGAGATGCCCGTTCTGAGGATGCCATTTGTCGATGGCGCGTACTACCGTGGGGTCTGCCGGAATGCGCGGATCGCCCGCTACGTGGCTGCGGCGAACCGATTCGTCTACATGCGGGAAAAGCTTGGCACCGTCTATCCAGAGTCTATCGGGCACGCAGAGAACGACGACGGCTTTGACTTGTTCCGACCCTACGGGATTATCGAGAATCCCCCATTCGAGATTCCCCGGCGGACGGACAGATGAGGGTATCCCATTGCCGTCCGGGTATGCCCCGCGCGGGCATTTTCTGCTTGCCGACGGTTGCATACTGCGGCGGAAGACCGCCGTCCGGGCGATCCTGCGGCAGATGCACCTTCGCCCGAAGAGCGCCGAAATCGGAACGGATTCCCATTACCGCTGCTTCGAGTGCTTTGCGCGGGAAGCTGAAAGCGCCGGAGTCCAAAAGTCGTAGCCAACGAAAGGAGGGCATTTGAGGAAGATCGTGCACGGAAAGCAGTACCCCGGTCTTCGCGGCAAGGTCGTGGACTGGGTTTGGCACAGATTTGACGAGGGCAGTCTCTACATCCACATCCGGTTTCAGGACCAGACCGAACTGACGTACACCTTTGGTTCCCGACTCGTCATGGAGGAAGCTGTCCTCGGCGACATCTCGACAGGGAACTACAAGACCTTGAGAAAGTTCGCCTCGGACAGGCAAAGGTGACCGAGCAGCTTGCTTCGAGAATCGGCGGGCAAGAAGGGGGATGCGACTTACTTCCCGTAGATTCCCTTGTCCAGCCCTTGAATGAGCCGGTCGGCGCGCACCTTGAACACGCCGCAGATTCTGAGCAGCGTGGTCATGGTGATCGGGCGACCAGCCTCGATCTGCTGCCAGTGCCGAGCCGAAAAGCCGAGGGAAATCATATCTTCCTGCGTATAGCCACTATCTTCCCTAAGCTTCTTCACTCGCTGGCCGAGGGCGCGAAAGAACTTGGCGTGGTTGACCACGCCCCCTTATCTACCGGCACACGAGCAGAAAGACCACGAGCAGATTAGCTGTACGATTCGACACATCCAAACCGTTGGGCTGTTGTGGACTATCTGGACGGGCACCACACTGTCTGAGTAGAACGTCGGCCCTCCACGGTGCTTTCGATAACCCCGCAGGTGACGGAGATAATCATGAACCTGAGAGCGATTCGTGTGGTGCCCATCGCAGCGCTGCTTGCGCTCGCGGGATGCAAGAACCAAAACAGCGGGCGGCCACAACCCAGCCAAACCGCCAAATCCGAGCCACAAACGCTGTCTCTCCAACAAGACGACGACCCAATTCTTCACGGTCTGAGGCTAGGTGTTGCGCTTGATTCTCAGTTGCCAACGTGCACGACCCAAATGGAAGGCGGCGATGAGGTGGTTGTGGGGCCCGGACTCTGCTATGTGGAAGACACATTTGTAGAGGGGGATGACAAAGGCACTTGGGCAAGGATGCCAATCATGCGTGTTGGCCAAAGCGTTGCGGCACAGAAGGACTTGCCTGACCTTAGCGTTACCTTGGTGCCCGCCAAGATGAAGGAGCGCGGCACCGTCGAACAGGTATTCTCCGCCTACGGCCCCGAACGCCTCGGCGAAATCCGCAGCAAGCTGACCGCGCAGTACGGTTCCCCTATCGACCCCAAGGGGTGGCCACATTGGACGACGCCGTGGGGGCGCATAGATTTGGAAGACTGGTCTAAAGACCCCGTACATCCCTCTGTGCAGTTTACGGCAGAAACGTCTCACTTCCGTGCCATGGAGAAGAATGAAGATAAACAAACAACTCCAGACTGGGTTGGAATGGAACCAAAGATAGTCATCAAGCGCTGCGGTGTCCCCCTTGATGACCATAGACGGGAATTTCAAGACCAAGGCCAGACCTACTACATCCGCGTGATGGTGTACGAGGGCCCACTTGGTCTGGTTGGTGTCAACTTCTCTTCTCCGGTTGCACCGGGCCGAGTGACATTGGCGGGAGTGAAGGAAGCGAACGGTCCACTGCAATCTGTCTACAAGCAGGAGGGCCGCGACAACATAAAGACGATTCTTCCGTGCTTGAGCAATGGAACATGGTGACCCCAAAGCTCTAGCTGGGATGCAACCGAAGTGGAGGTATGGATCGCCGCAAGAGGGCTCGGCCCTTCCAACTTCGGCCAACGCTCCTGCAAGCCTGACGGTGGCCACGCTCGCAAACATGACGTATCGATTTGGCGAAGGAAAGTCAGCGACCACTGTTAAGCTCGTAGACTCGAAGGGACGGGATGAAGGAGAACAGTTTTTGTTAGACAGGGACCATGTCGCTTTTGGGGATTTGGACGGGGATGGCGTCGATGATGCCGTGGTTGTCCTTGTGTCTTCGGGCGGCGGAAGCGGCGTCTTCTACAGTCTGGTCGCGGTCATGCAGCGCAACGGCAGATTGGAGACCCCGGCTGTCAGGAGCTTGGGGGACAGAATCAAGATCAACGAAATAAACATTAGGAATGATATCGTCACGGTGGACATGATCACGCAGGGACCAAATGACCCGCTGTGCTGCCCGACGGAGCGGCAGGTGCTCAAGTTGGCAGTGCGAGGGAACAAATTTGTGCCCGTGGAGTGAGACGCCCTACGGAATGCCGCTCTTCACGCTCACCCGGGCTCCTGTAAGAATGAAAACACGATCATCCGGCGCAATGGCGAGCGTCATGAGAATTCTACGCTGAGAATCAATGCGGCCGGTCCTGTCGCGGGCTGCTTGACTGGCGCACCTTTTGGGCGTTGAAAGCCACCCTGCTCGCTAGCAAGGGCAATTCGACTACGTGCACCTGATGACCTTCGAAGCATATGGGCGGGCTAGGGGAAGGACGAAGCCCTGTTGCAAGGGCTGTGTTCGAGCTTGTTCTAGGTAGGTTTGCGCCACACGGCCTCATATTTGTTGAATGAGCGTGCGAGGTACACAGTGGCCAAATGACTCTCCTGCGCGAATCGGTCTAGGTCTTCAGCGGTGAGATAGCCCAGGCTCCTGGAAATCTTCTTGCCGAGGAACGCCACCCATTTGGGAAGAGCGAAATCCTTATAGATAAGACAGCCGTTCGGCTTCAAAACCCTCAGCATTTGGCGGAGCGCATCCTGCCAATCGGGGATGTGGTGCGTCACCATATGGGTGGCGACGAAATCGAATTCGTTGTCGTCAAACGGCAACTTGGTTCCGTTGGCAGTGAGAAATCGGACGTGTGTCGTCTGATCGCTCTTCGCCCGTGCCGCCTCAATTTGCCCAGGATCGACATCTATTCCCGTCACCTGGAGACCCAGCTTTGACGCCAGAAAGTTTGCCGCTGCTCCGTTCCCGCACCCAAAATCCAAATAGCTCTGTCCGGGTGCAAACCCTGCCAGTCTCAGCATCTTTTCGGCGTACTCGGCAACTCGCCGACTACGCCTCGGGCTGTTGACGAAGAACTTCTCGAACTTGGTCATCTTCATGCGCTTGGCCTCCTCCTGAGAACGCCCGCCCAAAGACCATTGCTAACGATACCCACGGAATCACCCTAGCACATGTGGTAGCGACGACTGGCGAGTCCGGGCCGCAAGCTCTATGGTTTGTACTCCGTCCGCAATTCCAGCAGGATGGGCCTGAGCATGACGTAGTGCAGACTGTCCGCCATCATGGCAGCCTCGACAATCAGCTTGACAAAGCGGCTGCCGTTGGCCTCGGCCCACCGCAGCCAATCCTTCAGTTCCTCGTCAGCGTGGGGACTACCAATCATTCCTGACCTCCGTTCTCCACCTCGTTGCCTGAATAGTCTAAGCGGGCAGGCGGCGAGGCGGCAACCGCGAGGTGTGCCCCAATATGGCTGGGAGGACGCGAACGCTAAGTCGCTGAAAACTCGTGCCGGTCCACAAGGGTTGTTGCGGCCGTGGTCGTATGTTCTTGAGTTTGCTGGTTCGATTTTCGGCACCAGGGACGGTCACGAGACTAAAGATTATGGACCATCGTGGGTTAGCTAGAGCGCCCGAGTGGACCTCTCTTGCGGCACGACAGACGAAGCGGGAGGCCAAGCCCCTATCTGTGTCGCCAGTAAAACGTGCCCCAAAACTGCCGTGGGCATGCATCCGTCCCAGCTTCCGGATTCTTAGACATGTACCAACGCTCGCCGCGTTCACGGACACGGTTGACGATTACCCGTCGCACCAAGGAGCCCAGCGTCTTCCCGGCCTGCTCAGCATCTCCTATGGTTTCGTAAAGCGGTTGGAACGGTGTTCCCTGCCAGTTGCTACCCGGCATCCAACTTGAGGCGAAAAAGTCGCTTGGGTCTTCGGTGATCGCATCAGCCCACGCGTTGATGGCATCTACCATCTGGCTAACATGTTGATGGGGGATTCTTGCAAGGACTGCATTCAGGTCCTGCTCGAATGGAATGCTGGAGTTTGCCTTGATTTCCTGCATCGATGAGTTTCCTTCCCAGAGCGACTGGTCATGAACGGATTCGCCTCCGGAGTCTAGCGGGACTGTTCAGGCGACCTGATGTCACCTGCCAGTTTGACGCGCGACATGCCCACGCTAACGTTCGATCCCGACGCCACCGCAGTGCTGATGACAGAAATCGTGCCGCCAGTTGGAATCTCGTAATGGATGTGCCACGGTTCCGCAAGCGCCTCGCATGCGCCATCGTGCGCGGAACAAGTGGGAGCGAAGCTTTGAGCCAGGAGCGTTCCGCTGATGATCACAACACCGGCTTTTACGACCATGACACCTCCTCAATCGAGAGAGGTTCAGCTTGACACCGGGATGTGGCTCCGGTCTTTGCTGAGTTGCAGGAACGTTGTCCAAGCAAGTTCAGCGTATCTCTCCGCGATGCGTTTAGTCGCCTTGGGAAGCACACGCCAGCCAACGTAACCAGCGCAAGCGAGCGAAAGACAACTGACCATGACGGCAGGGTTGAAGAACCCGGAGTGGGTCGTTGCACTGCGCCAAACAGCAACCACTATTGAGCCAACCGCTACGAAGGCCCACAGCATTCTTCCACCCAAAAGATTTCGGCAGAACCCGTATTCGATGTTGTTCTTTTGCCAAACCCCAGTGGGGTCAAAGCTGCGCAAGAAGCCGCGAACGCGCTCGAAGGCATCGGCGATGGCCTTGTCGGCACGGGCCGTGTCCTTCTTTTCCTCAGCGGGGGTAGGCAGCGATACAGCAAACTCCTGTCTCACCGCAGAGCGGATCGAATTCTTCAAATCCGCCCCGAAAAACGTGTCGCTGGAACGCATCAGTCTGGTCGACGGCGGTCCACCCCACTGTCTCCACAAAGCAGGTTCAACCTGCTGCCCTTCCGCTCGAATGACGTAACCCAGTCCATAGATCAGCGCAAGCGTGATGATCCCGCTGGCCGCGAATATCGGTAAACTGCTCAACGCCGGCATCACGTAAATCACATCGACCAAGGCTGGCAACGCGACAATCAGTCCCGGCGCAATCCGTGCCTTCAATTCGTACTCATCCAGAAATTTGTCCATCATAGTCTTCCGGGTACCCCTCCAAACCATTCCGCGAACGGAGGTGGATCAGCGTTGCCTTTGAGCGGAATTGCTTCTCCGTAGTTAGAGCGGTACGGAACACCTCCGATCCAATACCACAAGTGACCTTGCGTGTGCGTGCTGAAGACCTTTGTCCCAACCTTTATCAAGCCATTCACGATTGCGCGATCTGGGTGGCTCGAATCTCCAACAGCAGACACGAAAGCAACTCTCGGGCAGAAACGTTCAATGTTCGCTTGTGAGAGATTTCCATCGCTGCCATGGTGTGGAACTTGCATCCACAACAGGTTCTTCCACAAGGAAGGCACCGCGTCCAGCGCCTCGGAACCTGCGTCCGCAGTGAATAAGAATTTGTTGCCGTTAAATTCCATGCCCAGAATGGCGCTCGTGTTGTTGAACGGTTGGGTTTTCGGATTTTCGTCCACGCTAGATTTGCTGAGTACACCCAAAAGCGTCGCCGATAGATCGAAGGCTGACGGGGTCTTCGGAGGTGGCGTTAACGGGCCAGCGAGGAACGAAAGAGGCAATGCTGGAGGAAAACTCGGTGGTGGAGACAGCATGCTCCTCAAGTAGCTCGTTGGCAGATGCGGCATCACTGGTGGGTACGACGGGGCCGGTCTTTGGGCAGCAGCAAGAGCCGACAGAAACGATCCATATGCAGGAACTGGCTCACCGATAGATTCCTCCAGCGCCTGTTTGTAAAAGTGTTGCGTCGGGCCCAGAACGGACAAACCGGGTAGGTGAGAAATAGTCTGCCCCGCGAATGGTTCCGGAGGCGTGATGTCGCGGCTGGCGAATGCGCTTGCCAACTCTCTCGTCGTTTCGAGCGCCTCTTTGACGCCTTCGGCTTGTGATGAGTTCCCGGACGATGCACGGCGCAATGTATCTGCGCTCGCGTGCCTCTGCATATCGTGCATCCAGCCAAAGGTAATGGAGAGGGTTTTATCCTTGACCAGTTCAATTAATCCCCGTGCGTGATCGTTGTGCAAGTGAGTGCAGACCACGGCGTACAGCGATGTGACATTTTGGCTTCGCAAAAAATCGCGAACGGTCTTGGCGTCTTTTGCGCTGCCGCCATCAATCAGCACTCTCCAGACGCTTGTTCCGTACCGTCCGGTGACAAGGATGGAATCGGCATCCCCCAGTGAGAGCATGTCGATCTCTATTCCATTGAAGGTGGGGTTGAAGTTGTACATCGGACCTCCGAACTAGAGTGTTATTTCCTTCTGGTTCTGGAGGTTACGGCGCGGTTACCACGGCCATCAGTAAGGGCGGAGCGAACAGCCAAAAACCAGCCCAGTTAATTATACCAGATTGGTCCAAGCACATTGGGAAAAAGCACACTGCGTTGGGGCCACGGGTGGATAAGCCCCTGCTATTGGGCCACCGTTGCTGGGCTGAAATCGTCCCGTAATCGGAAAGCCCGAACGAATCGGTGTCGGCACGAGAAACCAGCGACACGTCTGACGTGTGTTAAGGCTCCCTCCTCTGCCGGAAGGACCGACTCTTCAGCCACGGGCAAGTAAACGATAAGATAGGCCATGGAAGAACAGTGCTAAGTTTGTGGCGCTCTCGCCACCAGTGAAGAGCACGCGCCGCCGGAAAGCTTCTTCCCTGAACGCGCACAGAACTCTGGGCGCAACGAATGAGACTTCGTCGGAGGCCGCCGCATGAAACACGACGACAAGAACGGCAAGATGACTGCGTCGATGGAAGAGGTCGCCTACTACAACATGTTCCTCACCGAAGCTATGTTTGAACTGCTGGCTGAGAAGGGCATTCTGACGGGAGCCGAGGTCTTGGAACGGGTCAAGAAGCTCAAAAAGGAGACGCACCCCCAATTCAAGTGGTTACAATGAGCCTCAGAAGACGGAGGGTCGAGCCGTGACGAAGCAAACGAAAAGACTTCTGCTATGGGCGGTCGTTATCTCCGCGATTGTAGTGGTCGTCATCCACCTCGGGCAACCGCTGCCCAAGAAACCTCCGCTCAACTATTCCAAGCCGGTCTACACAACCAGTTACGCGATTGTCTGTCCCATCGGATTGCTTTTTGATGTGCGGGCAGACCACGGGCCTGAGGCGGTCAACGATCTGTTTACCTCGGTGATGGACCTAAAGAGCAAAGAGCAAAAACTTGGATGCGAGGAGTGGCAGGGAGGAATCCAGGTGAACGCAGTGCACATGAAGCCGCCATTTGACCGCTACATCCAAGTGAATGGTGCGGCGTTTACGATGGAGAGCCACCTGACCAACAATTCGGCTGGTAACTAGGATCGTGCGAGTGAGCATCCCCGGATGAGTTAGAATCTATTCGCCTCTTTCCTGCTTTCCCCCTTCCTCTACCAGGAGCCTCCATGTACACAGTCACGACCTGTCCGCTTTGCGGTCGCCACTATCGGGTACAGCCTTGGCCGCGAACCAAGGCCCCGAGGTTTGCACGGGTGGTGTTCGACCTCCCTTGCTGCCACAAGAAATTCAGCATCCTCTCGGTCGAGCTTGACGTGTTCCAGCACGGGCCGGAGTTTTTCCCAGAGACAACGGAGCCGGTCGAGATTCGACCGCCCGACCCCAAGCTCGTTCCGAGCGAGTACAGACGCCCCGCGAAACCCACAGTGCGCTTTGAGCCATAGGCGAGAAAACCAAGCAGCTTTGTTCGTCAAGGCACCACAACTGCGCAGCCCTGGCGCGCAGTTTTTCAGCAGGTTAGTCGGGCAAGCGACCCGCCAGTTCATGTGACCAGGGCATGGGCGAAAGGTGGGAAGATGTCCGGCTGGCGTCCGAAGGCTTCCAAACACATTCGGGATATTGAGACACTTCTCACCGATGTTCAGGGTCTCCTGGGGCAAGTGCTGCTGACCCTCGCGGCAATCTGGGGCTTTGTCCGCGCGCTTCGTCTGGTACTGCGAAGAGGTCTGATAGAATGTGAGCACGGCTGCGGAGAGGTCTGAATTATGAATAATGCAATTTTGGCTGAAGCCTTCGCGCGTCTAAACGCGGTGAGGGGGAATCTGCCCGACTCACTAGTGATACACGAGAAGTACGTCAACGAATTTCACGACATCCTCGACCTGCTGACAAAGGAGACGGGGACGGACCTAAGCAGATTTCGGGTGCCTGCGTCAGAGTTGAAACGAACGCCGACTTCATTCACTCCTGGGCGTGGCACGAGGTATTCCGAGGCGAAATACTGCGACCGCCAGTTTCTCCTGATAAAGATTGATTCTGTCCTCGGGTTCTTCAAGTTGCAGACAGCGAAATCTGAGATTGGTTTCCACGCCCCATAAATCAAGGGCCGCAGTCAGCCAAGGAACCTGGAAAACTGACCGCTGGACTTTTGGCTCACACAGTCGCAACTCGTCTGACAGGTTCTCCGAAGAGTCACTTCTTCGGCACGAGTTTTGTCCATCCGCTCAGGTATTGTGCTTTCGCCTCCTTGAGAGTCATCGTCTTGTCCACGCAAACCTTCCGGTAGAGCAGGTCTTCGACTTTATCCTTGGCGAAGGAGCCAAACTTTCCTGCGTGTGGTTCAAACCAAATGTTCTTAATACCGTCTGACCCACCCATCCAGTGTGGGAACCAGTGGTCAAATTCACCGGTAGATTTATCTGTATCCGGTGGGTATCCATAATTGGCGAGAACCTGGTTCTTCTCGGCTACAGTCACTCTCCGAGGCCGCTCTTGGTTTGAGACACAGGCGAGCTTTGCGTCCATCTCGCCGGGTGTTAACTTGGGATCGGGAACAGTACAAGAGCCGCTGGACTTGTCTATGTCAACCTTGCGACAGTGCTGCTGCTGTGCTACGGCTAAGCTGGCTAGAGAAACGAACGCGAGTAGTATCAGGATACGGAATCGCATGGTGCCTCCTCTCCACTTTGTTCTGCACACCTGACACGACCTCTAGAAACCCTTGTTTGAGCATGTCAATCAGAACACCTGCCCCTCAAATAGTGATTTGTAGACTGATGTCGTTTCACGGTGACGAACGCCGCGAGGAGTTTTGCAGCCAGTTTCCATGTTTCCGGTTGGATGTACATGCACTCCATCAAGTTGTTATCACGAACTACGGGGAGGATAGTCCCACTGGATTGAGAAAGTCAAGTCGGCTTGGATCAACGCAAAAAGCCCCGAGAGTTCGTCGCTCTCGGGGCTTTTCGCTTCTTGACGTTTATGGGACCAGCCTCAGCACCTTGTCCCGATAGGCGAGAGTCATGGTCTTGAATCCGACGAAGAAGTCGGAGCCAAGCAGCCCGTCGGCGTTGCGAGTACGAAACTCGGACACGACAAGAGCTTGCTGGAAAAAGTCCTTATCGCCAACTCGAAGTACGACTCCGCATGACTCGGCGTAGGAACTGCCGTTCGGGCTGTCCACCTTCTTGCGATCAGTGCAGTTGCCGAGCCCCTTGCGCTTAGCAAGCAGGGGCACTTGAGCCCCCGTGTCTATCAGCATCCGGGCAGGGTTGCCTTCGACATTGACCGTGACGTAGGCGAGCCCGTCCCGTATGTCCACGGGAAGCACGATGGCATCTTGCTCGATTCTCGGCTTCGGAGCATCGGTCTGTGCCTTCATCGGCGATGCCAAGAAGAGGGAAAGCAGCCCGAAAAGCAGGGTCAATATGAGGGTCAATCTAGGGGCGTTCAGATTTTGGACAAGTGCAGCGCCGTCAGCGGCTTGTGAGTTTTGTTCTTTTGTCCAAAGTCTGATGTGCTGCCAATTGCACCACCCCGGAGCGGCGCTAAAAGTGTAGCAGAGCATTCCGTCTGCGCACAGGCGGAACGATCGGCCGCTCCACGACTGGCCGCAAGAGGCCGCCTTCTGCTAATCTGTTCAGGATCTCCACCGCGGAGAGGTGTCCGAGTGGTTTAAGGAGCACGCTTGGAAAGCGTGTGTAGGGGAAACTCTACCGTGGGTTCGAATCCCACCCTCTCCGCCATCCCGGATCGGGGACGCATGCCCCAAGGAGCCAATCAACCATGAAGGGTAAACCCGAGGTACTCAATGTTCTGGCCGAAACGCTTACGGAGGAATTAGGCGCTGTGATTCAATACATCCTCCACGCGGAGATGTGCGACAACTGGGGCTACAAATCGCTCGGGGGTCTCACGAAGAAGCGCGCCATCGAGGAAATGATTCATGCCGAGAAGTTGATCGAGCGCATTCTCTTCCTGGAAGGTAGTCCCGACGTGCAGTCGTTACCGAAAATCGAAGCCGGCAAGGATGTCCCGGACCAATTGACCATTGATCTGAAAGGCGAGCGCGTGGCCATCGCCAGCTATAACCAGGGAATCGCCATCTGTTCCCAGGCCGGCGACCGGGGCACCGCCGACCTCCTCCTTGCCAACCTGCATCAGGAAGAGCGCCACGCTGATTTTCTTGAGACGCAGCTCAGCCTCATCAAGCAACTCGGTTTGGCAAATTACTTGGCCGAAGGATTGAGGGGGCCAACCCCGTAGCAGCGGTCTTCCGGCGGCTCTGGGGTTGAGCGCTGGTTGTTGGCACCTTTATGCCATGTCTTTTCACGGACACAATCCCGGCTAATGCCTTCAACTTGTACTCGAGGACAAACCCTGGGAGCAGCGGGTAGTAATCCTTCTCAGTTCAGGCAATCTTGAAAAACGTCCGGGCTGCGGCTGTGCCTCTTGTCGGCTGCTGTCGCCCCTGTTCCCCGATACTGGTTTGCAGAGAACTTGATTCAGACTGGTCCACACAATCGCAGGGAGGAGTATCAGACTGGTCCACACAATCACAGGGCGGCGTGTCAGACTGGTCAACACACTCAGGTGAGCACGGGACAAAAGACGGGCAGGGAAGCTGGTAGATGTCGCAAGGGGGCTCCGTTTCACAGGGTTTGGGACCCTCGTCGCAGTCGCAGGGGGGGTCTGTGTCGCAGCCACGCTCGGTTTTATCGCTGCCAGCATTCGGCTTGGCGGCGGAAGAGAAAGACTGTTCACTGAGTGAAACAATCCGAATTTCCGGACGTTCGTTTTCAATCACGGCAATACTCCTTTCTTACCCGCGGATATGGTTGAAGGAAACGACCTTCGTCTTGCTGGCATCCCGGGGTTCGATCACGCCGTCGGCCAACCACGCGATGAGTTGTTTGTTGACCCGGTCGGCGATCTCACAGCGATACGGGTCCGGAGTGTAAAGTTCTCGATTGGAATGTCTAAAACTCTTGAGCGGGCAGTCCCCGGCACACTGATATCTGAGAAAACAATTTTTGCAGGCTTCCATGTTTTCGGCAACCCGCTGCTCCAATTGTTCTATGTGGGCATGGTCCAACACCACGCGGCTTTGGATCGGATCGACCTTGCCGATAAAAAACGTACTCGCAGCCGGGTCCTTGCAATCGAGCACCTCATAACACGTCGTGACGTTGCCGTCGAGCGTGACGCAGAAATTCTTGCCACAGGCTGCGCAAAATTGCTGGTGGCGAGGATCAAAGCAGCGCAGACCCGAATAACGGACGGCAACGTCCAGCGTGAGGCCTCGCAGAAAACACCTTAAAAAGTTATCTGCGAATCGTTGGGGGTCCGGTCTCGCAACTCCCGAAGCAGCGCACCGTCCGGTCAAGGAAACGGGTTCGAAATGGACCTTGGCGATGCCGAGATGCTTTGCCAATTCGATAGTCTCTTCCATGAAGTCCACGGTCTCGCTCGTAACCGTCGCCCGAACATAAACGTGCCTGCCCGCTCTTACCAGGGCTTTCAAGTTGCGCACCACTGCGTCATAGCTCGGCTGTCCGGAACGGAAAGGCCGCAAGCGATTCTGAATGTCACGTGGCCCGTCCAGACTGATATTCACCTGAATGTTGTTCTCCATGATCCACTGGTGCACCGAATCATTGTACGTGCCGTTCGTGCCCATGCGCACAGACGGTTTCAGCCCCACGGCTCGGGCTCGCGCGAGGAATTCGGCAACGATTTCCTTCAGCACGGCAAACTCCACCGTGGGCTCACCACCGCCGTGGATTGCCAGGTTCACGCTTTCCCGGTCGGTCTGTTCCTGAGCTCTACCGGGATCGAGAGTCGAAAAGAAATGGTCCATTGCAAGGCGCCAGATTTCCCTGCTGATGGTCTTTCCCTCGTCTCCGCCCTTAGCGTAGCAGTACGCGCATTGGAGATTGCATTTTGAGGTGATAAAGATTGCAAAATGGGTTATTGAACGCAAACTCCGGGGAGCAGTGCGCTTGTAGCTTTTGTTGTCGGTTTCCGGTCCTATCAGGATGCCGAGCTTGCGCAGCTGCTCGACGACATCTGTCAATTCCTTGAGGTCCGTTTCCGAAAGCGTAGCGAACGTGCTAACGCTGTCCGGTTGCCTGATGTATGCCAGCATGGCTTCATTCATCGAAGCACATGTGCGAGTGGCCGAGTCGAACAAGTAAACGCCACCGTTATGCCCGAACAACGACACCTGCGGATTCAATGTGAGCCGACCTTCAAGTCCCATAGAGCTTGCTCCCTATCTATAACATCCTCCCCGACAGTCCCCCCGTTCTTTCGGATCACTTGTCCCCAGGTAGTTTGCAGATATTGCTACTCCCAGAATGTCTTGTCAAACATATAAACTCGATAATGGCCGCTGGCCCAAGCGTTAGGTGCAAGGCGTCCCACGAGTCAGTTTTGCCTGTGGAGTTTAGTCTTGCGGGTCGCAGGCGGGTGGGCCAACCTTTGATTTGAGGGCTGGGTTTTGTTCCGAGCGTGCCGTACCCTTGTGGGTGTTCAAGGATGCGGGTTTAGAGTCAGCTTCACCACAGACGCATGCCGGATTGAGGAAGCTACCACTGCAATCTCCCGCCGATCCCGAAAACCTGCGGATAACTCACCATTTCTATTGCATATCGGTAACTGCCGTGCTATAATAGCTCGTGAAAAGTCGCCCCAGCCCCGCTAACCCCTTTAGAATGCGCAGTTCCATAAAACGCACCTGTAACCCCTTTATGATGCGCAGTTCCAAAACATTGGACTTAAAGTCCTTTAGAATCCGCAGTTACGAGAAAAGACGGGGGGTGGGGGTAGTACTACCTCGCTTCAAACGCCAAGTCTGTTGTCTTGCGCCTTTCAACGCTCCAACCTTCCAACGTTCAACGTGCCGACATTCCTGGCTAACTCCTTTAGAACGCACTCTTACGAAAAATGCGCGTGTAAGTCTTGTAGATCGCACTCTTACAAAATCATTGGACTTAAACTCCCCTCGAATCACACTCTTACGAGAAAAGGCCAGTGTCCCCCCTCTTTTCCACGCCTCAACTGACCACTGTCGACCGATGACTGACAACTGTCGACTTCCTAACCCGGAAAGTGGCGGCGCAAGCCCGCTTCTTGGTAAGTTACGCTTGAGGACTCGCTAGGAGGAGATCGACATGGACATCGGATTCATCGGCTTGGGCCGTATGGGACAAGGGATGGCGCAAAGCCTTCTGCGCGCGGGGCATCGCGTCACCGTCTACAACCGCACACGGGAACGCGCCGAAGCGCTGCGCAGTGCCGGCGCGTTGGTCGCGGAGTCTGTCGCCGGCGCCTGCCGCGCCGGGATCGTCCAGACCATGGTCGCTGACGATGCCGCCCTCGAATCCTTTGTGTTCGGCCCGAACGCAATCCTCGCCTCACTGCCGCAAGGTGGCGTGCACATTTCCTCCAGCACGATTAGCGTGGCCCTTTCCCAGCGGCTCGCGGCCGAGCACGCCAAGGCGGGACAAGTCTTTCTCTCCGCTCCCGTGTTCGGGCGTCCCGAAGTGGCCGAGGCCGGGCGCCTCCTCGTTGTCGCTGCCGGTCCCGCTGGAGCAATCGAGAAATGCAAGCCGCTATTGGACGCCGTCGGCACTCGCACGGCCGTCGTTGGTACGCGGCCGGAGTTGGCCAACGTTGTGAAGCTGACTGGAAACTTCCTGATCGCCAACGTGCTTGAATCGCTTGCCGAAGCGCTGGCTTTTGCGCGCAAATCGGGCGTGGATGCGGCGCAGCTCGTGGAGATCCTCACCAGCACGCTCTTCGATGCGCCGGTGTACAAGAACTACGGAAACCTCATCTTGAAAGGGAATGACGATACCGTCGGATTCAGCTTGCCGCTGGGGTTCAAAGACATTCGCTTGGTCCTGGCGGCCGCGGAGGCGCGAAACGTGCCGATGCCGATCGCGAGTCTTGTCCACGACCGTATGCTCGCGGCGATGGCGCGTGGCTACGGGGATCGCGATTGGTCTGTGTTGGGCCGTGTCGCGGCGGAGGATGCGGGCTTGCCATCCAGTTAGCATTGGCAGGAGACGGAGGAGTTCGGAGAACGCGGGAAAGCGAAAACGGGGCAGTTTGGAAAACGCAAGAAAGACAAAACGGGTCTGTCGTAGTGGCGGAAGATGGAGGATCGATGAACGACTGGCGAGGACGATGGGCGCTTGTGACCGGCGCGAGCTCGGGAATCGGCAGGGAGCTCGCGAGGCAGTTGGCGGCAGGCGGAGCGAACTTGGTGCTCACGGCGCGGCGGGTGGACCGGCTGGAGGAACTCGCGGCGGCGCTGCGGACGCGGCACGGAATCCGCGCGGAGGTGTTCGGAGCCGATCTGGCGAAGCCGGGTGGGCCGCAGGAGATTTTCGATTTTTGCCGGGGGAAGGGCATCGCCGTCGATATTCTCATCAACAATGCGGGCTTTGGAGCGTACGGCGAAATCCCCACCGTGGACTCTGGCCGTCTGCTGGACATGGTGCAGGTGAATTGCAGCGCGGTGGTGGCTTTGACTCGGTTGTTTGTTCCTGGAATGGTGGAACGGCGGCGGGGCTATGTCCTGATCGTGGCTTCGACGGCGGCATTTCAAGCGGTGCCGTACATCACCACGTATGCGGCCACGAAAGCATTCGATTTGTTCTTTGGGGAAGGACTGGCGGAAGAGATGAGGCCGTACGGCGTGCGGGTGTCCTGCCTGTGCCCTGGGTCAACCGAGTCGGAATTTCATGCGGTTGCCGGGCAACCGGACCACACGAAGAGTGCGCGCGAAGCTACGGATAAAGTCGCGCGGACGGGGTTGAAAGCGCTTGCGGCGGGGAAGAGCTACGTAATCTCCGGCTTCGCAAACTACCTGGGAGCCCACGTGCAGCGAATCCTGCCTCGCCGCCTGGTCACGAGAATAGCAGGGGGGCTATTTCGGCCAAAACAAACAGGATGAATTCGGCCTGTCGCGGCGCTTCTCACCGGTCATTCGTCGGTTTGGCCTCGCTGGTGAGCGAGGCGTTCAAGCGCGGCAAAATCTTCCAGAGTCGTCGTGTCGCCGGTGACGCTCCCTTTTTGCGCCAGCTCGCGCAGAAGTCGGCGCATGATCTTGCCGCTGCGCGTTTTTGGCAGCAGGTCGGTGAACCGCACGTCGTTGGGCGCGGGACGCGCAATCGTGCCGATGACGTGCGCGACGTGTTCGCAGATCTGCGCCTTCAGATCGAAGGTCGGGCGCTGGCCGGAGCGCAGCGTGATGAACGCCACGATGGCTTCGCCGCGGATTTCGTCGGGTCGCGAGACAACCGCGGCTTCCGCCACGGCGCCGTGGCTCACGAGAGCGCTCTCAATCTCCATGGTGCTAAGGCGGTGGCCGGCGACCTTGATGACATCGTCCACACGCCCCAGCACCCAGATGTAGCCGTCGGCATCGCGCTGGGCGGCGTCGCCGGTGAAGTATTTTCCGGGGATGCGGTTCCAGTAATCGCGGCGGAAGCGCTCGTCGTCGCCGTAAATGGTGCGGAGCATGGAGGGCCAGGGGCTCTCGATGATGAGGTAACCGGTTTCGTTGGGCGGAACCTCGGAGCCGTCCATGCGCACGACGCGAGCAGCGACGCCGGGGAGGGGCAGCGTCGCGGAACCGGGCTTCGCCGGCGTAGCGCCGGGGAGCGGCGTGATCATGATCGAACCGGTTTCGGTTTGCCACCAAGTGTCCACGATGGGACACCGTTTCTTCCCGATGACGTCGAAATACCATTTCCACGCGGTGGGATTGATCGGTTCGCCGACCGTGCCGAGCAGGCGGAGGCTCGAGAGATCGTGTTTCTCGATCCATTCAGCGCCCCAGGACATGAAGGCGCGCACGGCGGTGGCGGAACTGTAGAAGATGCTGACCTTGTATCGCTCGACGATCTACCAGAAGCGATCGCGCGTGGGAAAGTCGGGCGCACCTTCGTACATGACCACGGTGGCGGCGTTGGAGAAAGGCCCGTAAACGATGTAACTGTGACCGGTGACCCAGCCAATATCGGCGGTGCACCAGTAGATATCGTTGTCGCGCAGGTCGAAGACGAGGCGAGTGGACCAGGTGGTCTGGAGGAGATAACCGGCGGAAGTGTGCAGGACGCCCTTGGGTTTGCCGGTGGTGCCGCTGGTGTAGAGGATGTAGAGGGGCTGCTCGGCGTCAAAGGGCAGAGCAGGGCATTCGGACGAGGCCGCGTCAACCCAATCGTGCCACCAGACGTCGCGGCCTTCTTTCCACTGGATGGATTCGCCGGTGCGGCGAACGACGAGGACTCTTTCCACGCCGGGGCAGGATTCAAGAGCAGCATCCGAGGTTTCCTTGAGCGGAATGATTTTGCCGCGGCGGTAGCCGCCGTCGGCGGTGATGAGCAGCTTCGAGCTGGCGTCGGCAATGCGGCCGGAAAGCGCCGGAGCACTGAAGCCGCCGAAAACAACCGAATGCACGGCCCCGATGCGCGCGCAGGCCAGCATTGCGATGGGCAATTCGGGGATCATCGGGAGATAGATGGTGACGCAGTCGCCCGTCTTGACACCGAGCTGGCGCAGGGCGTTGGCGGCCCGGCAGACGCGCTCGTGCAGATCGGCGTAGGTGAATTGAAGGCGCTTGCCGTCCTCGGACTCCCAGAGCAGGGCGAGCTTGCCGGCGTTCTTGTCCAGGTGGCGGTCCAGGCAGTTGTAGCTGACGTTGAGCTTGCCGCCGACGAACCATTTCGCGTGCGGCATTTTCCATTCGAGGGTTTTTTCGGGAGGCTCGAACCAGGTGAGCAGATCGTTCTGTTCCGCCCAGTAAGCCTCGGGATCCTCGGCGGCGCGGCGGTACAGGGCGCGGTATTCGTCGAGAGAACGGATGCGCGCGCGCTTCTGGAATTCAGCAGGAGGCGGGACGGCCGGCTCAGCGAGTACCTTGGGATCGAATTCGCTCATGAAATCTCCAAGAAGTGGCGCACGGTAAGAAATCCCCCGGCTATACGTTACGCAGGGAGCCTGGAGCAGGTCAAGAGCAGACGGTTTGGCGGACAGTAGGTGAGTGGGTCCGTCTGGAACGGCAGAGCCACGGTGGGAAGGAATTATACCGAGCAGGCGAATCGACGAGCCACTCGTCGTCTCTATACATTACGGAACTACATCCAGTCCATAAGACGGGTGGCTGAAGGTTCCGCCGATCTTGATGGGCACGATCTCTCCGGCATTCTTCTTTTTTAAAAATGGCTCCACAAACCTAAGCAGAAATAATCTCATCCCCTTCGATCCCTTGGAAAGCTTGTTATCGACCTGCAAGGTTCCGTGAAGGTTGATCTGCTCGGTCAAGAGGCCGTACATGCCATGCACGTGAGCAAGCGCGCCCGGAACGCTGAAGGAGAGGTCGGGGAACGTCGCGATCGCGTCCTTGAGCAGGACATGTCCCTTCAGGTTGCCAACGACGCTCGCCGGATTGTCGTTCTCTTTTTCGCCTTGAGCCACCTGACTGAGGCTGTCCACCTTCTCCTGCGACGAGCCCGCGAAACTCATCGCGTCGATTCCAAAGTCTCCCTGCAGGTTCACCCTTTCAATGAAGTGTCGTCTCCCAGGGGGAACCAGGACTTGCGCTCTGAATTTGATCGCACCGGTCAGAGCAGGACGCTCTGCTTTGGAGAAAAGGCGTAACCAGTCCTGGATGCGGCCCTGCAGTTCCGTCGCTTCCAGCGAAACCGTCTTAGCGTCTGCGCCCGCCTTCCTTCCCACTTCGCCATGCGATACGAGTGACGTGCCCTCAAATTGTGCGTGCACCGACTGTAGAGCGACGTCTCCATCCATCCCGTTCACCATCGCATGGAATTGCGTTTTCAGGTGTACGGCATGATCGCTCCTCTTTACTCGGAAATCGGGCGTGTCCGTATCGCCTTCGACCTCGATGTGTTCGAGCACACCATTGAATTTGCCGGTGGAGGCCAGCGTTCCCCCGATGCCGGGGAATACGCCCAGGTCCGCGTGTTGAAACATATAGGCGCCGGAAAGAAAGGTGTGGCCGACGTCCTCCGGCCGCAAGGGGCCGAATTGTCCGTCCGTGCGAATTTCTCCGGGAGGCTCCGGATTCTGCAGCGTGGCGTGGAACGACATGGGCCGGTCGTCGGCCACAGAGTTCAGCGTCAATTTGTGAATTTCGAATTTGAGGGGTTCTGTTCCGGGTTCGCCGGAAATAAACTCCACCACAGCACCGTCCGCGATGATCTCGCCGATAATCACCGCGAACTGCTCCAGGCTGCCGGCAGGCCGCGCTTCGCCGCCGTTGCGTTCACTGCTCGGCGATACGAATATGCGCAAACCTTCGATCCTAACGCGCCGAACACGCTTAGGACTAGTGAAAAACCCCCAATAACTGCCCTGGATCGTGAGCTTCTCGATCGTGGCGATCGGCGGAGCGGTTCGATCGTTGTTGCGGCGGAACGTCGCTCCTTCGAGGACACACCCCGGCGTGAAATACGTCTCGCGAAACGTTTTCAATTCGATGGCGCTGGAAAACTTTTCTTGCAGCGCCGCGACGACGGAGTCCCGCGCGAAGGGCCAGCGGGTCGCCACCAACGCAGCGACGGCACCGATCGCCACGAGAGCCAATAATCCGCCAATCTTGATCCAACGGGCCAACACCCTAGACTTCATTTATCATCCATCGAATGGATAGAGATCCTTCAATTAGGAACTCTCAATGGGCTACGCAAATCACCTCGGCTTCCCAGTTTGAAGTCCCGCGTACCAAAAGAGACTAACTGGTTGGACCTGAAGAAGCTGTTCAAAAGAGAACGCTTTAGTCAGGGGCTCCCTCGACTCGGCAAGCGACGAAGGAGCGGCTGGAAATGGCGGAAGCCCATTCTCAGGTCCAAGCATTGTCATTGGACGTTCGCGCCACACGATTCCGGATGAATCGTCGGCAAGTTGGGAGTGATCCGAGATGGCCTTCCAAACGGACCCAGTGCCGGGCGGTTTGGTGGATGGTTTCGCGCGATGCTAGAGTTGGGATTGCAGACTCCACGCTTGGAATCCGGATTTTGACGGAGGGATGCTCCTGTGAGGCAAGGACGTTTGCTTGCGCTTTTGGCCCTGGCAGTTATCGGAGCGGGCGCGGCTCTGTATTTCACCGCTGAACGGCAGCGTCAAACGGCACCGGCAGCGCCTACAACGGCGACGAATCCGGTGCCGGCGCTGCCGATCGGCCAACCGATAGAAATCAGAGCGCCGCTCGGCCTGCCCCCGGTGCCGATCCCGGCCGACAACCCCCCAACCGCGGAAACCATCGCACTCGGCCGGAGGCTCTACTACGATCCGCAGCTCTCGGTGGACGGCAGCGTGTCTTGCGCCACCTGTCACGATCCGAACCGCGGTTTCACCGACCACGAGCGCGTCTCGAGCGGCGTGCAGGGCAAGAAGGGCACGCGCAACGCGTCCACCGTGATCGACTCGGCTTACAGCACGACGCAGTTCTGGGACGGTCGCGCGCCCAGCCTGGAAAGGCAGGCCGAAGGTCCGGTGCAGAATCCGGTGGAGATGGGGCACTCGCTTGCCGGCGTGGAGAAGCGACTGCGGGCTGACGCAAGCTACCGCGAAGCGTTCCGGAAGGCTTGGGGCACCGACGCGATTACATTTGAAATGGCAGAGAAGTCCATCGCATCGTTTGAGCGCACGGTGCTCAGCGGCGATTCGCCCTTTGACCGCTACTACTACGGCGGCGAGAAGAAGGCGCTCACCGTTTCGGCGCAGCGCGGCTTGAAATTGTTCATGGACCCGAAGAAGGGCAACTGCGTCGTGTGTCACACCATCGGCGAGAAATACGCGCTCTTCACCGACAACCAGTTCCACAACCTCGGCGTTGGCGCGGACCTCGAAGGCAAGTTCACGGACACAGGCCGCTACGCCGAAACGCACAACGACGCGGACATGGGTGCATTCAAGACGCCGACTCTTCGCAACATCGCGCAGACCGCTCCCTACATGCACGATGGAACCCTGAAGACGCTCGGGGAAGTCATGGACCACTACATTGGCGGGGGCAACTCGAATCCGCACCTCGACAAGGAGATCCACGCGCTGGGTTTCCTCACAGGGCAAGAGCGGCGCGATTTGCTGGAATTCCTCAGTTCGCTCACGGGCAAGCTTCCGCCGAACGTAGGCCCGCCGGCCTTAGGCCCGCCGGCCGGTGTCCAGCCGCTAGCGGAGAAGACCGAGCATCCAAAGTAGGCGGCGTTTTCGTTCTCCAGAAGCGCAGGCGGGGTGGCCGCTCGCAGTCTAGCCGTCCTTTCCTCTCCCGATGACCATGGGCGTGCTCCGTCGCTGCCTTTGATTGAAAAAGACCTGGAACTTTCCAGGGCTGTCCGGGTAAGTATTAGGTGGGGCCGGACAGACCGTCTATCCCCAGCGATCAGGCGCCACTGATGAGACGCCGCGAAGACTTGTCAGAAGACGATCTGCTGCGACTAGCCGCGAAAGGTGATGAAGAGGCGTTTGTGTGCCTCTACCGACGGCACCAAGGCGGGATCTATCGCTACTCCCTGCGGATGACGGGCAGATCGAGCGCGGCCGAGGAAATTACCCAGGAAGTGTTCCTGGCGCTGGCGCGCCAGCCGAAGCGCTACGACGTGACCCGCGGCGAGTTGGGTGCGTTTCTTTTCGGGATCACTCGCAATCTGGTGCGGAAGCACCTGGACCGGACGCGAGAAGAGGTTTCGATCGATGCCGATCCGCCGAGGGGAGGGGAGCCGGCGGCGGCGCGGCTCGCCGGCCCTGATGGCGCCGATCCAGGGTTCCTTTTCGCGCAGAACCAAACGGTCGCCCAGGTGCGCGGCGCCGTGCTGAGTTTGTCACAGGAACATCGTGAGGTAGTCGTTCTGTGCGACCTCGAAGAGAAGAGCTACGAGGAGGCGGCGAAACTCCTGGATTGTCCGGTGGGCACGGTGCGCTCGCGTCTGCACCGGGCACGGGCGTTGCTTCTGGCGAAGCTCGAAATCCTGCGGGGACGCCCGCGGCGGGCGGTCGCGCGGTGAGCGAAGAGGAGCAGTGCAATGCGATGCGATGAATTCGAAACCTTCGTGGACGATCTGGGAAAGTTCGCGGCGCTCGATCGCCGGACGCGCGAGGAGGCGCTGGCGCATACGGGGCTGTGCGGCCGGTGCGCGGCGCTGAAGGAAGCAGTGGACACCCTCGAGGCCAGCCTTGCGTCGCTGGCGATGGAAGACGCGGAAGCGGGAGCACCGGAGGCGGTGGAGGCAGCGTTGCGCGAGGCATTTCGCGCGAGCCGCCCGCGCATACGGCAGGCGCACCGAATGAGAGCTTGGGCATGGGGAGTGGCGACCGCGGCGGTGTTGGCGCTGGCTGCGGTGGGCTGGCATGAATGGAGAGTCTCGCAAAAGACCAATCCCGGGACGCCGGTACCGCAGACGGTGACGAGCAGCGCGCCGCCGGTGAGCGGGCAATCCAACGGGCAGGAGACGGCTGCACAAACGGGCGGGATGGGATCGCCGGAATCGCTGAGCAGCGCGGTGGTCGACGAAAGCGGGTTCGTCTCGCTGCCGTACAGCGCGCCGCTTGGCGGAGACGAAGAGGCTGACATCGTGCGCGTGAGGATGGCTCGCGGCGCCTTGGCGGCGTTCGGGCTGCCCGTGAATGCAGAACGCGCCGACGACCTGATCAGCGTGGATTTCCTCGTGGGCGATGATGGGATGCCGCGAGCCGTGCGTTTGTCGGAATGAAGCGAGTTTCGCGTACAGGAGAGATCTAGGAATAAGGAGACCGCCGATGAAGAAGACAGGACTTTTGATTGTGGCAGTACTCGCAGCGGCCGCGTCAGCGGCTTACGCGCAGGGTCCACCACCACCGCCGGGCCCTGGAGGGCCGGGATTCGGCGGTGCAGAGCTGCTCGGACTCGAAGGCATGCGCGGCGGAAAGGTCGTGAAGGGCGCGCCGTTCTCAGCCGTAGGCAGCTCGCAGATGACCCAAACGTTGGCGGACGGCACTCACATCAGCCATACCACGACCGTGACCGTATATCGCGATTCGCAGGGGCGGGTGCGGCACGAATTGACCTTGTCGGGAATAGGACCGCTGCAGGCGTCAGGGCAGCCGACGAAACTGGTCACCATTTCCGACCCAGTGGCCGGCGCGCGCTATCTGCTGAACCCAGACAAGAAAGTGGCTCACAAGATGGGCATGGGCGGGGGCGGGAAGGGCCAGGGCCGCGGTGGACCGGGCGGACCGAGGAACTTCGAGAGGGGGCAGAACGGACCGGGAGCGGCCAACGCGCAGACCGAATCGCTCGGAACGCAGACGATCAGCGGCGTGAAAGCAGAAGGCACGCGCGTCACCCGGACGATTCCGGCGGGCCAGATCGGGAACGACAAGCCCCTCGTGATCGTCTTCGAGAGATGGTATTCACCGGACTTGCAGATGTTGGTCATGAGCAAGCGCAGCGACCCACGGTTCGGTGAGACCACTTTCACGCTGTCAAACGTCCAGACGAAGGAGCCGGACGCGGCGCTTTTCCAAGTGCCGTCGGACTACACGGTAAAGGCAGGCGGCCTTGGCCAGGGCGCGCGCAGGCATATGCGCCGGGGGATGGCGGGAGCTCCGCCGGCTAATCCGGGCGCGCCACCGCCGCCCCCGCCACCGGACGCTCCTCAGCCGAACGAATAGTTTCGTCGCAGCCGCCCGCTATCCATTTGGCGAGCGAGCGGACTAAAAGATCTCTCCTGACGAGAGCGCGTCCCTTTCGCAGAGCGTTCACTGCGGAGGGGACGCGTTTTTCTTGTCGATTCCTACAGCCGCGCTCTTCCGGGGGCGGGATTCACAACGCGCGGGCGACGAGTTCGACGACGTGTAAAACTTCCTGGCCGGTGCGATGGAGCACGGCGCCGGCGCGAAGCTGCAAGAGGCAGCCGGGATTGGCGGTGACGATAACCTGTGCACGCGTGCTGGCGGCGCAGCGCATTTTCTCCGCGAGCAATTCGAGCGAGGCTTGCGTCTGCGTCACATTATAGACGCCCGCCGAACCGCAGCAGTGATCCGCAAGAGGCATCTCGACGAACTGGACGCCGGGGATGGCGCGGATGAGTGCGCGGGGCGCTTCAGCGATCTTCTGGCCATGCACTAAATGGCAGGAATCCTGATAGGTCACGCGCAAGGGCAACGGCTTGAGCGGGGCGGAGAGGCCGAGCGCTGCGAGAAACTCAGTGACGTCGGCGACCTTCTTCTGAAATACGCGTGCTTCCGCATGGGCACTCTCATCGGGCGAAAATAACCTCGTACATTCCTTGAGCGTCGAGCCGCAGCCGGCGGCGTTCGTCACGATGGCGTCGACATCCTCCAACGAAAAGGCGGCCATATTCTTGCGCGCGAGGTCGCGAGCCGCGTCGCGGAGGCCGGCATGCGCCGCGAGCGCCCCGCAGCAAACCTGGCCGGGCGGGACAACCACCTCACAGCCATTGGCGGTGAGAACTTGGATGGTCGCTTCGTCGAGCGCGGTGAAAGTGACCTGGGCGACGCACCCGGCGAAAAATGCCACGCGCGCGCGGCGCGACCCTTGGGCGGGAAAGGTCTTGCCGAGATGAGAGAAGAAGAATCGATCGTCAACGCGAGGCAGGAGCCGCTCGCGCTGCGCAAGGCCGAGCAGATGCAGGACGCCCATGGCGCGGGCGAGGCGCTGCACGCCGGAACGCTGATAGAAGCGGACGAGGCGCGCGGCTAGAGCAATGCGCTCGGGATAAGGCAGGAGACGGCGATAGACGAAGTCGCGCGCGAGGCGGGCGAGAAGCGGGCGGCGGTAAGTCAGCTCGATTCGCGCGCGCGCGTATTCAACCAGCGAGCCGTATTCGACGCCGGAGGGGCAAGCGGTTTCGCAGGCGCGGCAATCGAGGCAAAGGTCAATGTGACGCACAAAGCCGCCGCCCGGCGCAAGATGGCCTTCTTCCACCAGCAGCATCTGACGGATGCGTCCGCGAGGCGAATCGGCTTCCAGTCCCCAGAGGCGATAAGTGGGGCAATGGTTCAGGCAAAGACCGCAGTGAATGCAGCGGGCAAGGTCTTCGTAGGAAGGATGGTGGCCGGGGATCTTGGCTTCCGGGCCCTGCGCGGAGGTTGAGGAGTGCGCCGGGCCCATGGCTTAGAGGTTCCCCACGAAACGCCCCGGGCTAAGGATGCCGGCGGGGTCAAAGGCCGTTTTTACGCGTTGCATCAACGCGAAATCGGGGCGCGGCAGCCCCCAAATGTTGACGCTGCGTTTCAGTTCGGTTGGGCACCAGGGGATCATGGCGTGGCCGCCCTCGCACGCAGCGAGCTCGAAAACGGCAGTGGCAGCCCGCGCGAGCCGTGAAAATGTTTGGACATCTTTGGTGACAGGAAGAAGCGCGAAATACACGGTGCCGCTGCCGCGGGCGAAAAGCGCCGATGGAAGCGATGCCCGGTCGGTGATTTCCCGCAGTTCGGCGAAGGCGGAATCGAAGTGGGACGGCAGAAGGCTCATCTTGAAGATGACGGTTGCTGGCGATGCGTTGAGGAGCAAGGGGACGGCTTCACCGATCGAGTGTCCGAGAGTGGAATGCTCGGCCTCGTCAAGAAGGTGGGCGCTCACGGCCTGGGTTTCTTCCGCGAGCCGCGAAAGATCTCTAGCGTAGCGATCGCAGACTTCAGGATGGCCTTCGAAGCCGGCGCAAAGGTGCCATGCGCTGCCGGCCAACCACGCGCCAAGCGGGGCCAGCGGCGGCTTGGCCAGGCTGTGGTTGATGGGCGCAAACAGTCGCGCCATTTGCGGGCTCAAGATTTCGAGAGTGGAAAGCGCCAGCGGCGATGCAGCGATGCGCCGGCGAAGCTCGATGACGCCCTGCTCGCTCGAAAAAGAAGCAACCAAGCCGCGTCGTGTCGGCAGGAGAGGAAACGTCCGAAAGTTGACGCGCGTGATGACAGCGAGGGTGCCAAGCGAGCCGATCAGAAGCTTGTGAAGGTCGTAGCCGGTCACGTTCTTCACCACGCGCCCGCCGCTCTTGGTGAGCGCGCCCGACCCGTTGATGAATTCCGCGCCAATGACGAAATCGCGCGCACTGCCGTAGAGCTGGCGCAGCGGCGAATCGACACCGGAAGCGATGGTGCCGCCGATCGTCGTTTGCGCGAAGAAGGGAACGGCGAGCGGCAGAAACTGCTTTTGCGCCGCGAGGACGGAACTTAACTGTGTGAGCGGGAGACCAGCGTCCACGCTCAAAGTCAGGTCGGCAGGATCGTAGTGCGCGATTTGATTGAGGCGAGTGACATCGAGCGCGAGATCGTAACGGGATGGCGGTATGCCCATGCCGAGTTTCGTGCGCGCGCCGCAGGGGATCACCGCAAGTTTCTCCGCGGCGGCAAAACGGACGACTTCGGCGGCCTCGGCGGGGTCGTTCGGAAGCAAGACGGCGGAAGGAAGCACACCGTCCACCGCGTAGGAGGCCCGTTCGGCTGGATCGGAGCGGACCTGGCCGGGACCGAGGAGTTTTTCCAAGCGCGAGAGGCAGGACGCCGGGGTCATGCCGTGCTCGCGGCCGGCAACGGCCTGACGCGGATCTCACCGCAACCCTTGCCGGCAGGGATGATCTTCCCGGGATTGAGGCGGCCGCCGGGATTGAAAGCCTCGCGAACGCGGCGCATGAGGTCGAGATCGGCCTCGGAGAAAAGCAAAGGCATGAGCTGGTCCTTTTCCATGCCGATGCCGTGCTCTCCGGTGAGCGCGCCGCCGACTTCGACGCAATATCTCATGATTTCGCCCGCCGCGGAGACGGCGCGTTCAAACTGCGCGCGGTCGCGCTGATCGAACAGGATGATGGGGTGAAGGTTTCCGTCGCCGGCATGGAAGATGTTCCCGATCTGAAAGCCGAACTGGCGGCCGATTTCCTCGATACGGCGAAGGGTCTGCGGGAGGCGCGAGCGGGGGATGACGCCATCCTGAACGTAGTAGCTCGGGGAGACGCGGCCGATCGCGCCGAAAGCGTTCTTGCGGCCCTTCCAGAGGAGGTCGCGCTCGCGGGCATCGCGCGCGACGCGTATCTCTCCGGCGCTGTGGAGGCGGCAGACCTCGTGAATAGCGGCGGCCTGCGCGGCGACGGCTTCCGCGAGACCTTCAACCTCGATGAGCAGGACAGCGGCGCTATCGCGCGGGAAACCGGCGTGGACGAAGTCTTCGACAACGCGGAGCGTCCAACCGTCAAGCATCTCGCAGGCGGAAGGGGTGATGCCGCGGGCGGTGATCTCGGCGACGGTTTCGGTGGCGTCGTCCACGGTGTCGTAAACGGCCAGGAGGGTTTTCACGGCTTCGGGGAGACGCGAAAGCTTCACGGTGATTTCGGTGATGAGGGCCAGGGTTCCCTCCGAGCCGACGAGCAGGCCGGTGAGATCGTAGCCGAGCGGGTCCGCGGTCTTCCCGCCGATGCGGATGATTTCACCGCCAGGAAGGACGAGCTCGAGACCGGTGACGTGGTTGGTGGTTACGCCGCAGGCCAGCGTATGCGGGCCGCCGGCGTTTTCGGCGACGTTTCCGCCGATGGTGCACGCCATTTGGCTCGAAGGGTCGGGAGCGAAGTACAGTCCGGCGCACTCGACCGCGCGCGTGAGATCGAGGTTGACAACCCCGGGCTGGACCACGGCGCGCTGATTTTCATGGTCGAGTTCAAGGATGCGATTCATGCGAGAGAAGACGACCAACACGCCGCCTTCGCGGGCCAGCGCGCCGCCAGAAAGGCCGGTGCCCGCACCCCGACCAACGAGAGGAACATCAAATTGAGCGGCAAGGCGGGCGATGCGCGAGATTTCTTCGGTCGTTCGCGGAAAAACCACGCAATCCGGACGGCCCTGCTCGACGGAGCCATCGTATTCGTAGAGGAGCAGCTCCTCAGGCCGGCGGAGAACTCCCCCGTTGCCGAGCAGGCGATCGAGTTTGCGGACGAGGCGCGCGTCCATGAGGAACAGGTCGAGGGAAAGCTCCCCCGGGCCACTATACAACGGAAACTGTCCGGCGGTTGACCCTGCGAGAGGGCACCGGCGGCGGAGCTGTGCTACTCTCTCGCTTCGCAGCACTGCGGAGCCTCATTGATGAGCAAACCGAAGATTTTGGCCACCCACCCTCTGTTCGATTTAGCGCGGTCGATCCTGGAAGCACGCTGCGACGTCCAATACTGGGAGAAGGAAGGGAAGATTCCGCGCGGAGAATTGCTGGCGCGGGTGCGCGACAAAGACGGCTTAGTATGCCTTCTGACCGAACAGGTGGACAAAGCCCTGCTCGATGCCGCTCCGGGGCTTAGAATCGTGGCCAACGTCGCAGTGGGTTACGACAACATTGATGTCGGGGAATGCACGAACCGCGGCGTTGTGGCGACGAACACCCCCGGGGTGCTCGACGAGACCACCGCGGACTTTGCGTGGTCGCTGATGATGGCCGCGGCGCGCCGGCTCATCGAGGGCGATCAGCTCGTGCGAACGGGCCAATGGAAGGGCTGGGCGCTGGATCAGCTCTGCGGCGCGGATATTTGGGGGAAGGTTCTCGGCATCGTCGGCCTCGGGCGGATCGGGCGGGCCGTGGCGCGGCGCGCGGCAGGATTCAAGATGCAGGTACTGTACACCGACCGTTCACGAGCGCCGGAGAGCCTCGAACGGGAGCTGGCTGCGGAGTACCGGGAGTTCGATGCGTTGCTGGCGGACTCGGATTTTGTTTCGCTGCATGTGCCGCTGACCGGCGAGACGCGCGGTCTGATTTCCACGGCGCAATTCGCTCGCATGAAACCGACTGCGTTCCTCATCAACACAGCGCGCGGGCCGATCGTGGACGAGGCGGCGCTCGTGGGCGCGCTCGAACGCGGGAAGATTGCAGGCGCGGCACTGGACGTGTACGAGCAGGAGCCGTTCATTCATCCGGGCTTGAGGCGGCCGAACGTCGTGCTCGCGCCGCACCTGGCTTCGGCTTCGCTCGAGACACGGACGAAGATGGCCTGCATGGCGGCGGAGAACGTGGTGGCGCGGTTCAGCGGACGTCCGCCGGCGAACGCCTTGAATCCAGAGGTGCTGGCGAAACAATAGTGGAGAAGCGGCGAGAAGGGAGATGGGGCGATGCTGGTGACGCGGAACAATCCGAAGTTGACGCTCGAAGGGGCCAAGGCGGTGCTTGCGGCGGCTGAAAAGCGGGCCGTAGAAATCGGCGTGCCCATGGACATCGCCGTCGTGGATGATGGCGGGCACTTGCTCGCGTTCGAGCGGATGGACGAGGCGAAGATTTCTTCGGTGGATATCGCACTGGGCAAAGCGTACTCGGCAGCCATTAGGCGGAAGCCATCGGGCGCGGCCATGGCGAATGGGCAGCCGAATGTGTTGCTGTCGCTGGGACTGGCGATCGCGAGCCGCGCGCACCAGACCCCCATCCGTGGCGGGTTGCCGCTCCTGGCGGATGGAACGTGCGTCGGCGCAATCGGGGTGAGCAACGGAACTGAAGACCAGGATGTGGACGTTGCTACGGCGGGAGCGGCGGCCCTGGACGGTGCTTAAGGCGCGGCGGCAGTGGCCGATCTGAAACAATTCGCCCGGCGAATCTTCGCCGAAACACTCTCCGCGATTGACATTCCCCGAACAATCGAGCAAAAGCTCGCGCGCAGCGGGACACGAATCCATTGCGGCGAACTTGTCGTGGACCTGCGCGAGTACGAGAGGATTCGCGTCGTGGCCATGGGAAAGGCCGCGCACGCGATGGCGGAAGGGCTATGCCGCGTACTGGAGGCGGCTCGCGCGCAATTGCGCTTACAGGATAATGGGGGCATTGAAGGAATCGTCACGGCTCCGACCGTGGCCGAAAGACCGTTGCCAGGCATGAAGTATTTTGCGGCGGGCCATCCGCTGCCGACGGCGGAAAGCTTTGCCGCGGGCGGCGGGATCCTGGATCTGCTCGGAAAATGCGACGAACGGACGCTGGTCTTCTTCTTGCTGTCGGGGGGCGGGTCGGCACTTGTGGAATTGCCCCTCGATCCGCGGATCACCCTCGAGGAAATGCGCGCGTTCTATCGACTGCTGGTGACCTGCGGTGCGCCGATCGAAGAGGTGAACGCGGTGCGAAAACACGTTTCGGCGGTGAAGGGCGGCCGGCTGGCCGTGGCGGCCGAGCGGGCGATGAAGCTGACGTTCGGCGTGAGCGATGTCCCGGAGGGCATGGAGGCGGCACTGGCATCCGGGCCGACGCTGCCCGATCCGACGACGATGCTGGACGTGAAGCGAGTGATCGAGAAACACGGCCTGCATGACCAACTGCCGGCGGCGATCCGCGCACTCCTCTACTCCGGGAGCGCGGAGGAAACGCCGAAGCCGGGTGATGCAGCGTTTGCGCGGGCTGGGTTCAGCGTCCTGCTGGGGAAAAACGATCTGTTTCACCACGCGCACTGTGCGGCGGAGGCGGAAGGTTTCATCACGCAGTGCGACAACGCGATGGACGGCTGGCCCATCGGCAAGGCAGTGGACTTCTTGCTGGACGGGCTTGCAGAAATGCGCCGGCGGAACCCGGGACGGCGCGTCGCGCTGATGGCGGATGGCGAGGTGCTTTCGCCGGTGACCGGCAACGGCACCGGGGGACGAAACGCGGCGTTCGTTCTGAATGGGGTGGAAAAAATCGCGGGGCGGCCGGTCGCAGTGTTGAGCGTGGGGACTGACGGGATCGATGGGAACAGTCCGGCGGCGGGCGCGGTGGCTGACGGAGATACGCTCGAGCAGGCGCGCGCGGCCGGGCTGGACCCGGGCGAGGCCTTCCGGCGCAGTGACGCCTACTCGTTCTTCGCGCGGCTGGGGGACGCAGTGGTCACCGGGCCGACGGGAAATAACTTGCGCGATCTGCGGATACTTCTCGCCGAGTGAGCGGCCGGCTACTTCTTCTCCGGCGGCAACCTGCGCTCGATCTCCTTGAGACGCTCATTGATTTCGAGCAGAGCGCGCTCCAGCGCTTCGAAACGAAGCGCGAGGGCTTTGGCATCCTCCGAGGGCGGCTTCTCGGTCGAAGGCGTTTGCGGAGACTGCTTCTCGCCGGCGGGCTGCTTCAGGCGATCGATCTGCGACTGGACAATCGGAGCAAATTCCAGGCTGAGCGCGTCACTGTGGAGCAGAGCTTCGAGCGCCGGAATGGCGTCTTTGTCGCCGCGCTCGCCCAGGGTGATCACAGTTGAGAGGCGAATGGCAAACCGGGGTTCGTTGAGGTATTCGACCAGCCGATGGGTGATTTCTTTGTTGCCCTTGTCGAGATGGCCGAGGCTGGAAATGGCGGCGCGACGGACCTCGGTCGGCTTGCCGGGAGCGGACGATTCGAGAAGCAACGGCACTGCGCGGTCATCGCCGAGGGAACCCAGGCCCTGAAGGGCGCCGCGCTCGAGGATGTAATCCGGCGATTCTTTTGCGGCTGAGGCCTGGAGAATGGACAACGCGTTGGATGATTTCACGCGCCCAAGCGATTGCAGGGCTGCGGCACGCGCGCGAAAGGATGCGTCGCTGCGAGAGATCGAGGCGAGCTTCTCGGCAATGGAGGAGTCATCTTTGAAATTGCCAAGCTGGGTGACGACGATCTCGCGCAGCCAAGGCTGCTCGTTGGACAAGGCGGCGAGGACCTGCTTGGCGGCGGCCGGCGTGCCGATTTTCCCGAGGGCGCGGGCGGCTTCGGCGCGCACGCCCCAGAAGGAATCGTTCCGCGCGGTTTCACCGAGAGCGGCGACGACAGCATCATCGTCCTTGAACTTCGCCAGAGCCTGGATCGCATCAGCACGGTCGAGGACGGTGGAGGCGTTCTTCATCTGGTAGAGCCATTCCTTCTTATCCTTGTGAAACTCGAGGGAATCGAGGAGCTTGTCCCCCTTGTCGAAAATCACCAGGAGCGGCGGGCCGTCCAGCTTGAGGGTGAAGGTTTCCTCCAGCTTCGAGACGACGATGGGAAAGCTCTTGCGGCCGGAGGCCGTAGTGATCTCGACCTCGACAGGAACCGTGAAGAGGCCGACCCTGCCCTCGAGCTTCTGCGTTTGCTTGACGACGAGTTTCACGGCGGAGCCGGCGTCGTCGTAGGTGTAGCCCACGTCGAACTTGGGCGCGCCGGCGGCGTACACCCACTGCTCGAGGAAGGCGTCGATGTTGACGGAAGTGGCTTCCTCGACAGCCTTGGCGAAGTCCGCGGTCACCACATTCTGGCCGCGATTCTTCTCCAGATAATGCTGAAGGGCTTTGGAGAAGGCTTCATCGCCGAGTTTCTGGCGAAGCATGTACAGGACCCAGCCGCCCTTGGCGTAGACGCTGTCGTCGAAGTCGTCGGAATCGGAGAAGTCGCGCCGGACCATGGGAAGCGCGAAAAGATGGCTGTGGGCGAACCATCCCCGGGCCCTCTCCCACCGCTCGTAATCAGCCTGCTCCGGCCCGAATTGATGTTCGATCCAGGCCCATTCCATGTAGGTGGCAAAGCCCTCGTTGAGCCAGGCGTTGGCCCAGTCCTTGCACGTGAGCAGATCACCGAACCACTGGTGCGCCAGCTCGTGGGAGATGAGTGGATCCTCACCGGTGAGGTGCTCGGGAACCAGGCGCGGAGAGTTGAGTGACATGCTGGTGTTCGTGGTGGCGCTCGAGTTTTCCATGCCGCCCTCGACAAAGTCGTCCACCATGGCCTGCGCGTATTTCTCCCAGGCATAGTTCACGCCGAGAAGCTTGCTGAAGTATTCGAGCATCTGCGGCGTCCGGCCATAGTTGGGGCGGATCCGATCGCCGCGGCCGCGCGGGGCGTAGTACGTCACCGGAATGCCGCGCCAAGTATCCCGAGCCTCGTCGAACTCGCCGGCCACCAGCGTGATGAGATAGGGCGAACTGGGCACGGCCTCACTCCAATGCCAGATCTTTTGCCCGTCTGGCGCTTCGGTCACACTCGAGAGTTTGCCGTTGGAGACCGTGACCCAGTCCTTGGGAACCGTCACGATCATCTCGGTTGTCAGGCGGTCATTGGGGTAATCGTAGATGGGCAGGTAGTAGCGCGTGTCCTCGGATTCGCCTTGAGTCCAGATCTGCTTTGGGAGGCCGGGATAATTCTCGTCGGGAAGAACGAAGTACAGGCCCTTCTTCGGTTTGCCTGAGTATTGGATGGAGATCTCCAGCTTTTCGCCGATATGGGCGGGATGATCGAGTGGGACAAGCAACTGGGTGGGGGTGGTATCGAACTTGGAGGCCTTGCCATTGACGGAAACGGCGGCGATCTTGAGGCCAACCGAGTCGAAGGCCAGGCTCCTGATTCCGTCCCGGAGGATGGAGACGGAGTGCGTAACTTCCCCAACGACCTGGCGCTCATCGAGATTGAAGTGCAAGGAGATCCTGGCGTGATGGAGGTCGTAGTCGCGGCTGCGGGCGTAGGGCTCGTCGGCGCGGGCGGCCGAGCAAAGCAAGGCCAGGATCCATAGCAGGAGAAAGGGAGGAAGGACCTTACGCATCCCGCGCACGCGATCCAAATTACCGGTTCTCTGATGAGTCATCATCTCTCCTGGGAATATTTTGACCTGCGCCGTCGTTCCCGTCACGGCCGACTGCAAGGATCGTGCGGTGGATCATCCAGCCATCCGTATCTTATGCTCAGATGCTGAAAGCACGAATCCCGGTTTCATCCAATGAATGGACCCCGGACGCTCGCTCCGGGCCACAGGCGGGACGAGCCCATGGTCCCGGAGCGGCCCGAGCGAGGCTCACGCGCCCGGAGACGCCCTGAAATGTTCCACCGAAATGTGCTCGGGCGTCAATCCCGCGTGCTCATCCGGCATCATGAATGACTGTCTGACGCCCGTCACGTGGCCACGCTTCGTTTCCTTGCACTTTGTCGCTCGTGCCAGTACACTTTTTCAAGCGACGTTTCAGAGAGGATTCAACCGCATGCTTTTGTCGCGCGATTTTGTCGCCTATATGGCCGGCGAAGTGGTCAAACGCCTCGTTGACGCCGAAATGATCGAGGCGAAGGCGCCGGAAGCGCTGAGTCAGCGCGTTCGTCAACGCATGGCCGATGAGTTGAGCGTCGAGGACCGCCTGAACGACGAGGTCCGCGAGATCTTGAATCAGCATTCCGACGAGATGCGCCGGACCGGCGCCTCTTACCAGGAGATGTATAAGAAAGTGAAGGGACAGCTCGCCCGTGACCGCAAGCTCATTCTGCGCTAGGGGCGCTGTGAGCGCGGCGTCTGCGAGGGCAGGCGAAGCATGTTTCCAGCGGCCGAGAGACGCTTGCAGATCTCTGGCTGCCCAAAACCTTTAGGGGAAAATGAAACTCAGCCGCGAAAAAATCATCCGCCTATCGCATCAGATTACCGAGGTTCTCGTCGCCAGCGAAGACGTCGAATTCATCGAAGATCGCGACACCATTCGCCAGCAGGTCGTGCAGATCCTCCAGGGCTCCTTGCACGAGGAAGAGAAAGCGGACGCCGAGGTCCGCAAGAAGATCACTTCGCAGAAGAAAGAGATCCTCGAGGGCAGCGAGGAATGGGACGTCCTTTACCGCAAGTACTATGCGGAGGAGCTGCGCCGCATGGGTGTTCCTCACCAGGGGCCGGAAGGCGGCGGGCGCCGCTTCTAAGGCCTCGGAATCTTTTCTCACCGCAAATGAGCGCAGCGTTGCGAACGGGCGAGAGGATGTACAATTCCTGCCGTGTTTGAAGTCAAAAAGGAGATTCCGGTTTATGGCGAAGAAGCGGGCTGCGAGGGCCGCAAATCCGCGCGGAATCTTGGCATCCCGAGGTCCCGAAGAGAGCCCTGCGAAGCTTCCGAACTCCAACTCCCAGGCGATCCGATTCAGCGACGCCGCCAGTTGGGCGATCATCTTCTGCGCGACGCTCGCCGCCTACCTGCCCGCCCTGGACGGGAGCCCGGTCTGGGACGATAGCAGTCACCTGACCAGGCCCGACCTGCAGTCGTTCCACGGTCTCTGGCGAATCTGGTCCGAGATGGGCGCGACCCAGCAATACTACCCTCTGCTGCACAGCGCGTTCTGGCTCGAACACCGGATGTGGGGGGACGCGGTTGCGGGCTATCATCTGACCAACATCGCCCTCCACGCACTGTCGGCCTGCCTGGTAGTGATGATCGTGAGGCGGCTTTCGCTTCCGGGCGCGTGGTTTGCCGGTTTTGTTTTTGCGCTGCACCCGGTCCACGTGGAAGCGGTGGCCTGGATCTCGGAGCAAAAGAGCACGCTGTCCGGAGTCTTTTGTCTGGCCTCTCTGCTCACGTATCTGCACTTTGACCAGACCCGCCGGAAGTCAAAATACCTGCTGGCAACGGGCCTGTTTGTGCTGGCACTGCTGAGTAAAACCGTGACCGCGACGCTTCCCGCGGTACTGCTGGTGATCTGCTGGTGGCAGCGCGGCAGGCTCGAATGGAAGCGCGATGTACGGCCGTTACTTCCATGGTTCGCGATGGGCATATCCGCGGGACTCTTCACCGCTTGGGTGGAGAGGACAATCATCGGCGCGAGCGGCGCGGATTTCCTGCTGACCCCGGCACAGCGCGTTTTGATTGCCGGCCGCGCGATCTGTTTTTACGCTGGCAAACTGTTGTGGCCGGCTAACCTGGCGTTCTTCTATCCGCAATGGAAGATTGATCCGGCCCTGTGGTGGCAATGGCTGTTCCCGGCCGGAGTATTGGCCCTGGGGATGGGCCTCGGGCTCACGGCTCGCCGCTACCGCGGGCCGTTGGCCGCTTTTCTCATTTTCTCCGGAACGCTTTTCCCGGTGCTCGGTTTTCTCAATGTTTATCCTTTCCGCTACTCCTATGTCGCCGACCACTTTCAATATTTGGCAAGCCTGGGAATCATCGTTCCGGTAATGTCGGTGCTGGCAAGGGCAACCGAGCGGACTTCATCGGGGAAGGCCGTTACCATCGCTTGCTCCGTCATGCTGATTCTGGTTCTTGGCGTACTGACCTGGCGGCAAAGCCGTACGTATCGCGATATCGAGACCCTTTACCGCGAATCGCTGGCGCGCAGTCCGGCCAGTTGGCCGGCGCACTATAACCTGGGAATTTTACTGGCGCGTACTCCCGGACGACTGCAGGACGCGATCGCGGAGTACCAGGCGACGCTGCGAATCAGACCGGATTATGCGGAAGCGCACAATAACCTGGGAGTTGCGTTGTCGCGCACTCCCGGGCGGCTGCAAGACGCGATCGCGGAGTATCAAGCGGCGCTGCGAATCAGACCGGATGATGCGGAAGCGCACAATAACCTGGGAGACGCCCTGTCGCAGATACCTGGCCGGCTTCCGGAGGCCATCGCAGAGTACCAGGCGGCGCTACGGATCAAACCGGATTTTGCGGAAGCGCACTATAACCTGGGAAATTTACTGGCGCCCACTCCCGGACGACTGCAGGACGCGATCGCAGAGTATGAGGCGGCGCTTCGCATCAGACCGGATTTTGCGGAAGCCCACAATAACCTGGGAATCCTGCTGGCCGAGATGCCTGACCGGCTTCCGGACGCGATCGCGGAGTGCCGGGCGGCGCTACGGATCAGACCGGATTATGCGGAAGCGCACAATAACCTAGGAATGCTGCTGGCCGAGATACCTGACCGGCTTCCGGAGGCCATCGCAGAGTACCAGGCGGCGCTGGGCATCAGACCGGATTTTGCGGACGCCCACTTTAACCTTGGAAACGCCCTGTCGCAGATACCTGGCCGGCTTCCGGAGGCCATCGCAGAGTACCGGGCGGCGATTCGAACCAGACCGGATTATGCGGGTCTGGCGAGTGAGCGGATGAGGCTGCTGCGTGCATCCCCACCGTCCCCAAGAGAATGAGGTCCAAGGCCGAGTCTGCCCGGTGAAAACGGAAACAGGGAATGAGGTGCGGGTCTGGGGCAGGGCTCTTCCGCTTGTCCGCTATAGCCTTCAGAATCCTCGCGCTTCCTCCCAGTAGAAATCGCACGCTCTAAGACAAAACAGGCGGCCCGTGAAGGCCGCCTGTCGGCAAAATCCGAAAAGGATTGTTCCCAGTGTCAGGGCCGCTTCTTGAGCGTTGGCCGGTCGTCGTCCGTCGAGGATGGATCGGTGCTGGACGGTTGCTGCGTCTTGTCCTTGTCCTTCTGTTGTTCGGTCTTGGTCTTCAGAGTGGGCTTGCCTTGACCATTGTCCTGGGCCTTCTTGGCAAACACGATGCTGCGGAGGCGGGCCTTGACTTGATCGAACTCTGAAGTGGTCACGATGTATTCGTTTCGGGCCGGCAGGATACGGGCAATCTCCTTCTGTATGTTTTCGATGCGCTCGGCTGTCGGCGGGTGTGTGGAAAACACCTTAGGAATCGTCCCCGGCCGGCGCCGGTCGTCTGCCTGGAGGCGCTCAAAGAAGGTCACGTAGGCGTTTGGATCGTAGCCGGCCTTGTACATGTACTGCAGCCCGAGAAAATCAGCTTCGCGCTCATGGTCGCGCGAGAACTTCAGGAAAGTCATGGGAATGCCGAAATTCAAGCCCTGATAAATGGCATACCCGCCCCAACCGTAGGGCAGGAAAATCATCGCCGGGACCATGGCGAGCTGGGTGAGCTCCCCCTTGGTGGCATCTTTAGTGCCATGCCGAGCGGCCACGTGAGCGATCTCGTGTCCCATTACGGCGGCGAGTTCGTCCTCTTCCTGCGCGCGGAGAATCAGGCCGCTGTTCACGTAGAAGAACCCGCCCGGCAGCGCAAACGCGTTCACCGAGTCGTCTTCAATCACCTTGATGGTGAAAGGAACGCGAGCATCCGAGTTGCGCACCAGGTTTTGTCCCACGCGGTTGATGAATTCGTTGACGACAGGATCTTCGACCAGCTTGGAAGACCTTTCCACTTCCTGGGCGATTTGCTTTCCGAGAGCAATTTCCTTCTCGAGGGAGTAGAGGTTGAGGCCCTTCCCCACGCTGCGGTTTCCGATCGCGTCCACGTCATTTTTCGAGCCCTTCTTTACGTCCGGCTCCGTCTGAGCGGGCGTGGCTTGCTGCTGGTCCGCGGGCGTTTGTTGGCCGGCCTGGCTCTGATCCTGCTGCGCCGGTTGGGTTGTTGGGGTTTGATCTTTTTGGGTCGGCTGGCCGGTTTGGGTTTGATCCTGCGGGCTCTGCTGCTGCCCTTGAGTGCCGGCTTGCTGCGCCGCACAAGCGGGCCAAGCCGCAAACGCGGCCACGACTACGATCAACAGCGCACGGCGAAAAAGTCCCCCGCTCATGCTCACCTCCGCTTGCCCCCGATTATACACCCCGCTCCTGTGGCAAGCCTCCAAACAGTGAGATGTAGGTTGTGAAGAAACGGTTTCCTAGCCCTTTGGCCCGAGAGCGTCTCGAAGATGGCACTTCCCGTGCCGCCTGGGCGGGCTGTGCCCAAAGGGGTCCCGCGGGCTGCAAGTCCCCGGTTGACAGTCGGCCCACTTAGCCCCTAGATTCAATGGCAGCGACGGCCATGGGTCTCCGCAAAGTTCAAATCGGGCAGGTGTGGAAGAAGGACGCCACCGGCGAGACCTTCCTGGTCACCAAGCTTTATACCGAAGCGCTCAGCACTGTAGCCATCCTCCGCAAGACGGGCGCTGAGGCTGAATCCCCCATTCGCGTTCGGGTCGACACTATCGGGGGCGGCCAAACGCTCCGCGGCTTTTCTCCTACACAAGACGAAGACGCCTTTTGACGATGCGACGAGGTCCGGTTTCTGGACTCCGATCGAGTCGCCCGGACTCCCAGGACTGTAGATCCGCAGCCCGGGCGAATTCCCAGGTCGGGGCGAGCCGAGGGATGGCGCCCTCTCGCTACACCGAGCGCACCGCCAGATCCACCACGTTCTCCACTTGCATCAGTTCTCGCGTCAGGAAACCCTCGCCATGCCGCACTCCGATCATCTGGCCGTAGCGCCGTGCCACCAAGGTCATCCTGTCTTCGAGCTCGTCGAGAGGAAGGTACACTTGGCTTTTCCGTACCCGCTTCGAGGGGCGAAACTGGGACCGGTAGGCCAGGATGGCCCGCCTACGCTTCTCGTACTGCTTCGTGATGTCCACTACAAACGTCGGCCGCACTTGCGCGTATGCGGTGGCGTACAGAATCTTGAACGGCCTGAAGGCTTGGCCCTCAATCGGTAGTTGCACGAGCCCGGCCAGGAAGCACGCTTCATATCCCAGCTCGGCGGCATGATAGTGGTCCGGATGCCGCCCCTCCCAATAGGGCAGAATCACCGTCCGCGGGCGGAGGTCTCGAATCATCTGCGCCAAGCGGAGCTTGTTGGCCCTGACCGGTTGGACGTCTGAATCCGGCAGACCCAGGTTCCCTCGCCATTTCAGGCCAAGAATCTTGGCGGCCTGGGCTGCTTCTTTCGCGCGCGTCTCGGGCGAGCCGCGCGTGCCCATTTCCCCAGCGGTCAGATCGAGCACGCCCGTGGCATATCCGCTCGCGGCCATCTTGATCAGTGTTCCCCCACAGGTTAGTTCCGCGTCATCCGGGTGCGGCGCAATGGCCAACAGATCCAGCTTCATCGCTCCTCCATGAACTTGAGCTGAACACGGCCTCGATTCTAGCAGGTCATCGCGGGGTCGAGCCTCTTGTGCTAGGCTCCCTCTTGGGATGACGGAACGAAGCGAGGGTGAAGGCGTTCTTGCGGGGCGCGTGGCGCTCGTCACCGGCGCTGCCAAACGAATCGGACGCGCCGTGGCCTTGCGTCTCGCCCGTGAGGGCGCCGACGTAATCGTTCACTATGGCACGTCACGCGAATTAGCGGATGACACCGCGCGTGAAATCCGCTCCCTGGGACGCAGCGCTCTGGTACGCAGAGGAGATCTGCAGCGCCTCCCGGACATCGAGCGCCTTGTCGCCGCCGTCCACGAACACTTCGGCCGCCTCGACATTCTGGTCAACAATGCTGCGCTGTTCCTGCCGGCCGGCCTGGAGTTTGCCACCGAGGCCCAGTGGGACGCCACGCTGGACACGAATCTCAAGGCGCAGTTCTTCTGCGCCCAGGCCGCTGCGCCGCTCCTCAAGAAGTCCGGCCGCGGGGTCATCATCAATTTCGCGTCGCTCGGGGGCCTTCTCGCCTGGCCCGGCTACATCCCCTACTGTGTCTCGAAGGCTGGCGTCATCATGCTGACCCGCTGTCTCGCCAAGGCGCTGGCGCCCAAAGTCCGCGTGAATGCCGTCGCTCCCGGCACGATTTCCATGCCAGGAGATCCGCCGGAGTGGGAGACCGACTATATCCGCCTCGCCCCGCTGGGCCGCACCGGCACCCCCGAGGACATTGCTTCTGCCGTCTCTTTCCTCATTCACTCCGACTTCATCACGGGACAGGTTCTTGTCGTGGATGGCGGCAGGTCCCTGTAGTCCTTACCCGTGATCTTCTTTGAGCGGCCCAATCGGGGTGAAACATTAGCCGAGGCCTGCGCGTATAGATTCTCAGAAGCCGTTCTAAATCCACTAGGAGAACATCATGACACTCGCATGCCCCGGGCCTCGAAAACAGCGCCAGGCGCGCTGGCTTGGCGCGTTGACCATTGCAGCGATTCTGATGGCCGGAACTGCGGTTTGGGCCGCATGGCCGCAGAGCCAAAGTCAACCTTCACCGAAGCCCACGGCGCAGACCCAGACACCTGCAAAGCCGCAACGGCAAACCTCTCAGCCTGCCGCCAAACTGCCCTCGCCCTCCAAGCCAGACCCCAGCCTCATCAGCGATTTCGATGACGGAAGAATTAGCGCCACGTCGGGCTTCGGTTGGATGATTTCGACCGATTCCATCATGGGCGGGCAATCGACAGCGGACATGAAAGTCGTGGAAGGCGGCGCCAACGGCACGAAGGGCGCCCTCCAGGTTACGGGCAAGATTGCTGAAGGGTCGCCGCAAGCGTTCGCGGGGGTGATGTATTGTCCGGGGCCTCAGCCTTTCACACCAGTTGATCTCTCCTCGAAGAAGACGCTCAGCTTCTGGGCAAAGGGTGACGGCCGGGGGTACGCCGCTCTGGTGTTCACGCAGGCGGGCGGCTACATGCCCGCTGTCCAGTCCTTCACCACTGGGCCGGAGTGGAAGGAGTTTCGCTTCCCACTATCGAGCTTCAACGGCACCGACGGCAAAGACGTCACGGCAATCATGTTCTCAGCCGGCGGGCAGGCAGGTGATTTCTCCTTCACGATTGACACGGTGCGTCTGGAGTAGCCGCGAAGTTTAGGCCTCGGGGAGCAAGCTTTCTCCCGGAGCTCGAGAGGTGGCAGAGTCTAGAGGAAAGGATCCCAAACTTCCGTGGCGGCCCTCGCGCATCTCGGAGTCGGTCTCGCGGCCAAGCGGGTCGCTCCCAAAATACCAGTGGGATATCTGGTGCTCGGCGCGTATGCGCTTGACTTCCTGTGGTTTGCTTTTTGGCTCGCGGGAATCGAACAGTCCGCGAAGCCGGGCGGCATGGCTCCGCCGGTGTGGTCGCATAGTCTGGTCATGGCGACGATCTGGTCGGGACTCGCGGCCCTGATTGCGGCGCGCATCGGCCACAGTAGGCGTACCGGCGTGGTTTTCGGACTCGTTGTTTTCAGCCACTGGGTGGTGGACTTCATCACGCATCCGATGACCGCAGTGTATCCTCCGGATAAGGGAATACCGTTGTGGTTTCACGGATCGCCACTGGTCGGACTCGGCTTGTATCGCCACATGTTCGGGGTCTACGCCGGCGAGTTCGGAACGTTTGCGCTGGGAACCATCGTTTACATCCTCGCGCGAAGAAGGCTCAAGAGAATAAGTGTGCGAGCCGCTCAGGCGTGAGGACGATCCCACCGAATCCTTTTCTCTGATTACTTCGCAAACCTGGGGTGCCACCTAAGGGCTGGATATTGGGTCTTAGCGGGCCGCGTGCAAGCATGCCCCACTCTGGGATATATTGTTGTTGTCCGGATTTTCGGAATCATCCCAAGTTCCTCGCAGGACCCGGAGCCTTTCCGGCGCAGGTCGGGCAGGGGGGAAAAGAGGCTATGAACAACGGCACGTCCAGCCCCGCTACGCATTGGGCCGACGTCGACGAGGTCGAAATACAGGAATGGGAAGAATCGCTCGACGCGGTTTTGAAGGAAGGCCACCCGCAACTCGTCGTTCATATCCTCGAACGGCTGCGCGAGCGCGCTCTCTTGGCCGGCGTCGAAGTCCCATTCACGGCCAACACTCCGTTTGCCAATACCATTCCTGAAAACCGGCAACCTCTTTTCCCGGGCGATCAGGAAATCGAGCGCCGCATCAAGAGCCTGATTCGCTGGAACGCGCTCGCCATGGTCGTGCGCGCCAATCGCCTCGAGCACAACATCGGCGGCCACATCTCCACATACGCTTCCAGCGCAACTCTCTTTGAAGTCGGCTTCAACCATTTCTTCCGCGCACGCAGCGATGAATTCGAGGGCGACAGCGTCTATTTCCAGGGCCACGCCGCGCCGGGCGTTTACGCGAGGGCTTTTCTCGAGGGCCGGCTCACCGTGCAACAGATGGAGAATTTCCGGCGCGAACTCAAACCCGGCGGCGGTTTGTCTTCTTACCCCCACCCCTGGCTCATGCCGGATTTTTGGGAATTTCCCACGGTCTCGATGGGCCTAGCGCCCATCATGGCGATCTATCAGGCGCGTTTCAGCCGCTATCTCGAGGACCGCGGCCTCAAACCCGTCACCGACGCTAAGGTATGGGCCTTCATCGGCGACGGCGAAACCGACGAGCCGGAAGCGCTGGGCGCCATCTCGCTTGCTTCCCGCGAGCATCTCGACAACCTGATCTTCGTCATCAACTGCAATCTTCAGCGCCTGGACGGCCCAGTGCGCGGCAATGGCAAGATCATTCAGGAACTCGAGGCCGTCTTTCGCGGCGCCGGATGGAACGTCATCAAAGTACTCTGGGGCTGCGACTGGGACCAGCTCATCGAGCGCGATACCGAAGGCCTCCTGATCCGGCGCATGGGCGGTTTCGTTGACGGCGAATTCCAGAAGTTTGTGGTCGAACCTGGCTCCTACATCCGCCAGCACTTCTTCGGCGGAGATCCTCGCCTGCTCAAGCTGGTCGAAGACGTAGCCGACGAACCGCTGCGCAAACTGCGGCTCGGCGGGCACGACCCCCGCAAGGTCTACGCTGCTTACAAGGCGGCCGTTCAGCACAAGGGGGCGCCTACCGTCATCCTCGCGCGTACGATCAAGGGGTATGGCCTGGGCGAAATGGGGGAAGGGAAGAACATCACCCACCAGCAAAAGAAGCTCAACGAGGACGAGCTGCGCGAGTTCCGCTCGCGCTTCGGCATCCCGTTGAGCGACAACGATTGTGTGGAGGCGCCTTTCTACCGGCCGCCGGAGGACAGCCCCGAGATTCAGTACTTGCGCGCACGGCGAGCGGCGCTGGGCGGCTACGTGCCCAAGCGCTCGGTGCGCGCCAAACCCCTCAAGGCTGAGAACGAGGACCTGTTCAAGGAGTTCTTCGAGGGCAGCGAGGGCCGCGAGGTTTCCACCACCATGGCCTTCGTGCGCATGCTCAATAAGATGCTTCGCGATCCGGAGATCGGGAAGCTCGTCGTGCCGATTGTTCCCGACGAAGCGCGTACGTTTGGCATGGAGTCGCTTTTCCGCCAAGTGGGCATCTACTCGAGCGTCGGCCAGCTCTACGAGCCGGTGGACGTGCACACGCTGCTCTACTACAAAGAAGCCAAGAACGGCCAGATTCTCGAGGAGGGCATCACCGAGGCCGGTTCGATGTCCTCATTCATCGCGGCGGGCCAGGCGTACGCCACCTACGGGATCAACATGATTCCGTTCTTCATTTTCTATTCGATGTTCGGCTTCCAGCGAATCAACGACCTCATCTGGGCCGCTGCCGATTCGCGCTGCCGCGGCTTCCTCTTGGGCGGGACTTCCGGCCGCACGACCTTGGCCGGTGAGGGTCTGCAGCATCAGGACGGCAACAGTCACGTCCTGGCTCTTCCGAGCCCCACGCTGCAAGCGTACGATCCTGCTTTTGCGTATGAGGTCGCTGTCATCATTCAGGACGGTATCCGGCGCATGTATCGGGATGGCGAAAGCATCTTCTACTACATCACGGTCATGAACGAGCCCTACGTAATGCCCAGCATGCCGGCGGGCTCGCGCGAAGGCATCCTCCGGGGCATGTACCGATTCCGCGCGTCCGAGGACAAGAAGTCCAAGCTCCGCGCGCAGCTTTTTGGCAGCGGCGCGATCCTCCGTGAGGCGATCAAGGCCCAGGAGATTCTCGGAGAGAAATTCGGCGTTGCCGCCGACGCGTGGAGCGTGACGAGCTACAAGTCGCTTTACTACGACGGCCTCGAGGCCGAGCGCTGGAACATTCTTCATCCCGGCGAAAAGCCACGCGTGCCCTACGCGACCCAATGTCTTGCAGACGCTCCGGGCGTGCTGGTCGCCGCGACCGATTATCTGAAGGTCTTGCCCAACATGGTCAGCAAGTGGATGCCTCGGCGGCTTGCTGCTCTCGGCACCGACGGTTTCGGCCGCAGCGAAAGCCGCGCCTCACTGCGCGACTTTTTTGAAGTGGACGCCCGCTTCATCGCGCTCGCCACGCTCGGCGAACTTCTTCGCGAAGGCCAGGTCGAGCGCTGCTGTTTCGACAAGGCCGTCAAGGAGCTGGACATCAATCTCGAGAAGCCCGACCCCATGACGTCATAGGTGGAGAGGGTTTCTCTCTTGGGGGCTGATTCTCTGCGGGCATCGGCGGTATCCTACCTTTCGCGATGTACAGCAACGCGGTTCTCGACCACTTCCAGCATCCGCGCAACTCGGGCGACTTGCCGGGGGCCATTGCGACTGTGGAAGTGTCGAACCCTGTTTGCGGCGATATCCTTCGCCTCGCCGTGATTGTTTCCGGCGGACGGATTGCCGAGGCACGTTTCCTGACGCGCGGTTGCGTCACGGCCATCGCCGCCAGCTCGCTGCTGACGGAACTCCTGCGCGGCCGCACGCCTGCCGAAGCTCGGGCCATCACGCCCGAACAGATCTCGCTCGGCCTCGGTGGCCTGCCTCCGGCCACCTACCACGCCGCCCAGCTCGCGGCCGATGCTCTCGCCGCGGTGCTCGCGCAGCCCCGCTGATTGTTGCTACCGTGTGGGGGAATCGACCAACGGGGTCTTATGAGATTTCTGTGACCTTGCTCAGTGCTTCCGGATCGTTCAGGTTCAGCACCACGCCTTCCTCTTCGGTGTGCACTTCGACCACGTCCGCCTTGTGCGCCCACAGCACGGCCCTGGCCCCGACTTCCAGCGGTGCGGCCAGCAGCTCTTCATAAAGCTGGCTGGAAAAAATAACCGGGTGCCCGCGCTTCCCGCGGTAGGTCGGCACGGCAATCAACTTTCGCGTGGTGTAAAACGCCCGGATCAGGGCGTCCACGAGTTCCGCGCTGACCAGGGGATGGTCCACGAGGCACACCAGCATTCCTCTGGTCGCTTTACCAGCGCACTCGGGACCACAAGGCAAACTGTGAATGGCCGCGTGAAGCGAGGAGAGCTGCCCCTTTTCCCATTCTTCGTTGATGACGACCTCATGCGGTTCCAACGGCAACCGGTGCGAAATGGCCACCGCGTGCGCGCCGAGGACCACGCGCCGCACACCGATCCTGGGGTGCCGTGTGATCTGCAAAAGGTGTTCCAGGAACGGACGCCCCTGGAAGGGAACGAGCGCCTTGGGCGCGCCCATCCGCCGCGATTCGCCCCCCGCAAGGATGACTGCTGCCAACACTCTGCCCCCTCCCCAGCAGAACGGGCGCCCCCACCCGCCCGCTCCCCCGTCAAAGCAATGTCTAACGAGCGCCTGCGGGGCTGGACTTCTCCACGACCAGCCGCTTGTGCGCCGCATTTGCGGCGTTTCGCCGCACCGCCACCAGTTCCGCCACGACGCTGAGGGCGATCTCTTCCGGCGTCAAAGCGCCGATCTCCAATCCCATCGGCGCATACACACGCTCGAACTCTTCCCTGCGGAAACCTTCCTTCTCCAATGCTTGATAAACCGAGAGCACCTTCCGTTTGCTACCGATCATGCCGATATAGCGCGCTTCGGTTCGCACCGCCCATGCCAGCACCCGCATGTCTTCTTTGTGCCCGCGCGTCACGATCACCAGATAGGTCGAGTCATTCGGCCGGATGCGCCCGAACGCTTCCTCAAAGGTGGCATAGATCTCGCGGGCCATCGGAAAGCGCGCAGAGTTGGCAAACTGTTCGCGGTCGTCCACGACGCCGACGGCAAAGCCCGCCGCGTGCACCGCCGTGGCCAGGGCCACCGACACGTGCCCGCCCCCGAAGAGATAGACGCTCGGTTGGGGCAAGATCGGCTCCACGAAAACCTCCAGGGTGCCTCCGCAAATCAAGCCGTTATCGTAACTGGCCTCGTGGTTTAGGTTGAAAACCATCTTACGCGGGGCTTCGGACTTCATCACTTCCTTGGCGGCGGCCCAGACGTCGGCTTCGACGCATCCGCCGCCGATGGTTCCGGCAATCGAGCCGTCTTCCCTCACCAGCATGCGGGAGCTCTCGAAGCTGGGGATCGAACCATTCGTGTGCACGATGGTCGCGAGCGCAGCTCGGCGGCCCTCGCGGCGCAGCTTCACGATCTCCTCAAAGAGGTCCATTTGGCTTCCCGCCGAACGGAGTCTGTCCTATTTTCCCGGACACAGCAAGGAAAAGGCGGGCTGCAGCGTTTCCCCCTTCGCGCCACCGTCCAGGGCAAACTTCGCAAAAAAGGAGGGTACGGCGCGCCTGGCGCGCTGTCAACAAATTGTTGAACGCTGGACTCGGCGAAGGCCGCGGTGCTAACTTGATAGAGAGGAGTTGCATCTTAGGAATTATATGAAGGCGATCATTTTCCGCAAACACGGCGGGCCGAGCGTTCTCCAATACACCGAAGTGCCCGAGCCCAGGCTGCACCCCGTTGACGTTTTGGTCCGGGTGCGCGCCTGCGCCGTCAATCATCTGGATCTCTGGGTGCGCCGCGGGATGCCGGGCGTGCCCATCCCCCTCCCGCACATTCCCGGCAGCGATATCGCAGGAGAAGTCGCCCGGGTCGGCGAGCGCGTCACCCGCGTGAAGGTCGGCGACAAAGTGGTGCTCGCTCCCGGCGTGAGCTGCGGCAAGTGCGCCCACTGCCTGGCCGGCCGGGACAATCGCTGCCACGAGTTCACCAATCTCGGCTACATGATCGACGGCGGCTGCGCCGAGTTCGTTCGCTGCCCCGAGGTCAATTGCTTCCCCCTTCCGGAAGGCCTTTCTTTCGAGGAGGTCGCGGCAGTTCCCTACGTCTTCCAGACCGCTTGGCATATGCTCGTGGCGCGCGCCGGCATACAACCGGGCGAGACGGTCCTGGTGGTTGCGGGTGAAAGCGGAGTGGGCAGCGCTGCCGTGCAGATCGCCAGGTTTTTCGGTGCACGCGTCATCGTGACCGCGGGTACTGAAGAAAAGATGGCACGCGCCCGCGAGCTGGGCGCTGACGACGTCATCCACCACGGCGTTTATCGAATCGACGAGGAAGTGAAGCGTCTCACAAATCGCCGTGGCGTGGACATCGTCTTCGAGCACGTCGGCGCTGAGACCTGGGACCAGAGCATCGCCAGCCTGGCCAGGGGCGGGCGCCTGGTTTCCTGCGGCGCCACCACCGGCGAGGATGCCAAACTCAATTTAGCTTTTCTTTTCAGGCGGCAGATTTCCGTACTCGGTTCGTACATGGGCACGAAATCCGAGCTCGAAACCATCCTGAAGCTGGTCGCGGCGGGACGCCTGCGCCCCGTCATCGACCGAGTCCTGCCGCTCGAATCCTGCGCCGAAGCTCACGCCATCCTCGAGCGCCGGGAGCAGTTCGGCAAAATCGTCCTCACGGTAGAGCGCAAAGCCGCCTGAGCTTGAGTCGGGCTTATACCACGGTTTGTCTCTGTATCCTTAGCTGTGCGAGAATAGCTACGGGGATAATCCGTGAGCGCAACTCTCGGCAATCACCTTACTCTCGAGAAGCCCGACGACTTCGGCAAGCTCCTAAAAGACGAGGGGATCATTTTCACCCAGCTTGATAAGGCCGTGAACTGGGCTCGCAGAAGCTCCATTTGGCCGCTCGGTTTCGGCCTCGCTTGTTGCGCCATTGAAATGATGTCCATGGCGGCGGCGCGCTACGACGTGGCTCGCTTCGGCTCGGAAGTCTTTCGCCCCTCGCCACGCCAGGCCGACCTCATGATCATCGCCGGGCGCGTTTCTCTGAAGATGGCGCCCGTCGTGAAGCAGCTCTACGATCAGATGCCCGAGCCCAAGTGGGTCATCTCCATGGGCGCGTGCGCGACCTCGGGCGGCGTTTTCAACAATTACGCCATCGTCCAGGGCGTCAATCAGGTGATCCCTGTGGATGTCTACCTTCCCGGGTGCCCGCCCCGTCCCGAGGCGCTTCTCTATGCTATTCTTCAGCTTCAGAAGAAGATCGATAGCGAGCGTGGCTCGTTCAAGCGCGCTCTGAACATCGCCTAACACCGCATCAGCCTGACAATGATGATCCGCCGCTGGCTTGGTCCGCCCGATGGAACGACCGTTTTCCGCACTCCATGCTTGTCGACTACGTCCGTGTCTATGCGCGTCATTCTTTACGAGAGGGGAAGCACCCACCATGAAGAAAACTGCTGATCCGCAACGCGGGCTGCTGCGTCACACGGTGGCCACACTTGCCTACCGCGCCGGGAAGGCCCTGCGTGGCGCGCCAGACTCCTTCGCTAACTACCGAGCTGGTGATTCCGGGCGCACTTCCGGTGAGATCCTCGCTCATATGGGCGATCTATTTAATTGGGCGCTCTCGATGGCTTGTGGGAAGCCGGCGTGGCATGACTCGAATCCTCAGGCCTGGCCGAAGGAGGTCGAGCGCTTTTTCGCTGCCTTGAGAGCCTTTGACGACTACCTGGCTTCGGCCAAGGCGCTTCACGTGTCCGTGGAGCAATTGTTCCAAGGTCCGATTGCCGACGCGCTCACCCACGTCGGCCAGCTCGCCATGCTCCGTCGTCTCGCTGCAGCTCCCATCCGCGGCGAGAACTACTACCTGGCTGAGATTGTCGAAGGCCGCGTCGGCCCCGATCAGGCTCCTCCCCGCCGGGAATTCGACTGATATCCGGACGGCCCCAATCTGTCGCGACTCGCAGTCTCCATGTGGATTCAATAGCAGGCGGGACGACAGTCCCCTCACCACGTCGAAGCCTAGTGGAGTGCCTTCTCGTTAACTCGTTCATTTGCTTTGTCTTTCCAATAGCGCCTGGGCACGGCATTTTGGCCATAGAGTGCTATGTTGGGAGCACCCACTACCCCCATTCGAAACGGGAGCAACTGGCGAGCGCGAAGGGCGCTCGCAGGCGCGTTTGGCTGTGGATTCATCTTGCTGCTGGCGCTGGGCTGGCTGTACGTCCGGAAGCAGCGTGGGCTGGGTTTGCTTGAGTTTTCGAGGGGGGATCAGCCCACCCCATTCCGCACTGGGGTGACCGGGAGCAGGATTACTTCCGCGGCGGTTCCACCGCAGGTGAGCTCTGTGCCCGGGGCACTGTGATCTCGGAGGACATAGCCCATGCCAATGGCGCTCCCGAGAGCAGGCGAATGTGCGGCGCGGGTGACGCCGCCGGCCTCTCTGTCACCAGCAAGGAGCACCGCCCCGGCGGCGGGCGGTTCCCTCCCGGAAAACTTCAATCCGACGCGCAGTCGGTTGACCTGGCCACGCGAGCGCACCCGCTCGACGATTTCCTGGCCCGTGTAGCAGCCCTTGGTGTAACTGATGTGACTAAGCTCGAGGCCCGCTTCGTGCGGGATGTGCCGCTCGTCGTAGTCGTAACCGAACCAGGGAATCCCTTGTTCCAGGCGTCGCGCACTGAGCGCCGCGTAACCCATCGGACCTCCGCCCAGCGCGCGCGCCCTTTCCAAAAGGAAATTCCAGAGCGGAAGAATCTGAGCGCGCTCAGCGATAAATTCCGCGCCGGGTATTCCCCCGGGTGAGCGCTTCACCACGCGGCAGGGAATCGTGCCGACGCGCGTCTCCACGTGGCCGAGTTCGGGCAGAGGAGCAAGTTCAAGGCCGCAAATCTCGCGGACCAGGTCCGGACTCCTGGGCCCCTCGAGCGCCAGCACGCCCAGACGGTTCGTGTCGTCTGTGAGCGTGACATCATCCATGATGATGAGCTCATCGAACGTCGCGGCGAGCGATTCGCGGATCATGGCGAAGGACACGGCCAGAATGCGTTCTGGCATGGCGTAGGCTTCGATCTCCGCGAGGATGCGGCCCTGGGGACTGAGCAATAGCGACACATTGGCTTCGCTAGGTTTCAGATCGCGAGTGTTGTTGGTCAGGACGGCGTTGAGGAAGCGCGCCCGATCCGGCCCGATGAAGGTGAAAAAGGCGCGATAGTTTTTGTCAATCAGAGCGAGGGTCTCACGGGCAAAGAGGTATTCCTCGGAGAAGCCACCGAATTCGTCCGGCAGAGCGCACCCGAACCATGCGCCGAGCTTCGCTCCGCCCTTCGCGTGAGCGGCGGCCAGGGGCGTGTCCAGGACCCTCGTGCTCTGGTGTATGCTCATCGTTCCCTTGAAGGCAGCATACTAGCAAACTGCCGGCCACCCGCGGGCCGCGCCGTAGCGCGATGCTATACTCGAGGCCATGGACGCGGCGCTTCCATCATTCGATGCGTGCGACCGGAAAATGATCCACGAAATCATTCCGGTCGGCTGGCTGCAGTGTAATTGCTCGATTGTCGGCGATCCTGCGACGCGCGAAGCGCTGGTGATCGACCCGGGCGATGAAGTCGAGGAAATCCTCCGCGTTCTTGCGCGTCACAAGCTTCAGGTGAAGTTTATCGTGAGCACCCACGCGCATATCGATCATGCGGGCGGCCTGCGCAGACTCCACGAGCGCACCGGCGCGCCGGTGATGATGCACCGAGACGATCTGGAACTGTACCAGGCGCTCGAGGCGCAGGCCGAATGGCTCGGTATGGCGGAACCGGAAGTCGGCGACGTAGATGAATTCTTGAAAGAAGGCGATGCCTTGCGCTGGGGCCCTTTTGAGGCGCGCGTGCTGCACACGCCGGGACATACTCCTGGAAGCATCTCCCTCTATCTGCCCCGTGACGGCGGTACGATCGCGCTTCCGCAGCCGCACCTTTTCGCCGGCGACACACTCTTCGCGGGGAGCATCGGCCGCACCGATCTTTGGGGCGGCTCGTTTGAGAAGATTATGCGCTCGCTGCAGGGAACGCTGATGGACTTGCCCGACGAAACCATCGTCTTTCCCGGACACGGAGAAACCACCAGCATCGGCAAAGAGCGCCACTCGAATCCTTTTCTCGTCGGAAAGTGAATTCGTAGTGAGGACAGAGGGCGGGGCGGGCTTGGACAGCGCGTTCGCCCGCCAATCACTGTTCGCGGCCGGCGCCGGGCTCGCGTTTGAGTTCTTCCATGACCGATTGGAGAAGCTCCTTGGCGTGCGCCAGCTCCTGAGTGACCATGCGAATGTCCATGGCGGGAAGGGCGGGGTTGTGCTGGCTGTGGCAGTACACGCCGTGCTGGCCGACGAGGACCATCGCGTTGGTGATGCGGTCGAGGCACACGGCCAAGCGCCCGCGCTCACGGCCGAACATCTGCTCGAACTGCTCGAGGTCCTCGCGGTGCTCTTCAAAAGCCGACATGTTTCGCTCCTTGTGTTTTGCGGCTGCCTCGGGAAGCGCGGCGGCAATCTTGCCGTTTCTTGGATGCCGGGCCGCGTCTGGCCGCTACAGAAAAACCGCTCGCGCTCAACTCGACAGGCGCGCCGGCGGCTGTTGCTGATCAGGAACACAACTCGCCGGGAAACTTTACGGCGCCGGGCCTCCAGAACATAATCCAGCGTACGCGAAAGGCAGAGTGACACGGGGCTCGTAGGGCAGGCTTGTAACGAGGCGGACAGCGATGAGACGCTCGGATCTTGTGCAACACAAAGAGAAGGAAAAAGGGTTGGTGACGCGGACCTCGCAGATCGTGTTTGGCGAGCGGCAGCACCTGCTGCGCGTGCTCGATTCACTCGAGGGCACGCAGATGCCGCCTTTGCGGCTCCAGCAGGAGCGGCGTTCGCTCGAGGAGCTGATCCACGCCCGGACGCGCGAGCTCAATCAGATCAACACGGCCTGGGATGAAAAGATCGGGCTGGTGCTGAGCGCGGAAGCGAAGCCGGAGATGCTGGAAAAGCTGGCCAAGCAAGCTCCCGAAACCGATTACTACTTGCTGCGGTTGATCAGCGAGCACCCGCGCGCCAACGCGAAAACGCTGGGTAAGCTGGCGCGGCATCCCTACGGGGCGATTCGCGAGAACGTGGCGCGCCATCCGAACGCCGATGCGCCGACGCTGGCGTGGTTGAGCCACGACCGCAGCCAGCCGCTCTGGTACCTGGTGGCGTTCAATCCGAATACCCCGGTCCCGCTGCAAAGGAAGCTGCGTGACCGGCTGAAGCGCCTCGGCGAAGCCCAGGTCTCGGGGTAGCTTTCCCGCTTTCGACCGGATCTCGATTGGCTGGCGCTGCTCGTCCACCTACTGGGTCGGGCTATCCCCACCACACTTGCGCTGAGAGCATTTGCGCGGCATACTCCGCCCGTGCATTCTTGTTGATGGACTCCATCCCAGCTTGCCGAGGTGAAACGGTGAGAAAGTGTGTGCTCTTTCTTGCGTCCATGGGACTGGCAGTCTTCTTGACCCCATCCCTTGTCGCCCGTCACACCGTACTCCCTGCCGCGGGCGACACGGCGCAGCATCCGCCTGCGTCAAAGGCGCCGGCTTCGACTGCGCCGACGGCTGTCACGGTTGCGGCCCAGGCTCCCAGTCCCACCGTCCAGGCTGAAACAGCGAAGAAGGTGACGGCCTATACGCTCCCGCCTGACCGCTACAAGAAGGCGCGCGACCTGAGCCGGATCCATTTTCGATTGGCTTTAATCGACTTCGTTTATGGACTCGTGGTCTTATGGGTGGTCCTGCGCGGCAAGCTCTCCTCGAAGTACCGCGACTGGGCCGAGAAATCGTCTTCCCATCGGATTCTCCAAGCCTTGATTTATGCGCCGGTGGTGCTTCTGACGATGGACATCCTAGGGCTGCCCACCGAGATATACGGACATGGGGTGTCGCGCAAGTTTGGGATCTCGGTGCAGGGCTGGAAGTCCTGGGCGTGGGATTGGACGAAAGGGGAGTTCGTCGGGATCATCATCGGCACGATTCTCATTGCGATTCTCTACGCGGTGATTCGCAAGAGTCCGCGGCGCTGGTGGTTCTATTTCTGGGTCGTGTCATTGCCCATCTTGCTGTTCCTCGTCTTCCTGCAACCGCTCATCATCGACCCGATGTTCCACAAATTCGAGCCTCTCGCGCAGAAGGATGCCCCGCTAACAGTGAGTTTAGAACGGATGGTCCAGCGTGCTGGAGAGAATATCCCTCCGGCGCGGATGTTCTGGATGGGAGCGGGCGAAAAGACGACGGCGCTGAACGCCTACGTGGCCGGACTGGGCGCTTCCAAGCGCATCGTCGTCTGGGACACCACCATCGCCAAGATGACCACGCCCCAAATCGTGTTCGTCACGGGCCATGAGATGGGCCATTACGTTCTCCGCCACGTCGTGAAGGGGCTCGCGATCGCGGCGGCATTCCTGTTCATTCTTTTCTACTTGGGCTACCGTTTTATCGGCTGGGTTCTCACTCGCTGGGGCGGAAAGTGGGGAGTGCGTGGACTGGATGACTGGGCGTCGCTGCCAGCCTTGCTGCTGCTGATCTCGGTTTTCTCGTTCCTCGCAAACCCAATGATCAACGCTATGAGTCGTCACTACGAGCACCAGGCGGACCAATACGGTCTCGAAGTGACCCACGGGCTGACGCCGGATTCAGGCCAAGTCGCGGCGCAGGCCTTTCAGGTGTTGGGGGACGTGGACCTGGCCGATCCGACGCCGAGCCGGCTGCAGGTGTTTCTGTTCTACTCGCACCCGCCGATAGCCGACCGGATTCATTTCTGCCTGACGTATGACCCGTGGTCCAAGGGTGAACAACCGAAGTTCGTGAAATAACAGCGCACAGTTCTGTCAGCCCCTGCGTCGCAAGAGACTGCGCGGCGCGCGAGCCGCGTTCCGGTGCGAGTCCGTCGAGAAAAGCCGCAGGGGTCGCGGAACCGGCGCGACGGATCTAACCCGGGGAAGGCGCGCCTGGCCGCAAGATGCGCAGTTGCTGCCATTCGAGAAGAAACGGCAGGGCACAAAACCCGGCGAGAAACGAAGTTTTTGAGTAAAATAGGAATGTACCAAATGGGGGAAGATGGGCGGCGGCCCGCTTTGTGAAAGGCCGCTCCAGCGGCAGGATGAAGGGCCGGTTTTCGCGTACATCCCTCATAAGATGAGTCGGATCCAAGTTGTTGGATGCCAGGGGAGCACATGCCGGAATTTCGTAAAACGCTATTCATCAACCCGCCGAGCTTTGAGGGGTTCGACGGCGGCGCCGGTTCGCGCTATCAGGCTCGAAGAGAGATTCGCTCGTTCTGGTACCCCACGTGGCTGGCGCAGCCGGCGGCGATGGTGCCGGGGAGCCGCCTGATCGATGCGCCGCCGCACGATCTGACGGTTGACCAAGTGGCGCCGCTCGCGCGCGACTACGAACTCGCCGTGTTGCATACGAGTACGCCATCGTTTGCTAACGATGCACGCTTCGCCGCGCGCCTGAAAGAAGAGAATCCGCATCTCGAGGTGGGCATGGTGGGGGCGCACGTGGGCGTGCTGCCGCTACAGTCGCTCGAGAAAGCGCCGGCGGTGGACTGGGTCGCGCTCGGAGAATTCGACTACGCGTGCGCGGAGATCGCTGCCGGGAAGCCTCACGGCGAAGTCGGCGGCATCGCTTACCGTGCCGGCGGGCAGATCCTGTTCACGCCGCCACGGCCAACCATCGAAGACATGGACGCGCTGCCGTTCGTCGTGGACGTGTACAAGCGGGACCTGGCGATCGAGAAGTATTTCATCGGCTACCTGATGCACCCTTACGTTTCGCTCTACACCGGGCGCGGATGCCGATCGAAGTGCACGTTCTGCCTCTGGCCGCAGACCCTCGGCGGGCACCGCTACCGCGTGCGTTCGGCCGATAGCCTCGAAGCGGAGATGGCGCTGGCCAAGAAGCATTTTCCCCAGGTGAAGGAGTTCTTCTTCGACGACGACACCTTCACCGACGATTTGCCCCGCGCCGAGGAAATTGCCCGGCGGCTGGGGCGCCTGGGCCTGACCTGGTCGTGCAACGCCAAGGCCAACGTGCCCCGCAAGACCCTCGAAGTGCTGCGCGACAACGGGTTGCGCCTTCTTCTCGTTGGATACGAATCGGGGAACCAACAAATCCTCAACAACATCAAGAAGGGCACGCGCATCGACATCGCCCGCGAGTTCACACGCAACTGCAGGGAACTCGGGATCACCATTCACGGCACGTTCATCGTCGGGCTCCCGGGGGAAACGCCGGAAACGATCCGCGAAACCATCAAATTCGCTTGCGAGATTGAGCCGGACACCATCCAGGTTTCGCTCGCCGCGCCGTACCCGGGAACGGAGCTTTACCGGCAGGCGCAGGAGCAGGGCTGGCTTCAGATCCAAACTGGCGAACTGGTCGATACGCACGGCGTGCAGGTGGCGGCGCTCAATTATCCGGCCCTGCCGTCGAGCATGATCTTCAAGTCGGTGGAGGAGTTTTACCGGAAGTTCTACTTCCGGCCGCGGAAGATGTTCTCGATGTTCGGCGGGATGCTGCGCGATCGCGAGGTCATGAAGCGCAGGCTGCGCGAGGGCGTGGAGTTTTTCCGCTTCCTGCGCGAAAGAAAGACGCCGCCTCAAGAACCGCACCCGGCTACGACGGCGTCTGTATCCGCGAATTAAGGCGATATCTCGGGCGCAAGCGCGCTTCATGCGCTTTTGTCTGAGCGCTCGCCTGATACCGTCACGCTTGACAGGCATCCCACAAACAAATGAATTAGAATCGCGTGCGGCCGGAGAGGGCGCGGAATCGCCGATGCTTGAAAAAGAGACACTCGCAATCCTGACGAAGGCTGTGGAACGCCTGGAGGCAGGCTTTGCCGGTCTGCCGCCAATGAATGCCGAGGCGCCGCAACGCGAGCGAATTGCAGAGGTCTTGCAGGAGGCGGCGGAACGCCTGCACGACAATTTCCCGTACTTCCATCCGCTCTATGCCGGGCAGATGCTGAAGCCGCCACACCCGGTTGCGCGCCTGGCCTATGCGCTGGCGATGTGGATCAATCCCAACAATCACGCGCTCGATGGAGGCCGGGCCAGCTCCGCGATGGAAAAAGAAGCGGTGGCCGAGATCGCCGCAATGTTCGGATGGAAGAGTTTTCTGGGACATCTGTGCGGCGGCGGCACCATGGCCAACCTCGAGGCCTTGTGGGTGGCCCGCGAAACGCATCCCGCCAAGGCCGTCGTAGCGTCCACGCAGGCGCATTACACGCACAAGCGCATCAGCAAGGTGCTGAAACTGGATTTCGACGAGGTGGCCTGCGACGAGCGCGGGCGCATGGACTTGCTTGCGCTCGAGCGGCAGCTGGAGCGGGGCGACGTAGGTACAGTCGTGGCGACAATGGGAACCACCGCTACGGGCGCAGTAGATCCGCTGGACGAAATCCTCGAGCTGCGGCAGAAGCACGGGTTTCGCGTGCACGCGGACGCCGCGTACGGTGGATACTTCGTGCTGGCCGACAATCTGGGCGAATCGGCGCGCAAGGCGTTCGCACGGTTGGCCGAAACCGATTCAATCGTGGTGGACCCGCACAAGCACGGCTTGCAGCCCTACGGTTGCGGCTGCATCCTGTTTCGCGATGCGAGCGTGGGACGGTTTTACAAGCACGATTCGCCCTACACCTACTTCAGCTCGGCGGAGCTGCACTTGGGAGAAATCAGCCTGGAGTGCTCGCGCCCGGGTGCCTCGGCGGTGGCGCTTTGGGCGACGCAGAGGCTCATGCCCCTGGTGAGAAATGGCGAATTCGCAAAAGGGCTCGAAAAGGGAAGAGGGGCGGCGCTCGCGCTGTACGGCAAACTAAAGGCCAGCGGAAACTGGCTCACCGCGTTCGAGCCGGAACTGGACATTGTGGTGTTTGCGCCGCGCACCGCGGCCGCATCAGGGCACGCCGTCAACACACGAGAGATTTCGCAAGCTTCGCGGAGAGTCTTCGGCGCGGCAGCGAAAGGCGGCCTGCACCTAGCTCTGGCGGAGCTTCCAGTGAACTTCTTCCCCGATACAGCGAGGAGCATCGGTCGGAACGCCGAGACGATGACTTGCCTCCGTTCGGTGCTGATGAAGCCGGAGCACGCCGAGTGGATGGAGCGCATCTGGGCGATTCTCTCTGAGGTCGCAAAGACGGAAATCTAGCCACAGGAACCGCGCAGGGAGAAGGAAGCAAAAACTTAGATGGAAATCGCCGAAGAACGCATCGGACAAGAGTTGACGGGGACAAAGACATCCCGGAGGCGCTGGCTGCTTGTGCTGGCGATTTCGGTGTTGCTCCTTGTGCCGTGCGTTTGGCAGCGGCGGATTGAGGCGGGCGACCTGGGCAGCCACGTGTACAACGCTTGGCTGGCGCAGCAGATTGCCCGCGGGAAGGCTCCGGGATTGTACCTGACGAGGCAGTGGCACAACGTGCTGTTTGACGTGGCCCTCATGCGGGCAGGCACGCTCCTGAGCTGGGCGGCCGCTGAGAAGGTCGTGGTCGGCGCGGCGGTGCTGATCTTCTTCTGGGGCGCGTTTGCGTTTGTGAGCGTCACGGCGAAGCGCCAGCCCTGGGAGTTGGCGCCCGCCCTGGCAATGCTGGCCTACGGCTGGACGTTTCAGGCGGGCTTCCTCAACTTCTACATCTCGTTGGGACTTGCATTTCTGAGTATCGCGTTTCTCTGGCGTGGACGAAGCTGGAGGCGCGTCGTGGGCGCGGCACTCCTGCCCCTAGTCTGGCTGGCTCATCCACTGGGAATTTTATGGTTGGTGGCAGCGCTGGCCTACGTCAGGCTTCGTGAACGGATTCCGGGGTGGTATCGGCTCATTCTCCCCGCGAGCGCCGTGTCCCTGCTCGCTCTGGCCCGCTGGGAAATCGTGCGCCACTTCCACTACGATGCCGATTGGGTGGAAGCACCATTTTACCTATTCAACGGTGCGGACCAGTTAGTCCTCTATGGGAAGCGGTATGGCGTGCTGGCAGCGGTCGTGTTCTTCTTCTGCGTTGCCGTTTTCCTCTACGAAGCCATACGGCGGCTAAAGAAAGAGGACTGGACCATCCTTACCCTGCCACTTGAGATGTACGTCGTTGCGATTTGTGCCGCAGGATTCCTGCCTCAGAACCTTACAACTCCGCTATATCCATCCCCCATGGGGCTGCTGGTCTCACGCATGACGACGATTTCGGCGGTCTTGGGGTTGTGCGTGCTCGCGTGCGCGCGGCCCAGGAAGTGGGCCCTGGCGGGCCTGGCCGCGTTCGCTGCGGTGTTCTTCGTCTTCCTCTACCAGGATACGGCGGCGCTCAACCGGCTCGAAACCCAGGCGCGGCAGCTCGTGAGCGGCCTGCCACCGGGGCTGCGGGTTCTCGCGACGATCGAGGCCCCAGAGGAATCGCGCCTGCCGTTCATCAATCACACCGTTGACCGGGCTTGCATCGAGCGGTGCTTCAGCTACGGCAATTACGAGCCGGCCTCAAGACAGTTTCGCGTGCGCGTGCGGGAGGGCAGCCCGGCGGCAACCGCTTCGGCCGACGATGCGGAGGCCATGGCCAGCGGTGAATACGAGGTGCAGGAAGAAGACCTGCCAATGTTTCAGGTCTACCAGTGTGACAAAGGCGACCCTTACAGGCTGTGCATCCGTGAATTGGCGGCCGGGGAAGTGAACGGCCGCATCGGCCACGACTCGCCGGACGAGTGACCGCAGCCGTAGGAATCAGCGGTAGGGATACAAAACGTAAAACAACAGGGAGAACCCGGCGAGCACCCACATCCCGGAACGGACCGCGCGGCCCTTGCCCGCCACGACCTTGCAGAATGGATAGAGCAGGAAGCCGGCAGTCATGCCCACGCCGATATTGAAGGTGAAAGCCATCAGCGTAGCGGTCGCAAAAGCCGGAATGACTTCGGTGAGGTCCTTGAAATCAATCCGCGTGATGGGTTCCACCATCAGCACGCCAACCACGATGAGCGCGGGCCCGTAAGCTTGCGGGGGGATCGCCGTCACAATCGGCGAGAAAAACAGCCCCAGGGCAAAGAGCAAGCCAGTCACGACCGCCGTCAAGCCCGTGCGCCCGCCTGCCTCGACCCCCGCGGCGGACTCGATGTAGGCGCCCGCTGTGGTCGTGCCCACTGCCGCAGAAAATGTGGTGGCCAGAGCGTCGGCCAGCATCGGCCGGCCGATCTGAGGCAGGCGTCCTTGCGCGTCGAGCAGACCAGCGCGCGCCGAAACCCCGATCAGCGTGCCCATCGTATCGACGAAGGCCATGATGAAGATCGTGAGCACCACCGCCAGAAAACCCACGCTCCACAGTGCCGAAAAATCCAGGTGCCAGAAAATCGGTCCCAGACCGGGCGGCAAACTTACCCAGGCGTGCGGAGCTTTGGCCACGCCCGCCAAGAACGCCGCGATGGTGGCCGCCAAGATTCCCAAGAGGATCGCGCCGCGCACTCCCAGCGCCATCAACGTCACAATCACCAAGAAACCGAACAGCGCGATCAGTACCGGAGCGGACGCCAGATGCCCCACCCGCACCGGCGCTCCTTCTACGCCCACCGCGACGATGCCGGTCTCGTGCAGCCCAATGAAGGTCAAGAACAGCCCGATGCCCACGGCGAAGCTGTACCGCAGGCATCCCGGCACTGCCTCCACCAGCCACTGCCTCACATGGCCGATGGTCAGCAGGATGAACAAACACCCCGCCAAGAACACTGCCGCCAACGCAGCCTGCCAGGGGTAACCCAACATCCGAACGACGGTGAAAGCGATGAAAGCGTTTTCGCCCATGTACGGCGCGATGGCGAATGGCCGCCGCGCGTACACTCCCATGATCAGCGTGCCAAAGACGGCAGTCAGGATGGTGGCCACCATGGAAGGCCCGGCCGGAATTCCCGCGGCCGAGAGGACCGCCGGATTCACCGCGATAATGTAGGCCATCGTCGCGAAGGTCGTGACGCCGCCGACGATCTCGCGGCGGAAGGTGGTACCGTGCGCGCCAAACTCGAAGTAGGTCCGAATGCGCTCCAGCATGAGCGGGGTCTCTCCTGGGCAAGCTGCCCCGATATGGCCGACAAAGATGCTACCGCTCCGAGAAAACTGCAAGCCAGACTCGACGATGCGGCACCCTGGGCAAGGCGGCCGGCGGGAGACGGACTTCGGGCCCGGCCGCAGGCCCCCGGGCCGGGAAGGGAAGGGGGGGGCATCGGCGCCGCGAAGCGCGGAGCGGCCTTAGAGAGACAATATGGCTCTTGCAGTAGGCCATTCCTATGATAGATTGGCATCAGAGGATGGACCAATGCTGCCACTACAATTGCAGCCCGAGAGCCATGTTCCGCTCTACATCCAGTTGCGCGACCAACTGAAGGCCCTCGTCCATGGGGGCGACCTGCGCCCGGGTGACCGCATCCCCGCAAGCCGCGAACTTGCTTTGCAGCTCGGCGTGCACCGCACCACGGTGGCCAACGCCTACGCGGAACTCGAGTCCGAGGGACTGATCCAAGGGCACGTAGGGCGCGGCACGTTCATCAGAGGCAACGGCCACACGTTGAACTTCTCTCCCCCCGCTCCCCCGGGGCTGGGGACGCGCAGTGGCTTGCAGTGGCAGTCCCTTTTTGCAGACGAACGGGGAGACGACGCTCTCAGCCGGTTGATGGCCGGCGAGGACGATCACGTGCTCTCCTTTGTCATGGCCCGCCCGGCGGAAAAGTTCTTTCCGGTTGAAGATTTTTGCGTCTGTGTGAACGCAGCTCTGCGGAGAGAGAGCAGTGCGATTCTCCAGTTTGGGCCGTCCGATGGCTACCCGCCGTTCAAGGCGGCGCTTCTGGAACTGCTTCGCAGGGATGGCATCGCGGCCAAGGATGAGAATCTCCTTGTGACCAGTGGCTGTCAGCAGGCGCTCGATCTGCTCCGTAAGGTGTTTCTGCGCCCAGGCGATGCGGTGATTCTCGAGAACCCCGCCTATCCGGGGGCCATCGCCAGTTTCGGCGGTGCGCGCGTGCGCTGCTTGGGCGTGCCGGTGAAAACGCATACCGAACCCGGGGGAACCCTGGGTCTTGACCTTGAAGAGACCGAGGCAACCCTGGCGACCAACCGCGTCAAACTTATTGTGCTGACACCCGATTTTCACAATCCGACCGGGACGTCCATGCCGCTAGCCTCGCGGCGCAAGCTGCTCGAACTAGCGAGCCGCTATCAGGTGCCGGTTGTCGAAGACCATATCTACGCGCGCCTGGAGCTAGGCGGCGAGCCCCTTCCGTCACTCAAGCAGCTCGACCGCGACAACTTGGTGATCCAGATAGACAGTTTTTCCAAAGTGGCGTTCCCGGGACTGCGTGTGGGATGGATTGTGGCCGCTGCACCGGTGATCGAGCGTCTGCGGTTCATGAAGCAAACGAGCGACCTGCACACGGACCAACTCGCTCAAGCTGCCCTGGCCGAGTTCCTGCGCCGGGGGATGTTGACCCGTCACCTGGCCCACATGCGCAAGGTATACGCCTCACGGTTGGCAGCGATGCACGAAGCTCTGCAAAAATATATGCCGGAGGGTGTGCGCTGGACGCGCCCGGATGGCGGGATGTGCCTGTGGCTGGAGCTACCGCCGGGGTTCGATGCCAGCGAGTTCCTCATCCATCTCCGCGAGCGCGGGGTGCTGTTCGCACCTGGGCGGCACTTCTACGTGCAGAATCCCCAGCCCAATACCTTGCGGCTGGCGTTTCCCTGGCTTGATGAAAAGCACATCGTCAAAGGCATCGCCACCTTCGCGGCATTGCTGCGAGAGGAAATGCGCAAGCGGGGGCGTGGCGCGAGGAAGAGCGAGCACGCCAACGTCGCTTTCGTTTGAAGAGAGAATCATTCAGCAAGACATGCGATTCTGAGTTTTGGAATGTAATCAGGGGAGAGGAACATGGATCCGAATAAAGCGAACGGAAATGAATGGCGTGTGAAAGTGGGGCTGGCCGAGATGCTCAAAGGCGGCGTCATCATGGATGTGACCACCGCCGCGCAGGCTAAGATCGCCGAGCAGGCCGGGGCGTGCGCCGTCATGGCCCTCGAGCGCGTGCCAGCCGATATCCGCAAGGAAGGCGGCGTGGCCCGCATGGCGTCGGTGAAAATCATCCGCGAAATCATGGACGCGGTCAGCATTCCGGTGATGGCCAAGGTGCGCATCGGCCACTTCACCGAGGCGGAGGTGCTGCAAGCCCTGGAAGTGGACTTCATCGACGAGAGCGAGGTGCTCACGCCCGCCGACGAGGAGCATCACATCTGGAAGCACGATTTTCGCGTGCCCTTCGTGTGTGGTGCGCGCAACTTGGGAGAGGCGTTGCGCCGAATCGCGGAAGGCGCGGCCATGATCCGCACCAAGGGCGAAGCCGGCTCGGGAAACGTGGTGGAGGCGGTGCGGCACATGCGTGCGATCGTCGGCCACATCCGCAAGCTGACAACCCTCGGCGACGACGAGATGGTCCGCGAGTCCAAGGAATTGGGCGCCCCGCTCGAACTCGTGCGGCAAGTGGCCAAGGCCGGGAAGCTGCCGGTGCCGAATTTCTCCGCGGGCGGTATCGCCACGCCCGCCGACGCGGCCCTGGTGCGGAAGCTCGGAGCGGAAGCCGTGTTTGTGGGGTCGGGTATTTTCAAGTCGAGCGACCCGGAGAAAAGGGCCAAGGCCATCGTCAAGGCCACCACACACTTTGAGGATCCGAAAGTCGTTCTGGAGGCCCACGAGGAACTGGGCGAAGCCATGAAGGGCATTGACGTGCGTCAGTTGGAGGAGAAGGACCTGCTGCAGACGCGCGGTTGGTAGTGCGGGTGACCTATGAACGTCGGGATTCTGGCGGTGCAGGGCGACTATGAGGCGCATGGATCTGCGCTCGCGCGCATCGGCGTCGAGTACAAGCTGGTGCGCACGGCGGTCGATCTCGACGGCTGTGATGCGTTGATTCTTCCGGGTGGAGAGAGTACGACGCAATTGCAGTTTCTCGAGGAAGACGGTTTGCTCGTCGGGATTCGGACGTTTGCAGCCCGCGGCCGGGCCCTCTTCGGAACTTGCGCGGGTGCGATTCTCGTGGCGCGGGAAGTGAGGCATCCGGAGCAGGCCTCGCTCGGACTTGTGGACATGACCGTCCTCCGCAACGGCTACGGCCGGCAGATCGCCAGCGAGGTGGCGGAAGGCGCTTCCAAGCTGAAACCGGAGCCGCTCGAAATGGTGTTCATCCGCGCGCCGGTCATCGAGCGCGTGGGCCGGGACGTGGAAGTGCTCGCGGAGTACGGAGGAAAACCGGTACTGGTGCGGCAGGGGCGCGTGCTCGCGGCCACATTTCACCCGGAGCTAACTGCTGATGCGACGGTGCATCGGTATTTCCTGGAGATGGCCAAGACCGGCGAGCAGAGCGCAGCCGCTGCCGGGGAATAGACGCGCTCCGCTATTGAAAGATCCCCATGGCACAATTTCCGGATAAAAGGCAAGAAGGGGCGCCCGTCAAGGTGCTCTTCGTGTGTCTGGGAAACTCGTGCCGGAGCCCGATGGCGGAAGCGATCGCGCGGCGCCAAGCCGCCGATGTGATTGAGGCTTCGAGCGCAGGCCTCACGCCGCTCGGCCGTGTGGCTGCGCTCGCCAAGCAAACGCTCGCGTCGAATGGCTATCAGGGGGAGAATCTCGAATCCAAGCCGATGATGCCGTCGCTTTGGGAAGCGGCTGAACTCATCATCAACATGACCGGCCGCCCGCGCGAGTCGCTCTTTCGCGATTGGCACAAGGTGGAAGACTGGGACGTGGAAGATCCCTATGGCACTGACCCTGAGCTTTATCAGAGAATCCTCGAGGACATTGAAGGAAGGGTGAGGGAGTTGGCGGAAAGGTTGAGACGAAACGGAAGTAAAGGGAGTTGAGGGTACGGCCGAAGACCAGTCGCGCGGGGGGAGGCAACAAGGAGGGGGATTGACGCGGGAGAAGACCAGCGTATCGCAGGAAGACTATCTGAAGGCCATCTGGGAGATGGAGCAGGAAGACCGGACGCCGATCAGCGCGCGACTGGCGGAGGAGTTGCAGGTGACGCCTCCGGCGGTAACTGCGGCGCTCAAGCGCATGACCCGCGATGAGTACCTGCGCGTCGAGCGCGACGGACGAATTTCGCTGACCCCGAAGGGCCGGCGCGTCGCGGAGCGGCTGGCGCTGCGGCACCAGTTGGCGGAAAAGCTTCTCACGGAAGTGATCGGACTGTCGTGGGTCAAGGCGCACGACCAGGCGGAGCGGCTCGAACACGCCATCTCGCCCGAAGTGGAATCGCTGCTGGTCAAGCGGTTTGGCCGGAACGCGCGGTGCCCGCACGGACTGCCGCTCAAGGGAGGACTCGCCGAGCTGCGGCGGGCCGGCGCAGTGGCGCTGACCGAGCTCGCTCCTGGGGAGCACGCGGAAATTCTCTGCGTGTACGAGAAGGACCCGAAGTTCCTCGAGTTTCTCGACGGCCTGAGCCTGCGGCCGGGCGTGCGCGTGCTCGTCCATCGGAGAGAGTACGACGAAACCATGACCCTCTCCGCGGCGCACCGCAGAATTCACCTCGGCAGGCCGGCGACCAGCCGCATCTGGGTCCGCCGCGCGGGATAGTAGGCGCATGCCCCTAAGCGCGGTGAGGTTCGACTGGACGTCGGCAAAGGGATACCGGCTGACGCTACGAGGGCTGGAGAAAAGGCCGGCGCACGGGCATTGGGTGTAGGATTGATCCGGGAAGGGAATCGGCGGGGAAAGGGCCGGGAGGATCGAGGATGGAGCTGAAGGTCCTCCAGAAGACCGAACGGCTGCACGAAGCGCGCTGGTGGGAGCCGGAGCCCGGTGGCCGCGTGCACTGTTTCCTCTGCCCGCGGCACTGCCACATCGGTCTGGGCCAGTCGGGTTTCTGCTTCATCCGCACCAATCAGAACGGAAAACTCTACAGCCTGGGATATGGAGCGCCCGCCGCGCTGCAGGTCGATCCCATCGAAAAAAAGCCGCTCAATCATTTCCTGCCTGGAACGCGCATTTTCTCGATGGGCACAGCCGGCTGCAACATGGGCTGTTTCTTCTGCCAGAACTGGGACATCTCCAAGTCCCACCACGACCAGGCCCATTCGCAGCTTCTGCCGCCGGAAGACGTGCCCTTGCTGGCGCAGCGCTACGGCTGCGACTCGATCGCTTTCACCTACAACGAGCCGACCATCTGGGCCGAGTACGTGGTGGACATCTGCCGGGCGGCGAAGGAACAGGGCCTGCGTACGGTGATGGTGACGAACGGCTATGTAACCCGCGAGGCCTTCCACGACATTTACGACCATATCGACGCGGCGAATGTGGATTTGAAAGCGTTCACCGAGACTTTTTACGGGAAGATCACGCTGACCCACTTGCAGCCGGTCCTCGACGTGCTCCAGTGGCTGAAGAAAGAGACCGGCGTCTGGTTCGAGATCACCAATCTCCTCATCCCGACGCTCAACGATGATCCGCGCGAAACCCGCAAGCTCGCGGAATGGATCCTCGAAAACCTCGGCCCCGACGTGCCTTTGCACTTCACCGCGTTTCATCCGGACTTCAAGCTCACGGATAAGCCGCGCACGCCCCCCGAAACTGTCCACGCGGCGCGCAAGATCGCGCTCGATGTGGGCTTGCACTACGTGTATGAGGGCAACATCTACAGCGAAGGCGCAAACACCTATTGCCCGAAGTGCGGCGAGCTCTTAATTCAACGGTCCTGGCACGACGTGCTCGAGAATCGCCTGAAGAACGGCGCCTGCCCCGCCTGCGGCTTTGCGGTCGCCGGGCGCTGGGGCCAGCCAACGAAAACCGGTCCCAGGGCTGCGGAGAGCGCCGAAAAATATCGGCATCTGAATTTGTAGAAGAGAACTGGCTACAGTCCGCGCAGGCCGCAGGAGAACGAAGCAAACACGCAATCGTGAGAGTGGCGCCGATTCTCGTGTCGTGCTGTTACGCGCGAGAACGCGTTGGCCTAATCTGTCAGGTATTGTCAGGGAATGTACGGCCAATAGTAGGCGGGCCCGACGCGCAGCGCGTGGTGCCATGCGATGGGGAATGCCCACCACACGAGCGTGCCAAGAATCGTCTGTCCCACCGCCAGCGGGATGATGTTCCGATCGGTCGCGAAGAGAAATGCCATCGCCGTGCCGCCGATGAAGGTCAACGGAACGAGCACCGGATTGGGCCAGTGGAGAGCCGCGAAAACCAGTCCCGCTGTGAGCGAAACCACGTGGCGCGAAGAGAAAACAAATAGCAGTCGGTTCACGAGAAACGAGCTGAGCGCGACTTGCTGCAAGAGGCAGAAGGCGAAGTAATCGACAAGGCGGCGCATCGAAAGGAGATGGAAGGCCGGCCGGTTGAGTCCCTGAATCGCCAGCCCGGTAAGCGTCACTGTAACGATGAAGATGGCGAAAACGGGCGCTGCGCGGAGCGAGGAAGAGCGGAGATTATCCGCCCTCCATCCGATCGTCTTTGGCGTATCGCGATGAAGCAGGAAGCTGGCTGCGAACCAAGCGGGAAAGATCAGCCACGTATTGCGATGGGTGAACTCAAGCCGCCAAATGAACCAGGCAGTGAAGCCCAAGAAGAGTAGGACCTCGAAACAATCCAGCAGACGCCGAATCGGATGTCGCACGGAACCATGACTTGGGATGCCCGGCGGCGGGTTCGGGCTGCTCGACCGCTGCGAGTGTGAGTGCACGAAAATCCGAGGAAAGCTCAATGCTCACAGCGCTGCGACGAGCAGGCCTAGGCCGAGGCGGCGCCGAAGCGCCCTATTGTTCCTTCGAGGTCAGGAGTTCATCGAGACGAGACTGCATGGTCTCATACGGAGCAACTCCCTCAACCCTCTTCTCGATCTTCACCACGTCCCCGCCGGGCCCGATGGTCCCGAGCAGGAACGTGGGCGTCCCGTCAACCCCCATCTCGTCAGCCTCGGACATGTCCTTGTGAACCCGGTCAGCGTACTTCTTGCTGGCGATGCACTGGCCGAGTTTGGCCACGTCCAGCCCCAGTGCCTGGCCGCGGCTCTCCAGGTCCGGCTCTGTCAGGGCGCGCTGATCTGCAAACAGGCTGTCGTGCATCTGCCAGTACTTGCCCTGTTCGCCCGCGCAGCGAGCCGCAAGGGCCGCCGGCATCGCATGCGGGTGCATCGATAGGGGCAGGTCGCGATAGTAGTATTTGACCTTGCCGGTCTTGACGTAGTTGGCGACGATTTGCGGATACACCTCGCGCATGTACTTTCCGCAAAAGGGGCACTCGAAATCGCCGTACTCAATCATGGCCACGCGGGCGCCGCGGTCTCCCAGGAAGGGGTCCCCTTTCACGCTCACTGTGTCTGGGCGTTGAGCCTGCTCTAGCTCATTCAACCTCTTGAGGATCTCCCGCTGCTGCTCCTGAATGGTCTTGAGATCGTTCTTCAAGGTGGCAACGTCTTCCCGGAGTTTCTTGAGGTCATCCGACGACTGCGCCAATCCCGACCGGCAGGCACCCAACGCCAACAAGCAAGCGAGAGCCAGTCCCGTCACCCATTTCCTGCGATTCATCATCGTTCCTTCCAGTTGTGTCGTTGCTTACGTCCGCTGCATCACGCAAGCCTGCGCTGCCATCAGGCCACTGGCCGCCTGTTCCCGTTGGTTGCAGGACGCGTCCGCGCAAACTGAGATTACCTCAAAAGAGCCCTTGCTCTACAGGATTCCGCAGTCCGATTGTGCTGGTCACCTTTGAACCGGGCGCCAGCGTGCAGTTCGGTTGTGAGGTTCATCTATGTGGTGCTGTTACTGGTGAACCAGCCGGCGCTGCCGAAGGTGGCGCCGACGTCCTGAATCAGCATTCGCGATTTGCGGTAGGTGTCGGTGCTGGCACTCGACGTGTGGATGGTGCCGGGGGCCAGAATCGGACTGGCTACGCCGGCCTTTTCAGGGCCGCGCTCTACCAATGAGCTACCCCGGCACGTGAGCAAAGATTTTAGGGGGTGGGCGAAGTTGTGTCAACGTGGGCCCTTCGCACTACTATGGTCAAGAGAGGAGATCCAACCGTTGGGCGCTACAAAGGATCGGCAGAGACTCATTACGCGAACGGCGCATCACTGCATGGATTCGTCGAACTCGCGCATCCACTCGCGTTTCTTCAACACTTCGCGCGGACGGGTGCCGTCGGCGGGACCGACGATGCCGTCTTTTTCCATCAGATCGATGAGGCGGGCGGCGCGGCCGTAGCCGATGCGCAGGCGACGCTGCAAAGTGGACGTGGACGCGCGGCCCATCTCGCAAACCACCCGCACGGCGTCGTGGTAGAGCGCGTCGTCCACCTCCTCTTCAGCGCCGGCGCCTTCGGCGTTCGCATTTCCTGAGGCGGCTGCTTCCTCTTCGTCCTTATCTTTCGGAGCTTCCAAAAGCTGCTCGTTGTATTTCGCCGCGGCCTGCGCGCGCCAGAAATCGCAGACGGAAGTGATTTCATCCTCGGTGACAAGCGGTCCATGAATGCGGTGCAGCCGCGCGGAGCCCGCGGGGAGATAGAGCATGTCGCCCCTGCCCAGGAGCGATTCCGCGCCGTTGGCATCGAGAATCGTGCGCGAGTCCACTTTGCTGGCCACGCGAAACGAAATCCGCGCCGGGAAATTCGCCTTGATGAGGCCGGTAATGACGTCCACCGAAGGCCGCTGGGTCGCGAGTAGAAGGTGAATACCGACGGCGCGAGCCATTTGCGCGAGACGCGTGATGGATTCCTCGACGCGGTTGGTATCCACCATCATCAGGTCGGCCAACTCGTCGATCACAATGAGAATGTATGGGAGCGGTTTGGTTTCGGCATTCTCCGCGTTGTCGAAGAGCGAGAGCGGCTGGCCCTTCTGAAAACGCCGATTGTACTGTTCGATGTTGCGGACGCCGTTCTGCGCCAGAAGTTTGAGCCGCCCTTCCATCTCCTTGGTCGCGTTGCGCAGCACGTTTGAGGCGACTTTCGGATCGGCGACCACCGGCGCGAGAAGATGCGGAATATTCTCGTAGAGGCTGAGCTCGAGCCGCTTCGGGTCCACAAGAACGAGCTTCACTTCCTCCGGCGTCGCCTTGTACAAAACCGAGATCAGCAGCGAATTGATGAAGACGCTTTTGCCGGTGCCGGTCGAGCCCGCGATCAGCAAGTGCGGCATCTGGGAAAGGTCGGTGACGCGGATACGGCCGATGAGGTCTTTGCCCATCGAGAGCGTGAGCTTGTTCGGCGAATTGACGAATTCGGGCGACTCGATGCACTCGCGCAGCGCGATCGTCTGGCGATGCGGGTTGGGAACCTCGATCCCCACCGTGGACTTCCCCGGAATGCGCTCGATCAAGATCGATTCAGCCTGGAGGGCCAGGCAGAGATCGTCGGAAAGGCCGGTGACGCGGCTGTACTTGATTCCGGCCTCCGGCTTGAACTCGAAGGTCGTGACCACCGGCCCGGGATTGATCTGCGTAACGCGGCCCTTGACCTCGAATTCTTCGCACTTCTGTTCGATGGCGCGCGCGCGGGCCTTCAGTTCATCTTCATCGAACGCTTCGCTGCGCCCGCCGCGGTGCAGCAAGTCGGGAGAGGGCAGGCGGTAATTTGTGACCCCGCGGGAAATCTTGGGATCGGCGGAGGATTTGCGGGTTTCCCTGGCTTTGTCCAGGCCGAGGACAAGAACGGGACCGGAAGATTCGCCATTCGCTGCTTCATCCTCTTCCTCGTCAGCAGCAGCGCCACGCGCGTCCTTGGGCGGCTCCTTGCCGACGACTTGAGAGACGGGCGGGCGGCCGCTCACCTTGATTGCCGCCAGACGTTTCCGCAGGCGTTCCTCTTCGCGCGCCTCGCGCCGGGCCCGCCAGCGCTCCTGGATGCGCCGGAACAGGCCGATCCGCTCGGCCGCTCCGACTGCCCCGACCGGGCTGCGGAGCCAAGCATGCACGCCGGAGAAGGAAAGCCGCGTGGTGAGCAGCAGCGCGGTAACAAACAGCGCCACGGCGACCACATGCGCGCCGATGGTGTTGAACGCGGCGAGAAGACCGCGCGAGAGCAGCACGCCGAGGAGCCCGCCGGCGGCCACAGTTCCGCGGACCTCGGGAATATGCCAGAGAGAGAGCAGGGAAGGGAGCGTGAGCAGCAGCAGGCCGTAGCCGATCAGCTTGGCGACGGGCGATTCGACCGGACGGCTGCGGAACCATCTCAACCCCAGAGCCAAAAGGCCCGCTGGCAGCAGGAAGGCCGCGAAGCCCAAGCCCTGAAAGAGCAAGTCGGCTCCGTGGGCGCCGACGGGACCGATCCAGTTGCGCGAAGGATGGTCGTCAGGCGACGAAGCGGATACGTTGAAGGAGGCGTCGCGCGGGGAATAGGAAAGCAGCGCGAGCGTGATGAGCACGGCGAGCGTGATGCTGAGAAAGCCGATCAGCTCGTTCAGCCGTTTGCTTTCGGTAGGAGTCAGCAAGCGCACATTCATCTCCTCAGGTTGGGGAAGGCAGTAGCGCCTTTGGGCAACGCGCGGGCGCTAGCGCGCGGAGCCCCAATGGAGAAAAGCCAAGAGCAAAATCACTATACCAAACAGCAGACGGTAAACAACAAAGAACTTGAGCGTGCGTGTCTGCAGGTAACGCAGAAAGAAGGCGATCACGGCGACCCCGACAATTCCCGAGACCAAGATGCTAATCATCAAGGTGGCAAGAGGAAGATCCAGCCCGCCGACGCGGTGCAGCCTGATGAGTTTAGGCAGCTCCAGCAGCACGGCCCCCGCGATGACTGGCGTGGAAAGAATGAACGAGAAGCGGGTCGCAGCGTCGCGCGTCAGCCCGCGAAAGAGCCCCGTGGTGATGGTGATGCCGGAGCGGGAGACTCCGGGAACCAGCGCGAGGGCCTGCGCCGTGCCGATGGCGATGGCGTCGCCGAGGTTCGATTGCTCGACGCGTCGCGAAAGCGATGAGCGCGTATCGGCCCACCACATCAGGAGACCGACCACAATCATGGCGATGCCGATCACCAGCGGCAGGCGAAACTGATCCTCGATCCGGCGCTGGAACAGAAAGCCGAGGATCGCTCCAGGGATTGTGCCGACGACCATGTACCAGAAAAAGCGCCGGTGCTGCGACACCTCTTCGGCGGGAGCTTGGGCAGGGTAGTGGCCCCCGAGTCCGCACGCGATCAACTTCACCCATTCGCGGAAGAAATAGAGCACGACGGCCAGGAGCGTTCCGGCGTGGAGAGCCACGTCGAAAGCCAAACCGGGTTCAGGCCAGCGAAGCAGCCAGGGGAAAAGAATCAGGTGCGCGGTGCTGCTGACGGGGAGAAATTCCGTGAATCCTTGGACGATGGCCAAAACGATGGCGTGGAACAGGGACATTCGCTCAGGTCTCCTTGATTGCGCGCGCTTGCGTTATCGGTCCGGACAGGATTTTGCGCATGGCGTACGCGTCGAGTTTCCCGGAGTAATAACGCTTCAAGACGGCCTCGATACGATAGCCGTGCTTCTTCCAGAAGGCAATCGCGGAATCGTTGTTGGTCGCGGTTTCCAGCAGGATGGTGCGCGCGCCGCCGAGAACGAGGTCGGCTTCGATCTGGCGGAGAAGGGCGGAGCCGAGTCCCTGGCGGCGAGCGGAATCGGTGACGTCGAGCGTGATGATATGCGCGAGCGCGTCATTCTGTTCCGCAAGAATGAAGCCGAGAATTTTGCCGGCGTCCTCAGCAACCACGCATTGAGCGCCCGGTATTTGCAGGAAGTACCGCAGCGTGGCCTTGGAATATGCGATGCCGGTGGGGAAGCACGCCTGGTCGAGCCGGTACAGTGCGGCGAAGTCGCGCGGGCCGTACGGGCGCAGGGCAAACGCCATGGGGGGATTGTAAAGCGGAAGCCACGCAAAAGGAGAAGCAAGGAGACAAAGACGCCCAGCGCGAGCAGCGCAGGCTAGACCTCTAGGATGACCGGCAAAATCAGCGGGCGCTTGGAGGTTTGTTTGTTGATGTAGCGCTTGAGGTCGGTGCGAATCTTTTCCTTGATGACGCTCCAGTCGGTCTTTTCCTCGGGGTTGGACTGCTCGAACGTCTTCATGACGACGTCGCGCGCGCCGGAAACGATTTCGGCGCCGTCGTCGGCGGGCAAAAAGCCGCGGGTGACGATCTCCGGCACCGATTCCAGCTTCCCGGTGTGCTTGTCGATGGCGATGATGGGCACGATGACGCCGTCTTCGGAGAGGTGCTTGCGGTCGCGTACCACGACTTCTTCGATTTCCTCGAGCGAGCCGGAATCCACCAGCACTCGTCCGGCGGGAAGGGGTTCGCGGCGGAAAGCGCCCTGCGCGGTGAATTCGATGGGCTGGCCGTCCTCGATCAGCAGGATTTCGCCGGAAACCACGCCAAGCTGGTGGGCCATCGCGGCGTGCCGGAAAAGCTGGCGATATTCCCCATGGATGGGAATGAAGTAGCGCGGGCGAACCAGGCTGAGGAGCAGCTTCTGCTCTTCCTGGCTGGCGTGCCCGGAAACGTGGACGATTCCGGCGGAATTATCGTAATAGACCAGCGCGTTGCGGCGGAACATGTGGTCGAGCATGCGGAAGATGGCGCGCTCGTTCCCCGGAATGATGCGCGCCGAAAGGATGACGGTGTCGTTTTCCTCGACGGCCACGGTACGGTGATTGTCCACGGCGATGCGCGAAAGCGACGACATCGGCTCGGCCTGGCTTCCGCTGGCCAGCACCAGAAGCTTCTTGGGATCGAACGCCCGGATGTCCTGCGGCCGCACGACCATTCCGTCGGGAATGTGCAAGCGCCCGAGCGAATGGGCGATCTCCACGTTGGACACCATGCTTCGCCCGACAAAAGCGACCTTGCGGCCGACGCGCGTGGCGATCTCGATCACCTGCTGGATGCGGTGAATCGATGATGCGAAGCAGGAGAGCACGACCTTCTTCGGAGCGGCAAGGCAGAGTTCCTCGATCCGGGGAGCCACGGCGCGCTCGGATGGCGTGAAGCCGGGGCGCTCCACGTTAGTGCTGTCGCTGAACAGGGCGAGGACGCCTTCGTGGCCGTAACGCGCGAAGGTGTGCAGATCGAAGGGTTGGCCGTCGGCCGGCGTCTGATCGATCTTGAAGTCGCCGGTGTGAATGACGACGCCGACCGGCGTGCGAATGGCCAGCGCCACGCAATCGATCGTGCTGTGCGTCACCGGGATGAATTCAATCTCAAATGGTCCAAGCTCCAGTTTGGCGTCGGAGGAAACTTCGCGAAGGACGGCTGTGTCGAGGAGCGCGTTTTCTTCCAGGCGCTTGCGAACCAGCGCGAGGGTAAAGCGAGTCCCGTAGATGGGAACGTTCAAGTCGCGCAAGATGTAGGGCAGCGCGCCGATGTGGTCTTCGTGGCAATGCGTGAGAACGATGGCGCGGACGTGCTCGCGGTTTTGCTTTAGGTAGGAGATGTCGGGGATGACGATGTCCACGCCCAGAAGCTCGGCCTCGGGGAACATCATGCCGGCGTCGATAACCAGAATGTCGTGGCCGTAACGCAGGGCCAGCATGTTCATGCCGAATTCGCCCAGCCCGCCGAGAGGGATGGCGAAGAGAGAGGATGTGTTCGCGTTCAAATGGTTGAAGGAGCCTCCTGGCAACAAGGCATCCTAACACAAGACCAGCACGTCGTAGGGAGCAGCGCCTCGCGCCTTTGCGAGGACAGAACTACTCGCGTCCGGGGCCGGAGAACAGGCGCGCGATGGCGACGAGCACGACCGCACCGACCGTGGCGGCCGCAAGGGAATACCAGAATCCGCCGCCCCAGATGCCGAGCTTCGTGAAGATCCATCCCCCCAGCACTGCGCCGATAAGACCGAGGATCACGTTCGCGAGGCAGCCAAAGCCGCGCCCGCGCGAAATTTGCCCTGCGATCCATCCGGCCAGGAGGCCGATGATCAGCCATCCGATCAACGAGTGAGTCATCGTGAGCTCCATCCACGTCGAGTGCATGAATTCCTCCCTTTAGGTGGGTTGCTGCTGCGTCATGCAGTGAAGCGTGCCGAGGCCAAGGACGAGATCGCGGCATGGAATGGGCACGACCTGGCGGTCGGGAAAAAGCTCGGCAAGTATATTCAGAGCGACGCGGTCGTTCGGGTCGTTAAACGCGGGAACGAGAACCAGGCGATTGGCAATGTAGAAATTGGCGTAGCTCGCGGGCAGCCGCTGACGGTCGAAGAAAACGGGTTCGGGCATCGGGAGACGTACAACGCGAAGTGTTTTGCCGTCCTGATCGCGCATCTCGCGAAGGCGCGCAAGATTCTCCAGAAGCGGCTCGTAGTTGGCTTCGGACTTATTCGCTTCCACCACCGTCACGATGGTCGTCGGATCGACGAACCGCGCGAGATCGTCAACGTGCCCGTGTGTATCGTCGCCGGCGATGCCGCGGCCGAGCCAGAGAACGTGAGTTGCGCCGAGATAATCGCGGAAGACTTGCTCGATCTCCGTGCGGTCGAGCGCTGGATTGCGGGCCTGGACGGGACTCAGAAGACATTCCTCGGTGGTCATAAGTGTGCCGCGGCCGTTGACGTCGATGCTGCCGCCTTCGAGAACGATGCGGCGGCCCTTCGCGCCTTCGGGATGGCGGGGCTGCCAGACGGTCATCTTCGAGCGGCGCAAAATGTCGGTGAAAGCCACGGCATCTTTCTTGCAGTCGCCGTACTTGGCCCAGCCGTTGAAAAGCCAGTGCGTCGCGGCGACTTCGCCGCGGTCGTTCCTGACGAAAACGGGGCCAAAGTCGCGGGTCCAGCCGCGGTCGGTTGCGGCTCGAAAGAACTCGACGGCGGCAAGATCCGCGCCGGCTTTGCGAAGAATGCGGCGTGCGGACTCTTCCTCGGCGCGATGTTGAACGAGGATGCGCACGCGTTCCACGCGGGCAAGATGCCGAACAATGTCGGCGTAAACCCAGGGAATCGGCGCGAACTTGCCCGGCCAGTCGGTTTTTTCGTGAGGCCAGGCGAGCCAGGTAGCTTCGTGCGGTTCCCACTCGGCGGGCATGCGAAAACCCAGCTCGCGGGGTGTGGATGCCGGATGAGATCGAGGTGAGACAGTAGTCATAAGGCGCGGTTCATTCGCCGAGCCAGCGCTCGAGAAGCGGGGAGTACGCGTCGATGCGCCGGTCGCGCAGGAACGGCCAGTTTCGCCGAGTTTCTTCGATGCGCTGCGTGTCGCACTCGACCACCAGCGTCTCTTCTTTTTCGGCTGACGCTGTGGCGAGAACTTGCCCGAACGGATCGGCAAGAAACGAGTTGCCCCAAAACTCCAGACCGCTATCAGGCGTGCCTTCGTAGCCTGTGCGATTGACCGCGGCGACGAAGATGCCATTGGCGATGGCGTGGGCGCGCTGGATTGTGCGCCAAGCGTCGAGCTGCCCGGCGCCGTGCTCCGATTTCTCCGCAGGGTGCCAGCCGATCGCCGTGGGATAAAACAGGATATTCGCGCCCAGAAGACTCGTGAGGCGCGCGCCCTCGGGATACCACTGGTCCCAGCAAATCAGCACTCCGATGCGGCCGAAGCGCGTGTCGAAATTTCGAAACCCGAGATCGCCGGGGGTGAAGTAGAACTTTTCATAATAGAGCGGATCGTCGGGGATGTGCATCTTGCGGTACTTGCCGACGAGCGACCCATCGGCATCGAGCACCACGGCCGTATTGTGATAAACGCCCGCGGCGCGGCGCTCGAAGATCGAACCCACGATCGAGATTCCCAGCGCTTTCGCCAGCTTCGCGAGCGCCTCGCTCGTCGGGCCGGGGATGGACTCGGCGAGCGCGAACGTCTCGGCGTTTTCCTCGCGACAGAAGTACTGCGTGCGAAACAATTCCGGCAGGCAGACGATTTGCGCGCCCCGCGCCGCAGCATCGCGGATTTTCTCCGCCGCGCGAGCGAGATTTTCGTCCGGATCGCTCGAACAACGCATCTGCACGAGCCCGGCAATGAATTTTCCCGCCATAGGCGTTCATCCTATCACGAGTGCGCGGATGGAAGGTCTGTGCGAATAGCCCTTTCCTTGAGGGCGAGTTTGTACTATCAATCTTCGAGCGCAAAACAGCCGCAACGGTACGAAGAAGAAGAGGAGAGCGATGGCCAAAGAGAAAAAGACGGTAACAGGGCGCGTGCTGCACGACCCGGTGAAAGACAAGCTGCGGCCGATCTACCCGCTGGACCTCAGCAAGTGCCGGACCATCGACGAACTGGTCCGCGCGATGGGAGCCACGGCCTTCACCGGCCGGCAAATCGGCGACGCGGCCGACGTGCTCGAAGCCATGGCGCGCGACCGCGACTGCTTCGTCGTCATGACGCTCTCCGGCGCGCTGACGGTGGGGAAGATGGGCCTGATCTTCTGCGACCTGATCGAATCGGGCGTGGTGAACGCCATCGTCTCGACCGGCGCGCTGATGGCCCACGGCCTCGTCGAAGCCACCGGCCGATCGCATTTCCGTTACGACGAGAAGATGGACGATCGGACCCTGTTTCAGGCGGGCTACAACCGCGTTTACGATTCGCTCGAGCCCGAAGTGAATCTCGACCACGTGGAAGAAGTTGTGGACCACATCTTGGGCCAGTGGGACGCGAACGAGACCGTCTGCAGCTCCAAGTTGCACCGCCGCATCGGCGAATACCTGGCGGCGAACGCCAGCGGCCGCGGAATTTTGAAGTCGGCGTACGAGCACAAGGTTCCGGTGTTCGTCCCGGCGTTCTCCGATTCGGAGCTGGGGATCGACTTCGCGCTGCACAAGATGGCGCGGCAAAGGGAAGGGAAGCCGCTGTTGCGCTTCGATCCATTCGAGGATTTCGAGACGTTCGCCAGCACCATGTTGGCGACCAAGCGGATGGGCATCTTCACCATCGGCGGAGGAGTCCCGCGGAACTGGTCTCAGCAGTTCGGCGTGTATGCCGAGCTGCTCGCCCGCCGCGGCTATGCCAAGCTCCCGCTCAAGCGCTACAACTACGGCGTGCGCATCTGCCCGGAGCCGGTGTTCTGGGGCGGGCTGAGCGGGAGCACCTACACCGAGGCCGTATCCTGGGGGAAGTTTGTGCCTACGGAAGAGGGCGGGCAGCTCGCGGAAGTGTTCGACGACGCCACCGTGGCGCTTCCCCTCGTCGCGGGAGCGGTCCTCGAGCGGATCGGTTACTTCAAGACGAAGGCTTAGTGCTTACTGGCCGGGTGCCCCGGAGATCGCGCGCTGGTAGAACCGCCCGGTCTCCGAGAATTGATTCTTCATCATGGCGGCGGCCGCCGCGGCATTGGCCCGAGCGATGACCTGCGCGGGCGTGAGTCTCTTTACGTCGTCATATTCAAGATAAGCATTGAAGTAGCGAGTCCAGTAGGGGGAAAGCACCAGCACCTTCTTCCAGCGGCAAAAATCCACTATCGCCTTGAGAAATTTCTGGTCCAGCGGCGCCCAAAAGCTGAAGGCGTCTCTCGAGTACACCGTCGGATCGAACGTGGCATCGAGCTTGGCAAACTCCGAATCGCGTTCCTTCTGCAGCCACGCCTCGCAGATGGCCACCTTCTTGCCCAGCGATTGGGCCACGTCCGTGAACTGGATCAGATTGTCCAGAAAACCGGCGTTGACGGGATAGACGTGCAGGTCCACGAAATCGAGCGCCGGCGCGGCCCGCACCATGCTGCGAATGTAGGCCTCTCCATCCGGCGTCCAGGTGCCCACACCGGCGCCGATGGGAATGTCGCGCACTCCCGCGGCGCGCACTCGAGTCACGATCTTCGCGATCAAGAGTGCGAATCCATTCGGGGTGCTCAGGGACGTTCGCTTCGTGAGTTTCGCTTCCGTGTCGGGCTCCGAGCCGACCACCAGGTAATCGGGATGGATTTGCTGCGCGATCGTTGCAGCCATTTCCGCTCGGCCGGCGATGTACTCTTGATTCGTCAGCGTCCCGTAGTAGTCGGCCAGCTTGAAGCCGGATCCGGCCGAGTACACCCCGGGGAACAGCGTCCCGCTTTCGATTACGAGTTTCATGCCCCGGGTACGCACGTCGGCCGCAAGCTGTTTGTAGAAGTCGAGAAGCCCCTGATAATCTCCGGCGTCGCCATTCCATTCCAGAAACGGCTTATAAAGAATCGGAAAGCCCACGGCAACAGTGACCGACTTTGCGCCGAGGGCTCGCATCCGGTCGAGTTCCAGGCTGACTCCGGCGCGAGTCTTCGGCAGGAGCAGTTGGACGCCGCGATGAGCGTTCGCGCTGAGCAGTTCGCCCCCAAAATTCACGGAGGTGTCCGCCGCATTTCCCTCGGCCGGAACCTTGCTCTGGAACGCGGCGATCTTCTCTTCCATCATGGAATAAAGATCCTGATACGCGGGAGGCACGGCCGGAAGCGCAGCGGGAGGAGGTGCGGGAGTCTGCGCGAAAGACACTCCCCCAGCCGTGAGCATCAACGCGGAGAGCAGCAGGAATTTACGCATAACGAGGCAGCTTGATTCTCAGTCGTCCTCGCCGCCGAGAAGGATCGCCGCGCCGAGAACGGTGGTCCACAGCCCGCGCTTGTCACCGACCGCGGACTGGGTGATGTTCATCGTGCGCACGATCTTGTTCGAGATGCGGTAAACCTCTTTCTTCTCATCCCAGGAGAGGTCGGGATCGAACTCGACGTTGAGCGTCGTGGCAAGCATTTCCGCCGCCAGTTCTTCGGCGTATTCGCCCGCCACTTCTTCAGTTTCGCCGAACGAGTGGTGCTCGGAGAGGTAGCCGTACATGGATTTGTCGGCGGGCAGAGCGAGACCGATGCTCGCGGCGATGAGCCGGTGCGGCTCGCGCGTGGAGTTCTCGCTGATCACGGTGAAAGCGACTTGGCCGGGGCGGATGTGCTTGAGTCCCTCGCTGCGGGAGATGAGCTTGCAGCTCGGCGGGAAGATCGAGGAGACGCGCACGATGTTGCAGGCCGCGATGCCGGCGTTTCGCAGCGCCAGCTCAAAACTCGAAAGTCTCTCTCGATGTTTGCCGACGCCCTTGGTCAGGAAAATCTTCTTCGCAACGAACGCCATGGATGGTTCCGGGGTACGGTGCCTCCGTGCGTGAGATTAAGACAAAAACTTTTTTGCGAGCGAAACATAACAAGAAGGGCATGGAGTGTCAATGCAAAAGGACTGTAACCGTGCCAGAAAGGACCGGTGAGGCCGGGCGTCAATCGCCGGGGAAAAGTCTCAAGAGCTTGCCGAGGGCGCGAGAGAGGGGAAGGAGCTCGCGTAGGTCCCGTTCGGTAAAATCGGGCCCCGCTTTGGCAAAGCTTTTGCCTTTGCGGCTGAGTTGGATGACTCCGACAACCTGGTCTTCGATCTTGATCGGAACGCACATGATCTTCTGGATGACTTCGTCGCCGCGGTCGTATCCAAAGAAGAGCGCTTCAGACACCGAGAGATGCCGCGCATCGGCGAAGTGGTTGATGATTTCGGGGCGGCCCTGCCGCGCAGTTCGCGCGGCAAGAGCGTTGATACTCGACAGCGGAATGACGCCGGCGTGACGGAGCCGCTCCGGGATGAGAAAGCGCAGCACGCGCATGCGGTCGGAGAGGATCAGGATGGCGACTTCGTCCTTCTTGACGCGCAATACCTCGGCGATGCGCTCGGCCACATGGTGAAGCGACGTTTCGACGGAGCCGGCGTCGTTCTCGCCAATGGCGTCGGCGAGGCGCTCGATCTCAGACACAAGGGTTTTGGCCATCCCCGATCCTCACAGCTAGATCTATTCGGCCGGCGGGGGCCCCCGGGCGAACTTCTCTCAATTTCAACACCATTGTAGACCGAAGGGCACAACGCCCGGCGCTGAATTTTCGCGCAGTGTTTTGAATCGGGAACCTTCCGGCATGTCCCCGCCCTTGGCCGCAGATCATCGCATGGCGTCCCATTATTGCCACTTTCTCCACATTGCGTGACACTTCCAACCGAACCGCCCAGAGATGATTCTGATACTCCTTACTCCCGGCCCCCTCGCGTGTTGTCTGACAAGGAGGATCTGCCTGTGTCGCAATACAGGTTCGAATTCATCGACGACGCAAACCGGCCAATCGCCACCCTCTAATCGTCCGTGCCCGGCCCCGCCCCGCTTGCAAGGTCCTGTCCATCTCCCTATACTGAATTCGCCGCGAATGTAGTGCGCCCTCCACGGCCGACGCGGCGGAGAACGCATGCCCGCGACGGCAACCCGCCCTCACGAGTCTTATCTCCTCAAAAAGCTCCACTCCTTGGCGGGCATCTTTCCCATAGGAGCGTTCCTCGCCGAGCATTTTTGGTCCAATAGCTCCGCCCTCGTCAGCGCGGGAAGGTACAACGACACGTCTCACGATTTGCAGACGATTCAATTCCGCTTGGTCGTTGAGGTGATGGGAATCTGGGTGCCAATCCTTTACCACGGCTCGTATGGCGTCTACCTCTGGCTTAGGGGCAAGGCCAACGTCCTCGATTATCCCTGGATGAAGAATTGGCTCTATACCTTGCAGCGGTACACGGGCCTGATCGCATTCGCGTTCATCGGCTGGCACGTTTACACGGAGCGCTTCCTGACCCACGGAAAATCCACCTACGAGGGCATGGCGCGCACCTTTGAAAACCCGTATTACTTGGCGCTCTACGTTGTGGGCATTCTGGCGGCATCGTTTCATCTCGGCGTAGGCATCTGGAATTTCGTCTGCAAATGGGGAATCGCCTCGACCGCCGGAGCGCAGCGCGCCGCAGGCCGTTTGGGCGCAATCGTGGCCGTGAGCTTCGGCATCGTGGGAATCATGATCGTTCTCTGTTTCCGGCTCAACTGGCATCCGTTCGGGAAGTATCTCTGATGAGACAGCCGAAAATCATCGTCGTGGGCGGAGGGCTGGCCGGTCTGGCGGCCACGATTCGCGTGGCCGAAGCGGGCGTGCCCGTAGAGCTGTTTTCCATCGTTCCGGTGAAGCGCTCGCACTCGGTCTGCGCGCAGGGCGGAATAAACGCCGCGAAAAACACCAGGGGCGAGGGCGACTCCACCTGGAAGCACTTCGACGACAGCATCTACGGCGGCGACTTTCTCGCGAACCAGCCTCCGGTGAAAAGGATGTGTGAGGCCGCCCCGGGAATCATCGATCTGCTGGATCGCATGGGCGTGATGTTCAACCGCACGCCGGAGGGACTGCTCGACTTTCGCCGCTTCGGAGGAACGCTCTACAACCGGACTGCGTTCGCCGGCGCCACGACCGGGCAACAGCTCCTCTACGCGCTTGACGAGCAAGTACGTCGCTTCGAGGTCGATGGCCTCGTCAAAAAGTATGAAAGTTGGGCTTTCCTTTCCGCCGTGATGGATGGCGCGGGAATTTGCCGCGGAATCTGCGCCATGAATCTGCGATCCATGGAAGTGAAGAGTTTTCCCGCTGACGCGGCCATCTTCTGCACCGGCGGCATCGGAGCGATTTTCGGCCGCTCCACGAACTCCGTCGTTTGCACCGGCTCGGCGCAGGCCGCGTTGTTCCAGCAAGGCGTGGACTACGCCAACGGCGAGTTCATCCAGGTGCATCCGACGGCGATCCCGGGTGAAGATAAGCTCCGTCTGATGAGCGAATCGGCGCGCGGCGAGGGTGGCCGTGTCTGGGTGCCGAAGAACGCCGGCGACACGCGCGCGCCGCGGTCGATACCGGCCAATGAACGGTTCTATTTTCTCGAGGAGTGGTATCCCAAGTACGGGAACCTGGTGCCGCGCGATATCGCCACGCGCGCGATTCACAGAGTCGTGTACGAGTTGAAGCTTGGCATCGGCGGTGAGCCGGCGGTCTATCTCGATTTAACCCACATTCCTCGCGCTACGCTCGACCGCAAACTTGAAGGCATCCTGGAAATCTACGAACGGTATCTCGGTGTGGATCCACGAGACGAACCCATGAAAGTTTTTCCCGCCATGCACTACACCATGGGAGGAATCTGGGTCGATAACGACAACCAAGCGACCAACGTGCCCGGCATCTATGCAGCCGGAGAATGCGAATACCAATATCACGGCGCAAACCGTCTGGGCGCCAACTCGCTGGTCTCCTGCATTTACGGCGGAATGATCGCAGGTCCCGCCGCGGTGAAATACGCGGGAAATCTTGAGAAGGGTTGCGAAGCTGTGGATGCGAGTGTCTTCCGGCGCGAGCGCATGCGTCAGCAGGAAATCAACGACGGGCTCCTGCGACAAGAAGGCGAGGTGAACCCCGTCACCATCTGGAAGGAAATGGGACAGTGGATGACCGAGAACGTGACGGTGTCCCGCCATAACAAAGAGTTGGAGAAGACGGACGCGAAGCTCGGCGAACTGGCCGAGCGTTTCCGCCGCATCAATCTGTCCGACCGCACGCAGTGGTCGAACCAGACGCTGAACTTTGCCCGCGAGCTGGACAACATGCTGGTCCTGGCGCGGGTCATCACCGTCGGTGCGCTCGCGAGAAATGAGTCCCGCGGCGCGCACTACAAGCCGGATTTCCCCGAGCGGGATGACGCAAAGTGGTTGAAGACCACGCGCGCAAAATTCGAGGACGGGGAAATTAGGCTCGAATACGAGCCGGTGGATATTTCACTCCTTCCACCGAGGCCGCGCCGCTACGACGCAGCCACGTAGCTCGGGGGATCTATGGCCGACAAGAAGCAAGTGATCGTGCGAGTGAGGCGGCGAGCGAGCCCGAATGACGCGCCGCGCTGGGAGGAGTTTGCCCTTGAGTGGCGCCCCGCGATGAATGCGATTATCTGCCTTCGCGATATCGCCGAGCGTCCTGTCACTCGCAACGGCGCGAAAACCACCCCTGTTAGTTACGAGTCGAATTGCCTTGAAGAGGTCTGCGGCTCGTGCGCCATGGTCATCAACGGAAGGGCGCGAATGGCTTGCACCGCGCTGGTGGATTCCCTCGAGCAGCCCATCCGCCTCGAGCCGCTCACGAAGTTTCCGCTTGTGCGCGATCTCATCGTGGATCGCTCGTTCATGTTCGAGAGCCTGAAGCGCGTGAAGGCTTGGGTGCCCATCGACGGCACCTACGACCTCGGCGAAGGACCGCGCATGGCTCCGGAGATCCAAGAAAAGGCCTACCCGCTCTCGCGCTGCATTTCCTGCGGCAACTGCCTCGAGGTCTGTCCGCAAGTCAACGCGCACAACGATTTTATCGGCGCAGCGATCCTGAGCCAGGTCCGCCTCTTCAACATGCACCCGACCGGCGCGATGCACGCGCGCGAGCGATTGAAAGCGGTGCTGGGGCCGGGCGGCGTTGCGGATTGCTCGAATGCGCAGAATTGTGTCCAGGTTTGTCCCAAGGAGATTCCGCTCACCGAATCGATCGCCGAGGTGAACCGCCAAGCGCTGAAGCAGATGGTTTTTGGCTGGCTGCTCGCATAATTTCAATTGGCGTCTGAGGAGAACATAGAATGCGCTCACTGCTTGCCGTGGGGCTCTGCTGTGGCGCAGGGGTGATGTTGGCCATGTCCATGACCGCCGATGACATCACCGCCCGCGCCAAGAAGCTCCACTTCTCATCGATCGTCGTGGATACCCACGACGACACGACGCAGAGATTCCTGGATGGACAATTCGACTTAGCTCGCCGCGACGCGAAGGGCAGCATCGATATTCCACGCATGAAGGAAGGCGGGCTCGGAGCGATTTTCTTTTCCATCTGGATCCCGAGTTCGGTGACCGGCCCCCCGGCGGTGAAGCGCGCACTCGATCAGATCGACGCCGTGCGTGAGCAGGTGCGAGCGCATCCGAATGATCTGGCCCTGGCGGCCACGGCCGAAGAAGTTCGCCGCGCCCGCGATGAAGGCAAGATCGCCGCGCTCATCGGCGTTGAGGGCGGACACATGATCGATAGCGATCTCGGCGTGCTGCGGATGTACGCGGCGCTTGGCGTGCGCTACATGACTCTCACGCACACCGGCAACACCGAGTGGGCCGATGCTTCCACCGACAAGCCCGCGCACAATGGATTGACAGACTTCGGCAAGGACGTGGTGCGCGAGATGAACCGCCTCGGTGTGATGGTGGACATTTCCCACGTCTCGGACAAGACCTTCTACGACGCGCTCGCCGTAAGCAAGGCGCCCATCATCGCCTCGCACTCTTCGTGCCGCGCGCTTTGCGATGCTCCACGTAATATGACCGACGATATGATGCGCGCGCTCGCCGCCAGGGGCGGCGTGATCCAGATCAATTACCATGTGGGATTTTTGAGCCAGGAATTCCGCGACGCGTCGCGCGCCCATCCGGAGTACGACAAAGAGATGCAAGCGCAAGCAACGCAACGCTGCGGCCCGGATGAAAGTTGCCAGCTCGTTGAGTTCGACCAGCTGACGCGCGAACTGGTCGAACAGGGGAAGCTTCCGCGAGTGAGCTGGGAGAAGATCCTCGATCAAATCGACCATGCCGTGAAGGTAGCCGGGGTGGACCACGTCGGCCTGGGTTCGGACTTCGACGGGGCCAGCATGCCCTACGGCATGGAAGACGTCTCCATGCTGCCGAAAATCACCGAAGGCCTTTTGCGGCGCGGCTACTCTGAGGGTGACGTACAAAGGATTCTGGGAGAAAATACGCTGCGCCTGATGGCCCAGGTCGAGCAGGTGGCCAAGGAAATGAAGTCGGAAGGGAAGTAAGCGGAACCAAGAAACTGAGGAGGAGCAACGAAGATGAAGAAGAGTTTTGTGATGGGGATGGTAGCGGTGGTCGGAGCAGCGCTCTTTGCTGGAGGCGCGTGGGCGCAGACGGAGACGCCGAAAGCGGCCAGCTTCGATCCGGCGCTACTGCAGCCGGCGACGCTCGCGGCAAAGGCGCCGGAAACCTTCGATGTGAAGTTCACCACGACGAAGGGGGATTTTGTCGTGCGGGTTACGCGCGCGTGGGCACCCCGTGGCGCGGACCGTTTCTACAACCTAGTGCAGCATCACTTTTACGACGACGCGAGCTTCTTCCGCGTGATCTCGGGGTTTATGGTGCAGTTCGGGATCAGCGCACACCCCCCGGTAGCGCGGGTGTGGAACGCGGCGCCCATCAAGGACGATCCGGTGAAGCAGAGCAACACGCGGGGCATGGTCACTTACGCGATGGCTGGACCGAACACGCGCACCACACAGGTTTTCATCAACTACCAAGACAACTCGCGCCTGGATGGCGACGGGTTTTCGCCGTTTGGAAAAGTGGTTGAGGGCATGAAGGTGGTGGACGCCCTGTACAGCGGGTATGGGGAAGGAGCGCCATCCGGCCGCGGGCCGGGGCAGGACAAAGTCCAGTCGCTGGGCAAGGCGTACCTCGACAAGAATTTCCCGAAGCTCGACAGCATCAAGACCGCCCGGATTGTGATGCCGGCGGCCAAGCCGGCCGAGGCTCCCCCTGCGGACAGGCCCATTTAGAGCGCGCGGCGCAACGCGCTAGAAACCCAAGACGCCGATCAGTTCGCGGACGGACGCGGCTGATTTCTGAAGCGCCGCGTCTTCTTCGGGGACCAGCTTGATCTGGATGACCTGCTCGATGCCCCGGGCGCCGAGCTTGACCGGCACGCCGACAAAAAGCCCCTTGATGCCATATTCGCCTTCGAGGTAAGCGGCGCAGGGAAGGATTTTCTTCTTGTCCTTCAGAATGGCCTCGACCATTTCAAACACAGCGGCAGACGGAGCGTAGTAAGCGGAACCCGTCTTCAAGAGATTGACGATTTCGGCGCCGCCCTTGCGCGTACGGTCCACGATGGCATCGATGCGCTCTTTGGCGAGTAGCTCGGTGATGGGGACGCCGGCCACGGTGGAATAGCGGGGCAGGGGCACCATGTCGTCCCCATGGCCGCCGAGGACGAAAGAGTGCACGTTCTCCACCGATACGCCGAGCTCGGCGGCGATGAACGCACTCATGCGCGCGGAGTCCAGCACGCCGGCCATGCCGATGACACGATTCTTGGGGAAGCCGCTGACTTTGTAGGCGGTTTGGGCCATGGCGTCGAGCGGGTTCGTGACCGCGATGAGGATGCACTCGGGCGAGTGGCCCGCGATCTGTACGACGACCGCCTTAACGATATCGTAGTTGGCCTTGAGAAGCTCGTCGCGGCTCATCCCGGGTTTGCGTGGGAAGCCGGCGGTGATGACAACAATGTCGGAGCCGGCGGTAGCGGAATAGTCGCCTGCCTGCGTGGAGATGCCGGTGGCGCGCGCGTCGGTCCGCGTGATCGGGGCGGACTCGAGCATGTCCAGCGCCTTGCCGGCGGGGACGCCCTCGAGAATGTCCACAATCACGACATCGGCAAGCTCGGCATCGACGATGCGTTGCGCGGTGGTGGACCCGACAAAGCCGGAGCCGACGACAGTGACTTTCTTGCGCATGAAGCTCATCCCTCCATTGAAAGTCAAAAGCCTCGCCTGTGAAGAGGCGAGCTACATCATGATCGAGCAATCATCATGGAGCCAACAGGGGCGGCGCGCATGTTTTCGATGATGGCGGAAGCAAATGCCGACGTGCCGAGTTTGGCCGCGCCGGGCATCAGCCGCTCGAGATCGTAGGTGACCCGCTTCTGCTGGATGGTGCGGGCGATGCCGTCCTGGATGAGCCGCGCCACCTCTTTCCAGCCGAGGTGCTCAAACATCATGGCACCCGAAAGAATCAGCGAACTGGGATTGACCATGTCTTTATCGGCGTACTTGGGCGCGGTGCCGTGGGTGGCCTCGAAGATGCCGTAGCCATCGCCGATATTCCCGCCGGGGGCCATGCCGAGCCCTCCCACCTGGGCGGCGCAGGCGTCCGAGAGATAGTCGCCGTTCAGGTTGGGAGTAGCAAAGACGCTGTATTCATCGGCGCGGAGAAGCACCTGCTGAAACACGGAATCGGCGATGCGGTCGTTGATCAGGAGCTTCTGCTTCCACTGGCCCTTGCCGTGGGTCGCGTAGATCTTTTCCAGGGTTTGCTTCACCTCGGCATAGACTGAATTTTTGAACGCGTCGATGGCGCGCTCGAGGCCGGGCTCGATCATCGCGGCGATCCGCTCGACGGTGAGCGACGGATTCTTGTCGCGATGGTCCACAATCCAGCTTTCGCGCTCGGTGACGACGTCTTTCCTGAATTCTTCACGGGCCAGTTCGTAGCCCCAATCGCGGAAGGCGCCTTCGGTGAATTTCTGGATGTTGCCCTTGTGGACGAGAGTGACCACGCGGGAGCGGTTCTCGAGCGCGTAACGGACAGCGCGGCGCACGAGGCGCTTGGTGCCCGTGGGAGATATGGGCTTGATACCGATGCCGGAATCCCAGCGAATCTGCTTGTGCGCTCCCTTGAGCATCCCATTATTCAGGAAGTCGAGGAGCTTCTTGGCCTCCGGCGAGCCGGACTTCCACTCGATGCCGGCATAAACGTCTTCGGTATTCTCGCGGAAGATGATGACGTTCATGCGCTCCGGATGGGTGACGGGCGAAGGCACGCCGGCGAAATAGCGCACCGGGCGGACGCAGGCGTAAAGGTCGAGGGTCTGACGCAGGGCGACGTTCAGCGAACGGATGCCGCCGCCGACGGGCGTGGTGAGCGGCCCCTTGATGGCCACGCGGAAGCGGCGGATGGCGTCAACCGTATCGTCGGGGAGCCACTGCTGGCAGGCGTTGAAGGCCTTCTCACCCGCAAAGACCTCGTACCAGGCGACGCGGCGCTGGCCGGAATAGGCGCGCTCGACGGCAGCGTCAAAGACGCGGCGCGAGGCGGTCCAGATGTCGCGGCCGGTGCCATCGCCCTCGATGAAGGGGATGATGGGATTCGGCGGGACGCGGAATTGTCCGTCGCGATAGTCAATTGGCGCCCCATCAGGGGGAATAGGCGCGCCGTTGTAAGAAGCTTTCATGCTCTCAGCCTGTTTGGGAAATGCCGACGAGTGAAAGATAGAAGATACCACAGCGGCGGGCTCGACGGCAGGCTGTGGAGAAGTATCCCGAAACCCCTTCCGGGATGCAGAAAGCGCACCCCCACCCCCCGTCCTTTTTTGTAACTGCGGATTCTAAAGGGTTTTAAGTCCAATGTTTTGGAACTGCGCATTCCAAAGGGGTTACAGGCGCGTTTTTCGGATCTGCGGATTCTAAAGGGGTTAGAGAAGGAAGGACTGCCACAGAGGCACAGAGAACATTGAGAAATGAACCCGAACGGGGTGGCAAGGCGAGAGAGGTGTTCAGAGATCACGAGAAATATTACTACAGGAATTACCTAATTGCAATAGGTAACTCAAGGGTATTCGAACAAACTGTGGAAATCTAAAAGACGCGACGATGGCACGCTCAAGGTGCTCCCAAGCAAGGCGGTGGGGGTTGGAAGGGTCGCGGGGCGGGATACAACCCGCCGTATGTTCAGGGCTGAGCAGGTGGGAAGCGCTCCGAACTGGGACAGTAACAGGACTTCGTTGGGTCTCACAATTTTGACATTTATCACATTCCAGTTCGGATTCGGAGTACCATGCCACCAGGGGGAAGAATGAAAAACCCGGACCGCCGCTCCCTTCCGCGCTTTACCTTGAGCATTCCGCTCCGGTTGCGCGTATTGGGACTCACCAGGGAGCCTGCGGATGAGACAACTGAGTCGTTGAATGTGTCGCATCGGGGGGTCTCTTTTGCAACGCGCAGGCGTTTCGAGCCGGGTACCCCGATCATGGTGTCGATCCGGATACCGCGGGAAGTGACGGGCCGCGACGAGATGGAGGAGGGTTGTTACGGCCGCGTGGTCCACGCGCAAAAGGGAATCGATGGAGATGGGCTGATCTGCTACGGGGTGGTGTTTGAGGAGTTTACCTCGCCGGCGTGAACGAAACGGTCGGTGGGATGGTTGCCGCGTAATCAGGAGTTCGCTCAACGTTAGCCCGCGTCACCAGCTCTCGCGCGGGGTCGGGAGTCCTGAGGATCTTCCTTCGGAGTTCGTCGTAGGGAGGGCGCGATGAAGGGTGCGACTCTCGGCTTTCGCGTGCATTCGGGCTGGGCGGTTGCCGTTGCCCTTTGTGGGCCGCCCGATTCGCCTCTGGTTATAGACCGCCGAAGAATCCAGTTCGTCAAGATGTTCACCTACACCTACCGCCAGCCCTACCATACCGGCGAAAGGATGCCGAGAAAAGACGCCAAAAGATTCATTGCACGCGTCCGTTCGGAAGCAACTCGGCTGGCGCTATTCTCTCTCCGTTCCATACAAACGGATTTGGCCAAGCAGAACCGCAGAATTGGCCGCTGCGCTCTTCTCCTGGCTTCGGGCCGGGCGCTCCCTGGACTGGAGCAGATCCTTGCCTCTCACGCTCTTATCCACACAGCCGACGGCGAACTTTTCCGCAATGCCTTGCGCCGTGCTTGCACTCGCTGCCGTTTGCCATTGGAGGCGGTCAGGGAGAAAGAGCTTTTTGAGATTGCGTCGAGAACGCTCGGTGTCAGTCCCGTCGCGCTCAAGGGCCGCATCGCCGCGTTTGGCAAATCGTTTGGTCCGCCGTGGACCCAGGACGAAAAGTTCGCCGCCCTCGCGGCATGGCTTACCTTGGCAAGCTAGGCAGCTCTTCTTCCTCGAGCTGCTCCGCCGATCAAAAACGGCATGCGCAATAGGGGCACAATTGATCTGTTTCGGCTGCCTCGCGCCGGCACTACGCGCAAATACTGAACCGCGTTAACCCTTCAGAATTGTCCTCGAAAGACTTGCCAGGAAGCCACTCCCAGTTGTGCTGATGCCTCGCGTGGTACGGGAGGATTTGCCCGGCCGTCGAGGCTTTCCAGCGCCTGCTACTGTTCCATCCGGGCGGACGCTCGCAAGCCTCGGGCACAATGGGTCAGTTAACTGCTCTCTGGAACAGAGGAATCGAGTTGTACGTGCTGGGAGATAGACGTATCCTCTTGCGTCATCGATATGCGTTCCTTTTTCAAAGACCTGCCCAACGTCTCAGGAATCCTTCTCGCTGCCGTTGGATTCGCGCTCATGTTTATGCCTGAGGCCATGAAGCTGCTGGAAGGGCGGAAAACCATCCGCTGGATATTGGCAGGTGCCTGTGTTGTTCTTAGCATCGTTGGGTTTGTCTCTGCACACATACAGAGAAAGGACAACGATCGCGAACAGCAGGAATTGAAAAGGCAGATTGCGGCAGTGCTTTCTGCTTCGCTGCTTCAGGCGACAGCAGACGACATGCATGGCCTGAGAAATGACATAGTATCGGGTTTCGAAAGAGTGGAAAGGGCGATCGGTTCTTTGGGAGCGCAGTTTCCACCTAGGGCGGAAATACATGCTGAGCCTCCTGCGGCAGTTGTTCAACACATTCAAATGTCAGAGAGGCGCGTGCCATCAACGAGGGCTGACGCTCCGTATGGTTTGCAGGTCATATTGCAGACAGATGTCCAACAGCAACCGACAGCCTTCATCATTGAATGTGACGGAGAAATAACGGCTGGCGAGTTCTTTATGGCGGGGCAGGCTGTGATGATGGGTGTAGCCTATGGGGTTCAGCCAGACAAGAAAAGATTCTATCTGAGGGTGAGTTTCCCTCCATTCACGCCACAATCCCCAATTGTCGTTACTCTACTGTCGAAATCCGCCGTCAGAGTTACAAGAGTGGAAAGAGCTTCTCAGTGAGAACGGATTGCACCAGAGCTGTTAAATCAGCGCGGGGGAAAGATGTGCGTGTGCGCGCCCGCCCAGTTTCTTTGTTGTTGTTCCTGCAGCCCCCGGCAAGGTATTTTCTGGTTCAAAGGAGTAGGAATGCGAGGCCCTGCTTACTGCACCACGCTGGACGATGCCTACTTCTTTTTGAATCAGAGCATAGGTCTGCCCGACATTCCCTCAACGGTCCCTCTTCGTCAACGATACCTACGAGCATGCATTCTTTTTAGTTGGATAGCATTGGAGGAGACGCTCAACTATGTAGTCGAGGAACTTGTGAGCAAACGACGGCTTCTCTGTGAGCCGCGCGGTGGACTATTGGACCGACTAAATGCCGTTCGAGACGCTCGTCGCGTCGCCCCCATTGATCAACGAGAATTCCTTGACGCACGAAACACCAGGAATCTTCTCACCCACGCGACTTCGGGGGAAGTGGAGAACCGGCTCCTAACAATAGAGCAGGCCAGACGCGTGTTTGAGTATTGCCTAAAAGTGATCCGTGAAACTTATCCCTATGAGGTAGGAATCAGGATTTGAGCACGACTGGCGTATCCTTCGGGACCGGCGCAATCGGGTGCGGTACTGCGATTCTACGTCCACTTTTGCTACAATCCACGCCAAACATGCACGACAAGGAAAAGGAAGAAGAGTCAGCCGCAGAGCGCCGTCCGGCGACGGGGGGCTGCCCGGTGGCAATGCACGACGGGAAGCCATGCGGTCGGGATGTTCTGAGAACCGTCGTGGTCAACGGCATCCCGGTTTGCATGATGCATCTCAACGCGGGCAGGGACGCGGCCGCCTTCAGGGAAGAATTCGAGCGCATCTTGAAGGAAGCAGGCACGGGTATCGCGGACTTCACACGGTTTGTGTTTCCGGCAGCAGATTATGCTGGCCGCGCATTCGTGGCGAAGTGCGTCTTCACCGAGGCCGCGTTCACGCAGGGAGCCAACTTCAGTGGAGCGAGGTTCACGCAGGGTGCCGATTTCAGCGGAACCCGCTTTTCGGGGGATGCCGAGTTTTACGGGGTCACATTCGCGGAGGTCGGCAGCTTCAGCGGGGCGAAGTTTGGTGGGAAGAGCACCTTTCAAGAGGCCACGTTCTCGCAGGAGGCTGACTTCAAGGGGGCTACGTTCAGACAGAAGGCCAACTTCCGTGAGGCCAGATTCAGAGACGGTGCCGACTTTGCCTGGGCGAGGTTCGCACAGACCGCGTGGTTCTCTGTGGCCACCTTTGCGCAGAGCGCAAAATTTGTCCGGGCCACGTTTTCGGGGGATGTCGCGTTTTCTTTCGCCACGTTTACGCAGGATGCTGACTTTTCCCTGTCCACATATGCGGAGGGTGCCGACTTCTACCTAGCGCAGTTTGGGCAGGGTGCCGACTTTAGCGGGGCCACGTTCATGCAAGGCGCCAACTTCAGCGAGGCCGCATTCACGCGGGGTGCTGTCTTTTCGAATGCAAGATTCCTCGGATCTGTTGCGTTCCGCGAGACAACATTCCGCGAGGATGGAACTGTACTTCCAGGGGCGGTTTTTTCTTTGGCGGAGTTCGCGAAACCCGAGGCGGTAGTTTTCTACAAGTCCTACCTGGGGCAAGCTCTCTTCCACAATTGCGATGTCTCGAAATTCGTGTTCTCTTCGGTCCGCTGGCGCAGACGAAAAGGCAGCGGGAAAGGAATGGTCCTCGAGGAAGACATTGACCTTGGCGATGAACGCGCGAGTGACATCGAGCCCGAAGAGAGGAGTCCTGACGAACGCGATTATGGTCTGATAGCGGAACTCTACCAGCAACTGAAGAAGAACTATGACGACAGGAAGGACTACTGGACGGCGGGCGATTTTCACTACGGCGAAATGGAGATGAAGCGCCTCTCCAGCCGCAGAACGAATCCTGTCCTGCGCTGGCTGCACAGATACTTGGGGCTCGCCGCCTGGTACAAGTACGTGAGCCAGTACGGGGAGAGCTATCTCCGGCCGTTGCTTGTGCTAGGTCTTGTCCTCTTGCTCTTTACCTTGCTGTATCCGACCGCGGGGCTGCGCTACAGCCTCGGCAAAGACCAACACGTGGCGAGCGCGGCGTCGGCGACCGATGTGCTGACCTACGGGCGGCCTTTCCTGCCGGGGAAAGACTATAGCGGTTGGTTCAGTGCCGAAGGGCGGCTGTTCGGGAACAGTCTGCTTACGGCGCTTGATGTCGCGGCTTTCCAGAAGGAACGCGCGTTCGAACCGGTTTACCCCTGGGGCCGCGTCTTGGCCTTGGTCGAAATGCTTTTCACTTCGACGTTTTTTGCCTTGCTTGTGCTTGCCCTTCGCCGACAGTTCCGCCGGTAAGTCGACATTTTGCAGTGGGCCCAACCTTACAGCAACGCTCAGGAGGAGTCGGATGAGCGGTGAGAGTGGAGCGACGGGGTCAAGACAGCCGTCGAAGTATGGGCGCATTCTGCATTGGGCAAAGACCCTAAGTGTGGGTGCGGCATGCGTGGTGGTGGCGCTGGCGTGTGCGGGAGCGGCATACCAGTGGATCGCGCACAATCGGGACATGCGCCAGAATCCGCGGCCGGGCCAGCTGGTGGACGTGGGGGGCTATCGGCTGCACATTTACTGCATTGGAGAGGGTTCCCCGACGGTGGTCCTCGATTCTGGTCTTGGGGATTCATGGCTGCCTTGGTACAAGGTGCAGCCGCCTATCGCTCGATTCACGCGGGTTTGCTCTTACGACCGCGGCGGGCTGGGGTGGAGCGATCCGAGTCCACATCCGCGAACCAGCAAGGCGATCGCGGAGGAGCTGCACACCTTGTTGCAGAGGGCGGGGGTGGCTGGACCGTTTGTGTTGGCCGGGCATTCCTTCGGCGGTATGAACGTTCGAATGTACGCGCGTCTCTTCCCGACGGAAGTGGCGGGGGTGGTTCTCGTGGACTCCGTACATCCGGACCAGGTGCGACGTCGATCCCCAGAGGATATGAAGGCCATTGCAGCATTCCTTCGCGTGCTAGGCCTCAAAGCCGACACCATACCGTTTGGCATTTCCCGTCTGATGCAATGGTGCGGGTATGGGCCAGCCGAAATTCGACCGATGCTCCGAACGGTGGAGTGCAGGTGGGGGCCTTGGCAGGAACACGTCGCGGAAGAGGGATCCTTCGAGGAGAGTGCAGAGGGAGCACGAAGGGCCGGGCCGCTAGGCAACATCCCTCTGGTGGTACTCTCACACGATCCGGATAAGTTGTATCCGGTACCGGGGCGCTCCCCGCGCTCGGCGAAGGAAATGAATCCCCAGTGGGAGGAGTTGCAGAGCGAATTGGCGCAGCTATCCACGGATTCATCACGCGTGATTGCCACGGGAAGCGGGCATTACATCCAATACGACAGACCCGATCTGGTGATCGAGGCTGCGAAGAAGTTGGTAGAACAGACCCGGAAGCGTCGGGCCATCTCGAAATGAAATGGTCGGAAGCGGAGGAGCTGATGACGATGATTGTGGCGCCACCGGACATTACAGCTAGGCCATATCGTTTGACCCTGGAGCGGGAGATGAAGGCGGCGCCCGACGTGCTATTTCGAGCGTGGACGGAGCGCATGGACAGTTGGTTTGCCGCGCCGGGTACGGTGTTGATGAAAGGGGAAGCCAACGCGCCCTTCTATTTCGAAACGTGGTTCGAAGGCGCGCGGCATCCGCATTACGGGCGCTTCCTGAGGCTGGAGCGGAATCGGCTGGTCGAAATGACATGGCTCAACCACGGAACCAAAGGCGCCGAAACGGTCGTGACGGTCGAACTCACACCGAAGAACGGCGGAACGCAGCTTCGGCTCACGCATGCGGGGTTTCCGGATGAGGAATCGAGAGCCCGTCACGAGGAGGCATGGCCGAAAGTGCTGGAGCAGCTCGACGAGCGGATGGGGGTGAGGGACGGGCGCAAAAGGGTGGGGGAAAACTAACGGGCAGAGCAATCCGCGTTTCGGCCATGATCCCGCCGGCCAGTGAGTGGAGGATTGTTGCCAGGATCCCTCGACTGGGCAGCCGGCGTTCGCGACGCGAACGCAAGAAGAATACCCGGCTGTTTCGCTCGGGATGACACGCTGAGGGTGAGACGCTGGACAAGGTGAGCGGAGTCGGCGGAAGATTGGCGGGTCCATACGGAACGACACAGGGCGAGTCCCGCGAGCGGAGGGGAAATGTTTGAGGACAGCGAAGTGGGCGAGAACATGGGAAAGAGTTCGCCGTGGAGGATGGAGCTGGTTTCCTTCGTGGCGGGGATGGTCGTGGCGATCGTGGTCGCTTACGTCTTTCTGATTCCGAGTGCAAAGCGCGCGGCGGCTCGGGCGGGCGAACAAGCGGCTCAACAGAGATTCGCGGCCGAGCCGATGGCGGTCGAACTGCAAAAGGCAAAAGCCGATTTGCAGACGGCGGCGCAGGACCGCGATGCGTGCAAGGACAAGTTCGAACGCCAGACGATCTTGTACGACGACAGCGTGCTCATCGATCCCGGCAAAGAGTGGATCATCCCTGCGGACATCGTGCCGGTCATCTTGACGGACCGGAGCGTGAGCTTCACGCACTACGACCCGAAGAGCAAGCAGGAGAGCGTTCACTTCAGACCGTCGAAACCGTAGCCGCCTTCGCCCGCCGCGACGTTCGGAAGCAGTCCGGCGGGGCAGAGAAAATCCGCAGACCTTGAGAAACAGGTCTGCGCTACCCAAGTTCCCCCCAAAGAAAAGGCCGCAAACCTAGGGAGACAGGCCTTCCCGACAACGAGCGTCGGGACGCACACCCCACAGCACCACACAAACGCTAAACCAGAAACGAAAAGGCCCGCCGGGTGAGCGGCGGGCCCTAAGAGACATATCGCCGGCTGGGATCCTTCTTCGGCCAAAGGAGGGATCCTTCGGCGCCGATACCGTTCATCGGGGCCTCGGGATGAGCATCCTCATCGGATGCTCAGATGTCGTAGTAGAGGTGGAACTCGTACGGATTCGGGCGCATCCGGATGGGGTCCACTTCGTTCTTGGTCTTGTACTCGATCCAGGTGTCGATGATGTCCTCGGTGAAAACGCCGCCTTCGAGAAGGAACTTGTGGTCGGCCTTAAGAGCGGCAAGGACGCCGTCGAGGGAGCCAGGGACGGACGGGACCTTGGCAGCCTCTTCAGGTGACAGGTCGTAGCTGTCCTTATCGAGCGGTTCACCCGGATGGATCTTGTTCTTGATGCCGTCGAGTCCGGCCAGAAGCATCGCTGCATAGGCTAGGTACGGATTGCAGGATGGGTCGGGCGGGCGGAACTCGAGCCGCTTAGCCTTGGGGCTCTCCGAATACACCGGGATGCGCACGGCCGCGGAACGATTGCGCTTCGAGTAGGCCAAGTTCACCGGAGCTTCGTAGCCGGGGACGAGGCGCTTGTAGGAGTTGGTGGTCGGCGCAGCGAAGCCGAGGATGGCTGGGGCGTGCTTGAGGAGGCCACCGGCGTAATACAAAGCTATATCGGAAAGGCCAGCGTACTTGTCACCGGCGAAGAGCGGCTTGCCCTTCAGCCACAGCGACTGGTGCGTGTGCATTCCGGAACCGTTATCGCCGAAGAGCGGCTTGGGCATGAAGGTAACCGACTTGCCGAACTGATAGGCGGTGTTCCGCAGGATGTACTTGTACTTCATCATGTTGTCGGCGGACTTGAGCAGCGTGTCGAAGCGCATGTCGATCTCGGCCTGCCCGGCTTGCGCAACTTCGTGGTGGTGACATTCGACGTCAATGCCGGCGGCGATGAGGTGCTGAACCATTTCGGAGCGCAGGTCCTGGAAGTGGTCGGTGGGAGGAACGGGGAAGTAGCCTTCCTTGAGACGCGGGCGGAAGCCGAGGTTATTCTCCGCGCGTCCCGAGTTCCAGCGGCCCTCGTCGGAATCGATGAAGTAGTAGCTGTGCTGGGTGGCGCTGTCGAAGCGGACATTGTCGAAAATGAAGAACTCGGCTTCGGCGCCGAAGAAGGCCTGGTCGGCAATGCCGGTGGAATTCAGATAGGCCTCCGCCTTCTTGGCGATGCCGCGCGGATCGCGAGCGTAAGGCTTGCGGGTCAGGGGTTCAACCGCGTCGCCGATGAGCACCAGGGTCGGAACATCGCGGAAGGCATCCATGAAGGCGGTGTTCGGATCGGGAACGAGCAGCATGTCGGATTCGTGGATGTGAGCCCAGCCACGAATGGAGCTGGCGTCGAAGCCAAAGCCGTCCTTGAAAGAGTCTTCCGAAAGTTCCGAGATGGGGAAGGTGGCGTGCTGCCAGATACCCGGCAAATCAATGAAGCGCATGTCGAGGAACTTGGCGTTGTTCTTGGAGGCGAATTCGAGTACACCCTTGGCGTCCATTCAAACTCCTTCGCGTGGATTTTAGGGAACCCAAATATAAGCCCACCACAGTACCGAAATTCCATAGGAGGGTCAAATTCGGAAAACCGATACGCGGAATTGGGGAATCAACTAGGTCCAGAGCGCCAGCCGGAAGCCAAGGGGCGGATTTTCATCGCATTTGATGAGGGTGACCGCTGCGCTGAAGCGGCAAAAGACGAGAGCAGTGCGGAGATTTCCACAAGGGGACGCAGTGGAGCACGAAGGCTAGTCGTAATACTCGTGGCCGAGATGGGTGATGAGTTCTTCGCCCACCATCCAGCGAAGCGTGTTCTTGAGCTTCATGAGCTGGATGAAGAGATCGTGCTCGGGATACAGCTCGGGCGCGCACATGGGCGATTTGAAATAGAAGCTGAGCCACTCCTGAATGCCGCGCATCCCGGCGCGCTGGGCGAGGTCGAGGAACAATACCAGATCGAGGACGATGGGCGCCGCCAGGATCGAATCGCGGCAAAGGAAGTCCACCTTGATCTGCATGGGATAACCGAGCCAGCCGAAGATGTCGATATTGTCCCAACCCTCTTTATTGTCGCCGCGTGGCGGGTAGTAATTGATGCGGACTTTGTGGTGAATCTTGCCGTAAAGCTTGGGATAGAGGTGCGGCTGGAGGATGAACTCGAGAGCGCCGAGCTTCGACTCCTCCTTGGTCTTGAATGAGCCGGGATCCTCGAGAACTTCGCCGTCGCGATTGCCGAGGATGTTGGTGGAGAACCAGCCGTTCAGGCCGAGCATGCGGGCCTTGAAGCCGGGCGCCAGGATGGTCTTCAAGAGGGTCTGGCCGGTTTTGTAGTCCTTGCCGGCGATGGGCACGTTGTGCTCGATGGCGAGGCTTTGGAGCGCAGGGATATCCACGGTGAGGTTCGGGGCGCCGTTGGCGAAGGGCACGCCGCTCATGATGGACGCCCAGGCGTAAAGCATCGAGGGAGCAATCGCGGGATGGTTGGACTTCATGGCCTCGACGAATTTCTCGGGCGTGGAGTGAACCTCGTCGGGGCGAAGGAAAACTTCGGTTGAGCCGCACCAGACGGTGACGAGGCGAGAAAGCTTGTTCTTCTTCTTGAAGGTTTGCATGTCTTCCTGAAGCTGGAGAGCGAGATCGTACTTGGTCTTGCCCTTCTTGACGTGCTTGCCGTGGAGATTGCGGACGAAGTTCTGGTCGAAGGCGGCGGTCATCGGGCGAATCTTGGAGAGGAAGCCTTTCACGAGCTCGAGATGGCGCGAATCGAGGACGCCGGCCTTGGAGGCAGCTTCGAAAGCGCTATCGGGGAAAATGTCCCAGCCGCCAAAGACGATGTTCTTGAGGCTTTCGAGGGAAACAAGATCGCGGATCAGCGGCGAACGGCCCTCAGTGCGCTTACCAAGGCGGACGGTGCCCATCTGGGTGAGCGAGCCAACGGGATGCGCCTTGCCGGTGCGGACGAGCTCGACACCGGCCATGAACGTGGTGCTCACGGCGCCCATGCCGGGGGTGAGAACTCCCAGCTTGCCTTTGGGCGGGGCAATCTTCGTCGGCTTTTGCATGAAAGGCTCCCTCGATCTTCAGCGGATTTGTTGAGAGGGGCGCGCACCCAGGGGGAAGGGCGCCCGGACAAAACTCAGTATGATGCGGCAAGGGCTCGGGATTTGCAACGCGGAAGAGCAGAAAACCGGTAATTGGACAGGAGTCCAAACCTAACGGGCGGCGTGCTTTTTATGACTGGCGGCGGGCTTGGCGCGGAGGGCGGCCCTTCGCCCACTCGACGTGGGCTCAGGGTAAACGAGGCGCGGCAAGTTTGCGGCGATAACCGGGTTTCTGCCGGAGGGCGGCGAGGAACTCGGCGCAGGGCAGGGTATTGAGCACGTCGGCGGCTTCGAGCCAGCCGCGGCGCGCGGTCTGCACGCCGTACTTGATGAATTCGAGGTTCTTGGCGACGTGGGAGTCGGTGGAGATGACGATTTTGACGCCGCGCTCCTTGGCCATGCGGAGATGAACGTCCTTCAGATCGAGGCGATCGGGATAGGAATTGCACTCCATGGCCACGCCCTGGCGGGCGGCGGTGTCGAGGATCTTCTCCATGTCGTACTCGAAGGGATCGCGGCGGAGGAGGAGCCGGCCGGTGGGATGGGCGATGATTTGCGCATAGGGATTTTCGATGGCGGCGAGGAGGCGATCGGTCATTTCCGCACGACCGAGATTCATGTACGAATGGACGGAGCAGACGACCACGTCGAGCTGCGCTAAGACATCTTCGTCGAAATCGAGCCGGCCGTCCTTGAGGATGTCCACCTCGGCACCCGCGAGGACGCGGATGCCCAGGCCGCGTGCATCGGCGGCGTGAATCTTCTTGATTTCGGCGAGCATGCGCTTTTCGTCGAGACCGTTGGCAACGGTGACGGCTTTGCTGTGGTCGGTGAGCGCGATGTATTGGTGACCCAGCGCGCGCGAGGCTTCGGCCATCTCCTCGATCGAGTTCCTGCCGTCGCTTGCGGTGGTGTGCATCTGCAGGTCGCCGCGAATGTCTTCACGGCGGATGAGCTTCGGTAGGTGGTGCGCCTCGGCGGCCTCGATCTCGCCGGTGTTTTCGCGAAGCTCGGGCGGGATGTAGTCCAGCTTGAGCTTGGCGTAGATTTCCTCCTCGGTGCGGCTGGCGACGCGGCGCTCCGCTTTGAGCGTGGCGAGCGCGTATTCGTTCAGCGTGTAACCCATCTTGTTGGCGCGGCCGCGGAGGGCGACGTTGTGTTCCTTCGAGCCGGTGAAATAGAGCAGGGCGGCGCCGAAACTCTCCTTTTCGAGCAGGCGGACATCCACCTGGAGATGGTTTTCCAGAGTGAAGCTAACTTTGTTTTCTCCGCGAGCCAGGATCTGATCGATGCCGGGAAACTCCAGGATGCGATCGGCGATGGCGTCGATGGACTTGGCGGAGGCGTGGCCGTCGGCGAGGGTGACAAGCAGATCGAGGTCGCCGATGGTTTCTTTGCCGCGGCGAAGCGAGCCGGCGGGCGTGACCGATTCGACGGCTTTGCCGGCGCCGCGAATGTGCGCGACGAGCTTTGCGGCGGTTTCATCACCCACATGAATGAGGAAGCGGCCGGAAGATTTCTTGAAAACTTCGATGGCTTTGAGAATGTTTTGTTCGCTCTTTTCGCCGAAACCGGCGAGATCGCGCAGCTTGCCCGCGCTGGCGAGCTTTTCGAGTTCGGGGACGCTGCCGGCTTTGAAGGTTTTCCAGAGGACGGCCACTTTCTTCGGGCCGAGGGATTGCAGGGTGAGGAGATCGAGGATGGTGGGCGGATATTTCTTCAGGAGCTTCTTGCGGAGGGCGTAGTCGCCGGTCTTGAGGATTTCCTGGATGTGCTCGGCCAAGCGCTCGCCGATGCCGGGAAGTTCCTCGAGCTTTTCCGGGGTCTTGGCGAGCTCGGCGAGGGATTCGGGAAGACTGTCAATCAATTCGGCGGCTTTTTCGTAGCTGCGGTAGCGGCCGATGAAGGCGCCATCGATTTCGAGGAGTTGAGCGGTCTCGCGGAGGATGCGGGCGACGGCTTTGTTTTCCATGGGAGACGATTATAGGGCTACAAGAGCAAGGCAAGAAGGCTAGGCTAGTGTTTATGCCCACGCAGTTCATTTCGCTGAGCTTTCATTCTCATCAACTGTACCCCAACCACGGTTCCCTCCTCGCTCATGCGCCCTAACGACCAGACCCGCAAAAGCATCCCGGTATTCCGGATATGCCGTGGCAAAATTAACCATCAAATCGTGGTTCTTCCGATCTGCATCTTGGTTGTCAACCCAGGGTTCAATTTCGTGATCAATCAGCAAGTAGATTTTCCCGCTCACACCGAGGGCAGCTACGTTTAGGATCTTGAACGAAGATTTTCCGAAACTCCAGGCAAACGGCGGCTGTCCCCGTAGTTCACGGGGCACCTCTACTTCTGCAATACCCTTCTGGATTTCGGGCTGGCTTCCAAGCTGAAAGTTAGGGCCGCGATCAGCCAATTGCAGTGCTGCTGCGTACAATATGTAGGCATTGAAATCACGATGTGCCTGATGCTGTAGCTGGGCCATCATCTGCAAGTCCTCAGCGGACTTGCCAACCATCTTCTCGGTCGCAAAATGGGAATAGAGTATATGCCAATCTCCGCGCTCCCGGGAGAGCCAGATCACAAACACCCAGTTGTTGTTAGTCGTTTCGCCCTCAACAATGACGTGAGCCTGTTCAGGGCCAGGCCTGATGCTGACTGCGACCCAACCCTCTGGTCCGGACAAATTCCCGCACACAACCCTTTGCCCGTGATCGCTACCCGTTATCTTCGCGACGTAGGTATGTTCGACGTGCAAGTTCTTGAAAGGTCCTCTCGGTTGAATGACCTGCTGAAACACGGCAAGAAACTTCTCAGAAGGGAGACTCTGCTTCGCCTCAGTAGTGAAGGCCGAATACGCAAGCGCTGGATTGGGACCTAATGCCTCTTGAACGAATTGAAGAGCCACTCGGTCAACAGCTTCGCGGTCCTGCGCAGAGGTCTCACTGTCGGCTCCGCAGGTCGAAGTAAATGGTTCGATGTAATGGAGTGGCGAATGACATCCCAAAGTGAGGAGTAAGACGATTGCAGCAAACCACGACGAGAAGCCAACTAAGGCTGTTCTGTCGCGCATCCCCATCGAACTCCCTCCGTGCAATGAATCAACTAGTGATGTTGAACGCAGCCTATCTCGTCAGACTGGCTTTGACAAGTCATTGAAGCGGAAATGGGTGTGCGGGTGATCGTGGAGGATGTTGGGCGTTGCGAGGTTCCTCAACGGGTAAAGCCGTTTGATTGTAGCCGTCTTCGGCGCGGTTCCCGATGTGATCGGGGCAGGTTCCACGATGCCACCCAAAAGACGTTCATGAGACATCTTGTATTCGGAGAAGTTTCAAGTAAGAACGAACAGGCTGAAAGCCTGTCCCACTGATTCCGTGACGGTCGGTTAGGCGAGGAAACGGAGGTAATAGAGGATGCGGGCGATGGCTTTGCTTTCCATGGAGGACGATTATAGGGCCACCGGGCCGCGCAGGATAAGTGCAGCTCGGCTGCGGCGGATTCCACGGCTTCGCTCACTGCGGGCGGGTAAGTTGACTGTAAGGCGCACAGCCCGCCCTCTAAAGAGGGCGGCTACACGGGCTAAGCGAGAAAGCGGAGGTAGAAGAGGAGGCCGGCGACAGATTTGGCGTCGTGGAAGCGGCCGGAACGGATCATTTTTACGAGCGCGGACTTGGAGAAGGCGCGCGAGGTGATGTGTTCATCGGCTTCGGGCTGGGCTTCGCCGGGGGTGAGTTTCTCGGCGAGCAGGATGAACATATGCTCGGAAAGAAAGCCGGGCGATGGAAAAACATCAAGGAAGACGCGGAAGCGGCGGGCACGGTAGCCGGTCTCTTCGAGGAGTTCGCGAGCGGCGGCGCGGCGGGGAGATTCGCCGGGCTCCATGCGTCCGGCAACGAGTTCCCAGAGGAATTGGCGGGCGGCGTGACGATATTGGCGGATGAGGAGAATGCGCCCGTCGGGAAGAAGAGGCAGAACGACGACGGAACCGGAATGGACGACCAAGTCGAGAGTGTTGCGGTAGCCTCCCGGCTCAATGATGCGGTCGCGACGAACGGAAAAGACGCGGCTCGTGAAAACGGTTTTGCTGCTGAGAATGCGGGCGGTGGTCATGATCTCTCCGGTGACATAATACAAGATGAAGAGAATCTGCCACAGAGACACAGAGAACACAGAGACAGCGAAACAGGTCAAAGGAATCCGGAGAGAATCTGCCACAGAGGCGCAGAGAGCACGGAGAAAGCGCAGTAGATCAACGATGCGCACGGCAAGATGATAATGAAGGGCTGCCGCGTCGCATGCTCGCTCCCAGTTTTCTCTTCTTGGTCCGGGCTTCCTCGGAGAGCTCTGTGTCTCTGTGGCAAATCCCTCCCGTGCGAATTGCCGGTTGGGCGGGGATTGCCTATACTGAGCGCGCTGATTCGGTGAGAAGAGGAGCCGAGCGCGACAGGACTACGGGGATAAGAGCGAAAGGCAATTCCTCAGCGGCTGAAGCCGTGCTGGGGAGCGCAGTGTTATGTCGGAGCTGAAGCTCCGACCCCCGAGTTAGCAAACGGACGCTAAGAGCAGAGATTCTGGAGTGGTTTAGGCGAGGTACGGTGATTAACACGATCATCGTGGATGACGAGAAACCGGCGCGGGAAGAACTGGCATACCTGCTGAAGAGTTTTCCCGAGGTGCACATCGTCGGGCAGGGGAAGAACGGCGTGGAGGCGGTGGCGCTGATCAAGGAGCACTCGCCCGACCTGGTGTTTCTGGACGTGCAGATGCCGGGGCTGGACGGGTTCGGCGTGCTGAAGAAGCTGGTGGAGCGAAAAGTGAAAGTGCCGCACGTGGTGTTCGCGACGGCGTTCGACCAGTACGCGGTGCAGGCATTTGAGGTCAATGCAGTGGACTACGTGATCAAGCCGTTCGACAAGGGGCGCGTCGCCAAGGCGATTCAGCGGGCGAAAAGGGAGATCGAATCGCAGACGAGTCCGGCGGAGCGGCTGGAGATGCTGGTGAATCAATTGGGCGCCGGCCGCGCGGGGGCGCGATCGATCGGGGCGGGGCAGCCGGTGAAACTGCTGGTGAGGTCGCAGCAGAGGCTGCTGCTGGTGGATTCGCAGGATTTGATCTTCGCGTCGATCGAGGACGGAACGATCACGGTGGTGGGGCGGGAGATCGAGGGCACATCGAATTGCCGGACGCTCGAAGAGCTGCACGCGGCGCTCGACGCGGAGACGTTTTGGCGGCCGCACCGGTCATACCTGGTGAATATCCGGCACATCAGGGAAGTGGTGCCGTGGTTCAAGTCGAGCTACATGATCAAGATGGCCGACAAGAAGAACACGGAAGTGCCGGTGAGCCGGGCGCAGACGAAGAGGTTGAGGGAGTTATTCAAGCTGTAGCCGCTGTGGCGTTGTGAATTCCCTGGTGAAGACGAACCAGTGACCAAGCCAAAAATGCAGATGCGCAAGACCGGTGCAGCGGGAGTTCTGTGCGTGGCCGCGCTGCCGGGCCTTTTTGCCTTGCTGGGCTGTCACGCGAGACCGGTGGATAGGCCGCCGGTCAAGAAAATCCCAGAGGAACTTTCCGAATTCATTTTTACCGAAGCGCCGTTCGCGCATTGCCATGCTTCGACCATTGTGGAACTGGCCGACGGGGAATTGCTGGCAGCGTGGTATGGCGGAACGCGCGAGGGCAGCCAGGACGTGGCCATCTGGGGCGCGCGCAGATCGGGAGATTCCTGGTCGGCGCCGTTCCTATTGGCGTCGCAGCCGGACGCGGCCAGCTGGAATCCCGTGCTGTTTCGCAGCGCGGATGGCACGGTGTGGCTTTTCTTCAAGACTGGGCGGAACTCGCAAAAGTGGAACGGGGTGTACCGGACGTCTCCGGACGGCAAGATTTGGAGTGAAGTGCGCGAGCTCCCGGAGGGAATACTCGGGCCGACGCGAAACAAGCCGGTGACGCTTTCGAACGGAGACGTGCTGGCCGGCAGTTCGATGGAGGGGCGGATATCGTGGACCGTGTGGGTGGACATCAGCCGGGACCAGGGCCGCACGTGGCGCAAGGCCGGGCCGGTGAAGGCGCCGGGGTGGAACCGCGGAATCATTCAACCCACGTTGTGGGAAGCGCATCCGGGCGAGGTGAAGATGCTAACGCGAGCAAGCGGCGAGCTTGGCGCGATCTACGAAGCTACATCGCACGACAATGGGCAGACATGGAGCACGGCGAAGAAGACCTCGCTGCCCAACCCCGACAGCGGAATCGATGCAGTGAAGATGAGCGATGGCAGAGTCGCGCTGGTGTACAACCATTCGACGACGGCGCGGACGCCTCTGAACATCACCTTCTCGCGGGACGACGGGGCGACGTGGGAGGCGCCGTTGACGCTGGAGGATGCGCCGGGAGAATATTCCTATCCGGCGATTATTCAAACGCGGGACGGAAAACTGCATATCACGTACACGTGGCGCCGCGAGCGGATCAAGCACGTGGTGATCGATCCGAAGGCAATCGGGCGGGAATGAGCATTTGGCGACGCCGGAAACCTTCCTGGACGAATGCGCTTTACGCGGCTTACGGCGACTCGCGGGCGTGTGTTAGCATCGCAGGGACTCATAGCACCAAGAAGAATGAGGAGTAGGAATTGACGGACGAGGCGAAGCGCAAGCGCGTGTTGAGCGGGATGCGGCCGACGGGACGGCTGCACATCGGGCACTACTTCGGCGCGCTGGAGAATTGGGTGCGCCTGCAGAACGATCAGAGCTACGACTGCTTCTACTTCATCGCGGATTGGCACGCGATGATGACCGATTACGAACACACGTCGGCGGTGGCGCAGAACACGATCGAGATTGCCACGGATTATCTGGCGGCGGGACTCGATCCGAAGAAGTGCGTGATCTTTCAGCAATCGCTCGTGCCGGAGCACGCCGAGCTCCACTTGCTACTCTCCATGGTGACGCCGCTCGGTTGGCTGGAGCGCGTGCCGACGTACAAAGAGGCGCTCGATAACATCAAGGACAAGGATTTGCATACGTACGGGTTCCTGGGCTATCCGGTGCTGCAGTGTGGCGACATCGTGATGTACGGCGAGGAGGGCGTGCCGCTGTTCGTGCCGGTGGGGGAGGATCAGGTTTCGCACGTGGAGTTGAGCCGAGAGATCGTGCAAGTCTTTAATTTCCTCTACGGTTTGAAGTTCGCTTCTCTCGAATTGCGAAGTGCACCTCGTGAGGTAATGCAGCGAGTTCGAGATAAGGTCGGATACAAAGCCACGGGAGCGTTTGACTTCCTCGGTCTGGAGGCTGCTGCCCACCGTCGTTCCAAGGAGATTGGCCACAAGAACTTCCTCGATGAAATGGGCGAAGATGCTGTCTTCTTTAAGCTTCGGGCGTTCCTTGAGGAGCCGCAGGTGCTGCTGACCAAGACGCCGCGGATACCGGGGCTTGATGGGCGGAAGATGTCGAAGAGTTACGGCAACGCGATCATGCTGAGCGAGGACGATGAAAGCATTCGCGCCAAGACGAAGGTGATGATGACCGATCCGGCGCGGAAGCGGCGGACGGACAAGGGAAATCCAGAAGTGTGCCCGGTGTTCGACTGGCATAAATTGTTCTCGACGCCGGAAACTATTGCGTGGGCGGATCACGGTTGCCGGACGGCGGAGATCGGCTGCATCGAGTGCAAGGCGAAGATGGCGGACGGACTGATCAAGTGGATCGAGCCGGTGCGGGAGCGGCGCGTAAAGTGGGAAAAGGACCAGAAAGGCGTGCTGGAGATCGTGGACGAAGGCTCACGCAAGGCGCGGGAAGTGGCGAAGAAGACGATGGAACGAGTGAGGGAAGCGGTGTTCGGGTGGGAGAGAAAAAGGGAAGAAGTGGCCCTTCACGAGGACCGTTCAGGGCAAGCGAGTGGCTAGTGGCGGCTAGGAAGTAGGCGAGGCAACGGGCAAGTTGGCCGACGAGACGGGACGCTGAGATCCCTCGGCCATCCTCATCGGATGGCCTCGGGATGACAGAGCAAGAACATGGAAACGCCGTACAAGATTCACATACCGATTTACGAGGGGCCGCTCGATCTCCTGCTGGACTTGATCCGCAAGCAGGAGATGGACATCCACAACATTCCCATCGCGCAGATCACGGGGCAGTATCTGGAATACCTGCACAAGCTCGAAGAGCTGGACATCGACGTTTCGGCGGACTTCATCTACATGGCGGCGACGCTGATCTACATCAAATCGAAGATGCTGCTGCCGCCGGACCCGCTGGCCGGACCGGAAGGACAGGAGGATCCGCGGACGGAGCTGGTGCACCGGCTGGTGGAGCACGAGAAATTCAAGAACGCGGCGCAGCTCCTTTACGAGAAGCAGCAGATCGAAGCGCACGTGTGGTCGAAGCCGGACCGGACGCTTTACGAAGGAGAAGAGTCGGAAGGGGAGATGATCGTTTCGCTGGTGGATCTGGTGCGGGTGTTCCAGCAGGCGCTGGAGCGGCGCAAGGAAGCGGTCAAGATCGAGCTGCAGCACGATCTGTTCACCGTGGCGCAGATGATGGCGCAACTGCGGGCGCAACTCACGGCCAGCGAGGACCCGGTGAGTTTGATGGCGTTTTTCGAGGCTTGCGCCTCGAGACGCGCGATGATCGTGGCGCTTCTCGCGGTGCTGGAGATGGTGAGGATGCAGGCGGTGCTGCTGGTGCAGGAAAAACAGTTCGGAGACATTCTGGTGCGGAAGCATAAAATGTTCGACGTGGTCTTCTCCGCGGACGGCACGATCCGGGAGATCGACGAGCAATATCAATGAGCCTGACGAACGAGGAACGCAAGGCGGCGCTGGAAGCGATTATTTACGCGGCGGACGAGCCGGCCACGACCGACCAATTGGCGGAGGCGCTCGGGGAAGAGAAGTCCGCGGTGAGCGCAGCGCTCGACGATCTGGTGGCCAGCTACGCCGCCGAAGACCGCGGGGTGGAGATCCGCGCGGTGGCGGGCGGCTGGAAGGTGTACACCAAGCCGCAACACCATGAGGTGGTGCGGAGGTTCATCCGCAGCCTGCGGCCGCCGCTGCGGCTGACCATGCCGGCGCTCGAAACCCTGGCCATGATCGCGTACAAGCAGCCGGTGACGCTGCCGGAGATTCAGGAGATTCGCGGGGTGAACTGCGCGGGGGTGATCAAGACGCTGCTCGAACGGCGGCTGATCGTCACGGCAGGGCGGAAGGAAGTGATCGGACGGCCGATCCTCTACCGCACGTCGAAAGAGTTTCTGATGCGGTTCGGGCTGAGCGATCTGGACGAGCTGCCGAGCCTGAAGGAGTTCGAACAATTGGCGCGGGAAGCGCTGGGGAGCGACGAGGGTATCGCGCCGATCGAGCCCGGCGAAACCGAGATCGCGAGCGGAGTAACCGAGGCGACGATCGAGCCCGGAGCGGGCGGGACACCGGCTGAGCCTGGCGCGGACACCGCCGAGCCGGCTGGAGCTGCCGGAGGCGAGAAAGAAACGCCTTCGGCCGATGAAACAAACGGGTTGGCAACAACGGGGAGCGAGTAGGGAACCAAGTGGAACAGGCATTCCTGCCTGTTCCAGATGAAAGCCGTATCGCAAGCGGAAAGGGACAGATAAGAACGTCTCTTCCGCTCAAGAGAATCCAACACACGCCATGCTTGAGAGACTACAAAAGATCATCGCACGCGCGGGGATCGCCTCGCGCCGTCATGCGGAGCAATTGATCCTGAGCGGTCAGGTGCGTGTGAACGGGCGCGTGGTCACCGAACTGGGCACCAAGGCCGATCCGGAGAGGGACCGGATCGAAGCAGCCGGGCGGGCCATTGCGGCGGGCGGGACGAATGAGAACAAGGTGTACCTCGTGCTGCACAAGCCGCCCCAGGTCGTGGCGACGCTGGCCGATCCGGAAGGGCGGAAGACGCTGCGGCATTTCCTGCGCGGGCTCGTGGAGCGCGTGTACCCGGTGGGACGGCTGGACTATGCGGCGTCGGGCTTGGTGTTCATGACGAACGACGGCGACCTGGCGGCCCAGATGCTCGAGGCAGCGAAACGATTGCCGCAGACCTACGTGATGAAGGTGAAGGGGCGGCTCGAACAGAAGGCGATGGACGATCTGGGGCGGAGCACAGGAGCGCGAATTCGTTCCCTCAAGCAGCCCGGAGCTTCGCGAGGACGCGCGGCAAACTTCTGGTACGAAGTGAGGCTCAAGAACGCGCGGAAGGACGCGCTGCGCAAGGCCCTCGCGATGGCGGGCCATCCCGTGGAAAAAATGAAGCGCGCGGCCATGGGACCGGTGGAGTTGGGCGGCGTGCCGGAAGGCCGCTACCGGCGGCTCGAAGCAGAGGAAGTGGAACGCCTGCGGAAGGCACTGGCGGCGAAGAACCCTGCGCCAAACCGGCAGCGGACAAGGACCGGAAGCGAGCAGCATCGAGGCGGATAGCATGGGGCGCGAGCTCGAAAAGCTGATTCACGACTACGTTCGGGGAATACCGGCCTACGTGCCGGGGCGGCCGATCGAGGAAGTCGAGCGCGAGCTAAGAATCCACGTGGTGAAGCTGGCGTCGAACGAAAACCCGCTGGGACCTTCGCCCCTGGCGCTCGAAGCGGCGCGGCGCGCGGCGGCGGACTCGCACCGCTATCCCGACGGCGGAAGCAAGCTGCTACGGGAGAAGCTCGCGGCGCGACACGGCGTGAAACCCGAAGAGGTCTTTGTGGGGTTTGGGTCGAGCGAGATCATCGATCTCGCGGCGCGTTTGCTGCTGAAGGCCGGGCTGAACGGGATCACCTCGGCAGGGACGTTCGCGCTGTACGAGATCGCCATCCGAGCGTCCGGGGCGCAGCTCGTGGAAACGCCCCTGACAAGCTACGCGTACGATCTCGAGGCGATTGCGCAGGCGATCACGGCCGATACGCGAATCATCTACCTCGCCAATCCAAACAACCCAACGGGAACCATGTTTAGCGCGGGCGAGCTCGACAGGCTGCTCGAGAGCGTGCCGGCGAGCGTGCTCGTGGTACTGGACGAAGCATACTGCGACTACGTCGAGCGGCAGGATTATCCGCGCTCGATCGAGCGGATGCGCGAGCGGGAGAATCTTCTCGTGCTGCGATCGTTTTCGAAGGTGCACGGGCTGGCCGGGATGCGAGTCGGCTACGGAATCGGCCCCGCCGGGCTGCTGGCGGAGATGAACAAGCTGCGGACGCCGTTCAATGTGTCGAGTGTGGCGCAGGCCGCGGCGATGGCGGCGCTCGATGACGAGGCGCACGTGCGGCGGTCGGTGGAAACCAATCGCGCGGGACGGGCGCAACTCCGGGTAGGGCTGGCGGAGCTGGGGCTCGTGCCGGTGGCATCGGAAGCGAACTTCGTGATGCTGGATCTGGCTGCCGATGCGGGGGCGTTCAACGATGAGTTGCTGAAGCGCGGCGTGATCGTGCGGCCACTGGGATGGATGGAGCTGCCGACCGCGGTGCGGGTCACCGTGGGAACCAGGGAAGAGAACGAGAAATTCTTGCGGGCCGCGGCGGAGGTGTGGCCTCCGCACAGAGAGGGCGCGGGGAGAAAGGCGCGATGATCGTTCTCACCCCAACGAACCATCCGCTAGGCGAGCGCGATCCCGTCGGGGAAGCCCTGCGCAAATACCGGACGATAGCCGTGGTGGGGCTTTCCTCGAAGCGCTACCGGCCGAGTTACGGCGTGGCGGAATACATGCAGTCGCAGGGATACCGGATCATTCCGGTAAACCCGCACGAGACGGAAGTGCTGGGCGAGCGCTGTTATGCGCGGCTCGAGGATGTGCCGGAACCCATCGGGATCGTGGAAATCTTCCGCCGGAGCGAGGACGTGCCACCGATCGTGGCAAGCGCCATCGGAAGCGGAGCGAAGGCCATCTGGATGCAGGAAGGCATCGTCCACCAAAAGGCGGCCGAACGGGCGCAAAAGGCGGGGATGCTGGTCGTGATGGACGCGTGCATCTTGAAGGAACATCGTAAGAGACGCTAGTAAAAGAAGGCCACAGAGACAAAGAGGACGCAGAGAGGCAAGACACGGGAAACAGGCCGGCGCGAGGCAAGCTCCAGCGTCAATTCAACGGATAGATGAGAATGTCTTGTTTGCCGGGACGCATAACGGCGATGGTGCGGCCGTTGGGCGAAATGTCAAAATCGCGGAAGGTCAGGTCGTGGAGGAAAGGAACAGGAACCTGCTCGCTGACTGCAGGAGGCGCGCCTGAAGAGGCCGAAGGGGGCGCGGCGAGCGGAGGGACGTCAAACCAAACGAGATCTCCCGTCTTCCTTTCGGTCGCGCGCTTGATGAGGATGCGGCGCTCGTCGGATGACCAAGCATAGGCTCCGAAGCCGATGCGGGTGCGCGCGAGATGGCTGGGCGCCGCGAGATCGCGGATCTCCAGAACTTCGTGGTCGAGATAATAGGCAATCTTGGCGCCAGATGGAGAAAGGCTGAGGCCGCCGGCAAAGCTGTCGAGCGTGGCGAGTTCGTCGGCTGTGTCCCTGGTTAGATCGAGGCGCTGGAGACGCGGCGGGCCTTCGAAGCTCCGGTCGCGTTCGACGGCGTAACCGAGATTCCTCTTCGTGTCCCAGGCCGCTCCAACGAAGGTCCTGCCCGAGAAGAGCGAGCTGCCTCGGCCCGCCACGGGACGGATCGACTGAATCGAGAAAAGCAAATTGGGTTTCACCGCTTCGGTGAGATAGACGACGGTGACATCGTCGGAGAGCCAAGCGGCATCCGAGGCGTCCTCGACAATGCCGTCACGCGTGCCGACGCGAATCTCCTTGCCATCCTGATCGAAAAGCAGAGTCATGATGGAGTCGCGGGTGCGGCCTTCCTGGTCGATGACGGAAGTGGTGCTGAGCTCGGCGGCAAGCAGGTGTCCGCTCGGTGACCAACGAAAGCCCGAAACGGTATAACTGAAGGGAGCCAAGCCGCCAAGCTTCTCGCCGTTGATGAGGCGGCGGCGCTTGCCTTCAACGGTGAGAATCCAGATATCGTCGCGCTCAAGCACGTACTGGCGGGTCTTGATCTCATGGCGGACTGCATAAGCCAGGCGGCCGTCGGGTGCGAAGGCCATGGCGGTGCAGTCGTCGTCGATGGACGCGAGGGGCTTGTCCTGGGCGCGAGCGGGAACCGGGGCGAGGGGCGCGCTCATCCACAGAAGGCATGCGGCGACACTCCCGATGAGGAGTGAGCGAAGTGGCGAAGAAACGTGCCGGCACGTCATGAAGCTGATTTTCCTTTCGCGCGGATCTTGCGGATTTCCTCGAGGCGTTGCCGCAGGCGCTGCTCGAAGCCTTGATCGGTCGGACGATAGTAGGCGCGGTCGGCGAGATTTTCGGGCAGACAGGTCATGGCGGTGACTTTGTCCTCGTGGTTGTGCGCGTACTGGTAGCCTTCCCCATAGCCGATGTGACGCATGAGTCCGGACACCGGGTTGCGCAGGTGAAGCGGAACCGGGGCAGCTTCCGTGGAGCGCAAGTCTTCACCCACCTTGCCGTAGGCAACATACAGCGCATTGGATTTTGGCTCGAGCGAAAGATACACGGCAGCTTCCGCAAGGGCCAGGTTGCCCTCCGGCATGCCGATGAAATCGGCGGCTTCTTTGGCGGCCATGGTGACAGCGAGGGCATTGGGGTCGGCGAGGCCGATGTCTTCGCTGGCCATGCGCACCATGCGGCGCGCGAGGTAGAGGGGATCCTCGCCGGACTCGAGCATGCGGGCGAGCCAGTAGAGGGCGGCGTCGGGATCGGAGTTGCGCACGGATTTGTGGAGCGCCGAGATGAGATTGTAGTGCTCTTCGCCGGCTTTGTCGTAGAGAAGGAGCTTGCGCTGGAGAACGTCTTCGACGAGTTCGGTAGTGAGAACGCGGCGGCCGCCGGATTCAGGCGAACCGGGCGGCAGGGCCTTGGCGCCGCGGGTGGCGGCTTCGAGAGTGTTGTAGGCGGCGCGGGCGTCGCCATTGGCGAAGGCGGCGATGCGGAAGAGGACGTCGTCGGAGGCTTCGGCACTTTCTTTGCCGAGGCCGCGCTCGCGGTCCTCGAGGGCGCGGCGTAGCAACGAAACGAGCTGGGGCGCCGAGAGCGGCTCCAGGACGTAAACACGGGTGCGCGAAAGAAGCGGCGCAATCACTTCGAAGGAAGGATTCTCCGTGGTCGCACCAATGAGCGTGATGTGGCCCGCCTCCACGTGAGGCAGAAAGGCATCCTGCTGGGCCTTGTTGAAGCGGTGGACTTCATCCACGAAGACGATCGTACGGCGGCCGGTCCGGGCACCGCGCTCGGCCTCAGCCATGACCGTCTTGATCTCCTTGATTCCGGCCAGGACGGCGCTGAAGGGGATGAACTCCGAGCGGGTCATGCCGGCGATGATGCGGGCAAGAGTGGTCTTGCCACAGCCGGGCGGACCCCAGAAGATCATCGAGCCGAGATTGTCCTGCTCAATTTGAACGCGCAGAGGGCGGCCGGGGCCAAGGAGCTTCTCCTGGCCGATGAATTCGTCAAGCGTGCGGGGGCGCATGCGGTCAGCGAGAGGCTGGCCGGAGCGAGCTCCTTCGGAAGGCACGGGGATGGGGAAGAGACTCATGAACGGCCTCGTCCGGCGGAATGAGGCAAGCGCTGGCGAGCGGCTTCGTAAAAGACGAGGGCCGCGGCGATGGCGGCGTTGAGGGATTCGACGCCGGCGGCGACGGGGATGCGGATGCGGGCGTCGGCGGAGCGCGCGACGTCGTCGGGAAGGCCGGCGCCTTCGTTGCCGATGAGGATGGCGGCGGGCTCGAGCCAATCCACTTGCCAGGGTGATAGAAGAGGAGAGGCGAAAGAAACAGAGGAGCCAGGGGGCGCAGAGGAAGAAGCAAATGCAGCGGATTGAGCGGGAAGATCGCGAGCTGTAGTGGCGAAAATCTTCACGCCGGAGACGCGAAGTTGCGCGAGAAGGACAGGCAGTCCAACACCGTGAAGGATGGGGAGGCGGAGTGAGGCGCCGGCGGAGGCGCGAAGAACTTTGGGTGAAAAGGGATTGGCAGTGCCACTGACGCCGGAAGCGCAAGTGGCAGCACCGGTCGCACCGAAGGCCTCCGCGGTGCGCAGGATGGTGCCAACGTTGCCCGGGTCCTGCACGCCGGCGAGAACGGCGATGAGCAGCGCGACACCGGAAGCCGGCTGGAGAAGATCGTCGAAGGAAGCGACGCGCGGGCGAACGAGCGCGGCGATGCCTTGAGGCGATTCGGTGTCGGCGAGGCCGATGAAGAGGCGGTCGGTGGTGCGAAGGATGCGGAGGCCGGCGCGGCCGGAACTCGCGAGAAGGGAAGCGAGATGGTCGAGATGGCGCTCACCCGAAGCGCTGGCGAGAAGAGCTTCAACCGGGAGATCGGAGCGCAGCGCTTCTTCGACCAGGCGAAGACCTTCCACGCCGATGCAGCCGGACTCGGTGGGGAGGCCGCCACGGAGAGCCACGCGGAAGTCCTTGAGCCAGCGATTGTCGCGGCTCGTGATCGGCGCGCCGGGGGCCGCATTGTCCCTTGCAGGCACAATCTTGCCGGAGTTGGGCATAGCCGGAGGGTAGCAAAGCATCGGCAGAGGGTAAAGAGATGCCGCCTTGCGCGGGAAGCGCAGGCTGTGATAGCGTCCGGGCAGTTGAGGGAGACGCAGGCGCCCGCTTAGGCGGACCGCGTATGGACCTGCGGCTGCGCCGCAAAGTGGATAAGTGCGGCGCTCGATATCCGCGAAAGACCAGTCAAAGGCACCGACACCTTGCCGGCTGAAGTGCTGCGCATCTCGGCGGAATCACCGGACCCGGAGGCCCTGCGCTACGCGGCGGAGTTCATCGCGCGCGGCGGTGTGGTGGCGATTCCCACCGACACACTCTACGGCCTCGCGGCCGATCCATTCAATCTAGCGGCCATCGAAGAAATCTACCGCGTCAAAGGGCGGCAGGATGCGCGCGCGCTGCCGATCCTGGTGTCTTCGGTGGAGCAAGCGATCCTGCTGGCGCGCGAAGTGCCGGTGACCTTTTTGAAGCTGGCGCAAAAGTTTTGGCCCGGAGCGCTGACGCTGGTGCTGGATGCGTCGTACCGGCTGCCGCTCAAAGTGACCGCGAACACGGGCCGCGTGGCGCTGCGCTGGCCGAATTCGAAGGTGGTCTGCGCGCTCATTGAAGAAACCGGAGGACCGATCACCGGAACAAGCGCAAACGTTTCCGGGTGGGCCGGATGTTCGACAGCGAGCGAGGTGATGAAACAACTGGGCAGCAAACTGCCGCTCGTGCTGGACGGCGGCGAGACCGGAGGAGCGCACCCTTCCACGGTGGTGGCGCTCAAGGGCGAAACCTGGGAGATCCTGCGCGAGGGCGCGGTGAGCGCGGCGGCGATTGAGGAAGCAGTGAAATCAGAGGGCGGGTAGGGAAGCCAGGAAGTCGTAGTCGCCAGTGGGGGAGAGACGAAGCGGGCCCCGGCCGCGGCGATGCACGCAGATGGCATCGTTGAACCAAAGATTGACGTAGGGCAAGTCTTCCGCCAGGATTTTCTGCACACGACTGCATAGGGCTTTGCGACGTTCGGGATTGCCTTCCACACGAATCCGGCCGGTCAATTCATCCACCTCGGGATTGCGATAGTGTCCGCGATTGGCGCCCTCGGGCGGAAAACGGCCCGAGGAAAAGACAAACTCGAAGATGTCGGGATCGAGATTGCCGCCGACCCAGCGGAGATAGCAGAGCTGGAAATTTGAGCGGTTGACGTCGGAAAGGAGCGTAGCGAGTTCGAGCGGGTGCAGATCGAGTTCGATGCCGACGCGCCGCCATTGGTCCTGAATCGCCGCGGCGATGAGGCGCGCGGACTCTAGAGTCGAGGTCTTGAGGGTCAACTTGAGGCGCAGTCCGCCGGCGCGGCGGGGAAAACCGGCGGCGTCGAGAAGCCGTTCAGCGCGGGCCGGGTCGTAAGGGTGCTGGCGAACGTTTGGCTCGTAGGCCCAATGATTCGGCGGAAGAATGCCAGAGGCGGGGCGGGCCTGCCCGCGGAGAAGGTAGTTGATGATGGTGTCGCGGTCGGTCGCGTAAGCAAGGGCCTGGCGGACTTCGCGGCGAGCCAGGATCGGGTCCTCGAAATTGACGCCGAGATAATTGTAGTTTGTGCCGGGCCGCTCCGTGACTTCGAGCGCGGGCTGACGGGCGAGAACTCGCACCATGTCCGCGGAGAGCGAGCTCATCTCGAGGTCGGCGCTGCCTTTGCGGAGCTCCAGGGCGCGGACGATGTCGTCGGGAACGATGCGGAAACGGACCCGAGCGAGCGCGGGAGCGCCGCGGAAATAATCCGGGTTGCGTTCCAAGACGAGGTCCTCTTCCTGGCGGACGCTTACGAAGCGGAATGGGCCGGTGCCGATGGGGTGGGCAGCGAAATCAGCGCCGGAGCCGCACGGCACGATACCGATCGCGGGGCGGGAGAGATTCCACAGAAGAGAGGCGTCGGGCTCCCGGAGGTGGAAGATGACGGTCGCTTCGTCGGGCGCCTCGACGGAGGCGACCAGGCGAAAGGAACTGCGCTTGGTGGTGGTGACCGCGCCCGAGAGGATGGAGTCAAAAGTGAATTTTACGTCGGCGGAGGTGAGCGGGCGGCCGTCGTGAAATCTGACGCCGGGACGGAGATGAAAGACGTACGTGAGCGGATCGGGCGTGTCCCAGCGCTCGGCGAGGTCGCCGCGAATGGTGAGTTGCTCGTCGCGTTCGACCAGGCTACTGAAGAGCAGGCCGTCGATGCGCTCGGATTGGGCGTCGGCGGCGATGCGCGGGTCGAGATTGGCAGGGGAGGATTCGATGAGGAAAACGAGAGTGGAATGATCGCCGGAAGAAACTCCGTGGCAGGAGATGAGGAAGAAGGACAGCAGTAGAAAAAAAAGGGAATGAAACAGCAATAAGGCGCCTTGGCACGGGGGCGGGTGGGCATGGCCCCTTTTGCGACGCTTAGCGTGGCGGGGCATAGCAGATCTTGCCGAGAATGGCGGGGCGAGCGGCGCCGGTGGCGGAAGGAAGATTCGCTGGGCGGCGATGAAACGTCTCGTAAGCAAGGATGGCGAAGGCCAAGGCTTCCTTGGCGTCTTCGGATATGCCCAGCCGGGACGAAGGCAAAACTTCGATGCCCGGCAGCGCTGCCGAAAGCTGGGCGAGAATGAGCGGATTGTGCGCGCCGCCGCCGGAGACGATGAGCTGCTGAATTCTCGTCTTGCGCAGGACGAAACGGTTCAGCGCGTCCACGACGGAAAGCGCGGTGAAGAGTGTGGCGGCGCGGATGAGATCGGCCGGGCGCGCTTTGTATTTGCGGCCGAGGCGGAGGAGTCGAGCGACGTAGGGCGCGCCATAGCGTTCGCGGCCGGTGCTCTTGGGAGGTTTCTCGAAGAGATAGGGGTCGCGGAGAAGGGCATCGAGAAGGGCAGGGAGGCTGCGGCCGCGCCGAGCGAGCCGGGCATCGCGGTCGTAACGCTGGCGGCCACGAGTTAACCGCTGCACGAGCGCGTCAATCACCATATTGCCGGGGCCGGTATCGAAAGCGATTACCTCGGCAGGCCGCGCGGCGGCGGGGATGACGGTCACGTTGGCGATGCCGCCGAGGTTGAGCGAGACCCGGCCAAGCTTGGGATGACGGTAGAGAAGATAGTCGACATAGGGAACCAGCGGGGCAGCTTGCCCGCCGAGGGCGAGATCGGCAGGGCGGAAGTCGCCGACGGTTGTGATACCGGTGCGCGCGGCAATCACGGCGGGGTCGCCGATTTGAAGGGTGGAAGCGGTGGGGATGCCAAACAAAAGTGATGGCACGGGTTGATGGTAAACCGTCTGTCCGTGGGAACCGATGAGGCTGATTCTGCGTGGCGAGACGCGGAAGCGTTTGCAGGCAGCGAGAGCGGCGCGGGCAAAGGCTTCGCCAAGGCGAGCGTTGAGCTGGCTGAGTTCGCGCGCCGAAGAGGAAGCTCCTTCGGCGATGCGGAGAACGGCGTCGCGAAGATCGCGGGGCCAGGGAAACGAAGTATGTTGGAGAAGCCTCGCACGGAGATGGGGCGGCGCGCCGGAAATGCGCGCGAGGGCCACGTCAATGGCGTCGGCGGAGGTGCCGGACATGAGACCGAGAACGAGCATGGGTCGCGTCATGATTGTGTCATGAGAGTTGCTTCTTCAGCTCGGCGAGAAGATTGAGCGCTTCGAGCGGCTTGAGATTGTCAAGGTCGGCCCCGCGCAGGGCGTCGATGACGGCGCGGTCGAGCGGCGTGAAGAGGACTTGCTGCTCGCCGTTGGCCAAGGAGGCGCTTGCGCCCGGAGAGAGGGTCTCGGTGAGCTGGTGCTCGCTCTGCTCGTGCTTGCGGAGGACTTCGCGAGCGCGCTCGATGACGCTGCGGGGCAACCCAGCGAGGCGCGCGACTTCGATGCCGTAGCTCTTGTCGGCGGCCCCGGGTTCGACGTGGCGCAGGAAGACAATTTCGGTGGGGGTCTCGCGAACGGAGACGTGGATGTTCTTTACGCCGGGAAGAAGGTCGGCGAGTTCGGTGAGCTCATGGTAGTGGGTGGCGAAGAGGGTGCGGGCGCGCGTGTGCTTCTGGAGATGCTCGACGACGGCCCAGGCGATGGACAAGCCGTCGAACGTGGCGGTGCCGCGGCCGACTTCATCGAGAAGCACGAGGCTCAAGGGCGTGGCGGACGTGAGGATCACGGCGACTTCGCTCATCTCGACCAAAAAGGTGGAGCGGCCGCGGGCGAGATTGTCGGAGGCCCCAATGCGCGTGAAGATGCGGTCGGTGATGGGAAGTCTGGCCTGGCGCGCGGGAACGAACGAGCCCATCTGCGCCATCAGGACGATCAGGGCGGCCTGGCGGAGATAAGTGGACTTGCCACCCATGTTGGGCCCGGTCACCAAGAGTATCTGCTGCGAAGCGGGATCGAAGCACAGATCGTTGGGGATAAAGCGCTCGGCGCGCTGGCCGAGAAGTAGCTCGATGACCGGATGGCGGCCTGCAACGATCAGGAGTTCGCCGAGGTCATTGAATTCGGGGCGGACGTAATCGCGAGCGGCGGCCAGGTGCGCGAGATTGGCGAGAACATCGAGCTGGGCAATGGCCGCGGCGGTGTGGCGCAGGCGGTGAGCCTCGGCGGCAACAGCGGCGCGGACTTCGAAGAAGAGGCGCCGCTCGATTTCGAGGATGCGCTCGTCGGCGGCGAGGATTTTACGTTCGTACTCCTTGAGCTCGGGCGCGGTGAAACGCTCGGCGTTGACCAGCGTTTGCTTGCGCTCGAAATCGGCGGGGACAAGATGCAGGTTGGGCTTGGAAATCTCGATGTAGTAGCCGAAGACCTGATTGAAACGGATCTTGAGCGAGGCTATGCCGGTGCGGCGGCGCTCGCGCTCTTCCATGGCCGCGATGATCTGCTTGCTGTGCTGGCTCAGGTCGCGGAACTCGTCGAGCTCGGCGTGGAAGCCGCGGCGGATGACGCCGGGGTCGGAAAGCTGGGCGGGCGGATCATCGGCGATGGCGCGCTCGAGGCGTTCGCGAACGTCGGCGAGGTCGTCAAGGGCGGAATGAAGCTCGGCGAGACGGGCGCTGGCGCCGGTTTCAGAGGGGCTGAGAAACTGCCGCAGGAGCGGAACGCGTGAGAGGGACTGGCGAAGGGCGACCAGCTCGCGCGGGGTGGCAATCCCCAGCGTGATCCGGCTGGTGAGCCGCTCGAGATCGAGGATGCCCTGGAGAGTCTTGCGCAGCTCTTCGCGCAGGACGGTGTGGGATTTCAGGCGCGAAACCGCGTCGAGGCGGGCCTGGATCTCTTCCGCTGTAATTTCGGGTCGAAGCATCCAGGCGCGGAGCAGGCGCGCGCCCATGCCCGTGACCGTCTCATCGAGCGCGGCGAGAAGCGTCGTGGGAGAGCCGCGGAGAGAATCGTCGGCAAAGAGAGGGGAGACAAGCTCAAGGTTACGAATGGAGACGGGATCCAGGACGAGCGAGTCGTGTTGCTCGTAGTAACGGATGCGGTCGAGATGGTGGAGCGCTTGCCGAGCAGCGGCGTCGTCACTCTTGGCGGAAGTTTCGCGAAGGTAATGGATAATAGCGGCGCCCGCTGCAATCGCCTGCGGATGGCCTTCGAGGCCGAAACCGGTGAGCTCCGCGACGGAGAACTGCTCGCGGAGGATCCGCTCCGCGTAGTCGTGCTGAAAGACCCAGTCGTCCAGCCGGGTCTCGACGCAGCCAAATCCGCCGGGACCGCCCAGGCCGCCGGCATCGGCCGGGGCAGAGGCGGTGAAGAGATCTTTCTGGCGGGGCAAGAGGATTTCCCGTGGACGGAGGAGCTGCAACTCGTCGCGCAGGGCTTCCAAAGCTTGCGGGCCGGAGAACTCAGTGGCTTGGAATTCGCCGGTGGAGATATCTGCCGAGGCGAGTCCGATGGGAGAGCCGGAGGGGTGGATGGCCAGAGAGGCGAGGAAGTTGTTCTCCTTGATGTCCAGGAGATTGATGTCGGTGGCGGTGCCGGGAGTGATCACGCGGACGACTTCGCGGCGAACGAGTTTCTTGCCCGGTCCGGGCAGCTCCATCTGATCGCAGATGGCCACCTTAAAGCCGGCGCGGATGAGACGGGCGATGTAATTGTCGGCGGCGTGGAAAGGGACGCCGCACATCGGGATGGGCTGTCCGCGCTCGCGATTGCGCGAAGTCAGGGTGATCTGCAATTCGCGCGAGGCGACGTGCGCATCCTCGTAGAAGAGCTCGTAAAAATCGCCGAGGCGGAACAGGAGCAGGGCTTGCGGATAGCGCGACTTGATCGCGTGATACTGCCGCATCAGAGGTGTGGCCGGTTCGATCATGCGTGGAGCCCGGTCGATGCCTTCGTCGACGATACCCAGTTGCCACAGAATGGACGAAGAGTCAAAGGCGAATCCGCGTGGGCTATACTAACGAAAGTTGCCGCGGCGAGCCAGAAGCGTCGAAGGAAGCGCCCGAGACCGAGGAAACATGGCCGAAGAGACGGAAATCAAGTGCAGGATTGAAGACGCCGGAGCGTTCCGCAAGGCGCTCAAGCGGATCGGCGCGAGAACGGTGACGCGCGCGGCGGGCGGGAAGGCGGTCAGAGCGAGGGGAGCGGCGCGGGTGCATGAAATGAACGATCTCTTCGATACGCCGCAAGGAGGCTTCGCGAAACATGGACAGTTGGTGCGCGTGAGGGTGGAGAACGCGGAAAAGGGAAGGGGGAAAGGCGCGGGGCGGGAGCGCGTCGTGCTGACCTACAAAGGGCCGGCGATGCCGCAGGGCGCCGAAGAGGGTGACGCAAGGAAACGGCTGGTACCTGCGGGGCGGCACAAGGTAAGGGAGGAGATCGAGGTGGAAGTTGCGAATGCGTGGCTAGTGACACAGATCCTGGAGGGTATGGGCCTGCGTCGGTGGTTTCGCTACGAGAAGTACAGGACGACGTACCGGCTGCCGGGTAGCCAAAGGTGGGCGAAGGGCCTGCTCATCGAACTGGACGAGACGCCTGCGGGCAACTACGTCGAGCTGGAAGGCCCGGCAGAAGCAATTGACCGAGCCGCCGCCATGCTGGGATTCAAACCTCAGGAATACATCACCAAGAGTTATCTCCAGCTCTATCTCGAGGACTGCCGACGGCGCGGGATCGCGCCCGGGAATATGCTATTTGAGTCAAAAAGCTAAAAAAGTTTGCCGAATTGCCACTCTTTCCTTGACAAGGAATTGCACTGCCATTACTACATAGAATCGAGGCGTAATTCGCTCCATGGGTGAGTTGAAGGATCACGACCCCGGCCCCAGTCGCCGGCGAAACCCGCAGGGTACAGTGCAGGCGGACCGGCAAACGAGAAATGCGGCGGCTGGGCGGGCCCTTCGAGCACAAATCGGGGGGCATGGAGTGGATTCTCCAGGCTAGAGGTAACTCCAGGTTTGTTAAGAGTTTACCCGCGGCCGGCACCTCTCCGGCTCGCGGGTTCTTTTTTTGACTGAAAGACGGCTGGCCTTCACCCATGAGCTGTGGGTCCTATGGCCGTGGGAGGGAAGGGAGAATAGTTGTGCTTCACGCGACGGAACTGATGGGCGCGGAGACCTACGACGTGCAGGGGAACTTCGTCGGGCGGGTCCGCGAAATCTTCATCGAACCCGCTGTGCAGCCGAATCGCGTAGCGCATTACCTGCTGTCGCGGGGACGGTTCCAGCCCCTGGTGGCGAGCCACGATCAAGTCGCCTCCCTGGCGCCGGGCACGATGCGTTTGAATTGCAACGAGCGGGCTCTGGACCTCTACGAACCCAACGAAGCCTGGCTGGCAGTGCGCAAGGACCTGCTCGACCAGCAGATTATCGACACCAGCGGCCGAAAAGTCGTACGCGTGAATGACGTGGACCTCACGGAACAGCGGACAAACGGGAACGTGGAGCTACGGGTGACGCATGTGGACGTGGGACTGGCCGGCGCGGTGCGGCGGTTGCTGCAGGGAGTAGCCTCGCCGGGACTGATCCGGAGAATACAGGGCAAGCTGCCGCCGCGGGTGATTCGGTGGGAGTTCGTCAACCTGATCGAGCAGGACCCCTTGCGACGGGTCAAGCTGCGCATCACCCATGAAAAGCTCGAAGACCTGCACCCGGCGGACCTCGCGGACATCATGGAAGATATCTCCGCAACTGAGCGGCAATCGATCATTGCCTCGCTGGAGGAGGAGACCGCCGCTGAAGTGCTGGCAGAACTGGACAAGCGGCTGACCACACAAATCGTGGAGAAGCTCGATCCGGAGAAGGCGGCCGACATTCTGGAGGAAATGGCCCCGGACGCGGCCGCCGATTTATTGGGAGATCTGCCGAGCAAGACGTCCGAGGGGCTCCTCGAAGAAATGCCGGGGCGTGAAGCGGACGAAATGCGCGAACTGCTGCAATTCGATCCTTCCACGGCAGGCGGGATGATGAACTCGGATTTCGTCTCCGTTGGGGAAGGGTCCACGCGCGAGGACGTGCTCGGCTGGATGCGCGAGCAGGATCTAAAGGTGGATCAGTTGGACACGATCGTGCTCCTGAACGGCGGGGGTGAGTTCTCCGGGGTGGCGCCCATCGGGCGGCTGCTGCTGGCGGCGCCGGAGCAGGTGATGTCCGAATTGAAGCTGGAACCGTTGCTGAGCGTGAAGCCGGATGCGGATGATAAGGAGGTCTTCGAGCTGTTCGACAAGTACAACCTGCGGATGCTCACAGTGGTGGACGAAATGAATCGCCCGGCAGGAACCATCACGGTGGACGACGTGGTCTCGCGGCTGATGAAGAAGTAGAGAAAGCGGCAAGGTCAAAGGATGAATTGGGAAGCCATCTCGTCGAAGGTGGAAGGCTGGCGCACGCGCGGCGCGGACTTCCAGAGGCGCGGACGGAACATGCGCCGGCGCCTCGCTCTGTTCCTTGCGGTGGTCGGGCCGGGCCTGATCGTCTCGAACGTGGACAATGATGCAGGCGGGATCTCGACGTACTCGCAGGCGGGGGCCCAGTACGGATACATGCTGTTGTGGTCGCTGATCCCGATGACCATCGCCCTGTACGTGACCGAAGAGATGTGCGCGCGCATGGGGGTGATGACGGGGAAGGGGTTATCCGATCTGATCCGCGAGGAGTTCGGATTCCGGCCCACGTTCTTCGTGATGTTCACCGGGTTTTTCGTTGATCTGTTCAACGTAGTGGCGGAGTTTGCAGGCGTGGCCGCGGCGATGGCGATCTTCGGTGTGAGCAAGTATGTCTCCGTACCGGTTGCTGCGATTGTCGTCTGGGTGCTGGTGCTTCGAGGAACCTACCGGCAAGTGGAGAAGATCTTTCTGGTAGCTTGCGGTTTCTATCTCGCGTATCTGTTCTCCGCAGTCTTGGCCAAGCCTGATTGGCTTCTTGCGGCGCGCCACGTCGTGATTCCTCATTTTAGCTTTCAGTCCGGCTACCTGCTCATGCTGACGGCGCTGGTGGGAACCACGATTGCTCCGTGGCAATTCTTTTATCTCCAGGCGAGCATCGTAGAAAAGCGCGTGGGACCAAGACAGTACCCGCAAGCACGGGCCGACGTGCTGGTGGGCAGTATCAGTTGCATGGTGATCGTGTTCTTTATCATTGTGGCCACCGCCGCAACACTCTATGTCTCCGGAATGCGAAACATCACGGATGCCGCCGAGGCCGCCAAGGCCCTCGTGCCATTGGCAGGCCGCTGGGCGGGTCTGCTGTTCGCGTTTGGATTGCTGAACGCATCCTTGTTTGCCGCAAGCATTCTGCCGCTTTCTACTGCCCACGTGATTTGCGAAGGCATGGGGTTCGAAGCGGGGATCGACCGCAAATTCAAAGAAGCGCCGATCTTCTACTGGCTTTATACGGTGTTGATTGTCGTCGGAGCAGGAATCATCCTCATACCCAGAGCCCCCTTGTGGAAAATATTGATTCTGTCGCAGGTTGGGAACGGCATCTGGCTGCCCGTCGTCGTAATCTTCATTCTGTTGCTGGTGAACCGACGAGACCTAATGGGCGAGCACGTGAACACGCTGACTTTCAACGTCATTGCCTGGGTCACGGCAATCGCCATGATCGCTCTCACGCTGGTCTTGACTTACACGGCCATCTTCCAGAGCAGCGCAGCCGGCGGGCCCGCACCGATGTAATACGGCGCACCAGAGCGTTGCGCACCCTGCGGGGGTGTGTTAACTTTGCGTCGTAAAGAAGGAAGTCAGGATTCACGTGCCGCACATGGCGCATCCCGCACAAGTGGAAGTGAAGGCGACGGCTCCGCTGGGGGCCGTGACGGCGGAAGAAGCACGCCTGCTCAAGCAGCTCGACCGGAAACGGCTGCCACATCATATCGCTGTGATCATGGACGGGAACGGGCGCTGGGCAAGGCGCCGGCATTTGCCGCGCGTGGCCGGGCACCGGGCCGGTGCGAAGTCGGCGCGAACGATCATCGAGACCTGCGCACGGCTGAAAATTCCGGCGTTGACGCTTTATGCGTTTTCCATGGAGAACTGGCGGCGGCCCAAGACAGAAGTCGACTTCCTGATGCGGCTGCTGCGGGAATATCTCCGGCAGGAACTACCGGGCATCCATGAGAACAATATCCGCATGGTTGTGATTGGGCGGCCGGAGGAACTGCCGGCAGAGGTGCAGCACGACATCGAAGAAGCGATGCGGTTGACCGCGGGGAATACGGGAATGACGCTGGCTGTAGCGCTGAATTATGGCGGCCGCGCCGAGATTGTGGATGCGGTGAACAGAATCATGACAGAGAGGCAATCCAACGGCACGGGCGCGAAGCCGGTGGACGAACAGACGATCTCGCGGCACTTGTACACGGCGGGGCTGCCCGATCCGGACCTGATGATTCGCACGAGCGGCGAGATGCGCGTGAGCAATTTTCTGCTTTGGCAGATCGCCTATGCTGAGATCCACGTAACGGAGACACTGTGGCCGGATTTCGACCGGGCGTGCCTCCTGGAGGCCCTGGTGGACTTCCAGAAACGCGAACGGCGGTACGGCGGACTGGGCGAGACAGAGACGGAAGTTCCGCCGGTGGCGAACGCCGCAGGCGAGTGAGCTTCCGGTCGAACCGCCGTTATTCCCCCCTATCGCGAGAACATGATAAGGTGCACGGGCTGTCCGATGGGCGTGCGCGCTAGGGGCGCTGCCCGAATCGTGTGACTCGACAATGCTGAAGCGGATTGCGACCTCTGTTGTGCTGATCCCGCTGGTCGTGGCGCTGGTCCTGTGGGGTGCGACGTGGGGGGTGACGCTAGCCGTTGGGGCCCTGACGCTCCTGGCACTGCTGGAATATTTCGCGCTGGGGGCGGAGATCGGACATCGCGTTTACCGGTTCTGGACCGGAGCGTGCGCGCTGGGGCTGGTTTACACGCAATGGCTCTGGGCGGAGATGAGGACGATTCCTCTGGGAGGGGGAGTCACGCTGCACGGAGGGCCGTGGTCTGCAGCCCTCAGCCGGCCTCCGGCGTTACATGACATTTTCCTTCTGTTTGTCATCGGCATATCCGTGCTGGGCGTATTGACGCGAAGGCCCCTCGTGGAGGCGTTGCCCGCGGCGGGGATCAGTACATCGGGCCTGCTGTTGGTGGCCTTGCCGCTGAGCTTTGCCATTCGGATCCACGGGGAAGGACAGTTTGGGCCGAGGCTGCTGTTGTTTGTCCTTGTGGTGATTTGGGTGGGCGACACCTTGGCGTACTTTGTTGGAAGAAGTATCGGTCGAACGAAGCTCGCGCCTCGTTTGAGCCCGAAGAAGACATGGGAAGGGACCGGGGCGAGCCTGATCGGATCGCTCCTCGTGGGTTTCGTGTTCGCCCGGTGGATCCCGGTGCCGACGGGCCACCTACTGGGAATGGCCGTAGCCGCAAACATAGCGGGGCAATTGGGTGATGCCGCTGAGTCAGCCTACAAGCGGAGTGCCGGGGTGAAAGATTCGGGCAGCCTGCTGCCCGGCCACGGCGGCATTCTGGACCGGATTGACGGGCTGATACTCGCCATTCCAATTGTCTGGTATTACTGGCATCTGGTGCTTGCGCCTTTCGACTGAAGCTAACCAAAGAAGTACCCTCCTGGCCGTCTCCACATTGAGGCAGCGCCATCAGCGCGGGTCCTGAAGCGACGGAGCGGCGAGGTCCGAGGAAAGGTCCGCTGTTTATAGAAAGTGATTGCCCGGTCGAGGATTCTCCCGAGAACAGGCAGCGGGTCTGTACAATCAGCATGACAGGAAATGGGCGCGACGGCCGTACCCTTCGCTGAGGGCGAGCCGCCGGGCGACGGAGGCTTTCATGGCGAACCCCACGCGAGGCGCGTTTGATCTCGACCCACAGATGCCGGTGTCATCAGTTCTTCGGGTGTTGCGGTTGCGGCTAGCCGCGATTGTCATCGCGGTCATTGTGCTCATCGTCTTGCTGGCTTCGACCACGTCGGTGCCAACGGGGCACGTGGGCGTGCTCACGATCTTTGGCCGAGTGACCGGCGAGGTGCTGCCCGAGGGGATTCACCTGATTAATCCCCTGAAGTCGGTGGAGAAACTTTCGATCCAGACGCAGTCGGAAAAAGAAAGCGCGAGCGTGCCCTCGAACGAAGGCCTAATCATCGCGCTGGACACTTCGTTGCTGTTTCGCCTGGATCGGGACAAGGCTGCGTACGTGTATCAATCTGTCGGGTCGGATTATGCGGAGAAAGTGGTTGAGCCGACCCTGCGTGCCGCGATTCGCGCGGCGACCTCGGCGCACACGGCGAACGCGCTCTATACGAATGCTCGTGAGCTGGTGCAGCAGCAGATTCAGGACGAGCTGAAGGCGCAGCTTGCGCCACGCGGCGTCATCGTGGAGAACGTGTTGCTCCGCGACGTGCAGTTGCCGGCAATGCTGAAGGGCTCCATCGAGGCCAAGCAGCAGGCGGAACAGGACGCGCTGCGGATGAGCTTCATTCTGCAGAAGGAGAAGCAGGAAGCGGAACGGAAGCGCATCGAGGCGCAGGGCATCGCGGATTTTCAGAAGATCGTCGCGCAGGGAATTAGCCCGCAATTGCTCGAGTGGAAGGGAATCGAGGCGACCGAAAAGCTGGCGGTGAGCCCGAATTCCAAAATAGTGATTATCGGAAATTCGAAGAATGGGCTGCCACTGGTGCTCGAGCCGAGGTAGTGGCCGTCTTGGCCGAGCGCAGAGACAAACGCCCGTAAGAGAATCCAAGGGCTGTGGACGCGCGCCACTCGGATCGAGCGGCACGCTGGACCGGGTTTGCAGGGCGATACGGGCAGCGCTTGCCGTCTGGTAGTATTGGGGAGTATCAGCGAGAGACTGCGATCGACGCTGACCATGGAAGTTCCCGCATAGAGACACAAACTTGAAGCGCATAGCCATTCTCGGGTCGACCGGATCCATCGGGCGGCAGTGCCTGAACGTCGTAGAGACGTTGCCGGAGCGGCTGGGCATGGTGGCGCTGGCCGCGGGGAATAACGTCGAGGAGATCGCGGGACAGGTCGAGCGGCATCATCCACAGGTGGTCTCCGTGGCGGATGCGGCGCGGGCGGACGAGCTTGCCCGGCGGTTGCGCGAGCGCGGCACAACGCCCCTGCCGGAGATTCACTGGGGCCGCGAGGGAATGCTGGCCGTGGGGACACATGCCGAAGCGGAGATCGTGGTTTCGGCAGCGGTGGGCGTTGTGGGACTTGAAGCAACCTACGCGGCGATCGAGAAGGGCAAGCGGGTGGCGCTGTCGAATAAAGAAGTCCTGGTCGCAGCGGGTGAACTCGTGATGGCCGCGGCGGAACGGGCAGGAACCGAGTTGCTGCCCGTGGACAGCGAGCACAATGCGATCCACCAGTGCCTGCGAGGCGGAGAGCGGAGCGAGGTCAAGCGGTTGATCCTAACGGCGTCGGGCGGGCCGTTCCGGAAGACGCCGCTCAGAGATTTGGCCAGCGCGACGCCGGAGCAGGCGCTGGCGCATCCGAACTGGCGCATGGGCCAGCGAATTACGGTGGACTCGGCGACACTCGTGAACAAAGGATTTGAAGTGATCGAGGCGCGGTGGCTCTTTGGGGTGACGCCCGAGCAGATTGAAGTGGCGATTCATCCACAGTCCACGATCCACTCGATGGTGGAGTTCGTGGATGGTTCAATCCTGGCACAATTGGGAGCAACGGATATGCGCCTTCCCATCCAATATGCGCTAACCTATCCAGAGCGAGTGACATCCAACCAGTGTGTATTGGACTGGTCGCGGTTGCGCCGGCTGGACTTTGAGAAAGTGTCGACGCGGCGCTTTCCGTGCTTGAAACTGGCGCGGCAGGCATTGAAGAAGGGCGGGGCGCTCCCGTGCGCGTTCAACGCGGCGGATGAAGTAGCGGTCGCGGCGTTTCTGGAAAGGCGGCTGCCATTCAACGCGATTGCCGTTGTGATCGAGCGGGTGCTCGAGCGCACGCCGCGGATGCAATTCACGAACATTGCCGACGTGCTCGCGGCGGACGATGAAGCGCGAAGAATTGCGCGGGAAGAGATCGAGCGGCACGCAGGGAAGGTAGCAGCAGCAGACTAGCGGGGTCGGGCCAGCGGCAGGGAAGGGATGCGAGAAACATGAGTCTAATCTTGGGAGTGGTGCTCGTCCTCGGGGTGATGATCCTCGTGCACGAGGCGGGACATTTTGTGGTGGCGCGGCTATGCGGCGTGCGCGTGGATGTTTTTTCGATTGGATTCGGGCCGCGGCTGTTCGGCTGGAAGCGGGGCGCGACCGATTACCGTGTGAGCGCGGTGCCGCTCGGTGGGTACGTGCGCATGGCCGGCCAGGATCTGTCCGATGTGGATCGCGGCAAGACCGCGGCTCCCTCCGGCAAACCCGACGAGCTTTTGAGCAAGACCCGATGGCAGAGGGCCATCATTGCCTTCGCGGGTCCGGCGGTGAACCTGATCCTGCCGGTGGTGCTGCTGACTGCGTTTTTCATTGTCAAGGGCCAACCCTATCCCGCGTATCTGGACAAGCCGGTCCAGGTGTTGTGGCCCGCGACCGGAAGTCCGCTGCAAGCCGGCGACCGCGTGGTGGCGATCAACGGTGTGAACGATCCGACGTGGGAGAAGGCAGAGGCTGCAGCCAGTACAGCAGGACCGGGAGACACCTGGCACCTCACCGTGGAAAACCAAGGCGCAAGACGCTCCGTGGATGTGCCGGTGAAGGATGCCGCGCAGGCGATGCGTGTGTTCGGATACCCGCCGATCCCCCCAACCATTGACGAGGTCGTTGCCGGGATGCCGGCGTATCGGGCCGGGTTGCAGCCAGGTGACGAGATCGTGGCGTTGAATGGCCAGCGGATCGGAACTTGGCCGCAGTTTGTGGACCTGGTGAAGGCATCGGGCGGGAAGCCTCTACAAGTAAGGGTGCGGAGGAAGGACCAGGAGACGGATGTCCAATTGACTCCGCAGCAGATGGCCGATGATCGGGGCGAGACAGTATGGATGGTGGGTATCCAGCGGCGGTTGCAGATGGACTACCGCTCGGTGGGCGCCGGGCAGGCAATACAGTTTGCGGTCTTGGACACCGCCGCCGGGATCGATCAAGTCGTGAACATAGTGGGGAGGCTATTTACGGGGCGCGTTTCGGTCAGGCAGCTCCAAGGCGTCGTGGGCATCGCGAGGGAATCAGGCCAAGCGGTGCGGCAAGGCCCGTCCTCGGTGATAAACCTGATGGCGCTAATTAGCGTGAACCTGGGCATCCTGAACCTGCTGCCTATTCCGATTCTGGACGGCGGTCACATCCTGCTCTTGGCCATTGAAGGAGCGATGCGGCGCGATTTGAGCCTGGCGTTCAAGGAGCGGTTTGTACAGGTCGGCTTCGTGTTCCTCTTGGTACTGTTCGGAATCGTCATGTACAATGACGTGGTGCGGATACTGCCGGTGCGCTGAGTGGCGACCGGCCCGCGCAGGGTTCTTCCTCACATGACTGTTACGCCTGCACACCGCGTTTCCTCGGGCGAGCGAATCAATACTCCGGAAACAAGCGGGAGCCTGCGCAAGGCCCTCGAAAGGAAGCGAATTCGCCTGACGCGGCAACGGCGGGTGATCCTCGAGGTCATGGACTCGGCCGAGCGCCATCTGGACGCCGGAGAAATCCTGGCGCGGGCGCAGAAGCTCGATTCGCGGGTGCACCGTGTAACGATCTACCGCACCATCGACCTGCTGAAGAAGCACGGGCTGATCGACGAGCTGGATCTGCTGCACCTGCGCGGCGATCAGCATTACTATGAGAGCCACGGGCCGCGCGACCACATCCACGTAGCTTGCCTGGGCTGCGGGAAAGTCCGCGAATTCGAGAGCCGCTTATACGAGCAGTTGAAAGCGCAGATCGAGCGCGATTGCGCGATGAAAGTCACCATGGCGCGCACGGAAGTGGGCGGCTACTGCGACGAGTGCCGCGCGAAGCTCTCGAACTGATTCCCTTAAGATAAATGCATCGCTGATCCCGAGCTGTCACCAAAGACGGTTCGGCGTGAGTCGCGCGGTGATGTCCATGGCGCGCCGGTAGTATTCCTTGTGATGGAGCTCGGACGCGGCATCCTCATCCACAACGAAAGTCACGTCAGGGTGGAGCTGGAGAGCGGACGAAGTGACCGCAGCGGTGACGGGGCCCTCGATGGCCTTGACCACCGATCTTGCCTTGGCTGATCCGGAAGCCAGAATGAGGACGCGCCGAGCTTCCATGATCGTCCCGATGCCCATGGTGATGGCGCACTGCGGCATTTCCTCGTCCGGGGAGAAGAATCGCCGGTTGTCTTCGAGCGTTTCCTTACTAAGAGTTTTCAGCCGGGTCCGCGATCCCAGGCTGGAGGAAGGCTCGTTGAACCCGACGTGGCCATCCCTTCCGACCCCAAGAATCTGCAGGTCGATTCCGCCCGCGCGGCGGATTGATTCTTCGTAGGAAGCGCAATAAGCCTCAAAATCTCCGCGCTTGGTTCCTTCCGGGATGTGGATGTTGGCCGCCGGAATATTGACGTGATCGAAGAAACGATGGCGCATGAAATAGTGGAAGCTCTGGGGATGATCGTCGTTCAGGCCGACGTACTCGTCGAGATTGAAAGTCGCGACCCGCGAGAAATCCAGGCCCTGCTCCCGGTGCATCCGGGCAAGCTCCCGGTACAAACCCAGCATGGTGGCTCCCGTGGCCAAGCCTAGAACCACGGCGGGCCGGCTGCGCACGGCGTGGGCCACGATCCGCGCTGCTTCCCGGCTCACGTCTTCGTAGTCTTGTTCGAGTACGACGAGCATCGTCTACCTTCCCCAGTATTGAATAGCACGGCGGAAGATATGGTCGCTCACTCTCAAAAGAGCTTCCCGTCAGCCCGGCTCCGCACGAGCCCAGGCAAGGCACATCTTCTACACCCTTATCACCGGCTTTCAAATGAAAAATCGGTGGCGAGAAATAGTCAAGGACGATTCAGGCGCGCGTGGGCTTGGTCCTACGAAGGCGGTTGAAGAAGCGCTCCGCGCTAGCGATGTCGCGAGCAATCTGAGCTCGTAACTCGGCGGGGCCCGGGAACTTCTTTTCGCCGCGCAGACGCTTCAAGAAGCGGACTTCCATCCTGCCGCGCGTAAGTTTCTCGGAAAAGCCAAGAAGGTGCGACTCGAAGGACAGCGACGAACCGCTGAAGGTAGGGCGGCGGCCCACATTGGTAACGGAGGGCCGGGTCTCGCCAGCGACGACCGACTCAGTAACGTAAACAGCGCGGGCGGGGAGAAGCTCCTGCTCCGGAGAGAGGTTGAGCGTGGGGAAGACGAGTTTGCTTCCGGTGCCTGTTCCGGCGTGGATTTCGCCGGTGAGAACGAACGGGCGGCCGAGGAGACGCGCGGCGCGGCCGACGTCGCCCTGGGCGACGGCGCGGCGGACGGCCGTGCTCGACACAATTTGACCGCCGGTGCGCACCGGAGAAACGATTTCCACACCGAAGCCCTGCTGAGTTCCGAGCCGGCGCAGCAGCGTGACGTCGCCGGCATGGTCACATCCGAAACAGAAGTTCTCCCCCACGAGAATGGCGCGCAATTGGAGCCGGGCGACGAGCATGTCTCGAACGAAGTCATCGGCGGCGATCTGCGCCAGGGCACGATCGAAGCGCAGGATGACAGCCGCATCAAGACCGAGGGCACGGAACCATTCGACGCGCTGCTCGTTCGTGGAGATGCGCGGCGGAGCGGATTCGGGACGAAGAACTTTGAGCGGAGACGGATCGAAGGTGAGGGCGGTGGAGACGGCACCCAGCAATTTCGCGCGCTCGACAACGCTGCGGAGGATGGCCTGGTGGCCTAGATGCATCCCATCGAAATTGCCGATGGTCAGGACGCTCCCGCGGCCCGAAGCGGCGAAGAGCGCGGCCCACTCCTCAGTTGAATGAAAGAGAGCGAGAGTCACGAGGAACGCACCTCAAAAGAGAGTCCGTCGTAGGCGAGATGGACGTGCGCATAACCCATGCGGCGCAGCCGCTCATTGGTCTCTTCGTGCGGCAGCTCGTGAGCGATGTGCGTAAACCAGGCGCGGCGAGGCTGGAGCTCGGCGACATAGGCAAGCGCCTGGTCGACCGTGCAATGCATGGGATGGGGCACATCGCGGAGCGCATCAAGAACCAGATCGTCGAGACCGGCGAGAAGCAGCTTCGATGACGAGGGGAGATCGCTGAAGTCGGTGAGATATGCGGCGGCGCCAAAGCGGAACCCGAGAACGTCCGTATCCCCGTGTCGCGCGGGGATGGGAGTGATCACGGTGTCGAGAAGCTCGAAAGGGCCATCAATCGCGCGCAGGGCGACTTGCGGGATGGAACTGAGCTTGGGCTGACCGTCGAAGACGTAAGCGAAGGTCCGGCGGATGATACGGAAAGTGTCCTCGGAGGCGTACACCGGAACGGCGGCGCCCTGGCGGATATTGAAGGGGCGAATGTCGTCGAAGCCGAGGATGTGGTCTGCATGACCGTGCGTGAGCAAAACGGCGTCGAGACAGCGCAGACCAACGCGCAGGGCCTGTTGGCGGAAGTCGGGGGTCGTGTCGATGACTACGTGATGGCCGTCGCGCGAGAGCAGGACGGACGGACGAAGGCGGTTGTCACGCGGGTCTCGGGAGTGGCAGACCCGGCATGGGCAGGCGACCGAGGGCACACCCATGGAGGTGCCCGAGCCGAGGACGGTTAGTCGCAGTGCCGTATCGCTCATGATAAGGAAGAATCTAAGGGCGCAGAGCGCCGTGCCGGGCGATGAAAGGCGATCAGGGGCGCGATTCCGCCTTGGCCTTCATAGCCTGGGAGGCGACCGCCTGCGTGATCTCCAGATAGGTCATCTTGAGCTTGCCGAGGAGGTCGAGCAGGAGGCTGTTTTCCTCCGGCGAAAGCCGACCCGCGGTCTTCTCGCGGAGGGCGTCCAGCATGTCGATGAGCTCCCGGGCTGCTTCGGGATCGACGATCGGCTGCCCAGTGCGAGGGTCGGCGTAGGCACCCAAGACCATTGCTGCGTTGCTGCCCAGCATGCGAATGAGGTTTTCGAATGCGGGAGAATGCTCGGGCGGTGGTTCGGGTGCTTGGGCGGTTGCAGGCGCGGCCTGTGGGGCCGCGGCCGGCGTGGGCGGCGGATTATCCCGCGCATTGCGCTCTTGCTCGGCGACGTCCTGGCGAAGCTCGCCTTCGGCATTGAACAGGCGACGATCAACGACGCGAAAGCTTTCTTCCGGTTTTTGTTCGGACAAGAATTTCCCTCGAAACGCTTGCTTAGTTAGTCTAGCATCGGGGCGGGAAATTGGGTAGCGGACGCCGATCCACGGCGCCAAGCAAGCCGCAGACCCGCGGAAGCACGTTTCCACAAGGCGCGAACTTTGGCGGCCCCACAGTTGTAAAGGGAGAGGAGACAATAGACCCTCGAATGACAACGAACCCGAGACGAGGAAAGAAAAAGAAACGCGAGATCCGTGCTGTATGGAAGCGCGGCACGACCAGCCGGGACGCGAGCCGCAGTGGCCGCGCGTTCGCGGCGCTGGTGGAGCTGGAGGGGCGCCTGCGCGGGCCCAGGGGCTGTCCCTGGGACCGCAAGCAGACGCACGAGACGCTGCGGACGTTCATGCTGGAAGAAACGTACGAGGTTCTCGAGGCCATCGATTCCGGCGACGCCCGCAAGCTCGCGGAGGAGTTGGGGGACTTGCTGCTGCAGGTCGTGTTTCACGCGCAGATCGCGCGCGAGGAGGGTCGGTTCACCATCGACGAGGTGATCGAAGCGATTCACTCGAAACTGGTGCGGCGGCACCCGCACGTGTTCGGAACAGCGCGGGCGCGGCATGCAGGCGAGGTGCTGAAGAACTGGGAAATGCTGAAGGTCGAGGAAAGGCGCGAAGAGGGGCGGCGAACTGGCCGGGAGATGGCTTCGGAGTCGCTGCTCGACGGACTGCCGAAGGGCCTGCCGACGACGCTCGAGGCTTACCAGATGACACGGCGGGCCGCGCGGATCGGATTTGACTGGGATTCGCTGGAAAACCTCCTGAAGAAGCTGCCGGAGGAGGCGGAGGAGTTGCGGCGCGCGGTAGAGCAGGGAATTGCGGCAAGAGCCGAGGAAGAGGTAGGGGACCTGCTGTTCGCTGCGGTGAACGCGGCGCGTTTCTTGAAGATCGATCCGGAAATCGCCTTGCGGCGCGCGAATCATAAATTCCGCACGAGATTCCGGGAGATGGAGCGACGCGCCCAGGAGAGCGGGAGGAAGCTGGCGGAAGTTGAGCGTGGCAAGATGGAAGAGCTGTGGGAGCAAACCAAGCAGAATCAGCCGATGAACGGGAGGGGATGAGGGCGAAGATGAGCCAAGCAATTGTGGTGCGGCCTTGCGAGGGGCTCGAAGACTTCAGCGCCTGCGTCGAGTTGGAACGGCTTATCTGGGGCGCAGCGGAGATCGAGGTCGTGCCGTTGGCGATGTTCGTCGTCGCGTCCAAGGTGGGTGGGCAAGTTCTCGGGGCATTTGACGGCCAGCGAATGGTCGGGTTTGTACTGGCATTGCCGGGCGTTCGCAATGGCAGCCCGTATCTGCACTCGCACATGACCGGGGTAGTCGAGGGGTACCGCGATCGCGGCGTGGGAATGCAATTGAAGCTGCTCCAGCGCGAAGAGGCGTTGGGACGAGGCATACGGTTGGTGGAGTCGACATTTGATTCGCTGGAACTGCTCAACGCGCACTTCCATTTGAATAAGCTGGGCGCCATCGCGCGCCAGATTCAGCCGAATCTTTACGGACTCACGACCAGCCCGCTGCACCGGGGGCTGCCGACCGATCGGCTGCTCGCGGAATGGCACCTCGATTCGCCCCGCGTGCTGGCCGCGGTGAACGGCAAGCTTCCCAGACCGGAGGGAGCGCCAGCGGCAATCCATGTGCCCGCAGGGATCGAAGAGGGAGGAGAGAAAAATCGGGCGGAATTGGCCCGGGTGCAGGAGCGGGTGCGGAAGGAGTTCCAGGATTGGTTCTCGAAAGGGTATGCGGCGATTGGGATGGAGAAAGCGTCGCAGGACTGCCGCTACCTCCTGGCACCCTGGAGCGATTTTTAGGCCGCGCGAGACCTCGGCAGTGTGGGAGAACTCGAAACAGGGGAAGGGAAAGCAGGACGGGGATGGTTTCAAGTAATACTTTAAGTAAGACAGACCTAGCGAAGAAGCATCGTGCCGTGCCCCGGATCGCGGTGATCCCCGGAGACGGAATCGGCCGAGAGGTCATCCCGGAAGCGCAGAAGGTGCTGCGCGCGGTTTGCGCAGATTCGGGCCGGGAACTGGAGTTCGTCGAATTCGACTGGGGCGCGGACAAGTTTCTCGGCGAAGGGATCACGTTGCCGGCGGGCGCGGTCGAAATGCTGCGAGACGATTTCGACGCCATCCTTTTCGGCGCCCTGGGCGATCCGAGAGTGCCCTCCAACAAGCACGTCGTGGACATCCTGCTGGGACTGAGATTCAAGCTGGACCTGTACGTGAACGCCCGTCCCGTCGAGTTGCTCGATGCTCGCCTGACGCCGCTGCGCGGCCGGAACGAGGGCGACGTGCGCATGGTGATATTTCGAGAGAATACCGAGGGACTTTATGCGGGGATCGGCGGCCAGTTCAAGAAGGGGACGCCGGACGAGGTGGCGCTCCAGGAGGATGTAAACACCCGCAAGGGCGTGCAGCGGATCATCCGGTATGCGTTCGAATACGCGCGGCGGAAGAATCTGAAGCGCGTCTGCATGAGCGACAAGTCCAACGCCCTCACGTTTGCCCATGACTTGTGGCAGCGCGTGTTTGGCGAATTGCGGCGCGAATATGCCGACATCGAGTCGCGCCATCTCTACATCGACACGCTGGCCATGGAAATTGTGCGCGACCCGGGGCAGTTCGACGTGATCGTGACCTGCAACCTCTTCGGCGACATCTTGAGCGACTTGGCGGCCCAGCTCGCCGGGGGATTGGGGCTCGCGCCCTCGGGAAACATCAATCCGGAAGGCACATCCATGTTCGAGCCGGTGCACGGCGCGGCTCCTGATGTCGCGGGGAAGGGTATTGCAAATCCGTTTGGAGCCGTGCTGGCTGCGGAGATGATGATCGAGCACCTCGGCTGGTTGGAAGAGTCAGCCGCGGTGCGCGGCGCGGTGCGAGCCGCGCTCAAGGAGAATCGAGCGACGCCGGATCTTGGCGGCAAGCTGGGCACGCGTGAAGCGGGCGATTGGGTCGCCGAATACGTAGCGAAGGGCCACAAGCAGCACGCTTGAGCTTCGCATGGGGCGCTCAGCGGCGCCGGACAATTGCGACGATCAGGGCCCCCATAAGAAACCCACCGATGTGAGCCCACCAAGCAACCCCGCCGGCGGCCTGCATACCGACGGAGCCGATCCCGCCCAGGAACTGCAACAAGAACCACCACCCCAGAATAATCACCGCCGGAATCGGCACGGGAAACACAAGCACGAGTGTGAGCACACTCGAGCGCGGATAGAGAACCATGTAGGCACCCATGACGCCGGAGATGGCGCCGCTTGCGCCGACGGTCGGCAGGGAGGAGGACAGGTTCGTGAGGGTGTGAGCGAGGCCCGCCCCGATACCGCAGAAGAGGTAGAAGAACAGGTAGGGGAGGTGGCCAAAAAAGTCCTCGACGTTGTCGCCAAAGATCCAGAGGAAGAGCATGTTCCCGGCCAGGTGCAGGATGCCGGCGTGAAGGAACATGCTCGTGAGTAGCGGCTCGAATCCCGCCGCAAGAGGAAGGCGCCCGGCAAAGACCATGGGGACGCGCGCTGGAATGAGCGCATACGTGTACACCATGACCTTTTCAGCGTGAGGTTGAAGTGATACTTGATATATGAAAACAAGAACGTTCGTGGCGATTAAGAGGATGTTGACGAAGGGAAAGGTTCGTCGCGGGTTAAGGTCCTTGAGGGGAATGAACATTCAAGTGTTCCTTTAAGTGCGTGCGGCACGCGCCAGTTCTTCCTGGCTGAAGGCGGCGGGCAACCTGTCACCGTTGTGGCGAAGGCCTTGGATCTCTTCGATGGGCTTGATGCCTCCGCGGGCGCCGAGTATGGTGCAATTCAGCCCGGCCGCAGCGCAGGAGAAGTCGAGCAAGAAATCGACGGGCCAATTATGGAGGAGGCCGTAGGCGAAGGCCGCATCGAAGATGTCACCCGCACCTGTGGCATCGATGGCATTCACCCGGAAAGCGGGTGAATACCAGAAACGCGACCCATCCCAGGCCAGAGCACCGTCGCAGCCGAGCGTAGCGCAGGCCAAACGATTGCCATAACGCGCCCGCAGAGTTTTCAGCGCGCGAAAAAGGTCTGGTTCGCCGGTCCAAGCCGTGGGGAACGAGCGCGAGGTGATCGGGTAGTCGAGGAGGGGAAGCAACTCCTGAATGCCGGGATAGATGTGGTCCAGATCGGCCATGACCACAGCACCCGCGTCACGAGCCCAGTGGGCGGCCACGGTGCCCGCAACGGCGTTGTGCCCGTCGACGTGGAGGAGGCGGGAAGCTGTGATCCAATTCCGCTGGAGATCCTCGGGAAAAAGCCCGAGGCGGTCATCTCTCCTGTAAAGGATGGTGCGTTCGCCAGTGGGCCGGTGTACGAGAATGTAGGAAGACTGGCTCATGCAGTTGGGAATGGTAGTAAGATGAGACTCGACGCCCGCGCGATCGAACTCGGCGCGATGGAGTTGCCCCGCGGCATCATCTCCCACCTTGCCGATGTAACGTGTCTTGAAGCCCCATTGTTGGCAGGCGATCACAGCGGTGGCGATCTGCCCGCCAGGAAGCGCACGCGCCGAGAGGAATTCGACTTCGGAATTGAAGGCAGGGAAGCTGGGCAGCTCGATAAGCGTATCCAGCGCATTCTGGCCGACGCCAACGACATCGACGATGGGGATGTCCAGGCACATTCGCGAAGAACTGTAGCTGAGCAGGAAGAATTTGCAAGATAGAAAAGCGCGCGGGGGCTGTCACAGGGCAGGAAAAGCGTTCGCGCACATGCGAATGGAATTGCGCGAAAGATGCCAGTATGATAAGTAAGATAGCTTTTCACGTTGCTCGATTTGGCGACTGAAGAGGCGGATGTCGGCGCGCCGACACGGTTATGCCTGCTCGGGAAACCGAAGCCATCATTCTACGGAGCTTTCCCTTGGGTGAGGCGGACCGCGTGGTGAGTTTCTTCTCGCGGTCAGCAGGCAGGATGCGTGGAGTTGCGGCGGGAGCACGCCGGCTGAAAAGCCGCTTCGGGTCCACACTCGAGACTCTCTCCTACGTGAAGATGTGGTACATCGAGCGCGAGAGCCGAGAATTGGTCCGCATCCAGCAGTGCGAGATCCTGGAGTCTTTTCTCGCCGCACAGCGGGAGTATGCGCTGAGCTTGGGGCTGGCTCTCGTGAGTGAGGTGACCGAAGCGGTCCTGCCGGATCGCGAGCCAGCGGATGCCGTCTTCCGATTGGTGCTGGCGACGGCGCGTGCCATTGCGAGCGAGAAGAAGACCGAGTTACCCATCGCGTATTTTGCATTCTGGATGGTGAGGCTTGGCGGGTGGCTTCCGCCACTCGATCGATGTGCGCGGTGCGGCAGGCAGTTTGAGAATGAAACGGCGTACCATGCGACGTTTTATCCCGGCATGTTCTGCGAGCAGTGCCGGCAGCCGGGAATGCAGCCGATCGGAGTGGAAGCACGAGCGCTGGCCGGTCGATTCGCCAGCGAAAAGTTGGAGCGCTTAGGCGCACACAATATATCGCGCGAGACGATTTTTCAGTTGCGGGAAACGATGCTCGATTTGACGGAACACCACATTGAAAGGGTTCTGAAGACAAGGTCAATGCTGGAGAGCGCGTGAAGCCTAAAGTAAAGCTTGAACCTGGAAAGCGCGGCCCCACATTTCAAGAGATGATCTTGAAGCTCGAGGGTTTTTGGGCCCGACGCGGTTGCGTCCTTCAGCAGCCCTACGACGTGGAGGTGGGCGCCGGCACCATGGCCCCGGAGACGTTTCTGAGAGTTCTGGGGAGCATGCCGTACCGGGTCGCCTATGTGCAGCCGAGTCGTCGGCCCGCCGACGGACGCTACGGGGAGAATCCCAACCGCCTATACAAACACTACCAACTCCAAGTCATCCTGAAGCCTTCGCCAGTGGACGTGCAGGACATCTATCTCGATAGCCTCAAAGCGATCGGCATCGGACTCCGCGACCACGACATCCGGTTCGAAGAGGATAATTGGGAGTCACCCACATTAGGGGCGTGGGGAATCGGCTGGCAGGTCCTGCTCGATGGCCTCGAAATCACTCAGTTCACTTATTTCCAGCAATGTGGCGGTATCGACTTGGATCCGATTTCCGTCGAGCTGACCTACGGCTTGGAGAGGATTGCAGCCTTCCTGCAGGGTGTGGAGAGCGTGTATGACTTGCGCTGGTCGGAAGACACGACCTACGGACAAGTCCGGCTGCAGGAGGAGCAGCAACTCTCTGTGTACAGTTTTGACCGGGCTGACGCCGTGGCCACGCGAAAAGAATTCGAGACTCATGAGAAGGAAGCGCAGGAACTCCTCGATGGCTACGCGGCAGAGGAGCGCGATCGAGCGCGCTATCCGCTACTGGCTGCGTATGACCACTGCCTTAAGTGCTCGCATTTGTTCAACCAGCTCGATGCACGCGGCGTGATCTCGGTGACGGAGCGCGCGGCATTGATCGCGCGGGTGCGTGGGCTGGCCTGCCGCGTCGCCGAATGCTATCTCGATCAGCAATCGAAAGGGCAGGGGATGACGGCTGAAGAGGCGGAGAAGTGACGGCGCGGGAAGAAACGCGGGAGCTGTTGCTCGAGATTGGCTGCGAGGAGATTCCCGCCGGGCTGATCCCGCGCGGGAGTGCGGAGCTTCAAGCCATCCTCGGGAAATACCTGACGGCAGAGAACCTGCTGGCCAATGGCGTCGTAGAGAGTTACGGCGGGCCGCGTCGGCTGGTGGCGGTGGCTGCCGGCGTGCGCGTGAAGCAACCGGATGCGGTGCGCGAAGTAACAGGGCCGCCGAAGTCAGTGGCATACGACGATGTCGGCCGGCCGACACGTGCAGCGGAAAGTTTCGCGGAGAAGCAAAAGGTATCCTTGGCGGACGCGTACACGATCACCACGGCCAAGGGCGAATACTTGGCCGTCAAACAGACTGTGCCTGGGCGTCCCGCGCGGGCAATTCTCGCGGAGCTCTTGCCCCGAGTTATTCACGAGCTGACCTGGCCGCGCACGATGACCTGGACCGGCCATGAAGGAGTTCGGTTCATTCGCCCGGTGCGCTGGATCGTTGCCGTGTTCGGGGGCGAAGCCATTCGCATTCGTTTCGGGGACGTGGAATCGGGTAACGCGACTCGGGGACATCGCGCGCTCGGTCGAGCGCGGATCGTGGTGCGCAACTTCAAAAACTACGAAAGAAAGTTGCGCGCCAATGGCGTGTTGCTCCGGCCTGCTGACCGAAGGGCTAAAGTGGAGCGTGAGATTCTGGCGCTAACGAAAAAGGAGCACCTTCGCGTCCACTCCGATTCCGAACTGCTGGAGATCGTAAGCCAACTAAACGAATTGCCCACGGTGATTATGGGCAATTTTGACGAAGCCTTCCTCGATTTGCCCGACGAGATTTTGCTCACGGTGATGCGCGACCACCAGAAGTACTTCGGCGTGGAGCGCAAGAGCGGGGAACTCGCGCCGCACTTCCTGGCGGTGATCAATCTGGACGGAGACCGGACGGGACAGATCCGGGCGGGGCACGAGCGCGTACTGCGGGCGAGGTTTGCCGATGCGAGGTTCTTCTGGAAGGCGGACCAGAAATGTCGGCTCGCCGACTATCTGCCGCAGCTCGCCGAGGTGACCTACGCGACGAAGATTGGCAGCTACCGCGACAAAGTGGAGCGCATCCGCGCAAACGCTCGATGGTTGGCCGAGCAGTGGTTCAGCGGTGGGCTGACGCGGGCGCACGTCCCTGACGCGGACCGCGCGGCGGAGTTGGCCAAGTGCGACCTAGCCACGGAAATGGTGCGGGAATTCACCGAGTTGCAGGGAATCGTCGGGGGGCTGTACGCGCGTGCGCAAGGCGAGCCGCAGGACGTCGCCGACGCCGTGTACGACCATTACCGCCCTGTGGGTCTCGAAGATCCGATCCCCAGGAACCTGACCGGCTGCGCGGTAGCCCTGGCGGACAAGCTTGATTCGATCGTAGCCTGCTTCACGGTCGGCCGGATACCGAGTGGGTCGAGCGATCCATTCGCGCTGCGCCGAGCGGCGCTCGGCATCGTCAAGATCATCCTCGAACGCAGGCTTCCGGTCCTTCTGTCGCTCGCGGTTGCGGCGGCATCTCGCAATCTGCAGAACCTGCCTCCGAAGCTTGCGGTTTCGCCGGTTGTTCAGACTCAGGCGCTGGAGTTCATTCTGGAGCGAGCGCGCTTTATCTTGAAGGAACGCGAGGGCTTCGCCTACGACGAAATCAACGCGGTGTTCCGGGCCGGGGCGGACGATCTGACGGATGCGGTCCGGCGGATCGGGGCCCTCCGTGCCATCAGGCGCACAAAGAACTTCGAACCACTGGCGATTTCTTTCAAGAGGATTCGGAAAATCCTGGAGAAGGCGCACGAAGGCGGCGGGGAGGGGAAGAAGCCGGATCCAAGACTGTTCGAGCACGACGCGGAGCGGCACTTGTACGCGGCGGTGCGCGAAGCAGCGGCAAAGGTGGACGCGCAAAAACGGGCCGGGCTATACCGCGAGGCGCTCGAGGTCATCGCCGGGTTGCGCCAAGCCGTAGATCGCTTTTTCGAAGAAGTGCTGGTGATGGCTGAGAACGAAGCCGTGCGGCAAAACCGGCTCAGCCTCCTCGCAGAGTTACTGCGGGAATTCACTACGATTGCGGATTTTGCAGAAATTGCTGCAGAAGAGCGCGGCGGTAAAGTCTCAAGTATTACTTGAGGTATTTTAGTTGAAGGAAATTTCGTCGGCGCGCCGACCCGAGCGGCTCGGTGCATGGCGATAGGTACCTGACAAAACCAACATTCGAAGAGAGAGGGAACAACGTGAGCAAATGGGTCTATTTTTTCGGGGCAGGTAAGGCAGAAGGCACCGGTGAGATGAAGGATCTGCTGGGCGGAAAGGGCGCGGGTCTGGCGGAAATGACCAGGGTCGGCTTGCCCGTGCCGGCTGGTTTCACCATCACCACCGAGGCTTGCGACTATTACGATAAGCATGGAAAGAAGTACCCGCCGGAACTGGCCAAGCAAGTGAGGGCCAACGTGGCGCGGCTGGAGCGGGTTACCGGCAAGAAACTGGGAGATGCAAAGGACCCGCTACTCGTGAGCGTGCGATCGGGCGCGGCACGGTCCATGCCGGGAATGATGGAGACCATCCTAAATCTCGGGCTGAATGGAAAGTCGGTTGAGGCGCTGGCGAAGAACACGAAGAACGAGCGCTTCGCCTTTGATGCCTACCGGCGCTTCGTGCAGATGTACTCGACCGTGGTCATCGGGCTTCCCAAGGAACACCTCGAGGAAATGCTGCGGGCGATGAAGAAGCGGCATGGGGTGAAGGAAGACACCGCGGTTCCCGCCGCGGGGTGGAGAGAGTTGGTCGGGGAATACAAGGCCTATTTCAAGGAAAAGACGGGAAAGGACTTCCCCGAAGATCCAGAGGAGCAATTGTGGGGCGCGATCGGGGCGGTTTTTGACTCTTGGGGCGCGGACAAGTCGGTCACCTACCGGCGCGTGGAAAAGATCACCGGCTTGCTGGGCACGGCCGTGAACGTGATGCAGATGGTATTCGGCAACACGGGCGACAACTCCGGAACGGGCGTGTGCTTCACGCGCGATCCTTCCTCGGGGGAGAAAGTTTTCTACGGGGACTTCTTGATCAACGCGCAGGGCGAAGACGTCGTGGCCGGCATTCGAACGCCTATGCATCTTGCAGAAATGGCACGGGTCATGCCGAAGCTTTACGCGCAACTCGAGCGGGTGCGCAAGAATCTGGAAACGCATTACCGCGACATGCAGGACATGGAGTTTACCGTTGAAGACGGCACGCTGTACATGCTGCAAACCCGCATTGGGAAACGCACGCCGGCGGCGGCGTTCCGCATTGCGGTGGATATGGTGGAGGAAAAGCTGATCAGCAAGGAAGAAGCGGTCATGCGCGTCAAGCCGGAAGACATAGAAAGATTGTTCTATCCGGTGATCGATCAGAAGGCCTCAGCGGCCGATCTCAGCAAACGAAAACTGGCAACGGGAATCAACGCGGTGCCGGGCGCAGCCGTGGGACGGGTGGTGTTCAGCGCGGCCGAGGCGGAGGAATGGGCCCATCGCGGAGAGAAGGTCATCCTGGTAAGGCGTGAGACCAGCCCCGAGGACGTCGGCGGAATGGCCGTCGCGCAAGGCATTCTCACCGCGACGGGCGGCAAGACGAGCCACGCGGCGGTGGTGGCTCGCGGTTGGGGCAAGTGCTGCATCGCCGGAGCCGAAAAACTGAACATCGACTACAGCACCAAGAAGATGAGCGTGGACGGCCGCGCGGTGAAGGAGGGCGACTGGATCACACTCGACGGCAGCGAAGGGATCGTTTATGAGGGAGAGCTGCCGTTGGTGATGCCCCAGCTGCCTCCCGCCTACCAGACGCTGATGAAGTGGACGGACGGATTGCGGCGGCTGGGAATACGGACCAACGCCGATACCCCCCAAGACGCAAGGAAGGCCCGCGAAATGGGCGCCGAGGGCATCGGACTCTGCCGCACCGAGCACATGTTCTTCAAGGATTTCGAGCAGCCGGAGAAGAGCATTGACCGGCAACTCGCCATTCAGGAGATGATCCTGGCCGACAACCGTGAAACACGCGTCCGCGCGCTCGACAGATTGCTGCCGTTCCAGCGGCGCGACTTCATCGGCATCTTCAAGGCCATGGACGGCTGCCCGGTAACCATCCGCCTGATCGACCCGCCGCTGCACGAGTTTGTGCCGCACGACCGGGCCAAACAGGAAGAGATCGCCAAGCGGTTGAACGTCAGCGTGGAGACGGTGTCGCGCCGCGTGGAACAACTCAAGGAAGCCAACCCCATGCTCGGACACCGGGGCTGCCGACTTTCCATCACCTATCCTGAAATCCTCGAGATGCAGGTACGAGCCATCATCGAGGCGGCCATTGAGTGTCAGAAGGAGGGAATTAAAGTATTACCTGAGATTATGCATCCCCTGACGCTGGACAAGAAAGAGCTGCAGATTCTCGATCAAGCGACGCGGCGTGTGGCTGGGGAGGTCATCAGCAAAGCCGGGGTGAAGCTCAACTACCTGGTCGGAACGATGATCGAACTTCCGCGGGCAGCGTTGCTTGCCGACCAGATAGCGGAGGTCGCTGAGTTCTTCTCCTTCGGCACCAACGATCTCACCCAGACCGTGATGGGGCTGTCGCGGGACGATGCGGGGCGGTTCCTGCCGGATTATGTGGACGAAAAGAAGGCGGGGATCTTCCGCGCGGACCCGTTCCAGACGCTCGATCAGGCTGGCGTAGGCATGCTGATCGAATGGGCGATCAAGCGGGGACGGGCCACACGCCCCAACCTGAAGATCGGAATCTGCGGAGAGCATGGTGGCGACGCAGAGAGCGTGAAGTTCTGCCATAAGGTGGGCATGAACTACGTCAGCGCATCGCCTTTCCGCGTTCCTATCTCGCGGCTGGCGGCGGCGCAGGTCGTGGTCCAGGAGAAGCTGGAGAGCCGCAAGTCCGGCAAGAAGGGCAGCAAAAAGTAGGCCCCTGTGCTCTAATCGCCTGGGGAGCTGGGGGGCTCGAATCTCCGCTTAGGGAGAGTCCTTGGGGATGCGACCTGGGCGATGGACGGTCATCCTGCTGCTGGGACTGCTCGCGTGCCGGTCAATGGCGCGAGCGGTCCCGGCTGGCGTTGATTTGCGCGGGCAAGTTGACGACGAGAACGGCGTCCCGGTGGCCGGCGTGGAAATTCAGGCGCAGGATGTTGCCGGTGTCGCTCACAATGCGCTCAGTGATGAAGCAGGGCGGTTTCTCCTGCACGGCGTCGCGCCCGGCGCCTACCGAATCGTACTGAGCAAGCCGGGTTTCTACCGACTGGAAACCTCGGTCACGGTGCCGACGGAGGGAATCGATGTTTCCTACGTCCTTAATCACGAGACCGAAATCCACGAGAAGGTAGAAGTCAGCTCGTCCTCCGACCAAATCGAGCCGCAGAGCAGCTCCCACCGCGACGAGTTGGTGGCTCGCGAAATCCGCAATATTCCCACACCGGCCACGCAAGACTTGACGAATAGCCTGGTGACCATGCCGACCGTTGTGCGCGACTTGAGCGGATCGGTCCGCGAAGCGACGGGTGGGTCGATTCACGTGGCGGGTGCGCGCGCCGGAGACACGGTGTACATGCTGGACGGGTTTGAAGCTGGCGATCCAATCACCGGCGAGCTGACCACGCGCGTGGCCGTGGAAGCGGTGCGGGACGTAGAAGTCGAGAGCGGCAACCTCGGCGCAAACTACGCGCATGCCGCGGCGGGCGTCATGGCTATCGATACGGCATCGGGAGACGACCGCTGGCGCTTCGGAATCACGAATTTCATTCCCGCGCCCGACCTTCATCACGGGATGCACGTCGGCAATTGGTATCCACGCCTGGAGTTTTCCGGTCCGATCGAGAAAGGACGCCTGTGGTTCTCCGATGCCATCACGGTGCAGCGCACCTTTGTCGTCGTCACGGAACAGCCGCCCGGGTCGGACTCGAGGACCCAGTGGGTGGGAGACAACCTGCTCCGCATGCAATTCAAGGTGAGCGCACGCCAGACCCTCTACGGTAGCTTCCTCTACGACCGCGAGAGCGACACAAACCAGGGTCTGACCGCGCTGGCGCCGGTCTCCACGACCACCGATGTGACGGCTCACCGATACTTCAGCTCACTCAAAGATCAGATCTGGTTTGAGAATACCCTGGTGGAATTCGGTGTAGCGGCCGATACGGGGACGCGCGATGTGATGCCACAGGGAACCCAGCCGTATGTGGAGTTGCCTGATGGCTTCTTTGGGAATTACTTCCAACAGACGCATCAGCTCGGACGGCGCTTGCAGGCGATGGGAAACATCATCGGGTCTGCGCGGCAATGGCACGGGACGCATCAGTTTGCGGTTGGTTTCAATGCAGCGGCGCTGACTTTCGAGCATGCGGCGGTGCGAAATGAAATCGACGCAGAGAGATCGGACGGCACGCTGCTGCGGCAAACGACGTTCGCAGGACCAGCGAGCTTCCGACGATCAAACACGCAAGCCGGGGCATACGCGTTGGATATCTGGAAGGTCAAGAAGTGGCTCGTCTTGCAGGGCGGAGTGCGCATAGACGGGGACCGGCTCATCGGCCGCGGGATGGTCGAACCCCGCATCTCGGTGAACTTGCTGCCAAAGGGGGGCGCCCGGGCCAAGCTGACGCTCGGCTGGGGAATCTACAACGAACCGCTTGATCTTGCGGTGCTGGGCCAGGGCGCAGACCAGCAGCAGGTGGATGTGTCCTTTGACAGCACGGGAACGACGCCCGTGGGCGCCCCGGTCGTGAGCAGTTTTGTGGTGCCAGTGCAGGGGCTGCGCCAGCCGCGATTCCAGACGGAAAGCGCGGAGTGGAAGGAGAAGTTCGGGCCAGCGACGCTGGTGAGCCTTCGCCTGACCGCGCGGGATGAGCGCGACGGCTTCGACTATGCCTTCCAGCCTGTGGGAAACGGATTCGTCTTCCTCCTGCAGAATGGCCGGCGGGACCGCTATCGTGCGGCAGAAGTTTCCGTGCGGCATTCGTTCGGAGAAAGCGCGGAAGTATTTGGGAGCTACACTCGATCCACCTCGCGGACGAATACGGCGCTCGATCCTGCGCTCGGCACGCTGTTTTTTGCGCCCCAGGCGTCCGGTCCGCTTCCCTGGGATGCGCCGAACCGGCTGGTCGCTTGGGGCTGGACGCCCCTGCCTATCTGGAAGCTCTTCCTCAGTTCCTTTGTTGAATACCGGACGGGATTCCCCTTTTCCGCCATCAACCAGGAGCAGCGACTTGTGGGCGCGCCGGGCAGTCGGCGATTTCCCACGTACGTGAATGTGAACCTCGGCCTGGAGAAACAATTTCGGTTCCGGAGCTACATCTTTGCCGTGCGCGCCGGCGCGATCCACATCCTTGGCAGGCAGGATCCCGATACAGTGGTCAACGTTGTCGACGCGTTGAACTTCGGGACGTTTTCCGGAGGAGAGAAGCGCGCGCTCACTTTCCGGCTTCGTTTTGTCGGGAGAAAGTAGCCACGCCGGCCGCCAGCGCCGCTGCGGAAATCACGTCTTCATCTTGAGGAAGAAATATACGCCGAGAAATCCAAAGATCACGTCCGGGGACCAGCCCGCGAGAAACGGCGGCAACTGGCCAACTCCACCGAGCGCCTCAAACAGCGCCGAGACAGCCCAGTACACCATCCCGATGGCCACGCCGAGAGCGACACCGCCGACCGCTCCGCGCGTTCCGACAAAAAACGCGAAGGGGATCGCCAGGAGCATGATGATCGGCGCGATGAGCGGATAGGCGAGTTTCTTGTGCCACTGGACGGTCAAGGTGGATACATCGAAGCCGGCGTTGTGCAGGTCTTCGATGTAGCCGTGGAGCTCGCGCCAATTCATCTGGAAAGCCTGGCGGCTTTCGCGGTTGAAATAACCGGGGGTCTCGGAAAGCTCGGGGAAGTCCGCGACACGAAAGATCTGATAGCGGACGACCTGGCCACCTGCAAAGTCGCGGACCCAGCCGGATTGCAGGACCCACAGTTTTTGCACTGGCTCCCACTGCGCACGAGCTGCGTAGATGCGTCGCCGGATATCGAAGGTGGAGGGATCGAGTTCGAAAACACTCAGGCCGCCGAAGAGATTACTGGCGGGGTCGAAGAGATCGTAATTGAAGATCTTGGCGTTCTCCCCGAAGATCCACTGGTGACGCGGATGGGCATAGGTTTGGGGCGGCCTGCCCTTGATCTGATTGCGCAGGGCGTCTTGGCGCTGACTGGCGTAGGGCAGGAAGGTGTCGTCCATGACGAGCATGCTGCCGGCAAGCATGGCGCCCACCAGCAGCAGGGGCAGTGCCAGGCGATAGAGACTGACGCCGCCAGCCTTACAAGCAACAATCTCGTTGTTCTTGCTCATCACACCGAGCGTGACCAGCACCGCAACCAGCGCTGACAGGGGCGCGAGCTGATAGCCCAGATAGAACGAGAAATAGCGAAAGTAGTTCACCACGACGAGAAAAGGCGTGTGGTTGCGCGCAATATCGTCCAGGAGCTCGAAGAACGTGAAGGCCTCGAAGAGAAAGATGAACAAACCTCCCAGGACGACAAGGAGATAAAGGAAGCGGCGAAGAACGTAAAGATCGAGGAGCTGCGGGAAGCCCGCCCCACGCGACGCGGCCCACAGGAAGGCGGGCCTGACGGTAACACTGCCTTCGGCGCCCTTCCTGGCCGAGACAACCGCCCTGCGGGCCGTGATGCTGCGCAACCGGCTCCGCAGGGACTTGAACAGGCGCGTCACGTCAGTCTCTGGGCCGATCTGTTCCATCCGCGGGAGAAGAACCAGCGCCAGCAGCGCCAGAATGACGTCCGCGCCCCAGATGCCCAGGGCTGGGGACAGAATGCCTTCGCGGGCCATCCCCGCACCGAAGATGAAAAGGAGGTAATACGAGGCGATCAGCACAACAGCTACCAGAAAACCGGCGGCGCGCCCGCCGCGGCGCGGACGAGTCCCCAGGGGTACCGCAAGAAGTGCGAAGACCAAGCAGGCAGCGGGAAAAGCGAAGCGGCGGTGGAGTTCGACACGAGCTTCGCGCCAATTCGGACCGCCGCCAGAGAAGAGCTCGCGAAGAGAGCGCTCCTGGACGCCGGGTTGGCGAGTCACGGGCGCTTGAAGCCCGGAAAACTCGATGGGCCAATCGCTTTGGCCGAACGCGGTGACCGAGTAGCGGTCGGGATCCTGCGGGGAACACTCGTGGGTTGCCCCGCCACGAAGGTGGAAGTCCAGCTTGCCATGAGGGCGGTCGGCAATTACAATCGCGTTCTCTGCCAGAGTGACACGAGACCCACTATCCGCGCCAACTTCCGCGAGGAAGACACCATTCCAGCGGGTTCCCCCGGCCGCCACGTCGTTGACGTACAGGACCAGTTTGGGGAAGCGCTCATCGAAAACGCGGGGCTGGATCTGAAAGGAGGCTTGCGAAGCGAGTAGACTGGCTTCAATCCGATACAGCGTGGCAACGGCGCCCGGGGTAAGCCATAGTGTCATCGCCCCGGTCAGAAGAAGGCCCGTGAGAGCCAGGACGACGATGGGAACCAGAACACGGCGGCGTCCGATGCCGACCGCGCTCAAGGCAATGAGTTCGCTGTCGGCGGACATGCGTCCCAGACCGATGAGCACGCCGATGAGGACGCCCATGGGAATGGTGAAGGTCAGCACGCCAGGAAAAGCGCAAAGAAAGAGCAGCAAGACGTTCGTGACCGAGCCGGTGTGGCGAACGAAGATCTCCATGAGGCGCACAAGCTGAGGAACGAAGAAAACGAAAGTGAATATGGCAAGGCCTAGAAGCGCGTGGCGCGTGACTTCGCGAACGATGTACCGGTCGAGAATCCGCATCGGCAAGGCGCCTCAGTGTAACACGGAGAGAGAAGACCTCGGGGAGGGTGAATGAGCCGCGTGCATATTGTGCTGCTTTGGCACATGCATCAGCCGCAGTACCGCGATCCGGAGACCGGACGCTACGTGCTGCCCTGGACCCGGTTGCACGCCCTCAAGGACTACTGGGGGATGGTTCGGGTGCTCGAGGAGTTTCCGGGTGTCCACGCGACCTTCAACATCGTGCCTTCGCTCGGCGTGCAACTCGAGGAGTATGCGAGCGGGAATTTTCGCGAGCCTTGGTACGATCTGGCGTTTCATCCGGCCGAGGAATTAACCGAGGAGGACAAGAGGGAGATTCTCGCGCGCGCGTTCCAGGTAAATCACGAGAACCTCATGGCCCGATGGCCACGGTTCGTCGAGCTCTATGAATGGTCACAGCCGGCCGACGGAGCGCAGGCGCTGGTGACGTTCACCCCGCGCGACTGGCGCGACCTGCAAGTGCTTTCGCAACTGGCGTGGATGGATGAGGAATGGCTGGCGAAAGACCCGGTCATCGGCCGCCTCGCAAACAAGGGACGCGATTTCAACGAAAAAGAACAAGAGGAACTGCGGGCCAAGCAATTGGAGTTCTTGCGGCTGGTGCTCCCGGAATACCGCAGCGCGGCGGAGCGGGGACAGATCGAGGTTTCCACGACGCCGTTCTATCACCCCATCTTGCCGCTGCTGTGCGATTCCGACATTGCCCGGGTGGCCAACCCGGGCTCGTCCGTGCCGCGGCGGGCGTTCCGGCATCCCGAAGACGCGGCCGAGCAATTGCGCCGCGCTCGGGAGTTCCACCGAAGAGTGTTCGGCCAGGAGCCGGCGGGATTGTGGCCTTCGGAAGGGGCCGTGTCGGACCAGGCGCTTTCGATTGCGGCGGGAGTGGGTTTCCGCTGGTTCGGCACAGACGAGGGCGTGCTCGGGCGGACGTTAAATGTGGGATTCTTTCGCGACGCCGAAAGCGTGCCGGGCAATGCAGATCGCCTCTACAGCCCGTGGCGCGTGCGCCTGGGAGAGAGCGAGCTGGTCGGGCTGTTTCGAGACCACATGCTGTCTGACCTGATCGGGTTTGTGTACGGCAGGATGGAGCCGGGTGCGGCTGCCGCTGATCTCCACGGGCGGCTGCGCCATCTGGGCGAACGCGTGCAGACCGGACGGCCATTGACGGTCTGCATCTTTCTGGACGGCGAGAACGCCTGGGAATTTTACCGGGGTAACGGGCGGGAGTTTCTGCGACAGTTCTATCGGCGAATCGAGAGCGACACAGAAATGCGGGCACTCACAGCGTCCGAGGCAATCGTTGCGGCGGGCGAATCCCCCGTCTCGGACCATATCTTTCCGGCGTCGTGGATCAATGCGAACTTTGATGTATGGATCGCAGATGCAGAGGACGTGGCAGCATGGGAGCTCTTGTGGGATGCCCGCGAGAGCTACGGGCGGGCATTGGAAGCGGCGGCAAAGGGCATCCCCGGCGCTCCAGATGCCAACCATCTGAAAGCGGCCTACGAGTCTTTGCTGGCGGCAGAAGGGAGCGATTGGTGCTGGTGGTACGGGCCGGAGCACAGCACGCCAAACGACCTCGAATTTGACGAGCTGTACCGCAAGTATCTGACCACTGCGTATCTCGCTCTGGGGCAGGAAGCCCCCGCGGAACTCGGTAAGCCAATCAAGCGCGCGCCCGAACACGCCCTGCTTCTGCCGCCCTCCGAGTTTCTGAAGATCAAGGTGGATGGCAGGGACTCCTCCTATTTCGAGTGGCTGGGTGCAGGCCTTTGCGCCCCCGAGCGGCGGGGCACGGCGATGCATGGGCGAGTGTTCTACCTGCGCGAGTTGCGCTTCGGGTTCGGGGAAAATGCTTTTTTCTTGCGCGCCGATGTGTTTCCAGAAGGGTTTGGAGCGCTCGACGAGCAGGAATTTCGGATTACGGTGCGTGGCGCGGAGGAAATGTCGGTCGTGGCGCGGTTATCGCGGGGGCGTCTGACGGAATACAGCGTGGAGAAGAATCACGTTTGCCTGCTGGATTCGAAGACTGTGGCAGAGGTCGCCTTCGACCGGATTCTCGAGGTGGCGCTGCGGCGTGACGCGCTCAATCTGAAGGGGCGGACATCGCTCTTGGTGAGCGTGGCACTGTGGCACGGGGGATTGCCGGTGGATCTGCTGCCTGGGCAGGGACAGCTTGAAGTGAAACTCGGGGAAGAGAATTTTGCGTGGCCGGTGGAACTATAGGGAACCCGGAAGATGCGGCCGAATGAGAGCGGATTCGCGCTCTTCAAAACACTTTGACGGCAAGATCGTTCGGCCGGTCGCCGACGGGAATCATAGTGATCAGACTATTCGTGCGCACTCGGATGATCGAGAGGTCGCCCGACCCTGCGTTCAAAACGAGCAAGAGGGAGTCTCCCGGGGTGAACCGAAGCGCGCTGGGCTGCTGGCCGACCGGGATCGGGCCTAGGACGCGGCGGATATTGATGAGCACGGGGGTAACTCGATCGGCGGCCGAATCGGAGACGTACAGCAATCCTGAGTCGGCACTCAAAATACCGCGTGTGGGGGTGGAACCGAGCAGGAGGTAATCACCGACCTCATGGGTCCAGGTGTTGACGACCTGGAGGCCATTGGCCAAAGCGGAGATGACGTAAAGCTCGCCGCCGTCCGGCTTCAAGAGCATGTCCGAAGCCGGGCCAGCAAGTTCGAGGTTCGTGAGGAAAACGTTTCGGCGAAGATCCACGACCGAAAGCAGGCGGTTCTGGCTGCTCGTGACAAAGGCTGCGGAGCCGTCGGGAAGCACGCTGACCTGCTCCGGCTCCGGCAGAATCGGGATAGTGCGGAGCAAAGCGAGCGAGGAAGCGTCATAGATTCCCAGCGTGGCCGCGTTGCGATTGGCAACGATGACGCGCGTGCCGTCAGGCGTGAGACGGACGAAGACGGGGCCGGAGCCGGTGCGAGCGCGGCCGACGATCGCTCGGGTGGCGCAGTCCACCACGACCAGGGAATCTGTGCGGAAGGCGGCCACATAAGCTCGCCCACCATCGGGAGAAAAGTCGAGGGCAGTCGGCAAGCCTCCCACCGGAATCCGCATCGCCACCTGATTGCTTCGCGCATCAAGAATCCAGACATAGCCCGCCGAGCTGACTCCCCAAATTTCCGGTCGTTTGGGGTACTCGCGCATGCCGCTGGGCGATGGCCCGACGGAAACTCGGGCGACCGCAGCAAGACGGACGAGGTCGACGACAGTGATGCTGCCGCCGTCGGTCGAGATATAGGCGCAGAGGCGGAGGCCCGGGCGGAGAAACGAAGGACGGTGTTCGTTGGAAATCTCGACGGTCGCGAAGATAACCAGCAGGACGGCGACTACCGAAATGCGGATGTTGAGCCGGCGCATGTCTTGGAGATTCGGCGGGCTCCGTTGACCGCCCGCGCGATAGTGACAACGAGCGAAGAGTCTACTTTATCGGCATGGCCGCCGCAAACCGTGTCTTACGAAGCGGGCCGCTTGGCGAAGACGCGGGGGTCGGCTACAATGATGGGTTCGAAACTGCGCAAGATTGCTGACTGAACGAATGCCGGAGCCACCGCACCCCGCCGAAGCGGCTTACGATCCTGCCGACGAGTACCGTCCAGAACCCGAGCCTGAACCCACCGCGCCCTCATGGATGGACGGGAGCGTGCGCATCGGGATTCACACGTCCATTGCGGGAAGCTATATAGGCGCGCTCGAGGCTGCGAGAAAGCTCGGCTGCAACACCTTGCAGATCTTTACCGCGAGCCCACGGATGTGGACACGCGCGGCAACGGGACGCATTGCGGGGGTGGACGCGCAGCGGTTCCGCGAGCGGCGGGCGGAGCTGGGGCTCGGTCCGCTGGTCGTCCATGACAATTACCTAATCAACCTGGCGGCGACCCAGCCGATGTTGAAGGTGCGGTCAGTGCAAACCTTTCATGACGAACTGGTGCGGGCAGTGGCGCTCGGCGCGGATTTCCTCGTAGCCCACCCAGGCGCACGCGGACAAGCAACCATCGAACAGGCTGTCGAGGGGGTTGCGCGGGGGATTCGGCAGGCGGCGCGGGGGACGCATCTTGGAGAGCTGCGAATCCTGATCGAGAACACGGCGGGAATGGGGACTTCGATCGGGTGGCGGTTTGAGGAGATTGCGGCGATGCTCGAGCGCCTGGACGACCTGCCTGTCGGCGTGTGTCTCGATACGGCGCACTTGTTCGCGGCCGGTTACGACATTCGCAGCTCGGAAGGACTGGAGACCACGATCGCGCGAATCGACCGGACCATCGGGCTGCATCGGGTCTACGTGGTCCACCTGAATGATTCAAAGACCCCGCTCGGGTCGCGAGTGGACCGCCACGAGCACATCGGAAAAGGAAAGATCGGGCTGGAGGCGTTCCGGAGGATTCTGAGGCACCCGCGGCTGGCCACCGCCGGAGAGCAGGGATTGCCAGGGCGAGCGTTCATTCTCGAGACGCCGATTGACAGGCCGGGGGATGATCGCAGGAACGTGCAAACAGTGTGGGCGCTTGCAGGCCTAGCGGATATGGCGCCAAGGGCGGAGAAGAGTCTTTCGATGCTGCACAAGGCAGTCAGGAAGAAACGGTCTCCGCGGAGGCCACCGAAAGCAGACAAGAGAAACCTGAAGCGAAAGATCAAGAGGGTCAGGGCGGGGAAGAAACCAGAAGCGCAGAAGCAGACACGGAATAGGCGCTAGCGAGCCGTGACGGATTACGACCCACGATCCATCGAAGCCAAGTGGCAGAAGCGCTGGGCGGAGAAGCGCGCCTTCGAAACCGACGCTGATCCGGCGAAGCCGAAATACTATGTGCTTGAGATGTTGCCGTACCCCTCGGGTACGCTGCACATGGGCCACATGCGGAATTACACCGTCGGCGATGTGGTGGCCCGGGTGAAGCGCATGCGGGGCTTGAACGTGCTGCACCCGATGGGCTGGGACGCGTTCGGATTGCCTGCGGAAAACGCCGCGATCCAGCACGGCACGCACCCACGGGCGTGGACGAACGACAACATCGCGGAATTCAAACGCGTGCTCGGCAGGTTCGGCTTCAGCTACGACTGGCGACGGGAGATCTCCACTTGCGACCCGGAGTACTACCGCTGGAATCAGTGGTTTTTCCTGCGCATGTTCGAGCGCGGCCTCGCGTATCGGAAGAAAAGCCGTGTGAACTGGTGTCCGAAGTGCGCCACGGTCCTCGCGAACGAGCAAGTGGTGAACGGCTGCTGCTGGCGGCATGAAGATACCACGGTTGAAGCGAAAGAGATCGAGCAGTGGTTCCTGCAGATCACGCAGTACGCCGACCAATTGCTGGATGATCTGAAGCTTCTTGCCGGCGGCTGGCCCGAGCGCGTCATCGCCATGCAGCAGAATTGGATCGGGAAGTCACACGGGGCGAGAGTGAAGTTTGCGGTCGCAGACGTGCCTGCCGCGGAAGCTATCGAGGTATTCACGACGCGGATCGACACGATCTATGGGGCCAGCGCGGTGATCCTGGCGCCGACGCACCCGCTCGTGACAGGACTGCTCGATGGGACGCCGCACCGGGCGGAGGCTATGGCAAAGCTCGCGAGCGTGCGCCAGACGTCGGTGAAAGCGGAAGACTTGGCGACCATGGAAAAGGTGGGGTTCTTCACCGGGCGCCACGCAACGAACCCATTCAACAACGAGAAGATTCCCATCTGGGTTGGCAATTTCGTTCTGCTGGAATATGGCACCGGGGCAGTGATGTGCGTACCGGCGCACGATCAGCGCGATTTCGAGTTCTGCGAGAAGTACGGATTGCCGATTCGCCTCGTCGTGCAACCTAGGGATGGGGCAATTGTAGTGGATGGGAAGCTGAAAGAGGCTTACACGGAATACGGCCGGAGTGTGAACTCCGGGCCCTACAGCGGCCTCGCAACCGAGACCACGATCGCGAAGATGAGTGCCGACGCGGCCGCGAAGGGTTTTGGCGGATCAGAAACCATCTTCCGGCTGAAGGATTGGGGCATATCGCGGCAGAGGTATTGGGGCACGCCGATCCCGGTTGTGTACTGCAGCAAAGACGGCGTGGTGCCGGTGCCGGACGCGCAGCTCCCGGTGATCTTGCCGGAGAATCCGAGGCTGACGGGAATGGGCGAATCGCCCCTGGCGGCAACGCCGGAGTTTGTGAACACGACGTGCCCGAAATGCGGCGCCGCAGCACGGCGCGAAACCGACACGATGGATACGTTTGTGGATTCGTCTTGGTATTTCTACCGTTACTGCGACCCACGGAACGAAAAGGCGCCCTTCGAATCAGGGAAGATCAGGTACTGGTTCCCAATTGACCAGTACATCGGCGGGATCGAGCACGCCATCCTGCACCTGCTCTACGCACGGTTTTTCTGCAAGGTGATGCGGGATCTAGGTCTAGTCGAACACTCGGAGCCAATCGCACGGCTCTTCACGCAGGGCATGGTGTTGAAGGGCAGCGTGGCGATGTCGAAGTCGCGCGGAAACGTCGTCGGTGCGGAGGAGATGGCCACGAAGTATGGCTGCGACACGGGAAGGCTTTACACCCTCTTCGCAGCCCCGCCCGAGAAGGATCTCGAATGGAGCGAGCAGAGCATTGAAGGATGCTCGCGCTTTTTGCACCGGACCTTCCGGCTCGTCGATCGACATGCCGCGCATCTGGCCAGGGTTGACTCACCCTTGAACGGCGCAGCGCGGGAAGATTTGGCGAAAGCGGCTGAGAAAGAGAAGAGCCTGTTGCGGAAGACGCACCAGACGCTGCGCCGCGTGACGAACGACTTCGAAACACGCTGGCACTTCAACGCTGCGATCGCCTTGATCATGGAGCTGACCAACCAGATTCACGCGCAGGAGCCCCTGGAAGAAGGCGTGCGCCCGAGCGTGGCCAAGGAAGTGCTCGAACTCGTGACCCTGATGCTTTCGCCCATGGCGCCGCACGTGGCGGAAGAGCTTTGGGAGATGCTGGGCCACCACGGCGGATTGACGGAAGCGAGCTGGCCTGCGTACGACCCGGAACTGGCCCGTGAAGAAGAGGTCGAGATCGTCGTTCAAGTGAACGGCCGGGTACGGGGGCGCCTCCGCGTGTCCGCCGGACTCGGTGAAGAAGAGGTGATTGCGCAGGCGCTGGCCGATCCCAGCGTCGCGGCACACATCCAAGGCAAACGTGTTGTAAAGCGCATCGTAGTGCCGGACAAGCTCGTCAATCTCGTGGCGAGCTGAGAAGGGCGATGAAAGCCATACTCTTCGAGGTAAAGGACCCGGAGCGAGCGTATATCGAAGAGCGGCTGCGCGGCTGGACACTGTATTTCGCCGCCGTGGGCACGGATCCGCTCGACGCGGCCGCGGAACATGCCGACGCCGAATGTTTCTCGGTGTTTATCCGGCCGCCGCTCACGGAGAAGACGCTTGCCGGATTTCCTGCGCTGAAGCTGATTGCCACGCGCTCGACCGGTTACGACCACATTGATCTCGATGCTTGCCGGAAACGGGGAATCGCCGTGACAAACGTTCCATCCTACGGCGAGAACACCGTCGCGGAGCATACCTTCGCACTGATTCTGATGCTCTCCCGGAAGGTGCACCAATCCTACAACCAGGTGCGCGCGGGGAACGTGGAGCGGGCCATGCTGACCGGTTTCGACTTGCAGGGGAAGACCCTAGGGGTCATCGGTGCTGGGCGCATCGGTCTGCATGCGATCCGCATCGGGCGAGGGTTCGGAATGCGCGTGCTTGCCTACGACACCAGACAGGATCACTTTCTGGCGGACCTGCTGGGTTTTCAGTACGTTCGGCTCGAGACCCTGCTGGAAGAAAGCGACATCGTGTCGCTCCATTGCCCGCTACTGCCGGCCACGCGGCATCTGATCGGCCGGGAACAACTGCAGCGGATGAAGAAGGGCGCGCTGCTGGTGAACACGGCGCGCGGCGGGCTGGTGGATACCGATGCGTTGGTGGACGCGCTCGAGTCGGGAAAGCTGAGCGGAGCGGGATTGGACGTGGTCGAAGGCGAGGAATTCATCCAGGAAGAACACCAGCTCCTGGAGAAGCCGCAAAGCATCGAGACCTTGCGGGCGGCAGTTCGCAACCGCGTGCTGCTTGCGCGGGATGACGTCGTGTTCACGCCGCACAACGCCTTCAACAGCCGGGAAGCGATGCAGCGGATTCTGGACACGACCATCGAGAACCTGGAAGCGTACCGGGCCGGAAAGCTGATCAACCGGGTGGCCTGAAGTTCGAGGGAGAGAAGGGAAGTCATGACGGAACGCGGCGGCGTAGTGGTGCTGGACTTTGGCGGGCAGTATACGCAGCTCATCGCGCGGCGAATTCGCGAGCAGCAGGTGTTTTCTGCGATTCTGCCGTGCACTGCGCCCATCGCCGAGATCCGGAAGCTTGAACCGGTGGGCCTGGTCCTTTCGGGCGGGCCGAGCTCGGTGTATGACGCGGAGGCGCCGGTTTGCGATCCTCAGGTGCTGCGCATGGCCGTGCCGGTGCTGGGGATTTGCTACGGGATGCAGTGGATCGCGAAGACGATGGGCGGAGCCGTCGAGAAAGCCGAAAGGCGGGAATACGGACGCGCCAAGCTCGAGATACAAGAGGAATCGCAGCTTTTCGCGGGCCTGCCGAAAACGCTGAGCATCTGGAACAGTCACGGAGATCACGTGCGGTCGCTGCCGCCGGGCTTCCGCGTCACGGGGAAAACGGTGAACGCTGTCGCGGCGGCGGAGAACCCGGAACAAAGGATCTACGCGGTCCAGTTCCACCCGGAAGTGCGGCACACCGACCACGGAACCGACATTCTGCGCAATTTTTTGTTCGGCGTCTGCAAAGCGCAGCAGAACTGGAGCGGAGCGGCCTTCATCCGGGACAGCGTGGAGGCCATCCGGCGAGCAGCCGGAACTCACCAAGCGATTTGCGCACTCAGTGGCGGCGTGGATTCGGCGGTCGCAGCGCTCTTGGTGCATCGGGCCATTGGTGACCGGCTGACCAACGTCTTCGTGGACACGGGGCTCCTGCGAAAGAACGAGTTTGCCGACACACTGGAACTGTTGCGCGGGCGGCTGGGCCTGCGCGTGCTCGGTGTGGATGCAAGAGAGGCGTTTCTTGGACGGTTACGAGGAGTTGGAGATCCGGAAGAAAAACGCCGGCGCATCGGGAACGAATTCATCGCAGTCTTCGCACAGCAGGCGCGTGAGCTGCAGGCGGCCAACGCGCACGGCGACATCAAGTTCTTGGTACAGGGAACGCTTTATCCCGACGTGATCGAGTCGGTGTCGGTCAAAGGGCCTTCAGCGACTATCAAGACGCACCACAACGTGGGCGGGCTTCCCGATGAGATGCCTTTCACGCTCATCGAACCGCTGCGTGATCTCTTCAAAGACGAGGTGCGGCGGATCGGGGCCGAACTGGGCTTGCCGGAAGAGATGCTCGTGAAGCACCCTTTTCCCGGGCCGGGGCTGGCCGTTCGGCTGCTGGGAGAAGTCACCCCCGAGGGGTTGGATACGCTGCGCGAGGCCGACGCGATTGTCGTGGAGGAGATTCGCCGCGCCGGGCTTTACAACAAGGTGTGGCAGGCGTTTGCGGTTCTGCTGCCGGTGCGAAGCGTGGGGGTGATGGGGGACGGAAGAAGCTACGGGTTCACGGCCGCGGTGCGTGTGGTGGAGTCAGAGGACGCGATGACAGCGGACTGGGCGCGGCTCCCGGCGGAAGTGCTCGAGCGAATTTCGAGCCGAATCGTGAACGAGGTGCGCGGAGTGACCCGGGTCGTCTACGACATTACGTCGAAGCCGCCAAGCACGATTGAGTGGGAATAAAGAACTGCGGGAGAGCCTTCCAGAGAGACAAAATCCCCTGCGCGCCTCTGCGCTTAGGGAATAGCCAATGATCAAAACTGCTCAAAGCAGCAAACCGCTGACAACGTCAGCGGTTTGCCATCTTCTGAGCCATGTAAAGAAGCAACTTGCGGTCTTCCTCCTCGACTTTGCCGAGCAGTCGGCGCAACTTGTTGAGGAAGCGAGCTTCTTTACCGGTGCTACCCCAGGCAATCTCATCCGATGTCTTGCGCTTGGGTAGATTGGGCAACTGCGGCGGCTCCTCGCCGTCATAAAAGAGTTGATAGAGTGGAACTTCGAGGGCGCGGGCGAGCTTCTCCAGGGTCTCGATGGCCGGAACGGTATGACCGTTCTCGACTCGAGAAATGTAACAGCGAAGCAGGCCGGTACGCTTTTCGATGTCCCCTTGGGAGAACTTCTTCTCTTCGCGCATGGCGCGAAGGCGGTCACCGATAATCATATCGCCATTATTCCATGCGGGTTATGTTGGAGGCAAGACAATTCTTTCACTGCCAGGGCCGGGGGCAATTGCTATGATGCGGGCCAGGGCGAAAAGAGGGTGTAACCCGGGAACCATGGTAAACGTCCCAAGAATGCGGGCAGAATCCGGGCCGTCCGGCCCGGCCTCCGAAAACAGGGAAGTGGAGACCGGCCGGAAGCACGGGGCGGCGGAAGAGCGCGAACTCGTACGCCGGGCGCAGGAAGGCGATGGCGAAGCCTATGAGGTGCTCGTCAAACGGCATCAGCAGCGCGTCTTCGCGGTGGTAAGAGGGATTCTGCGGCGCTCGGAGGATATTGAGGACGTTGCGCAACAAGTTTTTGTCAAGGCCTACTTTTCGCTGCGGCGCTTCGACCAGCGCTCCGCGCTGGGGACCTGGCTGTACAAGATCGCGGTGAACGAGTGCTGGGATTACCTGCGCAAGAAGAAAGTTCGGCCCTTGCTGTACGACGCGGACATGAGCGAGGAACAGTCGCGCCAGGCAGCGGCGGCGCTCGAATCCACGAGCAGCGGGCCCGGCGAGGATACCCCGAAGCGTTTGGAGTTGCGCCAGCAGATCGACCGATTGTTCGAAGCGCTGGATGAGCGCGACCGGCTGATGCTGGTGATGAAAGAAGTGGAAGGGTTTTCGGTGGAAGAGATCGGCGAAAGTCTGGGTCTCAACGTAAACACGGTCAAGGTGCGTCTGTTTCGAGCGCGAACGCGGCTCTCGCAGCTCTACCGGAGGAAGTGGCGGCGCGGGAAATCGGATCAAAGAAGTGGACGGAAACCTGTTTAAGGGAGAGGGGACCATGTGGCGGCAAAGAATACTAGGTTCCTGCTGGTGGCAGCGTAAGGGCTTGCGTACCCTGGCGGAGAATGCGGCCGAAGGCCATTCGGCGGAGGAGTTGTCTGCGCAAGCGGGGCCGCGGCTTCGCGATCATCTTGCCGGCTGCGCTGCTTGCCGGATGCTCCTGCAGGACTCCCTAGAGGGACGCGACCTGATGCGTGCTGCGTATCGCCCGACGAAAGAGCTCGATCGTGGATTTGCGCGCCGGGTGATGGCCACGATCCGCTCGCTGGAAGCAGAACGCTCGTCCGCGGCGAATCTCTGGGTGGCGGTGCAGACCCTGGCGACGCGAGTCGCATGGGTTGCGGCACTCGTTTTGCTTGTGGCTTCGGGGTGGCTGTACCAGCAGCGCACGGCGCAGGCGCCTCCAGCGAGCGGCCAGGACTACACGTCCGACCGCTTCCTGGAACCGGCGCCCCAAGTTGCAAGCCCGGATGACGCGCTTGCGAGCCTGGGGGAGGGTCAAGAATGAGTACTGCTCCTCAAACGAAAAAGGCGGCCTACTGGGTATTTGCCGTACTTCTGCTCGGGCTGGCTCTGGGCGGGGTAGCAGGGTTCGCCCTGGCACGGCACCACGGTCTCCTGGCAGGGCAATTGAGGCACGAGACGGTCGAGGGGCGCCGGGAGCGCCATCGGGCACAGTTGAAGGCTGAGCTTGGTCTCACCGACGATCAGCAGAAGCGCGTGGACGAGATTGTTGCCGCGCTACGCGCCAAGTATCGGGCCATTGAGGAACAATCAGGCCCGCAAATCGATGCTGCCCGGCAACAGGCGAGGAATGAGATTCGCGCGGTTCTCACGCCGGAACAGAGGCGCAAGTTTGAAGATTTTCTCCGCCGACTGGATGAAGACCGGAAGAAACACCATCCGGAGTAGGCGCCACTTCAACTGCAGCTCCTCCTAGCCACGCACTAGAAGGGAATATCTTCGTCGGAAACCTCGGGGCCTGGGCTGGCAGGATGCTCGTCTCCGACTTGAGAATAAGAGTCGGCGTCGGAAGCGCCAGACGGAGTGGTTCCGGCCCCAGCCGCCGCACCGGCGCCTACGGACGCGTCGCTGCGGCTGCCGAGCATGCGGAAATTGTTGGCCACGATCTCGAAGCTGGTCCGCTTCTGTCCTTCCTTGTCGTTCCACTCGCGTGACTGGATGCGGCCCTCAACGAAGATCAGCGAACCCTTTTTCAGGTATTGCTGGGCGATTTCAGCCTGCTTGCCCCACACGACAATCTTGTGCCACTCGGTGCGCTTCTGCCGCTCCCCATTGCGGTCCTTGTAGGTTTCATCCGTCGCCAGCGAGAAATTGGCCACGGCCTGGCCTCCCCCTGTGTAGCGAGTCTCGGGATCGCGGCCCAGGCGTCCAACGAGGATCACCTTGTTAACAGACATAGAGATACCCCCTGCGGCGAGGAAGATAACACGGGGGTCGCAGAAATGGAAATGCGATATGGCAGTGGGAATCCTGCCGCCTGCCGGGTGACGACGTTCGGGAGAGGGTCCCTGCGTTTCGCCCGGGACGGATAGGCCCGCCGTCAGCACGGCGGATCGCTTCTAGTGAGTGGCCGACGAGACAGTTATGCCCAGATCATGGAGCGTGGCCCGCGCTCGCTTCGCCTCATCAGTGCCCGGATAGCGGCGAACGACTTCACGCAGCTCGCGCACCCCGGCCGCCTTCTGGCCGAGCGCGATCAGAGCTGTGCCCTTCTTGAACCTTGCCGGAGCAAGCTTGAAGCTGCTGGGGTAATTCTTCAAGACTTTGTCATATTCCGCGACCGCGTCGTCGTACTTCTTCTGCACATAGAAGATTTCGCCCAAGTAGAACTGAGCATTGGAGGCCAGATCGGTCCCGGGATAATACTTCAGATAGTCCTGAAACTCCTGCCTGGCGAGGTCGTACTTGCCGCTGGTGATATCGCGGAGAGCGTTGGAATAGAGGGTATCAGCCGAAATGGGTGGTGCTGCCGGCGCACCAGGATTCACCGCGCCGGAGGAATCTGTGGAGACGCCCGAAGCGCCCGAAGAAAGCTTCGCGTCAAGACTCTGGACGGTGCTCTGGAGGTCGGTGAGCTGCTGGTTCAGCTTGCCGATGCGCACCTTGATCTCCTCGAGATTGTCCGAGAGCCCCTGAACTTGCGTGGACATGGTATCCAAGCGTGAGCCGGAGCTGGCTTGAACATCGAGGACGGATTTCTGCAGGTTGCCCATGGAAGCGCTCATCCTGTTGACGGCATCAGTCGATTGGCCGATGAGTGTCTTGAGGACGGCCTGATTCTGGTCCATCGAGCTTTGCATGTCACGCTGGCCCTGGATCAGCAGGGTGACGTCCTGCTGCAGAGCAATGATCTCCCGGGCCACCGCCTCTGCTGGCCGCGGACCAACCAACGACGCGCCAATGGCCCCGGCCAAAACAGCGGCACCAAACCACACGACCTCACGAGTACGCACGAATCATCTCCTTATCCGAGGGGCGCGGCACGCTTCGCTCTCGAGTGCCGCGGCTTCCCGGCCAGAAGGGAGCCGCGGCACTGGATTGCGGGTCTGATGGAACCGTCGTTAGTGGGCCAGAATGAAATGGCCGCGCCGGTTTTGCTGCCAGCATTCCTCATTGTGGTCCGTGCAGAACGGCTTTTCCTTGCCGTAACTGACCGTGTTCATGCGGTCGGCGGAAATGCCGAGGGAAACCAAGTACTGGCGAACGGCTTGGGCACGACGATCGCCCAGGGCGATGTTGTATTCAGTCGAGCCGCGCTCGTCGCAATGGCCTTCGATCGTCACCTTCACCTCCGGGTAGCGACGGAAAAAATCGCCGGTCTTGGCCAGCGCGTCGCGCGCATCCGCGCGAATGTCGGCTTTGTTGTAGTCAAAATAGGCGTCCTGAACTTCCTTGAGGAAAAGCTCCTCGACAGTCGGCTGAGGGGGCGGTGGCGGTGGCGGCGGTGGCTGCACCACGGTGACACTCGCTGAAGCATCGGCAGAACCACCGGGGCCAGTGGCCGTAATTGTGTACGCTGTGGAATCGGACGGAGAGACTTTCGTCGACCCTTCCGGAGCCACGGTGCCGAGACCAGGCTCGAGCTTAAGCTCCGTGGCGTTGGTGGAAGACCACGTCAGGGTGGCCGATTCGCCCTTCTGGATCGAGCTGGGCGCAGCCTGCAGGGTCACTGTAGGCTTTGCCGGGGGCGGAGCGGGAGCGGGTGGCGGTGGCGCCGCAGCAGGTGGCGCATGATGGCAGCCAAACCCCAAAGCAGCGACGGCAAGTACAACCAGAAGAAAGAGAGTGCGATACTGTGTTCGCGATGTCTGGCGCATGCTTTCGTTTCCTCCTCGAGCAATCTCTCCGCGTGAGAAGAACTGTCAAACTATCCTACCATCGAAATCGTGCTCAAAACCTTGAAATCTGGCCTGCTTCCTCAGACGTTTGCGGACATCCCTGCGTTTCGCTAGCGCGATGACCAGTTGGGCGATTCATTCAGGCCCTCGGTGGTCAACGGCCGCGCTTGGGTGCCGTCGGCCAGCATCTCCCAAATCTGCCGAGAACCGGAGCGCGTGGATTCAAAGACGATGTGACGTCCATCGGGCGCCCAACTGGGGCGCTCGTTGCGGCCTTCGTCGCGGGTGAGTTCGACAATATGGCGGCTGGCCACCTCCATGAGGTAGATGTCGTAATTGCCGTTGGGGCGCCGCCAACTGAAGGCCAGGAGCTGACCGTTGGGCGACCAAGTCGGGTCGATAACATAGCCCATGTCGGGCAAATCGAGCTTTTCGATGTTGGAACCATCGATACTCATCATGTAGAGCACGGGGAGACCACCGCGGTCACTGACGAACACGATCGTCTGACCCGTCTTGGGATTCCAAGTCGGCGAGGTATCGGCGCCGGACGTGAACGTGATGCGCTTGGGGTGGCCGCCACCGGCGTCGCACGTGAATAGCTCCGGACTGCCCTGCATGGAGGAGGAGAAAATGATCTGCGAACCATCGGGCGACCAGGCGGGCGCGCTGTTCGAACCGCGGAAGCGGGGGAAGGACACCAGTTTCCCCGTATCTGTCGAATACATGCAGATTTGCGGACCGACGACGCCATAGGCACGAACGTAGCAGGTGAAAGCGATGCGCGAGGCGTCGGGGGACCAGCGCGGCGTAAGCGAGATCGTGCCCAACGAGGTGAGGCGATGCTGATTGGCGCCGTCGTAGTCCATCTCCCAGATTTCCTTTGCGCCGCCGCGCGAGCTTACAAAGGCGATGTGCGTGCCTGCGATGCCGGGAATGCCCCCGGACAGCTTGCTGACGATCTCGTCGGCGAACTGATGGGCGAGCTTGCGCACGGCAGCGTCCGTCGGTTGGTCGCGATACACCTTGCCGATGATCGGAGGAGCAGCGGGATTGCGCACATCGTAGAACCAAGCCTCGATGGCGACCTCGGAGGCCGTTTCAGAGAGACTCCCGAAGGCCAAGAAGGAGGCGGAAACCGGGGGATCGCTCCACGTCTGGTAATTCAATTCCGAGGGGGCGCCGGGAACCTGGAGCGGGTAGAAGCTCTTGCTGACAACTTCGATGATGCCGCTGAAGTCTAGGTCGTTGCGAACAACCTCACTGAATAAATCCGCGTGAGGCTTCGCCGCGGGGGTGCGTGGCGTGAAATCAGCCACGGCCACACGGGCCTTCTGGACACCCAGGCCCGTGCCGGTGCGGATCCAATCCTGCGCCCTGGCCGACGACGCCGAATGGAAGAAAGCAGACAGGAGAACCAAGGTGAACAGACTACGTTTTCGGGGCACTGTGCGCGCACCTCATCGGTGAAAGTCAAACCAGAACTCGACATTGACGCTGGAACCGGCGTAATCGTTCGGCAGCGGCGGGAGCGGATTCGAGCCCAAAACAGCACGCCGGGCCGAGTCGTCCACCGAGACGTTTCCGCTCGACTGCTGGACCTGGATCTTGCTGATGCTCCCATCGCGAGAGACCTGAAAGATGACGAGGACTCGGGGGGCTTGGCGCACGCTCGGATCCACCGTCGCGACGAGCCAGTTTCCGCTGATGCGTCGTTGCACGGCTTCGACATACCAGGAATAGCGCGCGCCGAAATTGCCCCCGCCGGCCCCGTTCATGCCGAGGCCTCCCTGGACGCCACCACTCATCGAGAATGTGGAACTGGAAAGAGCGGGCGCCCCGCCCCGGCCATATGGAACCGCGTTTGGAGGAGGCGGCGCATTACTCTCGAAAACTCGGGATGGGTGGGAAGGGGGCGGACGCTTCACTTTGGAAAACTCGGGAATAGGCTCGGCCTTGGCAGGTGGCTCGGGCGGCTTGGTCTCTTCCTTGTAGAGCCCCTTTGTCGTGTCCACGGCCTGGCTCTGCGATGCCACTTCAGGCTGGGGCAAGGGCACAGCCAAGTTAGCGACCAAACCGACGGTCACCACTCCGCCGCTCCCGGGTCCACCCCATGATTCTCCACGTTGAGAGATGATTGCCGAGGCCAGCAGCGAGCCAGACAAGAGCCCGTGGAGCAGGAGAGAATACATGAGCGGCGTTCGGAGATTGGGTGAGTCGGCGATGGAGGCAACAGACATCTCAGTGAGGCCGCGGGCGAGAGCTGATGGGTTCGGTGACGATGCTGATATTGGAAATGCCCGATTGGCGCAATTCGTCGACGACCGTGGCGAAGCTGCCGAAGGGAACGGTTTCATCGCAGCGAAGGAAAACCGCCTCCTGCGGCCCGCGCATCTGTCCGCGCAGTTTGTTGGCGAGCTGGTGGATGTTGACGGGTTCGTTGCCCAAATAGACGCGCTGGGCCTTGTCAATGGTGATCACCAGACGCGACTCGTTGATTTCCTTGACCGTCCTCGTCTTCGGAACATCCACCTCGATCCCGGACTGCAGGATGGGCGCGGCGATCATGAAGATGACCAGGAGAACAAGGACTACGTCCACAAAGGGGACGATGTTGATTTCGGAAAGCGAGGTCTCGGTTTGTCTTGCGAGTTGCGGCATGGGAATGATTGCCGACAGGCCGCCGGCTAGTTAAACGTCTTTTCGATTTGCGCGGAGACCTCCGCGGTGAAGGCATCCATTCTCTGGCCGAGCTGCTTGATGTTGTAGAGAAAATGGTTGTAGGCGATCACGGCTGGAATCGCGGTGAACAGACCCGCCGCAGTGGTGACGAGCGCTTCGGCAATCCCCGGCGCAACGGCGCGCAGGCTGGCAGCGCCGGCCTGTCCCAGCCCGGAGAAGGCGTCCATGACGCCCCACACCGTGCCGAACAAACCGATAAAGGGAGTGACTGAGCCGGTGGTGGCCATCCAGGGCATCCACTTCTCGACGCGGCGCACTTCTTCGCTCGCAGCGAGCTGCATGCTCACGTCAATGGCCTGCAAACTCTTCAGCTTTCCGTGGGGATTCCCGGGCGTGAGCTGGCTCTGGAGCTCGCGGTAACCCGCCGCGTACACGGTGGAAAGAGGCGACCCGGCAGTGGCCAAGGCCTTGGGGTCGGCAAGCCCGCGGCTGGCGCGGAACAGGCGCAGGAACTGCGCGGTCTCGCGATTGATGCGCTTGAAGGCGCCAAGCTTTTGAAAGATGACGGCCCAGGAAATCACGGAGAAAACCAACAACAGAAGAAGAACAACGCGGGCGACCCAGCCCGTTTGCGCGAGGATGTTGCCGATCTGGTCGTTTACCAACCAGAGTGATGCTGGCAGAATTGCGTCCTCCCTCAGAAAATCGAGAAAATCACCTCGAAAGCTACCGTAGCACACGCATGCAAAGCGGTCAACGCAGCACAAGACGATCGTTGTTCGTGGAGCGATCGGCTCAACAAGAAGTCAACTACGCCAGCGACCAACCACGGACATCGGGGGACGGCGGACGGTCGGAAAGGGGCTGCGGGGCAATGTGATAGACTTTATGTCGGAATGGGCCACTCCATTGATGTGCGGATCGATTCGCTGCTGAACGGCGGAGTAACCTCCGCTGCTGACGCCAGCGCCGCAGGTGCGGAGCGAGGAACGTTCTTCATCGAAACATTCGGTTGTCAGATGAACGAGCATGACACCGAGAAGGTGGCAGGCGTGCTGCTGGCACGGGGCTACCGCCAGGTCGATTCGCCGGAAGCAGCGAAGCTGGTGTTGTACAACACGTGCAGCATCCGCGAAAAGGCGGCCCACAAGGTGTTTTCGCGGCTCGGACTGTATGGGGCCGGGCAGGACGAGGGTAGAGTCATCGGCGTGCTCGGCTGCGTGGCTCAGCAGGAAGGAGAGAGAGTTTTCGAGCGGGCACCATGGGTGAGGCTGGTGTGCGGATCGGCGAGCTACCGGAGGTTGCCGGAGTTGTTGGCGGAGGTCGAGGCGGGAAACCGGCGGGTCACCGGACTCGCTACCGATACGGCCGAGACGTTCGAGACGGAGATTACTCGCCGCGACAACCCCTGGCAGGCTTATTTGACGATCATCGAGGGCTGCGATAAGGCCTGTTCCTATTGCGTTGTGCCTTATACGCGCGGCCCCGAACGCAGCCGAACGAGCAACTCGATTCTGAGCGAAGTACACCGGCTCGCTGACGCGGGCTACACCGAGATTCAGTTGCTGGGACAAACCGTGAGTTCATACCGTGACCCCTCGCCGCGAAGGAAGACGTTTGCGGAGCTGCTTCTGGCGGTGGCGGAGGTGCCCGGGATCCGCAGGGTGCGCTTCACGACGTCGCATCCCCGGGATTTCGGGCGAGAGATTGTTGAGGCCATTGAAGCGCACCCCGCGCTGTGCGACCACGTGCACCTGCCGGTGCAGTCGGGTTCGACGCGGATCCTGCGGGCGATGCAGCGTACCTATACGCGCGAAGAGTATCTGGAAAAGGTCGCGCTGATTCGCGGCGCACGGCGGCCCATCAGCATCACCACGGACGTCATCGTCGGATTCCCCGGCGAGGCCGACGCGGATTTCGAAGAGACGCTCGACCTCCTGGATGCGGTGCAATTTGACGGAGCGTTCTCGTTCAAATACTCGCCGCGGCCGAACACGCCGGCGCTGGCATTCGCGGACGCTATTCCCGAAGAAGAGAAGGGAAGGCGGCTCGCCGTGCTGCAGGAGAAGCAGCGGGGGATCCAGGCGCTGCGGAATGAAGCACTGGTCGGGCGCAACCTGGAGGTCCTGGTGGAAGGGAAATCCCGGCGCGCGAACCAGTGGGCGGGTCATACATCGAGCAATCGCGTGCTGAATTTCACTTCGCCGGCGGAACACCTTTTGGGACAATATGCGCAGGTGCGGGTGACGAGCGCGGGACCCAATAGTCTGGTCGGAGAGCACGTGCAGTAGTCAGTAGGGAGGCCGCGATGGAAGTGGAGATGAAGATCCGGGGTTTGATGATGGACCCGGTGACGAACATGCCCATCGTGGTGCTGAAAGACCTCAACGGCAGCTCGATTTTGCCGATCTGGGTCGGGATTTACGAAGCCAACGCCATCGCTCTGGAAATCGAAAAGGTCCAGACGCCCCGGCCGATGACGCACGATTTGCTCAAGAACGTGCTGCTGGGGCTGGACGTGCGCGTGCAAAAGGTGGTCGTGAACGAACTGAAGGATGACACCTTCTACGCGTTGATCTGGGTGGAGCGCGGGGGGCAGATCATGTCGATTGACTCGCGCCCCAGCGACGCGCTGGCGCTGGCGCTGCGCGTTGACTGCCCAATTTTCGTGGACGACGAGGTCCTCAAGAACTCGAAGGTCTCGAGCGCCGTCACGGAGAAGAGCACGAACGAACAGCTCCGCAATTGGCTGGAAAACCTCTCCGATGAGGACCTCGGCCACTACAAGATGTAGTCGCGCGGCAGGACCGACACCATTCATCCCTGACCAACCCGCGAGGAGGCATGTTTTCCTGTCTGCCCGGAGGCCCACCAACCCCGGATTGGAATCTGCCGGCTGGCCATGCCAGCAGGCCGTGGATCCTCGGCACGTATGGGACATCCGTCCCATCGGTATGGGAAGACCGTCCCATTGACCTGCGGAGGAGAGAACACTAGGTTAGACTTGGGTTTTGAGCGCGGCAGTGTGCTCATCTTGGCTGCATAGAGAGAGCGGAGCTGTCACAGAAAGAGAGGCAGGGGTGCCACCGAAGGACGACTCAACGCAATTGCATAGGCTCGCGTACGCACGATCGACCTCACGCCTGAATTCCCGCGTGCCTGTGGCCATGGAGTGGTCCGAGGGAGGCGGATCGTACCGGGCCGAAGGGCACACTCTGGACGTCAGCCCAAAGGGCTGCTTGGCAGTTTTCCCTCAGGGATTCACGATTGGCCAGAGGCTGCGGATACGTAACCTGGTGAACCAGGTGACGTCAGAAGCGGTGCTGGTCTGGAAGGGGCATGAAGGACGTGGGGGTTGGGAACTGGGGATTGAACTGATCGAGCCACCACAGAACTTCTGGGCGCTGGAGCTTTGACGGTCGCGGCAGACGCACACGATCGCCCTTCCTCACGGGCACAGTCTTCCCCGATCTGCACCGACATCTGATAATGGGCACGCCACCCTGGCGGGGGAGGGGGTATTGCGTAAAGTCCGCACTTTTCCCTTGCAACCCACAGGCCGGGATGGGTAGATTAGCCTAGCCCTGGGGGAAATGAGCGGGCTGGCAACAAGATATTGGTGAGGGGTTGCCACCGGACTGACACCCTTCGCCTGCAGTGTGAGGCGGACGACGATGACTGCGATCATCACCATCGCCAACCAGAAAGGCGGCGTGGGAAAAACTACGACCGCTATCAATCTCTGCGCCGCTCTGGCGCAGCGCGGGAAGAAAACACTGCTGATTGATTTGGACCCCCAGGCGAATTCGACAATCGCGTTTTTCGATCCGGCGGAGGTGTCCGTCTCTATGTTCGATGTGCTTGGTGAGCGCCGCGCCGAAATGGCTTCGGCGATCAAGCCATCGAAGGACCCTATGCTGTTTGTGGCACCGGGGAAACTTGCGCTGGCGAAACTCGAGCAGCAACTCGCGGGGCAGTTCGACGCGCCGTACAAATTGAAAGACTCGCTCACGCCCGTTCTCAGGGACTACGACTACATCGTCGTAGACACGCCACCCTCGCTGGGCATCCTGACGGTGAACGCGCTGGTGGCCTCGACTCATCTCCTCGTGCCCATCCAAGCGGCCTACTTCGCGATTGAGGGAACAGACGACCTGCTGGAGACGTACGAACGGATTCGCGCACGCCCAAATCCCGATTTGAAAGTCCTGGGCGTGGTCATCACGCTGTTTGACAAGCGAACCAACATCTCCAAGGACACGCACGGGCAGATTCGCTCGGTGTTCGGCTCGGCTTTATTCCGAACGCGGATCGGCAAGAATGTGCGGCTTGAGGAAAGTCCAGCCTATAAGGAGACGATTTTCACGTTTGCGCCGAAATCCCCCGGCGCCCTGGAATATCGGAAGCTCGCTTCGGAGGTTATCCATCGTGTCGAAGAGGATCGGATTACCCGTCACGCTGAAGATGCGGCATGATTCGCACTACGTCGAGTCGCTGACGAGCTATAGCGGCGCGGCGGTGGGGCGCATGATTCCGGTGGAGAAGATCCGGCCGAACCCGGACCAGCCGCGAAAGGCTCTGGGAGATCTCGGTGAACTGGTGGATTCGATCCGGGAGAAGGGCGTGCTGGAGCCGCTGCTGGTGCGGTTCGTGCCGCGAGACGAGTGCTACTACATCATCTCCGGCGAACGCCGCTATCATGCCGCGAGAGCCGCAGGATTGCGCGAGGTGCCGTGTATCGAGAAGATCGCCGACGATGCCGAGACCCTCGAGATGGCTCTGATCGAGAATATCCAGCGCAAGGATTTGACGCCATTCGAAGAAGCGGACGGCCTGCACCGCTTGGCAACACAATTCGAGTACACGCACGAAGACGTGGCGCGGAAGATCGGGAGGGCGCGATCCTCAGTGACGGAAACGCTCTCGCTGCGCACCATCCCCGATGCCACCCGCAAGAAGTGCATCGAGGGCGGCGTGGTGTCGAAGTCCCTGCTTCTGCAAATTGCACGGCAGCCGACCGAGAAGAAAATGCAGGAAATGCTGCACCGCATTCTGCAGGGCGGGTTGACGCGCGACGAGGCGCGCCGGGAAAGACGCCAGGAACAGACGATCGGGCCCCGGCCCCAGCCCTTTGTCTTTCATTATCAGCCGGAGAGTGAGTCGTTCCGGCTGCGGATTCAATTCCGGAAGAGCCACGTCTCGCGCGAAGAGTTGATCTCCACACTGCGCGAGATCCTGGCCTCTCTCGAAGAGAGCCGCGCGGACGCCGACTCGGCAGTCGCCTAAAACCGTTCCCTCGGGCCGAGCCGATGGTGGAACTGACTAGCCGGCAAAGGCGAGCACTCGAACGGCTCGTCGGGCAAGGATTCCAAGTCATCGCGATCCCGCCGTATGAGAGCGCGCTCTGCGTTCGACTGGAGAACTGCGCGGCCTTGTTGAGGCCATCGGAAGGAGGCGGGCTGCGGCTGACGGCCCCTCCCTCGTTTCTCATTGATGGAAACCTCAGCGTGAAGATTGCCCGGCAGGGGAGGGAATGGTTCATCTGGAAGAAGAAGGAGATTGAGGCGACGCCGGATCGGAAAGCCGAACTGGAGCGGTTTCGGGAACGACTCGAGGAATTGCTGCAAGAAGCGACTTGAGTGCCGCGGTCCGATTTGCATGCGGCTGGTTCTCAGGGCAAACTGTCCCCATCATGACCGTGCATGACGTGATCTGTATCGGTGCGGGGCCGACCGGCTTGGCCTGCGCGATCGAAGTGATGCGGGCGGGAATGCGAGCGCTCGTGATCGACAAGGGGTGCGTGTGCAATTCCCTTTACCACTACCCGGTCAACATGGTGTTTTTCACTACACCCGAGCTGCTTGAAATCGGAGATCTCCCTCTGACCTGCGCGGGAGAAAAACCGACACGCTCGGAAGCCTTGAAATACTACCGAAAGACGGTCGAGCATTACGGGCTCGAACTGCGGTTGTATGAACGCGTGACGGGGGTTGGGGGGAGCGACGGACGATTCACCGTGATGACGGTGAACCAACAGAGCCAGGAGCATAAGTACCAGGGGCGGAAAGTGGTGGTCGCAACGGGCTACTACGATCTGCCGAACTTGCTCGGCGTGCCCGGTGAGAACCTGCGGCACGTGTCTCACTACTACAGCGAACCACATCCCTGCTGGGACCAGGATGTGGTTGTGGTCGGAGCGCAGAATTCGGCAGTGGAGGCGGCGCTGGATCTGTTCCGCACCGGCGCGCACGTAACGCTGGTCCATCGCGGACGCAAACTGGGAAAATCCGTCAAGTACTGGGTGAGGCCGGACATCGAGAACCGCATTAAGGCTGGGGAGATTCGCGCCAGATTCAAGACGCGCGTGGTGGAGATACGGCCCGAGTCGGTGGTTCTGCAGACGGGCAGCCGGAAAGACGAAATCCCGGCGCGGCAGGTGTTCCTGTTGACTGGATACCATCCCGACTTCGAGTTTCTGGAAGGTTTGGGGATTGCCCTCGATCCCAAGACGAGAAAGCCGCGAGTGAACCCGGAAACGCTTGAAAGCAACGTGCCGGGGATTTACCTCGCGGGCGTGGTCATTGGCGGTCTGCATACGAACGAAATTTTCATCGAGAACGGCCGGTTCCACGGGAAACAGATCGCGGCGGCATTGAGTTCGCAAGGACTGGGGCGCGACTCAGGCGGTTTGCGGGAGTGAAATGCGTTTGTTAGACTGAAAACGAGATGGCCTCAGTCGTCGGAGAAGCGGCAGCCACGTTGATAACGCTGGTGAAGGGGTTCAGCGTTACGTTTCGGAATTTGTGGCGGAGACCGGTCACGGAGAACTACCCCCAGGAGCCAGTGCACTTCCAGGCTCGATATCGGGGAATTCACGTGCTCCACCGGGATGAGAGTGGCCTCGAAAAGTGCGTGGGATGCTTCCTGTGCGCGGCTGCGTGCCCGGCAAACTGCATTTACATCGAGGCGGCGGAGAATACGGACGCGAACCGCATCTCGGCAGGCGAACGATACGCCACGGTGTACAACATCGACTATTCGCGATGTATCTTCTGCGGTTATTGCGTGGAGGCCTGCCCCACTGACGCGATTACGCATGGGCACGGATTCGAACTCGCGACGTACGATATCAACGCGATGATTTACCGGAAGGAAAAACTGTTGGAGTCCTTGCAGCACAAACAAGCTGTTCCGGCGTGACATCTTCCTGAGCTAATTCCCGAGCTAAAAGCGAAAAAGCACGAGAAATGGCGTGGCCCGATGGCTCGCTCGAGGGTATTGGTGCGCCCAGGAGAGTGGCAAAGCGTCTCCTAAAAAATACAAGGTCAGCAAGACGTAACTGTAGGAGCAAGCCGTGAGCGACGCCGAGCTGCCTGAATCGAAAGCGGCGCAGGAGACGCAGCACAGCAGCAGTAACCTTGCGCGCACGATGAAGGCAAGCGCGCAGCGGCTTCCCTCGCGAAGACACTTCCGCTGCGCACCCAGTCTCGAGATCGGGCACCGATATTGGCCGCTGGAGACGCCTGCAAAAAGAGGCATCCCTTCCATTCTGGACCTCCGCATTTCAGCGGGGCGTTTGTTCATTTCTCCTGAGAACCGCGCGGCGAGCTTCACCCCGGCGAGTGATGTTCTCGCTCGGTTCCCGCAGCGGACGGAGAAAGACTCCGCCACTCAAAGAAATGAGTTCCTGTCAGCCGGGATCAATCCGGTTGGCGCCGGAGGACAGCCGCACGAACCGAATCTTGCAGAACATTATGAGACGCCGGTGAGAGCTGAACCGCTGGTTCTGCACACAGACCGCCAGGTTTGGCACTGTGGCCGGGCCGGTCATCAATCTCCACCAACCAGCGCGCCAGCAAGGCGCAGGCATTTTCCTCCAGCCATTGGTCAATCAGGCGGGAGATCTCTTTACGGAGATTCGCAGCGTGATTGAGGCGCGAGAGTTCGTAACTGCGCAAACTGAAAGCCGACGCACTGCGCAGAAACTCCCACGGTGGCTGGGACACGTAGTCGGGCATTGGGCCTCCTGGGGGACACGGTGATTATCGTACAAGCAATACACGCAGCGTCAATTATAGTACCTATAGTACCCTCTGTGGACGACTGTGGAAATCCCTTTCTCCGGGCCTGTAGTGCCTGTGCGGGGAACTACGAGGACCCGGACCGCACAGCGGCGCCGGAAGAAGACAGCTGCGAAGACGATTTTTACGACACCCGTCAAGAGAGCGGCGGCACCGCTCCCCCTGGATAGGCGAATTGAGTTCCGCCTCGGGCGAGGCCATTCCGGAAATGTGGGAGGTGCAGCGCATGAGAAGACGCAGGCGGAGGCCAGCTCGCAGAAAACCGTCGCAGCACGAAATCATCCGCGATCTGATGCTTTCGGCCGCGGAGTGCAGGACCTGGCTCACTCTGCGCGAGTTGGCTGCGATCACTGGTTACGGAGAGACCAGCATTTCCGCGCAGCTGCGACACCTGCGAAAGCCGCGATTCGGCGCGTTCCTTCTGGAAAAGAGGGTTCGCGCGGGCGCGGAGACTTCTTCGCAAAGAGCGAAACACCGGCGCTTGTGGGAGTACCAGCTGGGAGCACCAGAGCCAAGTCACATGGACGCGGAAGAACTGTTGCTTGAAAGCGAGCGTGTAGCGGAAACTCTGTAACAACTCGAATGGGCGGAGGAACGATGGCTGTCAAACCGGAGTTCGCATTCGACGTGTGTTGGGAGGTCTATCGCGGCGCAAAGGAGGTACTCGAGACGAAGCGCGGTGTAAGCGCTCTGGACGTTGCTGACGCCGCGAAGTTCGTGTGGCGGCCGGATATTCGGCCTCATCTGAACGAGTATGTGGCGGATTTTGCGCTGGCAGGGCAGTCGGCGCTCGCCGGTGCGGAATGGGCGTCGCGAATGGTCTTGTTTCGGGTTCATTATCTGGCGCTGGCGCCGTACGAGAGGGCTCGCCATTTCCTGGGGTTGAGCGAGTGGACTTGGTCGAGGTGGACGGAGCAGATCCGGCAGCGCTGTGGGAAGGAACTCATCCGAAGGGGCCTGTTCCCGCCGAGGCGGTATTTCAAGGAAGCTTCTCTGGCACGGTCGTAGCCTATAATACCCCCGAGATGAGCGGCCCTGCCCGAACCTGGGCCGCAATTCAGCGGAGGTGGCGATGCGACCCATTCCGAAGAAGATTGAGGGACCGATCTACGCGATCATGCGGATTGTCGTTGGATTTCTTTTCTTGTGCCACGGCCTGCAGAAGCTTTTTGGTGCCTTTGGAGGATCCGGACGTCCCCATGGGCTGTTTCTCGCGGCCGGGATCATTGAGCTCGTCTGTGGGGCGATGATCCTAATCGGACTCTTTGGCTCGTTCGCGGCCTTCATCGCCGCGGGAGAGATGGCGGTCGCGTATTTCCATGTGCATGCGCACATGGGCCCCTGGCTCCGGCCGATCGTGAATCACGGCGAGCTCGCGGTGGCGTACTGCTTTGTTTTCCTCTACATCGCCGCGCGAGGCTCGGGGCCATTCAGCGTCGATTCGCTCTTATGGCGCGAGTAGGGAAGTAGCAGAAAAGCCTGGGCTAAAGAAGGGACACAGGGTCGCCCACCCGCAGGGTCTTACCCCATTCGCGCGACGGGACGCGCGTGTTCACAGCGAGTCGATAGAAATGGTCGAAGCGGCCGGCGGGTGACCAATCGGGCAGATTTGCCCCGCGCGCGGCAGTGAACTGGACCTGAAAGGACTCGATCGCCGCCGCGCTGCGCGGATCGCGCGAAGGCACGATGCACCGCTTGCAGGGGTTCACGCCTTCCACGAGAACATCGCCCATGCGGAAAGGGACGACATGGGCCGCGTCTGCGGCAAAGAGCCGGTCTTCCCAAAAAGCAGGCACGCCGGATATTTCCAGACTCGTGCGGAAGCGCTCGCGAGCGCCCTCGAGCGTCAGGTCAGGAAACCAACCGCAAACAGCTTCGAGCGAAGCCGTCGAGATGACCGTCGGGCCCGGGGCATTCGTGTCGTCCGGAAAACCCTCCGGGTGATAACGCAGCGTGACCGCCTCCCCGAAATGCCCGCTCAGCCAGGCGGCAGCGCGCTCGGCCTGATCGCGGAGGCGGAAAGATGCCGGGGCGGCGGCACCGACGGGGGCAAAGCTGAAGATTCCGGAATCCAGGTCATAGCTCGCGCGCAGGCGGTGGACCGCAGGAGTGCGCTTGCCGTTGATCCAGCGGCCGCTAGCGTCGTACATCGCCCAGACACGGTCGCCTTCGAGACCCCCGCGAGTGGCGATCTTGCAGGAGGGAAGGGAAACCGGGTCCAGGGATTTGATCGGATGAATGCAGATCGACGCAAGGTAAGGCTTGGCGGATGAAGCACTCACGGGGCTATTCTAGCAGACAGGATTCGCACCGGAAGTAGGCAACCGAGTTTCATTTCGGAATCGTCGGGAAGATTTCCACAGGGAATTCTTCTTTTGCAAGAATGGGCTTGACACAGATTTACTTTCTGCTATACTAACGCTCGTAGAAATATGGGCAGGCGTCCCGGCAAGCTGGGACGCCTTTTCTTTTTGGGACACGGATTTGATCCCGCCGGAAGCCTAGACCCGCGGAAAACAAAGATTTTGGGCTGAAGACCTGAGCTTCTTGAGGTGGCGGGCTGGCTCGGGCGCAGCATGCTGCGCCCCTAAGGCTGCCCCTTAGTCGTCTTGCACCGGAGTTACGTGAAATTCTGCCCCGCAATGGCGGGATGAGGAGTCACCATGCCGAGTTACTCGAATGCAGTGCCACCGCTGTCTCTGTTCCCCGGGGACGTAGGATTCAGCTTCAATAACGAAGCTTTTCCCGCCGACGGAACCGCCGGGGGGCAATTTGCACTCACCGAACCCGCCGGATTCCCCGACCAGGGGCATACGGTGCGCTGGCAGACGATCTTCGGCGGCGCGCCAACGGCGGTGAGCATACGCCTGCAAGGCGCAATGTCTGATGTGGACGCTGAATACGCCGACATTGATACGAGCACGGCCACAACGGGTGAAGCCAGGACCGTCACCGGCGTGAGGACGCGATTCCTGCGAATCAAGAAGGTCACCTCCACGGGCGGGTCGGGACTGACCGCGAAGATCCTGCCCTAGTCCCTCGCTCCACAAGATCGCCAGGGTCAGAAGATCGGAGTTCGCTGCGCGGCAAACGGACCGTAGCGGCGCGAGAAGAAACATGGCCTCACATCCCAATTACGTGAAGAAGAAGATCGCGGTGGACACGGTGTCGTGGACGCCGATTGTCGCGCCAATCGACTGCATGGGCGTGGGGGTCAAGAACAGCGTCGCGGTGGACATGAAGATCCGAACAGACTCGGCTGATCCGAACACCGAGGACCTCATTCCCGCAGGGAATCAGGACGGCGTGGTGGTCAGCCGCTACGGAGACAACCCGAGCGATGCGCGGAGCGGGCCCAGGTTCTTTGCCGGCGAAACGATTGCCTACCTGCAAGCCGCGAGCGGCACGGGCCCGGCGCTCGTTACCTTCGTGAAATGAAATTCACACTCAATCTGAGCTACGACGCCCTGGCGCAGCTGGCGCACGTCGGCTGGGCAGGGACGCTGACGCTCATCGTGGCATTGTGGCTGCCGCTGTGGGTGGCGCTGGTATTCGTGCCGTTGGCGGGAGCGGTGAAGGAATTCGCGATCGAGCCGCGGATCGAGGATGCGGAAACGCAGGGCTCGGCGTGGCGCGATTTCGCGTTTTGGTGCTTGGGAGTTGGAATCGCATTCATCGCGGTAGCTGCGAGGATTTTGCTTTGAAGAGAACTTGTCCAGGCTGCGGCGGAATTCAGCGGCGAATCCAGGAATGGGGCGAGAAGCCCAAGTGGATCTGCAAATACTGCGGAAGGAAAGACGCGGCATGAGAATAAAAATCGTCGGGGAGTGCGAGGCAGCCAAGGCGCTGCGCGGGTTGCTGCGGAAGGCGGGCTTTGCGGTAACGGAGTTTCTGCCGTCAGAGGCCGTGACCGGGCTCCAGGCGGGCTACGTTATCACGATCGAGGAAACCGGCAGCTCCGGCTGGATCCACCTGGATTCGGTCGATGCGGAGCTCGAGGGGGCGGTCCTGCGTCACATCACCAAGCTGTCGCCGCAGCCCGTTTCGGTAGACCGTCCGGGCGGGCAGGTTCACAGCGAGCGAGAATTGCGCATCGTCGTGCCGGCAGGCGATGCCGTTCAGGCGCAGGCCGTCGAGTTCGGCGTTTTGCGCGGCCTGCTCGAAGTCTGTGCCATGAATCCGAAGGCGGCTCCGCAAGCGCCGAAGACGAGCTGGTGGGGCAGACCATGGGCACGCTGAAGAACTGGCGACTCCCGGCGCTTCTTGCCTGCCTGTTTGCAGCGGGCGCAGCCGAGGGGGCCCCGCCTCCCAGTGCGCCAAGAATCCTGTTGCAAGGAACTGGACGCGACCACTCTTTTCTTGCGCTCTCGATTCCACTGCGAACCTTTGCCCAACTGCAGCAGCCAGGCAGCGGCAGCAACGTCAATCTGACTCAGATCGGCGGCGCAAGCCTTTCGGGTTCGCTCTACGACAGCGGGAATACGGCGCTCAAGGTGAACTGCGTGGTGGGCTGTTCGGCGACCAGCGGCTTCAGCGACAACGCGCTCTTCACTGCCGGCACGACTTCCGTCAATAACATTTCGGGCGTTTACAACGATTCGATCACGAATCTCAGCACGGGTAGCGCTGGCGCGCTGCGGGCCACGAGCGACCGGATGCTGTACGTGAATATCGGGAAAATCGCAGGGGCCGCACCCTCGCTCACCGGGAGCAGTCTCAATGTGAACTGCACGGGCGGGTGCGGCTCTTCGTCTTTCGCCGACAGTGCGGCGTTCACCCCGGGCACCACGGTAGTCACCATCGATGCGGGTGTATTCAACGATGGTTTGTTAGCCGTTTCGTCCGGAAACGCTGCGGCTCCACGCATCACTTCTTCGCGCGCCTTCCACGTCAATCTGCGCAACAACACCGGGACGGAGATCGGCACTGCGGCGAATCCGGTGCGCGTCGATCCAACAGGAACGACGGCGCAGCCTGTGACCGGAACGTTTTGGCAAGCGACCCAGCCGGTGTCAGGAACCGTGACGGCCAACGCGGGAACGGGGACGTTCAACATCCAAGCGAATGCCAGCGTCAACGTTGCGCAGCTCGGCGGGACTGCGCTCAGCGGAGCGAACGTAGTCGATACAGGGAACTCCGCATTCAAAGTGAACTGCGTAACCGGCTGTTCTTCTACGCCAGGCTTTACGGATAATTCGGCGTTCACTGCGGGAACCACGACCGAAGCGAATGTCGGGGGCGTGTTCAACGATGGCCTTGCCTCGGTGACGAGCGGAAACGCGGCCGCCGCGCGGATCACGAACAATCGCGGGTTGCACGTCAACTTGCGCAACGCCAGCGGCACAGAGATCGGGACGTCAGGGACTCCTGTGCGAGTCGATCCCACGGGCGCGACAACTCAACCGGTCAGCGGCACAGTGACGGCAAACCAAGCTGGAACGTGGACCGTCCAGCCGGGAAATACCGCGAACACGACGGCTTGGCTGGTGACAGGTACGGGCGGCACGTTTCCCGCAACGCAGAGCGGCACCTGGACTGTGCAGCCGGGAAACACGGCAAACACCACGCCCTGGCTCACCACTGATTCAAGCGACATGAGCGGGACGACTCCCGCAACCGCCCCGGGCAAGACGAGTGTTGTCGGCGGCATTTACAACTCGTCCGCCCCGACGCCAACGACCGGTCAGACGCTTCCGCTGCAGGTTGACTCAGCGGGCCGGCTCATCGTCAATCCCGCCGCCGTGACCGGAACCGGCGCGAGCGGCGCAAACATCCCGCGCGTCACGATCTCGAACGACAGTTCGCTCGCGGCAAACCAGTCCGTGAACGTTTCGCAGATCAACGGAGTCGCTCCGCTGATGGGAAACGGCACGACCGGGACCGGATCTCCACGCGTCACGATCGCAAGCGACAACTCGGTTCTCCCTGCCGTGGGGGCTGGAGCAACCGGATCGGCAGTCCCCGCGAATGCGGTATATGAAGCTGGTGCCGGCACGGGAAACCTCACCGGCTACCTCAACTGCGACAACACTGCGATCTATGACACGACCACGAACGGGTCGACGCAGCTCGTCGCGTTGACGTCGGGCCAGGTCGTTTATGTCTGCGGCTATCAATTCTCGACTTCGCAAACGACCGCGGTGGCCGTCAAGCTGACCTACGGCACAGGAACAAACTGCGCGACGGGCAACACGGCGATGACACCGGCGTACCCGCTGCAGGCCGCGAGTTCCACCGGCCCGATCGGGTTGGTGGTGATGACTCCGGGATTTCGCGGATTGAAGACGGCCGCGTCGAACGCGCTCTGCGTCACGACGAATGCAGCCGCGAGCGTCCAGGCCATCGTTTGGTACACGAAGTTCTGAAAATGAGAAAGCTGCTCACACTTTCGATCTTGCTCCTGATCGCTGCAGTCGAAACTCGCGCGGCGACGCCGACATTCGTGCAGTCGGTGAGCCACTCGGACATGTCCAATGCGTCCATCGCCTACTGGAAGATGAGTCTGCCGAATCCCACACAGGCGGGGAACGCCATCGTCATGGGATGCGCTTGGGGCAGCTCGAGCGACACGATTTCCGTCACCGACGACAAGAGTAATGGTTGGACGAGCGTTACGGTCGTGCAGGATGGGGGCAACGGGGAGAGCCTCCAGATTTGGTACGCGCTGAACGTGGCTTCAGGGACGCGACTCATCACGGTCACGCCGAGTGCGTCCGAACTCTACGTTCAATGTATGGCTGCCGAGTTCTACAACGTGGCCACTTCAAGCGCGGCCGATGGCTCGGCTGGCAGAACGACCTCGGGCACGAGCATTTCCACAGGGAGCTTCTCGACGGGAACGGCGGGCGACCTGATCTTTCACTGGACCTTCGTGGACAGCGGGCCGGGCACCACGACTCCTCTGAGCTTCGCATCCGCCGGCAGCTTTTCTCTCCTCACGGCAGACGGCACTTCCTACAGCGCCTCGCAGTACGAAGTTCAAGGAAGTGCTGGGTCCATCAATCCCACCATCACGACTGGCGTATCGGTGGGCAGCGCGATGACCTCCGCGATTGCTCTAAAAGCGGCTTCGGCGGGCAGCGCTCCCGCTGCGGGCATTCGAGTGCAGAGCATCCAGGAAATGGCCTTTCCTATGTTCATGTCCTCCACTCCCGCCTCCTTCGCCCTGCAAGTTCCCAGCAGCGGCAATCTGATCGTGGTGGTCTGGAATGGTTCCACGACGTACAAAATAACTGGCCTTTCGAGCACTCCGTCAAACACCTGGTCGCACACGGCCGCTTCCACCGACAACGGAGGCTCGATCTGGATTTGGTACGCCGCGAACGCGTCAACGGCGTCCACGATGACGGTGACTATAACCCAGTCTCAGGCGATGCCGGCTGGGAACGGCAACATCATCGCTTTCTACGACGTTGCAGGCGCTGCGACCTCTTCCTACGACACCTACGCGGGACAGACCGGCACGTTGAACGCGACATCCGGCACCGTGACCGGCCCTTCCATCACTCCCAGCACGTCAAACGGCGTAATCATCGGAGGGATCCAAGAGAACCAGGAATCGGCCTGCGCAGTGTCCACCGGCTACTTTGATTCGGTGCAAACGGACCAGTATCAATACCTCTCGCTCGATGCGGACGGCGGGTACATGCATTACTACAATCCGAACACCAGCGCAGTCAACGTCAACTGGACCTATTGCGACACGAATGGGGCCAACAACGTCGGCCCTTGGTGGTCGCAGGTAGCGGCTTTCAAGGCACCCGCGGCCGGAGGCAGCGCGCCCCCGCCGACGCAGATGTCGATGGGAGTCGGCAACTGAGGGAACGTGGAAAAGAGGCGAGAGGAAACGTCCTGTTTTCCGGGCTGCTGACTCTGTCGTTTGAACAACGGTTCTTCCAACGAACGGAGAACTTCGCCGTTCAAATTCCTTGCGCAAACATCATCACATAACCGCAAGCAAGAAATCGCCGGTGCGCGCACATGCGTGCGCCGGACAGGCGCCCGGCCCCGGCCAGACGGGCCGGGCTCGCCCGTCCGGTTTCAGGACCCCGATGGGTTCCACCGGACCCCTGAAATCGGGGACGCGCGGTGGCTCACGTTCTCTCAAGAGAGCACTTACAGCTGCTTCTGACGACGCAAACGGAACCCCCGGAACGTCCGCCGTCACCGCCACGACGGCGGCGCCGACCCGCGATGCGTACGCAGCGGCGGCCGCCTCCCAGCGGGCCGGAGGGTCGCCCCGGCCACCTCAGGAGGATAGTGGGCACCCGCGCGTTCCCGGCGACCTGACGCTGATCCAGGACCCGGCGTCTTTTGCCAACGCGGTTTTTGTAGAAGTCGATCCGATCGCGGTCGCGGCGAAGCTCCTCAAGAGCGAAGACGAGCGGATTTCCCAGCGCCAGCTCGAGCGCATGCTCGATCTCAAGTTCGGCAAAAGCAACGCGCCGATGATGGAAGACGCGCCGAGATTTGAGCCGGACATACCCAGACCCAACCGGCAATGATTCACCTCCGGCCGTTCAGGACGGGCCGGGTTCGTTCTAGGCCAAAGGACGATGGCGAGGAATCGTGACGAATCAGGAGGAACGATGACAAGTACGAAAAAGCAATCGATCGGTCAGATCGTGCAGCTCGCCGGAGTGGTTTCGCTGGCGGCAGCGGCGGCGATGAGCCTGCACCACATTCCGATCGCGGTGGCGCTGATCGGCGGCGCGGCGGCTTATCTAATCGGGCGCAAGCTCCGCACTGCCGCGTAGTCGCTTGCCCAGCAGGCGCGTAAGGGAACACGTATCCGGAAATGGGCGGCCAACGAATCATCTTTCTACGGCTACCGGCGGGGAAGCGGCGTGCTGGCGCGGCGCACATGCGTATCAGCGACCACTACCGACCGTTCCCGCGGCAGCGCGAGTTTCATTGTTCGCCGGCAAAGTACCGGCTCTTCGGCGGCGCGGCCGGGCCCGGCAAGACAAAGGCGCTGTTGTGGGAAGCCATCGCCCAGGCGAACGAGATCGACGGCTGCGACACGCTGCTGCTGCGGCGAACGTACCCCGAGCTCGAGAGCTCTCTGCTCGCCTATTTTCGGCGGGACGTTCCGCGCAAGACCTACCGCAGCTACAACGAGTCGAAGCACGCGGTGACCTGGCACAACGGCTCGATCACGCGCTTCGGCTACTGCCGGAACGAAAACGACGTCTACCAGTATCAAGGCGCTGAGTTTCTGTTCATCGGCATCGACGAGCTGACGCATTTCACTCTCAAGCAGTGGCAGTTTCTAACCTCGAGAAACCGGTGTCCCGTGCCGGAGAGTTTCCCGTGCATGGCTGGAGCGACGAACCCGGGGAATATCGGGCATGCATGGGTAAAAGCACTTTGGGTGGACAAGGTTCCGCCGCCGGGATTTGAGAGCGCCGAGCTCTTCGATCCTGAAGATTACGAGTTCATCCGCGCGCGGCTCGACGACAATCCCATTTACGCCAACGACGCCGGCTATCGGAAAACACTCGAGGCCTTGCCGGCACATCTGCGGCGAGCTTTCCTGGAAGGCGATTGGGACGTTTTCGCGGGGCAGTACTTCGACATTTTCGACATCGGACGGCACACGGCGCGGCCCGAAGAAATCCGCATCGAGCCGTGGTGGCTGAAATGGGTCTCGATCGATTGGGGCTTTCACCACGCGAGCGCGGTGTACTGGCACTGCGCGGTGCCACATAAACCGGGGGCTAATCCCGCGGCGCAGAGAGATCCCTCAATCGCTACGCTCTCTCCCTTCGCCCGCGCTCAGGGCGAGCGGGATGACGATGCTCTTCGCATCGTCACTTACCGCGAGTTCGTGCAGAGCGGGCTCTCGCCGCGGATGCTGGCGCAGGCGATTGCCGAGCGCAGCGGGCGGGATCGCATCGCGGAAGTATTTCTTTCGCCGGATGCGTTCGCCCACCGCACCGCGGAAGCATCCATCGCGGAACAGATGGGAGAAGTTCTGAGCGCGGCGGGGCTGCCGCGGCCGGCTCCTGCCGAGGACGACCGGATCGGCGGATGGCAGTTGATGTATCAACTGCTCGAGTCCGAGGCGTGGGCGATCACCGAAAACTGCACGAAACTGATCGAATGCCTGCCGATGCTCGTGCGGGACGACAAGCGCATCGAAGACATCCGCAAAGTCGAAGGCGACGACCCGGCCGATGCGGCGCGCTATGGGTTGTGCTCCGGGGCGCGGTTTTATGGAGTTGCCACGCGCAGCGGTAGCACCGGAGCAGGGGATTCGCTTGCAGGCGCGCCCGGAGATGAGTTCTTCAGCGCGGCGCCGAAAAGCGGTTTCACCTGGAACGGGGTGCCATTGGAGCAGCAAATCGCGCAGCAAGTGAGCGCGACCGACCCCACTTCGCGCGCGATTCATTTCCAACGGCTCGAGGCCGAAGCACGCAAGGCATTTCGTCCCGGCAAACTGCCGCGCCGGCGTTGGTAATGAGGCAGGAGAAAAATGTTGAAGAGGATCTGGAGCCTGTGGCGCAGCCGATACGTGCGCCTGCTCGAGGAAGACGTCGCGCGGCTGAAGGCGGAGAATCGCGCGCTGGTGAATTCACTCCTCGGCACAGCCGGATTTCCGCCGGTAGATTTTCCCGCGGCGCCCGCGCAGGAAGTGCCTCGCGTGCGGCGGCGCTCGTGGCACCAGCTTCAAGCGTGGCAGGAAGCACAGGCCGTGCGCAGAACGGAAGAAGCTGCCCATTCGCCCGCTACAGCGGGCTCAGGGCGAGCTGAGGCGCAGAATCACTAAGTCATCGACAGCTAAGAGATCCTATGACCACACGAATAGATGTGCACGAGCCCGGTGCGATCGCACCAGCGGACGGAAATTACGCGCCGCTTAGTGTAGTTCCGAGCGAGCCGGCGAACCGCTTGACGGACGCGCTCGAGGAGAAGAGGGATTCCCCGGACACCGCGGGCCCTCGGAATGACGACGGAGAGAACGCGGGCGCCGTGGCCGCGAGCGATCTCGGGGTCAACAACGAGCGGCTCGAGGAGTTGCAGCCGAGACTGGTAAACGCGCTGCGGGAGCTGGTGCGGCAATACCGCGAAGAGGGTGTGACCGCGCGGAGGCACGAGATCCGGCGAATTCGCCAGGCGCGGCTCTTTTGGCAGGGCCTGCAGTACGCCTGGTGGAATCCCAACGACATGAACTGGCACCTGCCCTTCGAGCAGCGGTTCGCCGACGATCGGCAGCTCGAAGAGATGCCGCGCTACCAGTTCGTGACGAATTTTTATCAGGGATTCGGGCTGTCGTTCATCGCGGCGCTCAGCCAGGACGTGCCCGCGGTGCGCTTCTACCCGCAGTCGGCGCAATCGCTGGAAGATATCTCGGCGGCGCGCGCGGCCAGCGACGTGGCGGCGCTCGTCGAGCAAAACAACCACGTCGAGCACTTGCTGACCGCGGTCGGCTATTACCTCTGGACCGATGGAAAGCTCGGCGGATACGTACGTTACGTGGCCGATGGGCAGCGATTCGGGTCCCACGACGAAGCGGTGCTCGAGACGATCGAGATTCCGTTGGGCGAGGACGTGTATGTTTGCCCGGTGTGCGGCAAGGAAACGCCTGCCTCGAAATTCACGAAACAAGAATTGGACGGCGATGAAAACGCCGAATCCGAGTCCGCAGGGACGCAACAGGCTGTGCCCCCAGAAAATGTGACTTGTCCGTCGTGCGGGGCCGAGTTGACGGAGGCGAATCTTCGCCGGGCCGAGCGCGTGGTGGTGCCGCGGGTAGTGGGTACGAGGCGCGTGGCGAACGGGCAAGAAGTCATCAGCATTGTCGGCGGGCTCGAGCTGAACACGCCGGTCTGGGCCGGCGAAATGCACGAATATCCCTACCTGCAGTGGCAGGCGGAGGTGCACCGATCGAAGCTGAAGGCGTCCTATCCCCACGCGGCGGACAAAATCGAAGTGTCGCCCTCGCAGGGCGCTGAGGACGTGTACGCGCGCGTATCGCGGCTGAGCGTCTCGCAGGGGCTGCCCTCGATTCATCCCGGCGACGCGTTGGTGAACCTGATCACGTTCGACCGGACGTGGATCCGTCCCTGGGCGTTCTACGCGATTGAAGACGCCGGCGTGCGCGAGGAGCTGCTGCGGATGTTTCCGGATGGATGCTACGTGGCGTTCGCCGGGGACGCCTACTGCGAATCGCGCAGCGAAAGCATGGACGATCACTGGCGCGTGATGCACGCGCTGCCGGGCGACGGGCAGAACCGCCCGAGCGTGGGCGATTCACTGGTGCAGGTGCAGGAACGCTACAACGTACTCTCCAACATGCAAGCGGAGACTTACGAGTACGGCATTCCGCCGATTTACGCCGATCCGCAGGTGCTCGATTTCGACGCACTCGCCAACCAAGTGGCCGAACCGGCGGCGCACTATCCGGCGCGCGCGCGGCCGGGCCAGCCGCTGGCAGCAGGATTTTTTCAGCCGGCGCCGGCCCAAGTGCCACCCGACATGCTGCGTCACCAGCAGGACCTGATTGGCCCGGTCTCTCAATTCCTGACGGGCCTGTTTCCGGCCGTGTTCGGCGGAAACATGGAGGGCGTGAGAACGGCGTCGGGCTACGCGATGGCGCGCGACCAGGCGCTCGGCCGGCTCGGCCTCGTCTGGCGAAGGCTGAAGCAGTTCTACGCGGACGTGATGCTCCTCGCGGTGGATTGCTTCCGCAAGAACCGCCCGGAAGATGCGGAGATTCCCCTGCTCGGGCCGGGCGGCGTTTTCGATTCCAAGATCATCCGGCTTGCGGACCTGAAGGGCAACATCTGCGTGCATCCGGAAGCCGACGAAACGTTCCCCCGGCTGAAATCGCAGCAGCGGAACGTGCTGCAACAACTCTTTACCATCAACGATCCGGTGATCCAGCGCGCGCTCACGGAGCCCGCAAACCTCGGCTACATGAAAAATCTGCTGGGGCTCGCGGAGCTGGTCGTGCCGGGCGAGGATTCGCGGAACAAACAATTGCGGGAGATTCAGCAGTTGCTCGCCAGCGCTCCGATTGTTGTGCCGGTTCGTTCTGTCATTCCGCCTGCCCTGAGCGGAGCCGAAGGGAGCGAAGTCCGCTCTCAGGAGTCTGGCGGAGTCCAGCGGACTCCAGAAGCCGGAGCGAGTAATCCCTCTTCGTCTTCGACACAGGAAAACGCCACTCGGAGTGATTCCTCGCCGGGCCGGACCGGCGGCTCTTCTCAGAATGGCGTTGCAGACACGGGCAGCATTCTCCTTCTTCCGTCGGTGCCCGTGGACGCACTGCTGGACGACAACGCCGCAGAATACGAGGAGTGCAAGCGCTGGGCGAGTTCCGAGGCCGGCCAGGCCGCGCGGATGACGAATCCCGTTGGCTTTGCCAACGTCCGCGCCCACGCCGAAGCGCATCTGCGCGCGATGCAGCGCGGAACGTAACACTCGAAATCAGTTTGGAATGTCTGAGGTCGGTTCCGGGAGGCCGGGGCTTTTTGTTTGTGGCGTAAGGAAAACGATGGAAACACACACCAATGCGCAGGCGGAACACGATGGCGGCGCCAGTGGGAATGCGGCGGCGGAAGAAGCCCTGTATGCACTGAGCGACGAGCAGATTCTGCAGCTCGAGCCCAGCGAGGAAGCGGCCAGCGATCCCTCGGCTACGCCCGGAACAGGTCAGCGCCCGATAAACGACGAAGAGAAGGGAACCGCTGCGGCGCGGGAACCCCGTATCGCAGAGAACGCGCCGGAAGATGTTGCCGCCAGGACCGCGACTGCGAGCGAAACTACAGGTCACGACTCAGCAAATGCGAGTCACGTCCCCGCAGAGCCGCCGCGATGGCTTGCGGACATGATGGCGGACCCGCAAGCGGGCGGCGAAGCGCGCGATTTCTGGAACGGCATTCAGAAGGTGCGGCAGGAAGCTTCGGCGTACCGCGAGGTGTTCGCGCGGCCCGAAGAGGCGCGAGCAGCAGCGGAGGGGGCGCGCCAGCTCGAAGAGTTGGACCGAGCTTACTTTTCCGGGGATGCCGCATCGCGAACGCGATTCGCTGAGACGCTTCTGCGCAATGATCCTGCGGCGTTCCGCGAAATGGTCTTCGCAGGATTAAAAGCGCTGGAGGCCAGCCATTCGCCCACGGCGGTGGGCTCACGGCAGGCGGAGGCGCAGAGGCACGGAGAAGGGAAGTCCCTGGCAGCGGCCTCCCTGGCGACAGAACAGAGGGATTCCCCGGGCAGAACGCAAGGTCCCGGGCAAGAGGCGCTGGTCACTCAATACGCCGCCTTTGAAAGGGCGGCGAATGAGGACCTGGAAAGAAATGTGGGCAGTGAGATCGGGCGCGTGCTCGAGCAGGCCTTGCCGAGTTCTGCCCGCGCGGAGAGTGCGCCGGTGCGCGAGCGGCTCTCAAGCGCTATCCGGCAGGAGATTGAGAGCGCGTTGCGGGGCGACCGAAATCTCAGCAACCAAGTCGCCCAAGTGCTCTCCGCGCGGCAATTCGATGAGGCCACGCGCGCGCAGGTCGTGCGGCTCATCGGAGACCGTGCGCGGCAGCTTGTCCCCGTGACAGCGAAGCGCGTGCTGAACGAATGGACGCAAACGGCGGTCGCCACGCATCGCGCGCGCACGCAAAAGACGGACGCAGCAGCGGCGCGGCGCGACGTGGAAGGCGTGAGCGCGGTGCCCGGCAATGCGGCGAAGCGCGCAAGAGGCTCGCGCGAGACCGATTACCGGCGGCTGACGGACGAACAAATCCTCGACATGTAATTCGCCACAGAGGCACAGAGGGCACAGAGAAAGAGTGTGGTTGGAAAAGCGCACGCGAAGAACCATTCCATTCACAAAGGCGCATTGACTTCATTTAGCCCTGCACATTTCTTGTTGTCCTCTGTTCCCTCCGTGCCTCGGTGGCTAGGCCTTTTTTCGTAATCCGCAATAATAAGGAGAAAAACGAATGCCAGCACAAAACAACGCGAATGTGGTCGCGTTGCAATTGGAGAAGGTGCGCGACAAGGTGCCCCTGCTCTATGAGCGCGACGATATTCTGCTCACGATGATCCAGCAGCGCGGCGACGTGGAGAAGATTTCCAGCCGCGCGATGCGCCTGCCCTTGCAAGTGAATCCCGGAGGGAAGGCGGGAAGCTACAACGCCGACGGCGGCGATCTCGGGCGCGGCTCGGGGACGCAGTACGACGTCGCCACGGTTTCGCCCATTTTCTTCCGCTTCGCGATCGAAATCACGAAGCTCGTCGAGTACGCGACCGCCGGCCGCGAGCGCGCGGTCGAAAACGCCGCCAAGCGCGAGGTGGCCAACGGAATGAAGCAGTTCCGCTCGTTCCTCGACAAACTGATGCAAACGGCGGGGAACGGCGTCCTCGGCACCATCGGGTCGTTCGCCAGCACCACGTGGACGATGAGCACGCCGCCCGGCGCGGCGCTCGTGTACGTGGGGCAAACGGTCCAGGTGTACGACTCGACGCTCACGACCAACCGCGGCACCGCGAACGTCGTCGCGGCCGATCCGATCAGCCCAACGCAAACCATCATCGTGGACGCCAACCCGAGCGGCCTCACCGCGGGAGACGTGATCGTCCACGACGGCCTAAGCGGCGCGCAGCCCGTCTCGCTCTACGGCCTCAAGTATCACCAGAGCAGCGCGACCACCGGCACCTGGCTCAACCTGAACCGCGCCACGTATCCGGTGCAGCTCGCGACGCCGCGCGTGAATGCGGGCAACGCCGCGCTGACGCCGGCGAACGTGCGGCTGGCCATCAACAAGGTGCGGAAAGCCCTGGGTATCAACCACGTGAGCAAGCTAATCGCCTACATGGCGGTCGAGCAGGAACACGCGTGGGAGAATCTGGGCATCACCGTGAGCCAAATCATCAAGGAAGGCGGCAGCGGGAACGGCAACGATTTGGATCTGCTCTTCACCGGACGCAAGACCATGAGCGGAATCCCGATCAAGTCGAGCGTGAGCGCCGACCAGACCCGCGTGGACTTCCTCGACCTCAGCCATTGGGGCCGGGCCGTCCTCAAGGACATCGATTTCTTCGAGGTCAACGGCAACACCGTTTTCCCCATCTACGGGGCAAGCGGCGGTCTTGCGGCCAGCTACATCTTCTACTTCGACACTGCCTTCCAGGTTTTCAGCGACTCGCCGCGGAGCGGCGCGTACATCGACAACCTGGCTCGGCCAAGCGGCTACTAAAGAAAATCAGCCACAGAGGCACGGAGCTCGCGGAGTTAAGCGGCACTGGGAAAAGGCAGAGAACGGGAGCCCTCTGCCGCATGACTCTTTTCTTTTTCTGTTGGCTCTGTGCCTTTGTGGCACTCCTTCTATCGACACGGAACGGAGAGATCATGCAGATAGCGTCTGGTTCATGGGATGAGATCGCAGGGCCGGTGCAGCTTCAGCTCCAGGTCGTCGCCGATAATCCGGCGCACATCCCGGACCTGCAGAACGCGGTGCCGGTCCTACAAGCTCGGACACCTGTCGTCAATATTGCTTTCGACGGGAAAGATACCCTGAGCATTAGCGTCACAATGTGATGATTCACGTCGTCCGCGAAACGCACGAAGCGCCCTCTGCAGTCGTCCACCGACTCGAGCGAGCCGGCGGCCTGAACCGTTTCGGCGAGCCCAATTACCGCGCCGTGTGGGGTTGGAGCCGCCTCGCCTGGATCGGCGGAAAATTCGAGGAACGCGATCCGGAAACCGGCGCGCTGCTGCGCGAAGTCGTCGAACTGCGCCAGGAACCGAAATACCCGGCGGTGAATCGCTGGCACATCGAGCGCTGGGTTCCCCCGGAGGTTTACGGTTCACCGCGGACCTGGTACGCGCAGACGCTGGAAGTCACCGGCGGGCGAAGCGTCCCGGCGCTCGGACCGTACCCGTCGCGTGGCGACTACGAACATTGCTTCACGCTGGAAAACCCACGCGGTGAATTCATCCAACTCACCCCAACCGTGGCCGAGTACGTGGCTCTGGCCATTGATAGCGCGCGTCGATTGCCATGCCGGAAGCGCCGCCAAGCCATTGAAGCGCGCGAGCAACGCCTCGACCGCGAATACGATGCCTGGGCGTACGAATTGATGGACGGAGGCGCGCCGGCCTTTGTGACCAAGCTGTAGCTCAGGCGTTCAGATCTGAGCGTTTTCGGTGAGCCGGGTACCCAGGGATACCCCAAAGAAAGGGGTTGGCGATGCGGACAGTGGAACTTTGGCTCAAGGGAATTGCCGCGGCGGCGATCAGCGGCGCCGCGGGCGGAGTGTTGACAGGTTTCGCCGCGGTCGGGATTGACCCGCAGCATTTCAATCTGCAGGCTGGGATTGGAGATACCCTGAGGATTGCTCTGGCCGCGGCGCTGATCAACGCGGTCATCGGGGTCGCGGCCTATCTTCAGAAGTCGCCGCTGCCGGAGACGTGATTCTTCTGTGGGGCGGGCATTCCTGCCTGTCTTTCTTGTTTGCAGGACCTGATGAGGCGCGGGACAGACAAGAATGTCTGTCCTACAAGGGACAATCATGCCAGTCGTAGGATCGAGTGCGTATAACACCGCGGGCCAAATCACGTCGCTGGTCCGCTCGCTGCTGAACGATTCGCAGGGCAATCTGTTCACCGACTCGGTGTTGATGCCCTACGTGAACGCAGCGTACCGCAAAACGCAGCGGGCGCTGGCCAACGTCGGAGCCGGCGCCTTTATCACCGACAACGCGACATTCATCGTGCCGGCCGTGTCCGCGGTGGATCCATCGGCGCAGGTCGCCATCACCGACGCGACAGCGCCTCCCAATCAGCTCCCCACCGATCTTCTCGTGCCGGTCAAGCTTTGGGAGCGGCCCGCGGGAAGCTCGCAAGAATTTGCCGAGATGGTGGACCTCACGCAGCACGGCGGGCTGCCGTCGCGCGAGCAGGACTTGGTGCTGAGCGTGTGGGAGTGGCGTGCTGACGGACTCTATTTTCTCGGCGCCACCCAGGACACGGAAGTCAGGCTGCGCTACTTGAAAATGCTGCCCGATTTGACCGATGCCACTTCGCCGGTGCTCATCCGCAACGCGCAGGAGGCCCTCGCCTACGCGGGAGCGGCCATGGCCGCGCTGGCGAGAGGCTCTCCGCTGGCTGCGCAATGGGACGCCGCGGCGGCGGATGCGATCGAAGACCTCGTGACAGGCGCCGCGCGTCGCGACCAGCAATCCTGCCGGCGCCGCCGGCCGTATTCCTCGCGAAGCGGCTACACCCCGTTTTAGGAACGTCACCGAGGCACAGAACACACAGAGAGCGGAATTAAGGCAGGGGAAGTTACGGAACAAGAGAAAGTAGCCGACGGAGAATCTCCATAGGAGCGCAACATGCCGATTACAGTTTCGTTGTCGCCATTGAATGTGGACGCCAGCGCGAGTAATTTCATCTACGGGATCGCCACGCTAAGTTTTTCGGGGAACTACCCGGCTAGCGGCGACACGCTCGATTTCACGCAGATCGCCGACAAGCTGGCGAGCTCGCAAATCGTCCAGGCGTTTGTGGAAAGCCAGAACGGGAACGCCGGCTATTACGTCGTCGTTGCGGGTTCGGCGCTGAACAACTGGAAACTCAAGTGTTTTCTCGGCGGCGGAACGGAGATTTCCGCCGGGGCCTATCCCGCGAGCGTGACGTCCGACCTTGTGCAGCTCTCGTTCACCGCACGGAAGCTGCTCTAGACACGAGCGCCAGGAGCGCTGCGGCCTTACTTGCCAGTGTGACAAAGGCCCAGTACATTTCCACGGGGAAGCTTTGCGAAGCGCAGCCAGCCGTTCAGGCACAAGACAGGAGACACCTCGAATGAGATTTTTGTCAGTGAAAACGGTACTCGCAGCAACGGGCCTCGCCTGCGCGTTGGGGCTCGCGGCTCCGCCGCTTCGCGCGCAGGGAGTGCGGAAAGACGACATCGTGGTGAATTCGCGCGGGGTGCCGCTGGCGGGCGCGACGGTGCGTGTCTGCGCGATGCCTGCATCCGGCCAGCCTTGCGCGCCGCTGGCGCAGATTTTTTCCGACGCCGCGCTGACGCAGGCGCTCGTGAATCCCGCCACGACCGACGGCCTGGGAAACTACTTCTTTTATGCGACGCCGGGACGGTACATGGTCGAAATATCCGGGCCGGGAATTACCACGCGACAGATTCCGGATGTGCTTCTGCCAAACGACCCGACCGCGCCCTCCTTCAGCAGTGTTTCCAGCAGCGGCGGCATCAGCGCCTTTTCCTTGAACCTGAGCGGCAACCTCGCGGTGAATGGAAATGCCGCAGTGGCGGGCACGCTCTCCGGAGGAACGCTGAACCTTACGAACCAGGGAACACCGCCGGGAGCTGCTTCCACGGGAACGGTGAACGTCTATACCAAGACCGACAAGAAGCTGTATTACGCCGACGATACCGGCGCGGAGATCGGGCCGATCTCGACAACCACCGGCGCACAGACGAACGTCGCGAACACCTTCACGGCGGCGCAGAACTTCGACGCGGATGTGGCCATGAAGGGCCCCAACCCCTGGTTTGACCTCCGGCGATACGGAGGCTATGCATCGAGCTCCCCTCCCAGCGCAACTGGGTCGATCACCTTGGGTTCTTCGACGTTGACCCTCTCGTCCGCGCTTGATTTTGCCAACGGGCATGGAATCGTCATCCACAAAGCCGGGCCTGGGAGCACTCTCGCCACTCCTGCAAGTGTCGCCGTGGCGCCGGGAGGAATCCTCAATGGCGGAACCACCTACACCTATCAGGTGGTGGCCGAGGACTACGCCGGCGGCCTGACAGCCGCGTCGACGACGGCCTCAACGACGACGGGAGCGGCCACGCTGGGCGCAAATACGGCGATCGTCACACAATGCGTTCGTTCGGGTGGCACGACGACTTTTACCACCAGCTCGAATCACAATTTTGCGAACGGCCAGACCGTCAGCGTCACCGGCTTCAACGCTGGCTCGGGAACTTTCCTGGACGACTGCAACGGCACGTTCTACATCGTTTCGACGCCTTCCTCAACAACCTTCACCATCAACCAGTCCGGGATGGGGGACCGGACCGACACTTCCGGCGGCTCGGCCCAAGTCAACGCCTTCAACAGGGTGACGTGGAATTACCAGGCTGGCGCGCTGCGCTACTGGGTTTACCGTGGCGGATCGCTCGTCGGAGTCTCCATCGGGGTGGATCCCATCTGGTACGACTACGGTTACGATCTTGTCCTTGGCGTCCTTCCAGCCTACGTGCCCACAAGCGCCCCAGGTAGCGCCCAGAATGGTTACTTGGCCACGACCATCGTGTCGGGCGGCGGCACTACATCATTGACGCTTGCCAATGCGGCGGGCGCGACCGTCAGCTCTGCTGTCGTGCTGCACGACAATTCCGTGAATTTGCTCAATGCCGTTGCCGCAGCGGTCAGTTCCGGAGGGGGCACCGTCTATTTCTCCACCACGCTGACGGGCGGCAACGACGTCTATCCGTTCAACGCGGCCACCCAACTGAACTCGCCAACCGCCGGACGGCAGGTCCGGCTACTGATCAGCGGCCTTCCCTACCTCAATCAACCGTTCGTGCTGGGAAGCTCCTATACGATGGAAGGGTCCCCGAGGAACTCAGGCCCTTCCGCTTTTCTCTATGGCTACGCCACGCGAATCGGCGGTTCGGCTTTTCCGCTGGTGTATGTGAGTGCGAACCCGTACAAGATCCAGCAGTACTACAAGAATCTTGAGTTTTATGCCTTATACAATCAGCAAACCGGCGTCTACTTTGACGAGAACGCAAGCGGGGGAGGATCGGCGGGGATCCTCTTTGACGATACATCGTTCACGGCCGGACAGAAATCCTATAGCGCTTTGGTGATCAAAGGAGGCTTCGATTTCTGGTTTCGGCGGGGCGTTTTCAGCGCTCAGGGGGCGACCGCTCTCGGGCAGCCGGCCGTTCGCTTCAAGAACAGCAGCGCCACGGTCTGCGGAACAAGCTGCCAGATCGCCTACCGCATTCGCTTTGACAGCGTGTCGGTCCTGTACGCAGGCATCCAGGTCGATAATCTTGACAATACCAGCTCCGGGGTCACCACGAGCTGGGACGTGCACAACATGCTTTATGAGAGCGGCGTCAGCCCCCTCTTTCGCGTCAACATTGGGAACAACGTTTGGTCCTCCTTCTTTACCTTCAGCCACGTCGACGGCGCCGATCAAGCCGCAGGACTCGGCACGCCGTTTGTGGATATGAGCGGAACCTCGAACATTTCCAATGTCCGCTTCGACCACTGCCTGCTGACGACTTCGAGCCAACCTCTGATCACAGGCACCGCCCCGTCGCCCTTCAATCTTCGGGTGGAGAACAGTTTCGGGATACTCAATGTGCCGAACTACGTTGCCACGGGGAGCGCGACCTCAAACCCAGAACTGGCCGGGACACTCCGCGGACTGGAAATGCACAGTGCTTCACCAATCTCAATCCTGAACGGCGCGTACGTGGGAACCCCTCTCCCCGCGCCGGCGGCCGCCCCAACGCTCACCGCCATCGCGGGGGGCGCGGTGCCGGTGGGAACGCACAGCTATTCCTTCAGCGTGGTCGGCTGGAACGGGGGAGAATCGGCCCAGTCACCCGCGCAGAGCGTCACAACGACCACGGGCGTGCAGACGGTCAATCTCACCTGCTCTTACAGCGGCGCGGCGAATTTCAAGGGCTTCAATTTTTACCGGGATGGATACCGTGCGCATTCGCCGACGGTAACCAATCCGATGGCCACGACTTGCAGCTGGTCTGACACGTTTGGATTCACCGATGGCACGTCCCCTTCACAATACAACTACGCGTCGGCCGACTTTCTCAATTCCTCGGGCGTTTCCGCCGATACAGTGCGGGTGAACGGCGAGTTGGTTTCTGCAGCGCCCCGTTCGATTCACAACGTGTTCCTTCCCGGCGCGCTGACGTCCGCATGGACGGGCGCCACACTGACACTCGACAAAGCCATTACCGTCACCAGGCTGCAGGCCCAGACGAAAACGGGGCCCAGCGGGTGCACGACCAACGCCGTGGTGCGGCTGACCGATGGAACGACCCCGGTGACCTTGACCGTTTCGGCCGCGGCAAGCGACTCGGGTGCGATTTCGCAAAACTACGCTGGCGGCGCCGCTCTTACCGTCAGCGTGCAAACCGCGGCCAGCGGCTGCACGACCGCGCCCGCGGACGCGAACGTCGTCATTCAGTACCGCATGCAGTAGTTCCCACCGCCACACCACGGAGCCACGCGCCGCACGGCGCGTGAGGGAGCCAAACAGATGTCCAAGTTGGAAGGAACCGCCACGCTCGTCAACATTTCTTCGCAGAAATGGCCGCCGCGCTACCGCACCTATTTCGGTTCGCTGGAAATCAATTCTCCGGCGCCGGGCGAACACTACGCGGTCACCCGCATCGAAGGCTGCATGGGCGTCATCGATCTCGGCGACAAGCGCACCATAGAGTATGCGATTCCGGCGCGCGCCATCGCCGAAGACATCGCGCGGGAAATCAACGGCGACTCCGGCGAGGGCAGCTTTCACGGTGTTTTCGTTGCGGAAGGCGAGCTGCCGACCGTGGCAGAGCTGGCCCGGGCGCGCGAGAGACTGGAAGACTTTCAGCGGCGGCTCGTGGCTGCGGCGGATCTCGAGTGGGAGCGGTCGCACAATCCCATGTTCATCACCGACCTCGAGCGCCGGGCCGCCCGCGAATTGCGCTTCGAGAAACCGTGGCTCTACGATCCGAAGCCGATGGCCGAGTGCCCGGCCTGCGCGGAAAAGATCAAGCCGGGCGTCGCCGTCTGCCGCAGTTGCGGCGCGATTTTGGACCGTGCGAAGGCGGCCCAGTTCGGTCTGCTTGGGGAGGTGGAAAAAGATGCGCCGGTTGCGACTGCGACACTGGGATCCACTCACGAGAGGCGTAGGGCTGAACAAAGCAGACCAGGCGATGAGTAAGATTCACTATACCCCGTTCTCGCGAAGGCTGGCTGCTGATGACAGGTCAATCCTTCGGCCTTTGACAACGATCGGTCGACACGCATATGATTCGGCTTGAACCCCATGGACTTGACCGATTCTCTTCATCTGAGCCAATGATTGACTCACTATCCATTGCAAACTTCCGCGGTTTCGAGAACCTCGAGATTCACGGTCTCCGGAGGATCAACGTTCTCGTAGGACAGAACTCATCCGGGAAAACCGCCCTTCTGGAGGCACTTTTTCTGGCGGCTGGAGGAAGCCCAGAGATTGCGTTACGCCTACAAGCTCAAAGAGGTTTGGGCCAGCCATTCCAAGTGACTCTTGAGCGTCCTTCATATGAATCTCTATGGAGGTACCTCTTTTGGGGCCTGGATCAGGCGAAAACGATTTCGATCAATTTGGTTGGTTCTCCTCCGAATACTCGATCGCTTGCTGTAGCCTATGCAGACCAAGCTTCGACCAAGCTGCCATTTGGCAAGGAGGGGACCGAGTCGCCCTTTATAGTGCCCATAAATTTTACATGGCGAACTTCCACGGGAGAAGTATTCGAGTCCCAGCCGTCCATCACGAAGGAAGGTATAAACATTTCGGGGACGGGCGAAACGATGCCCGTGTTCCTTTTTTCGAGTACGACGACTGTGAATGCATTGGAGAATGCGTCCCGGTTTTCTGAACTCGATCTCCAGGGCAAGTCGGGTTTGGTTGTGGACGCGCTGAAGAGAGAATTCCCATACTTGAAGGATATTTCTGTTCAGGTGATTTCTGGCATGCCCACATTGCATGCCGCTCTCACATTTTCCGATTTGAAGCTCCCACTTGCTCTATTGTCTGGCGGAATCAATAAGCTAATGGGGATTCTTCTGACTGTGGCGCTGAGGCCTCAGGGAGTGGTCTTAGTCGATGAAATCGAGAATGGCTTCTACCACGACAGGCTACAGACGATCTGGTCGACGCTTCTCGAACTATGTCAGCAGCAGAATACACAGGTTTTCGCCTCCACCCACAGTCAGGAGTGTCTGGAAGCAGCGCTCGCCACAATTCGAGGGAATGAAGAGGAGTTCGCCCTCATCCGCACAGAACGTAGCAATGGGCGCTGCACAGCTAATGTATTTGGCGGTCGTCACTTTCAGAGTGCAATTGAGCAGAACATCGAAGTGAGGTAAACCCCGCGGATGCCTATTACGATCACGACTCCGCGAGTGATCGTCTGCGAGGGCGGCGGTGATGTAGCCTTCTTCAAAGCTTTGATCAAAGCCCGGAATTTACCTCGGTTTGATGTTTGCCAACCTCAAGCGATTGCTGGCGTGGGTTCAGAGTGGATTCGCGGCCGTCAAAGGGGTGTTAGTGGTTGGTGACAACGACGCAGATCCTGCCGCTTCTTTTCAGCACATTCAGTCTCAGATCCAAGCTGCAGGCGGGTTTGGCATTCCGGCGAGTCCACTTGAAGTAGCGCGCTCTCAAGATAAGCCGCCCATCGTCGTCATGATGCTGCCGTGGACTAGCCTACCGGGCAATCTCGAAACGCTTTGTCTGGATGCGATGTATGCGGCACACAACCATCTCAAGGATTGCATCGATGACTATTGCACTTGTACGCGGACATCGGACTGGGACCTCGCGAAGCAATCCAAGATGCGGATGCGATGTCTCATGTCTTCCATATGTCAGAGCGATCCTGATGTCCCTTTGACTGGAGCCTGGAGCCACAGAGAAACAATTGTCTCGCTCGAACACAGGGCCTTTGATGGCGTGAGTGACCTCTTGAACAGATTTGACAGCCAGATAGCACCCTCCTGACCGCTTCTCCCTCTGCCTGGCCGCCCCTCTTTGTGAGCAAGATTCTGAATGCCGACGGGAGACTCTGTCCGGTACGACCATGAGCACAGCGGGATCATTCGACGCACCGATTGAGATCTTCGGCGGCCTGGTGACCGATATGCCGCCGGCAGACCTGCCGCACGGCGTCTCGCCGGATTGCCAGGACGTGATCTTCAGCGATGGAGGAGTGCGCACGCGTCCCGGGCTGCAGGCGGCTTTCGGACCGCTGGCAGGAAATCCCACCGTCAATTACCTGAAAACGTACATCACGCCCAGCGGGACCGCCCGAACACTGGTGATGGATGGGAATGGCTCGCTGTACAAAGAGACTTCGCCGGGCGCGCTGGCGGCGGTGGCCGCGGGACTCGCGCCCAATTCCTACGCGCACTCGTGCACCATGTTCGGCCGCGAGTACATCGCGGTCGGCGACGGAAGGGCAGGGAACGACCTGCCCCGACAATTTGACGACACCTATTTCGATCGTGTCAGCCAGGGGGCTCCCGGTGCCGGCCCAGCCACAGTGGCGGATGTGGTCGCCAACATCGCAGCGATTTCAAGAGCCGGAAACATCATCACGGTGGCGACGCAATCGCCTCACAATCTGTTAAACGGCGATCAGGTCACAATTGCCGGCACGACCGGCGCGTCGGTTTCGTTCAACGGCACCTTTGCCGTCGCCGGCATCGCCGACAGCACGCATTTCACTTTCAATCAGACAGGCCCGGACGAATCGGGAACGAATGGCACCGGCACTGCCGCTCCGGTGGGCAACGTCGTTGCCGGCGTGCATCAGGTCGCAGTCATTTTCCAGACGCGGCAAGGATATCTGACCAAACCCTCGGCGGCGGTGAGCTGGACGGCAGCGGGCGGATGCCGCGTGCAGGTGAGCGGAATTCCCATCGGACCATTCAACATCGTTGCGCGAATCATCTGCTTCACCGGCGCCAGCGGGGCGAGCTTCTTCTACGTGGGTTCTGAGGCGTCGCTTCCGCAAGGGAACATGGTAGTCGGGGACAACACCACGACGAGCGCGATCTTTGATTTCAGCGACGCCATCCTCTTGGCCGGCACTAACGTGGACGATCTCTTCAAGTTGGTCGAGCTCGGCGACTGCGGCGGCGTGATTGATTACGCCGACCGGCTCTTCTGGTGGGGCGAGCGAAACAAGATGAACAACTGGGTGAACCTCGGCTTCGATGGCGGCTTCACCGGACCATCTTTCCCTCACTTGCCTCTTGGATGGGCCCCCGATCCGGTTTTCGCAGCCGGCGGCACGGATGAGCAGGTCAATGTCGTCTGGGGCGCGGCCTATTCGATTGTGGGCAACGGCGACACGCCGACGCGGGGAATGATCTCTCAGACGGCAGTGCAAGATGCCCTCGGCGCCCCACTGATCCAGGCAAACACGGCCTACACCGTGCGGGCCCGCTGCGCGGGCAATGCGCTCCTCACCTACGGAACGCTGCACATTCATCTCTATAGCGCGAGCGCCCGCATCAACACGGCCGGTCTTCAGGTCGCCGCTTCCCAGTTGACCACCACCTACGCCGAATTCACCGCCCAGCTCACGCCGCCGTTGGCCGCCATTCCCAGCGATCTGGTGTTGCGCATCTATGCCGACGGAGCGCCGCCGCGTGCCTCGCAGTTCTATATCGACTGCCTCGAAGTCTGTCCCACGCTCGAGCCGCTGAACGCGTCGCTTGTGCGTGCCAGCAACATTGACGATCCGGAGAGCTACGACGGACTGACGGGCGTTCTTTCGGTGGAGGAAAACAACGGGCAGGCCATCCGCGCGGCCTTCAAGCTCCGCGAGCGGCTGCACTTTGTGAAAGAGCATTCCCTGTACGTCACCCAGGACGACGGCACGAACGAGCCGGCGATGTGGACCGTCTCCGAGGTTTCCCGGCGCGTGGGAACGCCTGCGGTGCGCGGCGTCGCGGTGGCGGAAGACTGGGCGGTGATTGCCGACCGTTCGGGTCTCTACATTTACGACGGCGGCGAGCCGGTCAAAATCTCGCAGGAAATCCAGCCCCTGTGGAACCAAATCAATTGGCAGTACGGCCATACCCTCTGGGTTGCCGTGGATACGAAAGAGCGGCGCATCCTCATCGGGGCGCCCTTCGGCAGCGCCACCTCTCCGAACAAGGTGCTGATGCTGGATTATCGCGACCTCGATACATCGGACATGATCGCCAGCCGCCCGCCCATCAACATCACTTACACGGGCCGAAAGACCGCTGCGGACAAATCGCGCAAGTGGTCGCCCTGGGCGATGGCCGCCAATGCGGCTGCTCTGGTGGAGCGGCCGGACGGAACCGCAACCGTCATGCTGGGCGGCGGGAGCCCGGGCGTCGGAGGAGGCGGGCCCGCGGGAAAAGTGTACCAGTTGAGTGACGCGCAGTTCAGCGACGATGGCGTCGCCATCCAGAGCTACTACACGACGCATTTCTTCCCCGAGCGCGCCGTCGAGCAACAGCTCGATCTCGGCACCCACCGAAAACTCTTCACCTACCTCACGCTCTACGTGGAGGGCTCGGGAACGCTGAGCCTGACGGCGTTTGTGAACACGAGTGCCTCCCCGCAGGCGCAGCAGCCGCTGGCCTTGAGCGCGCCCGCCCTGCGGGACCTCGAGCTGCCCATCAATGTCGCGGGGGAACGCGTGGCGTTCAAAGTCGGCACTGGCACGGCAGGAAATTGGTTCCGGCTCGACAAATTCGGGCCGTCGGTGCGAGTGGATCCCTGGGCGCCGGTCCGCGGATTCAACTGACCATGCTGAGCATCGCACAGCTCGCGCCGATCAAAGCCCGCGACCCGTACCTGCACGAGGCCCTCGTCCGAATTGTTTCCGCGGTGAATGCCGCGGGGCAGAAAGCCGGAGTTGATTCCCAGGCGCCGCTGCCGGCGCCACCGCCGATCGGTTCGCTGCAGGTGCAGGCGTCCAACGGGTGGTTTGACATCACCATCACCGATAATTCCGATGCCAGGCCGGGCCTCTTCTATTTCGCGGAGTCGGATACGACTCCGGCATTCGCCCAGCCGCGCGTCTATTTCATGGGATCCAGTCGCAATCTCTACCTGCAGCTCGGCAATCAGTCGCTCTACTGGCGCGCGTTTTCGCAATACATCGGCTCGGGCACTTCCACGCCCGTGGCCTTCGGCAATCCCCCGGTTGCGGTGGCCGGAGGAGGTTCGAGCGGTCCGCCGCCGTTTCCTTCCGCCGGCAGCGGCGCGCTGCAGAACGGCCTGGCGCCCGGCGGAAACGGATTCGGCCTGCTGGGACAAGCCCGCCTCACGAAAACACTTCCTTGATTCGGACGCGGAAAGGAACCCGCATGCGGATCCGTGAATTTACGCCGGGTGACGAATCCGCTTTGCGTGCTCTTCACGCGTCGCAGGGATTTGAGTATGAGTTTCCCGACCTGCAGGATCCCCTGTTCGTCACGAAGCTCGTCCTTCTCGACCAGAGGGATGGCGCGCCGGAATCCATCACTGCCGCCGCTCTCTTGCGGCTGACGGCCGAGGCCTACCTGTTGCTGGACCCGCGCGATGGCACGCCGCGCCGGCGCTGGGAGCGGCTCCTCGCTCTCCACGGCGCGACCGCGGAAGATGCCTGGCAAAAGGGTTTGAGCGATGTGCACGCCTGGCTGCCGCCGGGAATTTCCCGCCGCTTCGGAAGGCGGCTTGGGTCGCTGGGCTGGGTCCGCGACGACCGCTGGACGCCCTACTGCAAGAGGCTTGCGCCTAGGTAGTGCGGATGATGAGCTTGCCTGGATGGCTCGACGGCGCTCTTACAGCGGTTCGAGGATTGCTTTCAGGTGAGCTTCGCTGTCCTTTAAGATTTCGACCTCTCTGTCCCAGTCTTTGAAGCCTTTCGTTATCACGCGGATTCTGTGTGGACCAACTCGGAGACTGATGGCCGACGGGGTTGTGCCGACCAGTTTGCCATCCACGTAGACTTCTGCGTCGGCGGGAGTTGACTGGATTTCAATCCTGCCTTTAGCTTCATCTGCCGACCCCGCCGGGTCTCCCGCAGGAGTCGGCGCCAGGTCTGGAGGAAGCTCGGGCGCCACCTTTGCCCCGGTGTGTGCGGGCTGCGCCGTCCCAGTCAGTTTGTCCTCAGTCTTCTTCAAATCAAAGTGGAAGTGGTCGGATTTAAGTACGTAGTAATCCCCGTGGTAAACACCCTTTGTGCTGACGAACGGCAGGGGACCGCGGGTCAATTCGATTTCCTGCGTCACGTGACCGGGGAGGACAATTCGCGCGCGCATCGGCGCGCTCAGCCTCTTCCCGAACATCGTGCGCGGGCGGTGAAAATACCCGCCCGGGAGATTGACCTCGTAGGGCGTTTTGCCGACGGCGACACCGTCAATTTCGAGCGTGGCGCCGGATGGTTCGCTCGTAATTTTCAAGGTGTCCGCCAATGTGGGCAGGGCGGTTAACGAGCAAAGCAGCACACCGAAACTAGAGAGCACAATGTTTGCGCGCATGGCAGCTCCGGACAGGGTCTTTGCTGCGGATTGTACTACAGGTTGATTTACCGCATGTGTTAAATGTTTGCGCCACCGGGGGTTTCGCGAGCCGCTGAAAGAAGAGTCGTCTCCGGGGCGAAGCAGACCGTCTGTTCTGGCGCATCGGTGCTTGTCCGCAACTTCCAGTGTCGAATTCCGGTTTTCGAGGAGGAACGATGGGCAGGGGAGCACAAAACGCGACCATCCAGGCATCTGACCAGGAGCGCGCGAATATCGACGCGCTCAATCAGCAGTTGCTGAATCAGCGCAACCAGTTGCAGGGCAACTTGTCTTCGCAGTATCAGGCCATCCTGAATAACCCCGGCTATACGCCGGAGCAACAGGCCGCCATCACCGGGCAGTCGATGGGCGCGCTCTCCAGCGCCTTCGATTCGCTGCAGCAATCGGCGCAGAACCGCGTAGCGCGCACGCGAAATGCGGCCGGCTTCGGCGCGCTGACCGACGAGCTGGCGCGGGAAAAGGGCAGGGAAGCGGCCGGCACGGCGCAGCAGAATCAAATCGCCTTCGCCAACACGGCCCTTCAGCAGCGCCTGGCCGCGCTGCAGGGGTTGAGCGGGCTTTTCGGCACGGACACTTCGCTGCTCTCCAGCAGCCTGGGGATTCCGACGGGGCTATTGAACGTTCGCGCCAACATGTCGCGCGGCGGGAACGGATTCTTCTCCTCGCTGGGGTCCTCGCTGGGACAAACGGTTGGCGGCCTGTCTCCCCTCTTCATGTGAGGCGTTTTAGCGCTCGTGCATGTCGCCGTGACAGATTCCGCCGAGACGCATTCAAGGCAGTTGCTTCATTTTGGTCAGTCGCGCAATTCCACGGCGAACCGTGTCTCTTCGTGGCTCGCTTCGCAACCAGACGCTTAGTCCCACCGGCCCCTTTATGTCATCCTTCACCATCGGCTTGCTGACGAGCCTGGCTCCCGTCCTCGTGCAATTCCTGCTGTTCCTGCGCTGGTTGCAACGGCGCATGCGCGATGACGAGATTGTGCGCGCCTTCGTGCGGGACATGGCCACCAACCACCTGCCGCACATCTACTCCGCGCTGCGGCAAATCATGGAGCGCTGCCCCGCCTTGGAGGATCTGCGCAATCGCGAGTGCCCGTTCATTCGGTATCTCGATCTCGAAGAAACGACCAAAGAGCGCGGCTGATGGAGCGGGAACAACTCATCGGTCTGGCCAAAAAGACTGCGCTGAACCATCAGCTCGATTCGACTCTCGTGTGCGCGGTCATCGAACAAGAGTCGGCGTGGAACACCTGGGCCACTCGGTACGAGCCCGCGTTTTTCGCGCGTTACGTTGCTCCGCTCTACACCAACAACAAGATCTCGGCCTCGGAGGCTTACGCCCGCGCCTTCTCCTGGGGACTGATGCAGGTCATGGGGCAGGTTGCGCGCGAGAATAGCTACAAAGGGCAATTCCTCTCGGCGTTATGCGATCCGGAGCAGGGAATTGCCGTGGGTTGCCGGGTGCTGGCCAGAAAGCTCGCCGCCGCGGGGGGCGACAAGACCCGCGCCTTGCTTGCCTGGAATGGCGGGGCCAATCCTTCTTATGCCGAACAGGTATTAGCACGCCTGAGCCGCTATTCCTCGAGTGAGCCGGAAACCTGAGAGCAAGGGGCATCCGATGAGCATATTCCGCGCAACACTGTACGCCGTCATCGCACTCGTGACGATCGCTCTTGTCGTCGCCCTCTACACCGAATGGCGTGGAGCGCGCGCGGACCGCGCCATGCTTGCGAGCCAGCTCGCCGCCACTGAAAAAATTCTCGCTGGCGCAGCGCAGAGTCAGAAGACAAGGGACACGCAATTGAAAGACACCCTGGCACAGATCGCCGAGCGTGCCAGCAAGGTGTCCAAGCCTGCCGACATCGCCAGAGAACTGACCCGCGAAGCTGCCCTTCCCAAGCCGATCACCATCGAAGAGCTTCCCCAGGGTGGGCTCGTCGCCCCGCAGGAACCCGCCGGCCCCCCGGATGCCCCGAATACTGAACCGCAGAGCCCCGCCGACCACACCGGCGCGCCGGCAGAGATTCCCGCCGAAGACCTAAAGCCCCTGTATAGCTTCGTGATGGACTGCAAGACTTGCCAGGCAAACCTATCCTCGGCCCAGGGCGACCTGGCCGACGAAAAAACCAAAACTGCCGCGCTTACGCGCGAACGCGATGCCGCCCTTCGCACCGCTCGGGGAGGCGGCTTCTGGCGACGCGCTGCGCGAGCCGCCAAGTGGTTTGCCATCGGCGCCGGTGTTGGCGCCGCCGCTGCCGCAGTAGCGCATCACTGACACCTTCTGCAACCGCCACGCAAGTTCCCTCCAACTCCAGGCGCCGTAGATACGCGCGCCGTGCGGCTGGCGCTTCCCCCCGCGCCAGCCGCCCCTTCTCAACCTCACAAGACCTGCACGTGTTTAAGGATACGACCCCAAGAAGCGCTGAGGTAGGGCAGCACATTGATTCGCCTGCATAGCTCCTTATCCAGGGTGTGGAAAAGGCAAAAGAAAGGGCTTGACACTAAGTCCCATAAGGTATATTATGTTAACTACGGACGGGGCCGCGCAATCCTTAATATGGGGCCACTCCTCGCCCTCCTTCTCTTCCCTTTCAATGTGCGTGACTTTTCGCAGCCTCCGCAGCCTGCTCAAGATCGTACGAGATGAATTGTCCCAGCAGATCGGCGCCCGCTCCAACCGTGCGACGGCCGTTCACGAAGAGGGTCGGCGTGCTCGTGATCTCGAGTTTTTGGCCCTGGGCGAAGCTCGCGTCAATCGCTTGGGCGGCTTCGGGGGTGTTCATGCAGGCCTTCACTTTGTCTGTGTCGACTCCTGATGCAGCGGAATACTCCATCATCTTGTCCCAGGCGCTCTCAGCCGATATGAGAGCCTGATTCTCATAGACGGCATCGTAAAACCTCCAGAAGGCCGTGTGGTTCAGGTTGTATACGCACCTTCCCGCAAGGGAGGCCGTTCGGGCCCAAGGGTGAATCTGGGAGAGAGGATAGTCTTTGTAGACGAACCGAACCTGGGGGTACTGCCGGAGGACCGCCTGGAGACGGGGATGCAGTTCCCCGCACGCCGGGCATTCGAAATCGGCGAACTCGACGACGGTTACCCGGGCTTCGTTCGGTCCGAGGGACGGGCTGTCGTCGAGATTGAGCTTCGTGCGAGTATCCTCGAGGGGATCTTTCGTCATGTCTTCAACTGCTCCGCGGAAAAGGAACTGCCCGTCGCGCGCGACGTACAGGACGGCCGAATCCTTCTGTTCGGCCTTGGCAACCTCTAGCGTGAATTCGTACATGCCCGGAATCGGCGACTCGCGGAAGGAACTGAACTTGAGCTGAAACTCAGGTCCCCAGGCGTAGAGATGCCGCAGGTAGGCCTCAATCCTTTTCGCGGTGTCCGAAGACAACCCTCCTCGGGCGGCTGCCTGCTGCGGGGAAGCAGGCGGCTGTGAGGACTGCGCAGCGGCGCCGAGTGCGATGAAAAGCAGCAAGATGAAAACGGCAGCTCTGGTTTTCACGGATGCGCTACTCCTCTAGGGAACGAATCGCTGAGCGATGGGAAACGGCCGGCCAAATCCGAAGGCGCGCGAGGTGATCTTCAAGCCCGGCGGAGCTTGTTTGCGCTTGTATTCGTTCCGATCGACCCGATAGACGGTTTTTCGGACCAAGTCGATGCCGAAGCCGAAATGGTCCGCGATTTCCTCGGCACTCTTGACCTCCTCGATGTACGCCTTCAGGATGCGGTCGAGAACGTCATAGGGTGGCAGCTCGTCCTGATCTGTTTGATTGGGCCGCAGTTCGGCGGAAGGGGCCTTCTCGATACTGGCCTGAGGGATGACTTCCCTTTCCCGATTGAGCCAACGAGCCAGCGCATAAACCATCATCTTCGGAACGTCGGAGACCACAGCTAAACCGCCAGCCATGTCTCCGTACAAAGTGCAGTAGCCCACCGCCATTTCCGACTTGTTTCCCGTGCTCAGCACCATCGAGCCAAACTTATTGGAAAGGGCCATCAGGAAGTTGCCGCGGATCCTCGCCTGGATGTTTTCCTCTGCGACGCCAGGAGGAAGATCCGCGAAGGCCGGTTTCAGGGCCGTCAAGTAACACTTGAAGACTTCGGCGATCGGCAGCACCAGGAAGCTGATTCCGAGATTTCGCGCCACCTGCTCGGCGTCGCGGCGGCTACCTTCAGAAGAGAACGGACCCGGCATGGAGACGCCGAGAACATTCTCCGGCCCCACTGCTGCAGCCGCAATCCCCGCCACCACAGCCGAATCGATTCCCCCGCTCAAACCCACGAGCGCTTTCTTGAAGCCGCACTTTCTCACGTAGTCGCGCGTGCCGATCACCAAGGCGCGGTAGATACACTCGAGTTCGTCACTCGGCACAGCGTGCGACTCACCTCGGCCGCTGGCGGTGTCAAAAATGACCAAATCCTCCTCGAACGCGCACGCCTGAGCGGCCACGGTCCCATCCGGCATAATCGCGACGCTTTCACCGTCAAAAATAAGCGAGTCGTTGCCGCCGACCTGGTTCACGTACACGACCGGGCGATGATGAGTGCGGGCCTGCGCGCGGAGCATATCCACACGCAGGGCTCGTTTGTCGATCGTGTAAGGGGACCCGGAGATATTGATGATCACCGTCGCGCCCTTCCCCACGAGTTCGGCGACAGGGTCGCGCTCGTACATGCGCTTCGACCAGAAGGTCTTGTCGTTCCAGACGTCCTCGCAGATGGTGATGCCAAGCTGTTCTCCGCCGAGCGCAAACACGAATTGTTCCTTGGCGGGCTGGAAGTAGCGGGATTCATCGAAGACGTCGTAAGTGGGAAGGAGCATCTTCGACTGCTCGAAGGCGACCCGCCCGCGGCAAAGGAGTGCCGCTTTATTGGCAATCGATTTTCCCGTGGGGTTCTCGACCTTGCCGGCGTATCCCACAATCGCAGGGATCGGCAGCTTCCGCGCCAGCGCTTCCAGTTCGGCGAGATTCCGTTCAATGAAGGCGGGCCGTTCCAGCAGATCCTGGGGAAGGTATCCGCAGAGGCACAGCTCCGAGAAGACCGCGAGATCGGCTCCCTTCGTCTGAGCCTGGCCTGCCAGCTCAAGAATGCGCAAAGAGTTTCCGGAGAAGTCGCCAACGGTAGGATTGAATTGTGCGAGCGCGATTTTCATGCTCGGCGCAATAGAATAGGGGGAGAATCCGCGGAATGCAAACGCCGGGGAACGAATCCACGCCGAAACATCAGATCAGCCCGCATCGCGGTTCTCAAAGCAAAACAAAGTGGGCTACCGCCGAAACGGTAGCCCCGACAAGATGCCTCGAACAGCAACGAACCCGCGCGGTTTCACGCTCAGACACTGAAAGAACTGCCGCAACCGCACGTGCTTTTGACGTTCGGATTGTTGAACTTGAACCCCGCCCCCTCGAGCGTTTCGACATAGTCGATCTCCACGCCGTCCAGGTACATGGAACTCATCTGGTCCACGAGAACCTTCAGGCCGTCAAACTCGAACACGTCATCGGTTTCTTTCGTCTGGGTCTCGAAGGCCATGTGATATTGAAAACCCGAACAGCCACCGCCCACGACTGCAACGCGCAGAGCGGACGGAGTAGGGTCTTGCATCCTCATGATTTCCTTGACTTTGCTGGACGCGACCGGCGTTATTGTAATCATAGAAGTGCCATCCTCCGGCCACGAGCGCTTCCCGTGGCCCAATTCCCTTCTCCACCATTATATCAAAAACTGCGGCTTCTTGAGCCTAAACTCAGGCCGGCAAGCGGACGTCCGCGATGAACGCCCAGTGCCGCTTCGACATCCGAATCCCGCTCCCGTAGAATAGGATGTCACGATGAGACACAAGGTTACGCTCATACCCGGCGACGGCATCGGCCCCGAGGTCGCGGCGGCTACCCAGCAGATCCTCGATGCAGCAGGGGTAGCCATCGAGTGGGAACGGGTCGAGGCCCGCGCGCTTGCCCCCGAGGCCGGCGGGCAGATACTGAATGAAGAGGTCCTGGTTTCCTTTCGACGCAACCGCGTGGCCCTGAAGGGGCCGATGGGCACGACGATCGCGGGCGGCGGGCCCAGCATCAACGTGGCTCTGCGGAAAACGCTCGATCTCTACGCCAACCTACGGCCGGTGAAGAACTTGCCCGGCGTGAAGTCTCGCCTCGAGAATGTGGACGTCGTCATCGTCCGCGAAAACACCGAAGACCTCTACTCGGGGCTGGAGCATGAAATTATTCCCGGCGTCGTCGAAAGCCTCAAGATCATCACCGAGCGCGCTTCCACGCGGATTGCCAAATTTGCGTTCGAATATGCCCGGCGTCACAGCCGGAAAAAGATTCACGCAATTCACAAGGCCAATATCATGAAGCTTTCCGACGGCCTCTTCCTGAAGAGCATACGCAAAGTGGCCGAGAATTATCCCGATATCGAATACAAAGAACTCATCGTGGACAACGCCTGCATGCAACTCGTCCTGAACCCGCAGCAATTCGACATCATGCTCCTGCCGAACCTCTACGGCGACGTGATGAGCGACCTGGCGGCTGGATTGGTTGGCGGACTGGGCGTCGTGCCGAGCGGCAATATCGGCGAGGACGCCGCCATTTTCGAGGCCGTCCACGGAACCGCACCGGATATCGCCGGGAAGGGCCTGGCGAATCCTACTGCGCTCCTGATGAGCGCCGTGATGATGCTCGATCACATGGACGAACAGTCTGCCGCCCGGCGAATTGAAGCCGCGTTGGAAAAGACATACCGCGAAGGAAAGCACTTGACCCGGGACGTTGGCGGCGCTGCAGGAACCCGCGAATTCACCGACGCTGTCATCTCCGCACTCGGCCACGCCTGACGGGAGATCCGCTTCACAGTCCGCCAAGATGGAAAAGCGGCGGCGCCTGCGCCCTTGCATACATCTGGTACAGCAAAAAATAGATCACCACGCCGGTGATGGAAACGTAGAACCAGATCGGCAGAGTCCACCGCGCAATGCGCCGATGCCGGTCGAATTGCCCGTGCCAGGCGCGGTAGACCGTGATACCCGCAAGCGGAACCACGGCCGCAGCCAGCACCGTATGCGTGAGGAGTATCGCGAAATAGGCGGACCGGATCCACCCGTGTCCCTGAAAATGCACGCTCCCGACCCGCAGGTGGTAAACCACATACGAAACAAGAAATGTGAGTGACGTTCCCAACGCCAGCAACATGCACAGCCTGTGCGGCCTTAACTGACGGCGCCGGATGAAAAGATAACCCGTGGCCAGCAGCAATGCGCTGGCGGCGTTGAGCGAAGCGTTTAGACCTGCTTGGGAGAGCATGATCGAGGTTGTGAAACCAAGCCGGCGCTACTGTCGCACGCTGTCATAAACCATCAGCCCGAGGAGAAGCGGAAGGTACAGCACCGTGGCATGCATCAGCCACTTGGCGCGAACGTTCGTTTTTGCCGCTGCCGCCCAAACGCAGATCTGAGCCAGGGCCGTCGTCAGCACCAGCGCACCGAAATAATAACGCACCCCGGCGAGGCCGATGACGGCCGGGAGAATGCTCACCGGGATCAGCAAACCACCCGCGAGCAGGATCTGGCGAAAAGTTCTTTCGCCGGCGCGGTCCACCACGGGAAGCATCATGATGTCCGCTCGGGCGTAGTCTTCGCGATACATCCAGACAATCGCGTTGAAGTGCGGGAACTGCCACAGAAACAGAAGGGCGAAGAGCAGCCAAGCCCCGCCTTCGAGCGAGCCGCGGGCAGCCGCCCATCCAATCAGAGGCGGCACAGCGCCCGGAAACGCTCCCACCAAAGTCGCCCACACGGTCCGCTTCTTGAGCGGCGTGTAGAGAAGGATGTAGCTCAAGCAGGTGGCTGCGCCCAGTGCGCATGCCAGCAGCCCCGAACCAAAGTACAGATCCACGGCTCCAGCCAGCGCCAGGCTCACGCCGAACCACAACGCCTCCCGTGGCTGGAGCTGGCCGCTCGGAAGCGGGCGGGCAGCGGTGCGGCGCATCAATGCGTCGGACCCTCGCTCGATGTATTGGTTGAGTACAGCTGTGCCGGCGGCGATCAGCGCGATGCCAAATACGGCGTGCGCCATGCGCAACCAATCCACCGGCCGGTGCGCGCCCATGTAGTACCCCGCGGCCGTTGTCATCAACACCAGAAAAGACACGTCCGGCTTCGTCAAGGCCAGATATGCCAAGGCCCGCGAGGGAGCGGCAAGCGTGTCAACCCGCATCGTGCTCATGAAAGCGCGGCCCGCTCCTGTCTCCGTTCATAGGCCGCTTCCCTGCCCCTGGCCACGAGCCGGTAGCACAGCAGCGCCACGACAATTGCGCAGGCCAACGTCAGAGCACCGGCCACTGTGTGCGTCACTGTCAGAGCCACCATGACGGGCATGGGCTGCGGCGCTCTGGCCGTCGCAAGACGCGACCACCACGCGCCGATCCCGAGCAGGAATTGCACCCCCACAACAGAATGCAGAAGGATTCGCGCCGTGTCCAGCGCTCCCACACTCGCAAAGCGCCGCCGCAGGAGGACGGCCGTCCACGTCGCCGTGGCCAAAACAGCGACCGCTCCGATCAAGTGCGGCAAGATGCTGATGTCTCTGTGGCGGAATGCAGCGCCGAACACCACTTGTAGAAAAATCACGCCGACGTTCACCGAGGCTACCGTGTGAATGGAAGGCGAGCCGCGATCCTCGACCTCCGGGAGGTCGCTGCGCCACCAACGACTCGTAAAGACCGACAGGCCAATGACCGTGCCGAAGAAGAGCTGCCCCAGGCAGGCGTGGGCAACCGGTATGCCATAGTGCAGGTTCAGAAGAACGGTCAGGCCGCCCAAGATACCCTGGGCAACCACGGCGACAAGAGCGCCAAGGCCCAGCCAGCGGACCCATCGCCGGTCGTCACTTCGCCAGAGCCACGCGGCCAGGATGATCGTTAGAAGTCCCACCGTCGCCGCGATCAAGCGATGGCTATGTTCGTAAACAATGCCCCCGATCATCGGCGGCGTGAGCGACCCATACGAGAGCGGCCAATCAGGCACGGAGAGCGCGGCGTCGTTCGAGGTCACCAGCGCTCCCGCGACCAGCAGAACCAGCGTGCAGCACGCCGTAAAGACAGCGTAGCGATGCAGAGCGCGATGGAATGCCCGTGTCGTCTGAACCATGAATAAATCGCAACTCGATAGTATATCCCAGGGATGCCCTGGTTCGCCCTGGCAGCCAAAGGAGGCTATCCGCCCGCAGCGCCTGGCTTGAATGCCAGGATGATCGGTTTCGACTCCTTAGGACCGATGGTTACCCGCTGGCTCACGGCCCCATATGTTTCATGCCAAGCCTCGACCGTATACGTCCCCGGCGGCAGGTCTTTCAGCTCGAACCTGCCGTCCGGGCCGGTCACTTGAAAGTAGGGGTGCTTGAAAACGGCAATGTAACCCACCATCCACGGATGGACGTTGCATCGAAGAGGGATGGCCACCTCTTCCCGGTCGAACTTCGTGTCAATCGCTAGATCGCCGGGGCGCTGCGAGCGGTTCCACCCGCGATTCTCCTGCGAAACGAGATGGACGTTGTGCAGGGTCTGGTCGCTGTTCATCACCCTCAGCGGCTGCCCCACCATCAGGGCGACCACGCGCGGAGAATACATGCAACCCTTTTGATCGATCGTGACGGGGTCACTCGGTGCGGCGAACGTGCGGTCGCCGAGGCCTTCTTTCACATAGACGACGGCGTTTGCGAGATCGCCGCTCGCGTCAGCGACGACGGCCTCGTCCAGGAGGCCACCCGGATGAGCGGAGGCGCAAGCCGAATCGTTGGTCATGTCAATTTTCCGTCGTTTGGGGGCCAAGCCATCCAGCTTAACCGTCCCGATGATTGAGCCTGCGGTCGCCAGGTCCACCGGCTGGACCGGCAGCGCAGGTTGTGATGAAGGGTGGTCGGCGTCCAGCGCCGTCTCCTTCTTTCCGCAACTGACGGGGCTCAGCGTCAGCACCGCGAGCCCCGCAAGACCTACTGCGTTTCGGACCTTCATGTCTCCTTTGCCCTCCTAAACAAACTCGCCCTCCCCTGACGCGTTAGTCCCGCGGCAGAGCGGCGGTGCCCTCCTAACCGATGGCCCGAAGAACCAAGTCGGCGAGCGCGGAGATGAACAACGGCGAATCCCCCAGCGCGGGCATCATGCGAAACGCCGTCACTCCCAGCTTCTCGGCTTCTTCGCGAGCTTCGATATTGATTTCGTGCAGCGTCTCAATGTGCTCGGTCACGAAGGAAATGGGAACGACCAGCATATTCCGCGCGCCCCCGCGGGCGAGCCTCTCGATCGTGGCAGTGAGCGAAGGCTCGAGCCACTTCTGCCGCCCGACGCGGCTTTGATAGCAAATCGTGTGCTGTCGTGGCCAGGCCGTCCCCGGCCCGGCCGCTCCTTTCGCGCACACGAGCCTGACGGTCTCTTCGATTTGGCGCGGGTACGGATCGCCGTTCTCCACCAGGCTCATCGGCAACCCGTGCGCGCTAAAAATGAGATGCACCGCCGCCGGATCGTCGAATTCTCTCAACGCCGCGCGGATCCGGTCGACCAGAGCCTCGATGTAGAGCGGATGATCGTAGAATTGCTCGACACGCCGGACGGGCGGGCCGCCATTCCGGGTCCCGTACACCCGGTCCCACTCCTTCAGGCTGCTCTTGGTCGTGGCATAGGAATAATGGGGATAGAGTGGCAGGAGAACGATCTCGTCCACCGGGCCCCGCCGGCGGAGCTCCTCGACAGCTTCTTCCGTCAGCGGATGCCAATAGCGCATGGCAATGACTACCGCCGGATCAACGAAGGGCGCAAGCGACTCGCCGAGCCCGTCGCGTTGGCGCTCGGTGAGCTGCCGGATCGGAGAACTGCCCCCAATGGCGTCGTAGTGCTCGCCGGCCACTTTCGAGCGCCGCGTGGAAATGTACCGGGCCAGCGGGCGCCGCAAAATTGCCCCCAATGGGCCAAGGGGGATGATGTCAGGATCGCAAAACAGATTGTAGAGAAACGGCTCAACCGCCTCGCGGCTATCCGGCCCGCCAAGCTGGAAGAGTACGACGCCTACCTTCTTCTTCCCCGCCATTCCGCTATCCGCGCTTCAGCATATTCTTCAGCCGCTCGACTTCATCCCGCAGCGCGGTCATCCGGCGCCCCACCGACACGCAGTAGCCGAAGAAAATCGCCCAGCCGACAAGATATGCGGCGAAAACGCTGCCCAGATTCTTCATGGTGACTCTACCTCCCGCCGCAGCGCGTCAACATCTGCTCGCAGCGCTTCCAATCGGTACCGCACCCAAATCAGCAACGCCATCAGCGCCAGCAATGCCCCCCAGAACAGGAACATTACCATCCGCATTTTTGGATCGAGGCCCGAGCTCTGCCCGCCAAAGACCACCGGCTGGGGATGCTGCGTACGCCACCAGCGGATGGACATATAGACCAACGGCACATCAATGAACGCGAAGATGCCGAAAACTGCGCTGACGAGGGCCCGCCTCTGCGGCTCCTCCACCAGTGTCCGCAGCAGAAGATAGGAAACGTACAGGAGCCAAAGCACGGCCGTCAGCGTCAGCCGCGGATCCCAAGCCCACCAAATGCCCCACACAGGGTGCGCCCAAATCGGCCCGGTGACCAGGACCACGGTGCAGAATGCCAGACCCACTTCCGCGGCGGAAACGCCGAGCCAGTCCCAACGATCCTTCCGTGAAAAGACGTATCCCAAGTTGCCCAGGAAACAGAGGAAGAACGCGACCAGGGCCGTCATTCCGCTCGGTGCATGCAAATAGAAAATGCGCTGGATGAGGCCCATGGTCCGCTCGGTGGGCGCGACGTAGAAAGCCGCGTAGCCCGCCGCGGCCAGCAGCAGGAAAACCACAAGCCCGGCAAAGACAATCCTTTTCACGGCGCCATCCCCATTCCGCGCGATGAAATCAAGCCCATGGGTCGTCTACTCCTCTAGAAGATATTCGCCGAAAAGCCATAACGTCGTCAAAAAAACAGCGTCGAAGACGGCCAGGAAACCGAGCCAGTCCCAGCGCAGCGAAGGGTGTGGATCGAGAAGGGCGGCGGTCGCTTCCGTGCTGGCGATCAGAACCGGCGTAAGAACCGGGAGCATGAGCAACGGAAGCAAGAGTTCGCGCATGCGGGCGTGGGCGGAGATGGCGGAAAGCGCGGTGCCCACGATGGAAACGCCCAGGCTGCCGAGAAAAAACACCAGCAGCAGGGATGGAAACACCCTGAGGACCGGTATGTCGTACAGAACCGCGAAGATCGGGAGGAGCAGCAGTTCGGTGAGCAGCAGAAAGAGCGTGTTGGCGGAGAGTTTGGCGAGGAAAATGGCGAACGGGTCGCGCACGGCGAGCCGCAAGGCGCTCAGCGTGTCGTTTGTCTGCTCGCGCAGGAAGCACGGCTGCAACATCAGCGACGCGGCAAAGAGAAAAGCCAGCCAGAGCAGCCCGGGGCCGAACCGGTGCGACTCCGTCGAGGTCGGATCAAACGTGAAGCTGAACAGCACGATGACAACGAGAATGAAGACGATCGTCGTCGTCAGAAGCTCGCGCGAGCAGAACTCGGTGTGCAGTTCCTTGCCCAGGAGAGCGATGCTGTCGGAGGCCAGGCTCATTCAAGCATCCGCAAAAGACAAGACCGAGGCGATGGTGCCGCCGCCCTGCGAATCGGCCACGAGAGCGCCAGCCTCCAGCCGAACCGCGCGCGTCGCGAGGGAGATCAACTCACTCCGTCCATGCAGGCTCATCAGAATCGTGCAACCCGCTGCGCTCAGCTGCCGAAGCGTGCCCTCCAGCCAGGACGCGCCCTGAGGATCCAGGCCTGTGCCGGGCTCGTCGAGCAAGAATAACGACGGTTGCACAAGCAAGTTTCGCGCGATCGAAAGACGCTGCCGCATTCCCCGAGAAAATGTGCGGACGAGTGAAGCCCGGCGTTCTCCGAGGCCCACCTCTTCCAGCAGCGCCCGGACCCGTTCGTCTTGCCGGCTGATCCCCAACAACCGGGCAAACAGCGTCAGGTTCTCTTCCGCGGTCAGCTCGTCGTACACCATGGTCTGGTGCGCGACGAATCCGAGTGTAGGGCAGGCGAGTTCTGGGTCGGGGCGGTCGGAGAAAACGCTGACCGACCCCGCAGTCGGGCGGACCAGCCCTGCCGCCACGCGCAGCAGTGTCGTCTTGCCGGAGCCGTTTCGTCCCGCAAGAATGACGGTCTCGCGCGGCTTGATTTCCAGGCTCAGGCGGCGGAGCGCGCGAACGCTGCCGTAGCGCTTCTCGACATTCTGAAAGCGGACCCCCGCGGAAAACACAGGGGAAGAACTCAATCGCCGGCCTCTTTCGTCAAAAAGTCGTGCTCAACGAGCAAAAGAATTATCCCTTGATGAAATCGCGAACCATCTTTTCGATGCGGGCTCGCTCGCGCGCGTACTCTTCTTGAGAGATGGTACCCGCCTGGCGGCGCAACTCCAATCGGAAAAGTGTGTCCTTCAGCGCGTCCAGTCTCGCCCTGACCTTTTGATCGAGGTCATCCACGCCGGCGCGGCTTGCGCCGGAACCCTCTTGATCGGCCCGCCGCACTCCCGGCTGAACCTCACTCGCGGGTCCTGCCGCTGGAACCGGGCGCCTCACCAGAAAGAACGCGCCCAAGGCAAACAACGCGATGAAGCCCGCCACGAGCGGCCACCTCAGACTGTCGAGCCGGCCGGGCATCACCTGCACCTGCACGGCAGGTTCGGAGTCGTTCGAAGCGGTGCGCCCGGAGTCGTTCGTGCCCGTGCTCGAGGAAGGCGCCGCCGCGCCCGTACCTGACAGATTGACCAGAATTGTCGATCCGGCAGCGACCGTCTGGCGCATGTAGACGCTCATTCCCTGCTCCGTGCCGGACGGCTGAAACCCCGCGCTCGTAACCTGCACGCCGGGCGGCGCGACCAGAAACACGTGCTCGTGTGCGTACGCGGACTTAAGGAAGACCGTCGTCTGGTTGGCGTCATAGGGAAGCTGGTATGAGAAGCGCACGCCATTCTCACCAGGCCGGAAGGCGTAAGCAACCGCATAATGATTGCCCCCACGATCGATGGGGGCCTCCGTGATTGGCATTCCCGATGGGCCCCACGCGGCCGTTTCCTTGAGCTCGGCTTTCTCCGGCAATTCGAATTCAAAGTTGCCGCCCTCCCGATAAAAGGCCCTGGGCGGCGTGGATTTGTTTTCGATCGTGTATTCCTCGCCGACCATCAAAGTGGATCCTCTCGGTTGAAACACAATGGCCAAGGAAGGCACGGAGATCGTTTTGGGGTCGCGACTAGGCTCGAAGACCTCGACGTTGACTGTCGAGGTGCCCGGCGGCGCCGGCTGATGGAAGTTCACTCCGCGATAGACCGCGCGAATGAGCATCGGTTGCTGGCCGAGCGTGGGGCTCTGGAAGTGAAATCTGCCTTCCGCGTCGGTTTTCGTCGTGGCGAGAGCCTCCATCCCGCCCTGCAGGTCGAGCAGGAGAACATCCACTCCGGCCACCGGCGCTCCCGTCGTACCGTCTCTCACCGTGCCATTCAGCGTGCCGGCGGCTCTCGTTTGCGGAGCGTAGCAGACGAGTAGCGCGGCCATGACCAGGAAAACGACGCGGCGGCTCACGAACCCACCTGCCCGCCCGAATTTCCCGGTGCCGTAGCCGTCGCGCCCGCTCTCCGTCCAGGCCGGACCGGGCCTCCTGTCAACTCATCGATTTCCGCGAGAACAACGGCGGCTTCCGTTTCCATGGATTGCTTCATAGCCTCGTAATCCAGTTCCGAGTATTTACCGGCACGGTATTCGAATTTGAGATCGCGCAGATTATCGTAAATCGTGTCGCGGCGCTCGAGGAGCTGGTCCAGGCGCGAACGATGTGCCGCGGAGTCCCCTGGATCTGCGTCAATGAAGAAAATGAAAATCATGGTGCCGGCGGCAAGCGCCAGGCACCCAAGAAGAACGAAACCATCTTCGCTCGAGAGACCCCCCAGGAGCAGGACGCAGATTGGCAGCATGCTCGTCAGTCCTCGGTTTCACGATCGGCTTGCGCCCGCGCGCGCGCCAGAAGTTCGTCTGGAACCTTGGGTCCCGTGGATGCGGGCACCGGCCGCCGCGCCCACCGCAAAATCACCACAATCACAATCGCGAGGCCGCCCACGAGCGCAATCGACGGCAGAAACCAGGCAATGCCATCGAACCCCTTCGTCGGAGGCTCGGCGATGACCTCGGTGCCGTATTCCTGCACGAACGATTGCAGGATCAAATCGTCCGCATCCCCTCGCGCCACGCGCTGATCCAGCTCCTTCAACATCGCGCCCGAAACCTGACAGCCCACATGATTGCACGCCGTCAGGATCTGCTTGCATCCGCACATGCACATGAGCCGCTTGCCGATCTGCTTGGCCCGGTCGGTCTGTTGCGCTTGCGCTCCGCGGGTGGCAAATACGAGCCCGGCGGCGACGAGCGCCAACGCGCAGACCGCGGCTGTCAGTTTACTTTTTTCGCTCATAAGAAGAAATCGGCGCGGGCACCGCTTGCGCCGCCCCCTTGACTGGGACCGGCTGATCCGCCGTCTTCAACACTAGGACCGGCTGGCGGTTCGGCACCAGCGCCAGCAACGTTCCCATGACCACAACGAGCCCGCCAAACCAAATCCATTTCACCAGCGGGTTGAGATAAGCATGAATGACCGGCACGTTCGTGTCGGGGCTGCGCCCGGCGTACACCACGTAAAGGTCTTCGCGCAGCGTCGAATAGATCGCCACCATGGTCCCCGATTGTTCGTTGCTCTGGAAAAACCGCCGCTCGGGATAAAGCATCATCATCGGCCGGGAATCGCGCATCACCTCGAAGATCATGCGCTCTGACGTGTAATTGCGCTCCGGCTTGGAATCCATGCTCTGCAACACCAAATGATAGCGGCCGATGTCCATCGTCGAGCCGATCGTCATTTCCGCCTGTTTGTCCTGGTTGAAGGCGGCGCCGGCAATGCCCACAAAAATCATCACGATGCCGAAGTGCACCACGTAGCCGCCGTACCGCCGCGTATTGCGCAGGGTGAGCTGAACGAGCGCGGATAGAAAATCGCAGTTTGTCCGCGCTCGAATCACGCGCGCCCCGCGGTAAAACTCCTGGCCGATCGTGAGCACGACGAACACACTCAGCATCAAACACATGAGCGAGAAGAAGTCGCGGCATCCGAGCGGAAAGGCGATCGCTCCGGCAAGAAGTCCCGCCGCGAGCGGCCAAGCGAAATTCCGCCGCAGACTCTCCAGAGATGTGCGGCGCCACGCCAGTAGCGGTCCCACGCCCGTCAAGAAGAGGAGCAGCAGGCCAACCGGAATGTTCACCCGGTTGAAAAACGGGGCGCCGACGCTGATCTTGGTCCCTTCCACCCATTCCGAAAACACCGGAAAAAGCGTTCCGGACAGGATCGCGATACAGGCCACCAGAAGAATCAGGTTGTTGAACAGAAAGCTCGATTCGCGCGAGATCATGGAATCGAGCTGGTTCTCGCTGCGCAAGTAGTCGCGGTTCTTCAGGAACGAAATCAGACACACCAGGAGAATGACGGCCAAAAACCCCACGAACCATGCACCGATGGAAGATTGCGCGAAGGCGTGAACCGAGCTCACGATTCCGCTGCGCGTCAAGAGCGTTCCCAGAATGCACAGCATGAACGTGCAGAAAACCAGCCACACGTTCCAAACCTTCATCATGCCGCGCTTCTCCTGCATCATCACCGAGTGCAGGAACGCGGTGCCCGTCAGCCACGGCATGAGCGAGGCATTCTCCACCGGGTCCCAGGCCCAGTACCCGCCCCAACCCAGCACCGCGTAGGCCCAATGCGCGCCCAGCAGAATGCCCATCGTCTGGAAACACCAGGCGATCATGGTCCACTTGCGTGTGAGGTGAATCCACTTCTCACCCGGGTAGCGGCCCAGCAAAGCCGCCAGCGCAAACGCAAACGGAATGGTGAATCCCGTATATCCCAAATAGAGATTCGGCGGATGGATCACCATCTCGGGATACTGCAACAGCGGAGTGAGGCCGTTGCCGTCGGCGCGCGTGAACACCTGCCAAACGCCCCCGGCGCCCATCGTACCTAGCACCCGAAACGGACTGGCGACAAAGTTGTTCAGCGTGAGGAAAAAGAGCTGCACACCCGCCAGGATCACCCCGACGTACGGCATGAGTTCCGGATGTTTGCCACGGTAGGTCACCAGGACGGAAAAAACGTAAATGGAGAGCAGGAAGCTCCAGAACAGCAGCGAACCTTCCTGGCCGGCCCAGAGCGCGGAAACCTTGTAGAGCGTCGAGAGGTCACGGTTGCTGTGAGCCACGACGTACGCGACCGAGAAATTGTCCGTGAAGAAGAGATAGATCAGGCTGCCGGTCGCAAGAAAAATCAGGACGCAAACCGCCATCCCGGCGTGGCGCGCGCTCTTGATCAGCAGCGGCTTGCGGGTCAGGATCGCGCCAATTCCGCCGCCGATGGCGTACAGCGCGCAAATGAAAGCGAGAATTAGTGCAAATGAGCCGAATAGGTCCACAGCGTACTGGTCTCCTTCGCTCAGACCTCTCGCAGATCAGCTTTTGGCGTCAGGACTGGTATACGCGCCGGGGCTCTTCGGATGGGAGGGATCAGCTTCGTACTTCGACGCGCACTTGGCTTGCACCTTCTCGGCGGTGAACCGGCCGTCCGCAGCCAGACTGCCTTCCACGAGCGCCTGCGAGTTGTCCACGAAGGTGTCCGGCAGAGGATCGGACCCCACGTAGCTCACCGCCAGCGACTTCCCTTCCCCCTGAAGCACAAAGTCCACCCGGCCCGCAAGCTTCTGAATCGAGCCCGCTTGCACCGTCCCCCCGATGCGCATCCGATGGTGCAGGTCCGAGCCGCGCAGCGTCCCAAGCTCGGCGATGGTGTGGTAGTAGGTTTTGCTCTCTCGCGCGCCCAGCCACGCCAGCCACCCCAAAGACAGCAAGATGACAGCGATTCCCACGCCAAACTTCAGATGCTTCTTCACGGGAACTCCCCCCAACACCCTGTGATTCTAGCATAGCCCCGCTCGCCTCGCGCAGCGCTCACGCCCCCACACCGCCCCCGCTCCTTCGTCCCCGCCTCGCCCCGCACTGTAGCCCACCCCTTTAGAGGTGGGGTCTTTCTCCTGCGGGTGCCGCGCACACTCCGGCCGCCTATACCCCGCGGTGATGTGCCTCAGTGGTATGATTCCACTCGTGGCGGCGCAAGGGATCAGGGGCACGCCGGATATCCACGGGTAAGGGCGGGCCACCCGCCCAGACAGCCGGCACGCGTTATCATTTATAATTCGGAGGGACAACCGATCATCCCGTCAACGGGAAAACCCGGCGCACCGTCCCAAACTCATACGCCGATTTAGGGAGCGCACATGTACGGTCTGACCACAGGCATCGACTTAAGCTTTCTGAATGGGCGCGAAGTCATTCAGATCGCCATCGGCGTCTACCAAATCCAATTCGGCTTTGATGAAGATGTCATTATCTCCGTCCAAAGCCAGTTCAATTATTTTGATGGGCAGCAGGAATGGATTTGGAAGCCTGAGCCGGGTGCGGCGCAAATTGCAGCCCGGGCGGTGTCTCTGCTGGGTGCCACGATTCACAGCTTCCAGGGCCAGGAAAATGGCACGTTATCTCTCGTATTCTCGAACGGACAGCGCCTGACCATCTTGGATTCGAGCAAGGAGTATGAGTCATACGACATCACTCGCCCCGGCTCAACTATAGTGGTCTAGCCCTTCTCGGTTAGGGCGGGTGGCGCATCCTTCGAGGCGCTCCGAGGTTTTGGGGTGGCGGGTGGCCGACCCTTGACGGCGGGTGGCGCAGGCTTAGCAGGCAGAAGGGGGTTGGCTGCGGGTGCCCCATTCCTGCGCAGCAGGAGTGGGGCTTTTTCGTTTCCTCACGGGACATGATCCATCTCGATCAGACGCGGCCCTTGGCGGGTGGCGCAGGCTTAGCAGGTAGAAGGGGGTTGGCTGCGGGTGCCCCATTCCTGCGCAGCAGGAGTGGGGCTTTTTCGTTTCCTCACGGGACATGATCCATCTCGATCAGACGTGGCCCTTGCCCCTGGTAGAACGACCAACTGCTCCACGGCCAGTCCTTCGGATGGTCCACCAGTCTTCTCGTAATCGGGTTTCGATGCCTGTACTCCAGCTTCTCCCGCACCTTCTTCGCGCTCCACACATTGAAATCGTAGAAACGCCTTTGCCAAAACCGCGGCAGCTCGTTCTTCGCGAACGTCAACTGCAGTTGCCCAGGCGGCTGCTTTCGCCTTCGAGTCCTGCGGAGTTGGCGCGAAACGCTCTGCTTCACCGCCTTCAGTACAGCCGAAGGAGTGCCCACCGTCGGCTCGCCCATCAACAGGTGAACGTGGTCCGGCATCACCACATATCCGATGATGGTGAATCGGTACCGCTCCCGCACCTCGCCGAGAACCCTCACGATCAGGTTTCGCGCCTTTGCGCTCCCCAGAAGCGGCAACCTCCGATAACAACTGAAGGTGATGAAATGCAGGTCGCCCCGGCCGTAGTATCGTTTTAGCCCCTTCGGAATGCCAGTCCCCACTCCTGCTGCGCAGGAATTGATTGGATAAGAGCGAAGGCTCCGTTCGAACCCGGTATTCTTTGTTTGGAGGACGAAGAAGCTGGGAAGGAAGGAGCCTTCGCTCTTATCCAATCAACACGTCGGGTTTACGTGTGGGGCTTTTCGTCCCACCCTTCGGCAGAACTGAAGTGAGGGCCTTTTCGCTGAAAGCGCCTTTCCACATCCCTTACCCTGCAACCGCCCTGTTTTCTTCCACTTCTCACACTTCCATTCGAATAACCACTCAGTACCGCTTGACAGCGTAGTCATCCTGTGGTAATATGGGATGTGACCGGTCGCCCTCCACTCTCTACGCCCTCTTCCGAACGTTCCAGCGTTTCAGCGTTCAAACGTTTAACGTCTGTCCGTATCCCCTTTAGAACCCGCGGTGGCTGCTACCTCGCCTCAAAAACAAAGTCTGTTCTCTTGCGCCTTTCTGCCAATGCGGCTGCGTCTCTTATAGCTAACCCTTTTAGAATGCGCAGATCCACAAAACGCGCCTGTAACCCCTTTGGAATGCGCAGATCCAAAACATTGGACTTAGAAACCTTTAGAATCCGCAGTTACAAAAAAAGGTGGGGAGGGGGGGTACTTTTCCACAGGGTGGTTACCAACTCTCGCAAGAATCTTGGTGCGGGCTCAGCGGCTAACGGTAGCGGCAGCCTCGGCGGAGAGCTTCGATCGCAGGCACCACTTCAGTTCCTGGCTAATTTCGAGAATCTCCATGCCGGGCATCACCAGGAACTTGCAGCTCAGCATTTCGCGCGGCTCGACGTCGTCGGGCAACTGGCAGACGATCCGGCAATACTGGCAATCCTGATTCCAGCAGAAACGCCCGTACGGAATCGTCTCCGGGCTGATGTACTGGAAGCACCGCAGCACGGAGTTCTTCTCCGGAACCTGGAACTTCTTCCCCAGGATAGTGATCTCGACCAGCTTCTCATAAGGCCGAAAGACGTCCGACATGATGGTCCTTGCCTCAGGTGCTTTCAGCACCGTGCCGTTCCCTGTCGTGGCCGGTTGCACACTAAGGCTAGAACAGGGCCGTGGGGCGCACAACGCAGACAATGGCGAAAGTTGCCAATGAGACAAGAGGCACAGACAGGGCGAAACCGGACAGGAAACCGCCAAGCTGCCGGCGCGCCATCCTACGGAAGAACGTCGAAGAATTGCCCCATCTTGCGGAACTTCTCATACCGCGCCGCCACCAGTTCGCGCACCGGGCGCGAAGAGAGCGCGATCAGGTTCCGTTCCAGAACCGCATCCACAAACTGGGCAGCCGCTTCGTGATCCAGGTGCGCTCCCCCTTCGGGTTCGGAAACGATCTCGTCAATAATTCCCAAATCGCGCAAGTCCGGCGCGGTGATTTTCAACGCCGCGGCGGCCGTTTCCGCCTTGGCCGAGTCCCGCCACATAATGGCGGCGCAACCTTCCGGCGAGATCACGGAGTAGAACGCATTCTCCAGAATATTCACCGTATCGCCCACGGCGATGGCCAGCGCGCCGCCCGAGCCGCCTTCGCCCGTGATCGTCACGACGATCGGCGTGGGCAAGCGGGCCATCTCGCGGAGATTGCGCGCGATGGCTTCAGCCTGGCCGCGCTCTTCCGCATCGATTCCAGGGTAGGCGCCTTGCGTGTCCACAAACACCATGACCGGGCGCTGGTACTTCGCGGCAAGCTGCATGACGCGCAGCGCCTTTCGGTAGCCTTCGGGCTTGGGCTGGCCAAAGTTCCTCAGGACGCGCTGCTTGGTGTCCCTTCCCTTCTGGTGGCCGACCACAGCGACCGGACGGCCGTGAAACTTGGCGAACCCGGCGACGATGGCCTTGTCGTCGCCGAAACCACGGTCGCCATGCAACTCCACGAAATCCGTGAACAGCAGGCGAATGAAGTCCAGGGTGTAAGGCCGTTGCGGATGGTGCGCGATTTGCGCCCGTTGCCAGGGCCCCAAATGCGCATAGAACTCGCGCTTGAGTTCCCCAACTTCCCGGCGGAGACGGTCCAGGTCGCTCCCCGGTCCTTCCTCAACCGAAAACCGGCGCAGCTCTTCGACTTCCTTCTCCAGTTGGTCCAGCTCGTCTTGACGCTTCAGGCGTTCCACAAACGCTCCCCATCCTTGGAAGAATGCTTTCGCTTACCGGATCACTTCTACGGCATCGGGACCGCATATCTCGCAAACCGCGCGCACCAAATCTTGATCGGCACGGACCCGCTGCTGAGCGCGCAGGGTAGCCACAGTACCGTCGGGAGACTTGAGCTCAAATGCCACCGGGCAGGGCCCCGGCCTGCTCTCAAACAAATCCTGCAACTGGTCCACCGTCAACTCGTCCATCATACCGAGATCGAGCCTCACGCGCATCAATGTGGCCGGGGCCTCGCCCAATTCATCAAGAGGCTTGGCGTCCACCAGCGCAAGCCGCGTTCCCGCCTCCTCCACATTCACCCGCCCTCTTATCAGAAGCGGGATACCCGTCTTCAGCACGGGCTCGAGCCGCGCAAAGCTCTCCGGGAATGCCAGCAATTCCTGAATGCCGGTCATGTCCTGGATCGTGTAAATGGCCCAGCGTGCGCCCCTCTTGGATCGCATCGACCGCGCCGAAACGATGATGGCGGCGACGGTGATCTCCTCTTTGTTGCGCCGCCCCTCGACCGAAGACAGATCCACCGCCTTCAACTCCTGCAGCTGCCCGGAAAATTTCTCGAGCGGATGGCCGGAAACGTAGAAGCCCAGCATCGCGTACTCGCTCGCCAGGCGTTCCTGCTCGCTCCAAGGTTCCGCTTCCCGCAGCTCGAGCGGCGCGCGGGCCGGTGTGGCCGCGGCGGCAAACAGGCCATGCTGCCCGGAATCTCGGGTCCGCGCACTGTGCTGTACGGCCTGAAGAGCATCCTCGAGCGTCGCCAGCAGCCGTTCTCTCGGGCCGAGCGAATCCATGGCCCCCGACTTGACCAGGCTCTCGAACACGCGCTTATTCAAAACCTTCGGATCAACCCGCTCGCAGAATCCAAAGAGCGACTGGAAATGCCCCTCGCTGCCTCGCGCCTCGAGGATGGCGCGGGCCGTGTTCTCTCCCATATTCTTGATCGCCGCCAGCCCGAACCGAACGGCCTCGCCAACGGGCGTGAAATACAGGTCGCTTTCATTTACGTCAGGCGGCAGGACAGTGATGCCCATTCCCCGAGCTTCATTGATGTACCTCACCACCTTTTCGGTATTGCCGGTTTCCGATGTGAGCAGCGCGGCCATGAACTCGACGGGATAATGCGTTTTGAGGTAGGCGGTTTGGTACGCCAATAACGCATACGCGCAGGAATGCGATTTGTTGAATCCGTAGCCGGCGAACTCGGCCATCAGATCAAAAACGTGGCCGGCTTTTTTCTCCGCCACCTTATTGGCCCTGCAACCGGCAACGAACTTCTGCCGTTGCGCGGCCATTTCTTCGCGCTTTTTCTTGCCCATCGCCCGGCGCAAAATGTCAGCCTCGCCGAGCGAGAACCCCGCCAGCCGGTTGGCAATCTGCATCACCTGCTCCTGATACAGAATGACACCGCATGTTTCTTCCAGGATATCCTTCAGTTCCAGCAGGTCGTACGTGACGCGCGTCTTGCCATGCTTCCGGTTGATGAAATCGTCGATCATTCCGCCCTGGATCGGGCCAGGACGGTAGAGGGCGTTCAGCGCGGTCAGGTCTTCCAGGCGGCTGGGCTGGTACCGGCGGAGAATGTCACGCATCCCATGGGATTCAAATTGGAAAATGGCGGTCGTGTCGCCCCGCGAAAAAAGCTTGTAAGTGTCGGCGTCGTCAAGGGGCACTGTCTCCAAATCGATCTTCAGGCCGCGATTCTGGGCGATCATCCGCACGGCGTCATAAACCACCGTGAGCGTCGTCAGCCCAAGGAAATCCATTTTCAGGAGGCCCAGCCGCTCCAGCGCCCCCATGTCGTATTGCGTTGTGATTTCATCCCGGTTTGTCTTGTAGATGGGCACGACCTCGGTCAGCGGCTGCGGGGAGATCACCACGCCCGCGGCGTGCGTCGAGGCGTGCCGCGCCAGACCCTCGAGGCGCTTCGCGACGGCCATCACTTCCTTCAAGCGCTCGTCGCCCTCGACCTGGGCGCGCAGTTGGGGAGACTGCTCGAGCGCCTGGTCCAGCGTGATGTTGAGCTGGTTCGGGACGAGCTTGGCCAGCCGGTCCACTTCTCCGTAAGGAATGTCGAGTGCGCGCCCGACGTCCTTGATAGCGGCCTTGGCCGCCATAGTGCCGAACGTGATGATCTGTGCGACATTGTCGCGGCCGTAGGTGCGTGTGACGTAATCGATCACCTGGCCGCGCCCGCGCATGCAAAAATCGATGTCGATGTCGGGCATCGAAATCCGCTCCGGGTTCAGGAAGCGCTCAAACAAGAGATCGTATTGCAGCGGGTCGACGTCGGTGATGCGCAAGGCGTAACTCACCAGACTGCCTGCCGCCGATCCGCGTCCCGGCCCCACCGGAACGTCCTGCGAGCGCGCGTAATGGATGAAGTCCCAGACGATCAGGAAGTAGCCGGCAAACCGCATCTTCTTGATCATTTCGATTTCCGACGAGAGACGCCGCTCGTACTCGCCCAGGGGTTTCCGCAGACGGCCCTCCTTCGCCTGCTTTTCGAGAACCGGCAAGCGGGCGGCAAAACCCTCGCGCACGACTCTTTCGAAATAGCTGTCGAGCGTGTGCCCTTGCGGCACGCGAAACTCCGGGAATGAATTCTTCACCGGCTCAATCCGCACGTTACAGCGCTCCGCGATCGCCACGGTGCGCGCCACAGCGTCCGGCAATTCCCGGAAAACCTGCGACATTTCCTGGGCCGTTTTAAAGTAGAACTGGTCGGTGGCAAACTTCATCCGCTGCGTATCGCTGATGGTCTTGCCTGTCTGGATGCAGAGTAGCACTTCCTGAGCGTGGGCGTCGCTCTGCGTCAGATAGTGGCAATCATTCGTGGCCACGAGAGGGATGCCGGTTTCGCGCGAAAGGCGCACCAATTCGCGATTGACGGGCTGCTCGATTTCCAGTCCCTGGTCTTGCACCTCGAGGAAGAAGTTGCCCTTGCCGAAAACGTCACGCAGGCGATAGGCCGCTTCGCGCGCTTCCGCAAGACGTTCCTCCATCACTGCTTCGCTGACCGCGCCGCGCAAGCACGCCGACAGGGCAATCAAACCGCGGCTATGTTGCGACAGAAGTTCGTAATCGATGCGCGGTTTGTAGTAAAAGCCTTCGAGGAAGCCCGCCGAGACCAGCTTGATCAGGTTGTGATAACCCTCCACGTTTTCGCAAAGCAGCAGCAGGTGGTTGCTCCCGCGCATACCGGGTTCGCCCGCGCTCCGGCCCTGGGGATCGGAGGGGTCAATCCTTTCCCCGCGGTCGTGCCGGCTCCCCTTGGCGACGTAAACCTCGCAGCCAATGATGGGTTTGACGCCTCGGGTGGTCGCTTCGTGGTAGAAATTGGCTGCGGCAAAAAGATTGCCGTGGTCCGTCACGGCGACCGCGGGCATGCCCCGGCGCGATGTCTCGTCCAGCAATTCGGTGATGTCGCAAGCTCCATCGAGCAGACTGAAGTCCGTGTGAAGATGCAGATGAACGAATTGCGGCTGGCCCATGTCGATTCGATTCTAAGTCCTGTTGCCCGATTTATCGAGCGCGCCCATCCCTGCGAAAGCCACTGCGCGAGCCCCTAACGCTTGCGCTTCGCCTTCTCGCGGCCAGCCTTTCCCGCTCGCTTCGCAATGGCCGCTTTGTGCGCGGTCGATTTGGCTCCCTTTTTCTCCTGGCCGGCGAGAAGGGCCTTGTGCGCCGCTTTCTTGTCCCGGGAGCTGGCATGTTTTTTCTTTTCTTCCTTCACTTTCTTTTTCGGGGGCTCCTTGATGCCCGCGAGTCTCCTCAGCAGCTTCGTGCGGTCCTCGGGAGTCCGTCCCTTGCCCGCCAGTTGGTGCGCAAAGGCGGCTTCCACAATCGAATCGAATTTGGGGCCTCGAGGAACGCCCAGACTCTCGAGCTCGGCAACGACGCTTGGCAGAGCCAGGCGAATCGGCCGCCACTTGTTCAGGTAAGCGCGGATTTTCGCGATGGCTTTACTGTTCGAGAATTTCGCAAGGATGGATGCCACCTGGTCGGACGGCAGCTTCTCAAGAAAGTGAAAAGCATCGATCGGTGCCGCCGCCTTCGCGCCCGCCAGGAACTTCGCCGCCTTATCAGCTTGGCGCCCCGCTTCGAGAACAGCCTCCATCTCGGCCTGCCGAAACCCCATCTTGGCGAGCGCAGCGCTTTGTTCCCGCGCCGTCAATTTTCCCAGAATCGCGGCCACCATCGCTCCGCCGATCCGCGGCCGCAATCCCTGCGCCGTCAGATCATTGCGCACTTTGACAAGCCGGGCGACCGATTCGTAATCCGGGTGGCGAGACGCGAGCTGAGGGTGAATGATCTCGATCAGCCCGCGAGCTTCCCAGGCCTTCAAAACCGGAGCGGGGCGCTCTTCGCGGCCGGCGCTACGCAGTTCCTCTCCCGCTTCCTCGGGCGTGATCGTATGGTGGAGATCGCGTTCGAGCGCCAGCGCAAACCATTCCGCCGTCCTCGTCTCCAGCTTGAATTCCAGCCGCGCCGCGTAGCGCACGGCCCGCAGCAACCGGACCGGCTGATTCGTGAAGCTGTGGATCGACAGCGCGCGGATTTCCCTCTTCTCCAAATCGCCCAGCCCGTTGGTCGGATCGAGCAACAAGCCACGAGACGCGGGATTCAACGATATGGCAATCGCATTGACGGAAAAATCGCGCCGGCGGAGATCTTCCATGATCGTCGACCAGCGCAATTCCGGCTTCGCGCCGGGACGGGGATAGAAATCATCGCGCGCCGCGGCCAGGCTGCCGTCGCAATCACCCGCGAAAATCACTTCGATGTGGCGCAACCGCTCGTCTTCCAGCACGACCTTAGCGCCGCCCTTTTCCAGTTCCCGCGCAATCCGCGAGGGGTTCCCCTCCAGGGTGAAGTCGAGGTCCCGCAGCGGCGCGCCCGTCATCAGGTCGCGGACCGTCCCGCCGGTCAGGTAGACGTTGGTACTGATGCTCACCGCCAACTCCTGGACGCGCAGAAGCGCCGCGCGCTGTTCGGGTGAGAGCCGGCTTTCCAGCATGTACATGTAGTCAGGCATTGCGCTCCTTCCGAGCCGCCGACCGTTCGAGGGCAACGGCGCAGCCGGCGATTTCGACACGTGAGATCCGCGCCGTCAGGCGCGCGGATGATGTGCCCGATAAACCTGTTTCAGACGCTCCTCCACAACGTGGGTATAAATTTGAGTCGTAGAAATATCCGCGTGACCCAGCATGAGCTGGACCGACCGCAGATCGGCGCCGCGCTCGAGCAGATGCGTGGCGAAGCTGTGACGCAGCATGTGCGGTGTAAGCGGCACGCGCAGGCCGGCCCTCCGGCCGTAGGATGACAGAATCTTCCAGACACCGACGCGGCTCAGCTTTCCTCCGCGCCGATTCACGAAGAGATTCGGCGCAGCAGCGCCTTGGCGCATCTTTCCCAGGATCTCCGGCCGCGCCTTGTCAAGATACCGTTCGACAACGCTCAGGGCCTTCCGCCCAACCGGAACGATGCGTTCCTTGTCGCCTTTACCGATGCAACGCAGGCATCCCACTTTCATATCCAGGTCGGCGACGCGCAAGCCGGTGAGTTCGGAGACTCGCAGGCCGGTGGAGTAGAGCACTTCCAGCATGGCGCGGTCCCGCAGTCCCAAGGGAGTGCTGGCATCCGGCTGCTCCAGCACGTGGTCCACTTCGCCGATCCTCAGGCAGCCCGGCAGAGAGCGCCGAATTTTAGGCGATTCGAGATTGGCCGCGGGATCCGACTCGATCAGTTCCTGCTGAAGGGCAAAGCGGAAAAAATTGCGCACGGTGACCAGGTGCCGCGCCACGGTGCGGCTTTCCAGCTTATGGTGGTAAAGACTGGTGAGGAAATCCACGAGGTCATCACGAGTGATGGCCTCGAGCGCCAGTTTGCGTTTTCCCGCGAACGCTCCAAACTTGGAAAGATCGCGCTGATACGCGGAAATCGTGTTCGCGGACAAACCTTTCTCCACGCGCCCGTAAGTCAGGAATTGAGTGACGGCAGTCTCCACTTGCATCAAGGCACCGTATAGCCGGTTTGCGCGGCAGGTCCGCGATGCACCGCGATTCCATAAACTTCTTCTAGTTCATGGCAGCGGAATAGCCAAGCCAGGGCCAAGTAAAGGATCGTCGCGCCCAGGATGAGCCCCGTGAAAACGCTCAGTTGCACAAGGAAGCGGGCCTGCATGGTAAACAGCGTGTATCGCACGCCAAACCAGCAGGCCACGCCCATCACCGCCGCCGCAGCGCTGATCTTCAGGATCGAATGCAGGATTTCCACCGAGCCCATTCGCCCAAAACGCCAGCGGAAGACAACCAGCAACGCGAGGAAGTTGAAGTAACCCGCCAGGGCGGTGGCCAACGCCGGCCCTCCGTTCTGGAATTTGCGGAAGAAGACCAGGAGGAAGAGCGTATTCAGTGCGATATTGAGGACAAGAGCGAAAGCAGCCACCTGCACGGGCGTCTTCGTATCTTGAGTTGAATAGAAAGCCGGCACGATCAGCTTTACAGCCGCGAAGGCGGGCAGGCCGGCGGCGTAATACAGCAGGGCCCGAGCGGTCAATCTTGTGGATGCGGCCACGAAATGCCCGTGCTGGAAGAGCACTCGGATGATCGGCTCGCGCATGATCATGAGGCCGAGAGCAGCCGGGATGGTGAGGAAGGAAACGATGCGCAGGGAGAAAGCCAGCGTCTTTTTCATTGCTTCGTAATCACGCGCAGCCGCCTGATGAGACATCATCGGCAATATAGCGGTAGCCACTGCGATCGCATACCCTCCCAGCAGTAATTCCATGACTCGGTCAGCAACGTAGAGAGCGGTCAAGCTCCCGCCCGGCATTTTCGCAGAGGTGCAGAAGAATGTATCCACGAAGAAATTGATCTGGGCAATGCCGATGCCAAAAAAGCCCGGCACCATCAACCTGCCGACGGCACGAATACCCGGGTGACTGAACGAGATTCCGAACTTGAATCGCATCCCCTGGCGAACCAGAGATGGAACGAGCACCAAGAACTGCAGCGTCCCTCCGACGAGGACTCCGACAGCGAGAGCAGTGGCCGGATGATCGTTGAAATACCGGGAATATCGCCAAACTGCGGCAATGGAGAATCCGATGATGGACACATTGAGGAGAATAGGAGTCGACGCTGGCAGGCCGAATATGTTGAAACAATTAAGGATAGCCATGGCCAGAGCTGATAAACCGATGAAGAACAGATACGGGAAAATGATGCGATTCAGGTACACCGCTTGGGCCCATTGAGCTTGACTGCCACTGCCCCATGTGAAAACGTGGACGACGACCGGCGAGAAAACGATCCCGAGCACCGTCAGGATGGCCAGAATCAGAGCCAGGGTCCAAAACAGCCGGTTGGCAAAATCCCAAACCTCTTCTTTCGATTTCTGCGCCATGTACCCCGTGAAAACGGGAATAAACGAGGCAGTCATGGAGCCTTCCGCGACGAGGCGCCGGAGAAGGTTCGGTATTCGATAGGCCAATACGAAGGAGTCGGCCAGCGTGCTCGTGCCAAGAAGGAGGACGATGCGCTGGTCACGCACATAGCCGAGTATTCGGCTGAAGATCGTGAACAGGGAAATGATCGACGCCGATTTAAGGATCTGTTTTTTTTCGGTCAACGGGCGGCGCCCCTCGCCTAACCCTAAGATAAATAACCACTTGACAGCCGAAAAGGTTTAACATAACATATTTTTACGCCCTTCGCAAGTTGCGCGGGTTCCGCCACTTTCGGGGCGAAATCGCGTTGAAAGCTCGCGTCCCAGCCTCCACCCACAAGAAGGTTGTCGTGGTCCTTTCTGACCGGCGGCCCGTGCGGGGCTATTTGAATCCCACGCGTCTGGGAATGCCCCAACCCGTCGATCTGCTCACGCCCGACGGGCAACACCAGGAGATTCCGCTCGAAGAAATCCGTTCCATTTACTTCGTGCGAGAGTTCAGCGACGATTTCGAACCGGAGCGGAAGGTTTTTCTCAGCCGCCCGAAACTCGACGGCCTCTGGGTCCGCCTGCGCTTCGCCGACAACGAGACCATCGAGGGGGTCGTGCCCAACGATCTTCTTTCCCTGCTCGACAACGGCGTCCACATCACGCCGCCCGATCTCAACTCCCCGACCGATAAAATCTTCATCCCTCGGACTGCACTAGTGGAATTGACCGTTCTCGGCGTCGTCGGAATCGCTCGGCGCAAGCCCGCTGCCCTGGTGGCTGCTCAACCTCGGCTCTTCAACGAATGATCGTTGTCCGCCTGTACTTCCCCGATTGGCCTGTGCGAGACTCACACGGCAGCAAGGAGGAACTCCCATGAAGCTTCGCGAAATCGCTGAAAAGCTCGAGTGCCACATGGAGGGCGACCCGAACCTCGAAATCACGGGCGTCGCCGGGATCGACCATGCTCAGGCCGGCGACCTCACCTTTCTCGCGAATCGGAAATACGTGGCCGCCTTGCGCTCGACGCGTGCCTCAGCGGTGCTGATCGAAGAAGGATTCGCCATCGATCGCGCCCCCGGCTTGCCTCCGTTGGCTGCGCTGCGCACTGCCAATCCGTACCTGGGCTTCGCGCAGGCCATCGAGTTCTTTCATCAGCCGCCGCAGTACGCTCCGGGCATCCACCCGACCGCGGTGGTCGCGTCCTCCGCGCAAATCGGCAAGGATGCACACATCGGCCCCTACTGTTTCGTCGATGAGAACTCGGTCCTCGGCAACAGGGCCGTCTTGCACAGTTTTGTCACCATCTATCGCGATGCACGCATCGGAGACGATTTTTTCGCCCACGCGCACGCGGTCGTCCGCGAAGGCTGCCGGATCGGAAACCACGTGATCCTGCAGAACGGAGTGATCGTCGGCGGCGACGGCTTCGGCTTTGCCAAGCTCCCCGACGGCCGCTGGCGCAAGATGCTCCAATCCGGGCCGGCCGTGCTGGAAGACGAAGTGGAGATTCAAGCCAACGCCTGCATCGATCGCGCGACCGTCGGGGAAACGCGGATTCGCCGCGGGGCCAAGTTGGACGACTTGGTCCTCGTGGGACACGCTTCCCAGGTGGGGGAAAACGCGCTCCTCTGCGGCCAAGTCGGCCTGGCAGGATCAACGCACGTCGGCAAGGGGTGCGTTCTCGCCGGGCAGGTCGGCGCGGCGGGGCACCTCACCATCGGTGACAGAGCCGTGCTGACCGCGCAGAGCGGTGTGCCCAACGACGTGCCACCCGGCGCCCTTTACTCCGGTTACCCTGCCGTGGACAACAAGCAGTGGCTCAAGAACACGGCCGCGCTCAATCGCCTGCCCGAAATGCAGAAGACCGTCCGCGACCTCGAAGCGAAAGTCGAGCGACTGGCTCAGGCATTCGGAGGACGAGTCAGCGATCAGTAAAATCGGGAAGGCCGGCAGGCGCTGCGGGACGCTGATCGGGCGGCAAACCTTCCGCCAGCGATGCGCGCACGCGAGCGCTGAGTTCGTCTTTCTGCTCGAGAGTGTATTTCGACGCGTCGATCCCCGGCAAAAAACGCACCACGATTTCCCCCGGACGGACTACCCAGGAACGCTTCGCCATCACGCGGTGGGCCCCCGCACAAGCCACCGGAATAATGGGCACACCGGCCTTGATGGCCATCACGAATGCGCCCTTCTTGAATGCTTGAAGGCGGCCGTCGGCGCTCCGCGTGCCCTCCGGGTAAATCAGAAATGACGTGCCCCGGCGAAGAGCCTCGCTGGCCTTGTCGATACTGGCGATCGCAGCCTCCCGATTGGTCCGGTCCACCGATACAAAATTAGCCAATCGCAACGCCTGTCCGAAGATGGGGATCTTGAAGAGTGACTCCTTCGCCAGGACGGCGATTCTCCGCGGGATGGCCCCGATAATCGCGGGGGCGTCGGCATTACTGGTGTGATTTGCCACGAAAAGACAAACCCCTGTGGGGATGTTCTCGATACCCTCGACGCGGATTCTCACGCCTATCACGCGCACCACGAACAGGATGCCGCCCAGACCCAACCGGTATAACAAGCCGACGTCGCCAACGCACACCGAATACAGAAGCAGCGGCGGTCCGACAAGAATTGTGTAGATCGTAAGGAACAGAGCAACAAGAGCCGTGCGAATCATCGGCAACCGACAGGGAGCGTATTGGCGAGGATTGAGGTCACCATCATAACTTGGCGCCTACTTCGCTCCCGAAGGTCTTGCTGCCGCGCTGGTCGTGCCGCGGAGCAGCCCTTCGAGAATCGCCTTCTGTCTTGGGCTGGGACTCGGAAGTTCAACGACCTTGCGCAGAATCTCCGTCTGCTCCCCGAGTGGAAACGTCAGTTCCATCTCTTCAACCTCGCGGCGAATGCGCAACCGCAGCGCCTCGCCGGGCTGACGCTTGAGAAGCCACCGGTCCAGGCGCCGGGGAGGCGCCCCGCCGTTCCAAGCAAGAACCTGGTCCCCTTCCCTGAGCCCGGCGCCTTCCGCCGGCCCTCCCGGATCGACCGCAGCGACCACGGGCATCTTTCGCGAGCCGGCGCCCATGCGGAAACCAAGCGCGCTGTGGTTTCGTTCCGTGGTCTGCAATTCCAGGCCGGCTCGTGCAAGCAGGTCTTGAAAAGGTAAAGGCTCGGCGCCGGCCACGTAGCGGCGGAAGAAATCCTCGAAGCTGCAACCTGCCACGCGCTCGGTAACGAGCCGGATGTCTTCGCTGTCGCCATACGAGCGGTTCTTCTGAGCAAAATCGGAAAAGAGAGCGCGCAGGACGTCATCGAGGCTCGCGCGATTCTCGGTCGCATCGCGGATGCGTATATCCAACAAAAAGCCGAGCACTTCGCCCTTGGTGTAGTACGACACGCTGAAATCGGGGCCATTGTAGAGCGAGTGCTTCTCGAGCCAGGCGTCCAGACTCGCCTCTTCGACGCTCTTCCAGCGGTTCGCCGGACGCTTCTCGAGTTCGGTAATCCGCTCGCCCAAATCCGAAAAGAAATCCTGTTTCGACCAAAGCCCGGTGCGCACAAGGGCGTAGTCTTCATAGGTATTGGTCACTCCTTCTGCGAACCAGAGAGACCGGGTCCATTGCTCGCGCGCGTAATCCACCGGGTCGAGTGACCGCGGGCGAATCCGCTTCACGTTCCACAAGTGGAAAAACTCGTGCGCCGAGACTCCCGCGACGGTCTCGCCAGAAGGAATGAATATGGCGGTGGAATTCATGTGTTCCATGCCGCCCCCTGCCCCTCCGGTTGCGCCGCCAATGTGAAGCAGGAAAAGATACTGTTGGAAGGGCGCACCGCCCATCAAGCCGATCTCATAGGAGCAAATCCGGCTGAGTATCTGCGTCAATTCCCCGCGGTCCCATCCATCCCCGTGGACCACGACACGGATCGGCGGCTGAATTCCCGGCAGCGTGAAATCATCAAACCGGCTTACTTCGACAGGCGCATCCACGAGTGCGTCATAGTTCGAGGCGGTAAATCGCCAGGCGCCGGCAGCTTTGGACTCGCCCCCTGTCGCCAGGGCCGTGGCAATCCGCCATCCCGGCGGTGTGTTGCTTACCGTCAAGGCGACGTCTTCCTCCCGCCGATCCTGGATGTAGAACAGGAGCATGGCGGGATTGAAGAACGCGTGCTCGCGGTTGAGCTGCGAAGCAAAAGGTCCGGACTCATCCCAAAATGTGTCGTACCGAATGAGAACGGTTCCCTGCCCTTCGATTCTCCAGGTCTGCTTGTCCAGTTTAACGACCGCCAATGATTTCCCGGAGGAATCCGCAGCGCGCACTTGCATCACGTGGTGGCTGAAATCCCGGATTTGATAGAGGGTATTCCACGCGGGCATCCGGACGACGACTTCGTTCTGAACGGCGGGGATTTCCATCTCCACGTGAAAGACATGTTTCTCCGGCTGGGCCAGGGAAACCGAATAGCGGATCGTTGCGCCGAGCGGAGCGGCTGGAAAACAGAAAAGGAGAATCGCGAGTCCACGCAGCCACGTACGCCGTCGGGTCATTCGCGGACACTCCTCACGGGGAGCTCGCCTTGCGATGTCCCGGTCGACGCGAACCACGCAGCCGGGCGAGCAACTTCTCGCAGAGGCCGTCAAAGCTGCCGTTGGACATGATCAAGATGAGGTCGCCTGCGACTGCTTCCTGAACGAGATGATCGGCAATCGCATCCGCAGACGGCACGGCTTCGGCCGGCTTGCCGGCGGCGCGCACCGCGTCGGCGACCACTGCGGGAGAAAGCCGCTCCAAATCATCGAGCTGAGCTGCCCGACTGACCGGTCCGATCACGACGCGATCCGCGGCCGCGAGCGCATTCGGAAGCACCGATTCAAAGATCTTGCGGCGCATCGAATTCGAACGCGGCTCCAGAACCGCCCACAGCCGCCGTCCCGGCCACCGGGAGCGCGCCGCTTCGATGGTCGCTTGGATCGCCGTGGGATGATGAGCGAAGTCGTCCACGACAAGGACGCCCCTCACTTCCCCTTTCACGTCCATGCGCCGCCGCACATTGCGATAGGAAAGCAGGGCTTGTTCGATCGCAGCCCGCGGAATACCGCGGCCATGAGCGACGGCAATTGCGGCCAGCGCGTTCAAGACGTTGTGCCGCCCAGCGGCAGACAGCATGACCTCGGCAACCTCTTTTCCACGACAGACGGCCCGGAATCGCGTGACCGGACCCTCCACCAGCAGATCGCCCGCAAGCCAGTCATTCCGCGGCCCGAAGCCATACGTCATGACGGGACAGAAGGCTTTCTCCGCCGCCCGCCGCAACGCGGGACCCGCTTCCTCATCCCCCCAGAGAATTACGCGCCCGCGCCGCGGCACAAGATTCACCAGACGCCGGAACGCGAGCTCGTACGTCTCAAAACTCGGGTAAATATCCGCGTGGTCGTATTCGAGCGAAGTGACGATCAGATCGTTCGGGTGGTAATGGAAGAATTTCGGCCCCCGGTCGAAAAACGCCGTTTCATACTCATCGCCTTCGAGAATGAATTCGTCCCCGCCGCCCAGGCCGTAACTACGTCCGAAGTTCTCGGCCACGCCTCCGACGAGGAAGTTGGGCCTGCGTCCCGCGACCTCAAAAATCCATGCAGTGATCGCTGTCGTGGTGGTCTTGCCGTGGGTGCCGCTGATGACGATCGAGTGTTTCCCCGGCAGAAAGAATTCTTCCAAGACCCGGGGCATCGAGAAGTAGGGGATGCTCGAATCGAGAACGTACTCCAGCTCCGGATTGCCGCGACAAATCACGTTGCCGACAACGACCAGGTCCGGATGAGGTTGCAGGTGCGACTCGTGAAACGAATCGTGGAAAGAGATTCCCAAACTCGAGAGCAGCGTCGAGGCTGGGGGGTAAACCCCGGAGTCCGATCCGGTGATTCGAAATCCCCGCTCCCGGAGCATCCCCGCGAGCGGAGCCATCGCTGACCCGCCGATGCCCAACAGGTGGATGTGCTCGATGGGGCTCACGCTCGGACCGCAGGTTCCAGAATGTCCAGGTAGCCAGGTCCGGCCGCGCGCAGCCGCGCCCGCACGCCGAGAGGAAGCGTCAGCATGGGCCGCGGTGTGTGGCCGACGGGCGCGCCCCAAACCACGGGTACGCCAAGTGCGCCCAGGATGCGCCGGCAAACATCAACAACTTCCGGACTGCCTTTCACCGCCGGCTCGCAGTCGGGAAATTCCCCGAGAATCACTCCGCGCACGCCCGAGAGTTTACCTGCCTGCTTGAGGTGCATCAGCACGCGGTCCACCTGGTAAGGCTTCATAGCGCGATCCTCGAGAACCAGGATCGCTCCGGCCGTGTCGAGTTCCCAGGGCGTTGCCAGCGTCGATTCGACAATCGTCATGCAGCCGCCCAGGAGCACGCCCTCGGCCTCACCGGCCGCGAGAGTGCTGCCCTGAAGCTCAACGGACCAGCCGGCTCCGGTCTCCGTCAAAGCGCGCAGGAACGATGCCTGATCGTAGCCGCCGGGATTGCCGGCGCCCGCACCAAAGCCCGAAGCAACCATGGGACCGTAGAATGTCACCCAGCCGAGTGACTGCCAAAGGAAGATTTGCAGCGCGGTGATGTCACTGTAACCTACCAGCGGCTTGACCTCGCCCCAAGCGGACGCCTGCAGCCGATCCAGAAGGTATGCTGAACCGTACCCGCCGCGAGCTGCAATCGCCGCCGCGGCGCCCTCACTGTCCTGAAAACACCGCAGGAGTTCGCCGAAACGCTCCTCCGTTGTGCCGGCAAAGTAGCCCGCAGGCGTGAGAGTCTGGGGTGGCGCGACGTTGAAGCCAAGCCGCTCCAACTCTCGAACTCCCGCCTCGATTTTCGCGCGGTCCGCAGGAGAGGCCGGCGAAATCACCACCACTCGCGCGCCGGATCGCAGCGCGCGAGGTTTTCTTACTCGGCGCGAGGCCTTGGGGTCAAGCGCAGCCGGTTGAGACAGAGCGCCCCCTATTCCCGTGAGCTTTCCAGCGGCAGGACGACGTATTGCGCGGTCATGGCGCTGAGCTGCGCCGAAATCTGCTTTTCCTGAAAGCGATTCACTTCCGCGTCAAATTCGATGACGTACTCCTCGTTCTTGCGCGCCACCTGAAAACGCTCGGTGACAACCCTGGCTTTTGCCAAGACGTCATGGACCTTCGCGACCAGAGGCTCAGAGGTCCCGGCCGTCAGCTTAAACGCCATCAGTCGCGACCTCAAATGCAGCCAGTCTTCCAACCACGCCAGGACCACCAGCCCGAACAAGGCCAGCGCCGCCGAAAAGAATCCCACGACGTAGAGGCCTGCCCCGAACGCCATGCCGATAGCGGCCAGCACGAAAATCGTCGCCGCAGTGGTTAGGCCCGTGACCCCGCCTCGCTCGCGTATGATCGCTCCCGCGCCAAGGAACCCGATACCGGGGATCAGGTTCGAAACGATGCGTGTCCCGCTGGGGTCGTTCAGAAGGCGGGCAACCTCGCCGGACAAAATCGTGAACAGCGCCGCGCCGAGACACACAAACATGCTCGTCCGCAGTCCTGCCGGCCGGCGATGGAAGACCCGTTCCAGGCCGATCACGGCGCCCACGAGCGCCGCCACGCCTACTCTCACAAAGATTGCCGTCATCGTCAGCATGCCAATTGACCTTAGGCCTGCCTGCGCCAGCCCGGATTCTACCGCTTACAGACGAAACTGCGTTAGCCGCGCGAAATGGCGCGCCCGTCGGGCGATCTCTCGCCGCTTCAAGCGCCGCAACCGTTCGAGGCCGAATCCCTCGACGGCGAAACTGCCCATCACCGACCCGTAGACCATCGCCCGCCGCAGCGCCGCGTCGCTGGCCAAGCCGCAGCTTGCCAGGTGACCCATGAACCCGCCCGCGAAGCTGTCTCCCGCCCCGGTGGGATCCTGCGGCGCCTCCACTGGAAATCCGGGCACACAGAAAACGCCCCTGCGATCCACCATCATCGCGCCATACTCTCCCCGCTTCACCACCAACGTCTTCGGGCCCAGAGTGAAGATGTGCCGCGCCGCGCGCAACAGGTTGTGCTCGCTCGAGAGCTGCCGCGTTTCCTCGTCATTGATCATCAGGACGTCGGCGCGGCGCAGAACTTCGCGCAACTCCGCCGGCGTCTTCTCGATCCAGTAATTCATGGTGTCGAGCCCCACCAGCCGCGGCCTGCCCTTGATTTGCAGCAAGACGGAGCGCTGCAGCGTGGGATCGATGTTGGCCAGGAAGATGTGCTTCGAGGAGCGGTATTTCTCCGGAAGGCGCGGATTGAAATCGCCAAACACATTCAATTCCGTCGCCAAGGTGACCCGTTCGTTCAGTTGTTCGCTGTACCGCCCCGACCAGAAGAAGCTCTTCCCTGCGGCGCGCTCGAGACCGCTGATGTCGATCTTCCGCCCGGCAAAGATCGCCGCATCCTCGTCGGAAAAATCGTCGCCGACCACGCCGACCAGATTCACGTGAGTGAAAAAACTCGCCGCGACGGAAAAATACGTCGCCGCGCCGCCCAGCGTGCGGTCCACCTTCCCGTGCGGGCTCTCGATGGCATCGAAAGCCACCGAACCAACGACCAGTAGCGACACTCGACCTCCTCAGGATAGATACTTGCCGACAAGAGCGGCCAGGCGCCTTTTCGCGGACGCGGGAATGAGTTTCGGATCGGTCAGAAGCGCATGCTGAAGCGCCGATCCGCACTTGCAGGAACGTTCTGCAGGCATCGCCCCGACCGCCTCGCGGATCACGCGCTGCGCATTGACCACGTTGCGGCTGAGGTTCTCCAGGATCTGCGCCCCGGTCACCGTATCGTGCTCCGGATGCCAGCAGTCGTAATCGGTCACCATGGAAAGCGTGGCGTAGCACAGCTCCGCTTCGCGCGCGAGCTTTGCCTCGGTCACGTTCGTCATGCCGACCACCTCAAACCCAAGCTGCTGGTGCATATGCGCCTCGGCCAGGGTCGAGAATTGCGGTCCCTCGATGCAGACGTAAGTGCCGCTGCGGTGATTTCTGACCCCGACAGCATCGCAGGCGTCCCCCACCGTGCGCGAGAGCTGCGCACAGGTCGGCTTGTCGAAGCTGACGTGCGCCACGAGACCTTCGCCGAAAAAGGTGGAGATGCGCTGCTTGGTGCGGTCCACGAACTGGTCCGGCACCAGGAAGTCGAGCGGGCGCAGCTCCTCGCGCAGTGATCCCACCGCGCTGACCGAGATGAGCCGCTCGACACCGAGCAGCTTCATGGCGTAGATATTCGCGCGGTAATTGATCTCGCCCGGGAGGATGCGGTGGCCGCGCCCGTGCCGCGCGAGGAAGGCCACGCGCTTCCCCTCGAGCGTGCCGACCACCAAGGCATCCGACGGCATCCCGAAGGGCGTCTTCACGCGCACCTCGCACGCATCCGTGAGACCCGGCATGGAGTAGAGACCGCTCCCGCCGATGATCCCGATCAATACGGGTTCAGACTTCGCGGAACTTTTCCTGCTCGATCGCTTTGACGTTCGCATCCATCCTCCCCGAGTTCTTCCGGTTGATTGCCGCAGACTCCATCATCCCAGCCCGCCGCGCGCGAGAATTTCTTGCACGGCGGAAAATGGGTCCATCTTCCGCTCGGCAACCGCGGCCGCGAGGTCCTCCAACATGGCTTCGCTCGAATCGCGCGCGAACACGCGCTCGAGCAGCCGCCCTTCGAGCATATCCAACAGGCGCCGTTTCCAGTATTCGATCTTGCCGCGCTGCGGCGCGGCGACGGACTCACGATGCCGGCGGCACTGTACGATAGCATCCTCCACGAGGTCGATGCCCTTATTCTCCGAGGCGATCGTGCGCACAACCGGCGGTTGCCATCCGTCGCGCGCCGGGGCGACCGCCAGCATGGCGTGCAACTGTTGCTCCAGCCGATCCGCGCCCTCGCGGTCCGCCTTGTTCACGACAAACAGATCGGCGATCTCCATCAGCCCGGCCTTCATGTTTTGAATGTCGTCGCCCAAGCCGGGCACCAGGAGCACCGCCACGCAATCCGCCAGCCGCACGATATCAATTTCATCCTGACCGACCCCAACCGTCTCGATCAAAATCACGTCTTTCCCCGAAGCATCGAGCAACAGAGCCACATCCGAAGTAGCCCGCGCCAAGCCGCCCAGAAATCCCCGTGTGGCCATCGAGCGGATGAATGTGCCTGAGTCGCTGGCGTGACGCTGCATGCGGATGCGGTCGCCCAGAATCGCGCCGCCGGTAAAAGGACTCGTGGGATCGACGGCGATGATGCCCACTTGCATGTTTTCCTTCCGATAGCAGGCAGCCAAACGGTCCACCAGCGTGCTCTTCCCCGTGCCCGGCGCGCCGGTAACGCCGACGAGCCAGGCACGGCCGGTTGCGGTAAACAAGGCACGCAGCAATTCCTCAGCATCCTCAGCGCGGTTTTCGATCGCAGTAATGGCTCGCGAGATCGCGCGGATATCTCCCGCGCGAACCCGTTCGGCCCAAGATTCAATCGAGGTGGGCATGGAATGTGCAAACAGCTTCTGGATGAGGCCTGCGTATCATGATTCAGCGTCTTTTTATATCACATCGCCCGAGGCGGCCCAATCGGAGCCTCCCGACCGTGATGCACTCTGACAGTTCAGCACTCCACCGCACATCCGCGCAACCGGTCAAGGCTTCCCGTTCAGGCTCTGCCGGGGTTTTGCCAATGAACCTTTTGACCAGCCGGCGTCATCTGTCTGTTTGAGGGTCTTGAGCGAGGGAGACTTGTAACCGATCGCTGTGTCTCTGGAAGAGGATCGGAATGGCTGACAACGCGTTGGGGAATTCCCCACCGATCAACCCATGGATTATCGCCACTGCGGTGATGCTCAGCACCTTCATGGAAGTGCTGGACACCACGGTCGTGAACGTCTCCCTGCCCCATATTGCGGGGAGTCTCTCGGCGACGGTGAACGAGTCCACATGGACCTTGACGTCCTATCTGGTCTCCAACGCCATCGTTCTGCCGCTGACGGGCTGGCTCTCGAATTTCTTCGGCCGCAAACGAATGCTGATGATGTCGGTGACCGGCTTCACGGCTGCTTCCTTCCTGTGCGGGCTAGCTCCCAGCCTGCCCTTCTTGATTTTCTTTCGCGTCATTCAGGGCGCTTGCGGCGGGGGATTGCAGCCCATTTCGCAGGCTGTCCTGCTCGAGTCTTTTCCTCCCAAGGATCGCGGCAAGGCCATGGGCTTCTGGGGGCTGGGCATCGTCGTGGCGCCGATGCTGGGGCCGGTCCTGGGAGGCTGGCTGACCGATAGCTACAGCTGGCGCTGGATCTTCTACATCAACATCCCCGTGGGAATCGTCTCCCTCATCATGACCAGACTGTTCGTCTTCGATCCGCCCTACATCCGCCGGACCTCGCAGAGCGTGGACTACTGGGGAATCGGCATGCTGGCCGTGGGGATCGGAGCGCTGCAGATTTTTCTCGACCGGGGACAGGAAAGGGACTGGTTTGGCTCCAACTCGATCACTGCACTGGCGGTCATCTCCGCTGTCGCTCTGACCGCGTTCATTCTGTATGAGCTTCGGGCCAAGGAACCGGTCGTGAACCTCCGCGTCTTCAAGAACCGAACCTATTCCACGGGTGTTTTCCTCATGGCCATTCTCGGCGTCGGCCTCTACGGAAGCACCGTGCTGATTCCCCTGGTTCTCCAAACGCTCTTGGGCTACCCGGCTCTGCAAGCGGGCATTGCCATGGCTCCGCGCGGTCTCGGGTCATTCATTGCCATGCCTCTGGTTGGACTCCTGATGGCTAAGTTCGACGCGCGTAAGATGCTGGGCCTGGGACTCCTCGTCTGCGCGGCGACGCTCATTCAGTTTTCCCGCTTGGATCTTGATGCGGGGTTCTGGGAATATTTCTGGCCGCTGTTCGTCATGGGCCTCTCCCTGGGCCTGCTCTTCGTCCCGCTGACCACGATCAGCATGGATCCAATCCGCAAGGAAGCCATGGGCAACGCCACAAGCCTCTTCAATCTGGTCCGCAACCTGGGAGGCAGCATCGGCATCGCCGCCGTCAGCACGTATCAAATCCGCCGCCAACAGATGGACATCAACGTATTAGGCGCGCACATCAACCCCTACAGCCCCAGCGCGGGCCAGATGCTCCAAGCACTTCAGCAATACTTCTTTTCCAGAGGGGCGGATCCAGCCGTCGCGAGCCATCAGGCTCAAGCGGCCGTGTTCAGCATGGTCGAGCAGCAGGCCAGCATGCTGGCCTATAACAACGTGTTCCAAGTCCTGGGACTGATGTTTCTCGGGATGATCCCACTCATCCTGCTGATGAAGAAACCAACCACACAGGGAGGCCGACTCGACCTGCATTGACGCGCCGTCCCGTCACCTCGCCTGGCGCACCCGTCTTCGTCACACCTTGACGACTTCTTTCACGGCGGCTAGCGCCCGGTCGATTGCCGCACGGTCCACATCGCAATGCGTGACCATTCGAACCGTGCACGGCCCCGTATCGAGCGCCCAGACTCCCCGCCGGTGGAGGTGCGCGCAGAGGTCCACCGCCCGGCGTCCGCTCGACTGGCAATCGAGAATTACAATATTGGTCTGAACCTTCCTCGGATCGATGGAGATCCCGGGAATCTTCGCCAGCCCCTCAGCCAGGTACCGCGCGTTTTCGTGATCCCGCACGAGCCGCGCGGGAGACTTCTCAAGAGCGATCAAACCGGCGGCGGCCAGCACGCCTGCCTGACGCATTCCCCCACCAAGCATCTTGCGGTGGACCCGCGCCTTCTCGATAAATTCATGGGAACCCACGACCATCGAGCCCACCGGCGCCGCCAAGCCCTTCGACAGGCAAAACATCACCGAATCGCATCCGCGCGTCATCCGCGCCACGTTTTGCTCCAGCGCAGCCGCGGCGTTGAAGATCCGCGCCCCATCCAGGTGTACCTTGAGTCCGGCATCGTGCGCCCGCTCGCAGATCTCATCGACGAGTTCGGTCGGATACACGGTGCCGCCCGCCATGTTGTGCGTGTTCTCCAGACACACCAGAGCGGTTTGCGAATCGTAATAAATCTTGGGGCGAATGGCGGCTTCAATGCGCGCCCAGGGCAGCAGCCCGTCCGGGGCAGGCACCGCGCGAGGCATGCACCCCGCCAGGGCCGACATCGACGCCAGCTCGAACACGTTGACGTGGCTGCGTTCCTCGCAGATCACCTCGTTGCCCGGATGCGTCCATACCTTGATGGAGATCAAGTTGCCCATGCATCCGGAGGGAACAAAGAGCGCCGCATCTCGTCCAAAGATCTCCGCGGCGCGCTGCTGTAGCCGGTTTACGGTGGGGTCCTCTCCATAAACGTCGTCGCCGACTTCGGCCTCGGCCATCGCGCGGCGCATCTCCACCGTGGGCTTCGTGACCGTGTCGCTTCGCAGATCGATGGGCGCGGGCCCCGCACTGGGATCGTGCTGATCTTCTCTCGCCGCAGCGTTGGACAACATGACACCTCTCCCAACCGGCTCGCCTGCCCGGCCTAGCGCAATAGTTCCACGAACACTTCGTTGGCCACGCTCAGATGTTCGGGCACGATCCGAAGAAAACCTTCCTCGAATCGCACAAATCCTCCCGCCAGCAACCCCTCGATTCGCGGCTGCATCTTCGCGCGACGCTCCGGACCAATCTCATCCAGGTTCAGGCCGCCCGTCTGTCGCAGGCCAAGGAAGCATTTCTCCTCCAACACCTGCTCTTCCGTCAACAATTCCCTTTGCTCGATGGCCGCGCTTCCGTGCGCCACCGCTGCGGCATAGGCAGCGGGATCGTGGACGTTCGCCCAGCGCTCCCTGCCATTGAAGGAATGAGCGCCCGCGCCGAACCCCAGATACGGTGCCCGCCGCCAGTATTTCAGATTGTGGCGTGATTCGTAACCCGGTTTTGCCCAGTTGGAGATTTCGTAGTGCCGGTAGCCAGCCGCAGCAAGCCACTGGCGCGCCCTCTCATAACCATCGGCCATCTGGTCATCGCTCGGTACGGCTCCGGCCGCGTAACGCGGACCACCGGAAAGGATTTCGCGCCCGAGCCGGCTCCCTTCATCCACTTCCAGCATGTAGATGGAGATGTGCTCCGGCGCGAGAGCTACGAGCCGATCGGCAGACTCCTTCCAAGAAGCGGCCGTCTGGTGCGGCAAGCCGATGATGAGGTCGTAGCTGAGATTGGTGAATCCAGCGCTGCGCAACAATCGGTCCGCCTCCGCGATGTCGGACACACGATGCTTTCTCCCTGCAGCCCTCAGCTCATTGTCATGGAAAGACTGCGCGCCCAGGCTGATGCGGTTGAATCCTGCGGCCCGCCACGCCACCGCCTTTTCAGCCGAGACCGTCTCCGGGTCCGCTTCGAGCGTGACCTCACCCAATTCCACTGTGAAGGAGGCGCGAACGGCATCCAGAATCCGCGCCAGAGCAGGCGGCTCCAGCAGACTGGGCGTCCCTCCGCCAAGATAAACCGTGTCGACTGGAAGCTCCACAACCGGCTCAACGAGGCCTTGCCCAGCCAAGCCGGAGAGCGTCTCGGTATCCTCGATTTCCTTGCAGACCGCGTCGACATACGGCGAATAGAGCGACCGCGCAAACGGGCCCGTATGAAAATTGCAGTAGGTGCACTTGGTCTGGCAGAAGGGAACCTGAATGTAGATGCCGAGCCTCTTGCTCCTGGGGGACGATTGATCTCGGCTATCCATGTGCCTGCACTCGTCAATGGGGATCGCACACAATTTTCACGAAAAGCCGCCGTTCCCGCGGCCCGTCAAGTTCGCAGAAGAAGATGCCTTGCCAGTGCCCCAGCACGAGCTGCCCGTCTTCAATCAAAACGGACTGGCTTGCCCCGACCAGGACGGCTTTGACGTGCGAGTCGGCATTTCCTTCCGCGTGGCGGTAATTCCCCGAATGAGGGATAAGACGCTCGAGCGTGGCTTCAATGTCGCGCGCAACGTCGGGATCGGCGTTCTCGTTGATGAAGATGGCCGCGGTGGTGTGCGGAACGTAGAGATGACACACGCCGCTTTGGACGCCCGACTCCCGGACGACCTGCTTCACCTGCGAGGTTACGTCAACCGCTTGAGTTCGCCGGTCCGTCTTGACCGTGAGCGTCATCATGGGCAGGGCAGCTCCGCTCAAAACAATCGGCGGCAGCAACCTGGGAGTCGCTGCCGCCGATATACGTCGTGAACGCCCGGAATCAGGCGACAGTCACTTCCGGGCTGAGGTAAACGTCCTGAATCGCGTTCAGGAGGGCGACGCCTTCCTTCATCGGGCGCTGGAAGGCCTTGCGTCCCGAAATGAGGCCGGTACCGCCGGCGCGCTTGTTGACCACGGCGGTCAAGACCGCCTCAGCGAAGTCGTTCGCGCCAGACGCCCCCCCGCTGTTGATCAATCCCGCCCGGCCCATGTAGCAGTTGGCCACCTGGTAGCGGCAGAGATCGATTGGATGGTCGCTGGTCAAGTCGGAGTAAATACGCTTGTCGAACTTTCCGTAGGTCACGCCGCCGGAATTCAGCGCCAGGTAGCCGCCATTATTCTCCGGCAGCTTCTGCTTGATGATGTCGGCCTCGAGGGTCACGCCGAGGTGATTGGCCTGGCCGGTGAGGTCCGCGGAGACGTGGTAGTCCTTTCCGTCCTTCTTGAAGGCGCTGCTGCGGAGGTAGCACCAGAGTACCGTGGCCATGCCCAGCTCGTGCGCGTGCGCGAAGGCTTGGCCGATCTCGACGATCTGCCGCGTGCTTTCCGGAGAGCCGAAGTAGATCGTCGCGCCCACCGCCGCCGCGCCCATGTCGTAAGCCTGCTTGACCGTGCCGAAGAGCACTTGATCGAACTTGTTGGGGTAGGTGAGCAGTTCGTTGTGGTTGATCTTGACGATGAACGGAATCTTGTACGCGTACTTGCGCGCGACCGCTCCCAGCACGCCGAACGTGGACGCCACAGCGTTGCAGCCGCCTTCCATGGCCAGCTTCACGATGTTTTCGGCGTCGAAGTAGTCGGGATTCTTGGCGAAGCTCGCGCCGCCCGAATGCTCGATCCCCTGATCCACAGGCAGGATCGATAGATATCCCGTGCCGCTCAGGCGGCCCCGGGTAAACATCCGCTGCAGGCTCGTGAGCACGCGGATGTTGCGGTCGGATTGAGACCACACGCGGTCCACAAAGTCCGGCCCCGGCAGATTCAGCCGTTCCTTGGAGATTTTGGGCGAGCGAAAGTCCAACAGGAACTTCGCCTTATCGCCCAGATACTGTTCGATGGAGCTACCGACGGTCGTTGTTGCCATTAAACGTCCTCCTGAAATGTGGTCTTAACCAGCAGGCGGGCTGCCGTCCTCTCCAGTAACCCTCCAATATACCATTTTCAGCGGGCTAAGTTGCGCAGGAAACGACTGCGTTTCGCACGATAGAGCCAGTCAATCGAGGAACACCACGTGGTGGCGGGCCTTGCCCTTCCCGCTGGCCCGCCGCAAGAGTTCATCCTGAAGCGCTTGCCCGTGTCTTGCCAAGAACGGAAGAAAGCACAGATTCCGCTCCTGGAGCGCATGCTCCGGAAACAACGCATCGAAGAGCTGGCGCTCGTGTTCCGCGAGTACTCCCGTGCGGAAGTCGTTGGCCCTCCCCGCCTTTCGCCGCAGCTTTTCGAGCTGATAGGTCATTTTGCGCTGCGCTGTCTGCGCGGCTCCAATGAGGGTCTTATCCAATTTGGCGACTGATTTCTCCAGACGGCCGAGCAGGCGGCCCAGTTCCACGACACCGCGGTCAAAAGTGTGCGCCAGGGACGCGGGCAAGGCTCGGGCCTCCATCTCCCGGTGAACGCGTTGCCCGCCTCTCCAAACGTCTTCGACGCGCAAACCGTAACGCTCGAGGAGCCTGCGCGCGGGGCGTTCGACAAGCGTGAAGCTCGCGCGCGGCAGGATGACGGGCATATTCACTTGAAGATGCTCGTACAGGACTGACGACTGCGCATAGTAGGCGACCTCTGCCGGCCCCACGACGGAGCAAACGGTCGGCAGCAGGGTATCTTGGACCACGGACCGCAGCAGAGCATTCGGCGAAAACCGCTCCGGCGCCGCGGCGACAAGCTCCAAGAGATCCTTCTCGCCAAACGACTCTTCGCCCCCGATAAACCGTCCATTCCTGACGCGAAGCGGCGCCCTCTTCCCTTCCTGTAAAAGGAAGAGCAAGGTGCTCTGCGGGCTGACCTTCACTTGCGAGTGATATCCGGCCTTCTCGAGCTCGCCGTTTCGCGCCAGCAATTCCTTCGTCAGCGACTCGTGTTCGATCAGCGCGCGTCGGTAAATGTCACCCGCAACCCGGTGAAACCGTTCCTCCCTGGGATCGAGCAGAATCAACCCATGCGGCCCGAAAACGCGCGCCATGAGCTTTCCAAACGCACTGCCATAGGTCTCCAGAGGTCCGTAGCTCTCTCGCAGCCAAGCCTCGACCTGGTCCGCGCTCTCACCCTCAAGAGCTGCGGCCGCGCTCTCCACCAACGCCGAGATTCCGTCTCCGAGTTGGATATTCCCTACCGGCTGTCCGCCAGATTCCGAGAGATCGAGCTTCAACCGCAGCAGCGCCCGTGCAGCTAGCCAGCCGCAATGGTTCACTTCGGCCAGGTCGTGGTCTTCCGTCGCCATCCAGAAAACGGGTACCGCCGCCACGCCGGAGCGCGTCAATTCGTCCGCAATCTTTACCGCGGTCAGCGCTTTGTAGATTGTGTAGGCCGGGCCCGTGAAGAGACCAACCTGCTGGCCCGTGACGACCGCAACCGCTCCATGCTCGAAGCGATCCAAGTTCGCAAAGACGCCTGCGCTCGCGCCGAAGCCCCGATTCTGCTCTCGGAGCACACCTAGAACCGTCTCCCGCCGCTCTTTGGGGAAGCGTAGTTTCCTCGCCGCTCGTTGGACGGACGAGAATGCCGGCAGATGGGGATAAAATCTCTTTACCTGGGAGAAATCCTCAACATAGCGGACGAAGAGCTTTGACTGTTGCGGCAGGAGGCGAAAGGGAATCGCGTGACAGTCCATGAAGAAGAAATGATACGCGCCCTCGCCTACCCCAGCAAATCGCCAGGTTGCGGCCACACCGGGCGTGCGCGACCTCTACGCGCGCGTGGCCGCGCCAGCTTCGAGCGCACGAAGGCAATCGCTGATTTCTTCCCGTTGGCGCTCGCTGAGAGGTGCGAGCGGGAGGCGTGGCGCCCCGCCACGGTATCCCCGCAGATCCATCGCACACTTCACGCCCGCGGGACCGCCCTCCTCCACGATGAGCCGCGACGCCGGCAGCAGTTTCTGCTGCAATTGCTGGGCGCCCTTCGCGTCCCCCCGACGCTCCCGCACATAGAGTTCAACGCACAGTTCGGGCAGTACACAGGCAAGCGAGAGAATGCCGCCGCGGGCCCCCACCATCAGTGACGCGTAAAACGTGCTGCCGGAGCCGACCAAGACCTGAAAGTCCTTGGGCGTGTGGGCGATGATGGCGGCCACCCGCGGGACATTACCCGAACTCTCCTTGATACCGATAATGTTCGAGTGCTTGGCAAGCTCTGCGACGTCCGGCGCCTCGAGCGTAATCCCGGTGAATTGCGGTATGGAATAGAGCAGGATGGGGATTCGAGACGCGTCCGCTATCCGGCGAAAGTGATCCAGCAGAACCTGTGCTTTGAGGTGGGGCTTGAAGTAATGCGGCGGCTTGACCATGGCCACCGCGTAGCCCAGGTCCGCCGCCTGCCGCGTCCGCACGATGGTATCCGCCGTGGACTCCGAGCCCGTCCCGGCGATCAGAATTTTTGCGGCATTGGCCGCCTTGCGCGCGGTCTCCAGAATCCGTGGCGATTCCTCCTGAGAGAGGAGCACCGCCTCGCCCGTCGAGCCGAGAATGACGTACCCCGCCAGCCCCGTGGCGTTGTAACGCTCCACGTTCGCGCCCAGATCCGCCAAAGCCACCGAGCCATTCTTCGCGAATGGCGTCGTCAGCGGCGCGAACACTCCCTCGAGTTTCATGGCTCACTTCGCAGGCGCGGGCCGTGGCGCCCCGGCGGCTTTCCCGCGATGTAGGTCTTGCAGCGCAGCAACTTCACTTCCCTGCTCCCGGAGCGCATGGATCCCGCGCGCGGCCGCATTGGCCGCCGAAAGCGTTGTGATGCACGGAATGTTGTAGCGGATCGCGGCCCGGCGAATCGATTTCTCGTCGTAGAACGACTCGCGGCCGAGTGGTGTATTGATGACCAGATCGATTTTCCCCGTCTTCACCAGATCCACGATATTCGGCCGGCCTTCATTCACCTTGAACACCGCCTCGGCCGGCACGCCCGCCGCCTGCAACGCGGACGCGGTTCCGCGGGTGGCCAGGAGGCGGAAGCCCAGGGCGGCCAAGTCGCGCCCGAGAGGCGCTACGTGGCGCTTGTCGCTGTCGTTTACGCTGAGGAAGACGGTGCCCTGCCGCGGCAGCCGCTGTCCCGCGGCCAACTGCGCCTTGGCGAAGGCCTGGCCAAAACTCTGGGAGATGCCCATCACTTCTCCCGTCGAGCGCATCTCCGGCCCGAGGATGGTGTCCACGCCGCGGAATTTGTTGAACGGGAAAACCGGGGATTTCACCGAGTAGTAGTCCCGCACGGCGATCTCGGCAACCCCATTGGTATGCACGAGAGGAAGGTTCATCTCCGAAAGCTTGCGCCCCACCATGAGCCGCGCCGCGATCTTGGCCAGCGGCACGCCGATGGCTTTGCTGACGTAAGGCACCGTTCGCGAGGCGCGCGGATTGACCTCCAGCACATAAACCGTTTCGCGTTGGATGGCGTACTGCACGTTCATCAACCCGACGACCTTGAGCGCCAGCGCCAGTTTCTTTGTGTACTCGCGGATCTTCTCCAACACCGCCGGCGTGAGGCTCACCGGAGGAATGACGCAGGAGGAATCCCCCGAATGCACTCCGGCTTCCTCGATGTGCTCCATGATTCCGCCGATGACCACGTCGGTCCCGTCGGCGAGGGCATCCACGTCGACTTCGGTCGCTTCTTCCAGGAACTGATCGATCAACACCGGCCGCGCCGGCCCCATCAGCGCCGCTTGCGCCACGTACTCCTGAACCGTGTGCACGTCGTAGGCGATCACCATCGCGCGCCCGCCCAGGACGTAACTCGGCCGCACCAGCACCGGCAAACCGATTTCCGCCGCAACTCGCGCCGCTTCTTCCGGAACCAGGGCGGTGGAATTGCGCGGCTGCGGAATCTTCAGTTCCTCGAGCAGCCGCCCGAAGCGGCGCCGGTCCTCGGCAAGATCGATGGATTCGGGAGCCGTGCCCACGATGGGCACGCCGTTTCTCTTCAGCTCGAGCGCCAGATTCAGCGGCGTCTGCCCGCCGAATTGGACGATCACGCCCTGAGGCTTTTCCTTATCCACAATGGCCAAAACGTCTTCGAGTGTCAGCGGCTCGAAATACAGCCGGTCGGAGGTGTCGTAGTCGGTCGAGACCGTCTCGGGATTGCAATTGACCATGATGGTCTCAAACCCATCTTCGTGAAGGGCGAACGAGGCATGGCAACAGCAGTAATCGAATTCAATTCCTTGCCCGATGCGGTTCGGCCCGCTGCCCAGGATGACGATCTTCGGGCGCCCCTGCGGGTTCGACTCGTCTTCCTCTTCGTACGTCGAATAGAGGTACGGCGTGAACGACTCGAACTCCGCGGCGCACGTGTCCACGCGCTTGAAGACCGGCGCGACGTTGCAGCGCACGCGCTGCAGACGCACCGCTGCCGGCGTCGTCTTCCAGATCTGCGCCAACTGCTCGTCGCTCGCCCCGTGGCGTTTGACTTCCCGGAGAAGCTCGCGCGAAGCCGTCTCAACGGTCACCGCCGCCGCGCGGCGCGTCATCGCCACGATTTCCACGAGCTGCTGGATGAACCAGGGATCAATCTTCGTAATTTCGCAGATTTCCGCCGCGGGAAGCCCGCGCTCCAGCGCCACCAATAACCAGTGAATCCGATCGGGCCGCGCCGTAGCTAGCTTCTCGCGCAGCATCGACGCCGGAGTTTCCGCCGGCGCGCGCCAGGGCGTGTGGGGTTCGAGCGAACGGATGCCCTTCTGCAGCGCTTCCTTAAAGGTCCGCCCGATGGCCATGACTTCGCCTACCGATTTCATCTGGGTGCCGAGCGTGCTGTCGGAGCCGGGGAACTTCTCAAACTGCCATTTCGGGATTTTCACCACCACGTAGTCGATGGTGGGCTCGAAGCACGCCGGGGTTTTCTTGGTGATGTCGTTGGGGATTTCATCGAGCGACATCCCCACGGCGAGGCGCGCGGCAATCTTGGCGATCGGGAAGCCGGTCGCTTTGCTCGCCAGAGCCGAACTGCGCGACACCCTGGGGTTCATCTCGATCACCACCATGCGCCCGGTCTCCGGGTGCACGGCGAATTGAATGTTGGAGCCGCCCGTCTCGACGCCCACCTCGCGGATCACTGCCGCGGCCGCATCGCGCATCCGCTGGTATTCCTTGTCGGTGAGCGTCTGGGCCGGCGCGACCGTGATGGAATCGCCGGTGTGCACACCCATGGGGTCGAAATTCTCAATCGAGCAGATGACCACGAAGTTGTCGCGGAAATCGCGCATCACCTCGAGTTCATACTCTTTCCATCCGAGCACGGACTCTTCGACCAGCGCCTCATGCACCGGACTCGAATCGAGCGCGTGGGCGATGGATTCGGCAAACTCCTCGCGATTGTAAGCGATGGATCCGCCGGTTCCGCCGAGGGTGAACGACGGCCGGATCACCACCGGAAAGCCGAGCTGATCGCAAAGCCGCATGGCGTCCTGCGCGTTGTTCACCAGGGCCGAAGCAGGCACATCGAGCCCGACTTTCCGGCAGGCGTCCTTGAACCACAGCCGGTCCTCGGCCACCTTGATGGCCCGCTGCGACGCGCCGATCATCTGCACCCCGTACTTCTCGAGGATGCCGCCTTCGGCCAGTTCGATCGCGAGATTGAGACCGGTTTGTCCGCCCACCGTCGGCAGGATCGCGTCCGGCCGCTCTCGCGCAATGATTTCTTCCAGATGCTCCTTCGTCAGCGGCTCGATGTACGTCCGATGCGCCACTTCCGGATCGGTCATGATCGTCGCGGGATTGGAGTTCACCAGGATGACTTTGTACCCGTCCGCGCGCAGCGCTTTGCACGCCTGCGTCCCCGAATAATCGAACTCGCACGCCTGGCCGATGATGATCGGTCCCGAGCCGATGATCAGGATTTTCTTGATGTCCGTCCGCTTGGGCATTCGGCCTTTCCTAGTTCTGTTTCTGCCGCCGCCGGGGAGCGCCCGATGGATGCTTCTCCTTCATCATTTCGATGAACTGCGTGAACAGGTAGCGCGAGTCGTGCGGTCCCGGCGAAGCCTCGGGGTGATACTGCACGCTAAACAGCGGGAGCGAGCGGTGCCGCATGCCCTCGTTCGTGTGATCGTTCAAATTGACGTGCGTGATTTCGACATCTTCCGAAGGCAGCGATTCGGGGTCCACCACGAAGCCATGGTTCTGCGCGGTGATCTCCACCTCGTCCGTCAGCAGGTTCTTCACCGGGTGGTTCGACCCGTGATGACCGAATTTCAGCTTGTACGTTTTCCCGCCAAGAGCCAGCCCGCAGAGCTGGTGCCCCAGGCAAATGCCAAAAATCGGCACCTTCCCGAGCAGCTTGCGGATCGCCTCGATGGCGTACGTGGCCGGCTCGGGATCGCCCGGGCCATTGGAGAGAAATACTCCGTCGGGCTTCATCGCGAGCACGTCTTCGGCCGAGGTGGCCGCGGGAACCACCGCAACATCGCAGTGGTGATCCACAAGAATCCGCAAGATGTTCTGTTTGATGCCGAAATCGAAGGCCACCACGCGGAATTGCCGCTCCTCCGCGGAAACGCCGGCTTCGCCCATCTGCTCCGACCAGGGCGAGACCGCCAGCTCGATCGAACCCTTCTTCCATTCGTAGGGCTTCGCGCAGGTCACCCCGCTGGCCAGCTCCCGGCCGGCCATGGTCGGGAGCGCCCGCGCCTCGGCGACAAGCTGCTCCGCGGGAGTGCCGTCCGTCGAGACCAGCCCACGCATCGCCCCGACATTGCGGATATGCAGGACCAAGGCCCGCGTATCGATGTCCCAGATCACCGGAATGCCGTGGCGATGAAGGTAGAGCTGCGCCGTCTCGGTCGATCGCCAGTTCGATGCGAGCTGGGAGAATTCCCGCACCACCAGCGACTCGATGTAAGGGCGGGCCGACTCCTCATCATCCAGGTTCGCGCCCACGTTGCCGATGTGCGGATAGGTCAGGCAGACGATCTGGCCCGCGTAGCTCGGATCGGTGAAAACTTCCTGGTAGCCGGTAAGGCTGGTGTTAAAAACGACTTCCCCGCCACGGCGGGTCACAGCGCCCGCCGCGCGGCCGTTAAATACGCGCCCGTCCTCGAGCGCCAGAGCGGCGGGCCGTGCAGTAGCTTCCTTCAGATTGTCCTCCACCTGAATTCATTGCGCCTGCTCATTCGTGGCCCGAAGCGATCCAAAATGCGCGAATGGCCAGTACGCAAAAACAGCGCGCCCGTAAATGTAGCGCCGCGCTACGGGGCCAAAGATTCGCGAATCGTTCGAGCTGATGCGGTGATCGCCCATGACGAAAAAGTGCTCCGGTGGAACCTGCATCGGACCGTAGCTGGTCGTGTCCGCAAACCGCGGCGGCACGTACGGCTCTTCGAGACGACGCCCGTCGACGTACACAGCCCCGTCGCGGATCTCCACCGTTTCGCCGGGCAGCGCAACCACTCGCTTGATAAATGATTTCGAGCGATCCAGAGGATACCAGAAAACAACGACGTCTCCCCGCTGAATCAACTCAAAGCGATAGATGAACTGGTTGATGAAGATCCGCTCCTGGTCCACGAGCAGGGGCGCCATGCTCGTGCCTTCCACTTTGACCGGGCGATAGAGGAAAACGATGATGACCATCGCCAGTCCGATGGCCAGCAAAACGTCGCGGGCCCAGGCGCGCAGCTCGCGACGAAAAGAATGCCCCGGATTGTGCGTGGGAATGGCCTTGGCGCCGCTCGCTGTCGGCACGGCCGCCTTTTCGTTGGACACCTGCATGCGCCTTATCTTTTTATTTATACCATGCCACGCGGCACCCTCGCCACACTTGCCTCGTCGCCCTCGCTGTCTTTCGTCCGCCAAATTTCCGGACTAGGCATCCCCCAGCGCGTAGTTCAGCGCCGCAAGTCCCGCGGCCACTGCCGTCTCCGTGCGCAGAATCAATTTCCCCAGCGAGACTTCACGGAAACCCGACTTCTGCGCTACCGTGAATTCCTCCTCTGTCCATCCCCCTTCCGGCCCCACCGCGAAGACCGCCCCCTGCGCCTCTGAACCCGCAAGGACGCTTCGCAACGAGGGCGCTTCCGGGCGCTCGGACAAGAGCAGCCGCAACGCTTCGCGTCTTCCGGTAAAAGCGCTTTCCGGCCGCCCCAGCGGCTCGATCACCGGCATCCGCACGCGGCGCGATTGTTGTGAGGCTTCGAGCAGAATCTTCTGCCAGCGTCCGGCGCGCTTCGATACGGCTTTCAGCAGCGCTTTCTCACTGCGCGCGGCGGCCAGCGGCACGATGATGGAGACGCCCAGCTCCGTGGCCTTTTCGACCGCCCACTCGAAGTGGTCGAACTTGACTACGGCGAGGAGCAACGTCAGCGTGAGCGCCGACGCCTTGACCGGCAACTCCTCGACGAGCGCAAACTCGATCCGGTCATGCCCCACGCTTTCGATCCGGCCGAGCCACACCCGCTCGCCGTCGCTTAATTCATAGACCTGCCCGGGCTCAGCTCGCAGGACACGGCCCAAATGGCGAGCCCTGTCCCCAGGAAGCACGGCCCGGCCGGCCTGGAACTCATCAACGAAGAATCGCTTACGCACGGTGGGATTCTATCGCATCTGCCACCGAATATGCTCCGCTCACGTCATTCCGAGCAGAGGGCCGATGCGATCGGCGCGGGGGCCCTTGGTGGCTGGCTAGCCAAAGATGTCTTTCACTTTGTCGAAGATCGAGGAATCTCGTTCGGCCGGACGGTTCTCCACTTTGAGTGTGGCGCCCAACTGTTCGAGCAACTTGCGCTGTTCGCGCGTCAGCTTTGACGGCGTCACCACGCGGACGTGATAGTAGAGATCGCCACGCCCTCCTCCATGCGGATCGGGCAGCCCTTTGCCCTTCAGGCGGAACACCGCCCCGCCCTGCGTTCCTTCGGGAATGCGCAGCTTTTCTTCTCCCTGTAGCCCCGGAACGACCAGATCCGCACCCAGCGCGGCTTGCGCGAAGCTCACCGGGATCGTGCAGTACAGGTCTGCCCCGCGTCGCTCGAAGAAGGGATGCTCCTTCACTTCCAAGACAACGTAGAGATCGCCCGCAGGGGCGCCTTTCGGCCCCGCCTCCCCTTCTCCTGCAACGCGAAGCCTTGTTCCCGTATCGACTCCCGCCGGGATGCGCAGCTCGATCATGTGCTCCCGCTCGAGACGGCCCTGTCCGCGGCACTCCGCGCACCTTTCCCGGATGATCTGGCCGGCACCCTGGCACGCCGGGCACGTCCGCGAAATGCTGAAGAATCCCTGCTGGTAATGCAGTTGCCCGCGTCCACCGCAGGTCTGACACGCGGCTACGCCGCTCCCGGCCTTCGCGCCGGTGCCCTTGCACGCCTCGCAGAGCTGCATCCGCGGCAGCTTGATCTTGGTCGCCACGCCCGCGGCTGCTTCCTCAAACGAGAGCGCCATGTCGTATCGCAGGTCGCTGCCACGCTGCGCGCGGTTGCGGCCCCGCTGTCCCCCGCCTCCGAAAATGTCCTCAAAGCCGAAGAAATCCCCGAGAATGTCTTGGAAGTCCTGGAAGATCGTGGGATTGATGCCGCCGGTCTCAAAGCCCATCCCGGACAACCCCGCGTAGCCGTAGCGGTCGTACACATCGCGCTTCTGCTGATCGCTCAGCACGCTATAGGCTTCCGTGGCGGCTCGAAAACGTTCTTCGGCCTCGCGCTTGTTTGCCGGGTTGCGGTCAGGGTGCCATTTCAACGCCGCCTTGCGGTACGCGGATTTGATTTCGTCCTGCGTCGCCGTGCGGCTTACACCCAATATCCCGTAGAAGTCTTGCCTTGCGTCGTGAGCCATTCAAGCCCCTTGGTTCCTTCGATCAGTTCGCGAGTTTCGATTCCCGAGGCTCGCCATGTCCACCCGGATGCACGGCCACCCGGACCATCGCCGGCCGCAAAACCCTTCCGTGGAACACATATCCCGGCTGGTACACCGCGATGATTGTGCCGTCCTCATAGTCCGCGGATTCGACGCGGTCCATGGCCTGATGCAGGTGTGGATTGAACTTCTCCCCAGCGGGGTCGTGCCGCTCGAGACCCAAGCGCTTCAGATTCTCCAGCAGTTGTCTGTAAATCAATTCGAAGCCCTTGCGGTATTCCTCATAGGCCGCTTCCTTGTGGGCAGCGAGCGCATGCTCGAAGCCGTCCAATACGGGGATGAGTCCTTCGATGACACGCGCGATGGCCCGCCGCGAGTCTTCCGCGCGCTCTCGCTCGATCCGCTTGCGATAATTCTCGAAGTCCGCCTGCCGCCGGACGAGCGTCTGACGCAGTTCCTCAAAGTCCGCAAGGACAGTGGCCAGTTTGTCACTCACCTGCGGCGCTTCCGCCCCGGAAGTCGCGGCCTCCGGCGCATCCTCAGCCACGATTTCCGGTGGCGCAGCCGATTCGAGCGCGTCGTTCCTCTTTCTATTTGGCACGGCGATCCTCTCCTGCTCCTACTTCACGTTTGGCGCTTGCTCAGAGCCTCGCTGAAAAGCTGCGCCACGTAGGCTACAGCCGTCATAGCTCGTTCGTACTGCATCCGCGTCGGTCCCAGCACCCCAAGCGTGCCCTGCACTTGATCGCCCAATAAGTAAGGCGCGCTGATGAGGGCAAGATCCTCACCGGCCGAAGTGATTTCCCCCACGCCAATCTGTACGTGCACCGGCTCCGGCACGTCAATACACGCATTCAGCAAGGCCACTAGGCGATGCTTCTCCTCGATGGCCGCCAGGAGTTCCCGCAACTGCCCCTGGTCGGCGAGATCGGGCGAAGCCGCGATTTGTGCCGCTCCCTCGACGTGAACCTGCTGCGTCTCGTCTTCGCCGAGGATCCCCGGATCGCACAGAGTGAGGGCATTGCGCGCCAGGCCCTCGTAGCGTTCCCGGTCGTTGGCCAGCTTCGCCAGCAAGTCCTCGCGAATGGCATCGAGCCGCCACCCGGTGTACTGCTGGTTCAAGAACTCAGCCGTCTGATCCAGTTCGGTCTGCGTGAAGACGCGGCTCGGCCGGAGCACCTTGTCCCGGGTCAAGCCGCCGGGGGAGATCAGAACGACGACCACCCGGCCGTCAGGCAGCAGCCACATCCGAGCATGCTCGAGCACGGTCTTGCCCATCGGCGGTGAAACGATGATGCCCAATCCCTTGGAAGCCTCCGCGAGAACGTGTCCCGCCCGTTCGGTCATCTCCTCCGGGTTTGTCGCCGCGCCCAGTTCGCCCCGTATCCAATCGCGGTCCTCGACGCTGAGCGTCGCCTGCGAGGCGATCTCCTGCGCAAAGAAGCGGTACGCCGCCGCCGTTGGCACCCGTCCCGCCGATGTGTGGGGCTGATAGAGATAGCCCGCCTCTTCGAGATCAACCATGATGTTCCGAATTGTCGCCGGACTCAGCGCTTCTTCATAGCGTTTAGAGACCGATCGGGAGGAAACGGGCTCACCCACTTCAATGTAGGTGCGCACGATGTCCGCTAGAACCAACCGGTTACGCCGTTCGTGAAGAGGCAGGTCCGGCACGATCGCGCTCTCACAACCTCGTTTTTCATTGTAGCAAAGCGCGCAAACGCGTCAACGCGGCTGCGCCGCATTGCCAACAGCACCCACTCTGCGTTTCGGAGACAAGCCTCGAGTCCTGCGGAAAACAGTTCCGCCGGATCAGAATGAAGTCCCAGCGAAGGAAGCACCTTGCAGTCTGACGACAACAATATCCCCGCGCTCGTTTCCGGCCGAGTCGAAGGAGATGGCACCTGTGGCGCCCTGGAAGCTGGTGCCCGCCGCGAGAACGTCCCGCACCCGGGCGCGATTGGCTCCCGCGTGGCGCAAGGCGGCGGCAACCACATGCACGGCATCGTAAGCTTCGGCGGCAGCGGCACTGGGCATGGTTCCTGTCCGGTCGCGGAATCGTTTCTCAAACTCCTGTCGTGCCGATCCCGCCCCCTTCGCAGGAGAAGCCGCCACCCAGATCTCCGCGTCATTTCCTTCGCCTTGCGCCGGACGCGCCGGCGATGGCTCCCCCACCCTCATTCCGGCAATCTCAGCGGCTTTTCGGCAGAGATAAACAGGCATCGTGGGCTTCCCATGCCGGATGAGGGGAAGCAGCTCCGCGGCAAGGTCATGGTCGGTCCACAGAACGACGGCCTCTGGGTCTCGCGCCTTCACCTGAGCCATTGCGGATTCCACGTCCGCACTCGCGGAAGAAATTTCCAGCCGTCCGGGCGGAGGCGCGTGGAGTTGCCGCGCGGCTTTTTCGAATTGCTCGCTCCCTACGCGGCCATCGTGATCCACCTGAGCGAGGAGCAGCACTTTCCGGCAACCCCGTTGCCGATAGATATGTTCCGCGAAAGCTCGCGCCTCGTCTGCGTCGCTCGGTCCCAGACGGAAGATCCAAGGAAGATTGATCTGGGTCGTGGTCGCATCGCTGGCGAGAGTCAGTATCGGCACGCCGATCTTATTGGCGATCTGCTCGGCCTGATGCGCGATATTGCCGTCAGGAGAGGTGATCAGGGCGACTGCTTCGTCTTGAAGGATGAGCCGGACCATCTCGCTGCTCGCCTGCCCCCACGATCCACTCTCGTCACGCACGGCGAGTGTGAGTCCGCGGCCATCGGGAAGAGACTGCACAATCTCCTCGTCCAGGGCCAACTGCGCGGCTTGCAGCAACGCCTTGCCCTCGGCCTCGTGGCTTCCCCGGAGAGGCAGAATCATCCCAATGACCACGTAGTTTCCCTTGAGGTCATACGAAGACCCGCGCCCGGGGCCAGAATAGTAGACCGCGTCCCTGTTGATGGAAGCGTACGGTTTTGTGGTGGCGGGGTCCGTTTGGGCTTCCGCGGGCAGTCCTGCAAGGACCACCGCCGCGAGGAGCGTCAGGAACCCGCACAGAGAGAAACTCACAGAACGTGAGCGCCAGACGGGGAGAACTCTATCCCGAAGATCGGAACATCCCATCACGGCCGTTACTGACTCCCTGCCCCTCCAAGAGCGGCCGCCGATTCCCGGTGGTGGGCCGGGAAGTAAACGAATTTGCCGCCCTCGACGCGCGCCAGAGTAACTGGGGCAATGTTGTTCAGCGTGTAGTCGAACTGCGCCCGGCCGGCCGCACCGGCGTACTCTTTGAGTTCGTACTCTCTCAACGCGTCCATGATGAGCCCCCGGTTCAGACCCGCCTTTTCGATGGCTTTGATGAGCATCGTCATCCCATCGTAGGCATACGCAGCATAGCCGTCCGGCTCTTGATTGAAGCGCTGCCGGTACTTCTCGACGAACGCCAGCCACTTGGGATCTTTGCGCGATGGATCAAGAGCGCTCGTTGCCACGAACCCCTCGGCAGCAGACCCTGCGATCTCCAAGAGCTGTGGATACACAAGGCGGCTGGCGCCGAAGGCCGGCTGCTTCATCCCCAGTGCACGCATCTGCTTGAGGATTAGGCCGGCCTCCGGCGGTTCACCCCAGATCACCAAGCCTTCAATCTTGGCGTTTTGCAGCATCCGAAGCTGGGTCGAGAAATCGGTGTCCCCTCGCTCGAATTTCACTTCCAGCAGCGGCGTGTGGCCCATGCGCCTCGCTTCATCGGAGAATTTGGCCACGCCGATGCGCGCGTAGCGTGATTGAGTCCGCAACACGCCGATTCGCTTGAGCTTGAGCTGCTTGAAGACGTAATCGGCAAGCGCGTAGCCCTGCTGCCGGTCGTCGGGGAAATTGTGCAGCAGCCATTGAATACGCGTCTCAGTGACGGTCGGGTCCGTCGTGCCAGTGTCCATGATCGGGATTTCCAGCTTCAGGCTCGCGCGAAGCGCAATGTGTGTGGAAGCGCCGTCAATCGCACCCAGCATGGCCACGACGTGCTCGTCGAATTTCATCTTGACGATCTCTGTGGAAGATGCACCCCACAGTGGCAGGTCGCTATGTATCTTCAGGTCATACGGCTTGCCACACGACATCCCGCTGGCCCCGTATCCGCCCGCCGCATTGGCTTCATCGATCGCCATGGTCGCGCCGTTCAACATGGCCACGCCATATCGGACGTCCGGGTGGTTCGGGTCAATAGGCCCGAGGAAACCTATATTCACGCTCTTCGACCGGTACAAATCTGCAGACATTTCCTCGCGCGCTGCGCCGTTGTACTCCAGGGTATTCGCCTCGACGAACCACTCCTTGTAGGGCTTCGTAAATTTCCGGTAAGGTACCGCGTCGTCCGGCATGTTGGCGTACCGTGGCAACGTAGCCGGCTCGCTTGGCGCCTTCTGAGGTTCGTCGTCATATTGCGGCCAGGCCGGAGTCGCAAGAAACAAAAACGCAAACAGCCAAAGAAACCTGGCGCGCATGCGGCCTTTCCTCCCGTTGGGTCTTGCCGATGTGAAGAAGCGTGTCAGAAAGCTGGGCATGGCGCATCTCCCCGTGGATAGCGTTCCAATCTCTCTATACCGTGTGCGCTTTCTTCTTCGTTAGGTACTCCTGCCTCGCATCGATGAACTCGATGATGTCCCTCAACGTCGAGGGGCCGATCGCTTGGGCGGCGTCACATGTCGGTCGGACGGCATCCGCGCGCTCGCTCGCCACCTCAATGATCAAGCCGTGGCTGCCGAATTCGATGGCAGCGCGGCTTGCGGGCTCCACCATCGCAGAGACTCCAGTGGCATGGCTCGGATCGACGATCACCGGCAGAAATGTTACTGCCTTCACCGCAGGAATGACGTTCAGGTCCAAGACGAAACGTGAGTATTCACCCGACGGATACGCCTTGATCCCGCGCTCGCAAAGCACGATCTCCAGGTTCCCTTCCTTGGCGATGTACTCCGCCGCTCCCAGCCATTCGCAAAGGCTGGCAGCCATTCCGCGCTTGAGCAGGACCGGTTTCCCGCTGCGTCCCGCTTCAGCGAGTAAAGGATAGTTCTGCATGTTGCGGGAGCCGATCTGGAGCATGTCGGCGTATTCGGCCACTTGTTTGACGAGCCGTGTATCCATCACCTCGGTGACGACCGGCAGGCCGGTCGCGTCGCTCGCCTCGCGAAGAATCTTCAGACCCTCCAGTCCCAGGCCCTGAAAATCATGGGGGGAAGTGCGGGGCTTAAACGCGCCTCCGCGGAGCATCTCCGCGCCGGCCGCCTTCACGGCTCGCGCCACTTCGAGCGTCTGCTCGCGGCTCTCGACCGCGCATGGCCCTGCGATCACCGCCGGCCGCTCGCTGCCGAACTGCGCGCGTCCCACCTGCACGATGCGCGTCTCGGTACCCTCAGCCCCGGGATGCACTCGACGGCTCACGAGAGGGCAAATCCTCGGTATGTCGTCCGCCGCAACTGTTCCTGCAATTCTCATGGCCTGCCCACCTTTCTCGGACCCCGGTTCCACCGATGCCCATCCTGCGGGCGGTTCGACGTTCCCGCCGAGTTTGAATTGACATCCCGCTCGCATACGACCGGGTGCCCTGGCCCCTTTCAGCGCTCCTGAGTCTTCGCGCTGGAATCAAAAATCACCATGGCCTCCATCTCGACCAGCAAATCGGGCCGGCAAAGGATGGCCTGAATGCCGGTGGACGCGGGCAAGGGATCGAGCCCCTGCTCCTTGAAGAACTGCGTCCGGATGGCGTTGAATTCCGCGTAATCGCGCTCGATGTCCCGGAGGTAGCAGGTGGTACGCACCACGTCCTTCCATGTGGCGCCTTCGGACTCCAGCAGCGCGGTGATATTGCGGTACGTCCGCCATGTCTGTGCCGCAAAGTCACCGGCGTGCACGGTATTGCCGTTCTTATCGATACTCGCCGTGCCGGAGATCAGAAGAATCGTAATGCCTTTGATGTCCAGCCGCAGGCCCCTGGTAAAAGACGATGGATGCGGGTAGTCGTAGGCCTCGTTCAGCGCTTCCGGCGCGCGGATGGCTTTTTTGCACACCAAGTCCTGTTCCTGCTGGCTCGGTATGCTGGCTTCAATTGCCGCTCGTGCTGTGGTCATGGGGCTTCCCTTCCTTATTGGATTCGCGCATACCGTGGCTCAATCCTCTGGCTGTGGCCACCCAGATGTCCTCGCCCTGAAAATCCATGTTCAAGATGTAGTTGTGAGCAAGGGATGTTGCTGTTTCGAGTTTGGTTGCCTTGTTGTCCGGCCCGGTAATCACAATCTCACCGCGGCCGGTATTTGATTTGGGCCGGTACGTCACCCAAGTGTTTGTTTTGTAGTTCAGGTAACTCAACCCCTTGTCCGTGCAAGCCCAGACTTCGTCGCCGCGGGACTTGGGAGCATTGATGAAGTCCGAGGCCAAACCACTGTCTGTCGAAAGATAGTTGTGCCAGTAGCGGCCGTCGTATCCGCTAAGGCCGAAGTAAGTGGACGCCCAGAACATCTTCGTGTCGGCGTTATAAGCGACATTGCTCACGATGATGTGGATTAGTCCCTGATTCTTGAACAGCACGATCTCCATCTCTTCGTCCGGGTCCGTGTATGGCTTCCAATAATCCCCGGCGATGTCGTACTCCAGCACTCCGCCTCCCCACACGGCGAAGTAGACCTTCTTTTCTTTTTCGGCAACGGCGATGCCATACGACCAGGGTTCATGCATCGGCGCGACCTTTTCGCTGACGATCGTCCACTCTCCCGTGCGGATGTTCAATCGGCTGATGCCGGCTGTGGTTGCCACCCAGACGTAATCGCCCTGGATCGCTACGCCATACGTGATGTCGTTCGCCAGACCACTCGTAAGATTCGTGTAGTTCTTGAAGGTTCCCCCGGAGTACTGGCTGACTCCGCCGAACGTGGCGATCCAAACATCGCCCGTCTGCTTGTCCACTGCGATTCCCGTCACGACGCGGTTGACCAAGCCATCTTGCGGCGTGAAGACTCGCTTGATTTGACCCTTTTCGATCAGCACGAGGCCGCTCTCCGTCCCTGCCCATACCCGGTCGCCGTCCACGGTAACGGCGAGCACCTTCTCATCGGGCATGCCGTTTGCCGTCGTGTAGTTCTCCCACTTCGTGTACAGCGGTGGCTTCTGCGCAATGGCAGGCGACAGAAGCGCCAGCGATACTCCGGCTCCGACCACCCAACGTTTCCATTCCCGGATCTTCATGGCTCGTTCTCTTCTCCCACTCCGTTCTCATCCCCTGCATCCTGTGGACGAAGGGCGGCTACAGGGTCTTCAAGTACTCAATCAAATCGTTCAATTGCTCCTTGGACATGTCCGATGTCACCCCGTGCTTGTCCGTGCCGTTGAATGTGGTCCAGATTTCCTCCAGTGAAAGGGCCTCGCCGTTATGAAGAAACGGCGGTTTCTGGTAGACGCGCTCGAGCTGCGGAGTATCGAAAAGGCCCGAGGTGTCGTACTTGTCCGCTGTTCCGACGTCTTCGCTCAGCTTGTTGGTGTAGTGCGTTTCAGGTGTGTGACAAACATCGCAAGATTTCCGGAAGAAAACTGCCTTGCCCCGTTCCTGCGCCGGCGTCAGCTCGCCGTTCCCAGCAAGGTGCCGGTTGGGAGGCAACGGAATGGACTTAATGAATGCCACGAGGTTTGCCAATTGCTTGGAGTCAAACCCCTGGGCATGGAACAGGAATGTCGCGATTCGCGGGCCGCACTGGGTCTCGAGATCGGGATTGTGGCCGTTCCACTTGTAGGGCGCCGTTTCGGCGATGCCGCGCAAGGTGCGATTGGCCACACGGTCACGCCCGAGTCGTGGCGTTTCCAGATTCCACGACACGCCATCGATGTGGTTGTCCGGGTGGCACGTGGCGCAGGCAAACTGCCCTTGGAAGCAGAAGCTGGCGTCGTGGAACAAGCGCTCGCCCTGCCGCAGCGGCGTGATTTCCTCCGGCCCGCCCAAATCAATCTTGGACTTGACCTGCAGCCGCCGCAGGTCTACCACCGTCAGGCTGTCGTCCAACCGGTCGGCGATGTACGCAGTTTGTCCGTCCGGAGAAATCACAATCGCCGTGGGATTGAAGCCCGTGTGGAGCCGGCGCACCACAAACTCCTGCGCTGAATCCAGGCGATTGGCGAGTTCCTCTGCCGGAACTTCACGCAAGCGATGCTCGAGTTTGGCGGTGTTGATGATGGAAACGACGTCTGCCTCAGCAGAAGTCACCAGCGCGTAGCGACCGTCCGGCGTGAAGGCCGCCCCGTCTGCCCCCGCATAGTAGTAGTCCATATCATCGAGAAGGACTTGGGTAACCTGTGAAGGCGCTCCTTCAGGAAGAGCGCCTTCACCAGGCCGGATGACCGCCACTCCGTGCGTGACGATCCATCCCTGGTTCACGCGAATGAGTGGGCCCAGATTCTTCGGCCGCACGAGCGGCACCAGCAGATAATCCCCCCGCCTGTCTGGGGCTTCCGCTATATGCCGGAGCTCCAGGGCATCCGGAATGAATATCCGCTCGGCGACGGTTTGTTTCCTCGTGTCGATCACCGTCAACTCAGAAACCGGGGGCTGATCGAAGGGCCCCAGGTGCGGAAGCAGATTCGAGACATAGACCCGGCGGCCATCGCGAGAAAGCGCCACTTGATGTGGCGATCGCCACGCCGCGAGGCGCTTGATCTCCACGCCCTTCGAAAGATCAAGCAAAGACACGTCATTGCCGATGCTATTCGCGACGTAAAGCACCTTGCCGGTGCGATCTGTTGTCAGTCCGATGGGGCCCCAGCCCGTCTGCAGCGTGCGGCGCACTTTGAGCGACTGCGCGTCAATCTCGCTAACCGTGTCGCTCCACTCGTTCGACACGTAGAGAGTCTGTCCGTCAGGCGACACCGCGACGCCCTTAGGTTTGCGGCCCACCTTGGCCTTGCCGACAACGCGCTGGGTGCGTACGTCAACCGCGAGGAGAGAGTCGTCATCCTCGCACACCACGTAGAGCCTCAGCCCGTCAGACGAGAAAGTTAGCTCCACTGGCGTGAGGTAGCTCGACTGCGGCTTTGCCGCAGAGCGCGCCTCATCTGCCGCAACGCGGGTCCAGGAGCTCCCCAATGCGCCGGCAAATATGCCGGCCACGCACAGCGCGGGGAAAAACAGCTTCTTGCGTCCCGCGCTCATGGCGTCTTCCCTTCCCCCGTCGCTGGCTGCTGGGGGCCCACCGGCTCCGTGATCGTTAGGATCTGATCCGCCTTCACCTCATGGAGCGTTTGTATCGTCCCGCTGGGCCAACGGATCGTGAGGGTGTCCACTTCGCTGTGCTGTGCCAACCCGAAATGGGGCCGCGGATCGTTCTGGGAGAGATAGCCGGTTTGCGGAACATTCTCCACGACCTGGCGCAGGTCGCCCGCAACTGCTTCGATCCGTGCGCCGAATCCGTCGCGGTTGCTCTTCGTGCCCACCAGCTTGAGCGTCAGCCAGTGGTTCCTAGCATTCCCCGCTGGCGGCTTGGCGTGCAACAAGATCCCCTTGCCTCCAAGAACCACGATGAATGCGTCGATGTAGCCGTCGTTGTCGTAATCGGCGAAGCAGGCGCCGCGCCCGACTTTCTTGGTCTGGAAATAGCTCCCCGCCTGAGAGGAAACGTCGGTGAACGTCCCATCACCGTTGTTGCGCAAGAGCGAATCCTCCATCGGTACTAGCCAGTGCAAACCGCCATTCACGATGAAAATGTCTTTCCAGCCATCGTTATCGAAGTCGAAGACACCGTCGCCCCAGGCCACGTACTGCCCCGAAACTTGAGCGACGCCCGCCCGAACGGTTACGTCCGTGAAGTAACCTTCCTTCCCTGCATTGCGGTACAGCCGGTGATAACGCATGTCGGAGACGAACAGGTCCAGCCAGCCATCGTTGTCGTAGTCGCCAAAAATGGGTCCCATGGATGAGGGGGATTCCCCGTTCGCCCCGAAAGCCACGTTCAGATCCAATGCGACGTTGGTGAAGGTCCCATCGTGATTGTTGTGATAGAGGTAGCTCTCCATCTGATCGTTGGCGATGTAGATGTCCGGCCATCCGTCGTTGTCGTAGTCCCCGACGGTCACCCCCATAGCCCGTCCGGCGGGGTTGGCCACTCCTGCGCGCTCCGAGACATCCGTAAAAGTTCCATCGCCGTTGTTGTGGAAGAGCCGGTTGGCGTCACCCTCGTAGTCCAGCGGGCCGGGGAAGGCTTCGGCCGTGTAGTACGGCTTCCGCGCGTTGGGATCGAACTTCAGGTAGTTCCCGACGAAGAGATCCAACCGGCCGTCGCGGTCGTAATCGACGAACGCCGCGCCGACTCCAAAATGATTGTTTTGCACTCCGGCTTTTTCGGTGACGTCGGTGAAGGTTCCGTCACCATTGTTGTGGTACAGGATGGCGGAATTCCAGTTGGTCACGTAAATGTCTTCGTACCCGTCGTTGTCGTAGTCGCCGACGGTCACACCCATAGCGAAGCCTTTGCCGCCCACCCCAGCCTGGGCAGTCACATCGGTAAAGGTTCCATCGCCGTTATTTCGGTAGAGATGGTTACTAGCGTTGATGCCATCCGGCTTCGAGTGGTTGGTCACGCCTTCGATGTTGCGTCCGCTTAGTACATACAGGTCGAGAAGGCCGTCATTGTTGTAGTCGATCCAGGCGCAACCCGAGCCGGTAGCCTCCATAACTGAACTCAGCTGCCGCTCCCCAAATGAGTGTTGGAAATGGATGTTAGCCTTTTCAGTAACGTCCTCATAAGTCGGGAGTTTTGCGGGCGCTGGGGTTTGCGAGCCGGCGTTCTGGCAGAAACCGGCGGCGCTGCTCGCCAGCAGCATTGCCGTCGTCAGGATCGCTTGTAGCTGGAATCTGCGATTCGTCATCGGTCGCTCACGGCTTCGCCGCAGCATCGTCCATGACCCCCAGGCGCGTTGGCGTGTCAAATCTTCGGAGCGTCAGCGGCCAGTGATTGTCCGGCGCGATGGCCTTGTCTTCGTGGCACCCCGGGCAGCCGCGTTCCTCCCCCGGACGCGCCCAGACCCAGCTCCGCTGCGCGTGAATTGTCTCGCCGCTTGGATCCAACAACTCGAAACGAACTGGCTGATCGGGTGGAACCGAGACATAAAAGGAACCATCCTTCTCTACGGGTGCTTCGCCGAGGGCACTCTCCTGGCCGCTCGCCGGTTCGAGCGCCAGCACCCGGACGCGCGCGACCGGCGTGGAGAACCGTCCCTTCGGATCGTCCCCGGAGAGATAACTATTCAGGCAGATGAAGTACCCCGCCTTCGCCTCGGGGTTCACCAGGCTCCAGAATCCCCCCGGCACCGGACGCGCCGTCACCGGCACCGCCTGGATGCTCGAAAACTGCGGATCCCCATAAATTCGTTCGCCGAAAACGCCGCTCTTGAGATCGAACAAATAGAGGTCGAATCTCCCTGGAACGCCTCGCGACAAAGGTAACCACCGTGAGACGATCAGTGCGTTCCCTGCCGATTGCCGCGACGACCAGGTCAACACCTGCGGCGGACCCAGAGGCGCGTTGTGCGCGGCGCCGCGCCGGATATGTGCCAGTTCGCCGCCAGCCGCCTTGCTCGCACTCGATCTCTTTACAAACACGATCGAGCCGTCTTCCAACTCCTCGGCCTCCGCTCGTATAGCGGGGTGCTCATGCTCGCAGCGGAACGACTCGAGCGCCGTGCCGTCAGGTTTTATGGTGTAGAACTCTCGCGAATCTGCGGCTCCCTCTCCCGTCCGCAGCGGCCACGGAGCCGACGTGAGTATCAATCCGTTCCTCAGGACCGTTTCCACCTGGAAATCTCCGGGGCCAAACGTGATGCGCCGACCGTCGGAACCGTCGCTCTTTGACACCATCAGGTGAGAAGCTGTGCGCCCCTCGTTCGTGCTCGCGGCCGCGTACACGATCTCGTTGTTGGGCAGATAGGCGGGGCGCAGGCAATCCGCGGGGCAATGGGTGACCTGTCTCTGACCCGACCCATCCGCTTTCATCTCCCAGATCTGCCAACGCTCCCCCACCGCCTTCTGCGCCGAGAAGATCACTCTCGCGCCATCGAAGGACAGCTGTGGGTCTCCTACGGCGAAAAGACTGGGTGTCAGGATTGCAGCGGGAGCGGACTCGACTCCCGGATGCAGCCGCGCCAGACGGCTGCCTTGTGGAAAACGGTGAAGGAGGTCACCAGCGACAACGATCGGGGATTCGACGAAGATTATGTCTGGGAGGATCTGCTTGGCAGTTGCCCTCGTTGTGCGCAGGCCACTCTGCGACCTTGCTGAGAGAAAACCACACAGCAGCACGCAAGTTCCGGCCGCAAACACACACACCCGCCGGATCGCCACACACCTGCGGCCCAGATTGTCGAACAATGAGCCCCGCCCCAGCTCACCCCACGCCATGGTGCACGATTGCCGGCGTCCGGGCAATGACAGAAATCACGTGGCTATGTGACGGACGTCACATCGCGGGGCCCGATTCCTTCCCCGCCTTGTCCGGTCGCTTCCGGGTTTGGGCCACACTTCCAACGGTTCTGCGTCCGACCGGCAACGAATGGGGGAGAGGCCTAGCGAGTCGCCACGGGAGCGCGGCTACCCTGCGGCACTGCGGCAGCGGATCGGCTGCTCATCTTTGTGCCATTCTTTCCAGGCCGGCCCGGTCACGGACCGTCAGACGCCGGCCTCGCGCTTCAATCAACCGTTCACGCCGAAGTGCACTGAACGCACGGCTGATGGTCTCAGGCGACAATTCCAGGATTGCGCTGATCTCCTGACGAGAGAACGGCAAAGTCATCGACGAGCTTTTCGGCCCGGGCCCACGATTCGGAAAGGCCACGGTGAGGAGGAAGGTGGCGACTTTCATGCGCGCGTCCTTGAAACTCATCTCGGTGACTTGTTTGCGGACTTGGCCGACTTCGCTGATCAGGAAGCGAACCATCCCCAGGGCAATTTCCGGGTCTTGGCGCAGAAAATCGAAAAGATCATTCGGGGACGTGGCGCAGATTTCGCAATCCCGCAAGGTAACGGCCGCCACCGCGTACGTCGTCTCGGTGAGCGATTCGAGCCCGAACATCTCGCCGGGGAAGACAACGCGCACGATGCGATCCTTGCCGTTCTCAAGCAACTTCACGAGTTTGATCAGACCCGACCGCAGGGCGAAGATGTGCTGCGCTGCGCCACCTTCGAAGTACACGACTTGGTTCTTGCAGTAGCGCCCCAAGCGGAAAACACAGGTGAGCCGGGAAATCTGATCGCTCGGCAATTTGGCCAAGAGCACACCGCGCAGCAGCGAGCAATTCTCGCATTCACACTTCATACTGCCCCCGTTCGGCCCGAAATCCATTCCGACAGAGGACCCGGCGAGACCTCAGCACCCCGAACCTCTGCGGCCGGGCGCGCCGAGCGACACCGCCATTCGCCCCTGTGATGCCCCGGCTTTGCACCTCTGGCCTGCTTTCCTGCGTCTGTATTCCAAGCTTACCTGAACGCTTCCGCCATGCCAATCCCGGTCTCTGAACTCGTGAACTATCGTGAAACCGGGCCTTTGGTCCGTGCGGTTAGGCATGCGACACGGGGTGCTTAGGCCTTCTTGAGGGGACCTGGGCGATGTGGCAGAGTCGAATCGTGCTCACAGCCCTTGTGTTTCTTTTCGGCCTGGTCATCGGGAGCTTCCTAAACGTATGCATCGTGCGGATTCCCGAGGAGCAATCCATCGTTCGGCCCGGGTCGCGCTGCCCGCGATGCGGGAAGCCTATCCGTTTCTATGACAACGTACCGGTGGTGAGCTGGCTCCTCTTGCGCGGGCGCTGCCGGGATTGTGCGGCGCCCATTTCGCCGTGGTATCCGGCCATTGAACTCCTCACCGCTCTCTTCTTCCTCTGGTGCTACCGCACGTTCGGCATTTCGCGGGTGGGATTCAAATGGTTGTTTTTCGGCTGCCTGCTCATTGTCCTTACCGTCACAGATCTGCGCACGCGGCTGCTGCCCGACGCGGTGACTTGGACCGGCTTCGGAATCGGCCTGGCATTCAGCGCCGCCGTTCCTCCCCAAGACGGAATCGCCTGGGAGCTGATCTGGCGCGTTCTGCATCGCCTTGCGCCCTCCCCGGTTGCCGGTCTGGCAGACGCACTGATCGGAGCCCTGTTTGGGAGCCTGCTGCTGTGGCTCGCGGGCTGGCTCTACCGCATATGGCGCCGGCGGGAAGGGATGGGCTTCGGCGACGTCAAAATGATGGCCATGGTCGGAGCCTTTCTCGGGCTGCGCGATACGTTCCTCACCATCCTTGTCGGCACAGTGCTCGGGAGCGTGATCGGGCTCGCAATCATCTTCCTGCTCTACGCCGGCGGATGGAAACGCAAGGTTGCCGAACGTGCCAGCCAACGCGGGCTCGGCAGCGTAAACTCCATGCGCTGCGTACTGGCGAGCCAATATCAATTACCGTTCGGCACGTTCCTGGGCATTGCCGCGCTGCTCGTTACCTTCCTTGGCCCGGTGGCGATGGCTTGGTGGCTCTTACGGACCGGAAGAGGATAGGCAACGCGGGCTGAGGTGCGTGAGATGACGCTGTTGGCCGAAACTGGCGGGACCTGGCCGATCTGGCTGACGGCGATTTGTTTTCTATTGCTCGTCATGATCGTGGTTTCACTGTTCACCCTCGCACTGCGCAAGTTCGCCCGAACTCATCACGAAGACAATCGAGAGGACGCGCGCGCCCAAAAGGCCGTCATGCAGAATCCCTCTGCGTTCATGGCCGCCTCGATGGAGGCCGTCATTCGCAAGCTCAAAGAGCAGGAACGAGAGCTCGAGCGCTTGCATCAAGAGGAGAGGGAGCGCGCCGAGCAGACCCTGCGTTTGAGTGAGGCGGTCACGCGTCACATGCCCGCCGGGCTTCTCGTGGTGAGCGCGGCCGGGTTGATTATCAGCGCCAATCCCGCCGCCGAAACTACGCTGGGTCTCCGGGCACTTCCCTTCCGGCGGTACAACGAAGCTCTCGGAGCGGACTCGGAACTCACCAATCTCTTGGGCCGCTGCTTGAAGGAAGGACTTGTTTTTCGCCGGGGACTGATCCGCCACGTCACTCCCGAGGGCGAGCTCCGCCGCCTCGGCGTCACGATCTCACCGATCGAACCCGAGACAGCCACGGTCAGCGGCGCCATTTGTCTTCTAAGCGACCTCACCGAACTCACCCTGCTGCAGAAGCAGGTGCAATTGAAGGAGAACCTGGCTGCTCTCGGTGAGCTTTCGGCAGGCATCGCGCACGAATTCAAGAATGGCCTGGCCACGATTTCGGGCTACGCTCAAATGTTGCGCAGTGAGACGACGCCCAGCGAGGTCGCCGAGTGCGCCGCCCGCATTCTCGACCAGACGCGGTCCATTACCCACGTGGTGACCGAATTCCTCAAATATGCCCGACCGCTGGAGATGGCCGACGAGCAGGTGGCTGTCCAGCCCCTCGTCGAACGCGTCGCCGCTGAGGCCGGGGAGACTCAACCGGAGGTCTCCATTTTCATCGACGGCCAGTTCTCGGATGTCTCCGGCGACGAGGCCCTCCTGCGTCAGGCGCTGCTCAACTTGGTGCGCAACGCGGCGGAAGCAGCCCACAGTGCCCCTGCCGGAGGCCGGGTCCGCATCCGTGGAATTGTGAACGCCAAGGCCGGGGGCGGCATCCAACAAATCTCCGTGCTCGACAACGGGCCGGGGATTCCTCCCGCCGATCTGCCCAGGATTTTCCAGCCGTTTTACACGACGAAGACTCAGGGAACCGGTCTCGGCCTCGCCATCGTGCAGAAAATCATTCTGCAGCATGGGGGAAGCGTCGAAGCGCGGAACCGCTCACAAGGAGGCGCCGAGTTTATCGTTACGCTACCGGTGAGGCGGCAAGTCGAGGAAACCGTTGAATCCGCCCTCGGCGGCATCTAACCTAGAGGGAGCCCAGCTAGGCTTCCCCGCAGGAGGCTATCTATGCGGCTTACGAAAACACTCGCGATTCTGATGATTCTTCCCGGGGCGATGCTCTGCGCCGCCGTCTCTTTCCCGCAATCCCAACCGCAGGAATCGGTGGCTGATGCGGCGCGGAAGGCCCGGGAACAGAAGAAGGCCGAGCCGAAACCTGCCAAGGTGGTCACCAACGACGATTTGGGGTCTTCTCCGAGCGCCACTTCCGGAAGCCAAACGCCCGCGCCGTCAGCGGCAACCTCCACAGAGAACTCAGCAACATCTGAAGGACAAGCTGGCGAGCGGTCACGTACCGAGCCTGCTTCTGGCGACAAGAACGAGGAGTACTGGCGCAAGAGGTTTGCGGACGCCCGCGCCGATCTCGCTCGAGGAGAAAAGGAACTCGATATTTTGCAGCGCGAATGGGAGAGGGACCTGAAGCAGTCCTATACGGATCCGCAAAAGGCCATGCAGGAACAGTACAACCGCAAAGAGCTGAACGAACATGCCGCAGCGATTGACGCCAAGAAGAAAGAGGTCGAACAACTGAAGCAGAAGATCTCTGACCTCGAAGATGAATTGCGGGCGGCTGGCGGCGACTCCGGCTGGGCGCGATAGACCGTCTCCCTCCAGCAGCATCCTTTATTTGTCTTAGGATGGGCGGGATGCCCTTCACTGCACACGGCAGGCCATATCCCGCACCGCCCTATCCCATCCATGCTAGAAACGTATGAAGATGGAGCCCCTCCTACTCGTCGAAGATAAGCCTGAGCTCCGCGCCATGATGCGCAAGGCGCTCGAGCGCATTGGCTACGCCGTGGAGGAAGCCGCTGACGGCTCCGCAGCGATCCACAAGCTCCGCTCTCGGCGCTACCTGCTCATCCTCACCGACCTCAAGATGCCCGGGGCTTCCGGCCTCGACGTCCTGCGGGCATCGAAACAGGCTGACGCGAGTATCCCCGTGATTCTGGTCACTGCCTACGGCTCGATTGAGGAAGCCGTCAACGCCATGAAAGAGGGCGCATTCGACTTCATCCAGAAGCCGGTGGACCTGGATCACCTCCAGATCCTGGTCCGGCGCGCGGCCGACCAGCAGGACCTTTTGCGCGAGAACCTGCTCTTGCGCGAGGAATACTCGCAACGGTACGGTTTCCCTCGCATCGTCGGCGAGCATCCCTCCTTCCAGGAGATCAGCCAGCAAATCCAGCGCGTTGCCGCCACCGATTCCACCGTCCTCTTGTTGGGAGAGAGCGGGACCGGCAAGGAGCTTTTTGCCCGCGCCATTCATCACCTCTCGCCGCGGCGGGAGCACCCCTTTGTCGCCCTGAACTGCGCTGCCATCCCCGAAGGGCTGGTCGAAAATGAGCTTTTTGGCCATGAGCGTGGCGCCTTTACCGGGGCCGGTTCACGAAAGATGGGTAAGATGGAGCTTGCTCGGGATGGCACCCTCTTCCTGGACGAAATCGGCGACCTTTCCCTGGCGACTCAGAGCAAGCTGCTGCGCGTCCTCGAAGAGAAGCAGTTCGAGCGCGTGGGGGGAACCCAGACCATCGACGTCGATGTCCGCGTCCTTACGGCGACCAACCGCGACTTGCATGCTGCTGTTGAACAGAAGACCTTCCGCGAAGACCTTTTCTTCCGCATCGCAACGGTGCCGATCACGATTCCACCCTTGCGCGAACGCGGTCATGACGTTGTGCTTCTCGCCGAATACTTCCTGGAAAAATACCGCCTGGAATTCAGCAAGCCGCGCCTCACGTTCACCGCCGAAGCTCGGGAACGCCTCAAGAGCTATCGCTGGCCGGGAAATGTTCGCGAGCTGCAGAATGCGGTCGAACGCGCCGCGATTCTCTCGGACGAAGAGGCCATCGGCGCTGAGGGTCTCCGGCTCCCGTCCGCGGGAACGGACCATGTCGCTGTGCCGGCGGGCATGCTCCCGGAGGACTTTCAGTGGGAAGGAACCCTCGAAGAGGTTTCCGGCCGCGCCGCTGCCCACGTTGAACGGATCCTGATTGCCAATGCCTTGCGCGAAGCGCGCTGGAACAAGACGCGCGCCGCCGAGAAGTTGGGCGTCTCCTTCAAAACACTGCTTTCGAAAATGCGCCTGCTGGGGCTCGAAACCGAAATTCCCGATCGCTGAGACGTGGCGCCCCCGGGCGCATCCCTCAGCGCGCGGCCGTATGAAGCGCCACAATCCCGCCCGTCCAGCTCTCCGAGCGCGCGCCGCGGAATCCCACGCGCTCGACCATGCGAACAAGTTCATCCACAGAGAGAAACCTGCCGACTGAGGCGGGAAGGTAAGAGTAAGCCGTTCCGTCTCTCGAAATAGCCCGGCCAATCCGGGGAAGCACCGACCGAAAATAGAATCGGTACACAGCGCCAAACACGCGGCTGCGCGGCTCGGAGAATTCGAGAATGGCGAGGGCGCCACCCGGCTTGAGTACGCGGCGAATTTCGATTAGCCCGCGTTCGTAGTTGGCCAGATTCCGAAAACCAAAAGCCGTCGCCACCAGATCGAAGCGCGCATCGGCAAAAGGAAGCTCCAGCGCGTCGGCTTCGATGTACGCCTGATTCTTCCTGCCATGAACGGCTCCGCAGCTCGCGCCCGCCAAAACGTCTTTGGCCACGGCGCGCGTCACCATCGGGTGCGCGAAGTCCACTCCCACAACGCGCGCCGGTCCCGCCCGCCGAAAGGTGGCGGCGAGGTCGCCCGTGCCGCAGCACAAATCCAGAACGCTGGCCTCGGGGTTCTTCAGGACCGCGCCAAAGCGGCGCGCCAGCCGCATGCGCCACAGACGGTCCACCTCGAGAGAGAGCAAATGGTTCAGCAGATCGTAGCGGGGCGCGATCCGGCTGAACATCTCGCGTACCTGCCGGCCCGCTTCCTCTTCGGAGGCCGGACCTGCGGGGCGCGTCCCGGGAAGTAATTCCGGATTCTGGCTCATCGGCGACGAAACGAAGGCGCAGCGGCGCCGGCCATCTTGCGCAGAACGCGGCGGACCGGTGCGGGGGGGATGTCGTCTCTGGTTTCCGCCCGCCCGATCTTCGGCGAAAGGACGAAGCGCACCCTGCCTCCGCGCGTCTTTTTGTCCGCCAGCATCGCGCGAAACAGGGCCTTCTCAGCGCCGGAGGGCCATGGCGGCAACTTACCCACATTGCTGACCAGCTCCAAGATGTGGCGCGCGTCGGACTCAGCGGTGAAGCCGGTCTCGACACCGAGGAAGGCCGCGGCGATCATTCCCCAGGCCACGGCCTCGCCGTGCGAGTAGCGCCGATAGCAAGTAACGCTTTCCAGCGCGTGGCCAAAAGTATGTCCGAAATTGAGGATTTCCCGCAGGCCGCTTTCGCGCTCATCTTTGCCGACGACCTGCGCCTTGGCGCGGATGCATCGCGGAATGACGTAGTCCAGGGCAGTTCGGTCGCGCGCCAACACCTTCTCAATATTCTCTTCGAGGTAAGCGAACAAGGGTGCATCGCAAATTACTCCGTACTTGATCACCTCGTATAGGCCGGCGCGGTATTCGCGCCCCGGGAGAGTCGCCAGCAGTTCCGGATCGGCAATGACCATCCTCGGAGGGTAAAAGGCCCCGATCAGGTTCTTCCCTTCCGGTAGATTGACGCCCGTCTTGCCGCCGATGGAACTATCCACGAGCGCGACGACGGTTGTGGGGATTTGGACGAGCCGCACGCCGCGCAGGTACGACGCCGCGACAAACCCCGACACGTCGCCAACCACGCCGCCGCCAACCGCGATCAGCAGCCCCCTGCGGTCAGCGCCCTTTCGCACCAACTCGCGGCAAATCTTCTCCACCGTGCGCAGATCCTTCGAGGATTCCGCGTCGTTGAAGAGCACCGTTTCCACGTGTCCCGAACCGCGCAGCGATGCCGTCATTCGCCGGCCGACATGCCGCCAGACGCGCGGCGAGGACAAAACGTAGACTCCCGTGGCCGCTCCGAGTTCCGCGATAAGGTCGCCGGTGTTTTTCGATGCTCCCGAACCGACGTGCACGCCGTATGCGCCGGAGGCCGCTGAAACTCGAATTCGCTGGATGCTCATACAGTTGGCACCTGGAAATCTAGCACATTCACCCGATGCCAGTCTGCGAGCGGCACGTCATCGTTCGTGTTACCATAAGCCCGCGAAGTTTCTGCCAATCCTTCATGCCCAGAGCCGCGAAGACTCTCCAGGTTGACTACGCCATCGTCGGCAGCGGTGTCGCGGGGCTGCGCGCCGCCATCGAGGCGAGTGCGGCGGGCAGCGTGTTGGTCCTGGCTAAGTCCGACCTGAGCGATTCCGCCACGCAATACGCCCAGGGAGGAATCGCCGCCGCCTTGAGCGACGAAGACGAGGTCAGCCTGCACGAGCAAGATACCCTCCGGGCGGGTGACGGCCTTTGCCGGCCGGAGGCGGTCCGCCTCTTAGTGGAGGAAGGCCCCCACTTCATCCAGCAGTTGATCGAGTGGGGGACCCAGTTTGATCGCGCTGGGACGAAACTTGCGTTCACTCGGGAGGCCGCTCACAGCCGGTCGCGCATCCTGCACGCGCACGGGGACTCCACCGGACGTGAAATCAGCCGCGCCCTCCTTGCCCGGGCGCGTTCGATCCCTCATCTACGATTCCGGGCGCATGCCTTTACGACCGAGCTTATTTTCGAAAACGGACGCGTCAGCGGTTTGCGTTTTCTCGACGAGCTCGATGGCACGCTTCACGAAGTGCGCGCCGGGGCCGTTCTCCTGGCCACCGGCGGGCTCGGCCAGGTGTATCGCGAGACCACCAACCCCGAGGTGGCTACGGGCGACGGCATGGCCATCGCCTACGCCGCCGGGGCGGTCCTTTCCGACCTGGAATTCGTCCAATTTCATCCCACGGCGCTGGCCGTCAAGGGTGCGCCCCGTTTCCTTCTTTCCGAAGCGCTCCGGGGCGAAGGTGGCGTGCTGCGCAACGTGAATCTCGATCGTTTCATGAAGCGTTACAACGAAGCGCAGGAACTCGCGCCGCGCGACGTGGTCGCCAGGGCCATCGTCTCCGAAATGCATCGCACAAAGAGCGAGTATGTGTATCTGGACATGACCGCCAAGAGCGAAGAGTTCCTGAAGAAGCGCTTCCCGAGGATTTTCTCGACCTGCCTAAGCTACGGACTTGACCTCTCGAGCGATCTGGCGCCGGTGTGCCCCGCGGCTCACTATTCCATGGGCGGTGTGAAAACCGATCTCTGTGGGCGAACTTCTCTTCCTGGTCTGTACGCCGCGGGTGAGGCCGCGGCTACCGGAGTCCACGGGGCAAACCGCTTGGCAAGCAATTCCCTTCTCGAAGGGCTGGTATTCGGCGCGAAGGCGGGCGCGGCCATGAGCAAGGATTCCCCGGGAACAAGGCCAAAGGCTGGCCCACGTTCATCCGCCCCCGAATCGAAAGCCACCCGCGCCGCCGGAGGAAGCAAATCTTCCAACACTTCTGCCTCCGAGCAACGGCCGGCCGTACCCCGGGAACTCCAACTCATCCGGGACCTCATGTGGAAGCAGGTGGGCATCATGCGGAACGGGCCGGAACTCGCCCGGACGCTCGAGCAACTTCAGGCCATGGCGGCTTCGCTGCGCCTCGGAACGTGCCGCGCCGATCACGAAGAACAAAACGTTTGCACCCTCGCGCAGTTAATCACCAGGGCGGCGCTGGCCCGCGAAGAAAGCCGCGGCAGCCACTATCGCGCTGATTTCCCCTACCGGAATGACGAGGACTACACCAAGCATTCAGCGGTTCAACCGGGGCAGGAAGTGCGGTTTGAGACCTGACCCTCAGCGGTATTTCTTCTCCAGCTCCAAGATACTCTCGAGGAAAACGTGGCCCACGATGCCCAAGCTGCGGGCGCTGACTTTGTCCAGCGTGTCGGCAGTCGTGTGCCAGTAGGGCACTTCCAGATCAATCACATCGGCGGCAGCTACGCCGCGCTTGAGAAACGAATCATGGTCGTCTTCGATGGCCTCCTTCTCCTCCGAAACAAATGTGTCGGCGTAGCCAAGCCGCTGCGCCACCGACCAGACCAGGTCCCTCAGCCATCGTGTTGAAGAGCTTTCCCGTTTGACGCGAAGATTGCGGCTCCCAACGAGGTCCGCGAGGAGCATGGCCTTGAGTCGGCCCAGCTCACCGGTGGCCGCCATGTGTGCGGCCAGCTCACGGCTTCCGTAGCGGCTATCGGTCTCGCTCCATTGGGCGACCCCACCCTGGACGACCTGGGCCTCTTCGCCGTCAAAAAAGGCGATCCAGATCGATACGGCATTCTTTCGCTGGCACAAGAGCCGTGCCAGTTCCAACATGACCCCGGTTGACGAGCCCGAGTCATCCGCGCCGACGAAGCCCTCCATCCGCACCGTGTCGTAGTGCGTGGCCAACAGAATGATGTTTTGACTCGCGCCGGGAATCTTCACGAGCAGATTCTTCATCGCCATTCGTCCGATCGGAGTATTCGCTCCGAAATCTTCGTCTTCCACCGGGCAACCGTAACCCTCGAGCGTGGTTCGTATGTACTGCTGCGCCCGGTGGATGCCGTCCGAAGCCGGCGGGTGCGGCCCAATCTCCGCCAAGCGCGCGACGTGCGCGTAAGCCCGCTGCCCATCAAAGCCACCGGTGGACTGCGCTGGGAGCGCATCGCTCTGAACCACCGCAGGAGACGCGCTCGGACCCGGGCTCTTGGCGCCACAACCCAGGGCGAAAAGCGGGAGCAAACCCAGCGCAAGGAAGCATCGCGCCGTTCTCGCTATGCGATTCAATCGAGGTTGCCCAACCAAGTACGTCGCAGGATCCCCAGCCTCGGCCACCCGCCCATTCAGAATGGATACGCTCCTCTTCACGCCCCTAGTTCGACCCCTTTCCATCAGCACAGGAACTCGCCGCGTATCGCTTCAGCGCGCTCCGGCCTCGGCCTCGGACTGCGCCAGCCGCTTTGCACGGCGCCTGGCGACCACAGCCGATACGCCGATCCCGACGAAATACAACCCGACCATCGGCGACATAAATACGAGCATGGTCATGGCATCTGGCGTGGGTGTCACAATGGCTGCGACAATGCTGATCACCAGGATCGCGTAGCGGAAATTCTTCCACAGGAACCGCGGAGTGACGATTCCAAACAACGTCAGGAAGAAGATCAAGATCGGCAACTCGAAGATGAGCCCCAGGCCCAGCAGCACCATTAGAGTCAGATCGAAATACTCGTTGATGCTGATCATCGGCACCACCAGCGGGTCTTTGAAACTGACCAGAAAGCGCAAAACGATCGGCAGAATGATCGTGTAGGCGAAGGCGATACCAGACAGGAAGAGAAAAACGGTGGAACCGAGGAACGCCACAACCGCCTTACGCTCGTGCTTGTAGAGGGCGGGCGCCACGAACAGCCAGATCTGATATAGCACCACCGGGGACGCGATTACGATCCCCAGATAGAGCCCCAAGGTGATGACCAGGTTCAGGTAGCCGGCCGGATGGGTATAGACCAACCTCTGTTCCAGATGCGCGCTTTCAAGCGCCTTCTTCATGGGGCGTGTGATCCAACCGATGACCCTTTCGGCCACTAACACGCCTACAAAAGTGCCAAGACCGATGGCGATCAGGGAGTTGATGAGGCGCTTCCGCAGCTCGGTGAGGTGTTCGAAGAAGGTCATGTGCGCCCCGCCTTCTTCCTGCGGCTTGCGGTCTTCAGGCTGTTTGTCGGTTGTCACGGACGGCCTTTTCCTCCGGCTCCGATGCCGGACTCTCACTCGGTGATCCGATGGTGACCCCGGATTCGCTCGAACGGGGCTCGTCGCCCGGCAAGCTCTCTGCGCCGGTGGGCGGTTCCACGGTTCCTGCGGTCAAGGAAGGCCTCTCCTCGGGCGGGGCAGAGGGCTGGCTTTCGGGCGGGGCGACCGCGCGTTTGACCTCAAGAGTTTGCCGCTCGATCGCGCGCATCTCCTCCTCAAACGCAAAGCGAAAATCCGAAGAAGCCTTGCGAAATTCGGCCATCATTTTCCCCAGCCCGCGTGCCAATTCGGGCAGCTTCTGCGGACCGAACACAATCAGGACAATGACGAATATGACGATCAGATGCGGGACGCTCAACATGACCTGTTGGCATCATAGAGAAGCCCGTTTGGCGCTGTCAAACTGCCAATTCCCCTGTGCTATACTGAAGTTTGTTCGCTGGCCCAGCAAGAGGGGAAGAATGAAAACGGATCGCCGCGGAATCGTCCTCGTTATTGGCATTCTATTAGTGTCCGCCGTTCTCGGCGGCATTTACGGCCCGCCCGTCAAGGCTCGGGTGGCTTCGGCCGATGATTTCCAGAGTTCGGTCCGGAATTTCACGCGCGTGCTGGCGATTGTGCAGGCGAACTACGCCGAGCCCATTGATACCGACAAAGTCATCTACCAGGGTGCGATCCCCGGTATGCTGCGCGTACTCGATCCGCATTCCAACTTCTTCGACCCACGGCAGTTTGCCCTGCTGCGCGAGGATCAGCACGGCAAGTATTACGGGGTCGGCATGACGGTTGGTCCCCACGATAACCGGACGATCGTGCTGGCGCCCTACATCGGCGCTCCTGCGTACAACGCGGGAATTCGTTCCGGCGACATCATTTTGAAAGTGGACGATAAACCCACCGACGGCCTCACCACGAGCGAAGTTGCCGACCTGCTGAAGGGCCCCAAGGCGACGGTCGTGCATATCACCGTGGGGCGCGAAGGCCAGCCGCAGCCCCTGACCTTCACCGTGATCCGGGACGAGATCCCTCGACACTCAGTCGACCTGGTCACCCAACTGAAGCCCGGAATCGGCTACATACGGCTGTCGAGCTTCAACGAGACCACCGACCACGAACTGGCCGACGCCTTGAAGCAGCTCAACGCCACCTCCCTCGACGGCTTGATCCTCGACATGCGCGGCAATCCCGGTGGCTTGCTCAACGAAGCCGTCTCGGTCGCGGACATGTTTCTCGACAAGAACCAGCTTATCGTGTCCCACCACGGGCGCTCCTCCCCGGAGCGGCCTTACTATGCGGTTCGCGGCAACCAGGGCGTGACCGTGCCGCTGGTCGTCCTCATCAACGGCAACTCGGCTTCGGCCACAGAAATTGTCGCCGGGGCCATCCAGGATCATGACCGGGGCATGATCGTCGGCGAAACCAGTTTCGGCAAGGGCCTGGTGCAGACCGTCACCCCACTCAGGGAGAACACCGGGCTGGCGCTCACGACGGCCCGCTACTACACCCCCAGCGGAAGGCTCATCCAGCGCGATTACAAGTCCGTGTCGCTCTACGACTATCATTACAACCGCAAGCCGCCCGAGCATCCCACGGAGATCAAGCTCACCGATAGCGGCCGCCAGGTTTACGGCGGAGGCGGCATCACTCCGGATATTGTCGTATCGCTGCCGAAGTACACGCCGTTTCAAGAGACCCTCCTGCGCAACAACGTCTTCTTCCCGTTTGAGGGGGGCGTGGGCGACTTCACTCGCTACCTCATGGGGACCCAGCCGGCCATCACCAAGCAGTTCGAACCGGATAGCGCGGTGCTGTCCGATCTGAGAGCGTATCTGGCCAAGCAAAACGTCCATTTCACCGAGCCGGAGTTTGCCCAGAACCTCGATTGGATCAAGCGAAAGATCAAGCAGGAAGTCTTCCTCTCGGCGTTTGGGCTGCCCGACAGCCTCAAGGTTCCGCTCGAGGCGGACCCGCAGGTTCAGAAGGCCGTCGAGGCCATGCCCGCGGCTCGCGCCCTCTACGACAACGCGCGGCGCGTCGTGGCCCAGCGCGCTGGCTCATCCCCCACTCGGCCCTAAGAATCTGGCGGGCGACCCTTTACGATTTGGCGCGACGCAGGCGATTCAGGTTGTGCGATGTCCCACCGAGCGGGGTGCGGCACGCGCGTAGTCAGGGTTCCTCCACCCCACGGACGCGTCCGGGGCGCAAAAGACGCGCTTCAGGCCAACAGCGAACATCAGCCCTTCGGCCGGAATGACGACAGAGACGAAGAGGGATTCTGCGCATGCACAAGCTGCAAGCGAAGGGCGGCGGTCCTCGTCTCGCAACCCCATCCGGGAGGCATGAGAGGTGCCACGATAGCCTCGTTGGCGTCCGAGCTCCCATCGGAGTCAGAGTGGATTTCTGGCGGCGAGAGAATTGGCTTGGTTCTGCCTAGACCTGTTTCTATCCGCTTCGGTCTTGTTCCCCACATGTTCAAATCACTGCTCGGCCTCAGCCGGCGCAGGGTTTGTATCGGCATCCGGAGCCGGCGCCTTCGTGGCAGCGCTGGCTCCGGGCCTTGCCAAGAGAAACAGTGCACGCCCGCTGATTTCCTCATCGAATTCGACACCGCCTCCCTCGAATGCCAGCTTTATCCCCCCAACTTCGTGCTCGGGAGGCACCTTGCCAACGGCGCAGTTCACCTGCAACGTCGCGTTTTTCGATAACCCCGAAACCGGCAAGAGGTGGATGCGGAAAACGGCCCGGCCGCCCGCCGGCATGGAGCCAGAGAAGATTCGCAAACGCCAAGCGCCGAGTTGCGCGGGATTAAGAGCCGGATTCAGACGCATGAGGGCGCCCGGCGCGATCCCGTAGGAGTCAAAGCTAACGAGTTCACTCGCGATCCAGACTCCCGTCTCGAGGACAGTCCCATTGGACGACTTGTGGGTGAAGGTTCCGGCTGCTGTGGCCGACTTGCCTTGTGTGCTGAACGTGCCTGCGCCGCTCATTTCGTAGGTGTCTCCATTGGGGGACTTGACCACCGCCGGGCAGGTGGCGGAGTCACCGGGATCGCAGAGGAACCCCGATGCCACCAGGAAGGTGTAGCTTGCGGACATGTTTTGGGCTTTGGCCGGACCTGCCCGTAGGAATATGGCCAAGCTCGGCACAGCTACCCACGTGATGACCAGCGTTGAAAACAGTTTTCGGCTTGCCATGATATCCTCCGGCTCCGATCACACTCCCTGCCTGCATGCCCGCCTTGCGCCCGGAGCGCGGCGCACCGGCCCCGAAAAAGTGGTCACTCGCGATCACGAGCACGGAACCTATGCTCGAATTGCGGCATCAGCATTCCCGGTATCCCGACATCCACCTTCACGACGCTCGGGTCTGCGCCGTCGATATAGATAGTCGTGCGCTCTTTTCCAAAGCCGAAGACTGGACAGGTCGGCCAGTAAAAGGGGGCGAACTGCGCCGCGGTGATCAGGATCTCCACCTCGCCCCTGGGGCTCACCCGGAGCAAATTCATGGTATAGACGTTGCCCACATACAAGTTGCCCGCAACGTCGAAATTGCAGTCGTCAGCTCCAACAAGGAGGGCGGATTGGACAAATGTGCGCGGCTGTCCTGCGCGCCCGTCTCGCAGTATCGGGATTTGAACGACGGATCCAGCGTCAAGGTTGATGACCCATAGACTGTCGTCGCGATAGGCCATACCGTTGGCGCCAAAGGCGCTAATGGGCTTTAACAGATCATCTTGGACCCACATCCGCACGTCACCGTGTCGTCCCAACCGCCACACCGATCCATTAGCCGAGTCGGTTACATAGAGGTTGCCTTCCTCGTCAAAGGCAAGATTGTTCGGAACAGATGCCCAACAGGAGTCACTCGGCATCGGCATCACGAGCGCCACGTTGCCGTTCGCATCAACGTGCCATACGCCGTTGATACTAGGTGTGTTGCATCCCACGACAGCAGCATAGAGGGTCTCATCGCCAGCCACCACCAAGCCGAGCAGGTAGCCGTCATCCGGATTTGGCACTAGATGCGCAAATACCGAAACATCGCCGTTTGGTGCGACCCGAAATATTTCCCCTTCGTATGGTGCTCCTACATAGAGGTCGTTGTGGGGAGACATGGCGATGCCTTCCACGGCAAACACTGGGTTCACGTCAAAATTGACGACCGGCACTACGGGCCCGATCCTGGGCCGGTCACCACGTTCATGCGCCAAACCTGAATTTGCCATTCCTATGACCGAAAGTAGAACCAGCCCCAATGTGCTCACGGGTCTCATTTGTAAACCTCCTTGACGAAAAATCTTGAATGCACCGAGCAAGCTCGGCAGTCTTGCTGTCCTGTACAACCTTGCTACCTTGCTTAGGTTGGGCGAGGAGCCGCGGGCCGAACGTTCAGATCTCCTGAGAGAGTCCGGCCAGAGGATGCAACTTCACCCAACCTGCGTCGCCTTGTCTGCGCCCACAGTGTTCCGGGGTCATCTCAACGTCAATGCCCTGCGGATAACGCGAGGGTGAAACGTTGGTGACGGGACGGGTGATCCATTGAACGGGCTCGCAGGTGGGACAATTCGTTCCTCCCGCAATCTCGGCCGTTGACATTCTTCTCATCAGGTTGTATGTGTCTGTTAACTGCGGAGGAACGTCGCCTTGGACCCTTCTTCCAGCCCTCCACGTGTCGCGCGCTTTGACGTTTTCGAAGTTGACCTTCGATCAGGAGACCTACGCAAGCCGGGCTTCAAGATGAGGCTGCAAGACAAGCCTCTCCAGATTCTGGCCGTTCTACTTGAGCATGCGGGTGAGGTGGTCACCCGCGAGGAACTCCGGGAGCGACTCTGGACAGACGGCATCATCGTTGACTTCGAACACAGCATCAACACGGCCGTGAAGCGCTTGCGCGAAGCGCTGGGGGACGTGGCCGAGCACCCCCGTTATATCGAAACGTTGCCCCGGCACGGGTATCGCTTCATCGCGCCGGTGGAACCCCTTACTCCGTCCTTGCCACCCCAAGGGGGAGGGGGGCCCGCCGGGTCAGATAGGGGCGCGTCCCGTGGAGGTGTAGTTTATAAACCGCCCTTACGAAGACACTGGGTTGTGGCGACTGCAGGCGGTTTGGTGGTAGCCGTATTGGCCCTGCTTCTGTCCCTCAACGTCGGCGGCCTGCGCGAACGGCTGCTGACCTCCGTAGGTGTGCGGCGCGCCGCGCCCTCCTCCAAAATCGAGTCCATTGCCGTCCTGCCGCTCGAAAATCTCTCCCGCGATCCCGAGCAGGAATACTTCGCCGACGGCATGACGGACGAACTGATCACCGACCTAGCCAAGATCGGGTCCTTGCGAGTCATCTCGCGAAATTCCGTGATGCAATACAAGAGGCAGCACAAGCCCACGCCTCAGATTGCCCAAGAGTTGAATGTGGATGCCGTGGTGGAAGGCACCGTGCTGCGCTCGGGCAATCGCGTGCGAATCTCCGCGCAACTGATCCAAGCCCGCCCCGAAAAACATCTGTGGGCGGAGAGCTACGAGCGCGACCTGCGGGACATCTTGAGCCTGCAGGCGGAGGTCACACAGTCAATTGCCCACGAGATTAGGATCAGCGTCACCCCGGCGGAGCGAGCTCGCGTGAGCAAGACCCGGCCGGTTGTTCCAGAAGCCTACCAACTATACCTCCAGGGGAATTTCCAGAACCTACAGGAGTCGGACAGAGCCTATCGGAGAGCGATCGCGGACTTCCAGCAGGCAATTCAACGAGACCCTTCCTACGCTCCGGCGTATGCGGGATTGTCCATGGCCTACCAGGAGGCCGGGGGCTGGGACACCTCGATCCCGTTCAGTACGTTTCATACCCAGGCGAGGGAGGCAGCGCTGAAGGCTCTGGAGCTTGATGACAACCTTGCCGAGGCGCACATTGCGTTGGGCAGGATCGAATTTTACGAATGGAACTGGGCCGGAGCGGATCGTGAGCTTCGACGCGGAATGGAACTGAACCCGACCGGTACATTTGCTCGCATAGTCTATGCGAACTACCTGACTCTCATGGGTCGGTTCGAGGAATCTATCGCCGTGGGAAAGCAAACCATCGAGCTTGACCCACTCTCTCCCGAAGCCTACAACGAACTGGGATGGGCGCTCATGTTTGCAGGCCGCGATGCCGAGGCGTTGGGACACTATGAGAAGGGGTTGGAACTAGGCCCGCGCTTTGCCCAGAGCCACTGGGCCCTTGCCGACTATTACGTGCGGAAAGGGATGAGCGATGAAGCCGTCGAGCACTTGCGAAAGACGGAGAGCTGCCTGGACGAGACCAGACCCCCTTCTTGGCTGGGAATCCTGGCTCACCTTTATGCGCGAGCGGGTAGGAGGGAGGACGTGCTGCGAATCCTACGCGAACTCGAGAGGCGCGCGAAGACCGGATACGTTTCCCCCACCTCCTTGGCGCGTGTCCATCTGGGTCTCGGTGAGAAAGAAAAGGCTCTGAGTTTCCTGGAAAGAGCCTATGAGGATCGCGATATCTCGCTGGTTTTGCTCAAGGTAGACTGGGGATACGATCCGCTTCGCTCTGACTCGCGCTTTCAGGACCTCCTGCGCCGCATGAACTTCCCGCGGTAGTGCTGCATGCAATCGTCGCGGAGTCGGAAACTGTCCCAGTGCCTTGTGGCTCCTCCTCTAAACGTCGGCGGTCACCTGGTCCTGAATCCGGCTCACCGCTGAAGCGGCATCGACCGGCCTCCACTGGACGTGCAACCGGCTTACCGGAAACTGACCCACGACTTCAGAGAGGGTAGTGTCCTAATTTCACTTTGAAAGTCTCCATTTCGTTCAGGGTTTGGCGTACAAAATCATTTTGCGCGAAGTCCTTTCTGAATTTCTTCCAACTCGTGTAGGCACTCCTTTGTGTATCTTCTGATAGCATCCAGTTCGTAGCCAAGCCCGATGATAAGCATGACGAAGATGGTCTCTTGTCCATGTGACATAGGTCTCTCCTCAACCCTTGAGTGCGGCACTGACTGTGCTCCGAATCCACTCTGAAACGGTCTGTTTATTAGTCTTGGCCGCAGATTCAATTGCTCGCAATTCGTCAGGCGTCACGCGCACGCGCAGAGTTCCATTCTTGGCGCTTCCCTTTGGGAGCGGTGGCCGTCCTGCCTTCTTAGCTTTCTTCTGTCGGCTCAAGGTTTCTAAACTCCTGAACGATTGCGGCTCGTACCGCCAGAATCGGTGAGGTGACGGGTCCGAGATGTAACACGGTCACATGGCGTCGCGGTTTTTTCGGATCGTCCGTATCGTGCGCCCACGCATAAGCCCTACCGGCCATCGGATGACCGTATAGCTCGAATACCTCCACAACACCTTCCCATACTGTCTTTCCCTGGAAAGTCTCTTTCACGGGCACACTTTCTACATGCTTTGATTCCACTCCATGCAGGTGGCGAATCACTTCCCGCAATTCTTCAATATAGGCGCTCGCCATTCAACTCACTTTCGGCTCGTCAAATTCCAAAAGGATTTTGAATCCTAGTGCTTTCTGTCGCGCTAGTACTCTAAGGGTTTCGATGAATTTCATTAGAGTGGGAACGTTCGTCAATTCCTGCTCGCCAGTAATCCAGCGATGTGCGTTGGGGCACTGTTTAGGAAGTTCTTTCAGGTCATCCAACGACATGGCAATTCGTGATGTGCACTTGTCGCATTGAAATGAAATCGCCTTTATATCGTTCAGCTCGAACACAATCTTGCGCTCTACGGTCACGAGAGCCTCCCCTACACAACCGCTGCTTCTAGAAGTTCGTCTATGCTCCAGAAATCGGGTTCAATTCCCGCCGCCATCGCAGGAGTACATCGCAGAGTGTTGTGCCTCTTTACAAAATTGTAGTACGCGAAATGCAAGGCAACCGCTGCCTCGAAGTTTTCCAGTTTCTTGCTGAAAGCATAGGTGAGGCGGGTCAAACGGCGCATGTGAAGGCGGGTTGTCCCATTCAACCTCTCAACGTAGCTCGTGGAAGCTAAGGCCATGTTTGGGAAACCGCTGATCGCCTTCTTTTCTGCGATTACAAACTCCGGCGCGCTGTACTTGCGCTCGGCGTTCTGCGACTCATCGTGAATGTAAGTCTTGACGATTTGCGCGAAGTCAACGTTCGCACCGAAGGCCATCTCAACCGCGTCCACATAGGCTCTCAGCGCATCGCTGGAGATTTGCACGCGATTCTTGAGCCTAGAGGCCACGTCTGCGACAAAGGCATTTGCCGTTGCAGCATCGCGCTTGCCGACCTTGAATGAGGGCACTAGCTTGGTGTCGGCGTCTATCGCACAGAACGTCCAAACGTCCCCAACTTGCGGGTCATCTTCGGGTTGTACGTGGCGCTGCTTCTTGCCGATGAATCCCCACAGTTCATCGAATTGCAGATGATGGCAGGAAAGCCCGCGCATCTTGCGGTCCAGTAGGCCCGCGCAGCCCCGGCCTACGCGCACGCCGAGCCGCATGATCGTGTCCCGATGAACGCCCGTAATCCGCTCAATCTGCCGAATGCCAGAACCTTCCGCCAGTGCGCCGATCACCGCGATTTGCTTGTCAGTGCTTAGGACGTTTGCCATCTCCGCTCTCCTTATGCCAATTACTGTACCCCGATAAATAGAGCTTGTCAAGAGATATTTTCGTGGTACAGTATTGCCATCATGCAATGGTTCTTGCTCGCTGTGCTCTTGGCCGTCTCGCAGGCACTGCCTCCAGTCCCAGGGAAGGCAGCCAATGATTCCACTGGTACAGGCAGCCACGTCCAAAGCCAATCCAAGCCCGAAAAGACACCACCCGCTCCGTCGCCGCCTCTTATCAATGCGAAAGAGGCCCCAAAGCATGATGCCTCCGGAAATGGGCAAGGAAACGAGAATGCAGACCACTCCATAAGTGTCAGCAAACTCCCCCCCGTGACGGTAGTTGCACGCAAGAGAGACTGGGCAGACTGGGGATACTGGGTTTTCAGTGGACTGTTGGTTGTAGTAGGCGGCTTGCAGATATGGCTCCTGTGCGGAACCCTGAAAGCCATTCGGAGACAGGCCGCTATCATGCTTAGGCAGACCAAAGCTACCGAGGATGCCGTTATCGCCGCCAAACGAAGCGTCGAAATCGTGATAGATAAAGAACGCGCCAGAATCGAGGTCGAAATGAAAGGCGCTCCCACAATAGCCGGACCAAACGATGCGCTTCCGATGAGCGAAGTAGGCTATATAGTTCGGTGTTACGGGACAACCCCTGCATCCATTTTGGATACGAAGAGTTGGGCCGAAATCAACGACTCTGAACAAGCTAGTTCGAGCCAATCGTATATCGCAATGTTTCTTCCCTCCCGCATGATGCCAACCAGTGAAGGAATCGGACAAACAGCGTCTCTGTCTTGGGACTACCAGAAACTTGAAGTGGACGACATTGCTGAAAAGGTTAGCAAACGGGAACTTTTCGTCCATTTCTACGGACGGATTAAGTACAGAGATATGTTTGGTGGCAATTGGGCATACACATTCCGATTTTGGTGGATGATCGGGATTTTCGGCGGCGGTAAGTGGATAGGAGGCGGACAAGAGAGCAGTCAGAGCGAGACACCAGACCAGTGGCCGCCAAATTAGGACACTACCTCAGAGAGTGCTTCCTTGACTCGTACGGCCTACAAACGGTAGAGTCTTGCGGTCAGTTGTGCCTTGGGGGAGGACACGACGATGAGAAAACTGCAGGTGGTTTCTCTCTTTGGGCTCTTCGTACTGCTTCTCGGCCTCGGAACTTCCGGTCAACAAACGAAGGACGATTCCAAGAACATCCCTGAGTTCGATGTCAGTGGCATTAGCTTCACCGAATGTCAATGCACCGCGTACGCCTGTCCGTGTCGCTCGAACGGGCATCCGAACCACGGCTCGTGCGATGGCGCCGACTTTGTCTATATCAAGCACGGCAACTTCGGCGACGTGGACATGGCCGGGTTCAAGGCGGCCCTCATTGGCGACGTAATCGACATAGATGCGAGCAAGGTCCATGCCACGGCGTACTTCGACGAAAAGACGACGCCCGCTCAACGGGAAGCGTTCAATCAAATGATTTCGTTCATGTTTGGATGGAATCCGCCGAACGTCGTCGGCACCAAGATTGTGCCGATTGATTTCCACGAATCCGCCGACAGGAATACCTACACGTTGACGATCCCGGGAATTTTGGAGGAGAAGGGCGTCATGCACCGCGGCAAGGACGGCAAACCGCTCCACGAAGTCCCGGCCATGGATCTATGGGGAAACAAGATCACCTACGTTGACAATGTGGTCTTCAAATACCACGACAAAGGTGTTGGCGAGTGGGATCTCTCCGGCCACCAGGCCAACGTAAAGGAATTTCACACCACCAAGGAAATGTATGCGCAGAAGAAGCTTCTCTTGCAGCACGGAGACATGTCCGGAACGTGGACGGCGGAACAGAAAGAAATCATCAAGCAAATGGGCATGAAGGTCGAGTAACCGCTTTCCGGCTCAGGCCGGAATAACCCGTTGCGCGATCGGCAAGCATCCTGAAGAACTTCTTTCGCCAGGGCGGCGAGTGTCCTGCATGTGGACCTCGCCGTTCGCTATATTGGCAGCATTCCGCGCCTCTGCTACCATTGAATTCATCGCCAGCCTGGGCGGCTAGCTCAGTTGGGAGAGCGCCTCGTTCGCAACGAGGAGGTCGGGGGTTCGAATCCCCTGCCGTCCACCATGCCTCACCCGTGCCCTATCCATCGGAAACGCGCGTCTGTTTCTCAACAGAGGGCTGGGACGCAGAACTGCACCACGTTCGATACACAGGCGCGGTAGAATACCAGTATGTCGGTACGCCTGATTGGCATCGATATCGACGGCACGCTTCTGGACAGCCAGTGGCGCCTGTCGCAGGCTAACGCGTGCGCTATTGCGGAAGCAGCTTCGCGCGGCATTGAAGTCGCGCTGGTCACCGGGCGGCGTTTCGATTTTGCGCTCCCCATCGCCCGCCAACTGGATTGCCCGCTGACCATGATCGTGAACAATGGCGCGCTCATCAGAATGCCCGACGGCACCACACACGTCCGCCATCTGCTCTTGCGCGATGTAGCCGGTAAAGTATTGGAGGCCGCCCGGCCCTGGCGGGATAACGCGGCCGTGGTCTTCGACCGGCCGCTGGAAAACCAGGTCATTCTCGAAAGAATCGATTGGGACGACCCTATCCGCGGAGGCTATTACGCCAGGAACCGCAGTCACCTTGCCGTGGTGACGCCGCTCGAATCCTGCTTGACCGAAGATCCGATTCAAGTCATGTTCACGGGCTCCCTGGCCGCTATGGCCGAGGCCGAGCGGGCCTTGCGCTCGGTGGAATTTCATGACCGGTTCTCCCTGGCGGTTACGACTTACGAGAGCCGGAACTTTGCGATGATTGATGTTCTCAATCCCGCCTGCTCGAAGGGAGCGGCGCTCGCCGAGTGGGCCCGTCTCCGCGGGTACGCCCGGGAAGAGGTGATGGCCATCGGCGACAATCACAACGACCGCGAAATGCTCTCGTTCGCGGGCGTACCTGTGATCATGGGCAACGCCGTGCCCGAGCTGAAGCTTCAAGGCTGGCACGAAACCCGTTCCAACGACGACGACGGGGTTGCTGCGGCGATTGACACCTTTGTTTTTCAGGCGGCCATGCCATGCGCTTGAGGCTTTTGCTGATCGTTCTTGCCGCCGCCGCGCCTGCCGCGCGCGCCGACTATGCGGTGCTGCGCAGCGGCCAGCGCCTGCATATCACGAGCTATCAGCAGCAAAACGATCGCATCGAACTATGCCTGGAAGGCGGCCTCGTGGAAATCAGCGCGGCCGATCTGATCCGCATCGAACCGGAAGAGTTTCTCCCTGTTGCGCGCGCTCAGAAGCCTGCCCCGCCTGTCGGGGAGTTGGTCGAGGCAGCCGCGCGGCGCTACGGCGTGGATCCGGAGCTGGTCACGAGCGTCATCGCGGTCGAATCGAACTTCAATGCGCGCGCCGTCTCACGCCGCAATGCCCGCGGTCTCATGCAACTCTTGCCGGAAACGGCGTCGCGGCTCGGCGTCACCGACAGTTTCGACCCCGTTCAGAATGTGGACGCCGGAACGCGCTACCTCAGGACGCTCCTGGACAGCTATCGGTACGATCTGGTTCTCACGCTGGCGGCCTACAATGCCGGTCCCGACCGTGTGGAGCAGTACCGCGGCGTTCCCCCTTTCTCTGAAACCATCTCTTACGTGCGCCGCGTGCGGCGTGAATACCAGCGACGAAAGTCGCTGGCCACGCTGCGCGGGGCTGCAAGTCACACCTCGATTCCACCTCGGAAGTCCGATAACAAGAGCAACAGAGAGATTGGATCCTGATCGGCGGCCTGCGGGCGGCTAATTCTGCGGCTGCTGGCCAAAAGGCGGTGGATTCTGCTGCGGTGGATTCTGCTGCGGCGGATTCCCAAATGGCTGGCCCCCTCCAGGAAGCCCCTGAGACGGAGAACCGGGCGATGGATTCATGGGATTTCCTATCGGACTTCCCACTGGCGTGCCAACCTGCGTGCCCGCCTGGCCAGCGTTCTGGGTATCCTTCGACGGATCCCAGACAAACTCCCACTGGCAGTAGTTTGTTGCGCCATCCAGGATCTTGATGGAAGCTCGATTGACCTTGCTCCCGACGCCGATGATGTTCCCCCCGATTACCTCCGCACCCGCGCTGAATATCGACGTGCCCCCTGGCGCGCCACAAGGCGGCGCGGATGTTCCGGCTCCGCTCTGACCCCCCATGCCGGCATCTCCTGCAGGCACGAAAATCGTGCCGGTCCCGGCTTGAGAGCCGCCCGGCACTGTCTGTCCGGGGACGGAACCCGGCGCACCCTGCGTCTTGGGTTTAAGAGAGCCAATCAACTGCCCTGCGGGTCCCACGTAGATCAGCCGCCAGGAGCCGTCCGGATTCATCGGATCTTTATAGGCCTGGCGCATGAAGCGCAGGTTGCCCATCTTGGGCTTGGTCAGATCCTCGAGGGATTGAGGGAAGCGGCCCGTTTTCAAGTAGCAGAGCTTGATGCCGCGCACGTATTGGTTGCCTCGCCATTCCATTTCTCGTTCCTTCTCGCGGTACCCCTCCGTAAGAACCCTCGGCGCCGCGGCCAGCGCAGCGATCAACATGAGCGCGCCGAGGAACAGGATCAGCAGCAGCGCGTAGCCCGCATCGCGGCGGCGCGAAGGGCGGTCTCGGAGTGAGCGCTTCATGTCGAAGGGGCCTCGGTTTCCAGTGCCGTCGACCCGCGGCGCTTGGAGCTGATTTCCTCGAAATCCAGCGTCGTATTGCCGATGTGCAGGACGCGGTACTGGCCCAGCAGGACTTCCCCTTCCCCCACGATGTACACATCCTCGCCGTTGGTAAAAAAGGCCCGGCGTTCCCCGCTGCCCGGAACTGAGCTGTAGCCAAAATACTTCACCGGGAGCACCACGGGTGGCGGAGGGGGCGGCACCGCCGGGATACCTGGGCTGCCAGGTCCATTCGGTTTGACCGGCGGCGGTGGCGGCTGGTATCCGGTGAAGATATTGCGAAGACCCTTGGTGTAATCCGTCTTCCGCGCCTCCTCCATGCGCCACCAATGAATCTCGGAATTTTCCACTCCGAGCGGCTGATATGCCTCCATGGTTGCGGCCACGGCCGGCCGGCTGCTTGGCCGCAAAAAGACGAAATAGGCGACCGCGCAGAGGATGACGGCCAATCCCGCCAGGATGATCAATTGTGTTTTCTTCGACATCTCTACGACCGGAAATAGGTCTTCAACTTCAAGTTCAGACGCACTGCACCCGGCGAGTTCTGAATCCCCGAAGCCAACCCCAGACTGTCCAGGATGTAGAAATCCCCGGAACGCTGCAGGGCGTTGATGAAGCGGATCACGCTCGGGTAATCGCCGTTCACTGTCGCAGTCACCTCGATTTCGGTCATGCCCCGCCCTTCGATATTTGTTTGCTTGAATGTCAGGCCCTCGGTTTGAAGGCCAGCTTTCTGCGCCAGCTTGTCCAGGTTTCCGAGCAACGCGGAATAGCCGCTTGTCCTCTGCGGCAGGGTGTGCTCGAACCGATCGCAATCCTGCCGGACCTCCGGCATGTCCTTGCGGATCTTGGATGCCCGGTCGACATCCGACCTCCGCAGTTTGACTTGCGTATTCAGATCCGCGAGCGCTTGGCTCGGTGTTTGGGGCGCCGTAGCCAGCTTCCAGCTCACCACGGCCAGCCCCACGTCCAACAGGAGCACGACTCCTAGTGCCGCCAGAATGATCCTTTTCTGTACCGGGAACCCGAGTTTCATCTATGCCCTCAAATACCAAGCGGTGATTTCCACCGCCACCTCATTGGTTGCCTCCGTTCGGCCGGGAGGACGCTCGGAAAGCACCTCGATCCCTGAGAAAACCTTCGACGTTTCCAACGCTCGCAAGAACTTGAGCTTGCTTTCATCACTACTCGCGCCGATGGTCAGCTTCACAGAGACCCCGCCCTTATCCATCTTCGGAGCGATGCTCACAACGCGAACCCCGGGAGGGAGCAGCTTCTCCAGATCCATGAACATCTGCGTCCAGTTGAAGCTCCGCGCATCAATCAAGGAGTTCAGAAAGACCGCCCGGTCATGCAGTTTGGCATTCTCCGGCCGCGCGAAAAACATCTCCATATCCTGGCGCTCGCGTTCCAGTCCCGCCATTTCTCGCTGCAGCTGCGCGATCTGCGCTCGGAACCTCTCATTCGACTTCCGGACGTTGTACACATGCCAAGAGAGTGCGAGCAAAGCCAGACCGGCGATCGCCCCCACCAGACTTGCTCCCGCAAAGAACCGCCGGTGTGTCTCCAGCGGGATCGTCGCCAGGTTCAGCCGGGCCTTCATCTTGGCCTCGCCTCGCTTCTGCTGCCGCGATACTGCATCCAGCCCAGCAAGCCTTCCAATTCACGATCCGCCAGTGGCTGTGCGTCCTCGCGAAGCCTTCCTTCTCTCTGCAGCGACCCCACGAGAGAGCCCACCGGGCAGCGTAGTTCTTCCTCCAGAGGCCCGATGAATTCCGCCGCGCGAAACCCGAGCCCTCCCAGACGCACCGACTGGATTCCTTCCTGCCAATAATCCTGGTAATAAGCGGAGACGGGATAGACTTCTTCAAGGAGCATCTCCGGCGTCAGTTTGGCCGCATCCTCCCGCAGTTCGGTGCAGCGGTAGCCGCAGAGCACGTCTTGCCGCACAATTGCCGTCGTCAGCGACGCGCCGCAAACCCGGGCCAGCAGGGTGGCCTGGCTATCGTTGAGGAGCGTCAGCGCGGCGAGCGACGACGTCAGCACAACCCCGGGGCGGAGCCCGGCCGCTTCGGCAAGTGCCTCATACTCGCGTACGATGCGCAACCTCGCCAAGCCGGCCACTACATCGACCCCCTGATCCCTTGGCATCTGCCGCATGTAGGAAACCAGTGTCTCCTCGGCCTCGAAAGGAACGCTTTTCTTCAGCTTCCAGCGGAGCATGGGCGCCGCTTCCCCTGGCGACTGCGGAAACTCGTCAAAGTGCTGAACGAATACACGAATCACCGGGTCCGGAACCAGGAGCACCACATCCTGGTGGTGGGCCTTCAGACGCCCGAAAACAGTCGTGACGGCCGCACGCACGGAGGCTGGGTCCACGATGTTTGTCTCGACCGGTGAGGGAACAATCGCCCCGCCCGGAAGCGCCTCTACGGAAAACTCGTCCAGGCCTCCCGTTCGCGTCCAGCGCGCTGCGGCAATCCGCTCAGGCGCAATTTCACAAGCCAGCGGAGGATGCGGCAGGGCGTCCATCCACTGTGCAATCCGGCGGATGAATCCACTCCTATACATCCCCTGACGATAGGGATTACTCAACGAAGGTCACCTTATTGATCTCCCGCAGAGTTGTGACTCCCGCGCGAACCTTGGCCAGCCCGCTTTCCCGCAGAGTGTTCATGCCCTCCTCACGGGCGATTCGCTTGATCTCCGAGGTCGGACGCCGGTCCACAATCATCTCGCGAATCCGATCGGTCAGATCGAGCAACTCGCAGATGGCGGTCCGGCCATGATACCCGGTTCCCGAACACTCCAGACAGCCTGGCCCTTCGGAGAATACGATCTTGCTCCACACCGCCGGGTCAAGGCCGGATTCTCGCAGTTCCTCGTCCGCATACCGCCTCGGCTTCTTGCAGCTCTCGCAAATCACGCGCACCAACCGCTGCGCCAGGATGCAGTTGAGCGCCGAAACGAAATTATAGGGCTCGACGCCCATGTTGATGAAGCGCCCGATCACGTCGGTTACGTTGTTCGCGTGCACGGTAGTGAAGACGAGATGCCCCGTCAAGGCGGATTGAATCGCAATCTGGGCGGTTTCCTGGTCCCGGATTTCGCCGATCATGATTTTGTCGGGATCGTGGCGCAGAATCGACCGCAGGCCGCGGGCGAACGTCAATCCTTTCTTCTCGTTCACCGGAATTTGCGTGATTCCCTTCACCTGGTACTCCACCGGATCTTCGATCGTGACGATCTTGTCTTCATCCGTCTTGATCTCGTTGATCGCCGCGTACAGGGTCGTGGTCTTGCCCGAACCGGTCGGCCCAGTGACCAGCACCATCCCGTAGGGCTCGTGGATATAACGCCGCAGCCGCCGGAGATCGTCCGCCGCAAAGCCCACAACATCCAGGCTCAGGTGCCTGAACTTTTCCGAGAGGGTTTCCTTGTCCAGCACGCGCAGGACGGCGTCTTCTCCATGGACCGAGGGCATGATCGAAACGCGCAAGTCGATATAACGGCCTTTGTACCGAACCCGGAAACGCCCGTCCTGGGGGACGCGGCGCTCGGCGATGTCCAAATCGCTCAGAACCTTGATGCGCGACAGGATCGTCGAGTGCCAGTCCTTCGCAATCGGCGACATCGCGTACTGCAGCACGCCGTCAATGCGGTACTTGACGACCACCTCGGTGTCGCGCGCTTCAATGTGAATATCGCTCGCTCGCCTCTCCAACGCGGTGAAGATCACCGTCTCGACCAGCCGCACGACCGGACTCACCGCGGTGTCCCGGGTCAGCCGGTCAGCCGATATCGTTTCCTCGCTTTCCTCCTCGTCCTTCGACACTTGCAGGGTGAATGCTTCGGTGGCCTGTTCCAGGACGCGCTGCGATTGTTCGGTCCGTTTCAGCAGATCGCTGATTTGCGTGGCCGTAGCCACTTTGATGATGATCTTCTTCCCCAGCAGAAGCGGCAGTTCGTCGCTGAGCAGGACGTGGCCAGGATCGGCTACGGCGATGACCAGCGAGTGACCCTGCATTTCCAGCGGAACAAAATTGTGCCGGAACATCAGGTCGGCTGGAATCGTGCGGAAGAGCTCGGGGTCCGGGCGTTGCTCCCGAAGGTCGACCAGGGCGCAGCGATAGCGCTCGGCCAGCCGGCGAGCCTGCTCTCGTTCCTGCAGCTCGTCGGCCGCTGAATCGCCAGCTCCCGGAGAGTCAGGCCCGACGTTGCGATCAACCGTTGCCATCGTGAATCACCGTCCCGTTCCCGAAATCGAGAACGAGAAAATAGGCAGATAAAGCGAGATCAGGATAAAGGCCACCAGCAACCCCATAAAGATAAGAATGACCGGCTCGATCACGGATACGAGCGCCGAAAGACGCAAGTTGACCTCTTCTTCATAGAACTCCGCAACGCTGTTCAACATCGGCGCCAGCGCCCCGCTCGATTCCCCGACCTCAATCATGTCCAGCGCCAGTCCGGGCATCACGCCGCGGGACCCCAGCGCTGAATGCAGCGACTCGCCTTCACGCACCATTTGCGTCGCTTGGCTGACAGCGCCCCGCAGCAACTGGCTTCCGAGGGCGTCCCCCGATATTTGCAGGCCCCCGACCAGTGGGGTCCCGCCGGAAAGCAGCGTCGCCAATGTGCGCACGAATTGCGCTACGTGGAACTTCAGGATCGTGTCTCCAACGAGCGGCACCCGGAATTTCAGCCGGTCGAAAGCTTCACCCCCCTGCGCCGTGCGTGACCACAGAAAGATCCCTACCGCCGCGGCTGCGGCGAGACCGGCCAACCCCAAAACGTAAGCCCGGTACTCCACCGTGATCGCCACCAACACCCGTGTAGAGGTCGGCAGTGGAACGGCCATATCTCGGTAGAGGTCCGCGAACTTCGGAATCACGAAGGTCACCAAGTAGCTCACAATGATGGTCGCAACAACCACCAAAATCGTGGGATACACCAAGGTCGCCAGAACCCGCTTCCGCACCCCCGTAGTTATTCGCTGGTAGGCAATGTAGTAGTCCAGGACGCCCGGCAAGTTTCCGCTCTTCTCCCCCGCCAGAATCGCCGTCGTATAAACCTTGGGGAACACCGCCTGCAGCTCCAGGGCCTCCGAGAGCGACTTACCCTCCCGTACGCGATCCCGTACCTGCGACACTACCGGACGCAACCCCGGCGTGGCGGCGCGATCCGCCAGCAAATCCAGCGACCGAAGAATGGGGAGGCCGGCCTTGATCAGCGTATTGAACTGTTGATTGAAGATCAGGAAATCCGATCCGCTGACCTTGCTGGTCTTGGATCGGCTGGCCAGACCCAGGACGGAGCCAGCTCGCGGGCGCACCGAATAGACGAATAATCCCCGATCGGCAAGCTTCTGCCGCGCCTCCGTGCCGGAGGGCGCAACCTCGACCACGGCGTGTACCCGGCCGTTTGCGTCCGCGACTCGGCATACAAATTCCGCCATGGTCTGAGTGTACATCACCTGGAGGCTGCCTGAAACGTTGCCGGCGAGACCTTCGCAAACGCAGACTGAAACGGCACGTTGCAAGCATTTGAAGCGGGGATCAATGGTCCGCGCCGCCTTGGGAGGCCTGCCCCTGGACAATCGCCACGCCCGCTGGCGCAATAAACCGGAACTTCGAATCGATCAGGGGTAAATCCCGCACCCAATTGGCAAATCGAAAGTCAATCTCGACTCCTGCGGCCCCATGAATAGTGACTCGTTCAATGTCACCGGTGGCCGAGTCGACCCCAATCAAAATCTCCTTGATCTCTTCCTCCTGGCCCTTCGGCGTGCACCGTAGGACCGCATGTCCGGCCACAGAGCCCCTTCCCTCAGTCTCCATTTCGACCCGGGAACAAAGCTCGGAGACCTTTGCGTCGTGCGTCAACAACGCGAACGGCGTTCTCCAATCGGCGCTCTTCTTGACCGGCGACCGCATCACCGTCTTGTCACCGGGCACGTAAAACCAGATGGTTCGCCCGTCGGAGACGAAGAGCTTTGGCTCTGGAGATTCGTACTCCCAACGCATTTTGGCCGGCCGGCGGAAAGAAACCGTCCCTGATTCAACGCGGGTGGCCCGGCCTCCCTCGCTGTAGCGTTCGAGAAAAGTCGCCTGCAGTGTTGTCGCGCTTCGGTATCGCGCCTCCAACCGGGCGACAATCTTGTTGACATCAGCCGGCGCTGCAGGCGACCCGAACAAGACGAGCAATGCAGAGAATGCCGCAACAAACCAAGTTGTACGAACCATATCAGCCAGTCTACACGTTCGGTGGGACGGCACGAAACACTGTCCTTCGTGCCACGGCATCGAGGCGGCTTCCACCAGCGGATTGGATGCACTTCTGGCCCTATCTTCGGACGAGAACGGAGGTCACAACGGGGTCCCTGGCAGGAGAAAACAGAAGGGGAGGCGTTGCCGCGCCTCCCCTTCGAAGACTACTAACTTTGAAGACTCTTGAGTTTACTGAAGTGGCGGGTCTCCGCCAGCCCCAGTAAGTGCGTTCGGAAGCACGCACGCGCCTGCGGCTGCTGGGGAGCGAATCACGCCGGTCTGATCAACACAGAACCAGCGGATGCCCGTCACATTGGCAACCGAAGGCTGGCCAATGATTGAGAAAGTTTGCATGGCACCATTCGCGTCGGCGTTTGCGGAGGCGTACGTAAACTTGTAGCCGCTCTTCACCGGGTTGACGACGCCGAGGATGGCATCCACGTCACCCGAGCCTCCGGCGCACTGACCAGCGCCGGGGCCAATGAAGGTGAGGTCGGTCGGGAAGCCTGTTAACGGACACATGCTGCTGTAGTGAATCAGCGCCGTAGTGTAGGTCCGCAACGTTTGTGCTGCCGACGCTTCGTTTGCTGCCATCTTCGACTTGATCAGGTTCGGGATTGCAATCGCCGCGATAATCAAGATGATCGCCACGACGATCAAGAGTTCGATGAGGGAGAAACCCTTCTGATGCTTGCGCATATACTCTCCTTAAGGAAGAATTCGCAGTTCCGAGGAACTCGTGGGGTTATGGTGCACCCGGACTGCCAAGCTGCCCTCGACCGAGACATTTTCCCCTTGCTTCACTCTATCCCTAATTCGTTCAGTACATTAGCCACGCTCCCGGGTGCTTGGCCGGGCAGGTGGCCACCCCCAGTTTATCACTCTGTCCCCGGACTTGACAGTTTTTGTCACCCAGAAGCGCCTGCATTTGTCTGGTACTAAAACGCGCGCGCAACGAGGCCGGCGTGAAAATGGGTGCCCAACCCGCCCGAGTCGGCCGCTTGACTCACAGATTATGCTTCTTGGCAAAGTGGCGGAAGGACCGGTAGCTCATCTTCAAGAGGTCTGCAGCGCGGGTCCGGACGCCTCCGGAGGCCTCCAATGCAGCCTGTAGATAGCGCCTCTCAAGCTCGGCCATCTGTTTCTCGAAGTCTAACCCCTCGGGAGGCACGCGCAACCCGCCATTCGACGAAGCTGCTGCCGGGACAGCGTACCCCGCGACGCGCTCGGGCAGCACGCCAAGAGAAATCTCCCCCGAGCTCTCCAGCGCAACCGCGCGCTCCATCGTGTTCTCGAGCTCGCGGACGTTTCCCGGCCATTCGTAACTCTCCAGCCTCCTCATCGCCTCCGCCGAGATCCCCCGGACTGGTTTTCCCATGGCCTTACCAAACCGCTCCAGGAAGTGCCGTGCCAGCAAGGGGATGTCTTCCTTCCTCTCCCGAAGCGTCGGCAAATGGATGGGAATGACGCTCAAGCGATAGAACAGGTCCTCGCGAAACTCGCCTTCCGCAATGGCTTTCTCCAGGTCCCTGTTCGTCGCCGTAATCACACGAACATCAACGTCCGTCTCTTCGTTGCTGCCAATCGGCCGCACCTTGCCCTCCTGCAGGACTCGGTACAGCTTCACCTGCATGGTCTGGCTCATGTTGCCGATCTCGTCCAGGAAGAGCGTGCCGCCGTGTGCCGCTTGAAACAGTCCCTGACGATTCTCGTTCGCGCCCGTGAAAGCGCCCTTCATGTACCCGAACAACTCCGACTCGAGCAGGGTCTCAGGGAAGGCTCCGCAGTTGATGGTGATAAACGGCTTCTGCGCGCGAGAGCTGTTTTCGTGCATGGCCCGCGCAACCAGCTCTTTCCCGGTCCCGCTCTCCCCGGTGATCAGCACCCGGCTCGTTTGGGGAGCGACCGTCTGGATCAACTCGAAAATCGCCCGCATCTTGGGACTTCCGCCGATGATGTTGTCCAACCCGGTCAGCCGCCGAAGCTCGCGCCGTAGATATCCCGCCTCTTTTTTCCAGCGCAGGTTCTCCGAGGCTTCACCCACGGCGCGGCGCAGTTGATCCACCAAGTCGTGATCCTTGATCACATACCGATCGGCTCCCGCGTTCACGGCGGCAATGGCTGTTTCCACCGTGGGCACACCGGTGATCAGCAGGAAAAAAGTATCCGGAGAAACTTCCTTCGCAAACTTCAGAAGATCCACTCCGCTCGAGCCGGGCATCCTCACGTCGGAAATGATGATGTCAAAAATCTTCGATTCGAGACGGCGCTGGGCGGACTCGACGCTGGAGGCAATCTCCACCCGATGCCCCTCTTTGCGGAACGTGATCTCAAGGAGCTCGCAGATGGACTGCTCGTCATCCACCACCAGAATGTGCGACATGTCCGTCACCTTGCGTTAACGCCGGCCCTGCTTCTCACCACCCCATCCCTAGGCCACTCGGGGCAGCTCCACGATGAACTCCGCGCCCCGGCCCCTTTCCGACACCACACGGATCTTCCCGCTATGCGCCTGCACGATCTGATAGACAATCGACAGCCCCAGCCCCGTGCCCCCCTCAAACCCCGATTGAAGCGGCTCGAAGATCTTGGCCCTCTGCTTCGGGTCGATTCCGGTTCCGGTATCCCGGAAGGCGATGCGCACGACAAAAGGAGCTGGATCGAGCAGCACAGTCAGCGTGCCGCCATCCGGCATGGCCCGGAGGGCATTGTCGCAAAGGTTCCAGAAGACTTGCTTAATCCGGTTCGCGTCCACCCTGGCCCGTGCCGCCTGATGGTTGTAGAGCCGCTCGATCCGGTACTTCCCGTGAATGTCCGGCTTCTTCTCGATCAGCATGAGAGTCTCATCGAGCAAGGCGCGGACGTCCTCCTCGCAGAAGTTGTAGGTTTGCTCGCGAGAATAATTCAGGAAGTCGCTGATAATTTGATTCAACCGCTCCGATTCGCGCGACACGATATTCACCAGGTGCCGCTCATCTTCCTCGAGGGGCACCAGCCGGCCGAGTTCCTTCACCGCTCCGGCCATGGCCGTCAAAGGCTGGCGTATCTCATGGGCGATGGCCGCCGATAGTCTGCCCAGCGCGGCCATCCTCTCCTTCGTGGCCACCTCCTGCTCCAACCGGTGCAGATCGGTCAGATCCTGGAAATTAAAGACGTAACCGCTGCGCTTCAGGTCGCGCGAGCGCAACGGTGACACCGAGATTCCCAGGTACCTCTGTTGGCCGTCCGCTGTCACAAAATCGATCTCCATGCGGCCGATCATTTGCCCTTCACTGTCCTTCGCCCCGGGCAGCCAAAAGGCCGGAAACAATTCCGGCAAGCGGCGCCCCTGAATTTCGTGGAAAGCATGACCGGTGATTTCCTCTCCCGTGCGGTTGAGAAGCAGGATGCGGCCATCCATGTCAGTCGTAATCAGGCCCCCGCGCATGGAATGAATAATGTCTTCATTGAACGCCTGCAGGTCGAGCAGCTCCTCCCGCTTTTCCTCGAGCTCGACTCCTTTCTTTCGCAGCGTTTGCGCAAGCAATCCGGCTAGGTAGGCGACGGCAAGAAAATAAAACAGGTTGGTCAGCAGCCAGGTCCGCAGGGCGCTTGCCGTGAGAATGGTCGCGGACGGACGTGGCAACATGCCCGCATAGGAAAGATCTGCCGCGGCGGCGAGGAGGAGAAAACTGAAACCGGCGGCGCCAAATGTGCCCAGTCTCGAAAACAAGATGCTGGCCACAATGATGACCAGAAGGTAGAGCGGAATGAAATAGCTTTCTGACAGCCCGGTCACGTACACCAGGGCTGTAATCAGCATGAGGTCGCAGATGATCTGCAGCGGGCCGTGCCAGCCCCGGTGCGGCAGCCAACGGACCAGAATCACGTGCAGGACCGCCAGGGTGATCCAAAAAACAACAAGCGGAATGAACGCCCGGCTCAGTGCGGACGTCTGCAGGTACTGGGGCAACACCACCGCCACGCCGAGGATCAATGCGATCATCAGCAGGCGGACCCGAGTCAGCCACTCGAGCCACTCCTGCGATCTGTACTTGAAGTCCATGAGGACTGCGGTAGTCCCTCCAGTGCGTACCGCCTCGCGCGTACCCCAGTTGCCAGCCACGGGGCGCCTTTCGGCGCCGCCGAATGGAGAGGGACCGCCGGGGAGGATTCTCCCGCCTAGTGACCGCTCAGCTTACCGATCAAGGAGAACAACGGCAGGTACATGGATATCACTACACCTCCCACGACCAAACCGAGGAACACGATCATGACCGGTTCGAGGGCCGTCAGCAGGTCTTTGACTGCGGCGTCCACTTCATCCTCGTAGAAATCCGCGATCTTCTGAAGCATCGCGTCCATCGCGCCCGTCTGTTCCCCGACTCCGATCATCTGCGTCACCATCCCGGGGAATACTTCGCTTTCCTTCAGGGGCTCCGTCAGGGTCTTCCCAGCCTCGAGCGACTTGCGGGTCTTGTTCAAGGCCCTCTCAACGACCGCATTCCCGGCCGTCTTCGCAGTGATATCGAGCCCTTCCAGGATCGGCACACCGCTCGAGATCAGCGTGCCGAGTGTGCGCGTGAATCGCGCGACCGCGATCTTTCGAAGTAGTATCCCGATGAGCGGCAGATTCAACAACGATGCGTCAATGGCATAGCGCCCCTGCTGCGTCCCGGACCATGCTTTCAGGGCGAGAATCACTGCCACGAACCCCACCAAGATCAACAACCCGTAAATACTGCCGACAAAATTGCTTGCACCAATGACGATTCGAGTGGGCAAGGGCAGGTCCACACCCAAACCGGCAAACAGCGTGGCAAAAATCGGCACGACCTTCCACAACAACAGCGTGATTACGCTCACTGCGACCGTTATCACCCCGATGGGATACACCAGCGCCGACTTTATCGCGCGCTTCAGCTTGACGTCCTTTTCGATATAGCTGGAGAGGCGCTGCAAAATCGTGTCCAGAATACCCCCCGTCTCGCCCGCCTCCACCATGTTGACGTACAACGGATCAAATATCTTTGGCACCTGCTTCATCGAGGTCGAGAGCGTCGCACCCCCTTCCACCGACGAGCGCACGCCGATCAGCGCTTTTTGAAAGGTCTTGTTCTCTTGCTGCCCGGCTAAGATCTCGAGGCACTGCACCAGGGGCAGGCCGGCGTCAATCATCACCGAAAACTGGCGGGTAAAGATCGCCAGCTCTTTCGGGCTAACCCCGCCCCCGAACGTCGGCAGATTGAACTCCTTGCCTTTCTCCGACATCTTCGTGACGGTGATTTGCTGCCGGCGCAAGAGATTGGCCAGCTCCGTCTTATTGTTCGCGGTCAACTCGCCGCTGATGCTCGAGCCGGCGCGGTTCGTTCCTCGATAAGTGAAGACCGGCATGGTCGTATTCCTCCTTATTCCCTCTTTCGCAATCCCTTGGGCTGCCCGCGCCCAAACTAAAACTCAGCGTCGCCCGACGGGCATTCTCCCGGTTGGCGAAACTGAGGTCACCCCGCGATTGATCATGTCCTGCAGCTCGTCCGCATTCGAAGAACGGGATAACACGGTTTCCAGAGTGACCGACTTCTGGAAATAGGCGTTCGCTAAGCCTTGGTTGAATGTCTGCATTCCGGTTTGTCCGGTTCCCGACTGCATCGCTGAATAGATCTGGTGAATTTTGTCCTCGCGGATCAGGTTACGGATCGCCGCGTTGGGGATGAGAATTTCCATCACCATGACCCGGCCTCGGCTGTCGGAACGCGGCAGCAGGGCTTGGCACAAGATACCCTCGAGCACCATCGACAGTTGCGCGCGAACCTGCGGCTGCTGATGCGATGGAAAAACGTCCACAATGCGGTTGATGGTGGACACGGCGGAATTCGTATGCAGCGTTGCGAAGGTCAGGTGGCCCGTTTCCGCAATCCGCAGAGCGGACTCGATTGTTTCGAGGTCGCGCATTTCTCCAATCAGGACGACATCCGGGTCTTCGCGCAATGCCGCCCGCAAGGAGTTGGCGAACGAATGGGTGTCGGAGTGGACCTCGCGCTGGTTGACCAGGCACTTCTTGTGGTTATGCAGAAATTCGATCGGATCCTCGATCGTGATCATGTGCTCTTCACGTTCGTTGTTGATCTTATCGAGCATCGCCGCGAGGGTCGTAGACTTGCCTGCCCCCGTCGGCCCGGTCACCAGAACAAGGCCCCGCGGCCTCTCGCATAGCGTCTTGACCACCTGCGGAAGACCGAGCGCCTCGAATCCCTTGATCTCCCACGGAATTGTGCGGAACACGGCACCGACTGCCCCGCGCTGATGAAAAATATTTCCGCGGAAGCGTGCGAGATTCTTCAACCCGAAAGAAAAATCCAGCTCCAAGTTCTCTTCAAAGCGGTGCTTCTGGGAATCGGTCAGCACGCTGTACGCGAGCGACTTGGTGTCTGCTGCTGTCAGCGGCGGCATGTCGATGGGCCGCAGCCGGCCATGCACGCGGATGCGCGGAGGACTATTCGTACTCAGATGCAGGTCGCTCCCCGCCATCTCAATCATTTTTTTCAGAAGCTCGCTTAACGTGATTCCAGGCATAGCCTTGCCTTTCCGATTACAAGACGGTTTCGCGTAAGACTTCTTCCAGCGTGGTCATCCCTTGCATCGCTTTCACTAGCCCGCTCCGGCGGAGTGTCAGCATGCCCTGATCAAGCGCTTTCTTCTTCAATTCCAGAGCCGAGGCGCCCACCAGAATCAATTCCCGCAACTCGTCGTTGATCTCCATCACTTCGTAAAGTCCCGTCCGCCCTTTGTACCCGCCCTTATTGCAGGTTCCGCAGCCTTTCCCGTGGTAGATCTTCGCCTTCTTGGCTTCTTCCGGTGTGTAACCGGCATCAATGAGCGCCTGCTCCGGCACCTCCAATTCTTCTTTGCACTGCGAGCAGATTCGCCGAACCAAGCGTTGCGCGCAGATCAGATTGACCGAGGTGGCCACCAGAAACGGTTCAATGCCCATGTTCATCAGCCGGCTGATGGTCGAAGGCGCATCATTCGTGTGCAGCGTCGAGAGCACCAAGTGCCCGGTCAGAGCAGCCTTCACGGCGATCTCGGCCGTTTCGAAGTCGCGGATTTCGCCGACCAGAATGATGTTGGGATCCTGACGGAGGAAAGAGCGCAGCGCCGCCGCAAAGTTCAGACCGATTTGCTCCTTCATCTGGACCTGGTTGATGCCCGCCAACTGAAACTCCACGGGGTCTTCGGCGGTCATGATGTTGGTTTCGAGCGTATTGAGGCGCGCCACAGACGAGTAGAGCGTATTCGTCTTCCCCGAGCCGGTTGGCCCGGTGACCAGAACCATTCCGTAGGGCCTTAGAATGTTTCGCTCGAATTTCACCAACGACTCGGATTCAAAACCGAGTTTGGTCATGTCCAGTCGCAGGTTCTCCTTATCGAGCAGCCGGAGAACGACCTTTTCGCCGTGAATTGTCGGCACGGTCGAAACTCGAAAATCCAAGTCCTTTTTCTTGCCGTCCTGCCTGTACTTGATCATGATGCGGCCGTCTTGCGGCAGCCGCTTTTCGCTGATGTCCAACTTGGACATGATCTTGATGCGGCTCGTAATGGCGTCTTTCAGCCTCAACGGGGGATTCATCACTTGCTGCAGGACTCCATCAATCCGGTAGCGCACCCGCAACTCTGTCTCGTATGGTTCGACGTGAATGTCGCTCGCGCCCCGTTTGACCGCATCGGTCAAAATCAGATTCACGAGCTTGATGATCGGTGCCTCTTCGGCGACCTTCTCGAGATACGCCGCATCCAGTTCCTGGTCTTCCCCGGCGGCCAGTTCGAGGTCGTCTTCCGAGCCCGTCAAGGCATCCATCACCTTGGTGAGCTCTTCCTCGCTGTCTTTCGTGCCGTAGAACTTCGCGATGGCATCTGAGATCGCCGATTCCGAAGCTACGACGGGCTCGACGTTGAAGCCGGTCATGAACTTGATGTCGTCCATGGCGAAGACGTTCGTGGGATCCGTCATCGCTATGGTCAGTGTCGAGCCCACTCGCGAAAGAGGGATGATTTGATACCGGACGGCCGTGTCCTGCGGGATGAGCTTGATCACCGAAGGATCGATCTCGTAGTACTTCAGATTGATGGAGGGAACGCCATATTGACGGGAGAGCACCCCCATGATGTCGTCGTCGCTGATGTAGCCCAACTTGGCAAGGCAGCTCCCTAGCTTGCCCCCGTTCTGGCGCTGGTAGTCCAGCGCCTTCTGGAGCTGCTCCTGAGTGATCAGGCTTTCTTTGATCAGGATTTCGCCAAGCCGGACTGACATCGCCCGCACTCTCCCTGCGCACTCGTACCCGTTGAAAACGTTAACAAAAGGGACGACCCACACGGCCATCGAATTTGCGGTCCCGTTCTGAAACCGCTAACACCTGTACCTTCGTACAGGGCATCCGTACGTCGTACAGGTTCACACCTTGACTTGCTGGGGAGTGACCGCTATCTTGCGGCTGAGATGCAATTTGCCACGGTCGCGACGCGATGCGTCACCCCGGTGACGAAAAATGTCCATCCGCCTTTGCCGGCAGATCCGCCAAACTCCTCGCAGATTCTTCGCAATTACTTCGACGCCATGTTCGCTCATCTCGGACCGCGTCACTGGTGGCCGGCCAAGACCCGGTTTGAAGTGATTGTTGGCGCGATTCTGACGCAGAATACGGCTTGGTCTAACGTCAAGCGCGCTCTCGACAATCTGCGGCGAGAGCGCCTCCTCGTTCCCGCGGCGATCGAGAGCGTCGCCACAACCCGGCTGGCCCGGCTGATTCGTCCCTCGGGATATTTCCGCCAGAAGGCCCGGAAGCTGAAGGCGTTTGCAGGATTCTTGCGCCGTGAGTACCGCGGCTCACTGCTTCGCATGTTCCGCACCCCGACGCCCGAGCTTCGTGAGAAGCTCTTGAACGTCCACGGCGTCGGGCCGGAGACGGCCGACTCCATTCTCCTCTATGCGGGGAATCATCCGGTCTTTGTCGTAGACGCCTACACGCGCCGGATCCTCGAACGCCACGCGCTGATTCATGCGCGCGCCGGCTACGATGAAATCCAGGACTTTTTCCAGCGCTCCCTGCCACGCGACGCGAGCCTCTTCAACGAGTACCACGCCCTGATCGTAAACGTCGGAAAAGAGTGGTGCCGCACGAAGAACCCGCGCTGCAACGAGTGTCCCCTTCGTCCGTTCCTGCCCGAAGGCAACGGGGTGACCATTCCATGAGCCCGAGGGATTCCCAAAAGCGCCTCCGCCTCGCCATCGGCGGCGTCCTGGTTACGCTGCTGCTCGCCGCTGTCTTCACGCTGGGCTCTCTGCATGTTCCTCTCGAACCCAGTAACTGGCGTGAAATATTGGTCCTCTATGCCGTTTCGAGCTTTATCACCGCGGCGCTGCTTGTTTTCGGCCTGATCCTAACGCGAACGATTTTGCGCCTGCTCGCCGAACGAAGTGCCCGGCAGCTCGGCGCCCGTTTCAAAAAGAAGATGGTCCTGGGGGCCATGAGCATTTCCCTGCTCCCGGTTGTGTTCATGTTCTTTGTCAGCTATGCCCTGCTCAATCGCACGGTTGACCGCTGGTTCCCTCGCCCCCTCGAAATCGCCAACGAGGAGAGCCGAAAGCTTCTGGACGCCCTCGGCCAAATCGAACTCCCGCGCTTGCAGTTGCTCGCGAATCAGGTCCAGCCATACGCCTCCGGCAGGACCGGCGACTTCCTTGACCATGCGGCGGCTGCCGGAGCCGACGCGGCCTGGATACTGGACCCGTCGGCCGGAGTCGCGCGCGGCGGCGTGATTGTGAGAAGCCCAGCCGGTGCCGGGCCGGAGGCGGTTCACATCGAGACCGGCGCTCGCGGCGAGTTCGTGCGTTCGCTGCCGAGCACAATCGAGTTGTGGAGCGCGCGCGGGCAATACTACCTCGCCGCGAGAGTTCCCCTCGCCAGCGCAGGCGAACGCTTGGGCTACCTCGTCGTCGGACGGCGCACGACGCCGGATTTCCTGACTCACTATAATGCGATCGAGCAGCAGACCCAGACCTATGGCCAGGAAAAACAGTATCTTCGCGGACTGAAAAAACTCGCTCTGCTCGTCCTGTTCCTCTTCACCATACTGCTGCTCTTTGCCGTGATGTGGGTGGCGCTGTCTCTCGCCAAGCAGGTCACCGTGCCCATTCAGGCGCTCGCCGAGGGCACCCGGGAAGTCTCCGCCGGCAATTTCGACTATCAGGTCCCCGAACAGGCCCAAGACGAACTCGGCATCCTGGTGCGCTCCTTCAATCAGATGACCGTCCAGCTCCGGGACAGCCGCCGCCAGATTGACGAATTCACTCGCAGCCTGCAACAAGCGGTGCAAGAGCTCGAGCGCAGGCGCCACCTGATGGAAACGGTCCTCGAGAATATCCCCACCGGCGTGTTGTCCCTGGATCCCTCGGGAGCCATCCTGAGCGCCAACTCGGCTGTCCTGACCATCTTTGGCGAGTCGGCGCGGAGCGCCAGCACTTTTGAGGATCTCTTCGGCGCGGAGGCCTCGCGCATCGTGGAAGCATTGATGCGCCGCTCGCTGCGGATGGGCGTGGTCTCGCGGGAAATCGAGTTGGATCTCAGCGGCCGGCTGATTCACGCAGTGGTGACGGTGAGTTCGCTCGGCACCCGCCAGGCGCACGCCGGGTACGTGATCGTCGTCAGCGACTTGACCGAGTTGCTCCGCGCGCAGAAATCCGCGGCCTGGCAGGAAGTGGCTCAGCGGATCGCCCACGAGATCAAGAATCCGCTCACGCCGATCCAGCTTTCGGCGCAGCGGCTGCTCCGGCATCTCGAGCAGCGGCTGCAATCCAGCGAATCGGCGAGGAAGGAAGAGGAGCTCACTCACGTTGTCCGGGAATGCGCCGCACTGATCGAGCGCGAATCCAAGACGCTCTCGGATCTCGTCAACGAGTTTTCCGCGTTCGTGCGTTTCCCCGCCGCCAGGATGGCGCCCTGCCAGCCGAACGCCATTGTCGAGCAAGCCCTGGACGTTTTTTCCGGCAGGCTCGACGGAATCACCATGCGCGCCCGGTTGGCTGACGCCCTGCCCGATATTCGCGCCGACGCCGAACTCCTGCGCCGGGTCCTCGTCAATCTGATCGACAATGCCGCGGAAGCGCTCGAAGGCGCCACCGTCAAGCAGATCGAGGTGTCCACCCGTCTGCGTCCGGAAACGGACACCGTCGAGATCGCCGTCGCCGATACCGGCCACGGCATTTCCCCGCAGGACAAGGACAAGCTGTTCCTGCCCCGCTTCTCGACCAAAGACCGCGGCACCGGCCTCGGCCTGGCCATCGCCGCGCGCATCATCGCCGAGCACGGTGGTACCATTCGCGTGCAGGACAATGTCCCGGTCGGTTCGCGCTTCGTGCTCGACCTCCCGGTTGCCGAGGCGCCGCTGACGCCGAGGCCGGACTGATCCGCCATCACGACGATGCCAAGCAAAGAGACCATCCTGATTGTTGACGACGAAGCGGGCATTCGCGAGTCGCTGAGCCAGATTTTTATCGATGAGGGCTATCAGGTCCTGGCGGTGGCCTCCGGCGAAGAGGCCCTGGCCCTGGCGGCGAGCCGCGAATTCCACGTGGTCCTCATGGACATCTGGCTGCCGGGCATCGACGGGCTCGAAACCCTCACCCGTCTTCAGGCGCTGGCTCGTCCGCCGATGGTCATCATGATTTCCGGCCACGGCAGCATCGAAACCGCCGTGCGCGCGACGAAGCTGGGGGCCTTCGATTTCGTCGAGAAGCCGCTGTCGCTGGAAAAGATCATCGTGCTCGTGCGGAACGCCGCCCAGCAATTGCGCCTCGCGGAAGAGAACGAGGAATTGCGGTCCGCACTCGGTCAGCGCTATCAGGTCATCGGCGACAGCGTGCCCATGAAGGCCCTGCGCCAGCAAATCGCCCTCACCGGCCCCACCAGCGGGCGCGTCCTGGTCTACGGCGAGAGCGGAACCGGCAAGGAACTCGTGGCCCACGCGCTGCACACCGCCAGCCTGCGCAATCACGCCTCCTTCGTCGAGGTCAATTGCGCCGCCATCCCCGAAGAGCTGATCGAGTCGGAGCTCTTCGGCCACATCCGCGGGAGCTTTACCGGCGCCGCCGACGACAAGATCGGGAAGTTTCAACGGGCCGACGGCGGAACTCTGTTCCTCGACGAAGTCGGCGACATGAGCCTGCGCACGCAATCGAAAGTCCTGCGCGTGCTCGAAGAGCAGCGCTTCGAGCGGGTCGGCTCGAACGAGACCATCCACGTGGACGTTCGCGTCATCGCCGCCACCAACAAGCATCTCGAAGAAGAGATCGCCAAAGGCAGCTTCCGCCAGGACCTCTTTTATCGCCTGAACGTGATTCCCTTCTACGTTCCGCCGCTGCGCGAGCACCAAGAAGACATTCCCACCCTCGCGCGCTATTTCCTCGGCGAATTCAGCGCCGCCTACGGCCGCCACACCAAGGAACTCAGCGAAAACGCCATCGATATCCTGATGCGCTATCCTTGGCCGGGCAACGTCCGCGAACTGAAGAACCTGGTCGAGCGGCTCGTGATCGTCTGCCCGCAGCAAAGAATCGAGCCGCACCATTTGCCGCCCGAGGTCTTTCGCGGCGTCACGGAAACTCCGCTCCAACCGGACGCCACCCTGCACGAGGCCCGCAGCGCTTACGAGCGCGAGTTCATCCTTCGCAAGCTCCAGGAGTACCGCTGGAACATGACCCAGACCGCCGCCGCCCTCGGCCTCGAGCGCAGCCACCTCTATCGCAAAATGAAGTCCCTCGGCATCTCCGCCCCCGATTAGCGTTTGCGCCCACCCTGCTGCTGCGCGCGCCTTGCATCAGGGTAGGTCTTGAGGAAGAGCAATCCCCGGGCTGTGCCGAAGCGTTCGGGGGCTCGGGAAGTACTTTTGGATTCATTCGATCCGAAAAACACGCCTACAAGTCCCGCCGAATCATCCCTTATCAAACGGTGGACTTAGACCAGGATTGTATACTTCACGCGAGGACCGGTGTATAACGCCGCTGACCTTGCGTGAGAACTTCCGCTCAAGGTCCACACCTTTGACGCGGAGGTGTTTCTCATGTTTGAGGTATGGCGGAAGGCGTTTATTGCTTCTTTCGAGTTACTCACTTCTCTTCCATTGCTGCTGTATTGGCTGGTATCAGTGGGGTTGGTCGTGGCTCTCATATGGTATCGAAGGGATGCCGCGGCCATGAAAGAGTATGGGAAGAAAACACTGCTAACCATAGCTGCGGCTGTCATAGCATGGCTTTTGCTTTTCATTTGGCAATGGGGCTATCAACAAAAGACGGCAGAAATCGCTGCCGTTCCCGCATATGTGGAACCACAAGACTCACTGAGAAAAAGAACGGTACGTCTAGCTAATGACCTGGATGCATTTCTCGCCGAGCGTGGAGCGCGACGACCAATTGGACAGAGTGACGATGCAAAGCAATACGACCAAGCAACAATAAACCTATATGTGGCTGAGCACAAAAGCCGAACCATGGGGATACTCCAAGAGTTGCGAGCCAAGGGTCTGGATGTTGGGCTGCTAGATGCCCCTGGCGCCGCACAGCAACGATTCCTCCTGCCGGACGAAACGCAACGACTAAGAGATTTGGCCTTCCACTTGGATGAACATGGCGGGGTCATAAAATTCTAGGGATAGCGGACCTTCCGCAAGGCGGAGCGCTCCTGGGTGGCCCATTTTTGGCGGAAGCCAAAAGTGGGGCCTTTCGGCCCAGTCTGGATTATGTGCTTTTCGTTGTTAATCGCGGATGAAATTCAGGGCGTGCTTGAAACTCCAGAACGTGTCCGCGAATTCCGGGTAGAGCGGCAATACATCCGTCCTGTGTTCCAACCGACGCCCCACGCGCCGAAGCTCTGATCCCCGGAAGGAAATGCATTTTACCGGTTCATCGTTTCATTTCCGGCCCGGCACTACGCCCGGCCCGGGGCGGAAACCGTTCGGCGGTCGGGCTCATCGAGTCCCGCATCCATCATCCGGGCCGGGAGTTCGGGCTTGCGCGTCAACGCCCGCCGCCGAAAGGGACTGTAGAGCAATTCGAGGAGGTCGGACGTATTCATATGGCGGCCGAAGGCGCGCAGCAACTTCCAGGTTCGGATCGGGCGCTTGAAGATGCGGTGGAAAAACAGCAAACGATATCCTTTCGCCCGCAGCCGGTTCACCACCGGACTCGGCAGAGCGGTGGGATCGACATCCGAGCACTTGAACCACTTGCACCAATCCCGTTCGTCGTCGGTGATCCCGCGCGCGATGTACTCCTGCCAGAGGGGCGTCCCGCGGTAGGCGCACAAACGATTGAAGGAAAAGGTGTCCAGCTCCAAGCGGGCCGCAAACCGGAAGCTCTCAACAATATCCTCTCTGGTTTCGTCAGGCGAGCCGACGACAAAGAATCCGTGGAGCCGTTCGATCCCACAGCGCTTCGCTTCGCTGACGGCGTGCTCGACCTGGGCGAGGGTCTGCTTCTTCTTGAGCCGGTCCAGCACTTTCTGCGTGCCGGATTCCACGCCAAACATCAGGGCATTGCAGCCGGCCTCGCGCAGGACCGGCAACTGGTCGATTCCCACGGAATCCACGCGGCCTTCGCAGCTCCAGTGAAACGCAAGCTTGCGTTGAATGATGCCGCGGCAGATCTTTTCGATGCGCCCGCGGTTGATGAGGAAATGGTCATCGGTAAGACAAATCGAGCGATAGCCCGCATCGTTGAGCGCTTGGAGTTCCCCGAGGACATGCTCGGGCGAACGGCTGCGCCACCGTCCCTCCCCGAGGGCCGGGATATCGCAGTAGATGCAGGCATACGGGCAGCCGCGCGACGTTTATACTGTGCAGAACTTGTCCAGCGAAAGCACCGCAGGGACATCCAGCGGCAGGGATTCGATGTAATCGATCGGCAGACTGGTCCGGTCGGGATACGGAAACCGGTCCAGATCGCGGAGGAGTGGACGCTGGGCGTTCTGAACGATTTTTTCTCCATCACGCCAGACCAGACCCGCCACAGAACCTGGACTATCGAGGTGATCCAGGTAATCCGTCAGCAACTCCTCGCCCTCGCCGACGCCCACACAGTCGATGTCCGGGCAGTCCGCGAGAATGCGATCCGCATTCAAAGTGGCGAACGGTCCGCCCACGATGATCGGGATCTTCGGGGCCTCCGCCTTGAGTTGCCGGGCCATGGCTTTGGCGGCCGGGTAAGTGGTTGTGGATAGAAACGAGAGCGCGATCACGTCGGGTGGCTCTTGGGCAACCGCCCGCGCGATGTGCTCCGCCTTCATCTGCGGGTGGCACGTGTCAAACATCCGCACCCGGTGTCCCCGTTGGCGCAGCACCGGCGCGAGCGTCTGGATACCCAGGGGCGGAAACGCCATTACTCTGACCCGCTCGCCGTCAGGCTTTGACCCGTCCAGTTCCGCCGGAAGCACCCGGCAGAAGTTGTCGTCGCCTACGTAAACCAGGAACGTATTCATCCGGCATTTCCCATGCGATCTACGCCTCGCGACCATCGCGGGTCATTCAGTCTCGTTAACCAACATCGTATCATGTGGGCCTCACGCTCCCGAAACGCCGTCGAGGAGATCGGGTGGCGTGCGGCTCTCAGGGTCCCCAGGTTTCCACTAACGCGATTTCTGGGCAGACTGCTGGACTTCGCTTGTCCGACTGGCGCGTTCTCGGGACTCATGTTTCGAATGGAAAGTTGTCCCTAGGATGCCGTCGCTTACGTCGAAAAACCAGTGATAACTCAACATTGCTATTGCATATTGGTAACAGACGTGCTACAATGGTCCGTGAAAAGTCGCTTCAACCTCGCTAACTCCCTTAGAATCAGCAGTGGTTGCTGCCTCGTCTCAAAACCCAGCTCGGTTCTCTCACGCGTTCCTCGGAATGTGGCTGCGTCTCCTAGAGCTAACTCCTTTAGAATCCGCAGATCCAAAAAACACGCCTGTAAGTCCTTTATAATGCGCAGTTCTGAAACATTGGACTTAAAAACCGTGATTATTCACTTCACGCATATGAAGTGTGCTAGCATGACATCCGCTCTTAGGGGGTGCTCATGGATTGGCACAAACTCTGGCACTGGCTTGTCGCTTTCTGGGGTCACTGGTGGGGTAAGAGCGTATTTTCAGCAGCCGGATTGAGTGGTCTGTATAAGGTGATCATCATGTTTTTGGACTGGCGCAACAAAAGGAAACAGGGAAAACTTCTCGACCTTCAAATCGAAGAGACTAAGAAGAATGCCGAGACAAATCAACGGGAACGGAACATCGCTACCATCCTGAGAGAGATGGACTCGGAGGAAGAAAGGATTCATGCGGAGTTTAGAGAGAAAAAAGTGGCACTAGGAACGCTCGCTATTCCAAAGGAACAATGGTACGAGCATTTCAGCGGAAGATTTTCCAGAGATGATGTGCGCGAAGCGATAAATCGAAAAGTCTCAAGGAACTCTCCGACAACAAAGCGTTGGGAGCGTTCCTGGTAATTAGGCGGCCCTTTCTTTGGTCAGTCTCTGGAATGTGAGCACGGGAGCGGTGACCATATGGCGCAAGGTATCCTGAAAGAGGGTTGTACTCTTTCGTCGATTGAAACGGAACACCATTTCGTCCAGGTAGGCCTGGAGATGTTTCGTGCTCATTTTGTGCCATGTTCCTACGATTCCGCGTTTGAACAGAGAGAACGCGTTTTCCACGGTGTTTGTATGAACGTCGCCAGAAACGTATACGGATTTGTGGCAGATCGTCTTATGGATTGCATTCTGTTTTTTGTTGAAAGCCCACGGATAGATGGCCGATTCATCGGTGATAATCACTTCCACGTCCTCACTCACGTTTTCGTTGACGATTTTGCGGATGGCCTTAGAAGTGGCTTCTTTGGCGCGAATCAGACGAAGATCACCGCCGCGCACGCGAATCCCGACGACAACTTGCTTTTCCTTGCGTGGCCGATTGATTCGCGGCTTCCCGCCGATGTACGTTTCATCTATTTCCACGATTCCCTTGAGCAATTCCTTCTGCGATTCGATCATAGCAGACCTAATGCGATGGCAGAGATACCATGCAGTCTTGTATCCGCCGATTCCGAGAATCCTCTGCAGTTGGAGCGCGGAGACCCCTTTTTTCGATTCACAGAGCAAGAATGTCGCAAGGAACCATTTGGACAGAGGCAGGTGGGAATCGTTGAAAACAGTGCCCGCCATGACGGTGAATTGCGCTTGGCACTCGACACAGCGCAGAATGGATTCCCGGCCACCTACGCGGGCGATCTCTTTCTTTCCGCACTTCGGGCAGACTGGACCATCGGGCCAGCGCAGTGTTTCCAGGTACTCCCGGCACTTGCTTTCGCAGTCGAAACGCGCCATAAGATCAGGGAGGTTGACTCGCTCAAAGATCGGAGAAACAGTAGGCATGGTCATGCTCCTATGAAACAGAAAAAAGGCAAACGGCAGAAGTCAGACAGGCAAGTGCTAAAGAGAATCTTCCCGCAAGAAATTGTCAGGGAAGTAGATGCAACGCTTGAAGATTTGGACGGCCCCAAACGGCTTCCCAATCCGCTTCCAAACCCGCCTAAACGTCCCCTGAAACCCTGGGGGCGAAAGTGGGCCGAAGAGAAGAAGTCTGAGTAGCTGTCCATGGTTAGAATGTATCAGAAAACAGGCTTTGTGTCAAGTGAATAATATCGCTTAAAACCCTTTAGAATCCGCAGTTACAAAAAAAGACGGGGGGTGGGGGTACTTTTCCACAGGCTGGAACCACGGACCACCGCATACCTCAGTAGCGACGGGCTAAGTCTCCTCTTCTCCCGTCCACCCTTCGAGCTGGCGGTGCCAATCGAGTTGCCGGACCTTGCGCGGATCGTTCCGCCAGCCGGGGTCCACCTTCACAAGCAAGCCGAGAAACAGGTGGACGCCGAGAATCTTCTCCAATTCCATGCGGGCATCGGTGCCGATGCCTTTCAGCATGGAGCCGCCCTTGCCGATGAGGATGCCTTTGTGCGAGTAGCGCTCGACGAGAATGGTGGCGTAGATGCGCACGAGGCGGTCGCTTTCCTCGAAGCGGTTCACAATCACGGCAATGGAGTAAGGCACCTCTTCGCGGGTGGCGCGGATGGCTTTTTCGCGGATGATTTCCGCCGCCAAGAAGCGCTCGGGCTGGTCGGTGGATTGGTTCCGCGGGAAATAGGGCTGGCCTTCCGGCAGCAGATTCACCAGAGCCTCGAGGAGAATGCCGCAGCCGTCGCCGGTGCGCGCCGAGATGGGGATGATTTCCCGGAAATCGTGTTCCTTGTGCCAGGCGTCGATCAGCGGCAAGAGGTGCGGCTTGGCGATGACGTCGATCTTGTTCAGCGCGAGGATCACGGGGCCGCGCAAGTCTTTGAGCACTTCGCGGAGCTTGCCATCGGCGGGATCGTGGGGACGCGCCGCGTCCACCACGAGCACTCCGGCATCGATGCCATCGAGCGCCTGCTCGACCTCGTCCATCATCATTCTGCCGAGCGCCGATTCAGGATCGTGAATTCCCGGCGTATCGATCAGGACGATCTGCGCGTCGGGGCGATTGACGATTCCCTGGATGCGATTGCGCGTGGTCTGCGGCCTCGGCGTGACGATGGCCACCTTTTCCCCGACCAGGCGGTTCACCAGCGTGGACTTGCCCGCATTCGGCCGGCCAAGAATGGCCACGAAGCCCGACTTGAAGCCCGGGGGCAGCGCTTGCGCTTCGATGTCTTCCGAGGGATTCGCGGCGGGAGGGTTTTTGGGCATGGTGAATCGGGAAGGCTTCAATTTGTTCGGCTTCCGCTCGATGGACTGGGCACAGGCCGCTTGGCGGCCACGGGCTTCCTGCGCACGCGAAGCCGCAGCACCTTTCTCTGGTTGGCCTCAATCACCTGGAATAGAAAGTTTTCCAGCTCGATGCGTTCGCCGGTGGCCGGAACGTGTCCGGCGGCGCGGTTCAACAGGCCCGCCACCGTAGTGGCCGCATCGTCTGCGTTCTGGCTGAAATGGATTCCCAGCAGCTCCTCGGCCTTCTCGACCGGCAGGCTCCCGCGCATCACCAGGCTGCCGTCGTGCTCGCGCACGACGTCCGGAGCGGGCTTGGGTTCCCCGGCGCCGATTTCGCCAACGATCTCTTCCACAAGGTCTTCCACCGTGACGACTCCGGCGACGGTTCCGTGCTCGTCGATCACCACCGTCATCGCCTGGCTCTTCTGGCGCATCTCGCGCAGCAAATCCGAGCCGGACTTCGTCTCCGGCACGAAGAGCACCGGCCGGACCATTTCCCGGACGCGCCGCTGCTGCCCTTCCCCCTCGGGAATCTGCAGCAGGTCGCGGGCGGAAACGAAGCCGAGAATATTGTCCACCGTGCCCGAGTACACCAGAACGCGCGAAAGGCCCGAATCCACGAATCGCTTGCGAAGTTCGTCCACGGTGGCCTCGGCGGGGACCGCGACGATATCCGGACGCGGCGTCATCACTTCACGCACGCGCTTGTCGCTGAACTCGACCACCTGCTCGATCAGGTCCGCTTCGTCCGGCTCGATGATCCCGTCTTCCTCGGCGGCCTCGACCAGGGCTCCGATTCCTTCGCTCTCTCCGCGCCGCCCGTCCGCCGTCTCCGGCTCTTCCTCGGAAAGATATAGGAGCGAGCTCGCCACATCGAGCAGCGCGCGCAAGGGCCACAAGATCCAGGTGAAAAGACGCAAGAGCGGCAGCAGCGGCTTGAGCCAGCGGCCGGTGGTCCGCGCCAGCAGGATTTCCGGGACGAGATGCATGCCCACGACAACTTCCAGCCCGATGAAGACGCAGAGCTCGACGACGGTTTCCCAGGCGCCGGGAACGAAATGGACGACGCCGCGCGTCGTCTGCAGCACGACGACCGCGAGCCAGAAGTTGGCCAGGAGGCGAAAGATCAGCGTTCCATGGCGGCGAGGGACTCCCAGGCGCGGCTCGATCTCCGCCTCGAAGATGTCCAAATGCTCGTGGACGCGCCCGGTGGTGACGTGTCCCAATTGCTGATAGGCGAGCGCCAGGTAGGAAAACAGGGGCAGCGCGGCCGCCAGCAGAACGATGCCCAGGGAATACAGCCAGGTGATCATCTTTGTGAGAGCCCCAGCCGGCGGCGCAGCCGGCCCTCCAAACGATGCATCTCGCCGCGATCGCTCTCGTGATCATACCCCAGCAGGTGCAAAACGCCGTGAAGAATCAAAACGCGCAGTTCAGACTGGAACGAGCGGCCTAGACGGCTCGCGTTGCGCCGCGCCGTCGCGGGCGAAATCGCCACGTCGCCCAGGAATCCACCTCGCGCCGCGCTGGGTCTCGTCCGCGCGCCGCCTTCGACGGGCAGCGGCCTCGGGAGGTCCTTCGCCGGAAACGACAGCACGTCCGTGCTCTGGTCCTTCCGGCGAAACCGGCGATTCAATGCGCGCATGGCGCGGTCGCTCAGCAGGCACACGTTCAGCTCCGCGGCGGCGATTCCCAGGGCGATCTGCGCGTCCGAGAGGAAGCTCTCCAGCGGCTTCAGGTCAATGTGCGCTTCCCGCTGGCGGTTCAGGAGCATGGCGGGGCGGGCCGGTCACTTGCCGGCGTCGGTCTTGCCGCCGTTGGCAGCATTGCGCGCGGCTTGGTGAACGTCGAACTCCTCGTAGGCGCGGATGATTTGCTGCACCAGATTGTGCCGCACGACGTCGCGCTCGTTGAATTGCACGACGGCGATGCCTTCGATTTTCCCGCACACATCCACGGCTTCGACGAGTCCGGAGCGCTTGCCCTGCGGCAAATCGATCTGCGTGATGTCGCCGGTCACCACCGCCTTGGAGTTGAACCCCAGCCGGGTCAAAAACATTTTCATCTGCTCGCCGGTGGTGTTCTGCGCCTCGTCGAGAATGACGAAGGAATCGTTGAGAGTGCGCCCGCGCATGAACGCCAGGGGCGCCACTTCGATGATGCCCTTATCGAGGAAGCGCTCGAGCTTGTCGGCGTCCAGCATGTCGTAGAGGGCGTCGTAGAGCGGCCGCATGTACGGATCGATCTTCTGTTGCAGCGTTCCGGGCAGGAAGCCCAGGCGCTCACCGGCCTCGACCGCGGGGCGCGAAAGGATGATGCGGTTCACTTGCTTCGTGAGCAGCGCCGAGACGGCCATGGCGACGGCGAGGTACGTCTTGCCGGTGCCGCCCGGACCCACCGCGAACACCAAGTCGTGCCGCTCGATGCTTTCCATGTAGCGCCGCTGGTTCGCGCTTTTCGGCATGACGTTCTTCTTGCCGAAGGCGCGCGGACGTCCATGTTCAAACAACGCGCGCGGGGCGAGCTGCGGCTCTTCGGTGGCCACGCGGATCATAGATTTCACTTCGCTGCCCGTGAGGGCGCGGCCTTTGCGGCTGAGCTGGTTGTATTCGTCCACGATCTGCGCGGCCCGCTCGACTCCTTCGGCTTGGCCTTCGATGGTGAGCCGGTCGTCTTCGAGACGGGTGGTCACTTCCAGGGTGGATTCGAGCAAACGCAGGTTTTCATCCAGCGTGCCAAACAGGGGTTCGATTTGTCCGCGGATCTGGACCGTGCGTCGCATTCGCTTGGCGAGAGTTCTGCAGCTCACCTCAGAGCGGATTCCCGGAGCGCCTGGCCATCTCCCAGCGGACGCTCCAGAGCCGAATTGAGCGTATCCCAGCCGATTCGGGCGGTCAAGCCGGGCGCTAGTCGGCGGGGACGGCGCGGTCGCGGGCCCAGGCGCGCAAGGCGGCAATGTCCTCGGCGCGAGTTACGGAGAGCGGTTGCGTCGAGCGCAGCTCGCCGAGGATGATCTCCGTCGCGAGCTGCTGTTTCTGCGAAAAGGCCGTGTAGAGCCCGGACACGATGGCCTGCTCGATTTCCGCGCCGCTGAAGCCTTCGCTCGACGCCGCGAGTTTCTGCAAATCGAACGCGCCGGCGTCGCGGCCGCGCTTCTTCAGGTGCAGCGCAAAAAGCGCCGCGCGCGCCTCATCATTCGGCAAGTCCACGAAAAATATCTCGTCAAAGCGGCCCTTGCGGAGAAGTTCCGGCGGAAGCGCCGAAATATTGTTCGAGGTGGCGGCGATGAACACGCCGCTCTCGCGGTCCTGGAGCCAGGTCAAAAACGTGGCGAGGATTCTCTGCGAGAGTCCGGCGTCCACGTCGCTGCCCGCGCTCGTGGCGGCGAAACCCTTCTCGATCTCGTCAATCCAGAGGACGATCGGCGCGAGCTGCTGCGCCAGGTCGAGAGCTTTGCGGAGGTGTTTCTCCGACTCGCCGATGTACTTGTCGTAAAGCGCGCCGGCATCGAGCCGGGCCAAGTCAAAACCCCATTCGCCGGCGACGGCCTTCGCAGCCAGGCTCTTCCCGCATCCTTGCACGCCGGTGATCAGAATTCCCTTCGGAGGCTCGAGGCCGAACTGCCGGCCTTCCGCGGTCAGGGCGCCCCGGCGCTTGCGGAGCCATTCCTTCAGGCGGCCGAGCCCCGCGACGTCGGAAAAACTCGATTGTTGACGAACGTACTCGAGCAAGCCCTCCTGCCGGAGCGCTTTGCGCTTGGTTTCGAGGACGTCTTCAAGAAGCTGCGCGTCCGCTTTCCCTCGCGCCAGCAGAGCCATCCGCAGCGTGCGGGCGGCCTCATCGCGGGTGAGCCCGACCAGATTCTTGGCGAGCTGCTTCATGCCGGTGAGGTCCAGATCCATGGATACGCGGCCTTCGACGCTGGCATGAGAAAGTACGTCTTTCACGACCGCGAGCATGTCCGCAGCGTCCGGCATGGAGAGACGAAACGAGATGGCTTCGTCGTCGAGATCCGGGGGCAGCTTCAGAGACGCCGCAGAGATCACCACCGAGCGCCGCGCCTCGCGGAAGCTCTCGGCCAGTTCGCGAAGCCGACGGCAAACCCGGTCGTTCTCGCAGTAACGGGCAAAATCCTTGAGAAGAAAGAGGGCGTCGCCCTTGATGAGCGCGATGTTCGCCAGCGCCTGTTCGGGAGCATCGCTGCCGTAGATGGGGGAGGCGTCCTTCCGGCCCATGCCGGTGGTGACGCTCCAAACGAACAGCGGCACGCCGAGTTCGGCGGCGACGTCTTGCAGCAGATCCTCGACGCGCCCTTCTTCCGCGGTCTCAATGGTGATGAGCGGATGCCTGGAATTGACCAGCAGGCGCAATTCATCCTTTTTCTGATCGGCCTGATGGGGCGGAGCGGCAGAAGCGTCCTGGAGCCCGGCCCGGCTGAGCCGGGGATGGAGCGGAGGAAGGGAGGTGTTTGACAAAGGAGAGACCCTCGGCTATCGTCAACGTGTTGATTTTACATGCATGAGGAGCACTGAATGCCACAGGGACAGCCCACCAAAGTCAAGAAGCGCAAGAAGTCGGTCCTCAAGCGGGCGCGACAATCGCGCGAGCGCGCCGAGGTTAACCGCGCGAACAAGACGCGCGTGCGCACGCTGATGAAGCGCATGCGCACGGCGATCGGGTCCGGCGATGCGGACTCCGCCAAGAATCTCCTGCAGCCGACGATGTCGGCGATTGACCGCGCCATCACCAAGGGAGTTTTGCACGAAAACACCGCCAATCGGTACAAATCGCGCTTGACCATCGCGTATAACACACTCCGCGCAGCGAAGAAAGCCTAGGAGCCGCCGGGTAGTGAAAGCCACGCAAGAGAAGAATCCTAACGCTGTGGCTCTCGGCAGACTTGGGGGTTGAAAGGCGGGAGAGCCCGCGCTGCAAAACTATCTCCTGCATAGCGCAAATCTATAGCTCGCAAAGCCATTGAGAAACAGTGGATTCCCGCTGAAAAATAGTCCTTGCCTCGCCACGTTCCTGACACCAAAGATTATTAAGGAATGGAAAGTCCCGCCTTGCGGCGGGAGACGGTTATATCCAGATGAGCAGTAGGAGAAATCCGCTGCTTAGCCGAATAAACACTGCCACGAGTGTTAGGCTCATGGTTTCTTTCCTTTCCTTGCGAGCCTGATTTTCCTGCATCTGCGAAATGCAGGAAGTTCGCAAACCCATTGGGTCGGGGGCGGCCAGATTCGAACTGGCGACCTTCCGCTTAGCAAGCAGTCGCTCTATCCGGACTGAGCTACGCCCCCACCAAAATTTTGTTTTGCTGCAACAACTCTAACTACTCCAGGCTTAAAATCCCCTTTGTACTTGAGAAGCAAAGGCCCTGGACATAGCCAGCGATAACGCTGTGTGCCCTCTGTGCGCAGCTCTGACACGACAATCTTTCTGAAATCAAGGTCGTACTTCTTGGCGAGTTTCGAGGCTCCGCCAAGAATGCCTCCAAACTTTTCCGAAACCAATTTGATTTCCTCGGCGAATTTCTCGCCAGTAATTCCCTCGCTGTGATTCAAGAGGTGGGTTAGAAATTTAGTAGCGTTCCTGTTGATCTCCAGCCAGAACTTGTGGATTGCTTCTGATTCGTCCAGGGTGGTCTTGCCGACGAACGGCAGTTCCACCGCATTCGTGCCGCCGAGTTTGAGAAGTCTGGCCGCGTCTTCCAGCGTTTCTACGAGGGCGAAGGGACCGCCCTCCCTGAAGAACACCTTGATTGGTCGCATCGTTTCACCTCCAGCCTGGGTAAAGTGTAGCACGGCACGCAAGGAACGCAAGGTATAAAGGCGAAGACCCGGCGAATGGGTGCCTTGCTGTTCCAATCATATCATGATGAGTCGCCTAAGCAGAGAACAACGTACCCCGGAAGATCTTCCGAACTGGCGCCCTGTCAGCCATTCTCTCGTGACTCGGGCCCGTCTTCCCTGGTCCATCCTGTCCTTCCGTGCGCCGGTGGCCAGCCCCTGCTGACCGAATTGGCCGAGACATCGCTCGGCTGCCCGGTCACTTTGGGCCCGCGCACGACGTGAACTTCAGGAAGGGGGGAGAAGAAAGTATGCAAAACACCGACTGGATCCGCAAAGACATAAGCATGGAAGGGTTGGTCGCGAAGTGGTACACGACCAACAAGGGCAAGACGCTCGATGATTCCACGAAGCTCGCGAGGCGAATTGCCAATCAGCTCCCGCACAGTAGCCCGGCGCGACGAACGGGGGTTTCCTCCGGCTTCATGCCCCGCCCCGATCCATCAGTTCGCGCTCGGCGGCGGTCTGCTCTTCATGCCATCTGTGCCATTGCTCGTTTTCATGACGGAGAAGATCAGCGTCTACAGTCCGAGGATGCAACTTTGGCACGTCCGCCTCAGCGGATGCCGCGAAGATGAACCGGTGCGCGTGCTCAGCAATAATGCGGCGCGTCATTTCAGCTGTAGCGCGCGGCATAACCGATCCACGAAACGGCGGGCGCTCGCCGACTTTGGTATAGAGAAGATGACGTGGGTCGAGCGGGAGAAAGATTTCCGTGCCTAGATTTCCCCAGCCGCCTTTGAAGTCATACTTACCGTCGCGGTAGTAGTTCAGCCGGACCACAGGATCATCGCTAGTAAACCAGCACGTATCTTCTGGAGGCCTGAGAATCGACCACCTATGGTCATGTAAGATGCTCGCGGTACGCGTGAGTAAGTGTCGAATGCTCCAAAGCCAGAGGCCACGACCGACTATGACCTCGCCTTTCACCTTTCCGAACTCCTGGCCAGGCTCTATCTCGGTCCTTACGCGCAAGGGGATATGTTCACTGTCCGCCACATTCGCCGGTACTATCGCATCCCCGGACCTTTTCGCAGACTCAAGTTTACGGACTGACTCGTCGAGTGAATCTTGGAGAGTGCTGGGTACAGTCTCGCGCATGCGTTGGAGGTCTTCCGCCAGGCGTGCGGGGGTACGAACATCCTGGGCTGCGAGAAAACGAACCAGGTTGTGCCAGTCGGCTTGCGTGAGCCGCATGTCCGCTGTGGCTTTCCTGAGCGCTTCTTCCGCAGGTGCCTCGAACTCGCGGTCTAACCATTTCTCGACTTCGTCCGTTTGAACGCCGGAAGCGATCCTGGTGTACAGATGGGCGTGATACGCCACTCCTTTAATCGAACACCGCGCCCATACTTGGTCACGTGGGCGAGCAACGAGAATGCGATAGGCGAAAACGTAGCCAGGGGATGCAGCAAAGCGCTTGAGGTATAGGCGCGGCACATAGTGGTTGTCACGGTGAAAGGTCATTCTGTTCGCAGTGGTTCCGGGCGGACCTAGAAACCAGGGCCCTGCATCAACCTCCCGCCAGACGGCAGACCAGGAACTCCAGGACGGCCCGGGGATTCGGATTCGCCGATTTCAAGCGGTTGTCAGCCTCACATAGAGCCCGCAATCCATCCAGCAACCGAGCCCTCGGAATCCGATGGGCGTTGCGCACGGCCGCTTCGGCCGCCTCCGGCCGCATGGCCAGCGCTCGCGCCGCCTGCCAGCCCGTGGTTGAAGGAGCCAGCTCTGCAGCCTCGATCAGCTTGCGCACCATCCAGGCCAGCGCCCCTACCAGGGCCACCGGCTCCTCTCCTTCGCGTATCAGCGCGGCGAGGAACTCGATGGCCCGGCGGCTCTGCTGCGTCGCCATCATGTCGGCCAGTTGCCAAACCGTGTACTTCTTCGAGGATATGACCAGCGTCCCCACGGCCTCCTGCGAAATCGCGCCCGAGGGCAGCGCGTGCGCCGCCAGCTTGTCAATTTCCGTCTTCAGAAGCGTCAATTCCCCATTCACCAGCTCGACGAGCTCTTCGGCGGCACCCTGCTCGAAGCGCGCACCCAATTCCTTGGCCATAGACTTGGCCATCGCCACAGCCGTGTCTCTGCGCGAGCCAGGATCGTCGCTGAGCCCGACGTCCACGGACAGGGTTTCTTCCAGCAGGAGCTTGGCGAGCTTCATGCGTTGATCGAGTCTGGCGGCTTCGAGCACCAAGACGGTGAATGCCGCGGGATCTTCCAGGTACGAGGCAAGGTGTTCGGCGGCCTTCTCCCGCTCCTTCTCCGGGAGCGATTCGAGCGCATCGACCTCCTCTAGAAACACAACCTGGGTGGAACACAGCATCGGCAGGGTCTGCGCCTGGGCCAGCGCCGCGTTCAACTGGTTATCGGCGCACGAGTACCGCGAAACGCCCCAATCGCGGGCGTCTTCGGGGACGTAGGCCTCCAACAATTGTGCCCGGCAAGCATCGCGCAGATAGGGCTCATCCCCGAGGAGCAGAATCGCGGGAACCGGCCGGCCCTTCGCAATGTGGGCGAGAAGCTCGCCGGCGGCAACGCGCGGCATCAGAATCCCTCCAAGACGGCGGAGACAACCTGCTTGGCGAAGTCGCGCGCCAGCCGATCGAGCGCGGGATTCTGCTCCGAGAAGAAGCTGTTCACGTCGGTCGAAATCTCGTACTCGTTGCGAAAGAGGAGATGATCGTTCTTGTAGAGGATGGTTTTCTTTTCGCCTTCCTCCAAAACCACGGCGCAACGGACCGTAACCAGCATCAGGGTCGCGCGACTCGTGGTGGGTGTGCCGTTTCCCGAACTCGTATCGAGAATCACGGGAGTGGTTTCGATGGAGATGACCGTTCCGCGCAAGGTCGCGTCGGCTGCGGCTGGATTCGCCACCACGCGATACTTCCCGCGAGCGAGCAGCTCGTGAACCAGCGCTTCGGTCAGGCGCTGCTCGACGCGATATTGCGTGGTGCGGTTTTCCATGGCAGGGACGGCGATGGTCTTCACGGATTCGGGCAGGTGCGTGGCCCGTCCGGCAACGTGATAGCCGCAGCCGAAGAGAAGCGCGGAAACCAGCCCGATCAACACAGAAATGCGTTTGGCCATCAGAGGACCTTCTCGGCAATGGCTAAAGCGTTCGCCGCGGGCAAACGCAAATTGTCGGCGACACCCCAGAACCACCACCCTCCGCGGAGCGCCTCGTCGCGCTGGGGACTCGCCAGATGCATGCAACTCTCTCCGGCCACGCTGACGTTCGAAGGCGACGGGCCGCCGGCCTCGGCGCAAACGACCCCCGCCCTCCGCAGCGACTCTATCATCTGTCCTTCGGCGGCGTCTTCGCCGAATTCGGCAAACGCGGACACGCCAGTTCCGTAGAAGACGGGGACGTGGAGCAACTGCACAGCCGGAGCGGGAATCCTTCCGCCTAAGTGCCGCTGGGTCTCCTCCACAATTCGGCGCCGCGCCTCAAAGAGTTTTTGCGCGCTCGACTCGCCATAGCGATCCAGAAGAGTGAACGCGACTTGCGTGTCGAAGATCGCCTGCGCCAAAGGCTGAAAAGAGAGGAGCTGGGCCGTTTGGCTTTCCAGTTCCTCGACCCCGAGGCGGCCGGATTCCGATACCGGCCGAAAGAGATTCACGATCAGTCGTTTGGCCCCAACAGAGGAAAGCGCCGCCGCCAACGTGCAGCAGATAATCGCCCCTCCCGAAGGGCAGAGGTAAAGATCCCCCTTCTCGATGTGGGGTGGCGGCAGCCACTCATCGAGCCGCGGAATCCATGGGAGCGCGTTCTCGACCCCCACCAAACCTCCGGACAGGTCGATCACGACGGCCCCCGCCGCGCGGGCGGCAGGATAGCATTGGACGGCAAAGCCGGGCGAACAGGCGAGAAGGACGACTTCGGCGCGTGAGAAGCTGTCCTCCTCGACGCGCTGGATGATGGCAGGCTCGCCGCCCGCTTCCGTCAAGGTTCCTGCGAGCAAATCTTCGTCCAGCAGACGCAGGTCGGCGGCGGCGAAGGGTCCCTCTTCGATCATATGTTTCAGTTCTTCGCCCAGGAGGGAAGACGCACCAGCAATGGCAAAGCGATGCGCTCGCACGGCCACCGTCAAGCCTTTGCGGTTCGCGGAGAAAATCGGCGCCGGGCGAAGCGGACGACGTGCATCACGATTCCCAGGCCCGTGTAAACGCCTGCAATCGCCAGGAGCACCGGCTCGGAATACTTCCAGATCGCCGCCACAAGAATGCCCACCAGGACGATGGCCAGAGATGGCTGGCGCCGCGTCAATGGCAGATCCTTGAAACTGTAAAAGCGCACGGTACTGGTCATCAGCGCGGCCAGCACAATCGTGATTCCCAGCCAGGCGGCGGACCACCGCCAGTCTTGCAGGGGATTCTTCCAGTAGTGGACGATCGCCGCGATCACACCGGCTGCCGCCGGGGTCGGAAGCCCGACAAAATACTTCGACCCGCCGGGGGCCATGCCGTGCACGTTAAAGCGCGCCAGGCGCCACGCGCAGCAAATAACAAAAAACAGGCAGGCCAGCCATCCAATCTGCGCAAGTTGCTGCGCCTTTTCCACGCCGGCTCCCTGCAAACTTCGCACGCCCCAGGAATACGCCAGGACAGCCGGCGCGATTCCGAAGCTGATCACGTCCGCCAGAGAATCGAACTGCTTCCCAAACTCGGTGTTCGTTCGGGTCATGCGCGCGACCCGGCCATCGAGCGCATCGAACACAACCGCAAACCCGATGGCCCTGGCGGCCCAGTCAAAACCCTCAGCCGTTCCCATGAGCGAAGCCAAAACCGAGTAATAGCCGCAGAGAAGATTCAATACCGTAAGCAGACCCGGCACCAGATAGATGCCACGGCGAAGACGCGCGCCTCGCGGGCGTTCCAACTCGAGTCCCAGCTCCTGTTGTTCGTATTCACCCATGCGACTCACCTGCGCCCGAGCCCGCCAACTCCGAGCTCTCCCGGAGCACTTCCGCGGCCTCGCGCTGCCCGGCGTTTCTCACGGGCCAGTGCGCCAGCACGCTCGAGCCCGCCGAAACGCGTTCGCCCGGGCTGACCAGCACCTCGGCATCCCCAGGAAGCCAAACGTCCATCCTCGATCCGAAGCGAATCAAGCCGATCCGCTCTCCTCGCGCGACGACCGAACCGGGTGCCTTCCAGCAAACCACCCGCCGGGCGATCCAGCCGGCGATCTGCTTGAAGACGATCTCGCCGGTCTCTGTCTCCAAGCGGATCACGTTCTGCTCGTTCTCGGCCGAGGCCCGGGCCCTCGCGGCCACGAAGAATCTACCAGGCTTGTAAATCACGTTCACGATTCTTCCGGCTGCAGGCGAGCGGTTCACGTGCACGTCCCAGACCGCCAGGAAGATGCTAATGCGCTTTCCCGGCCTTCCCTCCCACTCTTCAGGGGTGACGACCACGACGAGGCCGTCGGCAGGCGACACGATGCAGTCTTGCTGGTCAGGGACTTCGCGCTCAGGGTCGCGGAAGAAATAGAAGACGAACGCCGCGAGCAGGAAACATACGAAGGGTATGCCGTACGAACCCAGAAACAATGCCACTCCGCCCACCACGAACAGCGGAATGCCGATCCAGTATCCTTCTTTGACCATGCCGGGCCGGTCCCAAGGGAGTTTTCCCGCGTCGCCGCAGGATACCCCATTCTACGTCACAATGGGCGCACAGCCGAGTTTATTGGCCGTTCTGAGTGCGCGCGCGCATCATGACAAGCTGTTCCATGCGGTCCTTGATGCGCAGCTTGCGCTTCTTCAACTCGGTTTCCTGGAGAAGGTCTTCGGAACTGTGGTACGGACTTTTCGAGAGGCGTTCCAGCTCTGCTTCGTACTGAAAATGCTCGTGCGCTAACCGTTGGTACTCGCCATCCACTTCCATCTGCCTGTCACGCAAATCTTCCTGCGGGATGGACACGGTGGCCTCCTCGGCTTGGGGTGTTTACCTCATGCCGGTTACCCTAGCACAAGCTCATGGCGGCTCCAATAGGAAACTAGGTCTAACTCTCAAGTTTGCGTTCCATGACCACCGCGTCTTCCACAGGGTCAGCGTAATAAGACGGGCGACGGCCGAAGAGCTTGAATCCGTTGGCCTTGTAGAACGCAATCGCGGCGGAATTGGAGGCGCGTACCTCGAGATAAGCCCGCGCGGCGCCTTCGCGGCGGTTCTCTCGAACTGCCGTTTCCAAGAGGCGCTTCCCAAACCCTTGGCGGCGATGCTCGGGCAAGACCGCGAAATTTAGAATCTCCATCTCATCGGCGGCCAGGCGCGTGACGGCAAACCCGACGACGGAACTATCCGCCAGGGCGACCCATCCCTTAGCCGCAGTCGCCAGCAAGTTTTCATAAGCACCCAGGCTCCACGGCGCCGCTTCAGGCGCAAGCTGGTTAATTCTCCAGACGTCGCGGACGTACTCGCTTCCCAGCCTTTCTATCTTGTTGTGCGCCAAAGGCGTGCCTCAGCCGGTTACGGGCGCTTCCCGACGTGGCCCGGTCCCTTCCAGAGAACCTCTGCATCCGATCGCCGCACGTAGTTCGCATCGAGGTGGAGCGCGTCAACCGTCTCGCCGCGCCTCAAACGTTCGAACGCCAGCCGCCCAAGTCCGGGTGCCAGAGGCATATCGCCGGCCTCCACACCGTCACCCATTTCTCCGGCGAAGAGTTGTCGATCGGGCGAAATCCAGGCCACCGCGGATGCTGGCGCCTCCGATTCGATCCAGTCGCGAAACTCGCGAAACACTCCAACCATCTCATCTCCGTGCTTCCTCAAACCCGATGAGTCCCGAGCGAACAACCCCCCGAAGACCTGGCCTCGATGAGCATCGAAGAACGCAGCCACGTATTTCGCATGAGACTGGGACTGAGACGCCAATACCTCAAGCCTGCTGATGGCCACGATCGGCCGTGCGAAGACTTCCGCCCAAGCCTTGACGGCCGTCAAACCCACTCTCACGCCCGTAAATGAGCCCGGGCCGTTCGCTACGGCGAAGGTGTCCACTTGAGAAAAATCAAAAACCCGGCCGTGGGCCAGCTCTCTGGCCGCGCGAAAGAGCCAAGAAGAATAGGGTTCGTCGCCGATATGCAAGACAGTTTCTTCTACGGCCCCGTCGCGGACGAAAGAGAGGCTTCCGCGCGCATCACACGTGTCGAGGGCTAAGAGAATCACGAGAGGGATCATAATCGAGTTCGAGCCGGTTGCGGTTGGTTGGTTTGCGTTTCTGCTATGCAGAGGATGGCCGGAGAAGAGCAATTCGCGTGCCAATGTGGGAACTCTGCTTCTCTAACCCTATGATTCCAGAAGGAATATCTTGACTTCATAAGCTCACATTAATTAGAATAGCAATGCAGTTTATAGGGGGCACCGGAACCTATGGACTATAAGATCGGGGAAAAAGTCGTTTATCCTAACCACGGTGTTGGTATCGTCGAGCAAATCAATTACGGCGTCCTGAACGGCAAGACCGAAAAATACTACATGATTCGAATTCTTTCGAGCGGACTGAAGGTGATGGTGCCGCACATCAACGCGGATGCCGTCGGGCTTCGTCCGGTGATTCGTTCGGTGGAAACGACGAAGGTTCTGGGCTTCATCGAAAACGGCAAGCTGAATTCTCATCCGGACTGGAAGCACCGTTTCAAGGAGAATTCCGAGCGCATGCGCACCGGATCTCTTCTGGAGGTCGCGGTGGTGCTGAAGAGTCTCGTGGCGTTGAGCCGCACCAAGCCGCTCTCCTTCCGCGAGAAGAAGATGCTGGACCGCGCGAAGTTTCTCTTGATTAGCGAAATGGCCACGGCGCGGAACGCATCGCAGGAGAACGTTGAAACTCTCCTCGTGAAGTCGCTGGCCAAAGCCAAGCTCGAATTCCCCGTCATGCAGGAGAAATTCGAGTAATACCGGATTGCCCGGACGAGTGTCGGTCAAGTTTGCAGGGCGGCGCGTGACGCGCCGCCCTTTTCTGTTTATCGCGGCCTCTTACTCCGCTGCGGCCTCGAGGCACGATCACACGACAAAGAGATTAGCCTTCGAAGTCATGGGCCTTGCCAATCGGTGCTTACGGGCCGAGGGTCTTCAACTTTTCCTTGACGTAGCCGGCAGACTTCGATGACGGGGCCAACTGGAGGAATTTCTCGTAGGCTTGCCGCGCCTGCGCGTTGCGTTTCAACTGCGCGTAGGCATCGCCAAGGTTGATATAGGCGATGGCGCGGTTAGGGTCGCGCACGATGGCCTGCTGAAGCCAGCCGATCGCGTCTTCGTACTTTTCCAGTTTGTAGAGGGCAAACCCTGCGTTATTCGCCGCGAGCGCGCTGTCGGGATCGAGCGCGGCTGCTTCGCTGAACTTGCTGGCAGCCTCCGCGTACTTCTTCTCTTTGTACAGGCGCATGCCTTCGTCATTCAACGCGAGCGCTTTGTCAGGACTCGGAGCGGCCTTGCTCTCACGTTTTTTTGTTGCGGCCAACAACGCTTGGGCGGCAGCAAGCTGCTTGCGCAGCTCTTCATTCTGAATCACCGCCTTCGAGTTCTCAGCGCGGAGGCGTTCGACCTCGGCATTCAGATGGATGGCATCGTCGCCGAGTTGGGCCGACGATGAGTCCAGGAACTCCGACTCGTGCTTGAGCTCGAAAATGAAATCGCCGCCCTCGCTGCCGGCGAGATTGCCGAAGGCGGGCGTTTGGTGAGACAGCGCCGAAACCGCGGGTGCGACGTATGCAGCCAGTTCCGTGGCCGTAATGACGCCGTCGCCATTCAAGTCGGCGCGGCCGTCGAGCGCCTGCAGCAACGTCCAGGTGAAAACGGAGTGGCCGTTAGGCCCATTGTCCGCGACTTGTTCGTCGCCGCCGCCGGCCGTGAACATCTGGCGCGCTTCACGCCGAGCGATCTCTTGCAGATACTTGCCCGAGGCAGCCATGCCGGCACCGCGCGTCAGGGCGAGTCCGCTGTAGCAGGAGTCCATCACAAACAGCAAATGCTTGGCGGGAATGGCTTCGGCAATGTCCTGGAAATTGGTCATGGAGATGGCCTGCCCCTCGTAATTGCTGAGGTCGGCGTCCACCGGAATGATGTAACCGAGATCGCGGCCGGAAGGCAGTTTGCGCGTCGCTCCGTGCCCGGCGAAAAAGACGAACACTCGGTCTTCCCGCTTGACCATATCCGCGTTCGCCAGCTTGTCGCCCAGGAGCGAAAGAATGTTTTGCCGGGTCGCTTCCTGGTTGAGAAGCACGAAGACATTCTCCGGCTTGAACTTGTACTTCTGAATCAGCAGATCGCGCACGCCTTGGGCATCGTTCGCCGCGTAGCGGAGTTTTGGCCACTTCTGGTAGTCATCGATTCCCACGATGGCCGCCCAGCTCTCGCGATAGGGAGCCTGAACGGCAGCGGGCGCAGCCGGAGCCTGCGTTCCCCTCACTTCGCCGGTCGAGGCGCCGTTCGCGCCCCAGGAAGCGAATTGATAACCCTGGGCCTGCAAGGTCTCGATGAGTTGCGGCAATAATTCCAGCGCGCGCAGATGAATGTCGTGAAAGAGAATGATGCCGTGGCCCCTCTTGTCGACCTCCGCCAAAACGCGCTGAAGGACTGAGTTCGGCACCGGATCGGCCCAATCCAGGGAGTCGATGTTCCAGATCATTGATTTCAAATGCTCGGCCTGCACGCGCTCGAGGATTGCGTCGTTGCTCGCGCCATAGGGTGGGCGGAAGAGCACGGGGTCCGACTTCAGAATGTGCTTCAGGAGCTTGTCGGTTTCCTCGATTTCCCCCGTGTAGCCTGCTTCGTCGAGCTTCGTGAGCAAGGCGTGGGAATAGCTGTGATTAGCGATTGTCGATCCGGACTCCAGCACGCGATAGCTCACGGCGGACGCGGGCGAAAGCGTGATTTCACCGTTCTTCCCGACCGTTCCCAAGATGCGGCCGAGCTCGAAGAACACGGCATGAACCTGATACTTATTGAGGACTTGTAGGATGCGGTCGGTATAGCGCGGGTGCGGGCCGTCGTCGAAGGTCAGGAGCAGGGTCTTCGGCGGCAATTCCGAGCCAAACAACTCGTTGGGGTTCGCCTTCTTGCCGACACCGCGACTCTCGGAAGGGGGCAGACCCGCCTCATATTCTTTCAGGATTTGGTCGCGCTGATACTTCTGCTTGATGAAAGCCAGATAGCTCTCCCAGGCTTCCCGGTGAACGGTCATGCCTCGAGTCTGAAATTGACCAAACGTCCGCTCGACTTCCTTCTGATAGAGGGTCTGGATTTGATCGAGCGCGGCAACGTCTTCAGCGAGGCGTTTTTGCAGCGATGCCGGAGATTGACGTTGCGAGGCAGCGGACGTGAGGTCGTCCAGCGTTTCGCGGAAGACGAGCTTGTCGGCGTCGCGATAATCCGGACTGTTTTCCAAACGGTTGAGAAACGATTCGACGGATGGAACGCGGGGCCCTGAAAGCTCATTCGAAAGGCTGGAGTCCAGAGCGGAAAGCCGCTCCTGATTCTGTTGGAACAGCATTTTCCCGATGAGCGATGCGCGTTCGAGGGTCACCGGATCGAGCGAAGAATCGTTTTCCATGAGAACGATGATTCTCCGGTAGGCGCCGACGATTTGATCCATCTGTGCCGTCAATTGAGCGGAGGCGGCCGGTGAAAGCGCGCGGGAGGTTGCCGGCAGCAATATCGACCGGCGCAGCGCATACCAACCAGCGCCAGCGAACAAACAAACCACCACGCTCAGAATCATCAGGCGTCTTTTTCGCATGGCTCTCCGCGCATTTGCTCGCATGGTTCTCCGTTCAAACGGGCAGATCGAGGTCTGCAGACATGATAGCCGGAATTAGGTGCGCAAGTCTCGCGATGGGGCCAAGTCGTCAGCAGGGCCACTCCAGGGCGAGAGTTGCCGCAAAATGCAGCCGGGCGAAATGAGGGGTCGAGGACGGCGCTCCGTTTCGTAGCCATTCCAAAGAGGGGAAGCTTGGCTTCCAACGAGATCAACGCAGATAACGTCTTGCATTACAGCATTGAACTGGTGACAATGCTCCGGAAACCCTCCCGGAGGGACCGCCGATGCTTCGCAAGAGCCTGATCTGCGGGATTCTTCTTTTCACGCTGGGCTCCGCGGTTTGCGCTGCGGCACCACGCGGGTATGCGGTTGTGCAAACATTTGGTCTCGAGCAGGAGAAGAACGGCGTCAAGGGCGAAATGCAGTTGTTGGTCGATTCTCGTTTGACGCCGGACATCCGCGAAAAGATGTGGGGAGTGGGTGACTGGTCGTTTGTTTTTTCACCTGGGTCGAAGCCGTACAGCCGATTCTCAGAACTCCCGCCTGCGAACGCGAAACTCCAGATCACGGACGTCGTGGGGAAGCTGATCGTTGAACGCCTCCTCGATGCGCCACTGGCCAAACTCGAGGAATTCGCTGCTGGCGGTAACAACGTTTTTCTCCTCACCGTAGACTACTCCGTCGGCTACGGTTCGTATGCCGGGCCAGGAACTAGCTTGCTTCGGGTGTCCGAGGCAAATTTCCACGATGTGGATGCCTTGGATCCAGCGACTCAGCAGCGGAAACCGATTCGGCTCCTCAAGGCGCTGAAGTCGGACTGGAGGATGACGACAGACTCGAATGTGGTGGAAATCCTGTCGTTCACCTATGGCCCCGCACAGGCCGCGGCAGACAATCAGCAGGTCTTGACCTTCACTCGTTATAGCTTCGACGGGAAACAGTGGCTTCTGTACGTCCGACAGCAAGAAGGGTACTGGGACACAGAGCAGCCATTCCCCCCACGATCCTTATTCCCATAGTGTCGAGAGGCGTTCTTTCCGCCGCGCTACGGCGAGTCGCGACACTGATATCCTCCGCTCGTGATTTGCTTCCAACAGGAAAACGAAGAGCGCGGCTGGCGCTTCAGGCTAGAGGAAGAGATGCTTCGGCGTCGAGTGACTCGTCGGCGCGAACGCCGGCGAGGAATTTTGGATAAGCCGCGGCGGCGATCATGGCTGCATTGTCGGTGGAAAGCGCGCGACTGGGGAAGAATACCTCGAGGCCCGACTCCCGCGCGCGGCGGCCGAATTCCCGCCGGAGCTCGCTATTCGCAGCAACTCCGCCCGACACCAGGATACTGCCCGCGCCCGTTTCCTCCGCGGCAGCCAATGTGCGTTCGACCAGATCGCGGATAACGGCCTTCTGGAACGAGCCCAGCAAGCCCAGCGTCGTGGGGCTGCAGAGAGGTCTAAGCTGCTCGGCTTTGCGCTCGCCGCGCGCCAGGGCTGCTTCACGCGCGTGAATCTCGGGAAGCAACTCCGCGTGCTCGCGCACGAAGTACAGCACGGCGGTCTTAAGCCCGCTGAAGCTGAAGTCGAGGGGGTTGCCTCTCGTCTTGGTCCGCGCGAATGGCACGCTCTTCGCGGCGATGACGCCGTTCTGCCCGGCCAACTGGTCGATGACCGGTCCGCCGGGGTAGCCCAGCGCGAGGAGCTTGGCGACCTTGTCGTAAGCCTCGCCGGCCGCATCATCGCGCGTTTGGCCGAGACGCCGATAGCGGAGGATTTCCGCAGCGGTGGCTGCGCCGGCCTCCTCCGCACGCTCGACATGATAGAGGACCGTGTGCCCGCCCGAAACGATCAGGCATACGGCGGGCAGCGCAGGCTCACGGCCAGTCGCATGGGCTTCGAGGAAAATGGCGTGGACGTGGCCCTCGAGATGGTTCACCGGGATGAGCGGTTTTTCCAGCGCAAACGCCAGAGTCTTGCCGTAGGTGAGTCCCACGAGGAGTGCACCGACCAGTCCGGGGCCCTGGGTTACCGCGATGGCGTCCAGTTCTTCCAAGGTCACGCGCGCCTGTTCGAGGGCCTCGCGCACCACCGGCACGATTTGCCGCAGGTGCTCGCGGGAAGCGAGTTCCGGAACGACCCCGCCGTACTTGCGATGGATGTCCACCTGCGACGCCACGACGTTGGAAAGAATCTCGCGGCCATTCTCAACGACAGCCGCGGCCGTCTCGTCACAGGAGGATTCGATTCCCAGGATGCGAATCTTCGCGATCATTGCCGGCCGCGCACTTTCTCTTCGCTATGTTAGCACACGCCCCAGACGTCATCGGCGCACGGGCCCCAGCGTTCTGGATTCCTTCTCATTGACAACTTTGAGTTTCATCCCTAATGTCATCCTCCGTCATCTACTCAATGGCGAAGACGCCGCGATCGAGGACGCTCCATGACCATTCAGCCGCCAGCTGACTCCGCGAAAAACAAGCCCATACGGCGCGTGCGCAAGGCCGTACTTCCCGCCGCCGGGCTGGGGACGCGTTTTCTGCCCGCCACCAAGGCGCAGCCCAAGGAAATGCTTCCCATCGTGGACAAGCCCTTGATTCAGTACGTGGTCGAGGAGTGCGTCGCCTCGGGCATCGAGCACGTGATCATCGTAACCGGCAAAGGCAAAAACGCCATCGAAGACCACTTCGACTCGGCGCCGGAACTGGAGAGATTTCTCGAAGAACACGGCAGGAAGGACAAAGCGGACCAGGTGAGACAGATCAGCAACATGGTCCAGGTCAGTTACACGCGCCAAAAGGAGCCGCTCGGATTGGGACACGCCGTCCTCGTGGCGAGGGACCTGGTCGGGGAGGAACCCTTCGCCGTACTGCTCGGAGACGTCATCATCCTGGGCCCCCGTCCGGCGACTCGGCAGATAAAGGAAGTCTATGAGGGCACCGGGATGGGAGTCATCGCGGTCGAGGAAGTGCCTCGAGAGAAGACCCAGCTCTACGGCATCGCGGCCGGCGAGCCGGCGTCCCGGCCTCCCTGGGGTGACCGCCTGCTTCGCGTGCGCGACTTGGTCGAAAAACCATCGCCCGATAAGGCGCCATCGAACTTGGCCATCACCGGCCGATACGTTCTCCCTCCAGAGATTTTCGAGTGCCTGGAAAGCACGCAGCCGGGGGCCGGCGGGGAAATCCAACTGACGGATGCGTTACGGCTCCTGGCAAGAGAGATGGGACTCTGGGCCTATATATATGAAGGAACTTCTTACGACGCGGGCGACAAGCTCGGCTTTCTGAAAGCGACCGTGGAGATTGGCATGAAGAACCAGGAATTTGGCGAGGAGTTCCGCAATTACCTGCGTTCCCTGAAGCTCTAGGCCACGCGGCCGAATGGTCAGTCCTTCTTCGCCGGCTTTTTCTCCTGGCTGGGTGCGGGTTCTTTCGCGGCCTTGCCTTCGACCGCCTGCTTCGATCCCTCCTTCTCAGTCTTTTTTTCCCTGCTTGGACCGCTTTTTCGAGCGTAGTCCGTGACATACCAGCCGCTGCCCTTGAATTGAATCGCCGACCTCGAAATGAGCCGCTCCACTTTACCGGCACAATAGGGGCATTTCCTTAGGTGAGGACCGCTATGGTTCTCGATTCGCTCGGTTCGCCGCCTGCATTTCAAGCACTCATACTCATACATCGGCACGTGAACGCTCCCTCCTAACGGAAGGGGAAAAGCGGATTATAGCATGGCCCCCTTTGCGCTCCTTGGCGCCGTGGTAGACTCTAAAAATGATGGTTTCGCAGAGCCCTGCCACTTCCGCGGCCGGGCGACTCTATCTGGTTGCCACACCCATCGGCAATCTCGAAGACATTACGCTGCGAGCGCTGCGCGTGCTGCAGGAGGTTGACCTCATCGCCTGCGAAGACACCCGGCGGACACAGAAGCTGCTCAACCATTACGAGATCAAGAAACCCTTGGTCAGCTACCACGAACACAATGAGATGACGCGGGCTCCCGAGCTGGTGATCGAACTCGAGAGGGGCGGGCAAATCGCGCTCGTGAGCGACGCGGGCATGCCGCTGATTTCGGACCCGGGCCACCGGCTGGTTTCGCTCTGCATCCGCCACAGCATTGCGGTGGTTCCCGTGCCGGGAGCCTCGGCGCTGGTGGCTGCTCTGGCCGCGTCGGGTCTTTCCACCGACGAATTCCTTTTTGTCGGTTTCCTGCCGGCACGCTCGGCAGCACGCCGCAGAGCCCTGGAGCGTTTGCTGCCCGAACAACGCACGCTTGTTTTCTACGAAGCGCCCCACCGCCTGGCAGATACTCTGCGCGATGCTGCCGCGCTGCTGGGCGACCGTCCGGCCTGCATCGCCCGCGAAGTATCCAAGGTGCACGAGGAGTTTCGCCGCGGGACTCTCAGCGAGCTAGCTGCGCACGCGGCCGCCGGCTCCATGCGCGGCGAAATCACTCTGCTTCTCGGGGCACCCACGCCCGGCGAAACGGCCGCAGCGGCTCCGACAACGCAGAGCTTGGCCGAGCGCGTGGATGAGTTAATTCGTGAGGCGAAGGTGAACCGCAAGGAAGCCTTGAAGCTTGCGGCGAAGGAGCACGGGCTGACGCGGCGAGCCGCCTACCACCAAATGCTCGATGCGCGGACCCGCGGCGCTCAGCCGCCCGATTCCGACCAGAAGACTCGCTGAAAGCGCGGTCCTATAAAACGGACACCGATCAAGCGCTCGGCGCCTCCCTCGACCGGGGTCACGTGGACGACCTCGCCTTGCGTGGCGAACTCCCTCTCGTTGGCCCGCCCAGACTGCCGGGATGTCGGAATCACGATATCGAGCTCCGCGCCGGGATCGACGTCGCAGTGCACCGTGAAGGCCGCGCCACTACGGCAAAGATTCTGGCTGGAGGTGATTTCCTCGAAATCCATTCCGTAGCGGTCGCGGCCACGAACCTGAACAGGCAAACGAACCGCGATTCGCCGTTCAGATCGCTGTTTTGAGTCCGGAGGAATGCTGAAGGCCATGGGCAGGGGCCTCCTGGGAGCCCAACAGTACCTCAAAAAAACCGTCAACGCGACCAAGAATCTCCTGGGAGGACTTCGCGGAATGCACTTGTTGGCGCAAGCGGCCTCCGTCCCGAATCCCGTGCGTGAACCAGCACGCGAACTGCTTCATCTTTCCAACGGTGTCCGGCCCTTCGGCCGCAACCAGCCGCCGGTAATAGCCGGCGATCAAATCGTAGCGGTCCTTCTCCGAAGGAACGCGATAGCGCCCCGCCGCGGCATATTCCGCGATCTGCGCAAAGATCCAGGGATTGGAGGCGGCGGCCCGGCCGATCATGACGGCGTCGCAGCCCGTTTCGCGCACCATGCGCTCCGCATCTTCCGGCGCATGGACGTCTCCATTGCCGATGACGGGAATCCGCACGGCCTGTTTCACTGATCCAATGATGGACCAATCGGCGCGCCCGCTGAGCCCCTGGCAGCGCGTCCTCGGATGTACAGCGACGGCTTCCACGCCGGCCTGTTCCGCCATACGGGCCACCTCCACCGCAACAATGCTGTTTTCATCCCAGCCGGCGCGGATCTTGATAGTGAGCGGGATGCGCACCGCGGCGCGGACCGCGCGGAGAATCATCTCGAGCAGATTCAAGTCGCGCAACAGACCCGACCCGCCACACTTCACCACCTTCTTCGCCGGGCACCCGACGTTGATGTCCACGGCGTCAAAGCCGAGTTCTTCGACGACACCGGCAGCAGCCGCCATGGCAGCCGGATTGGCGCCGAACAATTGCGCGGTGATGGGATGCTCGTCCCCGTCGAAATACAGATAGCGGAGCGAGCGGGCCGCATGGCGCGAGATGCCCTCCGAACTCGCGAATTCAGTCATGATGAGCCCGCAGCCGCCGAGGCCGCGGATCACGCGGCGAAATATCGTGTCGGTCACGCCAGCCATCGGCGCCAGGATCGTCGCCGGAGCAACGCGCAAGTCTCGAATGCTGAATGATGAGGGAATCAACGCCGCTCGCCTGTCAATCTTGTGCGCGAATGTCCGCCCCGGGCGCGCTAATCGCGTCCGCCGCGGGCAGGGTCCGCGGAATCCGGCAAGGAAAGGCCCAATTCGCCTTGACCCGCCGTGCCGGCAGCCGCAGCCGGCTTCAGGTACTCCTCGAGCTTCAGAAGCCTGCGGCCCAGCGCGGGCGAAAACGCCGACCAGCCATCTTCGCCGCCGGCCGCGGCCAGCGCTGCCCGGACGGCCCCGAGCTTTGAATCGAGATCGTCCAGGTAATGAAGGACGAGCGCCTCGCGAATCATGGGAAGCTTCGGGGACCCGAACTCGTACTGGCCGTGGTGGCTGATCAGCACGTGCTGGAGCACGGTCTTGAGCGGCTGGGGAAAGTCGGCAATCGCATCCATCTTCCGATTCACGGTCTCGAGCTCCATCACGATGTGCCCGAGGAGTTGTCCTTCGGTCGTGTACGCGATGGCCCGCTCGTAGCACAGTTCCTCGAGTTTCCCGATGTCGTGAAGGATCACGCCCGCGAGCAGCAGATCCACGTCAAGGTCGCCGTAGTGCGCAGCCACGATGCGGCAGAGCCCGCACAGGCTCACCACATGTTCGAGCAGTCCGCCCAGATAGGCGTGGTGCATCATCTTGGCAGCCGGCGCGCGCTTCAACCGGGGCGCAATGGAGGGATCCTCGATCACGCTGGCCACCAGCTTACGCAACCAGGGATTGCCGATCGAGCTTGCGTGACCGCGCAGTTCCTCGTACAGCTTCTCCACGTCAGCAGTCGTGTGCGGCAAATAGTCGGCGAGGTCGATCTCCCCGGGTGTTGCGAGGCGCAGCTTGTCGAGCGAGAGCTGGGGCTTGTTGCGGTACACGACGACCCGCGCCTGCACCTTCACGATGTCATCGCGGCTGATCTCGCTGACCGCTTCCTCGAAACGGTCCCACATCCGGGCCTCAATCGCGCCGGTGCGGTCACTCAATTCCAGCCGGAGGTAGGGCTTGCCTTCCTGGGTGGAGCGAATCTCTTTGGCCTGCACGAGAAAAAACGAGGTAACGATCTGGTCGGCGCTCAATCCGGAAACATACGCGCTCTTCATGCGCCTGCTTCTTTCCGTTTCCCAAAAACCAGAAACCGCTTGTGTCCTTGTCCTTTCTTGGCCTTGTTGGCTTCCGGAGTCGACGAAACTTCCTGAATCTGCGTACTTCCCCCGCCGCCAGTATCCTGATAGCCCGGCTTGATGACGACGTAGCTTTGTTCGCGCAGGGTCCCCATGTACTTTCGAAAAGCAGGCTCGAACCTTTCTCCGTACAGCTTGTTCGTGATCTCGTTTTCCACTTTCGGGAGCGCTTGCTCTCCTTCGTCATAGTGCTCGAGCACCTGCAGCACGAGGAAACCTTGCTTCGTCCGGATCGCGTCCGTCATTTCGTTCTTCTTCAATTTGAAAACGACATCCTCGATCTCCGTGGAGAGCTCTCCGCGCTTGAATGTGCCGAGGGCCCCCTCCTTCTTCGCGGTGCTGCCATCCGAGAAATGGACAGCCAGTTCTCCAAAATCCTCGCCGTTGATGACGCGCTCACGCAGCCCCTGCGCCTTCTTCTCCAGCTCGGGGATTTCCGATTCCTTTTTCCCTTCCGTGCTTACAAAGATCTCCCGGAGGACGACTTGCTCGGGCCGCACAAAATCCTTCTTGTGCTCGTTGTAGTATCTTTCAACTTCCTCATGGCTAATCACGATCGAGCGCCCGATCTCTTCCGAAGCCACTTTTTGCTTCAGCAGTTCGTTCCGAAGCGAGTTCTTGAAGTCCTCCCAGCTCACGCCCTGCGCCGCGGCGGCCTTTTCCATCGCCTCCATGTCGGGCAGCTTATTCTGAATGCGGATCTCGTCCAGTTTCTTGACCACATCGGTCTCGACGCTGATGCTCATGTCCTTGGCGCGCTGTACCAGCAGGGACTGGTCGATCAGGTCGCGCAGCGCGTTCTTTTGCCGCTCCGCGGCGATATTCTGAAGCTGCTCCGGCGTGCACTGGGGGCACTCCTGCCGCGCTTCCTCCACGGTTGCCACTTTGGCCCGATCGAGATCGCTGCGGGTAATCATCTCGTTGTTGACGCGAGCCACGATCTCTTCCACGACCTTGCCCTTCTCCTGAGCGACGGCCAGGGGAGCAGCAAGCAGACACACGATCCCTGCAATTCGTTTCATAGGAACCTCACGACGATTCTAGCGCCGTTTCGACCGATTGTGCTAATTCGCCAGGAAAAGTCCGGAAAGCATTCCCGGATCATGGCCACCCCGCACTCCGGCTCGTCCGGTCCGGCCTCGGGACTCCTGAAGCCGGAGTTGGGACGGCGCTCGTCTTACGGCCGAAGGCCGAGCAATACTTCTTTCAGCCCCTCAAAAGGAGACTCCGCTTCCCACTGAAGCCACAGAGTGCCACTCGGGTCGAACCGCACGCCGTCTCCCTTTCGGACCAGAGCCACCAGCTTGGATGGTTCCAGGGGCGTTTCGGGATGGAACCGGACCGCGACTTGGGAGCCCTGCCGCTCCAACGAGGCAACCAGCAGACGCTCGCAGAGTGATTTCAGAACTGCATAGTCGAGCAGGTTCGTGACCGGCGGAGGCAACGGCCCAAACCGATCGGTCAATTCCTGGCGGACGTCTTCTTTCTCACTTTCAGACTGGATCGCCGCGATGCGCTTATAGGTCCGCAGGCGCAGGCTCTCGCTGGTGACGTAGTCGGCAGGAATGCGGATATCCAGTCCCAGGTTCAGCGAGCAGCGCAACTCGGCCGCGGGAGCCTCGCCTTTCAAGGCCGCCACGCTCCGCTCCAACATCTGGCAGTAAAGATCGAACCCGACGGCATTGATGTGCCCGTGCTGTTGCCGCCCCAGGAGATTTCCAGCGCCGCGCAATTCCAGGTCCAGGGCGGCAACCCGGAATCCCGAGCCCAGTTCGCTGAATTCCTTGAGAGCGGCCAACCGGCGCCGGGCCAGCGGAGAAAGCGACCGCTCCGGTGGAACGAGCAAGTAGGCGTAGGCGCGCTGGTTGGAGCGCCCTACCCTTCCGCGCAGTTGATAGAGCTCCGCCAGGCCGAAGCGGTCCGCCCGATTGATCAGAATGGTGTTGGCCCGCGGGATGTCCAGACCGTTCTCCACAATGGTCGTGGCGACCAGGACGTCGGCTTCGTCGCGGATGAACTTCAGCATCACCCGTTCGAGCTCCTTTTCGCTCATCTGGCCGTGGCCGACAACGACACGCGCGCGCGGCACCAGCTTTTGCACCAGCGTGGCAACCGAGTAGATGGATTCGACGCGGTTGTGGATGAAATAGACCTGCCCCTGGCGCGCCAATTCCTCTTCCAGGGCCCGCCGCACCAGATCTTCACGGAAGGGCGCGACCACCGTTTGAATGGCCAGGCGGTCCTTGGGCGGCGTCTCGATCACGGACATGTCTCTCAGTCCTACCAAGGACATGTTCAAGGTCCTCGGGATGGGCGTCGCCGACAGAGCCAAGGCGTCCACCTCCTTGCGCAGTTCCTTGAGCCGCTCCTTGTGGGCCACGCCGAAGCGCTGCTCCTCGTCCACAATCAGGAGGCCCAGGTCTTGAAAGCGCACGTCCTTGGAAAGAAGGCGGTGGGTCCCGATCACGACGTCCACCTTCCCCGCCTCGAGGGCGGCCAGCACGCTCTTTTGCTCGCGGGGAGTGCGGAAGCGGCTGAGCATCTCGATGCTCATGGGAAACGCGGCAAACCTGCGCCGGAAAGTCTCGAAGTGCTGGAAGGCCAGCACCGTCGTGGGCGCCAGAAGAACGACCTGCTTCCCTTCCGAGATGGCTTTGAATGCCGCGCGCATGGCCACTTCCGTCTTTCCGTATCCGACGTCGCCGCAGAGAAGGCGATCCATCGGCTCCGCCCGTTCCATGTCGCGCTTGACGTCGGCGATGGCCGTCTCCTGGTCGGGAGTCTCCTCGAATTCAAAGGCATCCTCGAATTCGCGTTGCCAGGGCGTATCTGCGGAAAAGGCGAAGCCGGCCAGCGTTTTCCGCTGGGCGTAGAGGCGGAGAAGCTGGTCCGCCATCTCTTCGAGCGACTTCCGCACTCGCGCTTTGCGCGCCACCCAGGCAGTTCCGCCCAAGCGGTCGAGGGCCGGCGCGGCACCTTCGACGGCGCGATAGCTCTGGACCAAGTCCATGCGTTCGAGTGGAACGTACAGGCGCGCATCGTCGGCGTAGCGCAACTGCATGAATTCGCTGCGCCGGCCTTCGGTTTCGAGCGAGCGAAGCCCTTCGAACTGTCCGATTCCGTGATCCACGTGGACCACGAAGTCCCCGGTCTTCACTTCAGAAAAATCACTGAAGAATCCTGCCGTCCTCGGTTTGTGGGGAACCGCCTCGCTCGGCTTCTCGACAGTGAAGACATCCCCATGACCGTAGATCGAGACGCCGGATTCGGGGAACACGACTCCGTCCGCCAAGGGCGCGCGCACCAGCACCGCGGCCGCCACGGCGCTGGTCTCAGAACCTTCCGCCAAGACCGAGCGCGGTCCACTGGCTTCGCTCTCGCCCAGCCGATACGGCACTTCGTACTCCCGGCACAGATCCGCCAGTCGCTCGAGTTCGCCGGCGCTCGCCGCGGCCACCATCACGTTCCGCCCCGCGCCTGCTTCCGCCTTCAATTCGCTGAGAAAAGCCACAACGTTGCCGTGATAACGAGTACTGGGTTGCGTGGGCATTTCAAAGCGAGCGCCAGCATCGGTCGAGAGCGACAGTTGCTGAAGGGCGAGTTGCGGACACCGCGCCGCTCTTTCGCTCCATTGGGCCAAGGACCAGAAGAAAGTTCCTGCCGTTGCGCCGCTCATCTCGGCCGTTCTTGCCGAAAGCTCATCATTTCTCCGCGCGGACTTTTCCGCCGCTTCCAGGAGGGCGTCTCTTTCATCCCAGACCAGGACCGAACGCTCCGCAGGACCCGCTAATTCCAGAAAAGCCGCCTCGCGCGGTTGATGGCCGGCTGCGAGAGCCTCGCCGCTCGCCGGGACAACATCGAAGGCCCAGGGGCCTGATCCCGAGGACTCCGTGAGGGGCAGCAGCACCGCACGCACCAGAGGAGCTACCGAACGCTGCGTCCGCGGGTCAAACTCTCGCAGCGAATCGATCGTGTCGCCGAGCAATTCGATTCGGACCGGGCGCAGCGCCTCAGGCGAAAATGCATCCACGATTCCACCCCGCACGGCAAATTGCCCGGGCAACTCCACCATCTCAGCCCGCTCATATCCGACGCCGGCGAGATGGCGCGCCAGATCCTCGAGCGCGATCTCTTGGTCGGGCTCCAAGACGCAGGCAAGCTCCGCATATTCCTCGCTGCTGTGATAACGCCAGAACGCAGCGCCCAAGGAAACGACAACCACCGCGAGTTGTCCTTTCGCCAGGCGATAAAGCGTCACGGCACGCCTTTCGAGTATTTCAGGGTGCGGCGAAAGGCCCTGGCCAGGCGGGACGTCGAACTCGGGAAGGATTCCCACATCCGCCGGGCGCCCACCCAGAGCGGAATAGAAAAACCTCAGCGGTTCAAACACCACCTCAGCGCGTCGATTGGATTCGACGAGAAGGAACAGGGGCCGCCGCAGCTCGAAGCCGATGCATGCGGCAACCAGAGCCTTGGCCGTGTCCTGGAGGCCGGAAAGCGACGCGACGGGCTGGCCCCGGCGCAACGCGTCGAGCGCACCCTCCATCGCGGAATGCCTCAGCGGCTTCGCCAGTAACTCGCTGACAACGGGAAGGATCATTTCATTTTGAAGAAGAATCGTGCCCGCGCGACTCGCGTATCTTGTCCAGGATTTGGCTGGAGGAGTACCCGTCGACAACAGGAATGGAAACGACCCGTCCTCCGGCGGCCTCCACCTCCTCGCGGCCGACAACTTCTTCCTTCGACCAGTCGCCGCCTTTCACGAGCACGTCCGGAAGCAGGCTGGCAATCAGGTTCCGCGGCGTGGGTTCATCGAAGATCACCACCGCGTCAACGCTTTCGAGGGCCGCGAGGATTTCGGCGCGTTCCTGCTGGGGAATCACCGGCCGCTCGCCTCCCTTTAGCCGACGCACGCTGGCGTCGCTATTGATGGCCACGACGAGAAAATCTCCCAGCTTGCGCGCTTCTTCCAAACACCGGAGGTGGCCCGGATGCAAGAGGTCGAAACAGCCGTTCGTAAAGACAACCCGCCGCCCGGCTCGCTGATGCCCGGCGAGAAGCAGATTCAATTCCTCTCGTTCAAACACGCGGCCCACGGTGGCTCCCTCGTCCGGCAATCGATTGCCGCCGCTTTGTTCGCAATTTCATCTTATCACGCGCAATCCGGAAGGCGTGGAGATGCAAAGAGGGACACACCGCGGGCCTTCCGTTACAGCCGGCGCACGCACCGGTGTTATACTTTGGCGGTGAAATTCAGGGCTGAATTGGCCTCCGATTCGTTCCCCTTCGTGGCAATCGTGGCATCGATCGTGGCGCGCGACTGACGGCATGGCGCACATAACCATCATTGGCGGCGGACCTGCCGGCTCGACCTGCGGCGAACAACTCGCCCGCGCCGGGCACTCCGTCAAGATTTTCGATGAGCACTTGGCGTGGGAGAAACCGTGCGGCGGCGGGCTCACCCATAAGGCGATTCAAGCCTACCCCTTTCTTCTCAGCGATCCCCGGCCCAAGAAGCTGGTTCACGCCGTCGAACTGATCAGCAGCAAGGGCCAGCGCGTCGTGCTGAAGATGAACAAGCCGATCGTCATCTACTCGCGCCGGGATCTCAACGGGCTGCTTCTCGACCGAGCCGCCGGGGCAGGATGCGAGGTCGTGCAATCCCACGTGGCCGGAGTGGAGGCCGAGAGCCGGCGGCCGCGGGTTCTGATCTCCGGGAACTGGCTGGAATCGGATTTCGTGGTGCTGGCGGCCGGAGCTCGCAACCGCATGCTTCCGGAAACACCGCCGCTCGAGCCGGAAGAACTGGAAATGACGCTCGGTTATTTTGTTCCGGTGCAGGCGGACACCATCAAGGTGAAGTTCCTGCCGAAGTTCGAAGGTTACATCTGGATGTTCCCGCGCAGCGACCACGTGTCGGTGGGCATTTGCGGAAGCATGGCCACCCACACCAGCCAGGAACTCCGTGACCACCTTCACGCCTTCATGATGGAAGAAGGAATTGGCACGGACGGCGGGCGCTTCTACAGCCACGTACTTCCCTCCCCCAAGGCTTGGACCCTCTTGAAGCGGCGAGTGGTCGGCAAGAACTGGGCGCTGGTTGGAGACGCGGCCGCGTGGGTGGATCCCCTGACCGGCGAGGGTCTGTACTACGCGATGCGCTCGGGCGAACTGCTCGGCAGGTCGGTGGCCGACGGCCATCCGGAGAGTTATCCGGAACGCATCCGGCAGGCGTTCTCCGCCGAACTCGAATTCGCCGCCCAGATCGTGCAACGGTTCTATCGCGGCACGTTCATCGGGGAAGCCGTAACCACTCGCATGATCCAATTCATGCGGCGCAGCCCGACATTCCGCCAGTTGATGGCCGACCTATTCAGCGGCGAGCAGAGCTACAGCGGTCTGAAACGGCGTGTCTGGCGCCAGTTGGGCATGACGGTGACTGAGATTCTGGCAAGCCTGCTCAGATTTGAAGAAGCTTAACGGACCCTGGGGCCGGTGGGGATGACAAGGACAACCCCGCAACGGGCCGGTCTTTCGACGCAGATCCTGTGGTCTTCCTTCAGATTGTCGGCCGCCGCGGCAGAGGTTTGCGCGCAGGCAGGGGAAGCAGGCTGGCCATCTTCCGGATCATTGCGAGCACGAGCCGCTTGTCTCCGTCCGACAGGCTTGCACTGTACCTCTTGATTTCGGCTAGGAAGCGAATCTCATCCTCGGAAAGCTCGCCGAGCATCTTTTGTGTGTCGCGGTCACGGGGCGTCTCCGTCCCCGGAAAGAAATCAGCCAAGCTGATCTCCATGGCCTCGGCGATCTTCGCCAGAGTCTCCAGAGACGGCACTGTGTGCCCGTTTTCTACGCGAGAGAGATAGCAGCGCAACAGACCCGTGCGCCTCTCGATATCCCCTTGTGAAAGACCGCGCTGGCCGCGGTAGGAACGAATCACTTCGCCGATGTTGACCTTGGGCTTTTCTTTGGGCACGTCACCCCCCGAATCGGCCGTATCTTATGCAGCAATACGACGATACGCAAGGGGCATGTTGGGCCCGAGGGCTCCTAGGAGGCAACACTGTGCGCGATGGGGCGGAAGCAAGTCACTGCCCGAGGTCGATGCTCACCGGTTGCACGAGCTGAAACTGCAGCAGCGTCTCGCTGGGCACTTTGACCTGTTCGCCATGGGTGACGATCTGCACGGTGCCGCCGGCTGCGGCGCCGACGGTCGAGCCGATGGCCGCGCCCTTTCCGCCGCCTGCGATGGCGCCAATGATTGCACCTACAACCGCTCCACCGCCCACTTTCTTGGCAGTGTCTTCGCCGCGGCCCTTGCCCTTTAGCTGGTACTCGCCGGTGAGCAGCGGGTAGGTGCGCCCATTGATCACGAGCTCAGTCAGCTCCAGCTTCAGTTCCGAACCGCCTTTGATGTGTCCGGCTTGCTCCGCCTCCGACAGGCGTCCATACACGTCCGTTCCCTTTCGGGCCACGAGGATGTTGTCCGCGTAGAGGTCCGTTTCGAGACTGGCATGGAAGCGATCGCCGACGTGGTTCTTTGAGGAGTCAACACTATCGATCATGCGCACGAGTATCGCCGATCCGGGCTGCAAGGTGACTTGCGCCGGAGTGGATTGCGCAACAGGCGCCGGCGCGGGAGCAGGCGCGTAGGATGAATCGGGAGCGGGAGCAGGAGCAGGAGCAGGCGCAGGCGCCGCGGCGGGCGGCTGTGAAGCCGCTGCGTAACCGCCGGTGAACGTCAACGCAACGATTTGCGTCACCGAAAACGTTTGGACTTGGCCGTCCACATCGAAGCGCACGAGGGCCTGCGTGCCGCCCAAGTACTTCCCTTGCAGGACGCGGCCATCCTTCAATTCCAGCGTGTCCGCGAATACGGCCAGCGGAGCCAGCAAAAGCATCGTTCCTGCAACGAGCAGGGCCCTCAGTGAAGTCCTTCGCATCTCGTGCCTCCATATTGAAACCTGGCTCTCGTTCATTTCCAGCCCGACCGGACAGCCAAGTTTTCCCCAAGCCCGCGATACTGTTGATTAGAACCCTGCAAACTCTCGGAGGTTGCTAGGCGCAACCCCTAGTACGCGGGTCCGACGGTCATTGCGGCGGGCGAAGCGTTGACAGGTCGCTGCTGAATTCAGGTCCTGTCAGGTCAAAGTCGTCGCCACGCAGCACAATTCGGAATTTGCCAGTACGCTCGCCGCCACCGGAAGGCTCAAACTGGAACGCCGGGCCTCCACGAACGATTCCCTCCGTCACGACGCACGGTCCGAATACTTCGAAGACGTAATTCCAGCGTGTATTCTGGACATGTCCGTCTCGGATTGCCTGCAGCCGCAGTTTGTCTTTCTCTCTTTCAAACAGTTTGGCGAAGCCCTCATCATCAGGTCTCGGGTTGGGCAATGATCTCCACTGACCGGCAGGGACGATAATCGGGTAAGCCATGGATACTCTCCCCTAGAAATGGTGCCGGAGGAGGGAGTTGAACCCACACGGTACTAAGTACCACGAGATTTTGAGTCTCGCGCGTCTGCCAGTTCCGCCACTCCGGCGCCGATTAGTCAAAATAACATGCCCCCGCTTGTCGCTCAAGCTTTGCTCCCGCCGTCGTGTGCCCCGCGACCGGCAGAAGAAGCGGCTTCGCGGCTGGTGAGTCATGGCTGCGGAGGACGAACCGGCGCGCCCCAGGCGGAGAGGCGGCGCAGAGGTTAATTCGTTGTGTACGAAGGACGTAGATTCTAGTGCCGCTGGTAGTTAGCGAGGGTATGTTCCGATTCGGAGTCCATACCGATTCGGAGGTGATACCATGCGTCGTTTTGTTCCTATAGCACTTCTGTTGGGGCTGATTGTCGCAGTTGCCGGCCTTTCAGCCAAGGACACCCAACCGAAATACAAGACCGCGGAAGTAAAGCATCTCACCAAAGCTGATGACGTGGACCTCTCGCAGGATTACTTGAACTACGCCTACGACCATCTGCGAGAAGAGCTGCAAAAGACGAAGCTCTTTGGCGCCGTGGTCGAGGATGGCGGCACGGTTGCCGATGCCGATGCGGCAGACTCAGTAATCGTGGAATGCAAGGTCACGGACTACAGCAAAGGGCACATCACCATATCCAGTGGACACATGGAAATCACCATCTCCCGCCGCAGCGATCATACCGTTCTTCAACACCTGACGCTGAAGATCGGATGGCCGGCCCATGCTAGGGACGATTTTAAGGGAAAGTATACTGGCGCACAGGCCGCCCACGATATCAAGAAGGCGCTGGAGTAGGACGCACATTGGAGCAGCGGACCAACAAAGCCCCTGTTGAGTCAACGAGGAGCCCCTAGGGCGATGCTCCTGACAATTTTCGCAGGAGCGCAAAGAGTGCGCCGCCCGGTAAGACTCAAGGGACGACGGGAGCGAGGCCGGAGTAGGCCGTTATGAGCTTCTGCTTGATTACCGCAAGAGTCTCATCGCTCTTGGGAATCTTGGGATCTGGCGCGCTTACGCAGACGCGCTTCTGCGAGCCGTGGACTAGCAACGGTTCGCAGGCATCCTTTCTCAGCGTTTGCACGATCGAATCGGCGCCGTACAAGAGTTTTCCGCCCACCCAGACCATCTGCACATCCTGGAGATGAGTTTTCAGCAGGCTTTGCGTGGGGTCGGGGTCGTTCGAGGCGAGGACGGTGATGTCCGCTTTCAGCCCCTGCTTCAGCGCGCCAATCTGGGCGTCCAGCGCGAGGGCCTTGGCCGGATTGACGGTGATCATCTTGATCCAGTCGCTCTGGGGAATGGCGTTGTGGAAGGTTTCGGAATTCACTTGGCTGGCTACGCGCAGCTCGTCGAAGAGCGTGTCGCTTCCTGAGGGATTCCAGTCCACACCGAGAGAAACGGGAACGCCGTGCTGCAAAGCCAGGGGGATGTTGGTTGTCTGGTTGTAGAGGCGAAGGTTACTTTCGGGAGACCAGATGAGCTTCGCGCCCGCCTGCCCCATCTTCTGAAACTCGGCGTCGCCAAACGCCGCGCCGTGAATGATCGCCGTGTTCGCGGTGAGGAGATTCTTCTGCTGAAGAATCTGAAACTCCTTGAGGGATGGCGGGTCGCCTTGCACGCCTTCGGCGATGTGTACGACGAAGGATTTTGTCTTGGTCCAATCGACTGTTTCCTTAAAGCTCGATATGTCGAGGATGTAGGTGCGGATGTAGCTGTCGGGCAAATTGAGCTGGTTTTGATTCTCTGCGTTGCGGATGAGCACGCCGACGCAGGCGCTGCCAGGCGACGTTCCCTGGATGGTCGTGACTCCGCTGAGCATGGCCTTGATCTCGCCGTACTTCACCATTTCGCAGAAGAGGGTCTTCTTGTTGTCGTCGTAGGGTTTCTTGAAGGTCTTGTAGGATTGGGCCGCCTGCCACTGCGCCCGGCGGAGATAGACCTTTGGAGGATTCCACTTGGGCAGGAAATTGTAGGCAACGTGGTTATGGGCGTCGATGAAGCCCGGGAAAACGTAGCCGTTCGTGACGGTGATTTCGGTGGCGCCTGGCGGAGCGGTGCAGGTGGCGGCGACGCAGGTGATGGTGTCGCCTTCGATGATCACTTCCCCGTTCAGCACCTGGTCCGGGTTGACGATCGTTCCTTTCAGGACAAACTTTGTTGGGTCGGTTCCGACCTGGACGGTGGTCTGCGCGCTCGCGAGCGAACAAGCAATCGCCACTAGGGCGATGAGTCTCAGCAGGATTGCCCAAGGCTTCGACGCGAGAACCCGGCCCAAAGCGACATAAAGGCGGCTCATGGTTGTCTTCCTTTCGAGGGCTGACGCTCAGCCCTGCTTGCCGAGTGCGCTCCAAATGATGGACGGGTTCTTCTTGGCCATCGCCGGGAGAGGCTTGCCGGATTGCACCCTGGTTGCCATGTTGCCGGTTCCCATCCACGCGGGCGCGCCGAACCCGAGGTCGCGCAGCGGAATGTCCGCGAGATCCTGGGCCGTGAAGGTACCGCTCTTGTAAGGAGAGAGATCGCGGTGACCGTCCGCATCGGCGGTCAGTTTTGCCGCGACGGCGTTGAGCTGGCCGCTCCAGTTCTGTTTGACGGAAGGCTCGGGGCGAGCGGTCGGGTGCAGAAGCTTGAAGAGGCGGCCTCCCGAAGAGAACGATGCGGCGCCGGGCCAAGTATCGGTGACGTGTTGCGCAGCCTGGCCCATGGCGAGGATCACCTGCAGGGTCGGACCCGCGAGGGCGGTCAGCAGCTGATTTCTCCACTGCGTCACGGCGGGAAGGTCCATGAACGCCTGCAACTCCGGATCGAACTGGCCGAAGATGCAATAAAGAGAAGCGTTGACCATGATGTAGGAGCGCGTGAGGCCCAGCTTGGCCAGGAGGCCCTGCACGCGCTGGCCGGCATCGCCAACGAGAATGCGCCGAGCAACGTTCTCATCGGCGGCCGGATCCTGGCCGATGACGAGCGCCTTTGCCGATCCATCCAGGCGCCCGCGATAGTAGTGCGGGCCCCACTCGAGGCGAAAACGTTTCGGCTTGCCCTGATAGGCGGCGAGCGGCGCGGCTTCAAAAATGCTTCGGATACTCGGCGGCGGACCGGGATCCCATTCCATCATGTTGTTCCTCCGTACGATGAGTTCAGCTACAGGAGCAGGAAAGTGAACGTGTAACCTGCCTTGTCCGAAGACTCGTCGCTAAAAAAGATGTAGTACTTCCCTTCCGGACGAGTGGCGCTCTTGAAAAACGTCAGCGTGACTGTCACCGCTTCGGCCTGGGCGGTGACCGGGTTATTCCAGTTGCCGGCGGCCTTGCCAGTGTTCAGATCGAAGGCGAACTGGATCGGGAACTGATGCGGCACGCCCCCATTCGAGTCCAGAATGTTGGCATTGGAAAGTTGGCTGGTGAGCGTCCCCCGATGTCCGGATGCCGTGAACCGGGAAGCGTCTCCGCCACCCAGAAACGAATCCGTGAAGAGGTCGTTGGTAAGACGAGAGACCTCAAAGGAGATTCCTTCGTGGGTTCCGGCTTTCATCCAGTTCGCGAGTGTGTCCAACGCGTGATTTGTCGCTTGTTGCTCTTGATGCTCTGACGCCATGTCTAACGTTCCCCCCTCAGTTAGAGTTAGGCTGGGCAGCCGTGCAAATGGATAGTGTCCGAGCGCGCGTTTTCGTTTCAGCGGGATTGGGCGCGTGGAAGGAGATTATGTGCATTACCACTGCCTTTGATAGGGCACGACTCTGCTGCACAGGGTCTGCGCGGTTCCCGACTGCATCCCCACGATAGCCACGAACACGTATTCGCTCCTTGGACCAGCGTGGCTCAGCGAAGGGTGGCCTTCGATATGGAACTCAGCGGTGCCACTGGCAGCCTGTGGCCCGAATTGAGAGTAAGCCAGTCCAGGCACGGGCTGTTTGGCCGCGCTCAAGGCGAGTCCGCGCACTCCAATAGATGAAAGCGGGTAGCCGCCTTGGTAGGAATAGGGAACGGAAACGGTCAGTCTGTTGCCCTGATCCTTGAACACTGCATTTCCCAGCGAACAGGATGACGCACCGGCGGCGCTGTCAGCCGGAGGTGCCGCGCCCGCGGCCGTGCTGGAAGCAGGCGGTGGAGCGGGTCGCGTGGCAGGCGCCATATTGTTGGGCGGTGTGTTCTCCGTCAGCGTATAGACGACGTCAATGGGTGTCTCGACCTCGACGGGCTGGCCGTTCACCAGCGTCGGTTGGTAGCGCCATTGTCTTACCGCGTCGATTGTGGCCTGGACTAACAGGGGATTGCCCGACGTAACGGAGAGCTTTTTGACCGTACCGTCCTTCGCGAGGACGGCGTCCAGTCGCACCGTGCCGGATGTGCGCGCCGCACGCGAAAGCAGCGGATAGACTGGGTTCACCCGCTTCAGGAGTCTCGCGGCCTGCACACCTTCGGCCTCGTGGATAAGCGTCGGCGCGGAACTATAAGCTGGGTGCTTTTCGGGAAGCACTCGAGACGCCGCTGTCGCGGGGGGCTTGGCGTCGGCATTCATCTCGACGTCCGAAACCGCAGGAACGGCGTGCACTTCGGAGAGGTCAGGTTTCACGGGAATCGCTTCGGGAGCTGCTCTCTTCACTTCCCCGACGTTCGCTGGGCCGGTGGGCGCCTCGGCTGTGAAGGAACGCGGCTCGTTGTTCAACGGAGCGGCACTGCGCGTTTTGAAATAACGAGGAAGCCCCAGGGCAAGCCCGAGCACCACAATTGGAACCAGGATGTACACCCACGCTCGCGGTGTCAGTCGCTCATGGGCCACCTGTTGGAGTGTGGTGAAGACGTGTTTCAGCGCGGCCGCCCTTGCTGCCGCACGCTCCGCCTGCCGCCTCTTCCGTTCGAGTTCAGTTCGTTCCGCAGCGTGACGCGCAGCCTCGGCCGCCAAACTCGCTAAACGCTCTCGCTCGGCGTTTGCAAGCGCCAAGCGTTCTTGCTCTGCCTTCGCAGCGCGCTCCGCTTCGGCCGCGACGGCTGCTTCCGCGGCTCGACGTTCGGCCTCGGCTGCCTCGCGGGCCAGACGATCGCGTTCGGCTTGTTCGCGCGCCAAACGCTCCTGTTCCGCTCTCAAGGCGCGTTCGGCCGCCGCACTTTCCGCAGCGAGGCGCTCCGAATCGGCCACGGTGCGCCCGCTGATTTGGGCGGCTGACGCCGCGGCGGTAGCGCGTTGCAGCTCAAACAGCACGCCTTCCTGTGCCCGCATGTAGAGAACGGGAATGGCCCATTCCTGGCCGAATTCCTCTTTGAAAAGGGCTTTCCGGGATTCAGATAGCGCGGCATCCACCGGATTCCCTTCCGCGACTGCGTGGTAGAACTCCTGCGCAAATACTTTGGCGGCGGCGTCGCTGATTTCAAATTGCATGGCGATTACGGCAGGCACGCGCTGCTGGAGAAGACTCTGCGCGACACCGGAGAATGGGTCCTGGCGGGAACTGCGCGCGCCCTCACAGGCGTTCAAGACCGCCAGCCGGAGCGAGCGGTGATCGTGAAGCAGCATGCCGAGCATTTCACCGCGAACCGGATACGACATGCCGCTCTCGTCCTCAAACTGGAGGACACCGTCCTGCGCAACTATGTCGAAGCCGCCATGGCCGATGAAATGAAGGATATGGAACGGCGCACCGCGGGCACACAGCCGCAAGGCGTCGAGCGTGGCCGACGGCAGCCGTTCCAGTTCAAGCTGCCCGCTCCCGGAGAGTTCGCCGAGCGATTCGGTGACTCTCTGCCATTCGCCCTCAACATCGAGACGCTTGAGATTGCGCGGGCCGGCGATCACAACAAGCACGCGGAGCGGCAACGACACGCGAAGAGGCGCGATGCGCTGCGGAAGGTCGAGGAAACGCACCAGCGGAGTCTCACTCGATATGGTCAAAAACTGGTTTTGATTGGCATCGTAGAGAAATTCCCAGGGCAAATCCGCCAACGCCGGAACATCGGTCAAACGAAGCCGGAGGCGCAACCCGCGGTCACTGTCAATGGCGCGTTCCATGCTTCCCCGCAGCTGAGCGAACATCTCGCCGGAAAAGACCGCGTTGAACAGCTTGCCGCCAAACTCCTTGGCCGCGCCCAGCTCGGGCGCGTCCACGCGGCGCATGGTTCGTCGGACCTGACCGATGCGATTTAGGAAATTGCTGACTTCCACGTCCGTGAAGGGCAGAGCGAACTCAGCCGTAGCCTGTCCGGTCGGCGCGTTCAGCAATCGGACGCGATACTTCCTACCGGCGGGCTCAATCTGCAGGTCAAAATCGTCGTACCTCAGCGACACGAGCTACTTCCCCCCAGTACCGCTCTTCCTCCAGGTCAAGTTGACCTTGAAGTTCGCTTCGGCGGCCGCTTTGGCGATCACCGCGCCGGTTTCCGCGTTCATCATCACGCCGAACTCGACGGCGACTTCATCGGGCGGCTGCGCCAGAGACCGAAGCGATTGCAGCATGCTTTCGGCTGCACCCTTCACCTTTTCCAGCCCTGATTCAAATGTGTCAGCGGCCTTGGCGATTGCTTCCGCAGGAGACGCCCCCCGCATGACTCTGCGTACGGAGTTCTGCGAGTCATCTACTTCCACAATAAGGAAGCCGCCACCTTCGAGTGGGAATTGCGCAAGCATGGCCATCGGGTCCCCCGCCCAATACGGCTCACTGCCGAACGACCAGCTACGGTGTTGTTCTGTAAGTTCTGACTCCTAAAGGGAAACTCTACTCAGCACATGGAAACGGCGAACCCGCACCCCCGTCCCCGGCGGGTGTGCTGCAGGCAACCTTTCACTAGGATAGTGTCACAAACCGAGCTTTCGTTTCAATGGTTTCGGGGACAAACCGGGGAACTCGCAAAGTCGTTCCTGTATGCGACATTCGTGGGACTTGCCTAACGGCTGTCGAAGTCCACGTCGTCACGGTACTTCTCTCCCCGCAAGGTGTCTGCAAGATCGGCGCTCCAAGGCACGTTCGTGGAGACATTGAAGGTGACTGGCGCGTCCTGCTTCGGATTCTCCAGGACATGAGCGCGGCTGCCTACGAAGGCCTTCTGTCCCGGCAGGAAGTCAGGAACGAGATTCACGCCCTCGACGCTCAGGCGGAAGTCCGAGAGCAGTTCGGGGCTAAGCATATCGGTCACGCGCACATCGAACTCGGCCATGACATTGGCGCCATCTTTGCTGACGCGGATCTTGTATTGAACGGCCATCGAGCTATCTCCCTTGCGGTGGATTTCCCGCGGCGGTACCTGAGACTCGAATTATCAGCTCCCGCGTCGCGGGGCGTCCTTCGCTTCCCGAGTGGCGCTGCGGGACGCACGGCTGCATGGTACCACCGCCGCATTTCATTGCGGATGAGCCGAGCTTCAGCCAGGGCGGCCCAGCACCGATCTTCCAACTGCGCGAATGGCCTCGCCTCCGGATCGTTGCAGCATGTCCGGCGAGGTGCACGTCAGTAGTGTTCCCCCCTCGCTCTGTTCAACGTTTGCTGTTATCATTCTGATGGGGGGTTTTTATGTGCCGACCGCAGACGTGGGCATTCGTATTCCTTTTTGTCCTGGGCGCGCCCTCGTGTTTTGGACAAGTAGGCGGCTACAACGACAAGAAGTCACTCGCGGGCTATGTCCGCGACCAAAGTACAGAAAAGGGCATCCAATCAGTACGAATCGACATTCAGAACGCCCAAGGAATTGTGATCGCCACGACTTTCTCAGGCGGCGATGGCGCATACTCTTTCGATGATACGGGCAGCGATTATTACGTCTTGGTTCAACACGAAGGATACGCGCCCTACCGCGAGCTTGTGAGAACCGAGGGAGCAGGGTATGTAGTGAGGGATCTGTACTTGCGCAGGCTGGATTCTGCCCCGGGGCCCAACGTCGCGAACCCAATTTCCGCGCATCAATTGAGCGTCCCCAGCAGCGCGCGCGGCGCCTTCGAAAAGGGGGTGCGCTTGGTGACCGAGAAATCCGATTACCGCGGCGCCGTCGCTGAGTTCCAGCGAGCGATCACGCAGTATCCCTCCTACTACGAAGCGTACACCGCGAAGGGGATGGCGCAGTACGTATTGGGCGATCCCACGTCAGCCGAAGCGTCCTACCGGAAAGCGATTGAACTGAGTTTGGAGAAGTATCCAGAAGCAATGCTGCGTCTTGCGACGATGCTCAACGACGCGAGCCGCTTTGCGGAAGCCGAGCCACCCCTGCGCAAAACGCTTGCCCTGAGCGACTCCTCATGGCGCGCTTATTTCGAGCTGACGCGCGCGCTCATCGGCCAGAAACGCCTAGCCGAAGCCATTGACAGCGCGGCCAAAGCCCGCGACCTGAAGCCGGATAACCCCCAAACGTACATCCTGCTCTACAATCTCCACATTCAAGCCAACAAGTACGACTTGGCCGTGAGCGACGCCGACGGATATCTCAAGCTGGTGCCCAGCGGCCCCGCTTCGGACCGGATGCGCCGGATGCGCGATCAAGTTCAGAGGGCTCAAGCATCGGAGCGCCAGCCCGTTCAAGCCCCTTCGAGCACGGCAGTCGCCAATTCCCTGAAGGTCAGCCTGCGGCTAGAGGACGGCCTGCCGTTCAGTGGTTCAGCGAACGTTCGCCTCACGGGGTTTTTCGGTTCCGAGAGCGCCGGAAACAGCCCTGCCGGAGCCACCGGCGAAACCGTGTACCCCAATCTTCTACCCGGAAGCTATGTGGTCGAGGCCAGCGCGCCCGGCTTTGTGACGGTGAAGCAGAACATTGAGATCAAGCCGGATCAAACCGTGGAGACCCTCTCCCTGATCATGAAACCGGAAAGTCCCCGCGGCCCTGCGTCGGAAACTGGGGCGTCTCCCCTTTCAAGCCGATCCTCCATCATTCCACGAGGCGTGGATGACTTCGTGCCGGAAGTCGCGCCGGACCGGCCCTGCTCCTTGTTTGGCGTCTTGCAGGGTGCCGGCCAGCGTGCAGAACAACTCGTGAACAGCTTGCAGAGATTCACCGCGGCGGAGCGCGTCGAGCACTTCAAAGTCAATTCCGCGGGTAAGCCGGACCCGGCCCCCGACGTCCGGTCGTTTGAGTATATCGCCTTGGTCAATCAGGATTCAAAGGGGGGATTCAACCTGGAGGAGTACCGAAACGGAAACGTCGTCGGTCCCCAACAGTTCCCAGCCGGAATTGCAACGGAGACACTGCCGGGTCATGCCCTGATCTTTCATCCCTCGCTCGCGTCTGACTTCAACTTCGCGTGCGAGGGACTTGGACAGTGGAAAGGACGACCGGCTTGGCTGGTTCACTTCGAACAGAGGCAGGACCAGCCCAACTCATTCCGCTCCTATGTGATCGGCGGGATCTCCTATCCGGTCCTGCTCAAGGGCCGCGCTTGGATCGATGCGGACACTTTCCAGGTGGTGCGACTGGAATCCGACCTAGTCAAGCCCGTCGGGAAGATTCACCTGACACGCGACCATGTTTCAATTGAATATGGTACGGTCCAATTCCACACGGGTAACCAGCAGCTTTGGCTTCCGCAGACCGCCGAACTGTACGTGGAGTTGCAGGGAGGTCGGTTTTACCGCCGCCACACCTTCAGCGACTTCAGGATCTTCATGACCGGAGCGGCTCAGGAACTCCGCGGCCCGAAGGAATCCTTCTGTTTATCCAACACGTCCGATCGCGAAATTGTTGGGATTCTAAGTGCCACTCCTGCCTCGGGAACAGGAGCCGCGCCAGCATCCATCAGGTTCGCCATTCCTGCCAGAAACACCGTCTGCAAAACTGTCGGGCCCGGGAAGGACTTGGACATCCCCGTCGAGTCTCTGGGATCCGCCACGTTTGCCCATACTGGGCCTCCCGGATCTGTCCAGGGAGATGCTTTCCTGGCTAAACAGAGCACTCTCGAAATCATTCCGGATAGTTCCGTTCCAACCCCACCGAGTCGCTGAACGGCACAGGGAGTTCGCCAGGTACTGTGACACGGAAGGCGCAGGCTAAAGGCGAGTCAAGAATGACTGCGATGCGGACATTTCCTGCGGACCTAGTGAGCTTCTGAACCTGGTGCTTTCATATGTACTGTTCGTGTGCCATCCCGTCGCACCCATGGCCAGCCGCTCCGCAAGTGCCCGGTAATCGTCTACACTGTTTGCCTAAAGACGAACCGTTCAGCCTGGCGGGACTGTGCATCGTTTCGCGAGGTTTTTAACGGAGTTGTTGGCGACGTGCGGAGGGAATGGTAGTCGGTCGATGTTAATATCGGGGTGGCAAATGAATCCCACGATTAGCGAAGCGGAGAGCGGCGATTTGGAAGCGATACTGGCCCTGCAGAAGCTGGCGTTTCGCCGGGAAGCCGAACTGTACAACGACTTCTCCATTCCGCCGCTGAGGCAGACGCTCGAAAGCATACGCGCGGAGTTTCCAAAGAAGACGTTTCTGAAGGCAGGCCTTTCGGGAACGATTGTCGGCTCGGTGAGAGGATTCCAGGAGGATTCCACGTGTTATGTGGAGCGGCTCGTCGTCCACCCGGATTATCAGAGGCGCGGCATCGGTGCGGCTCTCATGCACGCCCTCGAAGAGAGATTCCCCAACGCGAGCCGATACGAGCTGTTCACCGGGCATAAGAGCGAGGACAACATTCGTCTCTACCAGAAGCTGGGCTATTCTGAGTTCAATCGAGAAGGCATCCTCGTCTTCCTGGCAAAAAGAAGGTAGTACCATGGGGCATCGCTCGTCGCGTGAGGGGACGATTCTGCGATGCATTTGTTAATTGACTATGACAAACGGACCAGTCCTGCGAGAAAACACAGTGCTCTCCAATAGGCGCAGTGGTTCTCTGGACACTCAAAACACACCACTTAGGGTCTTTGGCAAGCAACTGGACGCTTACCCACAGCCGCTGTATCATTAGTTCTCCCAACCGCATGGATTGACATGGCTGCGACTCTCCCTCTCCCGACTGGCCCAAAGGTGTCGAGACAAGGTCTGCCCTTCTGGATGGATCGCGTGATCGCGGAAATGGAGCGCGTCGAAACGCACGAAGATCCCGACGCCGTCCACGATCTTCGGGTAGCGCTGCGACGCTGCCGCTCACTCGCCAAGGCCATGAGCGAAGTGGACCCACATCCCGCCTGGCGCCAACTGAGGAAGACCAGCCGGAAGATCTTCCGGCAACTCGGAGCGCTGCGCGACGCGCAAGTACTGACCGAATGGGTCACCAAACTGGGATTGCCCGACGATCCCGTCACCGTTGTACTCAAGACAGGGCTGGCGGAGCGTGAACGCGACGCCCACAAGAGGGCCACCAGCGCTGTGGCTGCCTTCGATGAACAACAATGGAGGGAGTTGCGCCGCGTCCTGCAAAGGCGCTCGGGGCTGGTTCCGCCTGAAAGCCCGGCGGCGCGCTGCCTGGCGCTCGAACGTTACGAAGAGGCTCATGCCTTGCATGAGAAGGCCCGGCACAGCCGCAGCGCTGCCTCTTGCCACGCCTTGCGCATCGGCATCAAACAGTTCCGCTACACGGTCGAGAGTTTTCTTCCCGGGCGATGCAGCGAATGGGAGGACGAGCTGAAGCGCGTGCAAGACCTGCTCGGCGAGGTGCACGATCTCGACGAGCTCAGCCGGCTCCTCAGAGAAGAGAGGTCCACAAGGGGCGCGGCTTCACTCCCTCAGTGGCGCGAAGCCCTCGCGCGGGAACGCGCCGAGCGGCTGAGCGCGTATCGCCGGACTACTCGCGGGAAGCAGAGCCCCTGGCTAACCTGGCGGAAGGGTCTGCCTTCGGAGACTCAACTGGGGGCCACCAGCCTGGCGCGGCTGAATGTTACGGCGGCCGCGCTCGATCCGCAGCCGCGCAAGTCGCGCGAAATCGAGAAGCTGTCGCTTTCGCTCTTCGACGCGATGGGAGCCGCGGGCGTCACGCCGCTCTTCCGGGACAGGAAGGCTCGGCAAGTGTTGCGCGCGGCCGCGCGCCTGCACAACATCGGACGGAGCGAGAGCAAGAAGGGCCGGCACAAGGCAGCGCAGAAAATCATCTCGCGACTCGTTCCGCCGCCCGGTTGGTCCTCCGACGATCTCGCTGAGCTCGCGTGGATCGTACGCTTTCACCGCGGGCCCGAACCGACCAAACCGCGCCGTGGCTTTTCCGAACTGCCTTCTGAGCGGCACGGCCGCGTCATGATTCTGTGCGGATTGATCCGGCTGGCGCGAGCGCTCCGGCGTGCCCCCGTGGAACCGGATGTCCCCGTGGAGGCTGAATTGTCCTTCGATGGCATCGTCCTCCGCGTGCCTGGATTAGCCGACACGCAGGCAAACGCCGCGCGTCTGGCTGCAGGAAAGCACGTCCTGGAGACAGCTCTCGGCCGCGCGCTTCTGATCAAACCCATTGCTGCCGAAGGCGCGGCTTCCGCACAGGCGATCCTCACACCCTTGGCCGGATAGCGCGACGGTTCGGTCTTCCGTTTTAGAGGCGGCGGAGGATTTTGGGAGGGCACAGCCAGAGGAGTTTCCCCGCGGGAGGAGAGAGCTGTTCAAGTTCGAGGCAGGCCACCCCGGCCTTCTTCAGCGACGTAAAAGCGTGCTCCACGCCGATGGCCAGGGCGAGCGCCTCATCCAAGTGCGGGGCATGTCCAAAACAGAAAACACTCTTCGCTTGTTTCTGCTTGGTCAATTCACGGAATAGCAGTTCGGGATCGGCCCCGGGCAAGAGAGCATCCATCCGCAGAATCTTCTCCTTCGGAAAACCGAGAGCCTCGGCAAAAATCTCTGCGGTCTGCACCGCGCGCAGATAAAGACTCGAAACGAGCAGGTCAGCGGAAACGCCGAGGGCCTCGACACCTTCAGCCGCGCGCTTGGTTTTCTCGACGCCTTCCGGCGTCAGATAGCGTTCGGCCTCGGGGGGACACTTCGCTTCCGTCCGGTCAATCGCCATCCCGTGGCGAACCAGAAAGAGTCGCATGGCGTTTTTCCGCCTCTCGGTGTGCAGGTTTCACTCGCGGCTTTGCCGGAGGAACAGAGTGACATGAAACTCCTTTTCAAACAACTCGGCGCTCTTTTGGGCGTCCTGAAGCTCCTCGCGGGCGTCACCTTTGGCGGCTACCTCCAAGCCAATCGTGCCGCGCCGGAAGTCGGCTCGAATGCGGGTGAGCAGTTGCCGGCGGGAGTCATCGAGAGCCTCGGCAATGCGCAGGAGCGAGGCGAGGCGGCGAACGATTCTCTGCCGGCTATCGTTCAAGAGACCGAAACGGCCATGATGCGAGACCGGGGCGGTCTTGCGGTTGTGGTACCGGACGAGGCCGGCAATCGCCTCGCGGCGCCATCCCTCGAGACCGGGGATATCACCGTGAAGGACCAGGTATTCGCCGTGCCGGTGATGGCCTCGATGGTTCACTGCGTGGCCCACGTCATGCAGCAGCGCACCGGCTTCGAGCAGGACCCGGGATTCGCTTCCGAGGTGATGCACCGGCTGGAGCTGGTCGAAGAGCGCAAGACTCAATTGGCGGACTTGCTCGGCGTGACGCTCGTCCGGCTCGAGCCGCCGTGCAAAGCGCCGGACGGCAAGAAGCAATTGACGGTCTTCCGGTGAATAACGGTGCCGCTCGCGTCTCGAGAAGACCTCGCGCGCAAGCTCCTGAAGCAAACCCTCGCGGACTCCCACGCCGGGGACGAGAAAGGAACGAATACCCAGGTATCGCCCGAGCGTCAGGAGGGTCAGGGTCGCGACGGCCATGACGTCGGCGCGGTCGCGGCGGACGCCGAACGCTTCCATGCGCGCGCGCAAGTTTCGGCCGAGAATCTCCGCCGCACGCTCGCGCAAGATGGGCAATTGCAACGTGGGAATGCCGTGTTCGCGCGGGCCGGGGGCAAGGACTGCCAGGGTTTCTGCGTTGCCGCCACAGGCGACGCAGGTTCCGCCCGAAAGATTCGGGCGGGCAGGCAAACGCGATTCCAATAGCGCGCGCACGTAACGCCGGACCTGCTCGGCCTGGCGAGGCCGAATGACCCCTCCCAGATCGAGTGTGGTGAGCAGCCGGACCGCCCCCGCCGGGAGCTGAATGCTCTGGCGCATGATTCCGTCGCGAAACAGGCTGATCTCGAGACTTCCACCGCCCAAATCCAGAATGCAGCTCGGCGGGGTTTCGTGGCTCAGCGAGGCCAGGACAGCGACGCGCCCCAGGCGAGACTCTTCGGCGCCGCTGATGATTTCCAGTTGAATGCCCGCTTTCTGGCGGACGCGCCGTATGAAGGCACTTCGGTTTCGCGCTTCCCGCGTGGCGCTGGTCGCCACGGCGCGGCACCGCGCCACGCCGTATTCGTCCATCAATTTGCGGAAGCGACGAAACGCCTGGACAGCGCTCGAAAGCAATTCCTCGCTGAAGCGTTGGCGGACAAACACGCTTTCGCCCAAGCGCAGCGGAAAACGTTCGCTGTGAACGGTCTCCATGTCGAGCGCAGAGTGCGCGCGGGCGATGGTGAGCCGGATGGCGTTGGAACCCGCGTCGATGGCGGCGATGTGGACCGGCCCGGGCAATCCTCAATCACCGCCAGAGATGGGCCAGCGCCGAGGAAGGCGTGTACTTCGAAACGCGGATGCCGAGATGCTCGGCGATACGCTGGCGAAGCTGCCGGTTCACGACTGGGACTGCGGCTTCACCATCCAGCTCGATAAAACCGTCGCGCTTGGACATGAGCTCGAACTCGCGCACGATCATGGCCTGGTAGCGAATGAAGGACCAGTACAGGTCATGGGAGAGCGACATGTCGCGTCCCGCCTCCCAATAGCTGATGGCCTGGGCTTTCTTAAATTCGCGGGCAAAGGCGGTTTCGGGATGCACGTTCAGCCAGAAAGTGAGATGCGGGCGCAGGGCCATGGCATAGAGGCCGTGGAGGTAGTCCCGGTTGATTCCGCGGACGACGCTGCGCGCGATGAGGGTGTAAATGAATCGGTCCGCCAAAACGATGGTGCCCGCCCGCAGCGCGGGAAGGATGCGATGCTCGAGCTGATCGAAGAAGTCGGTGGCATAGACGAGCGCCAGGGTCAACCGGGTGACAGCATTCTTGGCGAGCAGCTCGTCAATGTCCCGGCCCATGAGGTTCGATCGGCGCAGGCCGCTCGTTTGCACCGCGAAGCCTTCGGACTCGAGCCACTCCTGTAGCAAGGCGATCTGCGTCGAGCGGCCGGAGCCGTCCATCCCCTCGATGACGATGAGCGAGCCGGTCACTTCACGGGGATCGGCGCCGACGAGCTGCTCGCCGAAGAAGGACTTCGTGGCCTGATCCTCGGCGGGGGGCGCTTCCACGAGTGGCGCCGGTGCGGGCGTCTCGGGAGGAACGGCGGGAGTGGGTTCTTTTTCCGGCATGTTTACTCTTCTTCCGGCGGCCGCGGCGCAAAGCGCTTGAGGTCGATGCGCTCGGCGACAATCTCGCGCATCTGCTTTTGCAGCTTGTTGACCGGGAGCGTGCCGTCGAGCTCGACAAAACTGTCGGTCTCGACCATTTTGTCGTACTCCTCGAGAATCCGCGCTTGAAACAAGCGGAAGCTCGCCCCCCGGTCAATGGAAAGGCTCAAATCCATTCCGGCTTCGTAGTATTTCAATTTCGGCCTGCCGCTGAGAATGCGGTCAACCGCAACGTCGAGGGGAGCGCGGAAATAGAACGTGATATCGGGAACCGGGGCGAAGCGGTAGAGATTGCGCAGCCAGCGCGCGGGGCAGCCGCGAGAGGCATCGCGGGCGAAAGCCGTATAGATGTAGCGGTCCGCGAGGACGAGGTAATCGGCCTGCAAGAGCGGCATGATCTGGCGCTCGCAGCGATCGGCGAAATCGGCCGCGTGCAACAGGGAGAACGTGACCGGCGTGAGCAAACGGCGTTGCTTGCCGCGCCGCGTGGTGGCCTTCACCAGAGGCGATGAATTCCATTCCGTGAAATGCAACCGGAATCCGCCAATCTCGAGCCAGCGCTTCAGGAGGTAGAGCTGAGTGCTCTTGCCGGAGCCGTCGGTCCCTTCGACAACAATCAGCGCCCCCGGATAGGCCCGGCTGGGCACGGGCCGCCCCGGCTGGGGCAGAGTGGACTTCGTCGGCTCGGTGCGCGGCGGACGCGCGGTGGATTCTTGTGCTTCCATGATGCCGCCTGAGACGCCTCCAGGGCGCCGCGAGACTACTTCTCCATTGTTACAAGCACGTTACAGCGGGCCGTTGCCCCTCTAAAACATCGCGAGTTTGATGTGCAGGAATTTCTTCGGATTCTGGCGGAAATCTCCGATCAGAAGCCGCAGATCCCCTGCCAGCCCGGTCAGATTATCGTATAGTTTCGGGTCGCTGAACATCTTTCCGGCCGTCGTCGTGTTTTCGTTGAGTTTTGCCGTGGCAGACGCCAGGTTTGCGCTGGTATCACGCATGTGCGTGTAAAGGGTATCGTCGGTCGCCAGTTTGCCGAGGGTTCCCTTCCCCTCGTGGACGTCCGTCAACACCGCATTGCCCTTGTCGAGCGCCTGATTGAGGTTGTTGTACACGGAAGGGTCGTAAATCAATTTGCCGACCGTGCCCTTCTGGTTCTGGACGTCGGCAATAATCGTGTCCGCCCGGCCCACGGCATCATAAGCTTTCTGGTACATCTCATCGGAGACCACGAGCTTCCCGAGCGACCCCTGGCCGGCCTGGATATTGGTCACCATCTGGTCGCCTTTGCCCAAGATGCTGTTCAGACGATTGTAAGCCTGATCGTCGGTCAGGAGTTTTCCCAGCGAGCCCTTGCCTCGCTGTACGCCGGTGATGAGATCGCGCACGTCATCGGAAAGTGCCTGCATGTTCCCGAGCAGATCGGCGCTGCGCTCGACGACTTCTTTGATGGCCTTCTCCTCGGTGCCCTTCAGCTCCTGTTCATTTTTCAAAGGCACGCCAGTGAAACCGCGGGAGATGTTCACGTAGCGGTTACCGAGCAAACCTTCGGTGACCAAGCTCGCTGTCGAGTCGGTGAGGATGTCGTCCTGAAACCGCTTGTCAACTCGCATCACCACTTCAATATTCCGGCTGCGGTCGAACACGCCTGATGCCGCGCGAGGGACAATGCGGATCGACTGCACATTACCTACGTCGACTCCATCGAGCCGCACCGGCGCACCGGACGAAAGTCCGGCCACGTCCGGCAAGAAGGAGTGAAGCGTATATTTCGGCCCCAGCACGCCCGGGCCGGTCACATAGAAAATCCCTACGGCCAAGATGAACAGGCCGATCAAAACGAACAGCCCTACGCGAAGTTCCGTCCAGGTCAATTGTCCTCGTTGCGCCATGCGTCCTCGCCTCCCTTCTCGAAAACCGGAAGCTATTGTTCCGGCTCGACGAGAAACCTCCTCAGATAGGAATCCTTGGAATGCAAGAAGTCTTGTTGATCCCCCTCGAAGTACACCCCTCCATCCCGATACACCATGATTCTTGTTTGCGGGACTTCCCCGCTGGAACGAACGCCATTCCCGCTCAAAGAAACAACACGATTGCCGTCCGGGTCAAAGCGAAAATTCGCGAGTGCCAAGGCGTCCTGGAGGCGGTGCGTAGCCAGCAATGCGGTCACGCCGTACATGTCCCGTAGCCTCAGGATCAGAGTAATGATGGTCTGTGCAGTGACCGGATCGAGTCCCGCGGTGGGCGAATCGTATAGGACGATCGGAGGACGCGTCACCAGAGCGCGGGCGATCGACACGCGCCGCCGCATTCCGCCGGAGAGTTCCGATGGCCGCAGATCCATGGCATCTTCCATCTCCACGAACCGAAGCGCTTCCCGCACCCGCTCCTCGACTTCCTCCTCGTCCACCCGATCCTCCCGCAGGCGGTAGGCGACATTGTCCATCACGGTCAGCGAGTCAAAAAGGGCCCCTTCCTGGAAAACGAAACCGATCTTCCGCCGGAACTCGAGAAGCACGGCCTCCGGCATCTGCGAGACTTCCTCGCCGAGAACCTGGATACGGCCGGCATCGGGCCGGAGGAGGCCCGCGGCCAGCTTGAGCGTCAGCGTCTTTCCCGTCCCGGTTTCGCCCACAAGAACCTTGGTTTCTCGGGGCGCCACGCGAAAGGAGACATTGCGGAGCACATCGCCTTCAAGGAAGCCGAGCGTGACCCCTGCGAAGGATATGGCCGGTTCGTCGGAAGGAGCGCTGGTCATGGGGCCATTGGATTATAGAAGGAAATCAGCTCGCTAGAGCAACCTTAACAATCTCCGCTCGGGTCCGTATCGCGACTTCCTCGATGATCAAAAACCCTTGCCGGCGAGATATAAAGAGATTTGTGTCAGGAAGAAATTCGATACCAGAATGATGACGCAGGAAACCACCACAGCCTGCGTCGTAGCGCGCCCCACGCCTTGCGTCCCGCCACGAACGTTCAACCCTTGAAAACAACCGACCGTCGAAAGAATGAACCCGAACACAAGAGACTTGCTGAATCCCTGCATCAGGTCGGAAAACTCAAGGGCATGAACCGCCCGCGTCCAAAACTCCACCGGGTTGAGACGTAACGTGGAGGAGGAGATCACATAACCTCCGATGAGCCCCACGAAGTCGGTCAAACCGGTCAACAGCGGAAGCATCAATACGGTGGCGACGACGCGGGGAGTAACCAGCTTGCGAATCGGGTCGGTCCCCATGGCGCGCATGGCGTCCACCTGCTCGGTGACCAGCATGGATCCCAACTCCGACGCGATCCCGGAGGAGCAGCGGCCGGCCACGAGTATGCCGGACATCGTAGGCCCGAGCTCACGGACGAGCGCAATCGCGACGACATCGCCGGTCAAGGCGGCTTGGCCAAACCGGGTGAACTGCGAACCCGTATGCAAAACCATGACCGCACCAATAAAGAATCCCACCAGGAGCACGATGGGGAGCGACCCCACGCCGATAATATCCATCTGGTCGAGGATATCGGAGAAGTAGCGGGGACCCGTCAGCAGAGAGGTCAAGGACCTCGCGGAAAGAAGCGAGTATTCCTGCACGGCCAGCAAGCCGCGCTTCACCCGGCGCTGGAGCCAGTCGGCCAGGGACGGCGTCGCCGGAGTCGCGAGTTTTGAGTCCGTGATTCCCATGAAAACAAACGGCAACCGGTGAACGGCTATCGGGCAAGCCTATCGTTCGCGCCGTGGCGCGTCAAGCACACTGAGCGACAACGTGCGGGGTTCACTGGACGGGCTCACCCGGCTCCGATAGAATCGTTCAAAATCGGCCGGGCTCGTTAACGGGCGTGGGCGTTCTGGTCTGTTGGAAGCCGGCGAGCCTGTGAGTTGCCGAATCGAGGAGGATTGTTCATCCAGGTCATGCTGCGTTTCTTCACTGCAGGCGAATCGCACGGTCAGGCGTTGATCGCCTGGATCTCGGGATTGCCCGCTTCCCTTCCCGTAGAGCTCGATTACATCAATCACGAGCTTCACCGCCGCCAATTGGGCTATGGACGCGGCGGCCGGCAAAAGATCGAGAAAGATCGCGCGGAAGCACTCGCTGGCATCCGGCATGGCAAGACCATCGGCGCACCCATTGCTCTGCGCATCGAGAACAGAGACTGGGCTAACTGGGGGCGCGCGCTCCCAGCGGAAGATTCCGAGGGCGCCGAGGATCAGAAGCGCCCGCTGACAGCGCCGCGGCCGGGCCACGCTGACCTTCCGGGCGCGCTCAAGTTCGGATTCCACGATGCGCGGTACATTCTGGAACGAGCCTCCGCGAGAGAAACGGCGGCGCGCGTGGCCGCAGGGGCTTTGGCCAAGTTGCTGCTGCGGGAGTTCGGGATCGAGATCGCCAGTCACGTCACTGGCGTCGGCAAGGTGCATCTCGAACGCGACGCGAACTGGGACGAGATCAAGAAGGTCAGCGCGAACCTTGAGTCCCCTCTTCGCTGCGTGGACGAGGAAACTCAGAAGCGCATGATGGCGGAAGTGGACGATGTCCTTCGCTCCGGCGATTCCGTGGGCGGAATCTTCGAAGTCGTGGCGCACGGTGTCGTGGCAGGGCTGGGCACGCACGCGCAGTGGGACGAGCGGCTCGATGGGCGATTGGCCCAGGCGATTCTCTCGATACAGGCGGTGAAGGGCTTCGAGATTGGGGCGGCAGTGACCGGCGCGTCGTCGTACGGCTCGTCCGTGCAGGACGAAATCAATTACGATGCCGCGAGCAAGCGTTTCCATCGCAAGTCGAACCGAGCCGGGGGAATCGAGGGCGGGATCACCAATGGCGAGGACGTCGTCTTGCGAGGGTACTTGAAGCCGATCAGCACGCTTCGGCGCGCGCTCGAGACGGCCGATCTGGTGACGAAGCAAGCGGTCAAGGCTGCCTACGAGCGGTCGGACGTGTGCGTGGTGCCTGCGGCCGGAGTTGTCGCAGAAGCCATGACGGCACTTGTGCTGGCAGAGGCCTTTCTGCAAAAATTTAGTGGCGATTCGCTCGCCGAAACCCGGCGAAATTACGAATCCTACTTGCAGCAACTCGATGACTTCTGATTCCACAATCAACGCGCAAGTCCGGAAAGCGCGCAAGATCTACCCAATCGTGAAGTACGGGAACCCCGTGCTTGAAGCACCGACCCAGCCGGTGACGAAGTTCGACGCTGAGCTCGAAGAGCTGTGCCAGGACATGTTTGAATCCATGTACGCGGCGCAGGGAGTGGGTCTCGCCGCAACACAGATCGGCAGGAATCTGAGGCTGGCGGTCGTGGACGTAACCACCGGGAAGACTCCGGAAGCCAGGATCGTCCTCGCCAATCCGCAGATCATCCACACCGAAGGCGAAGTCCGGGAAGAGGAAGGCTGCCTCTCGGTGCCCGGCTTTCGCGGGTACGTTCTCCGGCCGCAGTTCGTCACCATTCGTGCGCAGGATGCGAAGGGGCAGACCTTCGAAATGCGCAGTGAGGGCCTGCTGGCTCGCGCGTTCTGCCATGAGACCGACCACCTGGACGGAGTGCTCTTCATCCAGCATCTGAGCCTGATCAAACGCGACCTCATCAAGCGGAAGATCCGTAAGCTGAGGAAGCGCGGCGAATGGTAGCCTGTCTCTCCCATGACCCTGCGGATCGTCTTTTGCGGGACCCCGTCATTCGCGGTGCCCTCGCTCCGGCATCTTCTCGACCAGCCTGATTTCGAGGTTGTGGCGGTCGTCACGCAGCCGGACCGGGCGAGTGGACGCGGCCACAAGGTCGTACCGCCACCGGTGAAGGAAGTTGCCTCCGAGCGCGGGGTGCGCGTTGTGCAGCCTGAGCGGATCGGGGCAGCGGAAACAGAAGGCATGCTGCGGGAATTGGCTCCGGAAGCGGTCGCGATCATCGCCTACGGGCAAATCGTCCCGCCCGGGCTCTTGCCGCTGCCGCGATTGGGCTGGATCAATCTGCACGCCTCCTTGCTCCCGAAGTACCGCGGCGCGGCCCCCATCCAATGGGCCATCGCGGGAGGTGAGCCAAAAACCGGGCTGACAACGATGCGGATCGATGCAGGCCTGGATACGGGGGAAATCCTGCTGCAACAGGAGATGCCGATCGGTGCGGACGAGACCGCGCCCGAACTGACTGCCAGGATGGCTGACGCCGGCGCCCCCTTGCTGGCGGATACTCTGCGCAAAATAGTTTCTGGTGAAGTGACCCCCCGGTCCCAAGAGCATTCACGCGCGACATATGCCCCGCAGTTGAAAAGAGAAGACGGCCGGGTGGACTGGTCACAACCCGCCACAGCGATCTACAACCGCATGCGCGGTTTCGCCCCCTGGCCTGGCAGCTATTCCGCCTTTCGTGGACAAACCTGCCACATATGGGGCCGGCCCCTCGTGGGCACTTTCTCCCGGCCTGCGGATGTCCCCGGCACAATCCACGTAGAAGAAGGAACAATCGGCGTGGCCTGTGGCGGAGGAAGCCGGCTCAAACTGCTCTTTCTGCAGTTCGAGGGGCGAAAGCAAATCAGCGCGCGTGAGTTCGCCAACGGAGTTCACCTGCGGGACGGTGAATCCTTTTCTAATCGCAGCGCGTCCAAGGAAACGGGTTAACGCGCCGTGGCAGTTTGGTTTGCTCTCAAGACACTGCTCGTGCATACTCGTCAGGTTCTGGGCACAGCCGGCTGGTCCGTCGTCCGAAAGTAGATACCCAGAGGCGTTTGCGTCATGTCCACGGCGGCGGCCACACATGGAAAAATGAAAACACAAAAATCAGCATCCCCCTTTTGTTGGGCCTTGAGTTGCCTTCTTTCTTTGTGGCTTTCGATCACGCCGGCCCTGGCGGTCTCCACGGACCAAGCCACTCCCAAGCCGGCCAAAAACACCGATTTGGTTCTCGAAACAATGCAGTCCGAGCTGAACCGGGCGACCAATGAACTCCTGAAGTCCGATCCCGCACCCTACTTTGTCAGCTACACGGTCTACGACGAGGATGCGGCTGTTATTGCCGGCACGTTGGGCAGCCTGCTCAGTAGCCTGGCCTCCCACCGCCGCCAGGCCGACGTGACCATGCGCGTCGGCACACCGGACCTCGACAATACTCATGGACAGAACCGCCAGTCGGGGATGACCTCGGGGCCGTTGCCGGTCGAAAATGACCGTGACGCCATCGCTCGGAGCCTGTGGGAGCTGACCGATCGCGAATATAAGCGAGCGGCTCCGACCTTCTTGAGGGTCAAGACGGACCGGGCAGTGCGAGCCGAAGAGGAAGACAAGTCACCCGATTTCTCGAAGGAGGCGCTACAAATGGAGGCGGCGGCCCCGGCGCCAGCCTTGAACTTCGACCGGGCCGCGTGGGAGCAGCGCGTACGACGGACCTCAGCCGCCTTCCGCGATTACCCGGAAGTGTACTCCGCGATTGTCGCTCTCCAAGTTAGCTCCTCGACATCTCGTTATGTTTCCAGCGAAGGTAGCCGTCTGATTTCCCCAAGCTCCAACGCCCGGCTGGTCCTGCAGGCCGAGACCCGCGCCGACGACGGCATGGAATTGTTCCGTGTCGAAACCTTCCAAGCGCCGACGGTGGCCGAATTGCCCGGCGAAACCGAGATTGTGTCCAAGATCCGGCAAATGGCTGCAGATCTGAAAGCGCTACGGGCCGCGCCGGTCGCCGAGCCCTTCGACGGGCCGGCCCTGCTTTCGGGGCGGGCCGCTGCCGTGTTCTTTCACGAGGTTCTCGGGCACCGGCTCGAGGGTCACCGGCAACGCGACGAAGAGGAAGGGCAAACTTTCACGAAGAAGGTCGGCCAGGAAGTCCTACCGAAGTTCTTGAGCGTTGTGGACGATCCGACGCTGAAGGAAATCGGCGGGGTCAAGCTCTCTGGATCGTACGACTATGACACCGAAGGCGTCCCGGCCAAGCGCGTGGAGGTCATCCAAAACGGCGTGTTGAAGAGCTTTCTGATGTCCCGCATGCCGGTGAAGAGCTTTGCCCAATCCAACGGCCACGGGCGAGGCCAGCCCGGCTACATGCCCACGGGGCGGCAAGGGAACTTGATGGTCACGTCCACGCAAGCCGTTCCCGAGGCTGAGCTTCGCACCCGGTTCATCGAAGAAATCAAGAAGCAGGGGAAGCCCTACGGCCTGTATTTCGACGACGTCCAAGGCGGCTTCACGCTCACGATGCGCGCGCTGCCGCAAGCATTTCAGGTTCTTCCGGTGATGGTCTATCGCGTGTACTCCGATGGCCGGCCGGACGACCTGGTGCGGGGGGTGGATATCGTGGGGACGCCGCTGGCGGCACTGACGAGGATTGAGGTCACCGGGAACCAGCCGCGCGTATTCAACGGCATCTGCGGCGCGGAGTCCGGGAACGTGCCTGTCTCCGCAATCGCACCGGCCATGCTCTTTTCCGAGATGGAGGTGCAGAAGCGCGCGCAATCGCACAACCGCCCACCGATCCTGCCGCCCCCGGGGTTTGAGAGCAGCGGCAGCAACGGCCCGGGCAAGGCCGCCGAACCGGAGAAGAAACCATGACCCGCTCGCTGGGATCGCTTCGCAAGATTCTGTCCACCTTCGCCGCCGTGCTGCTTGCATCCAGCGCGGCCCTCGGCGCACCTCCGCGTCATCCGGCCCCCGCTCGTTCGGCCTCCAGCGCGGACCTTGCTCCAGCGAAGGGTGACGCCGTTCTCGAGGCCCTCTTGACGGAACTCAACCGCTCCAAGTCGCAACTGCGAATGGACAATGTTCCTCCGCCCTACTACATCGAGTATCGCGTCAGCGATCTCGAAGTCTTCACGGCGGGCGCGGCCTTCGGCGCACTCCGCGATCTGCAACTGTCGCGTGTCCGGGTGTTGCGCGCGGTCGTGCGTGTCGGCGATTACAAACAGGACAGCTATTACGGTGGAGGCCTCGGCGATACCCAAATCCTTCCCCTGGACGACGACCCGATTGCTCTTCGGCACCAAGTCTGGCTCGCGACCGACGCCGCCTACAAGGCCGCCACCGAGGCGCTCACCCAGAAACAAGCGGCCCTGAAGCAGTTCACTCCTGACCCGAACGTCCCGGACGACTTTGCCCGCGCTCCGGCAGTTCAATCCATCGGGCCTCTGGCGAAGCTGCAATATGACGGGGAGCGCTGGCGCAAAGCGCTGGAAGATGTGACCGGCCTGTATCGGCAGTATCCCGACGTGCAAACGCTGGACGCGGCCGTTCGCTTCGCTTTGGACAATGAGTATTTCGTCAATTCGGAAGGGACCGTCACGCGGTCGGGGTCGGCGACCTACGCCGTTTTCCTGAACGCCACAACGCAGGCGCCTGACGGAATGCGCCTGACCCGGAATCCATACTGGGTCGTGGGGCGTCCCGAGGAACTCCTTGCCCCCGAGGACCTCCGCAAAGAAACGGTGAAGATGCTGGAGACGCTGGTGGCGCTTCGCCAGGCTCCGATCATCGAAGAAGACTACCGCGGTCCGGTGATTCTTTCGGCCGACGCTGCGGACGACGTTTTCGATTCGTTGGTGGGGGCCAACGTCCTCGGTCACAAGCCGCAGTTAGGCAGTCCCCATCGGACCACGGGTGAGTTCGCCACGAATTACAAAACTCGTGTGCTGCCGCAATTCCTGACCGTGGTGGACGATCCGACTGTCAAGGAATTCCAGGGCCACAGCCTGACCGGGAGCTACGACTTTGACAGCGAGGGTGTTCGGGTAGCGCCGGTGACCGTGATCGATCGCGGCATCCTCACAAACTACCTGCTCGGCCGCCAGCCGATTCGCGACTTCCCCGCTTCCGACGGTCACGGGCGAGCAGTGCCGGGAGCCTTCCCTCAGCCGGGGCTCGGCAGTCTCTTTGTTCGCGCAGCACAGGCTGTTTCGCCGGATGAACTGAAGAAGCGCATGCTGGAAATCGTTCACGAGCAGGGCAAGCCGTATGGATACTTCGCGGAAACGCTGGGTCCGAGGAACGCCCCCCGGCTTCTGTACCGGGTTTGGGAGAAGGATGGCCACTCGGAAATCGTACGCGGCGCCGTCTTCGACGAACTCGACCTGCGCACCCTGCGCAATAACCTAATTGCCGCCGGCAATGATCCCCTCGTCAGCAACCGGCCGGGCGGCTTCTCGACGAGCGTCGTGGTGCCGTCGGTTCTTTTCGATGAAATGGAAGTCAAGCGCGCCGATACGGGCAAAGAGAAGCTGCCGGAGTATCCGCCGCCGCCACTGACGAATCCCCGTTCGGCTGGAGCAGGCCGATGACTTTAGGGGAGCGTCTCGAATGGCTGATGCGCATGTCGCTGCTTGCCTTCATCCTGGCATGCGCCGCTTTTTTGAGCGCGATCACGGCGATGCGGTTTGCCATTCACGGGCGCGAGGTGACCATGCCAAACCTGGTGGGCAAGAGCGCCGCGGATGCGACCCAGATGCTGCAGTCCCGGGGGTTGCTCCTGCGCGTGGCCGATCGAGTGTACAGCGATCTTTCCCTCAACGTGGTTGTCCGGCAGACGCCGCCGGCGGGCATGTTGATGAAGGTTTCGCAGCAGGCACACGTGGTGCTCAGTCTTGGCCAGCGACAGATCTCCATCCCTTCGCTGGAAGGAAAGACCTTGCGTGTCTCGCGGATCGAGCTGCTGCGCTCCGGCTTGCAGATCGGAGAAATATCGAACTTGCATTTGGCGGATGCCCCCGTGGACGCGGTGATCTTGCAGAATCCGCGCTCCGGATCGAATGCCCCCAGCCCTCGCGTGGATTTGCTGGTGTCGCAGGGAGTTGCGGAACAGTCGTACGTCATGCCCGCGCTTGTGGGCTTGAACGAGGCCGAGGCGGGAAGGCGTCTCGATCCGGCCGGCCTGCGGAGAAAGACTGACTATGTCCCGGCAACGGAGTGGCCCCACGGCGCCGTGATCGATCAGGCTCCGGCGGCAGGCTCGCGCGTTTCTCAGTCGGCGACGGTCGCCATCAAAGTCGCCGAGTAAAGCCCCCTGAACAGGGCTTGATCTCTGCCCTGACGTCAAACTCGTTGTGTTAGAATCACATGTGTATGGCGTCTCCACACCGGATTGAGGTGGCTCCGTCGATCCTGGCGGCGGATTTCGGCGCGCTTGGCGACGCGATTCGTGCCGTGGAAGGCGCAGGCGCCCAGAGCATTCACGTGGACGTGATGGACGGGCACTTTGTCCCCAACATTTCCATCGGAGTACCTGTCGTAGCGTCCCTGCGCAAGGCAACCCGATTGCCCCTGGACGTGCATCTGATGATCGAGAAGCCCGAACAGTACATTTCCGCGTTCGCCGAAGCGGGCGCCGACATGATCACTGTGCATCAGGAAGCGACGGCGCATTTGAACCGGGCCATCCACGCGGTCAAGGAACACGGATGCAAGCCGGGGGTCGCGATCAACCCGGCAACGCCGGTCTCCTCACTCACCGAGGTTCTCCCGGATGTGCACCACGTCCTGGTCATGACCGTGAATCCCGGCTTCGGTGGGCAGTCGTTTCTCACCGGGGCGGTCGAGAAAATTGTCCAACTCCGCCGGATGAGGACGGATTATACTCAATACTTCCGCATTGAAGTGGATGGAGGGATTGGACCGGAAACGGTCCCCGTGGTTGTTCGCGCGGGAGCGGAGATCCTGGTGGCGGGAACATCCATCTTCCATACGCCGGATCCCGCCGCAGCCTTCCGCGAGATGCAGCGGCTGGCTTCCGAAGCGGTTATGCAGCGGGCCTGATCGAGGCTGCGATTGGGGTCAGTCTTGAGGGTCGAGGAGTTGTGATCGTGTGTAGAAAACTGTTTGTGTTTGCCACTCTCTCCGTTTGTCTTTTGGCTGGCGGGTGTTTCGGTCCCAAGAAGGCCAAGGTAGTAAAAAGCGACAGTTCAGTCGAGCCGGACAAGGTTCTGTACGAGCGGGCCTTGAACGACATCCAGCACGGCCGTCAAGAGATAGGCCGGCTTTCCCTCCAGACCCTGATTAATACCTACCCCGACAGCGATTACCTGGCCAAAGCGAAGCTCTCCATCGCAGACTCCTACTACAAGGAAGGCGGTAGCGCCAATTTCACCCAGGCCATCGCCAGCTACAAAGATTTCATCGTCTTCTTTCCGTTCGATCCACAAGCCGCGTACGCCCAGATGCAAGTGGGAATGACTTATTACCGCCAGATGGCCAAACCGGACCGAGACCGTTCGCAAGCCAAGGGGGCGGAGGACGAATTCCAGACTTTCCTGCAGAAGTATCCCGAGAGCCCGCTTGCTCCCAAGGCCGAACAACGTCTCCGGGAAGTCCAGGAGGTTCTGGCGGAAGGCGACTTCCGAATCGGCTACTACTACTACGTCAAGGGGACTATGGCGTCCTACCGCGCGTCTGCCTCCCGATTGATGGAGGTGAGCAATCGCTATCCGCTCTACAGCAAAGCCGATCAGGCGCTCTGGATGCTCGGTAACATTTTCGAAAAGGTCGGCAAGGGTGAACAGAAGGAAGTTGCGGCACAGTACTACGCCCGAATCGCGCGCAATTACCCTCTTTCCAATCTCGCCCCCGAGGCCAAGAAGAAGCTTGTCGCTCTCCACGCCCCGATTCCTCAGCCGGATCCGCAAGCGCTGGCTTGGATGCAGAAAGAGCGCTCCATCGACCGGGGCCACGCGAGCATTCTCCACAAAGCGACAGGAATCCTCCATGGAGGTCCTGATGTCCGCACGGCTGCCCGCAGCGGCAGCCCCAACATGACGCCTGGCGGTGAGGCTTCCTCCGCAGGCGATATTCTGCGGCCTGGCGGCACGGCTGCGATGGGGACCGGCGGTCCCGGGAATACGGCCGTCATCGAGACCGTCACTCCTGGCACGACTTCAGACACGACGCCGGGCGCTTCCCCATCATCGAGCGACAATCCTGGAAGCAGCGCTCCCGCGAGCGGAGGGGCTTCGCCGGCTCCCAATTCTGGGACTCCGAATCCGGAGAATCCTCCGGCTGCCACGAACGAAACCAAGGCTGATCCCAATGCTGCGGGCGCCAGTCCGCAGACGCCCTCGACTGCCACCAGCGATCCTGCAAGTAGCAATAAAGCGAGCGGCGATCAAACGAACAGCCAGCAATCGGGCACACCCGCTCCAAACGGTCAGGACAGCGACAAGAAGGACGAGTCCTCGAGCAAGAAGAAGAAAGGCCTGCGAAAAATCATTCCTTGGTAGTGTCTCCGCCGGCCGCATTTCTGAAAGGCCGCCGGCATCCTTTCCATTCACCGGATGACCAGTGTCCGCTTCGGACACATGCCTATGGCGTCTACGTTGACTGCGCCTCGTCAGGGTGATGGAATGCAAAGTTGGAACAGCCTTAGCCAATAGGGCGATCACGGTGGAGGGCGTTCTGTGGCCAAGATCCTGGTTGCGGACGACAACAGCAACATACAGAAGATGGTCGGTCTGGCCCTGAAAGATCAGGGCATCGACGTCGTTGCCGTCGGTAACGGCGAGGCGGCCGTCCGCAAGATCAGCGATCTCCATCCGGATTTGGTTCTTGCCGACGTATTCATGCCGGTCCGGAACGGCTACGAAGTATGTGAGTTTGTTAAGAACGACCACCGACTCGCTCACATCCCGGTCATTCTTCTCGTGGGAGCGTTCGATCCTCTGGACGAGCACGAGGCGCAGCGGGTCGGCGCCGATGGAGTCCTGAAAAAACCCTTCGTGCCGCCTGATCCGTTGATCTCCATGGTGAAGTCCACGCTGGCCCGCGTCGCAGCGGAAGCCGAGGCGCTTGTGTCAGCCAGCGCTGTCCTTGCCGGACAGGCCGCGAGTGCGAACCCTTCCGGCCCGGTGACGCCTCCGCGTGCGTCGGTCCCGCCAGCCGGGCCTTCCTCCAGTGAAAGCACCGAGGCGGTTGCCGAAGAAATGCCGGTCCCGGCCTTGCCCGTTTCCATTGACGCAGCTCATCAACCGCTGGCCTTCGGGAGCCTGCTGGAAACGCCAGCCGCCGCCGTGGACGAGAAAGAGGACGACCTGAGCTTCATGCCTGCCTCCCAACCGGAATTGACCGACCAGCACTCCTGGCGGTCACACGGAGTACAGGAAGAGGAGGAAGAGCCGGAGCATCCGTGGCGCCGGGACGTGCCCGATGAGATCTTTCAGGCCCTGCCAACGGAAGAGCCCGCGCGCACAGAGATCGAGCCGTTCGCCGAGGTGACGCCGGTGCTCGAGGAAGCCAAACCGGAGGACGCGGGCGCGGTCGAACCGTCTCTGGTTGGCCTACCGGAAGTGGAAGGCTCGGCCCCCATTGTAGAGTCCGCCCCAGCCTTGGAGCCTCTTGCTCTAGCCACTGCTCCATTGGATGAGTTCCCGCCGGAGAATTACCCCGGCCTTTATGTCGAAGAGAAGATCGTGCCGCTGGAGAACGCTTCCGAACCCACTCAGGAGCCTTTGGTGGAACAGGAAATCGTTCCGCCCGCCTCAGTAGTGAGCATGTGGGAAGAAGAGGTCCGCAAGGCGTCCCAACTGTCGAACACTTGGAACCAAGAAGAGAGCCAGGCGCCATCGGAACCGGCAGGCGCTGAATTCCCGCCTCCTAGTGCGGACCCCGATATTCCCGCGACTGAGCCGGAGCCGTACGAGCCGTTGCCAGCAGCTCCTATCGAGGAACCCCCCCCGGTCCCCGAAGAAAGCGATCTCTCGCGAGGCGGCGCTCAGGTGAACCCAGTACCCGCATGGCATGAGCAATTGCAGTCCGCTGCCGCAGAGGTAAAGGCCGAGCAGCCGGCGCCCCTTGAACACCTGGAAGCGGCCACCGCGCCCGTGCAGCCTGCTTCACCGGACGTGGACGCCATCGTCGCCAAAGTGCTCGCGAAGATGAATCCGGAAGTCCTCCAACAGGTGAGCCGTGATATCCTGAAGCCGCTCATTGAAGCCCTTCTCCGCGACGAAATCGAAAAGAAGAACTGATCCAGGCATCACAGCCTACCCTGCCCTCAATGATTTCCCTTCCGAGAAGGCGCATTGACGCTTTGTGCGTGGCTCCGTATATTGGACAGTCTGTGCATGCCCGCGTTGGCGTGCCGGCATTGCCGCAGGGCGAATCGCGACACAAGACGACCAACGATGCCACGAGAAATCGCCAAGGCTTACGAGCCCCAGCAGATTGAGCCGTGCTGGGCGCGTTCCTGGGTCGAAGAGGGCCTGTTTCGGGCGGACCCAAGGGCCGGAGGACCGGTCTTTTCCATCGTCATCCCTCCGCCCAACGTGACCGGCTCCCTGCACATCGGCCACATGCTCGATCATACCGAGATCGACATCCTGACCCGCTGGCATCGCATGCGCGGCTACAACACGCTCTACTTGCCGGGAACCGACCACGCCGGCATCTCCACTCAACGAGTCGTCGTCCGCAAGCTTGCCGACCAGGGCATTGATTATCAGAGCCTTGGGCGTGAAGAGTTCGAGCGCCGGGTCTGGCAGTGGAAAGAAGAGTCCGGCGGCACCATCACCCAGCAGATGCGGCAGATTGGGGAAAGCTGCGACTGGTCGCGCGAGCGGTTCACGCTTTCGCCGGAGCTTTCCGGCGCGGTGCGCGAAGTGTTTGTCCGGCTCTATGAAGAAGGCCTCATCTATCGCGCGCACTACATGGTCAACTGGTGCCCTCAATGCCGGACCGCCATCAGCGACCTCGAGACGATTTATGAAGATCGTCAAGGGCACCTCTGGCACGTCCGCTACCCGGTCGTCGGCTCCGCAGAACACGTCGTTGTGGCCACCACTCGGCCCGAAACTATGTTGGGCGATACTGCCGTGGCCGTGCACCCGGAAGACGAGCGCTACCAACACCTCATCGGCAAGAAAGTCCTCTTGCCGCTGATGAATCGCGAGATCCCCATCCTCGCCGATACGTTTGTGGACCGTGAATTCGGCACCGGCGCCGTGAAAGTCACCCCGGCCCACGATGCGAACGACTTCGAGTGCGGCCGGCGGCACAACCTGCCCGAAATTGACGTCATGACCGATGATGGCCACATGAGCGCGGCCGCCGGCCGCTACGCCGGCCTGGACCGCCACGAAGCACGCCAGCGCATCGTGGAAGATCTCAAGGCGCTCGGCCTCCTGGGAAAAATCGCCGAACACACGCATGCGATCGGCACTTGCGAGCGCTGCCACACCGTCATCGAACCGCGCGCCTCGACCCAGTGGTTCTGCAGGATGAAACCATTGGCCGAACCCGCCATCGCGGTGGTCGAGCGCGGCGGCGTTCAAATCATCCCGGAGAATTGGCGGGAGGTCTATTTCAACTGGATGCGCAATATTCGGGACTGGTGCGTCTCCCGCCAGCTCTGGTGGGGCCACCGGATTCCCGCGTGGCATTGCAGCGCTTGCGGCGGCGTGACTGTCTCCCGCGAGACACCCGCGCAATGCGCCAAGTGCGGTTCCAAACAAATCAAACAGGATCCCGATGTCTTGGATACCTGGTTTAGCTCGGCACTTTGGCCCTTTTCGACCATGGGCTGGCCGGCAGAGACAACCGATCTCCGCACCTACTATCCGACCAGCGTGCTGATCACCGGTTACGAGATTCTCTTCTTCTGGGTCGCGCGCATGATCATGATGGGCATTCACTTCACCGGAAAAGTCCCGTTCCACACGGTTTATCTGCACTCGATCGTGCGCACATCCGAGGGGCAGAAGATGTCGAAGTCCAAGGGCACCGGGATCGATCCGATCGAAGTCAACCGGAAATTCGGCACCGACGCGATGCGCTTCACCCTGGCGTCCATGGCCGCGCCGGGCTCGGACTTGATCTGGAGCGGCGACAGGATCGAGAGTTCGCGGAACTTCGCCAACAAGATCTGGAATGCCGCGCGGTTTATCTTTTTGAACCTTGAGAAATTCGAGGCCTCGGGCGTTTCGCTGGACCAACTCGCGTCCCCCGAGGTTCGCGCCGGCGCCCCGTACGGGCAAGATGGCCGGCTCCCGCTTGTGGACCGCTGGATCTTCTCGCGCCTGACGCACACGCTCGAGCAGACCAACGAGGCGCTCACCCATTACCGTTTTCATGATGCGGCCCACCTCGTGTACCATTTCTTCTGGGGAGATTTCTGCGATTGGTACATCGAATGGACCAAGCCGCGCCTCATTGATGCCGATCGCGACGTTGCCGTGGCTGCTTGGCGGAACCTCTTCGCCGTGTTCGAGGCGGCCCTCCGCCTGCTCCACCCCATCATGCCCTTCCTGACGGAGGAGCTTTGGCACCAGCTTCCCCAGCGCTCTGGAGCGAAGTCCATCGCCCTCGAAAAGTTTCCCGAGGTGAACGAGGCCTGGCGCGATGTCCGAGCCGAGAATGACCTCACGCTCCTGCAGGAGATTGTGATTGCCGCGCGCAACATCCGCGCGGAGATGAAACTCGACCCGAAGCACAAGCTGGCGGCGGAGTTTTCGAGCGCTGACGCGGCCGTTCGCGCGCTCGTCGACAAGAATCGCGAGGCCGTTTTGCGCCTGGCAATTCTTTCTGAGCTCAAGATTTCCTCCGAGCAGCTATCCACCCAGGGCGGCGCGATCCGTTCCTCCGCGCAATTCGATCTCCGGATCCCCTACGCGGCGGCCATCGATCTCGCTTCCGAGGTCGTGCGGTTGCGCAAAGGGAAGGAGCGCCTGGCCCGAGACGTCGAGTCCAAGGAAAAGCGCCTGGCGGATGAGACCTTTCGCAGCCGCGCGCCGGTAGAAATCGTCCGTGGGCTGGAGAACACGCTGGCCGAACGCCGGGTGGAATACGAGAAGCTGAGCGAGCGTTTGGCGCAGCTCGAACCGGGCCTGAAGCCGCTCGAATGAGACAGCCTGCGGCGCGCCGCAGGGGTTGCACTGTTCCGAGGGGACGCACAACTTGTTGTTCCTGACGCCTACACACGAGCCGGATTGGGATTCACCGGCACTCGTCTCTCTGATTCAGAAATCGCTCGAGGAGGACATCGGGATGGGTGACGCGACCTCGCGGGCCCTCGTTCCCGAGACCTGCACCGCAAGAGCGAGAATCATCGCCAAGCAGCGGCTCGTCTGTGCCGGATTGCCGCTGGTGGAACGCATCTTTCGCCAGCTCGATCCGGCGATTCGCTTCGTTGTTCGCTGCAACGAGGGAGCAGCGGCCTCCCCCGGCGCGCCTCTCGCGGACATCGCAGGCCAAGCGCGGAGCATCCTTTCCGGAGAACGTATCGCTCTCAACTTCCTATGTCATCTCTGCGGCGTGGCCACTCTCACTCATCGCTTCGCCGAAGCGCTCTCCGGCACTTCCGCCAAGATTCGCGACACTCGCAAGACAACTCCGCTTTTGCGCGCCCTCGAAAAGTATGCCGTGCGCGTCGGCGGCGGAAGCAACCATCGCACCGGCCTCTACGACGCCATTTTGATCAAGGAAAACCACATCGCTCTGGCGGGAGGCGTTCGTGCCGCCTTCGAGCGCGCTCGCGAATACGCCCGGCACGCGCCTCGAACCGGCCCCGAGGACTCGCCTCTTGCCATCCAGATCGAAGTGCGCAATCAGCATGAGCTCAGGGAGGCGGTGTCCGCAGGCGCGGATGCCGTGCTGCTCGATAACCCGACACCCGAAGAGGCCACGCGCCTCGTGGGCCTGGCGCGCCGCTTGAGACCCGGCTGCATCGTGGAGGTCTCCGGCGGAATCACGCTTGACAACGTGAGGGCCTTCGCCCAGACCGGAGCGGATTTCCTTTCCGCGGGCGCGCTGACGCACTCGGCTCCGGCCGCCGATATCAGCCTCCTTGTCGAATCCATCCTTGCCGAGTAAGCTGATCGCCGCGTCCGGACCGTCGCGCGGTAGCGCTGCAGCACCGCATTGACCGCCGCCGGAAGAGACGCCTCCTCCTATGAGCACGGAAACAGTCGCAGGAATAACCGACCGCCGCATCGCCGCCCTTTTGGCGCTCTTTGCGAATAACCCCATGATCGTCATCAGCGGCGCCCGGATCGCGCGCGAAATCGGCGTCAGCCGCTCGACGGTCTTTCGGTGGGTCGAGCGCCTGCGTTCACTGGACGTGAAGGTGAAGGGCCACCGAAGCAGTGGTTACGTCATCGAAAGGGTCCCCGACCTTCTACTTCCGAATCTGCTGCGATCGCGCTTGCGCGGCAGTGAGTTCGGCAAGCACATCCATCACTTTTTCAAGACGGATTCGACGAACCGCGTCGCCCTCGAGCTGGGACATGCGGGCGAGCCTCAGGGGACCTTGATCGTGGCGGAAGAGCAGACCGCCGGGCGCGGCCGCGCCGGACGAAACTGGCACTCCGAGCGCGCCAGCGGCATCTACTTGAGCCTGCTTCTCCGGCCCAAGCTTTCGCCGGCCGACGCGCCTCTGATCACGCTTCTCGCCGGCCTCTCGGCGCGCGAAGCGATCCGGCAGCAGACCGGATGTATCGCGGATTTGCGCTGGCCGAACGACTTGCTGCTCAACGGGAAAAAGCTCGGCGGAATTCTTACGGAAATGCACGCGGAACCGGGCCGCGTCCGCTTCGTGATCGTCGGGATTGGGTTGAACGTCAATCAGTCCCGGTTCCCCGAGAAATTGGCTTCGATTGCCACTTCTCTTCGGATGGAAAGCGGTCGCCTTCATTCGCGCCTCGAGCTGCTCCTGCGATTGCTCCAGCAATTCGAGAGCGACTACAATCGCTTCTTGAGCGACGGCGCGAAGAACCTGCTCGCGGAGTTCGCGGCCGCGTCGAGTTACGCACAGGGCAAGCGCGTGCGAATCACGGATGGCTCTGACTCTTTCACCGGGACGACCGCCGGCCTCGAACCCAACGGCCTCCTCCGTGTCAAACGCGACGATGGCAGCCTGATGGTCGTCGTGTCCGGCGACGTCGCGGAGGTTCCCTGATGCTGCTCACCATGGACGTCGGGAATACCGACACCGTCCTCGGGCTCTTTCGTGAGAAGGAGCTCGTGGCGCACTGGCGGCTGACCACGGTCCACAACCAGACCGTGGACGAATACGGCATTCTCACGCGCAATCTCTTCACCTTGTCCGGCCTGGACCGCGAAGCGATGGAAGGCATCATCATCAGCTCGGTCGTGCCGCCGGTGAACTCGACGCTGGCGGAGATGTCCGAGCGGTACTTTCATCTCCAGGCGCTGTTTGTCGAACCCGGCGTGAAGACGGGAATGCCCGTGCACTACGACAACCCGCAAGAAGTCGGCGCCGACCGCATCGTCAACGGTGTCGCCGCCTTCCGCAAATACGGCGGCCCTTGTATCGTCGTGGATTTTGGGACCGCGATTACATTTGACGCCATCTCAGAGCGCGGCGAGTACCTTGGCGGCGTCATCGTGCCCGGCATCGGCATTTCTGCCGAGGCGCTGTTCGCGCGCGCCGCCAGACTGCCCCGCGTGGAAATCAAGGACCCGGGCAAGATCATCGGCACGAACACAATCACGTCCATGCAAGCTGGGCTTTACTACGGTTACTTGGACCTCGTGGACGGCGTCCTGGCGCGCCTCCGGGAAGCGCTCGGGCAAAAAGCAAAGGTGATTGCCACCGGGGGACAAGCAGCCCTGGTCGCTCGCGGGTCTCGCTTGATCGAGCACACCGACGAATTCCTCACCCTCGAAGGCCTGCGGATCATCTGGGAACGGAATCGCGCGTCCGACACTGCACAATCGTCCGGCGCGAAGCTGCCGAAAACGCCTGTGGACTCGCGGAAGACACGGCGGTAGTTTTCCCTGGATATGGCGGACCTCAACTACTTCAATTTCTTCACCGAAATCGAAGAGTACTTCTGGAAGAAGCGCGGAGCCCATCTCCTGGTTTCTCCTCTCGACTGGGCCATCATCGAGACCTGGCAAAAGGCGGGAATTCCCCTCGCGGCGGTCTTGAAAGGCATCGACCGCGCTTTTGAGAGTTATCGGCGCTCTCGCCGCGGGGCCGGGAGACCTTTAAAGAGTCTGGCGTACTGCGTGGACGCAGTCCTGGAGGCCGCCCAGGAAGCGCGGGATGCCGCGGCCGGTAAAGAACCTTCCGCAGCCGGCGGCGCTGCAGCGCGCGGCGAAGTCTTCACTCCGGACGACATCCGCGCCTACCTGGCCCGCAACGCGCAGAAACTCGCCGCGGCGGCCGGTTCCGCGCGGGAGAGCCAATCCGAATTGGCCGCCCGCATTGACGACATCCGCGCCAAGCTCGAAGAGTCGCAGCCTCTGCTCGACGGGGGAGTTCCCGACCTGGAAGACCTGGAGCGGCGCTTCACCATTTTGGAGGACAAGCTGCATTCCCTGGCGACCGCTTACGCGAGTGAGGATTCCCTCCTGACGATTCGCCGGGAACTCGACCGCCAGCTCTTGCCGTATCGCAGGAAGATGAGCGCCGACCAGCTCGCCCAAGTCGAGCGCCAGTATCTGCAGAAGAGGCTATTCGAGCTGTTCGGCTTTCCACGATTGAGTCTCTTTTATTTGAACTGAGAAAAGCAGCTCTTTCCTCCCGGGGCGTTTCGGTGGAGAATCAGAGCCTCTCGGAGCGCAGCTCTTGCCGAATACGTTACAGGTACGCATTGAGAAGCTGATTTACGGTGGCGACGGCCTCGCTCACGCCGACGGCCACACCATCTTTGTGCCCTTCACCGCGGCGGGCGAACAACTCACGATCGAACCGCTCGAGCGGCGCAAGAAGTGGATTCGAGGGTGTGCCATCGAGATTCTCGCGCCTTCTCCCGACCGCGTGACGCCGGAGTGCCCGCATTTTGGAATTTGCGGCGGCTGCCATTACCAGCACATCTCGCTCGCGAGCCAGCTCCGTTACAAGACCGAGATTCTGCGGGAGACGCTTCGCCGGATCGGCGGCATTTCCTGGGAAGGACCGATCGCCATCCACGAGTCGCCGCCGTTCGGCTACCGCAACCGGGCGCAATGGGCGGTCCACCGGGACGGTGAGAGCCGGAAGCTCGGCTATTTCATGGCGGGCACTTCCACGGTGTGCGTCGTGAACGTCTGCCCGGTGCTTTCTCCGCGCCTCAGCCAGTGTCTTGCCGAACTACAGGCCCTCCTCTCCAGTGGCGCCATGCCCGGCAACGTGGCGGAAGTCGAGGCCTTCGCTGATGGCCACGATGAACGGCTTGCTCTCAACGTCGCTTTCGAGTCCTTTGCTGCGCCGCCGGAAGATTTGGCGGCGGCCATCCGCTCGGCCGTTCAGAATGTCGAGAGTCTTCTGCTTCTCGACCGCAAGAAAGAACGCTTCGAACTGCTCGGCCCCGGCTACATTTCCCAGCAAGCTGGGGAACATCGCTATCGCGTGAGTCATCTTTCCTTCTTCCAGGTCAATCGTTTCCTGATCGGGGACTTGCTGAAGACGGTTCTCGGCGGCCAGCCCGGCGCACTGGCTCTCGACCTTTTCGCCGGCGTGGGCTTCTTTTCCCTGCCCCTCGCCCGGAAGTTCGCCCGCGTCGTTGCCGTGGATACGAACCTGGCGGCCACGCGTGATTTGCGCGCCAACGCCGAGGCCGCAGAAGCGAATACCGTCTCGGTGCACTCCCCGGTTGATTCTTTCCTGCGTCAATTTCGCGAAAAGCCGGATCTTGTCGTCCTCGATCCGCCGCGAGCAGGTCTCGGACCCGAGAGCGCCAAGCGCTTGGCGGTTATCGCGCCCTACGAGATTGCCTACCTCTCTTGCGATCCCGCGACGCTGGCGCGCGACCTCGCCGTGTTTCTGGGCGGCGCGAAGACCTCCGCCCATCCCGCATCACAACGAACGGCGACGTACGCAATCGCCGAGATGCACCTCTTCGACCTCTTTCCGCAAACCTACCACATCGAGACGCTCGTCCGGCTGAGGCGGGAACCGTGAAGCTCCCCGCCGTCGCTCTCGCCGGCTTTTTCTCCACGGGCATTGCCCTGAGCGCAGTTTTCGCACCCAAGGGTCCGCTTGTTGGTCGTCACTCGTTGCTGCTGCTCTTAACGGCCACTGCAATCGCCATTTCCGCAGGATTCGTTCTCTTGCACCTGCGGTTCATTCGCAGTGCCGGAGCAGTCTCGTTAGGCGCCTGGCTGCTGCTTGGTTTCACGGCCGCATGCGTTGCCAAGCAGCCGCAGCCGCCCGACCATGTTCTAGGGCTGATCGCCGACGGGAGAATTGACACCCAAGCACCCGTTCGATGGCAAGGCATACTCCGCGACGAGCCTGCTCATCTTCCCTGGGGTACGGGATATGAGTTGAACCTGGATTCGGTCGCCCGGGGTGAGGAGATCATCGCGGCCAAGGGAGGCATTCGCTTCAGCCTCTATTCGAAGGAGACCGGAGATTCTCCGCCGGAGGTTCACGCCGGCGACCGTGTCGAGATTCTCGCGAGAGCGCATCTGCCTCAGCAGTTCAAGAACCCAGGCTCGTTCGATCGCCGCGCCTACCTCGCTCGCCAGGACATTGATTTGACCGGCACGCTGCGCGATTCGCATCTCTTGACGAAACTCGATTCTCCGCCGCCTACCCTCTGGCATCGGCTCGTACGCCTGCGCCACACGCTGCGCGAGCGTCTCGACTCCTTGCTTTCTTCCCGGCCTACCGAGAGTGCGGTCCTGCGCGCCATGCTTCTCGGCGACCGGTCGTTCCTCGATCGCTCCGACACGGTCGCGTTTCAGCAGAACGGCACGTATCACATACTCGTCGTCGCCGGCCTGCACGTCACCGCGCTCGTTGTTTTCGTCTATTGGGTTTGCCGCCGGCTGCGCTTGCCGCTTCCCGCGCTCGTGTTTTCGGCCCTTTTCCTCTTGATCGTCTACGTAGCCATCGTCGAAGACCGCCCTCCGATCTTCCGCGCCGGCTTGATGGCCGCGACTGTGCTTCTCGGGCGGCTCCTCTATCGCCGTCTCGACTTGCTCAATTCGGCGGCGACCGCGGCGCTGATCATTCTCATCGCCAGTCCCCTCGCGCTCACCGACTCGAGCTTTCAACTCTCTTTCCTGGCCATGGGGGCGATCGGCGGAATCGGGGTCCCATTGCTCGACCGCACGGTGGAACCCTATCTGCGCGCGTTCGAGCATCTCGGCGACGACACGCGCGACGGAAGCTACGCCCCGAGGGCGGCTCAGTTTCGCATTGAATTGCGCTGGGCCACGCGGCTTCTGGCAGCCCGCCTGCCTGCACGCCTGGCCCGGTTTTCCGAGACGATGGTGGCGCTCCCGCTCCGCTTTTCCCTGCGGGTCTGGGAACTCTTCGTGATTTCGCTGATTCTTCAGTTGGCGATGCTGCCGCTTCTGGCTCTCTATTTTCACCGCGTCGCGCTTGCCGGCCCCGTCGCCAACGTTCCTGCCGTGACCCTCACGACTCTTCTCGTGCCGTTAGGTTTCTTCACGCTCGCGCTGAGCTTTGTGTGGGCCGGACTGGCGCGCATTCTCGCGGCGGTGCTGGCCTTTGCCACGCACCTGCTCGTCCGCATGACGGAATGGTTCGCAGCCGTGCCTCATCTCAGCTACCGCATCCCCGGCCCTCGGCTATGGCTCCTCGCCGGTTTTTTTGCGCTGCTTCTGGTTTTCATGGCTGCCCTGCGCTTGCAGCGGCGCCGGCTTCTGTTGGCCACTCTGTTGCCGCTTCTCTGCGCGGCATACGGAATTGCCCGCTGTCCGTTTCCTCCACAATTCGCCAAAGGCAAGCTGGAAGTCACAATCCTCGATGTTGGCCAGGGCGATTCCATCTTTGTTGTCTCCCCGCATGGACGGACGATGCTCGTGGATGCCGCGGGAAGTGTTGCCGGATTCGGCGACCGCACGCCGGGGGCCGGCCCCGATCCGGGCGAAGATGCCGTGTCCCCTTACCTATGGTCGCCCGGTTTTCAACGGGTCGACATCGTCGCGGCCACTCATCCGCACCAGGACCACATCGGCGGGCTCACTGCGGTTCTCCAGAACTTCTCCGTCGGCGCTTTGTGGATCGGGCGCGAGGTGGACAATTCTTCTCTGCGCGCCCTAAAACGCTTGGCTGGCGACAAACGGATCCCCGTCATCCACCAAACGCGTGGCGCGATTTTCGATTGGGACGGAGTCCGCGAAAGCACCCTCTGGCCAGAGGCTCCCCCCACCGACGTCGCGCCGACGATCAAGGACAACGATTCGCTCGTATTCAGGCTGCAATTTCACAACGAAGGGTTTCTGCTGACCGGCGACCTTGAAAAGCAGGCCGAACATACCCTCTCGCTCGAGAACCTGGACGATTCCCTGCGAGCCGATGTTCTCAAGGTCGGACACCACGGCAGCAAGAACTCGACCACGACTGAGTTTCTCGAGGCCGTAAAGCCGTGCGTGGCGGTTGTTTCCGCAGGCGAGGACAACCCGTACGGTCACCCGAGCGCCGAGACGCTCGACCGTTTGGCGGATGCTCACGTCCGCGTCTTTGGCACTCAGCGGGACGGAACGGTCCGCGTCCTTACCGACGGCACAATCCTCTCTGTCGACTGCTTTGTGCCCTGCTCGGATAGGAAAAGTGATGCACGGGCTTCAGCGGCCGCGCCACCTCATGAGTCCGTACAGGATCCCGAGCACTAAGACAAGTCCGGCCGCGGCCCGATATTCGCGATTTTTCGCGTACTGCTTCCAAGAGAATCCTTGGCCATCCGGCTCTGCGAACCGCGCAGCTGTGAATCGCGGGAAGAACAGCGGCACGCGCGCAGCGTATTTCTCGAAGCTCGCGCCATAGTGCGCTCGCAATTCGCGCTCTTCGCGGCCCATCACTCCGGGATAGAAGCACACGAAGTAGGCGGCAAGCACCGCGGCCGCGTACCACGAGTGGCAGGCCGCCGCGAATCCGGCGGCAAGCGCCGTGCTCCCGAGGTAGAGCGGATTCCGCGTGTAGGCATATGGTCCGGTGACGGTCAACGCTTCGTGCTTCTTCAGCGTGCCGGCGGCCAGGCCTCGCACCAAGAGGCCGGCAATTCCGATCGAGGCTCCCCAGGCAAGCGAGTGCGGAGTGGGACGCGCGAACCAGAAGACCACAATCGCGAGCGGATACCCGAGGCGGACTCGCCAGCGAGCGAGCCATTCCCGGTTCACTGTTCTCTCCCGAGCCGCTGCCGGATGGCATCCTGTACCTGTTCCACCGAAATGGCCAATATGGAAGGATCGTGCTCCGTTCTGCGGCGATGGCTCGTGATCGCGTTTGGCGCGCGCAGGGTGACGTCCCGGCCGCCATAGGGACCGTTCCGGGCCGGATCGGTGGGCCCGTAGATGCCGATCACGGGCGTCCCCAGCGCGGCCGCCAGGTGCAAGGGCCCCGTGTCCCCTCCGACGATGAATCTTGCACCGCCCAGCAAGGCCATCAACTCGCCCAGCGAACCGCGATGAATGAGCACAGTTGCCCCGGCGGCTGCGACCTGCACTTCCTCCACGAGCGGTTCCTCTCCAGCCCCGATATTCACCACGCACGCGACCCCGAACTGCTTCTCGACCCACCGGCAAAGTTCACCGTAACGCACCGGCGGCCAGCACTTGGCCCGCCAGCCGCCACCGGGCGAAATCACGCAATACTTCTCGATGCCTTGCTGGAGGCGCCAGTTGCCCAAGCGCTGAGAATCGCTCTCCGGCGCCTGAAGGTGAAACTCGGCAACGGGCTGAGTCGCGCCCGCGCGCAACGCCAACTCGCCATTCTGGTCGACGACATGCTTGGCCCGGGGAACCACTCGGTCGGTGTAGCAGATCGAGGCGCCGAATTCCCGCGCGGCGCGCCAGCCAAATCCGATCCGCCGGGACGCCCCGGATAGACGCGTCAGGACCGCAGACTTCCACAGTCCCTGAAAATCGATGGCGCTCTCCCACTTTGTTCGCCGCATCTCTCCTACCACGCGCCGCGCGGACGCACCGGACCGCGTGTCCACTGGCTCCACGTGCGCGCCCAACCCGCTGGATTCGACGAGCAAGCGCCAGCGCTCAGCCGCAAGCCAAGTGATCCTCGAGGCTGGGAACGTTTGCCGCAACGCCGCGATCGCGGGAAGCGTGTGGACGATGTCCCCGAGCGAACCGAGCCGGACGACAAGGAAGGCCGGCTCAGGCACGGGGCGTCCCGCGGACGTGCGCCAGCAGCTCCCGAGTGGAATGGCGCTTCTCGTCACCGACGATGGCTATACGCACGCCCAATTTCCTGGCGGTCTCCCGCTCGGGGACGGTCTCCGCCGTGTAATCGGTTCCCTTCGCATGCACCGCCGGCCTAATTTCGTGCAGCAACGATTCGACGTTTCCATCCGAAAAAAGCGTCACGTAATCCACGCAGCCCAGGGCCGCCACCAGCTCGGCACGCGCCTGCTCCGGAAGAATCGGCTGGCCGGGCCCCTTGAGATCGCGAACGCTGTCGTCGGAGTTGACTGCGACGATCAGCAGATCGCCTTCTCTGCGCGCCGCCTCGAGGTAGCGCACGTGGCCTGCATGAAGAATATCGAAGCAGCCATTCGCCAGGACGATGCGTTCGCCGCGCCGCCGATGCTCTTCGAGACGCGCGGGCAGCGCGTCCCTGGGAACTATCTTGTCGAGTCGTGATCTCACGGATTCGTTGCGACCGATCCGGTGGCTTCCGAGCGGATGACTTGGAGCAACTCAGCGGCGCTGACGGTTGCCGTGCCTCTCTTCATCACCACAATTCCACCGGCGAAGTTCGAGATGTGCGCTGCTTCGAGGTCGCTCGCGCCGCAAGCCAGGGCCAGCGTGAACGCGGCAATGACCGTGTCGCCCGCTCCGGTGACGTCGACTGCCTGGTCGCTGCCGTGTACCGGAATCATGCTCGCTTGGCCGGAACGTTCGAACAAGGCCATCCCATCCTTCCCTCGTGTGACCAGGAGCGAGCGCAATTTCATGGCTTCGAGCGTTTCCCGCGCCAGGCGCCCGAGCGCTTCGATGTCCTGCCCGATCCGCGTGTTGTAGAGCGAATCCAGCTCGGGCTCGTTCGGCGTCGCCGCGCTGACGCCGGCGCCGGTGAACTTTGTCAACGCAAAGCGCGAATCGAGCGTGACCAGGAGCGGCCGCCGGCGTTTCGCCCGAGTCGTCTCGCGCACCAGCTCCGGAGTGACCACGCCGTTGCCATAGTCCGATACCAAAAGCACGTCGGCGGCGCCCACGCGCTCGCGCAGCTTGCGCGAGAGTTGCCGCTGCGCCGCTTCGGGCAGCGCCTCTTTTGGCGCCCGGTCCACGCGCAGAACCTGTTGATGCCGCGTGTGCGGCCAGCCGGCGAAGAAGCGCGTCTTCACCGGCGTGGTCCATCCACGAACGCGGACGACGCCCGAGACATCCACCCTCTTTTTCCGGAAGTACTCGATGAGCGTGTGTCCCGCGGCATCGTCGCCGACAACCGTTACCGGAAGAACCCGGGCGCCCAGATCGGCAAGATTATTGGCGGCGTTGGCGCCTCCTCCGGGAAGCACTTCGGTCTCCCGGTGCCGCAGGATGAGCACGGGAGCTTCCCTGGAAACGCGGGAAATTTCGCCGAACTGAAACTCGTCGGCGATGAAGTCGCCGAGCAAGGCGATTTTCTTGCCGCGAAAGCGCTCGACCACGTCGGCCAGCGTCGGGAGATCCACCGACGTAAACTCGTCCTTCTGATCGTTCCGCCGCTTTGTCATTTCAGCTCCCGTAGAATCCAGTCCGTTGCCGCGCTCAAATCCTCGGCCACGTGGCCGGGCTGATGCGGCCAGTCCGCGGCGTGCCATTCGAGCTCGCCGCGCCCGTATCCCGTCAAGACCAGCACCGCCCGCGCGCCAACCCGGCGCGCCATTTCCACATCGACGTAGCGGTCGCCCACGACGAACGAGCGGGTGAGATCCAGAGCGTGCTCGCTCGCGGCGCGCTGGAGCAAGCCCGGCTCGGGTTTTCGGCACGAGCAGCCGTCCAATGCGCTATGAGGACAGTAATAATTCGCCTCGACACGAGCGCCGCCGGCGGCTAGTTCGCTCGTCATTCGCTCGAACACCTGCTGCACCACGCTCTTCGGAAAGTAACCCCGCGCGACGCCGGACTGATTCGTGACCACGATGACCGGAACGCCCCTTTCATTCATTCGCCGGATGGACGCGGCCGCAAACGGAAACATCCGGAAGCGGCTCACGTGATTGAGATACCCCATTTCTTCGCAGATCGTTCCGTCGCGATCGAGAAAAACAGCCGGACGCAGGGTCTCAGGCATGTTTCACCCGCCCCGCCTCGAGCGATTCCCGGGCTGCCGACTCCACCATCTCCACGCTCACTCCCTTCATGCAGCGATGATCGATCGGGCAGCGCCGCAAAAAACAGGGCGCGCAGTGAACCTTGTGTTGAACCACGGCCCGCCGCGGCGTCACCGGCGCGGTTCCCTCGGCGTCCGTCGGTCCGAAAATGGCCACAACCGGCAGGCCCACAGCCGCGGCCACGTGCATTGCGCCCGAATCATTTCCGATAAAAAGATCGCAGGCGGCGAAACAGCCGGGCAGCTCGGCAATGCGCGTCTGTCCCGACAGGTTGACAAAGCGATTCTTCATGGAAGAAACGATCGCTTCGATCAGCCCTTGCTCCGCGGGAGTGCCGAAAAGTATCACATCCGCGTGAAGGCTTTCAATCAGACGGTCCGCCAGCTCAGCGAAGCACTCCGGGAGCCAGCATTTCGCCGAACCATAAGAGGCGCCCGGACCGAACGCGATGCGTAGCGCGTCTCCGCGCGCCCCGGCGGCGAGGAGTTTCTCCGCTCCCGCTGCTCGCATTTCCTCGGTAACGCGCAGCTCAATTCGCCCGCCGAGGCTCACTCGATCGATCCAGCCGGCCCGCCGCAACAGCTCCAAATAGTAGAAAGACTCGTGTGCCGGAATCTCGCCCTGGCGCGGAACCGGAATGGGACTTGTCAGCAGCACGCTGCGCCCGTCTCGCGCATATCCGATTCGCTCGGGAATGCCCGCCCTCCAAGCGATCCAGGCGGAGTCAAACGAGTTGGTCAGCAACAGGACGGTGTCGAACCGCTCCTCGCGAAGCTCGCGCGCCAGCCCTTGCCGGCGGCGAAGCCCCCCGTGCCTGCCGTGGAAGTCGTCCAGCAGCAGCCGGTCGGCGATTCCCTGCCCGCGGTACAGCTCCGCGACATACGGCCGCGCCAGAACGGCAATTTCGGCATCGGGCCAGCGCTCCCGGACTCGCCTGAGGGCCGGGAGCGACAGTATGGCGTCGCCAACCCAGTTTGTGGCTCGCACGAGAATCTTCATGCCACCCTCGTCTTGCGCTCCGCCGCGATCTTGAGAACGGTCTCGACGAGCCCGGCGCTCACTTCAAGCTCGATTCGGCATACATAGACCGGCAACTCGCGAAACTGCACTCCGCCGAGATTCATGGCGTCTTTTTCCGTGCACACGAGCGCGGTCGCATGAACGCGCTGCGCTTCTCGTTCCAAGCGATCCGCGTCAGCTTGAGTGTAACGATAATGGTCGCGGAAACTCGTCAGGCCGGCGACCTTGACGCCCCACCTCGCCAGATCTCTGAAAAACGCGCCTGGATTCCCCACGCCGCAAAAAGCATGAACGTTGCCCTGCCCGACTTCGCTCGCCGCCGTTTCCAGTTTGCCATCCACGAGCTGGCGGAACTCCCAGAGGATCGGGAGCGCATAATGAATCGGCGCGTTTGTGTGCGACCGGACTTCCGCCTCGATGTCTTTCGCCTCGCTCGTCCGCGTTATCACCACAATATCCGCTCGCCGCAATGCTGAAAGCGGCTCGCGCAAGCGCCCCGCGGGAAGGAGAAGCCCTCCCGCCAGATCGTCGGTGCCGTCAATCACGACGATGTCCACGTCGCGATCGAGCGCCAAATGCTGAAAGCCGTCGTCGAGAAGAAACCAGTCAATGCCCTCGCCGGCCAGCTTCATGCCGTTCGCGTACCGGTCGGCCCCCGCGGCGACAGGCGTTTTGCCTCCCTGCCGTCCGCGGATCATCTCCACTTCGTCGCTGCTTTGGCCGGCGCCCTTGTAGCCCCGGCTCAATATTCCCACGCGCTTCCCTTCCGCGCTCAACCGCTCTGCGAGCCACATCACCAGCGGAGTCTTCCCCGTTCCACCGACGGTGAGATTGCCGACGCTGATGACTACGCCCGGCAAGCGCTTCCGCTTCAGAACGCCCGCGCGATAAAGCCGGACGCGCGCTCGAACGAGGAAGCCGTACAAAATGGAAAAGGGCCAAAGCAGCGCACGCCATGCGGGATGCAACCTCATTCGTGGCTCCGCGCTGTTCCTGCGCTCGCCGATAAGCCTTGTGGCCCCGTCCGGTCCATTCCCTGCTCGGCCTGTTCTCCCTCAGCCTTGTCGAGCAGGCGGCAAATCGATTCCAGCGTCTTGACCATCGCTCCACGGCTCCGCTCGACGAGAATCTGCGCCCGCGTTCCCATCTCCTTGCGCCGTGCTTCGTCTCCGAGCAGCTCGATCCATTGAACGCCCAAAGCCGCGGCATTTTGAACCCGAATGGCCGCACCTGCCTCGAGCAGATTCGCCGTGATCTCGCGGAAATTGTCTGTGAACGGCCCGAAGACCGGCGCCTTGCCGAACACCGCCGCCTCGAGCGGGTTATGGCCCCCGGAAGGCACTAGAGACCCGCCGATGAAGACGGCATCTGCAACCCGGTACAGGCCGGCGAGTTCTCCGATGGTATCGAGCAAGACCACACTGGTCTCGTCCGCGATGCAGGGGCCATTCCCCTGCAAAGTGCCTTCCGTCATCGGAGGCACATGGAGTCCCGACCGCCGCGCAAATTTCAGGCGGAGTTCTTCGAGGCATTCCGCCGCGGCATCGAACCTCTCGGGTTTGCGCGGCGCGAGAACCAGAAGGGCCGGCGGCCATTCCGCCTGCACCGCTTCATACGCTTTGAGCACCAGCCTTTCTTCGTCGGCAACCACGCTCCCCGCGACGATCACCGGCCAGCGTTCGCGGCTCTGCGCTTGGCCGCGGAGCCAGCGCACCACGGGCCCTTCGGGCGGTGCTTCCTGGTCGTACTTGAGATTGCCGTTCACCGATACCCGATCGCCCGGTGCGCCAAGCGCAACGATTCGCTCCGCATCCTCCTGCGTCTGCATCGAGAAGTGCCGGACGTCGCCGAGCACGCGCCGCAGAAATGGCCGAAGAAAAAACCCGAACACGCGGCACCACTTCTGATACCGCGCGAAGGAGCGCGGCGAGATTCTGCCGTTGACGAAGAGTACCGGCGCCCGGCGCTCCCCTGCGATTCTCAGAAAGTTGGGCCATATTTCGGTTTCCAGAACGATGATCGCCGAAGGTCTCACGGCGTCAAAAACTCGCCGCAGGCAGAAACGCCAGTCCAAGGGATAGTAGAAGAAGCCTTCGGCAAACGGCATCCGCTGGCGCGCGAGGCGCTGGCCCGTGTCCGTTGTCGTGGAAACCACCAGCGGCCGCCCTGGAAATCTTTGCTTCAGCGCCTTCGCGAGAGGCGCCGCGGCGAGCACTTCGCCAACCGATACGGCGTGCACCCACAGGGACGCTGGTTGGCCCTTCAAGCGAAGCCGCAGATCGTCCGGGAACGCGCCAAGCCTCTCGCGCAGGTTGTGCAGATACTTGCCCTGGCGCAACCCTTTCACCAGCCAGTAGGGCAGGGTCAGGAGCAGCGCGACGCCTGTGAGCACGCTGTACAGCAGGTACACGAACTGTCCTTTCGCGTTGAAAAGCCGGATCGTCGCACAAAGCCAAGCAACCCGCCGGCCCCCCAGAAGAATCTCATGCGCCGTGCCGCAAAGTGCGTATTATATGCGCGTGCCCAGCCGATTGCTGATCAGCGTTCTTCTGGCAGCCGCGCCGGCCATCTCGCAAGCGCCGGCTCGGACCGCCGCCGACATTCCCTCGATAAAGGAATCGCACGAGGGCTTCACGGTCGAAGCCGCGCCCTGGACTTCGAAAGAACACTACAAGGCGCGGTTTCCAAAGAAAACCCCCATGGACGGTGGCGCCATCGCCATCGATGTCGTTCTCCGAAATGACTCCGACCAACCACTGCATGTCAATCTGAACCGTATCCGCCTCCTCCTCTTGCCTCCTGAAAGCGACCGTCAACAGATCTATCCTCTCTCGCCTGCGGATCTCGCGGATCTGGTTTTCCATCCAGCCGCAAAACAACCCACTGCCCCGCGCAGCAGGGTTCCACTGCCCATTCCGCGAACAGGTTCGGGGAGCGGGAAAAGCAAGCAGTGGGACGAATTCCGCGCGGCGGCCGATAGCGTGGCCATCGGCGCCGAAGTGGTTGCGCCGCATGCTTCCGTCCACGGTTTGCTCTACTTCGATCTGGCCGGCCAATTCGACCTGATGGAATACGCCCGGCTCTACGTTCCGGAAGTCACCGTTCTGGGCGCCGACAAGAGTCTTCTTTATTTCGACTTGGATCTCTCCCAGACCGGCGGCCGCTGACCCGGGAAGCTCTCGTTTAGCAAGTTTTTTCGAAATCATGACGAGTTACAGACCCATCACCGGAAAACCGCATTTGCGTCCTCGGTCTCCCTCGGATAACATTCTTTGTGCGGTTGCCTCCACTCGGCCCGAATCCTGACGATGGACTTCCTTGACGACCTGAACCCGCAGCAGCGCGAGGCTGTCGAGTCCGTCGACGGGCCTGTTCTGATCCTGGCCGGCGCGGGAACCGGTAAAACTCGCGCCATTACCTATCGAGTCGCCCACCTGGTTTCTCAGGGCGTTCTGCCGGGAGCCCTGCTGGCGGTCACCTTTACCAATAAGGCTGCGGATCAGATGAAGCAGCGCGTGACCGACCTGCTCATTCGTGCGGGAATGCCATCTGCGGAGCCGTGGATCTCCACGTTCCACTCTTTCTGCGCTCGCCTGCTCCGCCGCGAAGCCGCACATGCCGGACTCCCCCGCGACTTCACTATCTTCGACGAAGACGATCAGCTCGCGGCCGTCAAGCTGGCCATGAATAATCTGGGACTGGAAGAGCGCCGGCAGACGCCGCGCGGCATCTTGAGCCGCATCAGCTACGCCAAGAACCACGCGCGGAGCGCCGACGACCTTCGCGCCGGCGCTGCGAGCGAGGAGGCCCGGCAAGCGGCCGTCGTTTTCGAGCAGTATGAAAAGGTCCTGCGGCAGAGCCAGGCCCTCGATTTCGACGACCTTCTGCTCCGCACCGTCGCGGTCTTGCGCGACTCGCAAGAGGTCCGCGCGCGCTGGCAAACTCGCTTCCGCTACGTCCACGTGGACGAATATCAGGATACCAACCCCGTGCAGTACGACGTCCTGCGTCAGGTGACCGGCCCCGAGCGCAACCTCTGTGTTGTGGGGGATGAAGACCAGTCCATCTACCGCTGGCGCGGCGCCGACGTCGCCATTCTCCTGCGCTTTGCCGAGGACTTTCCCGGTGCCCGCGTCGTCCGCCTCGAACGCAACTACCGCTCGACGCAGAACATTTTGGACGCTGCCGCGGCGGTCGTGGCCAACAACTCTCGCCGGCTGGGCAAGACGCTCGCGGCCGAGCATGGCCCCGGCCGGAACCTCGAATACTTCGAGGCCCGCGATCCGCAGGGCGAAGCCGAGTTCGTTTCTGGCGCGCTGCGCAAGCTGTTGGAAGATGACCCCTCGCTGCACTGTGCCGTCATGTACCGGGTCAGCGCTCAATCTCGCTCCTTCGAAGAAGCGCTTCGCCGTCTTGGTATTCGTTACCGTCTCATCGGCGGCTTCAGTTTTTACCAGCGCGCGGAGGTGAAGGATGTCCTCGCTTATGCGCGCCTGGCCTTCCATCCTGAAGATGACATTGCCCTTTTGAGGGTCTTGAACGTGCCTCCTCGCGGCATCGGCAAAACAACCGTCGAGGCGCTGCGCAAGCGCGCGCAAACCGAAGGCTCATCCCTTTGGTCGGCTGTGACAAGCTGGGTCGCAAACCCTGCTTCCGGGCGAGCCTCCGCGCCGCTCAAGGACTTCCATGAGTTGGTTACCCGGTTGCGTCACGATCTTGACGAACTGCCTCCCGCTGAGTTCTTAAGAAGCATCCTGGCGCGCAGCGGGTACCTCGAGATGATCGCTCAGAGAAAAGACGAGGTGGAGGCCGACCGCGTGGAGAACCTCGAAGAACTGGTCAACGCGGTCGCCGAAAGCGCCGAGGCTGGAGAGAGCTTGTCGGATTTTATGGACCGCGCCGCGCTCGTAAGCGATGCCGACAGCTTCGACGAGCGCGCCACTGTCACCCTGACGACTCTCCACGGCACGAAGGGCCTCGAATTCGATCACGTGTTTCTCACCGGGCTCGAGGAAGGAGTTCTCCCTCACGCTCGTTCCAGCAATGACCAGGACGAGCTCGAGGAGGAGCGCCGCCTTTGCTACGTCGGCATGACCCGGGCTCGGCAAACGCTCACGCTGACGCGGGCCGTGTACCGGCGCGTCTTTGGAAACGAACAGTCGCTTCGGGCCTCAACCCCCTCTCGTTTTCTTGCGGAGATACCCGGCGAGCTCATTGAGACCGCGTCCGGCTCGCTGGCCGAAGCCGGCGAGACGCGCCGCTACGAGCCCGACCCGGAATACTCCTACTCCCCCGAGGAGTTCACCCGCCGCATCCGCCAGCAGACAACGCCGCGGCACTCGCGCGTTCCGGAGCAGCGCAACGCCGGCGGTGCGCCGCGCGGCGGATTCCGCCGCATCGCGCAGTCCGATCCGCTGATCGGCCAGAGGGTCCGCCACCCCAATTACGGCGTCGGAACGATTATCGCCGTCGATGGCGAAGACGACGATCGCCGCTTGACGGTCAGCTTCCCCGATTACGGAACCAAAAAATTTGTAGCCCGATATGCCCAGCTCGAACCTGTATGACGGTGCGGCAGGCCCCAGGAACCGGGCTCTTCGCCGCGATCTCGACGTTGCGCGCGGCGGCCCGGCACGGTACATTGTCGGCCACTTGATGGCCATGGCCGAAGCGCGTTTCTAGGACTCATTTTCACGCTCCCGGCGGACGCCAGGGGGGATCACGGGTGTCATCTCAACTCTTCCGCACCAAGAACATTGACCGGCTGCTCGCGGATGCCGAAAACCCCGAAAAGCGGCTCAAGAAAACCCTTGGCTGGCTGAGCCTGACCGCGCTCGGAATTGGCGCAATCATCGGCACCGGCATTTTCGTTCTGACGGGCACCGCCGCCGCCGGCGAAGAGGTTTTGTATCCCTCGTTGCTGAAAGCGCCTTTGCTCGATGTCCTGCTTCATGGCACGCACGCGGCTGGCATTGCCGGTCGTCCCGGCGCCGGTCCCGCGATTGCTCTTTCTTTCTTCCTGGTTGCGCTGGTCTGCGGTTTCGCGGGGTTGTGCTACGCCGAGCTCGCCTCGATGATTCCGATCGCCGGCAGCGCGTACACCTATACCTACGCCACGCTTGGCGAACTCGTGGCCTGGATTATTGGCTGGGATCTCATCCTCGAGTACGCCGTCTCGAATATGGCCGTCGCGGTTGGCTTCTCAGCCTATGTGAAGAGCCTGCTGGCCACCTTTGGCATTCACCTGCCCACCGTGCTGAGCGCACCCAGCTATTCGCCGGGCGGGGGCTGGACGCTCCACTTCAACGTCGTCGGCTTCATTATCGTCATGTGCTTGACGATTCTCCTCGTCATTGGCATTCGCGAGACGGCCGAAGCCAATAGCATCATGGTGGGCATCAAACTCGTCGCCATTTTCATCTTCATCGTTTTTGCCTCGAAGTACATCCAGCCCGCCAACTGGCGTCCCTTCATGCCCAACGGCTGGCAAGGGGTCCTCACCGGCGGCGCGATCGTCTTCTTCAGCTACATCGGTTTCGATTCGGTCTCCACCGCCGCCGAGGAATGCAAGAATCCGCGGCGCGATCTTCCCATTGGAATTCTTCTCTCCCTGCTGGTCTGCGCCACTCTCTACGTGGGAGTCGCCGTCGTTCTCACCGGGGTTCAGCACTACTCTATGTTTCGGGGAGACGCGGCTCCCGTGGCGAGCGCCCTTCACAATCTCGGCCTCGACCGCCTCCAGCGCTGGGTCACCGTGGGCGCCCTTATGGGTATGATTTCTTCTCTTCTGGTGTACCAGCTTGGACAGGCGCGCGTCTGGTTTGCGATGTCTCGCGACGGCCTGCTGCCGTCCGCCTTTTCCCGCGTTCACCGCCGCTTTCGGACACCGCACGTGGCTACCTGGGTCGCTGGGCTCGTCGTCGGCATCCCGGCAGGCATTTTTGACATCGGTACGCTCGCTGATCTCTCCAACATCGGCACGCTGTTTGCCTTCGTCCTTGTGGCCCTCGCGGTGCTCATACTGAGGCGGACCCAACCGGATCGTCCCCGAGGCTTCCGTGTCCCTCTGGTTCCGTGGTTGCCGATGCTTTCCGTGCTGACCTGCGTTATCCTGATGGCCAGTCTGACGGTCGAGAATTGGATCCGCTTTTTCGTATGGCTGGCGATCGGCATGGTGATCTACTTCAGCTATAGCCGCAAACGAAGCGCACTTGCGGTGGAAAATGCCTTAGCGGAAGGAGCCAAAAGGTGAGAGTTTTCGGACCTCAGCGCGCCGGCGGTCCCATCCTCGCAGGAATCCTACTTCTCTGTCTGGCTCCCGCAACGGCTTTCGCCTGGGGCAATGCCGCCGAGCGCCTGGTCACCAACAAGGCCGTCGATACCCTTCCCCCCGAGGTGCGTTCCTTCTTCGAAGCGAATCGCAGCTTCTTGGTGCAGCACGTGACCGATCCAGTCGATTCGCTCGCCAAGAATCCCGCCGAGCGGCGAAACCATGTCCTGTTCATCGACCGCTATGGCCGCTTCCCGTTCGAGAGCCTGCCGCGCAACTACAAGGCGGCTCTGGGAAAATTCGGCAAGACCAAGCTCGACGCCAACGGAGTCCTTCCCTGGCAGATCGGCGTCTATAGTGAAAGGCTCACGACAGCCCTGAAGGCCGGTAAATGGGACCAAGCGAAGCTCGAAGCCGCACTGCTGGCGCACTACGTTGCAGCGGCCCATGACCCGTTTAATACCACCGAGAACTTTGACGGGCACTTGTCCTCACAGCTCGACGTTAACGAACGCTTCAGCATGACCCTGGTCGATCGCTTCTCCTCGTTCATCCCTCTGCGCCCGAATGATGCCATGTTCATCAGCGATCCGACCGACCATGCCTTTGACTCCTGCTTGAGCTCGCATGCCTGGCTCGAACAGATTCTGCTCGCGGACCGCCGTGCCCGCGCTGGGCTGCCTGATTACACCGACGAGTTTTTCGACCGCTTCTATAATCAGGCGGCGGCAATTTTGATCCGCCAGCTCTCCGAGGCCTCCACGGACGTGGGTTCCTATTGGCTTACCGCCTGGACCAATGCCGGGCGCCCGGCTCTGCCGCATAATTGATCTCCAGATGACAGAATGGCCGGAAGCCTTCCGCAAGATTCCTTTGGTAGAACTTCACCTCCACGCCGAGGGTTCCATTTCTCCGGACACCGCGTGCGAACTGGCCGCGCGCCACGGCCTGAAGCTGACTGCCCAGGAAGTCGCCTCCCGCTACGAATACACCGATTTCTCCGGCTTTCTCGAGGCCTTCAAGTGGGTGACTTCGCTCCTGCGCGCGCCCGATGACTACGCACTTATCATCCGCCGCCTGTGCGAATCCCTCCGCGCCCAGAACGTCCGCTATGCCGAGATCACTATCTCTGCCGGCGTCATGCTCCTGCGCCTGCAGGATGTGGAAGCGAACTTCGTCGCGATGCGCGCTGCCGCTCATGCCGAGGAAACGTTTCCGCGCGTTCGCTGGATCTTCGACGCCGTGCGCCAATTCGGCCCCTCCCCTGCCATGCAAGTCGCGCACATCGCCGCCACCCTCCACGACGCAGGCGTGGTCGCCTTCGGCATGGGAGGAGACGAGCTCTCCGTCCCCGCTGCTGATTTTCGTGAAGTGTACGACTACGCCGCCGCGCGCGGCTTGCATCGGCTCATCCACGCTGGCGAAATCGGCGGTCCCGAGCAGATCCGCGATGCCATCGATTACCTCGGCGCCGAGCGCATCGGTCACGGCATCGCCGCAGTCCATGACCCCGCGCTTATGGACTTGCTCAAGGAACGCCACATCCCCCTCGAAGTCTGCCCGACGAGCAACCTCCGCACCGGCGCCCTCGCCTGCCAGTTGGGCCGCTCCGATGCAGCTCTGACGGACCATCCCCTGCCAATACTCGTCGGCCGGGGAGTCCCGGTCACTTTGTCCACCGACGACCCCGCCATGTTCCAAACCGACTTGCGCGGCGAATACGAGAACGCTCTTCAAATGGGCCTCCCGATCTCGACCCTTTTGCAGTTGGCCCGCGCCGGCTTCGAACACTCCTTTCTCCCCGCAGCCGAGAAGAACGCTCTCATCGAGACTTTCGATCGTGAAGCCTCCCGCCTTGGCTTGATCTAGCGTGGGCTTTGCGTCCTAGCAGTATCTTGTCAGTGGTTGGGGGCCCTCCGCCAAGCTACCAAGAACGTGACACCTGGACGCATTTGGACTACTCTTGTGCCATCATCGGCCCCACGAGAACGTGACGTGGCATAAGCGCCCGACCATAACTCCGGAATCAGAAGCACTCATCCCAGGAACCCACGGAAGAAGTAGGTAACCGAATCGAGGAGGTACCGACTCGTGCGATTCATCCTTCGGGTTTCGGCCTTTGTTGTCACCCCGCTGTTGACTCTAGCTCTGTTGGTTCTGCCGCTCGCCGCCCAAGAACATAAGCAAGATCGCCCTCAGGCCAAGCCGATGCCAAGCGCCACTTCAAATGCGCAAGGCAATACTGCTGGCGCGCACGCCAACAGTGGTGCCAAACCTAGCGTCCGACCCAACCAGGGCATCATCGACATCGACATCTACGCGCCCAAACCAAAGGCGCCAGGAGCAGGCAACCAAGTCACGGGCAACACCGTATCCAACGCCAACGTTGGCAATACTGGAAGGCAAGGCCAACTCAACGCTGCTCGGCCGCCAGCCAACCGGAACGCCAAAGGTATCATCGACGTTGATACCAACTCCCCCAAACCAAGGACGTCAGGAGTCGGAGTGGGAACAGGTAACCAAGTCACGGGCAACACCGTATCCAACGCCAACGTTGGCAATACTGGAAGGCAAGCCCAACTCAACGCTGCTCGGCCGCCAGCCAACAGCAGTGCCAAACCCAACGCCCAATCTAACAAGGGCATCATCGACATCGACTTCAACGCCCCCAAACCAAAGGCACCAGGAGCAGGCAACCAAGTCACGGGCAATGCCGTATCCAACGCCAACATTGGCAATACTGGAAGGCAAGCCCAACTCAACGCTGCTCGGCCGCCAGCCAACAGTAGTGCCAAACCCAACGCCCAACCTAACAAGGGCATCATCGACATCGACTTCAACGCCCCCAAACCAAAGGCACCAGGAGCAGGTAACCAAGTCACGGGCAACACTGTATCCAACGCCAACGTTGGCACCAACGCCCCCAAAGCAAGAACACCAGGAGTCGGAGTAGGAACAAGTAACCAAGTCACGGGAAATGCCGTATCCAACGCCAACATTGGCACCAACGCCCCCAAACCAAGAACACCGGGAGTGGGAATGGGAGCAGGCAACCAGGTCACTGGCAACACCGTATCCAACGCCAGCGTTGGCGATAGCGGAAGGCAGACCAGAAGCATCGCGCGTGGATCGAACCAGACCAACGCTCAAGTCAAAGGAACTGCTGCGGGGACACAGACCAAAGGCAACGCCAAGCCCATCACTGGCGATGCGGGAAAGCAAGCCGCGGGCACCGCTGCTCACACGCAGCCCAAGAGCACTACTGCCGCGCCCAAGTAGGAACTTGGCGGGCCCCCATACGAGAACCGCTGGAACATGACCCGAACCGCCGCCGCTCTGGGCGAGCCGGCGGCCATCCGGCGATATCCAGAAAGGGGACCTTCTCATGGCTCCGACACTGAGCTTCTGGAAACATGCCGCAGTGGTATTCCTGGCCGTTCTTCTCCCCGGGAGTTGCGCGCTACTCTACGGGAACGACGCTCTGGCAGAGTTTGCGGCTGGCGGGATTCAGCTGCGCCACGAAACTCGGATTTCTATGGAAGAAGAGCGGTTGGCCATCAGTCTAGGAGGGGTAACCGTCGAATACAAGTTCCTCAATTCGGCCGGTCAGGACATCACCACAGAAGTAGCTTTCCCCATCCCGCCTTACGCATACGATCCCAGCGCTCTGCAGCCCCGGTACCCGTATTTTACGGATTTCCGTGTTTGGGCCGACGGTCAAGAGGTCAAGTATCAGACCGAAGTTCGAGCCAAACTCGGGGACGCCGACTTTACCGACCTGCTGCGTGGGTTAGGCATTGACATTGAAACCTTTGGTCACTCCGTTCCCGACGTAGACAGCTCCCAAATTCGGATCCTTCCGAAATCCGCAAAAGAGAAGTTGGTTCGTCTCGGCTTGATCGACGCGGCTGAATCGCCGAGGTGGTCGGTTCATAAGATCTATTTTTGGAGACAGCGATTCCCAGCGCACAAGATCCTCAACGTCCGACATGAGTACGGACCAATCGTCGGTTATTATCAAATTCCGCCTGGCCCTTCGGAACTCGAAGAATTTGTCAAAGAAAGCTGCCTTCCCCCTTCGCTCGAGACAAAATTGAGCGCTACGGCTAACAGAATGTTCAAAGAGGGTAGCATTCACGCGCTGGGACAGGAACAGGTGGTCAAGTACATTCTTACGACCGCAAACACCTGGAGGACTCCCATCAAGGACTTTCAACTCGTTGTGGAGAGGCCTGAAACGACTGCCCCGGAAAAGACCTTCGTGAGTTTTTGTTGGGATGGTGAAGTGCAACGTCTGGACAAGGACCATTTCATCGCAAGAAGAGCTGATTTCGTTCCCGCTCGTGAGCTGGTCGTGTACTACCTGCAAGGGGATTTCTAAGAGTGAGGGATCAGCGCGAGGGGGACCACGCCCACCGTGTCCTTCGGCGTCGCCATGACTGAGCTAGGCCGCGGGACGCACAAGATCGGTCCGGGACCTGGTCCGGAATGCCCGCGAAGCGGCAATGAAAAAGCAGAGAAACGGGGACGGCTGCCTTACTTTGTCGCCGGCGGCACGCGTGTGATCTGCCAGGTGAACGTGTATTCTTGTGTCTCACCGGGTATGGTTTCCGGGAACTTGACCGTACTTCCGCCCGAGAGCTGATGGACCCCATCGCCGCCCGTGACCTTGGTGCCCTCGGGCATCCCGCCAGATTGAATCGCCTCGGCGACCGAGGCGGTAAGATGGTTGGTGACCTCTACCAGGCCCACCCCTGGCGGCTGGAATTCGTCACTGGATATGTGTCGAGACCGGGTGTAACAAGCACAACTAGTTTTATAGCCCTGGTCGCCAAAAACGGAGTCCGTCGTGATGTGGAGCTGCCCACTGAGGGCGAGCGCGTGAAAATAGAGCACAACGTTCTTTGCCTTTCCTGTGCGCTTATCGAGGAAGATCGTTAACCCCTCCGGTCCCAGGTCAGACTTGCTCACTTTGTACGACCCAGTCTCGACTTTGACCGTCCGTTCCTTTAGCCCCTGGAAATATGATTTGTCTCGCCACTCGTCCTCCTTCTTATCGTTGTCATTCGCGGAAGCGTCCAAGATGTCCCATGATTTCACGGCATAGCGCTCTTCCATCTCGTCCTTATCCCGGGGCACGTATAACCTCTCAAATGCAAAAGAAGCCTGGATGGTCGCATTAACCTGCGACGTGCCCTCCTCGCTAGAAGAATGACTCGGGCTATTCGATGTTCTGTGAGTGGTAACTATTCTTCGGATCGTGATCGTGCCTTGCGTTTTCGCTTTACCGATCTCGATCTTTTCCTCGGCGATCTTGTCCTTCATGGTTGTCTTGGCCATGGGCACGGTAGCGTCCGGCAGGATGTCGCAAGCGCTGTAAACCCTGATGGTGTCCTCGTTGACCGAGCCGGAGGTCGGCGCCTTGTAGGTAAATTTGACCTCGCCGTTTCCAACCTTGAACGCTTTCAAGTCCTGGTCCACCAGGAGTGGTTGACCGCCGATGATCTTGCCCTCCACGGCATGCACGATGATGCGGTTGAACTCACGTGAGCGCTGCCCCTTGGCGTGCTCGATCCCATTGATGACTACTTCAATTTCTTCGCCGGGAGCGACCGTCTTCTTGCTTGGTTTGACAAGGCACTGCGTAGGGCGCTTCTCGAAATTTTCGAGGACTGTCTCCTCCAGAGGCCGATACGGCTCGAGAACCGCGTGCGGGTTAAGGAACATCCTGTTCATGTGATAGTGCCTAAAATGCTGGGTCGGTCTGTCACCCTCGGTCACCCAGGTGATGACCTTTTCTTCCGGTGGTCCGACGAAGTACATGTCAATGGTGAGTCTGGACTTGACAGTACCCCCCAGATTCTCGGCGTAGTTGACATCGAAGTAGTATTCGGGCGGTCGCTTTCCAGCTCCAAAATTGGGCGCAATCTGCTTTGGGACGTAATTTCCTTCCACCATGAAATGGAAGCAGTTGCTAATCAATGTCTGCCACATCAGGTACTTTACCGAAGTCCTGAAGTTCGGATCGGCCGCGTTCGTGGTCACCTGGTTCAAGTACGCTGTTCTCGCGCAATCCTTGCATCCGCCCTGTGGGCGCACCGGTAGCGGCGCCAGTGATACCAGCACCAGCAACACTACGACCATGAGGCTCCACGAGATGTACGACGATTCCTTGTGATGGGCTTTCATCTCACCCTCCTCGACCGCGCAGGGTCTCTTTCCCCGTGTCCTTTCCTGTCACACCTCAGCGCTCTTCGATTGGACCCAGGTTACCGTCGCCAAAGTCGGCCAAGCTGCAAATCTCAGCGCGAGTCTCAGTGCAAATCTCACGGCATTCCTCCCCGGAAGGCCCAAGCACTGCGCGAGTCCTTCAGGAAATCGCGTCCTTTATCAACAAGAACAAACTTCTTTGAACGCCAGGGATTCCGCTATTGCTTGGCACCCGCCTCTGTGAGCAGTTTTACGATTTCGGTTCTCTCCATATCGCGTGCAAGGGCCAGGGCAGTTGCACCGTCGCTGTTCCGTGCACGGATGTCTGCGCCCTTGGCGAGCAGCAGCTTGACAATTTCCGGTTCTCCCGCGAGCACTGCCTCCATCAAAGCCGTGCTGCCTTGGGGATCTTTGGCGTTCACTGCGGCGCCCCTGGCAAGCAGGGTCCGAACGGATTCAGCCTTGCCCTGAGATGCCGCCACCATCAGGGGTGTCTTGCCCTGCATGTCTGGGGCGTTCAGATCAGCGCCCTTGTCCGCCAGCATCACAACGATCTCGACAAAGCCCCTTCGGGCAGCCAAGTAGAGGGCAGTTTGTCCGACTTCGTTCTTGGCGCTCAGGCTGGCGCCTTTGGCCAGCAACGCTTTTGCGACGTCACTGTTGCCACCAACTGCTGCAGTGATCATCAGCGGAGTGTTGCCGTGGCCATCCTTGCTGTTGACGTCAGCACCTTTGGCCAGCGCGCTCCGCACGTCGGCGAGGTCGCCCTCCTCCGCGGCACGAAGCAAATCTTCGTTAACGTTCCCGGCACACACGGACCGAGGGCCATTTACGAGAAACAACGCAACCAATGTAGAAACCAGGATGAGTGGGGAAACCCAGCGACGCATGAGTCCTCCTCGCAGGAGCAGAATGACAAGCTCCGGCAGTCACTCGGGCCTTTTATTACGCCGACAATGTGGCGGTATGAGTCAGGATCTTCTACGTGGCTTCGGGAACGGCAGGCATTGTATACCCTCCTTGCCAGCCCGTGATACAGGCTCCGCAGAAAATCCTCTGTGAAATCCCGGCGGGGGCCGGTCTAACAACCAGCCCCGCTCGCAAGGCGCCCGCCCGTCGAGGAGGGCACGGATTTAGTGGCACCAGAAGACGCAATGGTCCCATAATGGGGCGCTCAAATCCGGGAACGGGGGCGTTGTCAAACGCCCTTCGCGCGAATGTGGGACGTGAGCGGGGCGCAGCCGCTCCGAGGAGGGTTCTCATGAGAAGAAGCGCTGTGATTGCCGGGCTCGGGTTACTGTCATTCCTCTTGGTCGGGATAGCGTCGGCGCAGGAACCAGACGTAGAAGGCAGCAAGGATCATCCGCTACTCTCGCGGATGCCCAACTTCTACATTCATGACTACGAGGAAAAGGAATTCGCCCAGTACGAATTCCAGGCCAGTGCCAACGCGACCGCGGTCGTCGAGGGCCACTACTACGCACTCCGGTATGACCTGCAGGAGGGCTCCAAGGTTCCAAGCCAGTTGCAGATCATCCGGAACTACGAGAACGCCATCAAGAAAATCGGTGGCACCGTGCTGTGGGACAATGGCGACAACAAGGCCACCCTAAAGTTGGTTCGGCAAGGCAAAGAGATCTGGACGAACGTCGTAGCCACCTATGGAGGAACGCCTTCCTACTATTTGACCATTGTGGAAAAGGACACGATGAAACAGGAGGTGACGGCTGACGCCGATGCCTGGTTGAGTGATATTCAGACTACCGGGCACGCTGCTGTGTACGGGATTTACTTCGACACGGACAAGGCCGATATCAAGCCTGAATCCGAACCGACGCTAGAAGAGATCGCCAAGTTGTTGCGCAAGGATGAAAGTCTCAAGCTCTACTTGGTAGGTCACACGGATAGCACCGGGGAATTTGCCCATAACATGAAGCTCTCCGAAGCGAGAGCAAATGCGGTCATGAATGCGCTGGTGAGCAAGCATGCCATCCCGGCGGCTCGACTGAGAGCGTATGGCGTGGGTCCGCTGGCGCCGGTGGCCTCGAACCGAAGCGAAGAGGGACGAGCTAAGAATCGTCGTGTCGAACTGGTTGAGCGGTAAGAGCCCAGGACGCAAGAGTGCCGGCATCCGGACGCACTCATCACAGAAGTACGTGACGCTCGCTTGTAATCGCGAGGCGTGCTATTGCCCGCCGAGTTCGACACGGCGGTTGAGTGCCCACCCGCTGCGGTAGCGTTGCCGGGCACAAGCTGCGACCTGCCGAATCGCTTGTCGGTGAGACGCGGCGCGCCGATGCCCGGCGTGACTAGCCTTGACACCACAGTTTCGGCACGCTGCTGCGATACCTTGAGGTTGTAGGCGTCAGTGTTAATCGAATTGGTGTGGCCGGCGATCAGTAGGCTCGGCGACGCATGCGTCTGCCGCACGGCAATGCGACCACCCCCACCGACTGCATACAGAAAATGTGGGATAATACCGCCATGAAAGCTCACATCTGGGTGATGCCAAAAAAGACCGTTCTTGATCCTCAGGGAAAGACGATTCACCAGGCCCTTGCCTCCATGGGTTTCAAGGACGTAAAGGATGTCCGTCAGGGCAAGTTCTTCGTTCTCGAACTCAACGGTATGTCCCGGGAAGCGGCGCAGCGCGACGTGGAACGGATTTCCCGGGAAATCCTCACGAACGCGGTCATCGAGGAATTCCGCTTCGAGCTGGTTGATTGACCGCGATGCTTGCTGCAGTTCCCTTTCGCTGGCCCGCCGGCCCGTCCCATGCATCTGGAGCAACTGCGCCGCGGTTCAGCGCGCGCGTGTGGTAGTCTGAATTCATCACTTCGAGGGAGCCCTCAACCATGTGTGGCATTGTTGGCTACATCGGCCCTAAGAAAGTCGTCCCGCTGATCCTGGACGGTCTGCGCCGCCTCGAATATCGCGGATACGATTCCGCGGGCATCGCCGTCGTTCAAGAGAACGGCAAGCTGGAGATCCGCCGCGCCTCGGGCAAGCTTGGCAGCCTCGAACAGAGCATCCTGAAGTCGCCCCTCGACGGCGTCTACGGCATCGGGCACACGCGCTGGGCCACGCATGGCCGGCCGACCGAAGAGAACGCGCATCCCCACCGCGACTGCACCGGACACATCGTCGTCGTTCACAACGGCATCATCGAAAACTACCTCGAGTTGAAGCACCAGCTCCAGCAGGAGGGGCACAAATTCGCCACCGAAACCGACACGGAGGTCGTCGCCCATCTCATTGAAAAATATATGGACGGCGGCCCGCTCGAGGAAGCCGTGCGCAAGGCCTTGCGGCAGATCCGGGGCGTCTATTCCCTGGCCATTTTGTCCTCGAAAGATCCGAACAAGATCGTCGCGGCGCGCATGGGCCCGCCCTCCGTGGTTGGAATCGGTGACGGCGAGTATTTCGTCGCCAGCGACATCCCCGCCCTGCTCCAGCACACTCGCAATATCTTCTTTCTGTCGGACGGTGACATCGCCGTGCTGACCCCCGATGGCGTGCGCGTCATGGACCACGAGGGCCGCCGCGTCGAACCTCACATCCAGCGCGTCACCTGGGACCCCATCATGGCCGAAAAGGGCGGCTACAAGCATTTCATGCAGAAGGAAATTTTCGAGCAGCCTCGCGCCGTCCGCGATACCCTCCTCGGCCGCATGTCCCTCGATACCGGCAAGGTCTTTCTGGACGAGATGCAGATCACCGAGCGCCAGTTCAAGGAATTCGACAAGGTGAGGATCGTCGCCTGCGGCACGAGCTGGCACGCCGGGCTGGCGGGCAAATTCATGATCGAGAAGCTCGCCCGGATTCCCGTGGAAGTGGACTACGGCAGCGAATTTCGTTACCGCGATCCCATCCTCGACGCTAAGACCCTCACGGTCTGCATCAGCCAGTCCGGAGAAACCGCCGACACCCTCGCGGGCCAGCGCGAAGCCAAGCGCAAGGGTTCGCCCACTCTCGCCATCTGCAACGTGATGGGAGCGATGCTCACTCGCGAAGCTGCCGGCACCGTCCTCACCCACGCCGGCCCCGAAATCGGCGTGGCCTCCACAAAAGCGTTTAGCGCGCAACTCGCGGCTCTTCTCCTGCTGGCCATTCATCTCGGCCAGTTGCGCGGGCTTGTCGCCGCCGATTCTGCCAATTCCCTGCTGCACGAATTCACCGGCATCTCCCACAAGATGGAAACGGTCCTCCAGGCCGATCAAGCCGGCGTCTATGAAAATCTTGCCCGCCAGTTCTTCCGCTACACCGATTTTCTCTATCTGGGCCGCGGCATTCACTACCCCATCGCGCTCGAAGGCGCGCTCAAGCTCAAAGAGATTTCTTACATCCACGCCGAGGGTTATCCCGCCGGTGAGATGAAGCACGGCCCCAATGCCCTGATCAGCGAGAAGCTTCCCGTGGTCGTCCTGGCCACCCGGGATGAGAATGATCCGGAGTCGATGACCCGCTACGAGAAGAGCGTCTCTAACATTCAAGAAGTGAAGGCGCGCGACGGCATCGTCATTGCCGTAACCACTGCCGGCGACCAGTTGGCTCGCGCCGTGTCCGACCACCTCATCGAACTTCCGCCGGCTCCCGAGCTGCTCGCTCCTCTGCTCGAGATTTTGCCGCTGCAGTTGCTGGCCTATCACATTGCCGTCCGCCGCGGCTGCGACGTGGACCAGCCGCGCAATCTCGCCAAGTCCGTCACCGTCGAGTGACCGGTAGCACGGGCTGTCATCCCGTTCGCTCTCAAATTCATCTCCCAGTGCCGGTCTAGCCTGTAAGGCCGGCGATTGAGTAGAATGGTTTCACTGTGTCGCGCAACATCACGAGTCTTGCTCTAATCCTGCTCCTTGCCCTGATTCCTTCTCTGTCATTCGCCCAGCAACCGGGCAAAGGGAAGCTCACCGCAATTGAGTTCGTGGGGCTGAAGACTCTCGCCGAGGAACCCGTGAAGGCCATCCTCGGCCTGCATCTCGGCGATCTCGTCGGCAAAGATGATCTACAAGCCGCCGCCGACCGATTGGTCGCCACCGGCCTCTTCGCTACTGTCACCTATGAGTTCCGCAGCCGAGGTGAAAATCTGACCGTCACCTATCGGCTCGAAGAAGCGCCTCGAGTCCCGGTGCTGTTTGACAACATTCCCTGGTTCACCGACGCGGAACTCAGCGACGCCATCCGCAAGTCCGTGCCCGTCTTTGACGGAACCGCTCCGCAGGAAAGTCCGTTGCTCGACGATATGGCCGCGGCCCTCGGCCCCCTTCTCGCCGCCCGCGGTCTGAAGGTCACCGTCGAACATCAGCTTCTTGCCAACCCTTCCGGCGATGGATCGCTTCAGGTGTTTCGTGTGGAAGGCGCCGCGCTCAAGATTGGCCGCGTCGAATTCGGCGACCCGCTCGCGGCGCAATCTCCGTATCTTCAGCAGAAGTTGGAAGCCGTTGTCGGCAAGCCCTACTCACGCCTCGCCATCGATCTCTTTCTCTTCGAGCATGTTCGCCCCTTCTATCAGGAGCAGGGATGCCTCCGCGCATCCATTGGGACGCCGGAAATCCGTTTGACCGGCAACCCTAATCAGGCTTTTGCCGGGGACATGGGCGTTTTCATTCCCATCCAGCCGGGCAGTGTCTATCACTGGGGTGGCGCGCAATGGATTGGCAATCAGGCGCTCGCCGTTTCTGAACTCAACGCGCTCATCGGCGCCCAAGCTTCGGACGTTGTAAACGGCCAGAGGATTCAAGCCGGCTGGGACAAAGTTCTCGATGAGTACGCCCATCGCGGCTATCTCGATGCCAAGGTTGACCCGCAGTCTGCCTACGACGACGCTAAGCATACGGTCGCGTATCAGGTCCATGTCAGCGAAGGACCGCAGTATCGCTACGGCGACATGCTCGTCACCGGCCTCTCGGTGCTCGGCGAAAAGAAGATTCGCTCCGCCTGGAACGTCCCCGCTGGCGCCATTTTCGACCGCGCAAAGTTTGAGGAATTGTTGGCCGGGCTCGAGAAGAAAAGCACTGCAATCTTTGGCGATCTGCCTGTCCACTACGAGCAGGTTGGCCACTGGCTGCGCACCAATCCCGATACGCGCACCGTGGACATCCTCCTCGACTTCAAGTAGTTCTAAGAACGGTTTGCAGCCGAATGATTCACTTCTTCGCCCGAGAAGTGCTGTAGGCCGAAACCGCAATCAGAAACTGCGCTTCCGCGCTGTCGATGGGCCTCATTTTCACCGCCACCCCTTCCTTGTTGCGCGGTTCGTTGATCGTCGTTCGGAAGTAGTACACCTTCCCGGCCTCAGCCGTGAGGCTGATCGCCATGCCGGCCCCCGACAAGCTCTTGAGCATGGATTGCCAGTTCGTGCACAGGCAATGTTCCCCGGGTTCCACCTGAAAAAAGAAATACGATCTGCCGTCATTTGCTCCGACCCACGCGCCGTCTAGCCCCACCTTCAGGGTCGGGCCACTCGCAATGTCCTCGAAAACATAGACCAAGGCCTTGCCGGCTTCCGGTTGTGCGGTAGGGTGCTGCTTATCATCCGTCTTCACGTCGAACTTGATCTCGCTCGGCCCGCACCCGGCGGCCGCGCGAGCGGCTGCCGCTGGGTCTTGCGCCTTGTCTTGAGCAACCGCTGGCATGGCACAAATCGTGAGAAGCAGGACTCCGAGAGTGCTTCCTTTCATGTTCCCCTCCGTCGTGGGAAATGAGCCTCGCGCCTTTTAATGCCGACCCGTCCCTTCAGCCCTACATCCAGGGTCCCTGGCAGTCTCTGCAGCTCTCCGCCGACCTGCTCGGCGACTGCACCTGCAACATGGACGCGCTCCGCTCCTCGCCGGTTTCGCCTATTGGCGTAGCGCCTACCTCCTTGCCACGGCTCCGCGGCCTCTCTCCTGCCCGCCCCGCCCCCGGCATCGCGCCCCTTGACGAATGGCGATGGAATTTCACTGCCAATCCAGCTTCCGGTTTTCCCCCAATTGCTTTCCCTATATAATCCGCATGTCCACAAAGAGGAGTCCCGCCCATGCACCTTCTCAACAATCTACTCACTTCTCCGCTTCCAATATTGCTTCTTATTCTGACGCTTGTAATCTTTCCTATCCGGCGCATTTTGCAGCGCATGGGACTTAGTGGATGGTGGTGCCTGCTTGCTTTCATACCGCTAGGGAACCTTTTTGCCCTATGGGTTCTGGCTTTCGTTCGCTGGCCGACGGTCGACAAGCAGCAAACAGGCGCTTCACTCCAGGGGCTTGAACAACCCGCGAAGTCAACCCTGGAGTAGAATTGATGGAGTTTATGAAGCTCCGACCTGGCGGGTGGCTAGGACTCCGACAACTAGGACCCCCGCGAAGATGACTGCGGCCATGAACAGGCGAGATAGGCGTCCTACAGTGCCGTTTTCGAGGGCAATAAGGAAATTCCGGTCCGGGCATCCTGCTGGGTTACAAGGAGGTCTCGGATGAAGAAAGCCAACCTCGTCCTTTTGGTTGTGGAGAATAATGATTATCAAGCCGAGCAGACCATCTCGGCGAAAGAAGCTGCCCGCGAGTGCGAAGCTGACCTTCAGGTCATACATACTGAGCACGATGCGGTAATGCAGAGCGAGGAAGTCCTCAAACTCCTCCATAAACCTGTTGGAACTCGCCCTGACGGGGTTCTCTTTGAACCGGTGGGGACGCCACTCGCCCAACCCGCGAGAATCGCAGCGTCCTCTGGAGTGGGGTGGGTTGTGTTGAACCGGGAGGTCGATTACCTCAGCGAACTTCGCCGCCAGTACTCGACCCCGCTTTTCTCCGTCACTACCAATCACGACGAGGTCGGCCGTATCCAGGGCGAACAGATCGCACACTTGCTCCCCCATGGAGGCGCAGTGCTGTACATCCAGGGACCCTCGGACAATAAAGCTGCTGCCCGGCGCGCTGCTGCCATGCAATCGACGAAGCCCGCGAACGTCGAAGTGCGCGTGCTGAAAGGTCTTTGGACGGAGGAGAGTGCCTACCATGCCGTAAGCTCCTGGCTCAAGCTCAATGTCGCAAGAAACGTCGCCATCGGACTTGTGGCAGGCCAGAACGACGCCATGGCCCTTGGCGCGCGCCGGGCGTTTCAGGAACTCACCACAGGCGCCGAACAAGATCGCTGGTTGAGCTTGCCCTTCATAGGCTGCGACGGCCTCCCGAACACAGGGCAGGCTTCTGTTCGCCGCGGCCTTCTCGAAGCCACCATCCTCATACCTGCTAACGCTGGCCAGGCCATAAAGGCGCTGGTTACCTCGCTGACGACAGAGCAACAACCACCAGAATGCATCTTTACGAGCTCAAGTTCATTCCCGCAGATTGCATCGCTCAAGCCCAGGAACTAGCACGCTGTCTCGCGGCTGCCCCACACGCCGGGGTTACCTGTGGGGATTTTTGTTTCCCGATACCACAGGCTTTCAGCCTGTGTGTCTTCGCTTGTGACGGTGTTTGTAGCCGTGTAGCGCGGACCTGTCGTTCAGGTCCACGGCTTTTTTCTTGTCGCACGGGCCAGCCAGCAATCGTCAATCCGTCTCCGCCACCTTACACTGACCATCAGTGAGACGGGCGGGTGGCCGACACGTCAGTCGGCGGAACGATTTGGGGTGCCTGGCGGGTGGCGCAGGCGTTAGCCGCGGAGACGAATCGGAACGCCGTAACCTGGAGCGTGTTCAAGAGCACGAGTCTAACGTGCGATAATTCTTGCATGACCGACGCTCGTAGCGAACTTCGAGAGGTACGCGGAGAGTACGGTATCGACGGGGGTAGTGCAGCGATTGCCTATCTCCCGGCTGGCGTAGCCGTTGGGCTTGTTCTCGCAGGCTTCGCACTGATCCATGCTCGATCCGGTCGCCTCATGTTGGCTGTTTTCGAACTCTTCGGCGGATTGGTCCTGATCCTGATCGTCCTCACCTATCTGTACTTCACACGCCGGGGAAAGTTCGTAGTCTGGGCCGAGCTGCTGGACAGCCTCCCATTCGAGGGCGACGAACGCGTTCTCGATATGGGCTGTGGCCGAGGGGCCGTCCTAGGCATGGTTGCAAAGCTCGTGCCTCGTGGACGGGCCGTGGGATTGGACCTGTGGAGATCTCAGGACCAGTCTGGCAACAGCCCTGAGGCGGCTTGGCGAAACCTCGACTTGGAAGGCGTGCGGAACCGCTGTGAACTGCAGACCGGGGATATGGGCGCCATGCCATTTCCTGATTGTGCGTTCGATCTCGTCGTCAGCAGCCTCGCTATCCACAACATTAAGAGCTCTCAAGGCCGGCTTCAGGCCATCGACGAAGCTGTACGCGTTCTCAGGCCAGGCGGGCGATTGCTGATCGCTGACCTGATGCGGACCAAGGAATATGCCAGGCGGCTCCGGGAGCGGGGCATGGAAGAAATTGTGGAGCGACGCCTCGACTGGCGTTTCTGGTGTGGAACGCTGGGGATGGCAGGCCTGGTCACCGCGACCAAACCGGGTAACCCTGAACGTTCACTCTGATTCCTTCCGCGCTCTTAACAAATCTGTTGACCGGCCCCTTCGCCCAGGTCTTTGTGCAGCTTAGAGCCGTCAGTGCGCCCCTAAGTCTGCTCGGAACGATCCGTTTATCCCGGTTTAGGGTCAACTTCATCGCAGAAGCATGCCGTATTGGGGGAATTGTCGTTCGAATCCCTTGCCCACCTCGAAAAACTTGTGGATAACTCTACGTCTCTATTGCATTGTGGTAATAGATGTGCTATAATGGTTCGTGAAAAGTCGCCTCAGTACCGCTAACTCCTTTAGAATGCGCAGTTCCATAAAATCCGCCTGTAAGTCCTTTATCATCCGCAGTTCTGAAACATTGGACTTAAAACCCTTTAGAATCCGCAGATCCGAGAAAAGGTGGGGGGTGGGGGTACTTTTCCACAGCCCCGCCTGCCCCACCATCTATCGCACCGTCACGCTCACCTGCCCGCCGAAGCCTTGGCAGAGGCGGGTCGCTCTGCTTCCTCGTCCCAAGAGCCAAGTGCGTTCTCTTGCGCCTTTCAACCTTCAAACCTTCCAACGTTCAACGTTCAACTCATTCTCGGCTATACTCGGGGTTGAAATGAATCCCCTGGTTTCCATATCCGGCGCCAGAAAGACCACAAAAGGTGCCGCGCACAAGAACGCTGCGCTGAGGACCGCGCTCAAGAAGCAACGCCTATTGCTCGCGAATCTTGCCGCTCTCGATACGGTGATCGTCGCACTTTCCGGGGGCGCCGATTCCGCCTATTTGGCCTGGGCCGCCCATCGCGCACTGGGAAAGCGTTCCCTGGCCGTCACCGCTTTATCCCAGAGCTTTTCCTCCTACGACCGCGAACAGGCGGAATTGTTCCTCCGCACGACCCATATCCCTCACCAATTCGTCGAGACCCACGAACTGGACGATCCTCACTACCGCCTCAACAATCCCGACCGCTGCTACTTCTGCAAGCACGAGCTTTTCACGGTCCTCGACCACGTCGCGCACGAACGCGGCTTTGCCGCTCTGGCCTATGGCGTCAACGCGGACGATACCGGCGATTTTCGTCCCGGGAGCCGCGCTGCCGGCGAGCACCGGGTCCTCACGCCGCTTCTTGACGCGGACCTGCACAAGGCAGAAATCCGCGCCCTCTCGCGCCGGGCGGGGCTGCCCACGTGGGATCGTCCCGCGTCCGCCTGCCTCTCGTCCCGAGTGGCTTACGGGGTACCCGTCACACCGGAAATCCTCCGCCGCATCGAGCAAGCCGAGGATGCGCTTCGCAAGCTCGGTTTCCGCCAGTTCCGCGTGCGCGTTCACAACGACCTGGCTCGCATCGAAATCTCTCCCGAAGAATTGCCCCGCGCATTGACCCCGAAAATGGTCGGCGCCCTGGCCGAAAGCCTCAGGCAGGCCGGCTTCGCCTACGCCACACTCGACCTCCAGGGGTATCGCCAAGGATCTTTGAATGAGATTCTGCCGAAGTGAGATTCGCGCCTTGCTGCTTCCAGGGAACAGATTGGCGTCCAAGCGCGTACCTATGTTAGAGAGAGCCATAGAAGAGCTCTCCGGAGGACCGCACATGCGCAGACTTTCGCCCGCACTGGCTTTTGCGCTGACCATCGTTGTTGCTTCCTGGCTTTCGGGTTGTGGCTTTGTTGCTTCCGAACGAGGCTCGTTTGACCGTGACCTCACTGTGACCGGCTCCGTGCGTCTGGATTTGGCCAGCGGATCGGGCGCGGTGCGCATCTCCCCCGGCCCGGCCGATAAGGTGCACATCCACGGCGAAGTTCGCGCCTCCGGCTACTCCAACGACGACGCGCGCAGGCGCCTGGACGAAATCATCGGTCATCCGCCCGTCGACCAGTCTGGAAACACGATCCGCGTCGGCAAGGAGAGGTGGCACCTGCGCAACGTCTCGATCGAATACACGATCGATGTGCCCCCGGATACCGAGGTGGAATCCGCCCTCGGCTCCGGCGCGCAGAGCATTGAAGGCGTGCGCGGCCCGGTCCGCGCTTCCTCGGGATCCGGCAGCGTACACGTGGCTCAGATCCGCGAAGAGACTCAGATCAACGCCGCGAGCGGCTCCGTCGAAGCGAGCGACATCCGCGGAGAGTTCCGGTGCAATGCGGCCTCGGGCAGCATCATGGTGTCGAGGACTCAGGGCGATGTCCGCGCCACGGCGGCTTCGGGCTCGATCCACATCACCAGCCCCGGCGGTCGCGTGACCGCTCAGACGGCCAGCGGCGGAGTCGACATCGACGGCGCCACTTCTGACGTGAGCGCGCGTTCCGCCTCAGGCTCCGTCCACGTCAGGGGAAACCCTGCTGCGAACAGCCTCTGGGAGCTCCACAGCGTCTCCGGCGGCGTTGAAGTAACCGTTCCTTTAAGTGCCGCGTTTCAGTTCAGCGGCTCGGCCGTTTCCGGCGGCGTACATACCGATATGCCGATCGTCGTCGAGGAGCAGGGAGGACACTCCCTGCGAGGCCGCGTGGGCAATGGAGGAGCCCGCATAGAGGCATCGACCGTCTCCGGCTCGATCCACTTGAAGAGCGCGAACTGACCGCCCGCCGGCTATCCCGGCTCCGCGGTTGGCGTACCACAGGCTGGAGTGAGCCGCGGCGGGCGATTCCGAGGTAGAATCCTCGGCGATGTGCCGGGTTACCGAATTTGTTTGCTTTTTCCTGGGCGCATTTCTTTTTCTTGTTTCGCCGGCAATCCCCCAAAGCAGCCAACAAACGCCGGCAGAGGGAAAACAGAAATCTCGCGCCGCACAGGCGTCGGCCGCGAAAGCTGCCGACCCTGAGCAAGAGCTCCATCACGCTCTGGAAAGCGCCGGGACCGACCGCGCCGCCTTGGTCCGCAACCTCGAAGATTACCTGAAGCGTTTTCCAAACAGCCCCCGGAAAGCCGCCGTCTATCGCGCTCTCGTCGAGGCCTCCATCCGCCTCCAGGACACCGCCCGTGCCACTGAGTATGCCGAGCGCTTCATCGCGCTTTCTCCCGACGACGTCTCCATGATGCTGCTGGCGATTGACCTTCTCGAGCAGACCCGGGACGATCAGAGCCTGGCCCGCGCCATCGGTTACGCCTCTCGAGTCCTCGACCGAATCCGGACCTCGCCGGATGGCGGAAACTCGCCCCCGGTGCCCCCGGAGAATTGGGATCTCGCCCGGAAGCGCTTGGCAATATCTGTGCTCAACACGCGCGGCCGGCTCCTGATGGAGCGCAGGGATTACGCTCATGCCTCCGACGATCTCGAAGCAAGCTACCGGCTGCTGCCAGACAGCGAAGCGGCAGAGAGACTCGGCGAGATCGCCGAGCTGCAGCACAACCTAGAGCGAGCCATCGAGCAATACGCCCGTGCGTTTGCCCTAGCCGGCCCGCCGGGCGAAGGCGAGCGCCGCACGCGGATTCGCCGCGAACTGGGCAACGTTTGGATCCTGGCACACGGTTCCGAGGCGGGGCTGGGGGACTACGTGCTCCAGACCGCTGACCGGCTCTCCGCCGACCCCGCTCGGCACACGCGTTCCACCTTCAACGAGAACGCCAAGGAGCCCTACGATTTTCTGCTCCGACGAGTGAAAGGCAACGACCGGGTTCGCCTGCGCGACTGGCAGGGAAGAACAATCGTGCTCAGTTTTTGGACTACTTGGTGCGGCCCCTGCCGCCTGGTCGAACCGGTTTTCGAGCGCGCCGCCGCGCAATTCCGTAGCAACCCGGATATTTTGTTTCTGGCGGTCAATTGCGATGAAGAGGAAGCGCTGGTTGCTCCCTACTTGCAGGAGCATAAGATTCAGACCCAAGTCGTCTTTTCAGATGGACTCGAGGAGGCGCTGCACGTCGACGATTTTCCCACGCTCGTGATTCTGGACCGCACGGGCAAGATCAGTTTTCGCGCGGAAGGATACGTCGCGGAAGATTACGAGAAGATTCTAACGGAAGAAATCGAACGGGCTTTGGCAACATCGGAAACCCCTCACTGAATCTCGCCTGCCGGCCGGATTATTTCACCGGGGTCGCCGCGGTTTTCGCCGGACGAGTGCCGTCCCAAAGGATAGGCTTTCAGGGAGTCCCGCGCGGCCAGAATTGTGTTCACATGGATCTTGACGGTGTCGTTGATGGACCGCGCGTAGCCCCCGGCCAGCGTGACGGCAACCGGCACACCGCGCTTGCGCGCTTCCTCAAAAACCAGGCGGTCGCGCCGGGCCAGACCCTCGAGAGTTAGCGCCAATCCTCCGAGCATGTCCTCGTGGAAGGGGTCCGCACCGCCGACGTAGAACACGATGTCCGGCCGGAACGCGTCCAATCCTTCCCGCAACGGAGCCGAAAGAATTTTCAGATATTCCTCGTCACCGACTCCGTCCGGCAAATGCAAGTCCACCGTGGACGGCGGCTTTTGATCGGGATAGTTGTGTTCCTGGTGAATCGAGAGAGTGAAAACGCTGGGGTCTTCGGAGAAAATCGCCGCGGTTCCATTTCCTTGATGCACGTCGGTATCAACCACCATGGCCTTACGAACCGCGCCGTCCGCTTGCAGCCGGCGGATGGCCACCGCGACATCGTGAATCGCGCAGAAACCTTCGCCGTGCCCGGGGAATGCGTGGTGAAAACCTCCTCCGACGTTCACGGCGATCCCATCCAGAAGGGCGCGGCGCGCCGCGAGAATCGTTCCTCCCGCGGCCAGCAGCACGGCTTCCACCATCTCGCGGGAATACGGCACTTCCAACTTCGTGACCTCACTCGGGGTCAACGTTCCCGTCTTCAGTTTTCGCAGCCAATCGGCAGTGTGCACGCGAAGAACGTCTTCATCCGTCGCCGGTTCGGGAACGAGAAAATCTTCGGCGGCCACGATCTTCTCGCGCAAGAGACTTTCGCAAATCAGCCGGTATTTCTGTGAGGGGAAAATATGCGCTCCGAAATGCAGATCGTAGTGGCGGTGGTAAATCAGTCTGAGGGACATCATCAGGGCCCGGGGTCAGCTCTCCCTTTCGAGAATAAAATCGGGGACGGTCAACAGGGCGCGCGCGAAATCGCCGTCCACGTTTCCATTCAAGCAGGCCTTGGCTCTCCGCGCATACTCATGTGCGAGGCGGCGCGCCCGATCGAGCGCTCCCGACTCGTGAACGAGCGAGGTGATTTCTTCCGGGCGCACGCTCAGAAAATCTTTCTCCGCCAGAACCGTGGCCACAAGTTCCCGCCCCCTGCGGTTGCCATTTTCCATCGCGTAGATGAGCGGCAAGGTGACGTTGCCCTCCTTCAAATCGTTCAGCACTGGTTTCCCCAATTGTTCCGGCGAAGCAGTGAAATCCAGGAGATCATCCACAAGCTGGAAGGCCAGCCCCGCATAGCGCCCGAATTCGGCCAGCGCCTGTTCCTCCGCCTCGCTCTTGCGCGCCAGAACCGCCCCCAGCCGCGTGCAACCGCTGAACAGGCACGCGGTCTTATACGTCGCGAGCTCGAGCGCATCCTCTTCGGTGACGTCCATGCGTCCCAACTTGGCGAGCTGAAGCAGTTCTCCCTCCACCATGCGCTGGGTGATTTCGATGAGCGTGTCGAGGATGTGAAAATTCCGTTCCGCGAGAGCCATCTGGAACGACTGCATGTACAGCCAGTCGCCCGCCAAAACGCTGCGATGATTTCCCCACCGCGCATTGGTCGAGGGGCGACCCCGGCGCATGTCCGCACCGTCGATCACGTCATCATGAATGAGCGTGGCGCTGTGGATGAGCTCGACGACCGCCCCGAGGCGAACCGCGCCCGGCCCGCGATAGCCGCAATACTTGGCGGAAAGCAGCAGAAGCGCCGGCCGGAGCCGCTTCCCTCCCCCGCCCAAAAGATACCCGGTGATCTCGGCGACAGGCTCGAACGCGCCGCCGCTCTGCTGGCTCAACTCCCGCTCCACGAGCGCGAGGTCCTCACGGACAAGCTCAAACATCTCTCTAGCGGTCAAGATCGTGATGGCACACTTCCCCGCGGACCAAACTAACTCAGAGCCGCTTAGGCGGCGGGGCCGTCCGCCCCGTTCAGCCGGAAAAAGCGGCGAAAATTCTCCGCCGTGGCGGCGGCAAATTGATTGACGGGTAAGTCTCTCACATCCGCGAGCGTTCGCGCTACCTCAGCGACGAAGGCAGGCTCGTTCCGCTTTCCTCGATGGCTTTGCGGAGCGAGATACGGAGAATCGGTTTCAATCAGGAGCCGGTCGAGCGGCAGTTCGCGCGCGACGTCGCGCAGGTTCTGCGCTCTGGGGTACGTCGCATTCCCCGCGAAGGAAACGAGAAAGCCCATCTCGATTCCACGCCTGGCCTCGTCAAGCGTTCCGCTGAAACAGTGCAAAATGCCGCCGAGCCCGCTCGACTTCCAGTCCTTCTCCAGCAGATCGAGGCAATCGGGCCAGGCTTCGCGGCAATGAATCACGACCGGCAGCTTTGCGGAACGCGCGAGCGCGAGTTGTTCGCGAAGAACTCGCGCCTGGTCATCCCGCGGCGAAAAATCGTAATGATAATCGAGGCCAATCTCGCCCCAGGCGATGACGCGCGGATGCCGAGCGAGGCGCGCGAGAGTGTCCATGTGCGAGGGGTCCGCCTTTGTGGCGTCGTGAGGATGGATTCCGATCGTCGCGTAAATCCATTCAAATCGTTCGGCGAACGGGATTGCGGAATCGAGCTTTTTCGGGCCGGGACCGGTGCCGATGGCCAGCAGAGCGCTCACTCCGGCCTGGCGCGCGCGCTCGAGCATGGCTTCCCTATCGCCATCGAACTGCGGGAAATCCACATGCGCGTGGGAGTCGATCAGTTCCATAGGAAAGTCAGTGGCTAGCGACTCGCGACATAACTCACGACGAAACGGCAGCGATCCTCACTTTAGGCGCGATCCTACTTCCACATCTTCGAGAAAACCGGCCAGAACGGGCCGGCCTTCCGGGCCCACGGCCGCGGCGACAATCATTCCGTTGGATTCCACACCGCGCAGCTTGCGGGGCTGGAGGTTCACAACGACGATCACTTTACGGCCGATGAGCTTCTCCGGCTCGTACTGCTGCGCGATGCCGGCAACGACCTGCCGGACTTCGGTGCCGATGTCCACGGTAATTCTCAGGAGCTTGTCCGCGCCCTGAACGCGCTCGGCGGTCTTGATCTCACCCACGCGCATCTCGATCTTGGTGAAATCGTCGATGCCGATCTTCTCGGGGACAGCCGGCGCAGCTGCGGCCGGCGCCACGCTCGGAGCCGCCGGGGCAGCGGGTTTCTGCGGTTCGTTTTCCATTGCTTCGATCCTTTCGATGGCGTCTTTGGTTTCGACACGCGGAAAAAGCGCCTCCGCCTTGCCGACGGGAGTTCCGGGGGGCAAATAGCTCCAGGCGGCTTGGTCCATCCGCTGAGCGGCGATTTGTCCCTTCTGGCCGAGGAGTTCCCAGATTCTCTGCGTGGCTTTGGGCAGGACCGGATGCGCCAGCACCGCGATGACCTTCAGCGCAGCGGCCGACGTGGCCAGAACGTGTCCCACTTGTTCGCACTCTCCGGCGCGTTCCGCGCGATCCCAAGGCTTCTCGGCCGTCAGATAGCGATCCACCTCGGAAACCGCTTGCCAGATTCTTTCCAGCGCCCGCGAAAACGCAAACTGCTTATACAGCTCGACCGATTCGCCGATGGCGGCCGTGCATGTCGCCTTGACGGCAGCGTCGCTTCCGCCCTGGCCCGCAGCAATCGAAGAAGGAATCTTCCCGTCGAAATACTTCTCGATCATGGTAAGGGTGCGGCTGGCAAGATTGCCGAGGCCATTGGCGAGGTCGCTGTTATAGCGTTGGACGAGCGCGTCGTAGGTGAAGTTTCCGTCCTGGCCAAAGACGATCTCACGGAAGAGGAAATAGCGCAGCGCGTCGATCCCCAGCACCCTGACGATGGGTTGCGGACGCACGACGTTGCCGACGGACTTGCTCATCTTGGCGCTGTCCATCAGCAACCAGCCATGCGCCCAAATCTGCTTCGGCAAAGGCAGTCCCGCAGCCATCAGGAACGCCGGCCAATACACGGCATGGAAGCGGATGATTTCCTTGCCGACGAGATGAACATCCGCGGGCCAGAGCCGCGCAAACTCCTCGGGATTGTCCGCATAACCGGCGGCGGTGATGTAGTTGGTGAGCGCGTCCAGCCAAACGTAGAAAACGTGCTTTTCGTCGCCCGGCCAGGGAATGCCCCACTTCAGAGTCGTGCGGCTGATGGAAAGATCGCGCAGGCCGCTGCGGACGAACGAGAGCACCTCGTTGCGGCGCGATTCGGGCTGAATGAACTCAGGATGCTGCTCGTAGTAGTTCAAGAGCGGCTTCTGGAACGCCGAAAGTTTGAAGAAGTAATTCTCCTCGCGAACCCGCTCGGTGGGGCGGCCGCACTGGGGGCAGACGGCGCCGGGCTCGGGCTCGTCCACGTACATCTCGTCGTAAACGCAGTAATTTCCTTCGTAATAGCCCTTCTCGACGTAGCCGTTTCGCTCGATTTCCCGGGCAAGCTTCTGCACGGCCCGGGCATGACGCGTCTCGGTGGTGCGGATGAAACAATCCACGCGCAGGCCGAGCTCCTTCCACAGGTCGCGATATTCGGCGGAAATGCGATCCACAAATTCGATTTCCTTGACGCCGTCCTTCTTCGCGGCACGCTCGACTTTCTGGCCGTGCTCGTCGGTGCCGGTGACGAACACGACGTCGTAGCCGCACATCTGCTTGAAGCGCGCGATGACGTCCGCTGCGATGGTCGTGTAGGTATGCCCCAAGTGCGGCCGGGCATTCACGTAATAAATCGGCGTGGTGATGAAGTACTTGGGCTTGTCCTTGGCTCTCTCGTCGGCCATTCCTCAGCTTGCCTTTCCGGAGCTTCGTTCGTAGGCCAACATCGCTTCCGCGATCACCTGCCGCAGCGGAACGTTCTTCTCCGCGGCGATCTTCCGGCAGTCTTCGTATTCCGGCGCCGCATTCAGCACTTTTCCGTTGGCGCTGGCGAGCTTCACGCGCACCGGCCCGAAGGACGTGGCGACGGTGACGATATCGCGGGCCAAGCAGCGCCGGCGCACCGTATGCGAGCGCACGCCGATGGTCGTCGTCTCCGTAAACACGAGGCGAATCATACGCTCGGCATCCTCTTCGCGGCAGAGAATCGTGAGAAGCGTTCCTGGGCGGCCCTTCTTCATTTGAATCGGGGTAGAAAAAACATCGAGCGCACCGGCTTCGAGGGCTTTTTCGGTGAAGTAGCCGTAAATCTGCGGATTCATGTCGTCAAGATTGGCCTCGATCACGGCCGTTTCTTCATCCCATGCGGCGGACTCAGCGGCGCTCACGGCATCGCCAACAAACAATCGCAAGATATTGGGTTGTTCCGGGAGATCGGCGGCACCGGCGCCGCAGCCGATTGCGGCGACCCGCATTTTCGGCTGCGGGCCGAATTCGTCCACGACCGTCGAGAGGATGGCCGCGCCGGTCGGCGTCACCAGTTCGCGGTCGATGCCGGTCGAGTAGGTCAGCACTCCGCGGAGCAAATCCGCGGTCGCGGGAGCGGGAACGGGCAAAACTCCATGCGCCGAGCGAACGATTCCGCCGCCGACATTCAGGGCCGAGCACTCCACGCGCTCGATTTTCAGCAGATCCAAGCCGATGCTCGCGCCGACGATATCGATGATGGCGTCCACTGCGCCCACCTCGTGGAAATGGATTTTCTCCACGGGCACATCGTGGATCTTGGCTTCGGTTTCGCCGAGGCGGCGGAAAATCTCGCTCGCCCGCGATTGCACGCCGGGCGGAAGATCGGCGCGGGAAATCAGATCGAGGATCGTGCCGAGCGAGCGGTGGGTCTTCTGCTCTTCGGTTTCGACGCGAACGCGCGTGGCGCTGATGCCCTTCTTCTGTACTTTTTGGATGGAGAGTTTCCAGCCGGAAACGGGCAGCTCGCGCAGACCCGCTTCGAGCGCGGCCGCGTCGCAGCCCGCGTCGATGAGGGCGGCGAGAATCATGTCGCCGCTGGCGCCGGAGAAACAGTCGAAATAGCCAATTTTCATAAGAGTAGCGCGGTCTCGCGGCACAGAGTTTCACACGAGTGCGGCGCACATTGAAAGACGATACTATCGGCGGCTGTGAGGGGTGTCAAATCAGCGGGTGTCGAGCAGAATGCGGCTTGCCCAGTAACCGACTTATCGGGAGTTAGGGTTATCGGCTCGCCCAAGTTTATCGCCTGCGCCGTCTGGTGTTCAGGGCTACGAATAGTTATGATGCGGGGATAAGGCTGCCCACATTTATGTTTAATTTAGTCGCGGGCATTGCAAGCGTCGTCGGCGTCGCAATAAGCATCTGGACGCTTATTGTGGCTACCGGGGCGCAAAGAGCTGCCAGGGAAGCGCGCGAAGCCGTCCGAAAAGGGAACGCCGCAGAAGAGTTCCAGGATTTGAGCAGAATCGCTGACGAGTTCCTGAGCCACATAGAAGCGGACCAAGTCCCGGCAGCTTTGGTTCGCGCAAGAGACCTAATGTCAGCGATCAGTCTGGCAAGCCGCAGATGGGGACGTTTCCTATCTGTGGAGGGAAGGAACAATTTCGAGGAGGCGTACGCGCAGGTCAGCATCATATCTCGGTCGTTGTCTGCAAATGGCGCGCCATCAACCCCGCAGCAGAAGGATAAGATGCTCAAGATTTGCCATGGCGTCATCAGAGCTATGAGCAACGAAACGGGAACGCTGTTTTCGGAGCTAGAGGAGTCGGAGGAGACATAATGGCTACCTTTGAATATCTCCCTGTGATATCCAAGTTGCTTGAAAAGACGAAAGAGCGAAAGATCGAATGGAAGGGCACTTATGAATCTGCAGCATTCATCTGCGCCTTGGAGGGGGAGTATTCCTTCGAAATTCAGAAAGGCAAGACCAGTAGCGGGAACTCGTATCGCAGGTTGACAATGAAGGACAGAGAGCAAGGAGAAGTGTTTGTCGCGTTTGCCGTTTATCCAACGTCCACTTCCTCTCGCGAGAACGATGACCTATTTGCCACACTAGACCAACTGTTTGAACAGGCTCGCAGAACTGCACTCGACGTCGATAAAAAGGTAAGCGACGTTTCCAATATTCTAGACAAGATTTGAGGCGTGAGAAAACGGTGCGTGGGCACATCTGTGATAAGCGGGCTTGCCGGACAAGTACAATTTCTACGGTCTTGAGATCGGCCGTGGGGTGGGCGCGCATCTCTAACCGCTCCTCGCTTTGACCGCCAGCGGGGGATTCCCTATACTGCAAACTCTTCGAGTCACAAGCTGGCGGCCTCGACCGAATGCGTCGGGGTAAACGTAAAGCCGCCGCTACAACAGACAAGCGAGAGGCGTGTACAGCACGATCACAACGCGGTTGAGGGCGACGCTGGGCGAGTTCGTCGAGAAAAGCTACGGCGCGAAGCTGGACATCGCCATGGAGCGGCCGCCGAAGCTCGAGATGGGCGAAATCTCGACGCCCGCATGCTTCGAACTGGCGAAGCGGCTGAAGCGTGCGCCGAGGCTGATCGCGCAGGAGGTCGCGCAGAAGCTGGGGGCGGTGCCGGGGATTGCGCGGCTAGAGGTGGCCGGCGCGGGTTACTTGAACGCGTTCATCGACCGGCGGGCCTTCTGGGACACGACGGTCGCCGAGGCTGGTGCGACGGTCGCGGAACCGGCGGCGGGCGCGCCGAAAATCATCGTCGAGCACACGAACATCAATCCCAACAAGGCCGCGCACATCGGGCATCTGCGCAACGCGGTCCTCGGCGACACGCTGGTGCGCATCCTGCGGCACGCGGGAAACCGCGTCGAGGTGCAGAACTACATCGACAATACCGGCGTGCAGGTCGCCGACGTGGTCGTGGGCTTTCTGCACATGGAGGGAAAACACGCGGAGGAGGTGCGGCGGCTGGCGGCAGGGCCCCGATTCGACTATCTCTGCTGGGATCTCTACGCGCGCGTGACGCAGTTCTATGAAGAAGACAAGACGCGGCTGGCGCTTCGCGGGGAAACGATGAAGGCTATCGAAGAGGGCCACGGCGAAGCTGCCAAGATCGCGCACATCGTGGCCGACGCCATTGTCGCCTGCCACCTGCGAACCATGGCGCGGCTGGAGGTCGCTTACGACGTTCTGCCGCGCGAGAGCGAAATCCTGCAACTCAAGTTCTGGGACGCGGCGTTTGAGAAGCTGAAGGCCAGCGGTGCCATACAGCTTTCTTCCAGCGGAAAGAATGCGGGCTGCTGGATCATGCCGTGGCAGGACCCGGGCTCCGCGCCGGCGGAAGCCGCGGAAGAAGAGGCCGACGAGTCGCAAGCCAAGATCATCGTGCGCTCGAATGGGACGGTCACCTACGTCGGCAAAGACATCGCCTACCAGCTCTGGAAATTCGGGCTGCTGGGGCGCGATTTTCGTTACGCGCGTTTCGAGGGAGCGCCGCCGGGAGAGACCGTATGGGTGACGACGGCCGCCGAGGGCGATGCGTCCGCGCCGGCGTTCGGGCACGCGGCGAAGGTGTACAACGTCATCGATGCGCGCCAGTCGTATCTGCAGAACGTGGTGGCCGCGGGGCTCCGCGCGCTCGGCTATAACGATGAGGCCGATCGCTCCATCCATTTTTCCTACGAAGTGGTGGCGCTCACGCCTCGTTGCGCCGCCGACATGGGTTACGAGCTTTCTGCGGACGATGCCCGGCGGGCGTATGTGGAAGTCAGCGGGCGAAAGGGCCAGGGCGTCAAGGCCGACGATTTGCTCGACAAGCTCGAAGCGGCGACATTGGCCGAAGTCCGGCAGCGCCATCCGGAAATGGGCGACGTCGAACAACGGCAGACGGCGCATACCATCGCGATCGGCGCGCTGCGCTATTTTCTGCTCAAGTTCACGCGCACGGCGATCATCGCTTTCGACTTCAAGGATGCGCTGGCCTTTGAAGGGGAAACGGGGCCGTATTGCCAGTACGCCGTGGTGCGCATTCGTGGAATCCGGCGAAAGGGCGTGGAAAAGTCGCCGGGACTAACCGACGAGCAAACGGTAGCCGAGGCGGCTGAGTTGCTCAAGCAAGTAACCCCCGGAGCGCCGGGGAAATACGTCGGATGGGAAAAAGAAAACGATCTATGGGAACTGATTCTGCTGGCGGGCTCACTCGACTATGCGATTGACGCGGCCATCGGCGCGCAGGAGCCTGCGTTCGTGGCGAAATACGCGTTTCAGTTGGCGCAGGCGTTCAACCTCTTCTATCACAAGCACCACATTCTCTCGGAAGCAGATCCGGGCAAGAAGGCGTTCCTGCTGGCGCTCACCGAGCTCGTGGAACGCCAGCTCGTCAAGGCGCTGGATCTGATGGGAATTGAAGCGCCGGAAAAGATGTAGGGCGCGAGAATCCTCGCCTCCGAAGGGGCGGGCTAAAGGTTGGCGACGAAGTCGATGAGCGTGCGGACGGCCACGCCGCTCGCGCCTTTCGCGGCCCAGGGCTTGGCATCGTCGAGCCAGGCGGTGCCGGCGATGTCCAGGTGAATCCACGGCGTGTCGCCTGAAAATTCCTTGAGGAACATTGCGGCGGTGATCGCTCCGCCGCCCTTTCCGCTGCCAACGTTCTGAATATCCGCGGTCGTGCTCTTGATCATCTCGCGATAATCCTCGTCCACGGGCATCTGCCACATCTTTTCGCCGCAGGTCTTGGAGCTCGCCAGGAGCTTCTCGGTAAAACTCTGCTCCGAGCCGAACACGCCCACGTTCACGTTCGCGAGCGCCACGACGATCGCACCGGTGAGCGTGGCGGCGTCCACCAGATGAGTGCAACCAAGCTGCTTCGCATAGGTGAGCCCGTCGGCCAGAATCAGGCGGCCTTCGGCGTCGGTATTGATCACCTCGATGGTTTTCCCCGACATGGCGACCTGCACGTCGCCGGGCTTCTGCGCGCGGCCGCCCGGCATGTTTTCGGTCGCGGGAATCACGGCGATGACCTTGACCGCGGGCTTCAGCGCGGCCAGAGCGCGCATCACGCCGATCATCGTGGCTCCGCCGGCCATGTCGTACTTCATCTTTTCCATGTTTTCCGCGGGCTTGATGGAGATGCCGCCCGTGTCGAACGTGACCGCCTTGCCGACAAGGCCGACGACCGGCGTTCCCGGCTTCACTGTCTGCGGCGCGTACCTCAGCACAATCAACCGGGGCGGCTCCACACTTCCCTGAGCCACGCCAAGCAGCGCTCCCATCTTCAGTCCCGCGATTCCCTTCTCGTCCAGGATCTCGCAGGAAAGTCCGGCCTCGCCGGCCATCGCCGCAGCGCGTTCGGCGAGCATGCGCGGCGTCAGGTGATTCGACGGCTCGTTCACGAGGTCGCGGGTAAAGTTCTGCGAAGTCGCGGTAATGCGGCCGCGTTCGATCGCGCGCGCGGCGGGAGCCTGATTGGCGCCGCTCCAGCCGGCGAGATTCGCGGCGTCCATCTGCTTGTGGTTCTTCTTCTCCGTCTTGTACTTATCCGATTCAAAATCAGCAAGGATCGCGCCCTCAGCCGCCGCCTGCGCTGCCGGCTCCGTTTCGTCCTGTTCCCGCACCAAAAGCACGCAGTTCTTGATCGAGCGGGACTTCAGATGGCGCACCGCCGCTCCCGCCACTTTGCGAAGTTGCGGGGTGCCGTACTGCTCGCGCTTCCCCGCGCCCACCAGTAAAACTCGCTGCGCCTTCAGGCCGGCTGGGCCATGCAACAGGGTCAGCTCCAGAAATTTGCCGGTCAGCTCGCCGCTTTGCGCCAGCCTGCGGATCGCGCCGCCCGTTTTCCTGTCAAGCTCCGCAATCCGACCTTCGATCGGCTCCTTCTCTTCGAAGACGTAACTGACGAGGGCTTCCGTCTCGATTTCCTGCCATGGGCGCGTTTCCAAAATGACTTGCATGATTATTTCACCGCCTCCGCGTTCGATTGATGGCTTCTTCCATTTCCCGGCGCGTTTCCTTTGCACGCAATTCCTGACGGCGATCGTATTCTTTCTTCCCCTTCACCAGGGCGATCTCGCACTTGGCGATACCCTCGCGAAAGTAGATGCGCAGGGGAATCACCGTCAGGCCCTTCTGCTCGACTTTGCCCTCAAGCTTCGAGAGCTCGTTTTTGTGGAGCAAGAGCTTGCGCGCGCCGAGCGGCTCATGATTGAAGGGCCCGCCCGGCTGGTACTGGGCAATGTGGCAGTTCACGAGCCACGCGCCCTCGCGCCGAAAATCGACGTAACCTTCCCGGATATTCGCCTTCCCTTCGCGCAGCGCCTTGACTTCGGTTCCGTGAAGAACCATCCCGGCTTCGTACTTCTCGAGTATATGGTAGTGGTAGGACGCAGAACGATTCTGCGCCACGACAAGCTCGGACCGCTTCTCTGTTTGTTTGGCCACGTTGCTTGCAATCGGCTATCTTAGCCAGCGGCCGTTGCACAATGCAAGGCAACTCGCGTTGACCTTGCCGGTGTCATACTCGAATGCTAGACTGACATGACTGAGCTTCGAGGGCTGCAACTGTGAAGAACTGTACATTGGCCATCCTGTATGTGTGCTGCGGCTTGCTGCTGGCCGGCTGCCCCAAGGGCAATACCGAATTCAGTCAGGGGCGCAAGGCCGAGACGCTGCAAGACTACGATACTGCCCTGGCTCACTACCTCAAGGCCCTCAAGCAGGACCCTTTCAATCCGGAATACAAGCTCAAGACCGACCGGATGCGCTTCGAGGCCTCCCTGTTCCACGTTCGCCAGGGCCAGAAGCTGCGCGAGAAGGGAGATCTCCAAGCCGCCCTGATCGAATTCCAAAAAGCCATGGCGGCCGACCCCGCCAGTCCCATCGCGGAACAAGAGACCCGGCAAACCCTCGAACTCATCGCCTCCAAGACGAAAGCATCGGAACCAGCGACGGCCCCTCCTCAGCCATCAGCGCCTCTTTTGGCTGAAGCGCCTCCGGAACTGAAGCCTTTGTCGCGCGCCGCGATCAATTTGAAGATGGCGAACGATGCGAAGATCATCTTCGAAACAGTCGCCAAGATTGCCGGCCTGACCGTCATCTTCGATCCTGATTTTCCTTCGCGCCGGATCACCACCGAATTGAATAACGTCACGCTCGAGCAGGCCCTCGACATCGTTTCGCTCCAGAGCAAAGCAATCTGGAAGCCGGTGACGGAGAATATCATTCTTGTGGCGCCGGACCAGGCGCAGAAGCGGCGGGACTTGGAAGAGCAGGTCGTGCGCACGTTCTACATGTCCAACACCGTGCAACCCCAGGACCTCACCGAGATCGTCACCGGGCTTCGCCAGCTTCTAGACCTGAAGCGCATTCAGCAATTGAACGCGCAGAACGCGATCATCATCCGGGCCACGCCCGACCAGTTGGCGCTCGCCGAGAAACTGATCAACGACATCGACAAAGCGAAACCCGAAGTGGTGATTCAGGTGGAAGTGCTGGAGACCACCACGGAACGGACGCGGGACCTCGGCATTCTCACCGGAGTCAGTCCGGGAAGTTCACCGACGATCGGCTCGGTTACCTTCGCCCCTGGTGGACTGCCGACATCTTCATCGTCATCGTCCAGCAGCTCTACGACCGCCACATCCCAAACCGCGGTGGCCCTCAATCAACTGAGGCATCTCTCCACAGCCGACTGGAGCATCAGCCTTCCCAGTTCCGTAGCCAATGCGTTGATCACGGACAGCGCCACCAAGATCATCCAGAACCCTGAGATCCGTACTGTGGACGGGCAGCCGGCCAAGCTGCGCATCGGGAACCGGATTCCAGTTGCTACCGGCAGCATCCAGACCGCCGGGGTGGCTGGGGTCGGAGCGGGGGTGATCAGCCCGCTGCTGAATACGCAATTCCAGTACATCGACGTGGGCGTGAACGTGGATATTACCCCTCGTATTCACCCCAATCACGAAGTCAGCATGAAGGTGATGGTCGAGGTTTCCACCGTCGCCGGTCAGTCGAACATTGGCGGAATCAATCAGCCCATTATCGGGCAACGAAAAATCGAGCACGACATCCGGCTGAAAGAGGGCGAGGCCAACATTCTGGGCGGTTTGATTCAAACATCGGATACCAAGACCATGAAGGGCTTGCCCGCCCTCGCCAAGCTGCCTCTCTTTCGGTATTTATTTTCCGACAATACTACGGACAAGACCGAGAACGAGATCCTGATTGTGTTGACCCCGCACATCGTGCGTATGCCGGAATGGACCCAAGCCAATCTTCGCCCGCTCAGCTCCGGCACGGAAACAAATATCCAGGTTCGCCGCGAGAGCGACATTCAAGCGCCGGCCGTGCCTAGTCAACCGGCCATTCCCCCGACTGCTGTTCCCGGAGGAGGTCCCGTTGCAGGTATCTCGGCGGCCCCAACTCCGGAAACAACGCCGCCCGCACCTGGGGTGGAGGCCGCAGCGGCGCCCGCACGGATTCGCTTTGAGCCGCAGAACGTCAACTTGAAGCCAGGGCAAACAACGACTGTCTCTCTTGTCCTCGACAACGTCAAAGACCTGTTCTCTATCCCGCTCATGTTGCAGTACAACCCCGCGGTCATCAGCCTTGACGACGTGACGCACGGCGGTTTTCTATCCGGCGGCACGCAGGAGATTGCCATCGTGCAGCGCGTGGACAAGGAGCACGGCCAGGCCATCATTTCCGCCACGCGACAGCCGAATACGGCGGGAGTCAGCGGCAGCGGAACGCTCCTCGGACTCGTGATTCGGGCGATTGCCCCCGGCACGTCGAGTCTCTCGGTGGTCCAAGTGAATGCGCACGACTCGCAACAGAAAGCGGTTCCGCTCGTTTCCGGCGAGGCAACCATTCGCGTCGAGCCGTAGTCTTTTCGGAGCACGGGCCATGAGGCACAAAGCACGCGCCATCCGCGGCAAACAAGGGACCCAGGCAGGTATGACTTTCCTTGAGCTCATCATCGCCATGTCCATTTTGCTCATTCTTTCGACCGCCGCTCTGCCGATCGCACGCTACACCGTGAAGCGGCAGAAGGAGACGGAGCTGCGCCGTGACCTGCGCGAGATGAGGGATGCGATCGATCGCTATAAGGACACGGCCGACAAGGGGCTAATCCGCACAGAGGTGGGCAGCGAAAACTACCCTCCTGACCTGGACGCACTCGTCAAACCGATTCAGCTCGGCGCCGGCAACGACCGCAAGATCCGCTTTCTCCGCAAGATTCCCGTCGATCCGATGACCGGACAGACCGAGTGGGGCCTGCGAGCCGTGCAGGACGACCCCGACTCGACAAGTTGGGGCGGAAAGAACGTATTCGACGTGTACTGCAAATCCATGGGAACGGCGCTTGACGGGACGCGCTACGCGGACTGGTGAGTTGTTCGCTCGCGGAGCATTGACCATGTCTCACATCACACAGATCGGGCTCCCGCCGAGTCCGCGCAAGAGAATCTCGCGGCCCTTCTCCCCGGGGTTTACCCTCATCGAGATGATGATCGTCATTTCGATCATCATGATTCTCACGGGTATCGCCGTCGGCGTATATCAGCGGTCCGTGCTTCACACCCGCGAAACAGTGCTTCATCAGGACCTTCGGGTGATGCGCGAGGCGATCGATGGCTACACACTGGACAAACAGGCCGCGCCCCAGTCGCTTGAGGATCTCGCTTCGGGAGATAACAAGTATCTCGGAGCAGTGCCGACAGACCCCATTACCCACCAGAAGGACTGGCGGACGGATACGTGCGACTTTGTGATCAGCCCGGAACAGAGCAGCACGGGAATCTGCGACGTGCACTCCAACTCCGACGCTGTATCCCGCTTCGAGAACACGCCATATAGTTCGTGGTAGCCATCTGGCCTTAGGCCTGCAAACGCGGACCGAAGCGCCGCCACCTCCTTCGCTCGTTTGACGAACCCGGCCCGCTCCGCTATAGTGACCCTGCGGGGTGGAGCAGCCTGGTAGCTCGTCGGGCTCATAACCCGAAGGTCGTTGGTTCAAATCCAACCCCCGCAACCACTTCAAGAATTGCAGGCCGGGCCCAGGCGCCCGGCCTTTCTCTTTGTCCGCACATTGCTCCCGACAAATGAGGCCGCGGGCAGTCCAATGCTTTCGGAGGATCAGCAATCAGCCGCACAGGCTGCAGTGGACGCTTACGGCAGCGAAAATGACAGCAATGGAGTGACTGTCGGTCTCGGGGGAAAAGGGTACGGCGCGACGACGCTTCTCAAAAATGATGATACGATTTCAGTGACGTTTGGCTCGTCAATCAAAGGCGACTTCCTGACAACAACGATTGGGCACGAAGGGGCCCACGTGGATCAGGCCCAGACATGGTTAAGGGGTGGTGAAACATCAGTTGGAGACCTGAATCATTACGCGCGCGAACAGGGCGCGTGGGCCGTAGAATCCAGCCTTGCACAAGCCCTCGGCATGAAGAGTCTTGCTCCACACGGCGGTGGGCGCGACCTCCAGGTCTGGAACAGAGGTTGGGCGGCAGCGGAAATCGAGACGCTGCGCGCAAAGGGGATACAAAACATCCTTAATTACATGAGAGACCACTCCTCCGACGCCGACATGCGAAAAACGTTCAGCGAAGAACACCACCAATAGGAACGGTCAAGAGGACATCATATGAAACCTCTTTTTATTAGTTCAATAATCCTTCTTACAAACTGTGCTGTCGCGGGAGCTGCGAACAAGCCGCAGAACGTTGCTCAGGACGTCACTTACTGTGAACTAGCAAAGAGCCCCTCCGCTTTCTCAGGAAAACGAATACGAGTCCGTGCCATCTATTCGTACATGTTCGAGGTTTCGCGTCTCAAACCTCCAGCATGCTGTGCCGAAGGCGATGTAGCGGTTTGGGTGGACTTTAGCGAGGAGATGGATGGCAATTCCAAGAGGTTGTTTCACAAATTTCCAAAGGGCATGGGGTTTGTGCTCGCAACTTTTGAGGGCGTATTCCAAAGCGGTGGGCCCTTTGGCGATGGCGGATACCGTTTCAAGCTCGCCGTAGACAAGATTGAGGCCGTTGAGAACAAGGCAAATCCTTCTCCTGCTCATCGCCCAGCTTGGATTCCAAATTGCGAAGCACCGAGCGCGGTGTCGCGTGGAAACAAAGGTTGATGGACTCGTTGCCTAGGCTCTGAATATGAAACACGAGGGCCCGTACAACGGCGGCAAAAGCATGAACGTCTGGAATCGAGGTTGGGCCGCTGGGGACGTCGAGACGATGCGCGCTCGTGGGATTGGGAATATTCTGGCCTACATGGAGAAGGAATATAGCAAGGCTGATATGCAGAGGACATTTAGCGACAATCATCACCAGTAGACGCAGAAAGGCGTGGATTGATGAGGTTTTGTCTAACATTTCTTTCAGTTTGTGTTCTGGTCTGTATTTCCGTGTTTGCAGAAGACAAAACAAAGGGCGAAGCGCAAGATGTTGAGTATTGCCAACTCGCCAGAAATCCGTTGTCTTTCTCGGGGAAGCGGATCCGCGTTCGCGCCATATATGTGTACGATTCTGAGGTCCGGCTGCTTGAACCGCCGACCTGTTGCATGGAGGCGGGACCCAAGATATGGGCCAGGATAGTCGAATTGGACGATCATTCAGGAAAGTTGTTTCGAAAGAAACTCGATAAGGGAATGGGAGTAGCCCTCGTTGTGTTTGTCGGGAAGTTTGAAAGTGGATTTGCGGGACCCTTGGGAGCGAAATTCCGAATGACAGTAGAAAAGATCGACAAGGTCGAACGGTCTGCAAAGTCGAGTGGTCAATCGCCCCGTCCTAGTTGGGCCCAGAGGTGTCAGCCGCGGGTGGCCCAGCCTTAAAGAAGTGACACAATTTCGGCGGGTGGCCCAGACGCAAAATGAGGGATTGAGGGTGGCCCACACGTCGGCTTTACGTGTGGGGCCTTTCGTCTTGCAGGTCACGGGCGGGTGGGACAGCCTTGGTGGGCAGAAGGGTTTGGCTGCGGGTGCCCCTCGATAAGAGCGAAGGCGTTGTCAAGACGCACTTCTCTGCTGCAATGCTTTCCAGCACCACTTGGATCTCAGAGTGGTGGAGGACCGAAGCTCTGATTCTCGACTCGCTCGGCATGAAACTTCACAAGGGGGGCGAGGGATTTCCTAACAAAGCGTGGAAACCGTGATGTCCGAGGATGCCCGGAACATTTGCGGAACATTTGAAACTTCGCTCGGGCCGATAAGTGGCGAAAGAGCAACGGCTTAGAGTTTATTTCCTACGGCTCATAACCCGAAGGTCGTTGGTTCAAATCCAACCCCCGCAACCACTTCAAGAATTGCAGGCCGGGCCCAGGCGCCCGGCCTTTCTCTTTGTCCGCACATTGCTCCCGACAAATGAGCCCGCGTCGGGCCGGCATTGTTTATGCGAGTCCCGCAAAGGCGGCGGGACTCGGGGGCCGAAGGTCGCTCACCGGTTCTCATCCAACCCCCCAACCGCCTCTTCTCCTGCTGTGCTTCGCCAAACGTTTATCCGCGCCGAAAACTGCGCGATGCCCTCTCGCAACAGCTTGAAGAGAAAACCGGGATGGGATCCCCCAGCGCGAAGCTTCTTTCCCGGGGGAACGCCCGCGCGAGGTGCGTACTAGAATCGTGAACGGACACTGCAGCAAGTTGCTGATTCTGCTCTCGGTCAGAGTTTTGGCGAACCACAGTGTAGCGGCAGAAGCTGTGAGGCAAGGTGCAGCGCCGGTCAGAAGGATTCCATCATTCTTTCGCGCACGTCCGGCGGATTTCTGCGGAGGGTTCCGGCGAAGCGCTTGCGCAACGAATTCCAGCGGAGCAGAACCAGGGTCACGCTGCCCGATTTCCGCACGGCCCAGCGGAGAAACTTGGACCACGCCGCCTCCGGCCCCGTGAGCGTCACCACTCTGCGCCCGCGGCGCAGAGCCGTCACCCGGCCTAGGAGCTCGTGCTCGGTAACCGGAGGATCGTCCGCGGGCAGCGCATCTCCGCGCGTGATGAGGGAAGGTTGCGCGCCTTCTTTCGCCATGTGGATCACGCGATGGGCGAACCAGCGCCCTCCCTGGATGAATAGCACGACGTCGTTACAGAAAATCCGGCCGGCGGCTTCCCGGCGAACTACCAAAACATCTCCCGGGAAAATGGTTGGAACCATGCTGCTGCCCTGCGCCACGAACCGCAATTCGCCCGACGCGCGGAGCACTTCTTCCGCGAGAGCCAAATGGATCGTTTCCGGGGATTGCTCGGCCATGGCCGTGCTTCGTTGGGAAACTAGGAACTCTTCCGGTTGTGATAACAATTGCTCTCGGTGGGACCGAGTTTGCCGCAGGCAAGGGCCATCGTTTCGAAAATACGCTCGCAGCGGTGCTCAGGCTTCCGATAGAGCTTCCTTGCCCTGCTGTTTGGGCCCGGCGCATCTTCTGCGCGCGCCGGGCGCTCCTCGCGAGTTTCGCTCATGGCCATGTCCCCCTGAGTCAGCTTAACCGCACAAACGCTTGGCGCTTCCGGCGCCATTTCTATTTCCGCAGCGCGCTATCCGGGCGAGCCGCCTATTGCAGAGCGGCCTGAGTCAGCTTGACGGCACAGCCACCGGTCGCGGTCCCGTCTGAAACGTTACTGCAAGTCGCGTTCTCCTCCAGAGCATTGAAATAGATGCTTGCAGCCTGCGGGTAAAAACCTGTGTTCGTGTTGGCGTCGTTGTCCACAATCATCCCGCTGGTGCCGAGGCCTTCTGTAGCAACCGTGCCCGCTCCTCCCGGGAACCCGCTCGTAATGTTCAATGAGGCTATGTTCGGCGGGGGATTGCAGAGAACGCCCAAGAAGAGCCAGTCCGTGACCGTGGTCGGGTTATAAAACTCCAGAAGCGGAGCGAATTCGTTGCCTGGAGTGCCGACCTGGGTAGTATGCGCCGGCGTCCCCGCGGTCATGATTCTGCCGGAGCTAAACGTCACGCCATAAACGTCGAGGGCGCCGCCCGTGGACTCCGGTGTGCACGGCTGGCTCACGACACCGGTGACTCCGGCCACGTAGATCAGGGCGCCAGAAGACGTCGGACTCGTGTAATACGCATTGTTCAACGCTGGAGAATGCAGATCGCATTGATTTCCAGTGCCGATTTGCGCCAGTACGGACGAACTCAAGTCAATCTTGGCCTGCACCAAAGCTCCGTATGTGCCGCCACTTGCTGACCCGCTTACCGCGTAAACGAATCCGTTCACACCATCCACGATCGGAGCATCCACAATTCCGCCGTACGGCTTGCTCGCCGTACCATCCCCTACGGTCACCGAGGCCGGAGACAACGCCAGCCCGCTGGAGTTGAACCCGTAAAGTTTCCCGTCCGAGCACCCCACGAACACATTGCCGGTGACGAAGTCAACCACGGCGCCAGTCAGCTTCGAGCTTGTCGTGCCGGCACACGAACCGGAGCCAACCGCCACCGCGCCGCTCGAGCCCCAACTCGTGTCTATGCTTGGCGCGGGCTTGCTCGATCCCGAACAGGCCGGGTCAACCGTGCAGAAAACGTCCTTGATGCGGTAGAGCGTGCCGGCATCGTTGCCGACGTACGCCAGATCTTGGACGTAATCGATGAATGGAGGGGAGAGCGTGTCGGTGCCTGTGGCATCCGATCCCAGCGGGAGATCGGTGGCGGTGCCGCTCCCTGCAACGGGCGCAGCAGAAACAAACGTGTTGATCGGCACCGGGTGTAGGGCATCTTGAAGGTTGGCTGGATTCCCGCCATCACCGCTCTTCCATGCGAGCACGTGAAAATGCGCCGGGCTGCCGGCGGCCGACTCGACGAAAGCTACTTCGGTCCCATCGAGCGACAATACGGGAGAAGTTGGGGCTGCGCCGCCGATGGCACTGACGTTATACGACCAGTAAACGGTTGCCGCAACTCCCGTATCCGACGCGCCGGGTGCGCGATTGCAGATCCCAGCTGCGGGGACGGTCCCGCTGTAAAGATTGTTGAACGCCACGAGGTTGGGCTGCGTACCGCTGCCGTTCGCCGCGACCGGGAACACGACGAAATCATTCGCGCAGTTCGGCGCCGCGTCCACGTCAAAAGTAAACTTGGCGGGAAACATATTGGCCGCGGTTCCGGCAGTGCCTAGATAGATGCTCCAGTCGCGCACAAGCGCGGGTCCATTGCTCCGCGGACGCGGAAAACGAGGGGGCGGAGGTTGCGGTCCGGGCCACCTGATAGGCACCGGCGGGCGCCGGCGCCAACTAAACCGCGCCCGGGGGTCCCGCTGGACCTTGAGCATGGCGGCCATCGGACCGAAATGGGGGTAGACCACGTGCCGCATGCTCCAGTCGTGGACCATGGGCACAGGCCGATGGGTAAGTGCTGCTCTTGGGCCTGGCAACGATTGAGCGACCAAACCCAGCGCAGCCAAAGAGAGCAAGATCAGAATCGTTCTAGAGGGAAGCAAAGTGCGCATTTTCTAATGCCTCAATTTGAGGATGCACGATTGCTAGGCGCTTGCCAATCCCCTGTTCGTGCTAGGAACTAATGGAGTCAAGTACTTCGGCCCCATTATCCATACAAGAAACCTCGTTCGCCCGCATTTGGCGGCGCCGGAGTTTCTCCGATAGCCCGAGTTCGTTGGATTCACCACGAACCCGTCGGGTGACTGCATTCAACGAGACAAATAGACTAAGCGAACGAAATACCCGAGTCAAGAGTGTGCCAAGAGCGGCGCCTGTCTTGAAAGGGTCAGGCCTGCCGCCCGCCGCCGTAGGATTCCTGAGGCGTCCTTCACCGCCCCAGTTCGCTCCTTGGAGGCACGATTGGGAGATGGACACACGTCACAATCAGGTGTGATTCCGCTCACATACAGAGGCCCGTTCGCCTCCTAGCATGGAGGGGAGGTCTTTGAGTGCGGAACAGGGCCCCAGGCCAAGAGACGCCCGCATCGGTTCGGGTTCGATTCCCCGATCATATTCATATCGTCGATTGCTACCAGTGTGGCAAGTGCACGGCCGGGTGTCCGGTTTCCCAAGACATGGATCTGGCGCCGAATCAAGTCATACGGTTGATGCAGCTCGGTCAATCGGAAAAGGCCGTGAGGTCCCAGGCGATATGGGCATGCCTGGGATGCCAGACTTGTTCGGCGCGCTGCCCGAAAGCCGTTGATTGTGCAGGGGTTATGGACGCCCTGCGCGAGGCGGCCCTCGTTCACGACATGGCCTCACCCGCGCGACTGCTGGTAGTTTCGTTCCAAGAAGCGTTCTTGGAGAACATCCGGCGTAACGGGCGGCTCAATGAAATGGAGTTAATCGGCCGGTTCAAGGCTAGCGTTGTTTTCAGGACCGGCAGGCTCTCATTTCTCTTCAAGGATGCCGGTCTTGCGCCTCAACTCAGGAAGCGCAAGAAGCTGCACCTAATCTCGGAAAAGGCGCGCGACCGCAAGATTGTGGAACGAATCTTCGCGCGCTGCTCGAACCGGTCTGAACGATGAACATCGGCTACTATCCCGGCTGCGCGCTGCATGGATCGTCGAACGATTACGAGCAATCGCTGCGGGCGTGCCTGGGCGCGCTGGACGTGCAGCTCAAGGAAATCAATGACTGGATTTGCTGCGGAGCGACGGCGGCGCACTCGCTCAATCACAAGCTCTCCTTGGCGCTCCCTGCCCGGAACCTGGCCCTGGCTGAGCGGGATGGCTTCAAGCAGGTATTCGCGCCGTGCCCCCTGTGTTCCATGCAGCTACTCAAGGTGAAAAAGGCGGTCGCCGACGAAAAAGTCCGCCGGGAACTCTCTGAAACGGTCGAGGCCGATGTCCGTGGCGACGGCCAAGTCCTGAATCTGATCCAGATCTTCGAGAACGTCGGGCTGGACCGGCTGAAATCATCCGTCAGGACCCCGCTCGAATCCATCAACGCAGCTTGCTACTACGGCTGCCTGCTGACGCGTCCTCCGGATGTGGTGCACTTCGATGATTTCGAGCAGCCCACGTCGATGGAAGCGGTGCTCGCCGCGCTGGGGGCAAAGACGGTCGAATGGAACTACAAGACCGAATGCTGCGGCGCAGGGATGACCATGGCGAACGAAGACGCCGTCCTGGACCTGGCCCACAAGATTCTCGGCAATGCGGCCGAGCACGGCGCGAATTGCGTCGTGGTCGCATGCCCAATGTGCCACGTGAATCTGGACATGAAGCAGGCGGCGGTCGAGCGGCGCTACGGAAAGAAGTTGGGGATGGTCGTGTATTACCTATCTGACTTGGTCGGATTGGCGTTGGGGCTTTCCTCCGAGCAGTTGGGAATCGGCAGGCATTTCGTTACGAAGGCTTAAGGAATGTCACGAATTGGCGTATTCACGTGCTGGTGCGGCGAGAACATCGCTCGCACCGTCGATGTGGACGAAGTCGCGAAACAAGTCGCGGGCCTGCCCGGCGTGCGGTGCTCGCTGAACTATAAGTACATGTGCTCCGATCCGGGACAGGCGACCATCCGGGACAAGATCGCGTCGGAGGAGCTGGACGGCATCGTCGTAGCGTCCTGCTCGCCTCACATGCATCTCAAGACATTCCGCAGGGCGGCACAGGCAGCCGGCTTGAATCCCTATTTGGTGGAAATGGCGAACATCCGCGAGCAATGCTCGTGGGTGCATCACGATCGCGCCGAAGCTACCGCGAAAGCGTTTGAGATCATCCGGCTGTCGGTCGAAAAGGTGCGGAACGACGCGGCGCTCGTTCCGATTCGGGTGCCCGTGACGCGTCGCGCGCTCGTGATTGGCGGCGGCGTGGCAGGGATACAGGCGGCGCTCGACATTGCCGATGCCGGCTACGAAGTCGTCATGGTAGAACGCGAGCCCTCCATCGGCGGCAAGATGGCGGGACTCTCCGAAACGTTCCCGACGCTGGATTGCTCGCAATGCATCCTGACGCCTCGCATGGTCGAAGTCGGGCAGCATCCTCGCATCAAATTGCTCAGCTACTCTGAAGTTGAAGCGGTGGACGGTTTCGTCGGCAATTTCAAGATCACCATCCGACAGAAGGCCCGGTACATCGACACGAGCAAATGCACCGGCTGCGGCGACTGCTGGACCGTGTGTCCCCTGAAGAGAAACCCGAGCGAGTTCGATTACGGAATGGGCATGCGCCCGGCGATCTACATCCCGTTCCCGCAGGCGGTTCCGGCGCGCCCGGTGATCGACAAGAAGACGTGCGCCAAGCTGATTCGCAACGGTTGTGGATTGTGCGAGAAGAAATGCAAGGCCGGGGCAATCAACTTCCAGGACGAGGACAAGATCGTCGAGGAAAACGTCGGCGCGATCGTGGTCGCCACCGGCTACAAGCTTTACAGCATCGGTAAGGTGCAGCCCAAGTCCACGCTCGCGGGGTACGGCGAGTATGGTTACGGCAAGCATAAGGACGTCATCGACTCGCTGCAGTTCGAACGCCTAGTGTCGGCGTCCGGGCCGACCGGAGGGGAGCTGAAGCGCCCGTCTGACGGAGCGATCCCCAAGAACGTCGTCTTCATCAGTTGCGTCGGATCGCGCGACAACGCCAAGGGCCTCCCGTACTGCAGCAAGATCTGCTGCATGTACACCGCCAAGCACGCCATGCTTTACAAGCATAAAGTCCACGAAGGCCAGGCCCACGTTTTTTATATGGACATTCGCTCGGGCGGCAAAGGTTACGACGAGTTCGTGCGGCGGGCGATCGAGCAGGACGGAGCTAAGTACTACCGCGGGCGCGTCTCGAAAATCACGGAAGAGAAGGGCAAGCTCATCGTTCGCGGCGCCGACACTCTAGTGGGAGAGCCGGTGACCATCGAGGCGGACTTGGTCGTCCTTGCCGCCGCAATGCGTCCGGCTGACGGCGTTGAAGAGTTGGCGCAGAAGCTGAATATCGGATACGACGAGTTCGGCTTCCTCATGGAATCTCATCCCAAGTTGCGCCCTGTCGAAACCAACACAGCGGGTATTTTCATCGCCGGCGCGTGTCAAGCGCCGAAAGACATTCCTGAATCCGTGGCCCAGGCATCGGCCGCAGCCAGCAAGGTTCAGGTCATGCTGTCGGCCAGTGAACTGACGCGCGATCCTGAAATTGCCGCCATCAACGAGCAGACTTGTGCGGCGTGCTTCACGTGCGTCCACACTTGCCCGTATCACGCGATTGAGCAGGCGGAGGTGCGCACGCCAAGGGGCGTGTTCGTGAAGCGCACTGCCCGGGTCAATCCTGGATTGTGCATGGGTTGCGGCACGTGCGTTTCGGTGTGCCCGTCCAAGAGCGCCGATTTGCAGGGGTTCACGGACCAACAGATTTACGCCATGGTGGAGAGCCTGGCATGAGCGAGACGGCCACATTCGAGCCCAAGATCGTCGCGTACGTCTGCAACTGGTGCACGTATTTGGGCGCGGATCTTGCCGGAACCACGCGCCTGGAATATCCGCCGAACGTGCGCATCGTCCGCCTACCGTGCACTGGGCGCATCGATTTCAACCTGATCGTCAAAGCTTTCGAGATCGGCGCGGACGCCGTGCTGGTTTCCGGCTGCCATCCCGGCGATTGTCACTACACGGCGGGCAACTACCACGCGCGGCGGCGCTGGATCCTCTTTCGCGAGTTGTTGGACACAATGGGCTTCGATCTACGCCGTATTCACTTCACCTGGATTTCAGCAGCGGAAGGAAGAAAGTGGCAACAGGTGGTCACGGAGATCACCGAGCAGACCAGGAAGCTCGGACCCTACACGGATTTGTACGCCGCCGGAGCATTCAAGGATGTGCCGCCACCGGTAAGCAACAGGAACGGGCTAAAAAGTTTTGCCGCCGAGACCGAGCTGCGCGAGCATTGCCGCAAGTTGCTGGCCGAGGGCGCAGTGAAGGTCGTCATCGGGTACGGCGCGGGCGGGCCGGTCGTGGTCACGAAGCCCGAGGACGCGGATCGGCTGGTGTGGAACAATCGCTGTTATCCTAATCTCACCGCATACCTGAAGCGAAAGGAAATCAAGGCGCTGGGGAAGCCGGCCGTCGTGGTGAAGCCTTGCGACGAGAAGTCGCTCGTCGTGTTGGAGAAGGAATCGCAGCTCGAGCGCAAGGACATTCACGTCATCGGCATGGGTTGCGAAGGCGTGGGCGAACCAAAGTGCGCTTGGTGCCAGGCACGAACTCCTCGTTTCGCGGACGTCTCCCTCGGGCAGCCGGTGGGGCCGGAACCTCCGTCTAGCCCTTCGCCAAACCGCTTTGCAGCGCTGATGGCGATGTCCCCGGCGGAGCGAATGGCATTCTGGGCGAGTGAGTTCGAGCGCTGCGTGAAGTGCTACGCCTGCCGCCAGGTCTGCCCCATGTGTTATTGCGAGCGCTGCATTGTCGAGCGGAACAGGCCGATTGAGATCGATCCCGCACCGAGCGCGAAGGGAAACTTTGCCTGGCAGATCGCCCGCGCGTTTCATCTCGCAGGGCGTTGCGTCGGTTGCGGGGAATGCTCGCGGGCCTGCCCGGCGGGCATCGATCTCGCCCTACTCAATATCTCGCTCCATATTGCCGCCCAGAAGAATTTCGGTTTTGAAGCCGGCGTGGACCCGAAGGCGGACGCAGTGATCGGATCGTACGCTCTCCAGGATAAGGAGGACTTTATCCGGTGAGCGAGATCATCTCCCAAAACGCTCTCCGCATGTTGGCTGCCGAGTGGCTCGCCGGCGGCAAGGCGGTCGCTGGTCCTGTACGGATCAAGCCGGACCTCGTACTATATCGCGCCTTGCGTTCAGCCGACGACTTGCTGCTCGAGGAATTCCAACGCCCGCCAAACTCCATTAAGGAGTTCCTCTTCCCTAAGGCGGAGAAGCTCTACGGGTACCGAGTTCGGGGCAACAGCATCGAGCTGGTCGAAAGTGATGCGCAGGAGCGCGTGCAGATATTGATCGCCGCGCGGCCGTGCGACGCTGCGGCGCTGCCGATCCTGGACCACGTGTTCAACTGGGATTTCAAGGACGAGTTCTACAATCGGCGGCGAGCGGCTACAACTGTGATTACGCTGGCCTGCAACGCTCATGACGAAAGCTGCTTCTGCACCTCCGTTGGGCTCGGCCCTGCCTCGGAACGCGGCTCGGACGCGATGCTGTTCGACCTGGGGGCCGGGCGCTATGAGGTCAGATGCCTCACGGACAAAGGCCGCGCTCTTTTCAGCGGCAAGACCGAGAAATCGGATCAAGTTGGGAATGTTCCAGCCGGTCCCGAAAAGAAATTTGATTCAGAGACGATTCGAACTTTCGTCACCGAGCATTTCGAGGACCCGTTCTGGAAGGAGCATGCGCTCACCTGCATGGGTTGCGGCACGTGCGCTTTCTCATGCCCAACGTGCCATTGCTTCGATATCGTGGACGCCGGGCCGGCTGCGGGCAACGCGCGCGTGCGGACCTGGGATTCATGCCAATTCGCGACGTTCACCGTGCACGCTTCAGGCCACAATCCACGCCCGGCACAACATGCGCGTCAGCGCCAGCGTATCCTGCACAAGTTCGCGATTTACCCGGAGAAGTTCGGCGAAATTCTTTGCACGGGATGCGGCAACTGCACGCGCAATTGCCCGATCGGGCTCGGCGTGTTGAGCGTCGCCACAGAGATCGATCATGGATGACGTATATACGCCCGATTTGTTGGAAGTCACGGCGGTCCGCCAGCAGACGCCGGATGTGAAGGCGGTGTCGTTGCGTTTTCTCGACGCCGAAAAGGCACGCAATTTCTCATTCAGAGTCGGTCAGTTCGGCATTTTTTCGGCGTTCGGCTACGGCGAATCCACGTTCAACATCTGCTCCAGCTCAAACTGGAAGGACCACATCGAATTCTGCTTCCGCAAAGTCGGGCGCGTGACGGAAGCGTTCTGGAAGATCGAAGAGAAGGACGTAATCGGTTTCCGCGGCCCGTACGGCAACGGATATCCGATGGAGGCCTGGAAGGGCCACGATTTGATCTTCCTGGGCGGCGGAATCGCGATGCCGCCGATTCGCTGCGCCGTGTGGTACGCGCTCGAAAACCGCGCCGACTATGGCGATATCCACGTCGTTTATGGCGCGCGCACTGTCGCCGATCTCGTTTTTGTGGACGAGCTTGAGGAATGGGCCAAGCGCGACCGCGTGCGCGTCGTCCGTTGCGTCGATCCGGGCGGCGAAACGTCCGATTGGAAGGGCGAGATCGGCTTCGTGCCGCACGTGTTCGAGCGCGCGCAAATCAAATCGAAGGACCCAGTCGTTCTCGTGATCAGCCCGCCGATCATGATCAAAAACACGCTGCCGATCCTGGACAAGATGGGTGTCAAGCCGGCTTCGGTTTACACCAGCATCGAGAATCGCATGAAGTGCGGCATCGGCAAGTGCGGGCGGTGCAACGTGGGGTCGCTCTACGTCTGCAAAGAAGGACCAGTGCTCACGATGGAGCAGCTGCAGCGCTTGCCTGCCGACTACTGACACACCTGTCCCCTCCGTTCCAAGAACATCATTCGTACGCATTTGGCGGCGCTGAAGTTCCTCCGATAACCCGAGCTCGCCGGGTCCGGCGAGAACCCGTCCGGTGACTGCGTTCAACGATACAAACAGAGCCTGCGGACGACATGTCCCAGCCGCCTGGCCATGCGCACGCCAGAAGGAAAGCGTTTTAGAAATCGGCACATCCTGTATGCGAGAATGGATGCTGGCTTCGCAAGAACATGCTCAATCTCCAGATGATTGCGGCCGTAGCACCCACTATGGCCCGAAGCGCGCGGCACTGGATCTTCCACCTCGGTGGTTTGGGCTTTATTCCGCTTGGACTCATCGACAGCTCCATCATTCCGCTCCCGGGAAGCATGGATCTGTTGATCATCGTCCTGTCTGCACGCAATGGAGAATTCTGGTCTTATTACGCTTTGATGGCGACCGTCGGTTCGGTGATCGGAGGTTACGTTACATACCGGCTTGCCCGCAAAGGAGGGAAGGAAACGCTCGCGCGCAAGTTTTCACGCAGGAGGATGGAAAAGAGTTACAAGATCTTCGGCCGATGGGGCTTTGGCGCCATCGCCATCGGCGCCTTGCTGCCGCCCCCTGCGCCCCTGGTTCCGTTCCTTTTGGCCGCGGGAGCCATGCAATATTCTGTGAAGAAATTCCTGGCCGCGCTGACGTTAGGCCGAATTGTCAGATACTCCATTCTGGCGTACCTGGCGGCCCGTTATGGACGGCATATGCTCAGATTCATCTCGCAACTTCGACACCCAATCCTAATTGTTGTTATCGCGCTGATTGCCACCGCGGCTGTAGTTTTCGTCGTGATTCTTGGAAGTAAACGCAAAAAATCTGCGCCGGCTTAGCCATCTTCGGGGCTCCGGAGAGCATCAGCTATCCGTCTATTCACTTCGAGCGACTGCCGTGACGCCGCAATTCAGAATCAATCTCCGAAATGCTGCCCCGTACTGATTCATCTGATCCGGCCACAATGGCCAAAGGATAGGAAGCGCGAAGTCCAACTTCATCGAGCCAGTTAGGTCCTCGTTTGCCGAAAGCATTAAGGGTGAATCGTGACCGCACCGACGTAAATTGCGATCCGGCGTATGGGAACCTAGGTTCTGGACGACAGCGGGTTCCGTGCGCTTTCAATTTTGCTTCGGTTTGCTCCTTTTGTCCCCTTCCCCTTCCATTTAAAACGCGATGGTGACTGCGATCCCGGGGCCGGGGCGCGTGCGGTTATATAGGTAGTACCCATCGCCGGTGTAATCAAGATACACGTCGTCGGTCTCATACCACGTATCAGGCCACGTTTCCGGCCACGGATCAACGAATGTGACCCAATAGCCGTCGTACTGGAAGCGTGGATACCCGCCTACGAAGAACATCGGAAGGCCGTAGATGCGGAAGAAGTGGTTACTCCCGAAGTAGAGGCCGAAGCGGTCTTGAGGTATGCGGTAGCCGTTATAGCCGCCGCGCTGACCCCAAGTGCGGTGGTCGTTATTCCACGAACTGGCGCGAGACTGGCCGAAACCGCTGTGCACCTGCCCCTGGTGTTGTGGGACGCCGCTCTGGTGGACGCCCCCATAGGTAGGGCCGGTGGGCTTGACACCGCCGTGATAGGCGCCGCCGTAGGTCTGTTGCGGTTTTGCCTGACGTTGCGCAGGTTTGGCAGCCTGCTGCTGATGCTGGGTGGGTTGCTGACGCTGTTGCGGTGCCGCTTGCTGATGCTGCTGCGGTGCCGCTTGCTGATGCTGCTGCGGTGCCGCTTGCTGATGCTGCTGCGGTGCCGCTTGCTGATGCTGCTGCGGTGCCGCTTGCCCCTGTTGATGTTGCTGCGCCTGTTGCGGTTTGCCCTGCTCCTTACCCTGTTGCTCGTGCTGTGCGTAGGCAAGGGCAGTGGTTCCGAGAAGCAAGAACAGAATTGCTATGCTGATAACGGCAGCTCGTTTCATTTATCTGTGCTCCTTTTGAGCGCGAGTGGTCCGTTGACGCTCAGTCCTTCTTCATCATGCTAGTCAGGTGCGACTTGGGGGTCTGTTCAAAAAGGATCACTTCACCCGAGGTTCCGTTGCCGTTTTCCGAGACCTCCAAACCGGAATTTCCTTCTTGACTTCGAAAACGGGAGAGATTATACGCCCATATCGCCAGCTCCGACGCTGTTGAGACGATTTCATTCGGAGCGCCCCGCTCGGTTTGCCATCGGTACCAGCATTGCCGAAATGGCCCCGTTTTGCGGCCTGCTCTTACAGCGCTCCTCCGCGCCCAGCCTCTGGTAAGACCGATTCCGATGCAGACTCGATCACTGTCATTCGCCAAAATGCTTGCTGGCCGAAGAACTAGCGATTTACAGGCCTGGTTCCGAGGGGAGTCTGCTATGAACCTGACTCATGTACAACCTGTTTTAGCTCTGGTTCGGAGGACTCATTCGCCTTTGTCGTGGCCGTGGGAAGCTTGTGCTGGAGAATCTCGCGCTTCGTAGAGCATTCTCGGTCGCATTTGGGCCACCTCTTCGGGTTGTCATGAAAGAGAATCGCGCCATTTTCGGCGCGGATGAGATCTTGGCGAGCCACACCCATTCGCAGCGCCAGGGCGCGAACTCAGCGGGACCTTTTGGGGGGCGCGTCGGGCGGGCGGATGAAGTCCTGCACGATGAAGACGGAGTCGCGTCCCTCGATGGCGACGCCGACGCCGGTCTGGGTCATCGCCTTGTCGAGCATGTTTCTGCGGTGGCCGGAGCTCTGCAACCAGTGCTGGACGGCCACGGGGGCGGGATCGTCGTAGCCGCGCTCCTGGAACAGGTTCTCGGCGCAATTCCGCCAGCGGATCTGGCTTGCGTTGAGGCGCTCGGCGAGATCGCCGCGCACCGGGTCGCGGTGCGCAAAGAAATTGTGGGTGGCCATGTTGAGGGCTTGCCGCCGCGCTTCCTGCGCGAGACTCTCGTTCCACTCGAGACGCTCCAGCCCCTGCGCGCGCCGCACGCGATTCACTTCCTCGAAGACCCGGCGCTCGGTCTCGCGGGCGTTGATCCGCGGCTGCGATCCGAGCGGAGATGCCGCCAGGAGCAGCATTGCCAGTGCAGCTTCCGCCTGCCGGAGTCGATTCAGCATATCAGCGCGCCCTCCGAACCCGGCGCGTCATCGAGCCGGGCAGCCGTGCACCAAGCGGAACGTCCGATTCCAGTAGCTCGCAACCATCGAATTTGCCCGCAGAGGTCACTTTGCCTGGCTCGAGGAATAACACAATTCAATGCACACGAAGGAGCTTGGCGCCGTTGTGCTGCCTGCACTTATGAAGCTAGAACGGAAATCGGATCGAGAACACACACTTGTTATTGTAGGTGTGAAACTGGGTCGCGGCGATTTGAACGCCACCTCCGAGCGTGATGCCGAGCCTGTGCCAGATCGGGAATTTACCAACTACGATCCCCGGGGTAAGAAACACCTGTTTCTTCCCGCCGTTCGCGCCGTCCTGAAAAAACGTGGAGTTGACTTCCAATTCCGGCCAGAGCTTTTTGAAAACACGGTACTGGAAGGCCGTGTTCCACTGCACCTGCCTTCCCAACGTCGCGGTGTCTGCGGTGGGCAGGATGACCCCGACGGTGGATTGAACGTCGAAGTTTCCCCAGCCTTTACCGGCGGCGATCGTCGGCGTGATGGTGGCGTCCTTCGCGCCATTCGTGTACGAGCCCGTCGGCGCGGTTGCACCGAGAAAGACCGTCAGGATGTAGTTGCCGTTCTCCTCATTTGCCGAAAGCAAGCGGTACTTCAGCAAAAAGGACACGTCGCCAAAACCATCGTGCACGTTCGGGTCGTTGTGCACCAGGTAGGGCGGCACGCCAAGGATCAGCTCCGCACGCTCGATCGGAATCAGCTCCAGCCCTTTGCTTCCGCCATAATTCTCCAGGGTCGTTCCATTCGCCTGTGTCTGGCGGGAAAAATCGTAGCGAAACTCCTGTTCGAGACGCGGGGTCACGGTGACGACAGGGGTCACCCAGTGCGGTTGTTCCGCCTGCGTGTGGGCCACGCGTTTGAACCAGGAACGAAGAAAACCTCCCCGCCTCCCGGCACTTTGTGACGAGGCCTGCGACTGTTGCTCGCCGCTGGGACCGTCCGCTCGACCGTTCATTGTCCAGATGCCAAGAAACGCGCACGCGCAAAAGAAATGGACAGGCTTCACCTTCCCCCCTGAGGTACGAGTCTGGCAGCCGCGGCCCGGCGCCTCCCAAAAAGAGCGGCTACGAATAATGGTCTAATACATCTGAAAGCGCGAAGTCAAATCGTATATATACGATTAGGTTCGCAGTTCCGACCGACGCGTTGCCGCCGTCCGGGGGGCGACAAGCCACAAACAGCGGCAAAAGAAAAGGGCGGCTCCTCGGAGCCGCCCCTTTCTTGCCGGTCGTGATTTCCGGCGGAGGTTGTTGTGCCGTTCGCTACGGCAGGTAGTAGCGGAACGAAGTGAAGATCATGTTGTCGAAGGCCTTGGGGTGGCCGCCGACGCCGGACCAAGTGTCCTTGATCACGTAGGCATACTGCGGTCCCCACTGCAGCGCGCCCTTTGGACCTTTGTAGATGCGATGCCAGAATCCGAACGTGGCTTCTGCGATGCCCCGTATGTCGCCGTTGCAGTTTGAGAGCGAGCCGGGGAGATAGCCGGTCGTGCCGCCTGGAACTTTTTCGGTGCCGCAGCCGGAGTTATTGAATAGTGGCGAGCCGTAGCCCACAGGGGTGGTCGTCGTGCCGGACACGAGGAGATAGGCAGTGCGATTGGCGTACTCAGCCCCGCCGTTGAAGTACACATCCCACGCGGGGGTTGGATGCCACTCTAGAGTGACAAGCCCTTGCGCGCTGCGGACGAGCGCCAACGTGCCGTCGGGACGAGCGACAACATCCGGCAATGTCGATGTGCCGTACCGGCCGACGCCCTCGCCGCCCAGGAAGTGCACGCCGAGGTCCAGCTTGTTCTTAACGAGTGGGAACCGAGCGTTCACGCCGATGCCACCGCCCGTGCGGTTGTCATTCGCCGCACCTGCAGCGCTCGGAACCGTCGTGCCATCGACGACGCACGGCGCTGTTGAACTTGCGAGCGCGCAGGGGAAGATACGCGAACGGAAAGTCCTGAGAACCCCGAAGATTTCGTAGTGTCCGAAGCCGGGTTCAAATGCGGCCTTGACGACGACGTCCGGCGTCCGATTGAAGCTAAAGTTGTTCGTGGCAGGGAGAAGGCCGCCATTGGCGCCAGCAGCACCGAACACGAAGTTGGCTTGGGCGCCGTGGCCGCCGAGAATGATCTGGGCCTGCTCGACGGCAAATCCCAACCAAACCTTGTTGTTGAAGTTCTTGCTCACGCGGAAGGCGTACTGACGCGCCCAGCTGAAGCCAACGGCGTACTGCGCGTCAATCGTGAGCGGCGCCGCCTCGGTGCGGTTGTCCATACCCTTTTTTCTTTCCGTGACGAGGCTCCACATCTGCCCGCCCGTGAACGTCCAGCCGCTTTCCGTCGCCGCCTGACCCCACATTTGCCGCTGGCGTAGGGTGAAGCTGTTGCTTTGGTTGTCGTTGGAGGTGACGCCGGCGGAGAGGAAGTCGGCTTCCTCGTAGCCCGTGAGTTTCATGGAGGTGAGTTTGCCCTCCACAAGTAGGCTGATGCGCGACTGGCGGCCCGAGGCGTTGAATTCGCCAATCCTGGCCTGGGTAGCTCCGGAGAAGGGGACCGAGGTGAACGGCGTGTTGACGTCGGCGCTGAGCGCCTTCTGCCGCCAAACGCTTTCTGCCACGAAGAAGCCGCCCGGCGTGATCGTAACGCCCTTGACGTGGATCGCGGCTGGTCCTTCTTCCTGCTTCTTGTCTTCCGGCGAACTTGCCGGTGCGGCTGCCGCAGTCGGGCTCGAAGCGAGCGCCACGCTGACGGAGTTCCCCGAGCTCGCGACCGCTGCAACACCGGAATTTGCTGCACCCGCTGGAGCGGTAGCTGCGGTGCGCGCCGCACGCAACTCCTCGGTCAGCGCGTTCAGCTTCTCCTGTTGTTCGCGCATCAACTGCTGTTCTGCTTCAAGCTGCTTGGCCTGCTCCAACACCATTTCTCGGAGCTGTTCGATCTCGGCTCCATAGCTGGGCGAAGCAGGGGCTTCCGCCCTACTCTCTTTGCTTGTTTCCTTTGCGGCCGGGCTCGTGTTAGCCGAAGACGCTGCCGGCTGAGTTGCTTCTCCCTTGGTCGTTGCGTCCTTTCCTGAGCCGCTCTTCGCAAGTGCTGGCATCGCCGCCAAAAAGGCGGACAGAATGCACGTCATCCACATCCTACTGTGCATGCAATCCTCCAATCGAGATTTTCCTTACAGAATCCGGACCCGAACTTCACACCCCACCAGTTTTAAGAATCACGTGCAAGGTAAAGGGGAGGGGTCAACAGCCTTTGAATCGAAGATGAATATTCTGTAACAGGAGGCTCTTCCATCTCGAAACACGGGGTTTAACTCGGCGGGGAATTTTTCTGCACGGCCACATAGCGCCCAAGGCCGGGTCTGTGCTGTCTGGAGATGCCTGGCGTCGCATGGCACCGGACTGGTATGACGCTAGAAAGGGCTTCCCGTCACGCGATCAGGCTGGATGTTTTATCCTGAATGCCTCGAGGCATTTTCGCGCGGTGTCAAGTTCCGAAAACTGGCTGCCTTCCTGCTCGATGAGGTAATGCTCCACCCCACCGAGGCTTTCGGCCGCTTCGAAGATGGCTTGCCAATCAGCCACGCCTTCACCAAACAGGACTTCGTAGCCCTTTGTCGGTTCCGGCGACCAATCCTTGCAGTGAATCGATCGAATGCGCCCCCGGTTGGCTCGAATCCAGGCGGCCGGATCTGCCCCTGCCTCGAGACAGGTGCCCACGTCAAGTTGCAGCATCACCGATGATTTCGTGTTCTTTGCCAGAAACTCTATGGGGCGCCGACCTTCGACGAGAGTGAACTCCGCCTGATGGTTGTGATAACCCACTCTCAAACCGGAAGGTTCGAGCTGATCCGCGGCAAAGTCCAGCGTCTCGACAATAGCCCTCCAACCGTGCGGACCGGGTCTTGGTTCCGCATTCGCCAAAACCACGAACTGACTTCCCAAGCTCAAGTTCAGGTCGCGGACCCGGCTGATGTTCTGCGCGGTCAAATGCTCACTGTGGTTGTGAGTCGAGAAGCATCGAATGCCGAGATCGTCCAGAAGTCTTCGAGTCTGCTTGGCCTGACTCTCCGTCCAATCAAAATAGGGCGCATAGAATTCGACGCCTTGATATCCCATCTGGGCGACAGCTCGCAGAGTTCCTTCGGGATCGTGCGCCAACCCTTCGCGGACGGAATACAGCTCCAGTCCAACGGGAATTCTGGATTTCGCCGCGCCTCCGCCGAGAGCCCGGGGGAGCGCCGCCGACATCGCGAGGAAAGAGCGCCGGGAGAAGTCCGGTGAATCCACTGTTGAATCCTACTCGAGTATCAGCGGAACTTCACTGCCATCGAACAGTGGCCGCAGGGCGCGCGTCTCTGCCGTAGCGGCTGACGGGAATCGCTCACTTCTCGGCCACCTCTCCGACGTTGAAGCCTTCGATCACCATGCGCGGCAGTTCGCCTCGCGTATCGGCATTCTCCACTTCCGTCCGAATCACTCGTCGTTCGCCAGGCATCAGGGCCACGTAATTGTCGCTGTAAATCGCGGGCAGGATGCGATCGCCGCTCTTCTCCCGCACCGTCTTCAGCCGCACCATCAAGGCCGGCTGGCTTGAAATGTTCTTCAATTCGGTCGTCAGCGCCCATCGGCTCCCGTGCTTCTCGACCCGAGTCGCCGCTTACAACTTGACCTTGGGAATCTGGCGAAGTGCCTGGTAATTCCCTTCCTCCAAACCGCGCCAGTAGAAATTTTCCGACACCGTTTCATTGCCCCGCGCAAGTTTCAGCCGGATGAAATGCACCGGAGTCAGCCCGCCGGGATATTCCAGGGTGATGGGCGCCGCCACGCTGTCCTCCGCACTATCCACCGTGGCGGTCTTCTCCCATTGCATCGAGCCGTCCAGGTTCAGGACCTCGGCCTTCGCGGTCAGACCCGGCGCATTGCCGCCGCTGTAATTCACCACTTCGACCGCGTCCGTCACCGGATTCCACTGAATGTGCAGCGGCTCACACGCCTTCTTTGAGCCGAAGTACGCCGCAGTCGGCTCGAAGTAGTAATCGTAGGTCTGCCAGACGAACGACGGCCACGCCGGATGGCTCATCCAGAGCAGCACGCCCATTCGATTCTTGCTTTGGGCCTCGAACATGGCGCGGTAGCCGTCGTAGTTGACGAACTGCGCGAGCGTTACCCAATCCGCCGCATTGTCAGCGCCGCCGTAGCTCTTCTCGATCATCTGGCGGAACGCGGCGCCGCCCTGCGCGCCATTCGCCGTGAAATCGTGCAGGCCCCACACGGAATCCTGCGGCCAGACGTCCTTCTCCGGCATCATCTGCTTCAAGCTGTCCAACGTTACGACGTTGGGCATGCCCAGTTCGCTGTGCAGTTTCGTCGTGGCCCGCGCCGCGAAGTAGAACTTCTGCGGCATCGCACGATAGGGCCCGCCCCCGCTGACCACGCCAAAGGCCGAGTTGGAGATGTAGTGCAGCCCGGGATGCAGCGTGGCCACCAGACTTCGCAGCCCGTCGTCCAGCGGCTTCGGGGGATTTCCTTCATTGCGGCCACAATAAAGCCCCAAGGAAGGATGGTTCCGCACGCGCAGCACGAAGTCGTTCGCGTTCCGCAGGAAGAGATCGTTATCGGCCGGGTCCGGACCGTCGAGAGGATTCGCCAGCCAGAAATCCTGCCACACGACGATGCCGTGCCTGTCGCAAGCCTCGTAGAAGGCGTCGTCTCCCGTTTGCCCCACCCAATTGCGAATCATGGTGAAGTTCATTTCCGCGTGGTAGCGCGCGGCGACGTCGTATTCGCGGGCGCGATATCGCAGCATGGATTCCGGAAGACCCCAGTTGCCGCCCCGGGCGATGAATCGCCGGCCGTTGATCCATATCTTCAGCGCGCCGCCCTCTTCGCCGTAGGTGAACTGGCGCACTCCGGCCCGGAACGATTTCTTGTCGGAGGTTCTTCGGCCCGCCGTTTCAAACGAGAATTTCACATCGTACAGGTTGGGATCGCCGTATCCCGCCGGCCACCACAACTTAGGGTCTTGCAGCCTCAGGGCCGGCGTGGTGGAGGGGTCGAACTTCACCGTGATGGCCGCGGCCGCATCCACCGTCACCTGCTTCTCGAACGAAACGTCGCCGAAACGCCCGCGCAGCGTTCCCTTCACCGCCTTCGAATCGTTATTGCGCAGCGTCAGCTCCACGCTCACATCGGCGCGGGAAACATCCGGCAGCGGCAGTGCCGTGGAGACGAACGGATTCTCGATGGTCACGGGGCCGCTGGTGGTCAGGTAGACGTCGCCCCAGATGCCGCAATCCCGTCCGCGAATGGTGGGAATCCAATCCCAGCCGACCGTGGCATGAAATGTCGGATTGTCTTTGCCCAGCGCACCGCCGTTCTTGTCCGGGGTGTCGAACGTCTTTTCCTTCACGCTTCCGGGCGTGGCGTTCTTCCTGATCAACACGGCGAGCGCGTTCCGGGCTCCCGGCCGCAAGAGACGGGTCACGTCGAACCGCCCACGCATGAATCCGCCTTCGATCTTTCCCAGCATTTCCCCGTTCAGGAACACGTCTGCTTTCCAGTTGATCCCGTCGAAATTCAGCCACACGTGCCGCCCTGGTCCAGCAGGAGGCGCAACGAACTCGTTGCGGTACCAGAAATCGGCGTAGAAGAAGGAATCCGAAATCATCAGTTGGTTGTCGCCATAATTCGGGTCCTGGACGGCTCCCGCATTCCAATAGCTTGATAGGACCGTCCCGGGCACGGTCGCCACAAGCCAATCCTTGTCGCGGAAGCCGGCTCGCGAGATCGCCGGGCCGTCCGCGGCGACGAGCGAATCTCGTTGGACGCGCCATGCTCCTCCCGCAAGTTCCAGCCGTCCGTCGGCCCGCGCTGCCGGAGCCATCTTCGGACGCGGCACCGGACCGCCACGCCCATACACTTCCATTTCGCTCAGCACGTATCCCTCTGGCGATGCGGGCTTCGTCATCAGTACGCGCACATACCTCCCGCGCGCCGGATGCGCTAGCTTCAACTCCTCGGCCGGTTCGTTCGACGCCGGGAGCGCCTGCAGCGTCCGCCAGCTCTGCGCGTCATCGGATACCTGAACGGCCCCTTCGGCCGCGCGCCGAATCCAATAGAGCACCACGCGGTCGAATGTGCACACCGCGCCCAGATCGACGTACACCCATTCCGTGCCGCTGCCCCCGCTCTTCCACGCGCTGGTGAAATCGTACGGTCCGCCAAGCTCGAGTTGCTCGTTCTTCCTGAAGAGCGTCACTTCACCGACATTCCAAGTAATTACGTGGGGAGCATCGAGCTGCACCCGGTAGAAGCGGCGGTGGGACGCCGAGGGAAGAGTAAACGAGGGCGTAATCTCTTTTTGCCGCCACCAAACCGGGCTCGCCAGGATATCGGTGCCGCTCGCCCGGCCCAGTTCGATCCACTTCTCTCCATCATCGGAACCCAAGACCACGCAAGTCCACTGCTGAGGCAGGAGTTCGGTTGTCATTGCTCGCGCGGACACGTCGACGCGGTCGACCTCGAGCGGAGTATCCCTTCCCTGCGGTTCGACCTGTACCCAGCCGCCTGTTCCCGGCAACGCCACGGCCGAGAAAGGATTGTCATCCACAGGATGTTCGCGCTCGCATTTCGGGAGTGTGCCGCTTGCGCTGGAGGCGGTCGAGACCCATCGCGGCAGCTTCGTGTCTTTGATTCCGTCGGTCACCAACTGGGCGGTGAGGTTATAGTCGTAGCTGCTGGAATGGTACGCCGGACGGTGCAGGGCAAGATTACGATACGTCTGGGTGTCCGGCACCATCACCGGTGAAAAATCTTCCTTCGGGTCGCCCGGATAAACACCGACGCCGCGCGTGTACTGTTGCGCTCGGAGCGTGGACGTTGCCACTAGGCCCAGCAGGAAACCCAGAAAGACAATGATTCTCATCGGGCACCCCCGGGGACAGCATCATATCAGCCAGCAAATCTTTCTCAACGCGCGGCAGCCGCTGGATCAAGCGAATCCGCGGCGTACCCTCCTTTTCGTCATGACACGCTATTGTCAGCGCATGATTCTCTTAGCCGCCCTCGTGGGTTGGCGGAGGAATGCCCAGGTGAGGCAGGGCTGCGAAAGTTCAAGAAAGAGGGAGGCGGAATCCTCCCGGCGCTCAGGTTAACTGTGCCCGCGAGAGCGGCAACTCGCGTATCCGCTTCCCCGTCGCAGCGAAAATAGCATTGCATAGGGCCGGCGCGAAGGGCGGCACGCCCGGCTCACCCACTCCTGCTGGAGGCGCGTCGCTCGGCACGATATAGACGTTTGTTTCCGCCGGAGCCTCGTTGATCCGCGCAACCGGATAGTCGCTGAAGTTGGATTGGTTGATCGCCCCGTTTGTCGTCGTGATCTCGCCCATCAAGGCCAAGCTCGCTCCAAAAACCGCGGCGCCCTCAAATTGCGCGCGAACCATCTCGGGCGCGACCACGGTCCCCGCATCGATCGCGGTATCCACGCGCCGGATCTTGACCTCTCCTTGATCGCCCACGTCCACGCGCACCACCGTCGCCACGTAGGTGAGAAAGCTTCGGTGTACTGCCAAACCCATCCCCGAGCCTTTGCCGAGTTTCTGCTGGCCCCACCCTGACTTCTCAGCCGCCAATTCGAGCACGCGGCGTAAGCGGGCCGTCTCGATCGGATACTTTTCGTACGGCTCACCGTGATTCGGGTAGTCGGCAGGAAGCGTCTTGCGGTCGATGATGCGGTCTGGACCGATCAGTCCCAGAATGTACGCCAGACTGTCGCGGCCGGCGGCATGCGCCAGTTCGTCCGCGAACGAATGCACGGCAAACGCGTGATAGATGTTGGCGACCGACCGGAGCCAGCCAATGCGCACGTGCGCCTTTGCTGGCCCATTCTCCGCGCGATGGTTGGGAATCACAAAGGGGACGTCGCTCCACCCCAATCCCATCTCGCCGCTGCCGCCATACGTTGCATTCACATCGAACGTGGATCCGATCGGGGGAAACACGGATCGCTGCAGCCAGGCCGTGGGTTTCCCGTCCGGGCCCAGCGCTGCCTTCATGTACATCGCGGCGACCGTGTGGAAGTAGTCGAAGCGAATATCGTCTTCGCGCGTCCAAATGACCTTGACGGGCCTCCCTGCCTTTTTCGAGAGGATCGCTGCCTCCACGGCGTAATCGGGTTTTGATTTCCGCCCGAAAGCGCCGCCGAGTAGGGTCACGTGGCAAACCACGTCTTCTTTCTTGATCCCAAGCGCCTGTGCCACCGAACTCTGCACCGCCTGCGGGTTCTGCGTGCAAACCCAGGCGGTCACTTTCCCGTCCCGATAATCGGCGAGCGCCGCCGGAGGCTCCATCGACGCATGCGCGAGATGTGGAACGTAGTATTCCGCCTCGACCACTTTGCCGCCCTTTGCGAATTCCGCGTCCACGTCGCCAATGTTTCTCACGACCTTGCACGCATTTCGCGCGGTCTCCTGCAGCTCCTTCTTGTACGCATCCGAGTTGTAGCCGGCGTTCGCGCCGTTTTCCCAAGTGACGTTCAGTTTCTTGCGGCCTTGCATTGCCGACCAGGTGTTCTCCGCCAAAACCGCTACGCCGCCGAGCGCTTGAAACGCCGCCGGAGGGGTGAATGGATCGATGGGCACCACCTGCCGTACGCCGCCGACCTGCAGCGCCTCTTTGTCATCGTACGTCTTGACCTTCCCGCCGAGAACGGGAGGCCACTCGATGGAAGCGTAGAGCATGCCGTCAATCCGCGCGTCCAATCCGAAAACTGCCTTGCCCCCGCAGATGTTCTCGATGTCGTAGCTCTTCGCCCCTTTTCCGATATAGCGCCACGCGCTCCTCGGTTTGAGCTGCACGTCCTCCTTCTTCGGCACCGGCAGCTTCGCGGCGGCCGATGCGAGCTCGCCGTAGCCCAGCTTCCGTTTCGAAGCCGCATGCACCACAGCGTGCAGATCGGTCGAGCATTCCGCTGCGGGCACGCCCCACTTCTCCGCCGCAGCGCGCACCAGCATGGTCCGCGCAGTTGCTCCGGCCAGGCGCATTACGTCAAAGAAACCTCGCACCGACTTCGAGCCGTCCGTATCCTGCGAACCGTACTTCGCATCGCCCAACGCTTGGTCGATCCTGACGCGGGCCCAGTCAGCATCCAGCTCGTCGGCCACAATCCGAGGTAGTGAAGTGCGGCTGCCCGTGCCCATCTCCGAACGATGCGCGAGGATGTAGACAGTTCCATCCGTATCAATCGCCAGGTAGACACCCGATTGGAACGCGGCCTGCCCGAGCGGATCGGAAGAACCGGGCGTGGCGCCCCAAAGCGCTTCCGGATACACCCGCACGCTCAACACGAACGCTCCGGCCGACAGCATTCCCTTGAGAAATCCGCGCCGGCTCGCATTTTCGATCAGGCTCATAGGTCCTCCAGGCGGAAAGGTATTCCGTGGCACTGCAAGTGGAACTTCCCCCGTTCGCATCCTACCTCGATTGTCTCCCTTTGACCAACGTGCACTCTGGCCTGTTGCTCGTCCGTCCCCGGGCGCCGCGTCCAATTTGGCATTCAGATCTGTGTCAGCTTTGACTCTTGGGCGTGTCAATGCGAGCCAGCACTGCGTACGTTGTGAAGGAAAACGAAGGGATTTACTGTTGGTAGTGCGAGTCTTAAGCTGGAATGGAAAGTGCTTACGAGTTGCTTAGGTTCGCGACGGGTTTGGCGAACCTCGGAAGAAGAGACTAGGATAAACGACAAATGACTCGCCTGTGCCGGATCTCAATAGCGTCGTGTCTGGCGGCATTTCTCCCGTTCGTGTTCCTAGTTCTGGCCACAGGCGCTGCCACTCCGCAACAACACACGACCACGGCCACCCCGGAACAACTCAGAGCCGAACACCAGCGCGTCTTGGACCAGTTAAACGTCAAGGATGCAAAAGGAAAACCCTTGGAGCTGGATGACCCCAAGGTCCCGCAACTTCTTAAGAAGGGCTGGGGTTTGGCGGGGCAGTGGGCTGCCGCGTATTTCGATGCCCACCCCTCGCCCTCGACGCAGAACTTACAGCACATATTCGAGGGCTTTGCGCCTGAACCCCAGGGGGTGAAGTCCCCGTACGGCAATTTCCTCGAATACCACGATTACTACTTCACGGGCTGCGCCGTTCGCATTGCGCCTTCCGTTTACGTTCTGGAAGCGAGCTATGGCGTCGAGTTTCGCACAGGAACCTTCATGGTCGTGGCACGCAACGCCGACGGCCACTTTCAAACCCTCTGGAACATCAAGGGGTTAGCGGAGAAGCACTATCCTCAGAGGGATGAGATTGGCCGCTGGATGTATCTCGTTCGCCGTGCTTACTACAGTGGCCCGCTTGACGTGAACGAGCTGCTTGCGCTCCCCTTTTCGACAAATGGCCATCCACGTTTTCTCGTGGACGCCTACCAGGGTGCAGATGGAGGGACCATCCTTGGGCAACTTAGCATCTGGGAATGGGACGGCGCGGAAGCCAAGCCATTGTTGGTGAAACTATACGAATACGCTGCGGGCAGCAACGATTCTCGTAGGTTTCGCTTCGACGGCCGCACAATTCGCATCTCCACCAAAGAGGAACTGCACGCCTTTTCCTCCTGTGGAATGTGCGAGGCACCCCGCGGAGTTTGGACGGTCGGCATCACGCCAACTGGGGTCCGGGATCTCGGTCACCGCTTCCTACAACCCGAGTTTCAGTGGGCAGACGACTTGCTCTCAACCATCGAAAAGGGCAAGGACGCAACGAATCTGGCGGACGCGAAAGTGGTGAAGACCTTGAAGGACCACATACGGGAGGCGCAAGCTGAGGCTGCAGATCGGGCTCAGGATGCATCCGAGAAAACCGAGTTTTGGTGGGGCATGCTGGATCGTTGCGTTGTCATTCACCGCGGGCAGCGGGGAGCCTTCCTGTTGGTAGTGGATGAAGGCAGATTGCGCTTTGGCTATGTGTTGCGCAATGGCAAGCCTTACTTCACTCACGTTCGAATTGAATGAGCTGCATCTCATCGACAATTCGGAAGCCGTCCCTTTATCTCCAGCCGTGAGTCCGAGATTTCTGCACTTGCCGCAGGGTGCATGGTCTTTGCGATTCCGCGCACGAAGGCACATCTGTGCACAGTTCATTTGGCGTTCCAAGTCTGATTCGCTAGAATCCCAGGCGTGACATCCCAGAAACGATCCAAGGCCGGCGGCGAAACCCGCGCGCATTCGCAGAAGGCTCAGCCGGCTGACGCCGATTCGACCGGCAAATACGATCCCCAGGTCGCGGCCATCGTTCGCGGTCGCCATAGCGATCCATTTGCCTACCTTGGCCCTCACCGAGTGTCGCTCGGCGAACAGCCGCATTGGGTCGTGCGCTTTTTTCTGCCTTGGGCCACCGAAGCCGTGGTCGTCACCGCTGAAGGCCAAGCCTATCCCGCCGAACGAATCCATCCGGACGGATTCTACGAGTCCGTCGTGCCCGGCTCCGCAGAATCACTCGGCCCGAATTCCTATCGCATCTCCTATCGCACGACCGAAGGCGCGGCGGTGGAGATCTTCGACACCTATTCCTTCCCCTACCTGCTCTCGGATTTCGATCTCCACCTGCTCTCCGAGGGCAAGCATTTCGAGAGCTTTCAGAAACTGGGCGCGCATCTTCGCATCGTTGACGGAGTGGCCGGCGTTCATTTCGCCGTCTGGGCGCCCAACGCCAAGCGCGTCAGCGTAGTGGGTGACTTCAATCGCTGGGACGGCCGCGTTCATCCCCTGCGCTCCCGCGGCTCTTCCGGCATCTGGGAGCTGTTCATTCCCGGCCTTTCTGAAGGCGCGATCTACAAGTACGAAATCCTCTCGAGGAGCGGCGCGCTTCTTCCTCTCAAGGCCGACCCCTACGGCTTCGCGGGCGAGCTTCGTCCCAAGAGCGGCTCGGTGGTCGCCAATCTGGAGGATTATTCCTGGGGCGATGCGGAATGGATGGCCGCGCGGCCGCACCGAAACTGGTTTGAATCGCCGGTCGCCATTTACGAAGTCCATCTCGGCTCCTGGCGCCGCACCGCAGAAGGAAACCACTGGCTCTGCTATCACGAACTGGCCGACCTCTTGATTCCCTACGTCCAGCAGATGGGCTTCAGCCACATCGAGCTCATGCCGGTGATGGAGCATCCCTTCGACGGCTCGTGGGGCTACCAGACGCTCGGCTACTACGCGGTCACGAGCCGCTACGGCAGCCCGCGCGATTTCAGGGAATTCGTGGACCGCTGTCATCGCGCCGGCATCGGCGTGATCCTCGATTGGACTCCCGCCCACTTCCCCCGCGACGCTCACGGTCTCGCCTGGTTCGACGGCACGCATCTTTACGAGCACGCCGATCCTCGCAAGGGTTCTCATCCCGATTGGGGAACCCTCGTTTACAACTATGGACGCAACGAGGTGCGAAACTACCTCATCTCCAACGCCGTCTTCTGGCTGGAACAATTTCACCTGGACGGCCTGCGCGTCGACGCGGTCGCCTCCATGCTTTATCTCGATTACTCGCGCAACGAAGGCGAATGGATCCCCAATCAGTACGGCGGCCGCGAAAACCTCGAAGCCATTTCTTTCATCAAGGAGATGAACGAGGTTGTCTACGCGCGCCAACCCGGCGTGATGACCATCGCCGAGGAATCCACCGCCTGGCCGAGCGTCTCCCGCCCGACCTATCTCGGCGGCCTGGGCTTCAGCTTTAAATGGAACATGGGCTGGATGAACGATACGCTGACCTACTTCGAAAAGGATCCCATCTACCGCAAGTTCGAGCAGAACCATCTGACCTTCTCCCTGCTCTACGCCTTCACGGAGAACTTCATCCTTCCCTTCTCCCACGATGAAGTCGTCCACGGAAAGCGTTCCTTGCTCCACAAAATGCCCGGCGATTCCTGGCAGCAATTCGCCAACCTCCGCCTGCTTTACGCCTATCACTACGCCCATCCCGGGAAAAAGCTCCTGTTCATGGGCGGCGAGTTTGGTCAGCGCAGCGAGTGGTATCACGACGCGCCTCTCGAATGGCATCTCCTCCAATACGAGCCGCATCAAGGCCTCCAGAAACTCGTGGTGGACTTGAATCGCTTATACGCCGCCGAGCCCGCGCTCCATGAAGTCGATTTTGACTGGCACGGATTCGAATGGATTGACTGCAACGACGCCGACTCGAGCGTGCTTTCCTTCATCCGCCGCGGCAAGAATCCCGATGAAATGTTCATCGTGGTGGCCAATTTCACTCCGATCGTCCGGGAGAATTACCGGATTGGAGTGCCCCAGGCGGGCTTCTATCGTGAACTGCTCAATACCGATGCCGCGCTTTACGGCGGCAGCAACGTCGGCAACATCGGCGGCGTTCTCGCCTCCGCGGAGCCTCACCTCGGCCGTCCCTTCTCGCTGAAGCTCACTCTCCCCCCGCTGGCCGCGCTATTCTTTAAGTGGACCCCGGGCTTTTAGCCCCATTTCCCGCGGGGCCCATCCCCGGAATCCGCTCAAGCCCGCATCTTCCCGGGAACCTTTTCCTCTGGGGCTGCGTACATTCAATCGAGTGCCACGAGGAGGCCTCTACCCATGCATCCATCTACCCGAAAGCCCGTGCTCCGTCTATCGATGATCGCGGCGGCCGCGTCTCTGCTCCTTCCCCTGGCCGGTTGGACCCAGGCGGTGCAGGCGCCCAAGCCCGACCGCTGGCTCCACGTCCGCGTCGAAGGCTCCCAGCCCAAAGGCGAGATCGTGCGTGTCAATGTTCCGCTGGAACTGGCCGAAAAGGTTCTGCCCACCATCAACAAAGACCGCCTGCAAAACGGCAAGGTCAAGATCGACGCATCGCAAACCAATGGTGTGGATTTGCGGGCGCTCTTCGATGCCATCCGCTCCTCCAAGGACGGCGAGTTCGTGACCGTCCAGAGCAATGACAGTGACGTCCGCGTAGCGAAGCAAGAAGGCCACATCCTGATCCATGTCCGCGACAAATCCAGCGCCAAGAAAGACCAGGTCGAGATCCGCGTCCCGATGAAGGTGGTCGAGGCTCTGCTCTCCGCCGGCAAAGATGAATTGGACGTTCTTGCCGCGCTTCGCGCACTCTCCTCACAGGGCGATACCGAGCTCGTCTCCGTCAAGAACAGCGAAAATACAGTTCGCATCTGGCTCGATTCGAAGAACATTTCGGATTAGTGCGCTCAGCGGGAGGAAGCTATGTTGCTGGCGAAAGTCGCTCTCGGCCTCGGCGGCACGTTTGTCCTCGCTGGCGCCTACAGCTTCCATGAAGGAGTGATCCGCGTCTCGGTGGACGAGCACCGCGCGACCGGCGAGCACCTCCACCTCGTCGTGCCCGCGGCGCTCGTTCCCGTTGCCATGCGGTTGGCGCCCCAGCACGCCATGGAAGACGCCGCCCGGCAAGCGGGCCCGTGGCTGCCCACCGTCCGGCGCATCGCCAAGGAGTTGCGCAAACTCCCCGACGCGGAGCTAGTGGAAGTGCGCGACGCGGAACAATTCACCCGCGTTCGCACGCAGGACGGCAAGTTGTTGCTTGACGTGGAGGGCCCCGGCGAGACGGTGCACATCGCCTGCCCGCTTGTGACCGTCGAACACCTCTCGGACGAGATCCTCTCTCGCCGCGCGCCGGAATCCAGACAGTAGCCGGCCCTTCTTGGATGGGAGGACGAACCTTCGATTGGATCGCCTTGCCTGCTAGGCCGAAGGGGTAAAGTGCTTTTGCAGCACCAGGGCCACGGTTCCGCGCATGCGCGCCATGTTTCCCTCAGCCGGCCTCACAAGCGGCGGCTTCCCCACCAACATCCCCGCTGCAATTTCCGCCTCGATGACCGGACTGAACCGCTCCCACTGACGCGTGCATTCCCCGACGACCACGATCTCTTCCGGCGCCAGCCCGGCGACGATCATTCGCATCCCACGCCCGATGGCGTGCGCCATCTTGTCGAGCGCTTGGGCCGCCAGCGCATCGCCCGCCTCGGCCACCGCAAGCAGATCCTGAAAACTGAGGCCATCCGGCGCCGTGTTCGATTCGTGGTAATAGCGCAACGCCGCTCGATTCGACGCGTACATCTCCCAGCACCCCCGGCCGCCGCAGGCGCACGGCGGACCGTTCAGATCGAGCGAAACGTGGCCGAATTCGCCCGCCATCCCTTTCAGTCCCTGCACCAACTGCCCGTTCGCAAAAATGCCGGTGCCCACGCCCTCGGAAATCGTCACCACCACCAAGTCGCGGATCTTCTCGCTGGGCCCGAACCACACCTCCGCCAGCACGCACGCATTCGCTGCGTTTTCCAATTCCACTCGGATTCCGGCGGTGCGCTCGATCGCGCCCTTGAAATCGAATTCCGGCCACTTCAAGTTCGGCGCAAAAAGCAGGCGTTGCGACGCGTGGTCAAACCGTCCGGATAAGCTGATTCCCACTCCTTCGAAAACCAGATCGGGATGCGCTTCGATCAAGTGGCGAATCCTCACCGCGAGATCCTCCGCCGTATCCTGAGGATTCGTCGTCGGCATCACCTCCTGCGACAGGAACCGCCCGTTCACGTCCGCCACGCATATCCTCGTCTGAGCGGGGCGCAGGTCCGCAACGATGATTGCCCGCCGCTCGTTCAACCGCAAAAACGTCGGACGCCTTCCGCGTGGCAGTCGCCCCAGCGGTCCATTCACGACCCACTTCGACCGGATGAGTTGCTCGGTGATGAGCGAAACCGTGCTCCGCTGCAGCCCTGAAGCCCGCGCCAGGTCCGCCCGCGAGATCGGCTGCCGCCGCCGGATGAGGTTCAACACGATGCTTCGGTTGATCTCGCGCGCCGTTTGGCTTGACGCTACCTGCGTATTCGTGAAGTCGATACGCTTCATTGTCTTGCTCGCTCAGGGCCAAGCCATCTTCCCTTGGTGTGCGCGTTCCCCCGCCGCTTCCGGCCCCGGAGGAGTGCATGATACCACTGCGGCCGGGCTTTGGAGCGCCCGCCTTCACCGACGCGTCGTGGGTGACCCGCTCGGCCGACGCAAGCGCGTCCTGCAGACCTCTTTCTCAAGGTCTGCGGTTTTTCTTTGCACTGCGAACGCGCGCAGCCGCCGCTCCGCTCGGGCGATTGCTTTGACCTCTCCCAGTGGGTACATTGATGTTGTGTCCAGGCAGCCCCGTCCCTTCCCTCATGAAAGCTGCGTCCGTTTAGGCGCTGCGCCGTGCGCGATCGTTCTGGCCCTGACGGCGATCTTCGGTCTGCCTTTTTCCGCTTTCGCGCAAAGCAAAGAGCCCGCGCAGCGCCAACCTCCTGCACCTGCCTGGAGCAAGCACGTCTGCGGGCACGGGGTGGAACTCCGGCTCAGTTCGCCGGTGTCCAGTCAAGGAAGCTTGCTGCTGGTGGAGGTGCGGAGCGCGAAGCCGCTGACGGAAATCAAAGGCGTGTGGAATGAGAAAGAGATTCCGTTTTGGCGGGAAGATGCCTCTGGCGGGAAGGCGATCGACGTCCGGCGAGCCCTGCTGGGCGTTGATCTAGAGCAGGCTGCGGGAAAGTACCAGCTCGTGGTTTCGGAGAAGGCCGCCGGCGGGAGATCGGCGAGCTGCACCGCCTTCATCCGAGTGCGGAAAGGAACGTTCGCCACGGAGAAATTGCAGGTCGCGCCGAATTTTGTGGAGCCGAATCCCGAGCAGTTGGACCGTGCGCGCGAGGAACAAGAGCGCCTGCGGGAGTTGTTCGCGCAAGTGACGCCCGAGCGTTTGTGGCGGGGGAGTTTTCGCGTCCCGCTCGATGGCGTGACGACCGGGGGAAATTTCGGCAAGCGGCGGGTTCTGAACGGCCGGCCCGGTTCCCCGCACAGCGGCGTGGATTTTCCTGCGCCCGCCAGCACGCCGGTGCGCGCGGCGCAGCGAGGCCGCGTGGCGCTTGCCGAGCCCCTCTATTTCTCCGGGAATACGGTGATCGTCGATCACGGCTTGGGCGTGTACACCCTCTACGGCCATCTTTCGGAGATCGGCGTCCAGGCCGGCGACATGGTGGACGCCGGAGCGCTGCTTGGCAAAGTCGGCGCCACCGGCCGCGCCACCGGCCCGCACCTGCACTGGGGCTTGACCGTGAACCGGGCTCGCGTTAACGCGCTGGCTCTCGTCGCGTTGTTCGAGAAGAAAGTGAAAGCCGACTAGCCTTATAGCGCAGCCTTTTAGGCTGTGCCCACGTCCCTCTTCCTCGCCGCTTGCCCTGCTTGCCCCGAGTGGTTCTCACGAGGGGAGCGTAGTCGAAGGGCGTGCGTAGCAAGTTTCAACCGCCGAAGCCCGCGCGTAGGGGTCGGAGCTTTAGCTCCGACATAACAGCTGGCCGACACACGCTCCTCTACCTTAGTGCTCCGCATCCGGCCCGCAGCCCTTTGCGGCCGCGTGCGGAGATGCCGTCCTTTGCGGATTCTCCGCTGTATCTCTCCATCATCAAAACCCGTAATAACCCCGGTAGCCCAGTCCCTCTACAACCGGTCGAGTTCTCAAGCATCCAAAGTTGCAGGGCCATGGCCCTGATTTGAGCGGGAGGTACCTTATGCCCAAAGCAAGAATCTTGATTTTGACCGGTGACGCCGCTGAATCGCTGGAGGTGATGTACCCCTACCAACGGCTGAAAGAGGAAGGCTACGAAGTTCACATCGCCGCGCCCGGCAAGAAGAAGCTGCATTTCGTGGTGCACGACTTCGAGCCGGGCTACGACACCTACACCGAGAAGCCCGGCTATAGCTGGGACGCGGACTTGGCTTTTGCCGACGTGCATCCCGCCGAGTACGCCGCGCTCGTCATCCCGGGTGGGCGTGCTCCCGAATACATCCGCAACTACGCGGACTGCCAACGAATCATCCGCCACTTCTTCGAGAAGGAGAAACCTGTCGCGCACCTCTGCCACGCGGCGCTGGCGCTCGCGGCAGCAGGCGTGCTCCGGGGGAGGCGGACCGCCGCCTATCCGGCCGTGGCGCCCGACGTCGAGGCGGCAGGCGCGCGGTTTGTGGATTCCGAGGCGGTTGTGGATGGAACGATGGTCTCGGCGCGCGCTTGGCCCGATCATCCCGCCTGGATGCGCGAGTTTGTCCGGCTCCTCAGAGAGAAAGCGCCTCTCGGTGAGCGCGACGCAACCGCTGGACGGTGACCACCGACGTGCAGGCGCGTGGCAACGCGGAGTTTGGGTCCTTAACTAAATGTTCCGTCTTTAAGGTGCCAACGAGAATAATACGCCTGTAGGAGGATCCCCCATGATTGTGGGAGCCCACATATTGCTTTATAGCAGTGACGTGGAAGCAGATCGCAACTTCTTCCGCGACGTTCTTGGTTTTCGTTATGTCGATGACGGCGGGGGCTGGCTCATCTTCGCTCTGCCGCCGTCCGAAGCGGCTGTCCATCCGTTGAGCGGCAATCCGCCACTCTCTTATGCAGGTCAAGAGATGCTTGGCGCGGTGCTCTTCCTGATGTGCGACGATTTGCCCGCGGTTCTCAAATCGCTGGAAGCCAAAGGCGTCCGTTGCGCTCAAATCGAGAAACAACCTTGGGGCACAAGCACCACCATCCGCTTGCCCAGCGGCGGCAGGATTGGTCTTTATCAGCCGACGCACCAGACGCCTCTGGGCCTCGGTTCCATGCAAAACTTCGGCGCCCTGCAATAACGACCGCCTTTTTTCAGTCGGTAGCGCAGAGTTTCGCTTCCTGAAACTCTGCGGCTTTTCTTTTTGTTTCATCCCGGCGGGCGGGGCGAGTGGCCGACCCGTGAGATCGTTGAGACGACGGGGGTGCCGCACCCTTCGGCTTTAAGGGTGCGGGTTTTGACCTTTCCCCTTCGTTGCTTGCCCTCTCATCTCTCGCTCTTTCCCTCTGCGATGGAGCTAGTAGCGCCGTGCCGTGTGCGTCCTGACGGTCGATGTCGGGAAGACCTGTTTCTCAAGGTCTGCGGCCGGTTCGTGGTGGGCAATAAGAAAGCTGCAGACCCGCCAAGACAGGTCCGCGCTGCTCACTCGCTCATGAAATCCAGGTCATTGCGGCATACCGGATCTTCCACGCGCTCCCGTCTTTGACGAGCAAGAAGAAGTGGCCACTACCGCAGAGGTTGCCGCAGAGATTGCCGATGTAAAGAAGTGCTTGTGTTCTTGCGGGGTTGAATGCAATGCGAGAAAGAGTCATGAATCCAGGTGATTTCGGATATAGGCGGTAGAACTCTGCGAAGGCGTTCTGATCCCCGGTTTTCTTGCCGCCTTTCTTTGCGGTCAAGAAGATCCGGTCGCGTTCGGCCTCAGAAATCAGGGCGTATTGCACCTTCAGCGAGAATTTCTCCTCCAGGGGAACCGAAGACTTGCTCTTCTGTTCGTAATCCTGCACGGTCTCCTTAGCAGCCGTATCGCGGATCTTTTGCATCTCCTCCGAGCCGCCGAATTCTGTCATGCCCCACATCACCGGTGGTAAAGCCATGGAAGTGTGGTCCCCGATGACGATGCGCTCGACGCCTTCTTTCACGAACTGTGTTTGAATCACTACTGAATAGATCGCGTAGTCATCGTCCGAAACTTCGGGTTTGGGAGCAGCTGGTCCTTGGGAAAATAGAGGCACGCCTAGAAAGAGTAGGCAAGTCATGTAGGTTAGTGTTTTCATGGTCGCCCCCGGCGCAGATTCAACCTATTCTCTCCATTTGACACCACTCCGGCCTGCTTGGTGCCCGGCCGCGGCGATGACCGTGAGGCAGGTTCGAATGACATGGGTCGGCTGCCCCTCCGAGAGTCGAACGATGAAACGCCCAAGAGCTCCACGCGTAACACGCCCGCGTGGCCCACCCGCCCTTCATTCCTTATGTTTTGATCCTCCATCCTCCCCGGTAGATCTCGACCTTGCCCCTCTTTCGCAAACGTTGCAGGGACTTTCCGACGGACTTACGGCTTCTCTTGAGCCTTTCGGCAATCTCTGGAAGCCCATACTCAATTTCCTCTGGAGGCGGAGGAGGCAGCCAATTTTGCATTGAGGCGCGATGTACAAGCCTTCGCTCTTGCAGAATACCCAGAACCGGAGCATCGCGGAAGCGGTCTATGTACCAATCCCAGGTTTCCAGCACTTTGCGCGGCCCGTAGTAAGTTGCTGCCAGTACAGCGACGCAAGCAGCCGCAACGCCCTGCCACGTCCTAAAAAACTGCCCGATCTCATGCCAACTAAGCCAATGCACCCGCTCATTGTAATCCTTTTAGTCAGGGCGGCTGGCCCGGAATTAGGACGAGAGTAACGGTTTAGGGTGCCCCACCGCGCCGGTCTTGCGCGTGGGGCTTTTTGATTTTGTGTACGCTCTCACTTCGCGGCTTCCTTCTGTAATCTGTAAGTGCCGTCGAATTTGCGGCGCTTTGCGAGGGGATGAATTCAGTGGTGTTTGAGGATTTCATAGACTGCGTAGAGGATTCCGCCAAAGATGACGATATGGAAGAGTATGCGCTCGCCGGACTTGAAGATCCGTATGAGCAAGTGCTCGATAATTGAAACGGTGTCACTCAGAGCGGCGCAGAGGATGCGGATGCGCTCAACCTAGGGAACTTGCGGGTTGGAATAACCCTTCATCAACCATTTTATACAAGAAACTCCACGACCAGAGCAAATGAGAAAACGGGCAAGTGTCAATCCCGCGCCCCTCAAACCTAAATCCTCCTGTATCCTATTCACTCCACGGTGGTTAGCTCCGTACCCGGACGGAGGCGGGCGGGCCAACCTTCGGTTTGAGGGTCGGGTTTTGTTCCGAGGGTGCCGTTCACCCTGAGCCGATGGCGAAGGGTACCCTTGTGGGTTCTCAAGGGTACGGGTTTAGAGTCAACTTCATCGCAGACGTACGCCGACTTGAGGAAGTCGCCATTCGAATCCCGCGCCCACCTCGAAAAACTTGTGGATAACTACGGCATAACTATTGACTTCTGCTAACAAACGTGCTACAATCGCCGGTGAAAACTTGGCTTTTAACACGCCTTGCGCATCCGACCATGATGCGCATCCTGCTTGCCCAGAGTGCTTTTCACGAAGGGAGCGAGTTCCGCGAGTCGAAGGGCAGCCTCGCTAACTCACCTGGAATCAACACTTACAAAAAACGCGCCTGCAACCCTTCCAGAATCAACACTTACAAATTCATTGAACTTAAAACCCTGTGGAATCAACACATACGAGAAAAGGCGGGGGTGGGGGTGTGGCGATCCGGCGGAGGACCGCCATCCCGAGCGAACGGAGTGAGTCGAGGGGTCCCCCCTCTTTCCCACAGCCCTGTCCGCTCGCAGAAACCTTCACGAAGGAGGGCCCGCCTCACCATCAAGCGAGCCGGTTTTGTCTTTGACCGCATCTCCTCTACGCTCATTTCCCATTTGTCCGAACCCACAGTAAGATGGACCCTTAAGCCCGAGGAAAGCATGCCCGACCAACCGGACTCCGGCCCCGTCCCTGCGCCCAAACCAAAGATCAAGCGAACCCCCAAGGCGCCGCGACAGCAACTGCCGCTGCTGGAACCGCAGAAGCGCGCCACGACCTGCCAGGAAGTCGCGCTCGGTTTCAACCAGGGCCAGGCGCTTGCCGAGGCGCTGCGTTGCCTCAACTGCAAGGACCCCAAGTGCATCGAGGCCTGCCCGCTGCACATTGATGTCAAGAGCTTCATCGCAAAGATGGCGGAGGGCGATTTCGGCAGCGCCTTCGAGATCATCAGCGAGTACACGCCCTTCCCCGGAATTTGCGGGCGCGTCTGCCAGCACGAACTCTTCTGCGAGAAAGCCTGCCTGCTCGGCGGCCCCAAGACCAAGCTTGAGCCGGTGGCCATCGGCTCGCTCGAGCGCTTTCTGGCGGACTTCCAGCAGGAATCGAGCGAGCAGCGCCTGCCTTCGATGGCTCCGGCGAACGGCCTGAAGGTCGCTCTGGTCGGCAGCGGACCCGCTTCGCTGATCGCCGCCTTCGATCTGGTGCGCAAGGGATACCAGGTCACCATCTACGAAGCTCTCCACAAGCTCGGGGGCGTCTTGGCTTACGGCATTCCGCCCTTCCGTCTTCCACGCGACATCATCGACGCGGAAATCGAGCGTTTGCGCGCGCTGGGCGTGAAGTTCCGCACGAACTTCATCGTCGGGAAGACCTGCACCCTCGAAGAACTTTTCGAGCAGGGCTACTCCGGAGTGTTCATCGGTACCGGCGCGGGCTTGCCGCACCTGATGAGCATCCCCGGAGAAAACCTGGTCGGCGTGTACACCGCCAACGAGTTCCTCACGCGCATCAACTTGATGCAGGCCTACGATTTTCCCAAGCAGGACACTCCGGTGCGCGTCGGCTCGCGCACCATGGTGATCGGCGGAGGCAACGCGGCCATGGACGCCGCGCGCTGGGCCAAGCGCCTAGGTAGCGAGAGCATCATCCTGTTCCGCCGCGGCCGCGCCGAGTTGCGCGCCCGCATCGAGGAAATCGAGCACGCCGAAGAGGAAGGCGTGCACTTCCAGTTTCTCGCCGCGCCGGTGCGCTTCCACGGCGATGAGAACGGCGTGCTGTGCGAAGCCGAATGCATTCGCATGCGTTTGGGCGAGCCCGACGAGTCCGGCCGCCCTTCCCCCGTGCCGATTCCCGGTTCGGAGTACCGCATTCCCGTCGATACCGTCGTGATGGCCATCGGCCAAAGCCCGAACCCGACCGTGCAGCGCGCCACTCCGCAGTTGGTGACCGCGCGCGGCAAGATCGTCATCAATGAGCTCGGCCAGACCAGCCTGCCGAACGTGTTCGCCGGCGGCGACGTGGTGCGCGGCGGCGCGACCGTGATTCTCGCCATGCGCGACGGCCGGGTGGCCGCCGAAGCCATCGATCGCGCCCTTCGCGGCAAGGCGGCCGCCGCGATCGGTTCGCCCACGCGCCCGGACTCTCAAAGGGACAATCGCGTCGTGGACAAGAGCCTCCTCACCCCGGAGATTGCGAGACTTGAGATCGTCGCGCCCGAGATCGCCGGCCATTGGAAGCCGGGGCAATTCATCATTCTGCGGCCTACGCCGGAGAGCGAGCGCATCCCGCTCACGATCGTGGATGGCGACACGGCGCGCGGAACCATCCAGCTCGTCGTCCAGGCGCTGGGGAAGACTTCTCGCGAGACAGTGGCCCTCGAGGTGGGCGACCGCGTTTCCGATCTCCTCGGGCCGTTGGGCCTGCCCGCGACCATCGAAAAGGTCGGCACGGTGCTGTGTGTTGCCGGCGGAGTCGGAACCGCGGAGCTGCTGCCAGTCGCCGGCGCTTTCCGCAGGGCCGGTAACCGCGTCATCGCCCTCTGCGGCGCACGCTCGACCGCGCACATTATTCTCGACGAGGAGCTGCGCGCCGCGGCGGACGAGCTTTACTGGGCCACCGACGATGGCTCGGGAGCATTCCACGGCAACGTGGTGCAGCTCATGCGCGCCTGGAAGGAAGAGCATGGCGTCACTCCCGGCGCCGTTCATGTGATCGGCCCGATCCCCATGATGCGTGCCGCTGCCGCGCTCACGCGCGAGTGGGGCGTCCCGACCTTCGCCAGCCTGAACCCGATCATGGTGGATGGAACCGGCATGTGCGGCGGCTGCCGCGTCACCGTCGGCGGCAAGGTCAGATTCGCATGCGTGGATGGGCCGGAGTTTGACGCTCACCAGGTGGATTTCGACGAGCTCACCCGCCGCAATCGCGCCTACGTTTCGCAGGAAAAGGAGGTGCTGGAAAAGCACCTTTGCCGCATCGGGCTTTCTAGCTGAGGCCGTGAGGAGTGCTTGGCAGATTGAAGTGGTTGGCAGAATTAGGTGGGTGGCAGTTGGGTTGGTTAGAAATAGGCTTCGCTCTGCATGGCCCGCTTGTCCCAGCCCCGCCGCGCAAGAATTCCGGCTGCGTTCTCGATCATTTCCGGCCGCCCACAGAGATAAGCGGTCGTGTCCTTGCCCGAGAGGTTCCACTGGTCGGCGTATTTCCGCAGGACGTCCTCGACCCGCCCGGTCTCTCCCGCCCAGGCCATGTCCTCCCAGTGCCGGCTGATGGTGGGCACGTATTTCAGCCACGGTGCCTCTGCCCCCACCCCCGCCATCTCCGCCTGGTATCCGAATTCCCAGGACCGGCTGGCCCCCTGAATCATGAAGACGTTCAGGTCCGCGGGCATGGCGTTCTTCTTCCAGTCCAGGTAGAGGGTCCTTACATAACTGATAAATGGAGCGACGCCAGTTACTGTAGAGAGAAGTAGGTGGTTCTTGCGGCCGCTCTTGAGGTCAAGGGTGAAACGGCCCTTGGCGATCTTGCGAAACTTCAGATCGGCTCCGGTCTGCAGCTCGTGCAGAAAGGGAGTGAAGCCCCCGTCCCGCACCAACTCGATAAAAAACTCAACCTCGCTCTCGTAGGGCGACGAAGCAATGGAATAGGGACGCTCGATCATCTTCCCGTTCACTTCGGAGCCCAGGGTGGCGTATTGTCCGGCGACAAACCGGAATTCCCCGCCGGGATTCACACGAATCCTCCAAAGATCGTCCGTAATGTCTTCGCGCAGCGTGATCCGGGCTTCGTAGTATTTTTCCGGCGCAAGCGCCATCTACAGTCCTCCTCAATAATGGTCTCGCACCTTCCTGCCCAAGACAAGAAATGGGCGGCGCCCACCAAGTGGCGCCGCCCCAGACGTTCGACCTGCAATCAATTGCCGGTACTTTCCGGTTTCAGGGCTCCTGCTGCGGGCGCTGGCCCATCATCTTCATGGGATCGAACTTCGTCGGCGTTCCGGTGATGTGCGTCTTGGCGTCCGTGATCAAGCGCTGCAGGGTCATCGTCGTATTCTTGCTAACCAGTTTAGCGAACCCCCAGGGAACCACCTTCTCGCTGAGCCAAATGTCCGAGCTTCCGTCCTTCTTGCGCCAGCGGACGCAAGAGAAGGTTCCGGCGGGAGTGGTGAGTGTCTCGTTGCCCACGCGCTCCATCTCCCTAGTGATGTCGGCGGACTGAGGAGGCCTCTTCTGCGCACCTTGCACGGGCATTTCCATAACGTTGCCGTTGGGCATTTGCATGAGCATGCGGGAGACGACAACGGTTCCATTGTCCACGACGTAGAGCATTTTCATGTACATCATTCCGCCCATGTGCGGATTGGCCATGCCCATTTCCAACCAGTAGCCGTCCTTGCCGTTCACTTGTTCCTTGCCCACGATCGACAGTTCCATGCTACTTTTCGGCTGGCCCTGCATTTCCACGGCATATTCCGCCCCGGCGCCAACGACCGGATGGAATACTCCTTGGATGTCGGGCCCCTTCATTCCCATTTGCGCACGCACTGGGGCTGCCCAAGCGCAACAACCGAGTCCGGCTGCCAACAACCATGTGATTCGTCTCATCGAAGATCCTCCTGTGGCCAAGCAAAGCTCAGCGCCAATCGTACAGGCCTTCCCTACCCGAATCCTAAGGATGTGTATGGCCCGGGCATCAAACAGACAACCTGAACGGAAGACTCCTCGCAACACTCAACGCGCACGCGCAGCATTCGTGCGAACGCGGAGAAGACCAACCAGGCGCTATTGATAACAGTTTCTCCATTCCAGCGCAATGGCCGTGGTTGAAAAGGCGGAGCTGAGAATCACTCGTAGGCCAAGGCCTCGACAGGATCGCTGCCGGCGGCGCGAAGCGCGGGGAAGAGCGCTCCAGCAGCGGCGCCGAGAAGCGCCAGCCACACCGAATGCAGCACCCACCGTGGAGAAATCAAAACGGTCAACGTCGGCGCGGTCTGCGTGAGGATCGCCTTCGTGGCGTAGGCAATGGCGATGCCCGCCACGCTCCCCATCGCGGCCATCAGCAGCGCTTCTCCGAGAACCAGCCGAAGGACGTCAGCTCGCGACAGCCCCAGCGCCTTCAGAATTCCGATCTCGCGCGTGCGTTCCATCACCATCGTGTGCATCGTCAGCAGCACAACCAGGAAGCTGATGACCACGCCCACTCCCACCATCGACCTCACAAACGGTTTCAATTCCGGGAGATTCGAGGAATTCATCAAGGTCAGATACTCTGCCATGGTGCGCACGCGATGCGTTGGCAGCAGTTTCACGATTCGAGCCCGGGTCCCCTCCGTATCTCCTTTGCTTCTTACGTAGAACATCGACGCGCGCTTCTCGGCACCGGCAATGTCTTGTGCGGTTCGCAAGGGGATGAAATACCTGGCGCCTTTCCCGTGGGCCACGATTCCGGCGATGGTGAATTCGTGGTTGAGCAGGGTGATCTTGTCGCCGACCTTTAAATGCTGTGTCTGCGCGACGATGTCGTCCGCCAGCGCTTCTTCAGCCCCCTGGAATGGACCCCCGGAAAGAAACAGGAAGCCTTTACTCAGCGCGTTAAACCTTCCGTAGTCAATCCCGTACACAAGGGCGAAATGCTTCGGGTCCATCAAAACCAGCGTAGGCGCGACCTCATCGACCCCGGGCACGGCGGCAATCTGGTCGGCGATCGACTCTTGCATCACGGCGCTCGAGAACACCACGAAGATGGAAGAGTTGGGCGGCTGGACCATGATATCCGCGCCCACGCCCTCGACCCTCTTGCCCCATTCGGAGACCACTCCGGACGTCAGCCCGACGATCATCAGAACCAGGACTACCTGGATACAGATGGCCAGGACACTCAAGGTCGAGCGCAAGGGACGCGCACGAAGGTTGGCCCACATCCATCCAAAACTCGAAAACTCGCTTGTAGTGCGCGGTTTTGCTTCAAGAACCATCCCGGGAGACTCTAGCATCGTTCTTTGCGAACGGTCAAAGCGGAGGGCGACGTGAACTCACGGACTGCGCGGGCTGCGGCGACTCTTCCAGTCTGGAATCTATCCTGCGCCCAGCAATGCACATTCCGCGCGGCCACACGTAGAGGACCGTGGAGTTTTGTTTTCAACACAAGTGTTGATAACTTTGTGGAAATGCTCCCTCAAACGCGGCTAACTGAGTCTCTTTCAAGAGCATGATGCTGTTTGCACAATATTTGTGCATCTCCCGCTTCCCTGCCCATCCCGATTGAGGAAACTGAGGGGTCTCATGCGGGCAGATTCGACGAAACAAAGTTTCCGGCGGCTTCTCCCCCGAGGAAACAATTGAAACAGTTGCTCTTCCAGCCCGGCAACCTTCGATGAAGGCCCAGATTGGAATCCGCGCGCGCGAGGGAAGAGAATTTATTCGCGCAGGAGCGCTGGTGGCGCGGCCGGAAAGGTCTTTAGGATACAGCTCGTACGGCGCTAGTACCAACGGTGAGGCTTGTCCAGATGAATCTTGATGGTTTGGTTTGATTCGCCGAGATCGTAATAGCGTCCGAAGGTCTTCCAACCCTCGGCGACAATCTGAATCAGCACTTTGCCCAAGGGAGCATCCGGCAACTGGGTCACCCCGTCCCGGTTGGTCTTCAGGTTCAACTCGAATTTCTTGTCCTTGCGCAACGAGCGGTCTTCCACGAACTTCACGTATACGCTGGCATTCTCCACCGGGACATTCTTATCTCCGCCAGTCACTTCAATGGTCAGCCGGTTCCCAAGTGCCGGGTGAGCTTCTTTAGGGTCGTTGGTCTTCTGGGGTTTGTCCTGTGCCGGAGCGCAAACACAGAGCAATCCAACCGCCAGAATCAAAGCCGCAAAGCTCGTTTGTGCGAATCTCATGGTCGAACTTTGCTCAATATCAACTCAAGAGCACGCTCCGGTCAAGTCCTCTTTTCCCTTCATGGGATGCCGTCACTTGCTCACAGGCTGCGTTTCAAGATGCGTTTGCGGAGAGAACGGTACCTTATTGTCCCCTCCCCGTTTGACTCTGAGGCATTCCTGAAGTACTTTCGGCTCCGACGGTTCCTAGGTCGGCCTGTGGGTCGTGCCGTTCCAGCGTGTCTCGACGAGCTTGGTTCCGGGGCCGGCTGTATTCTGTGAGTGAAACCGGCGATAGATGAGCGGCTCAGGGTGGTCGGAACGGCACTCACAGCCGGTGTCGCCGGTTGGCCCGCGCGTCCCGCGTTTGGAAGCGTTCCCCGCGGCCGCAAAGTCCTCACCTAACCGCAGCAAGGAGATGTACATGGGTTTTGCCACCGATGCCATCCACGTCGGGCAGGAGCCGGATCCTGCAACCGGTGCGATTGTCGCGCCGGTCTACCAGACTTCCACATACGTCCAGGAAGCTCTCGGGAAAGACAAGGGGTACGACTACGCCCGAACAAACCATCCGAACCGGAAGGCCCTGGAACGTTGCGTCGCGAAACTGGAGGGCGGTTCGCATGCCTACGTTTTCACTTCGGGCATGGCGGGAATTGACGCTGTCTTTCGTCTTTTGCGGCCGGGCGATCACGTGGTCGTCTCCGAAGCCGTCTATGGGGGCGTCTATCGCCTTGCCACTCAGTTGCTTGTCCAGTTTGGCCTGGAGTTCAGCTTCGTCGATACGTCATCGCAGGAGGAACTCGCTGCAGCGCTGAAACCGAACACGCGAATGATCTACGTCGAGACGCCAACGAATCCCACAATGCGCATCACCGACATCGCCCTCGCCGCCCGCCTGGCCAACGAGCGGGGCATCACCCTGGTCGTTGATAACACATTCCTCAGCCCTTACTTCCAGCAACCGATCCTGCTTGGCGCTCACATCGTCGTTCATTCCATGACGAAGTACTTGAACGGCCACAGCGATGCTACCGGTGGCGCGGTAATCCTTACGCGTCCTGAGGACTCGGAGCGCATCTACTTCATTCAGCGTTCGGCCGGAGCCGGACTGGCGCCCATGGATTGCTTCCTCGTCTCCCGGGGTATCAAGACGCTCGCGATCCGTATGCTTCAACACAACGCCAATGGCATCGCCGTTGCCCGATTCCTCGAAACGCACCCAAAAGTTCAGCAGGTCCACTACCCGGGCCTGTCTAGCCATCCTCAGCACGAGCTTGCTCGCCGCCAGCAACGCGGCCCGGGAGCGATGATCTCCTTCGACCTCGGCTCGCTCCAGGCGGCCCGCCGCTTCCTTGACAACGTCAAGCTGTGCTCTCTGGCTGAAAGCCTCGGCGGCGTGGAGACTCTCATCTCGCACCCTGGACTCATGACCCATGCCTCCATACCACCCGAGGTCCGTGCCCGCATCGGAATCACCGACGGCTTGGTGCGCATCTCGGTGGGAATCGAAGACGCGGAAGACATCATCGCGGACCTCGACCAAGCCCTGGCCAAAGTCTAGCGTTTGGCGTTCCGCTTTCGCGGCGAAGTCCGTCTCCCTCTGGTGGCGGGGCGCACGCTGCTCGCAAGCCACTCGAGGTAGTTCTCCGCGCCGCTCACGATGGGCAGGGCGACAAACTCCGGCACTTCATAGCTGTGCAGCCTTGCGACTTCCGTCCGGAGCTCCCCAAGCAGCCGTTCTTCGGTCTTTATGAGCAACAGGTACTCCGCTGACGCCTCGACCTTTTCTTTCCACCAGTAGGTCGAGTGCACTGGGGCCTCGAGCCGGTTCACGCAGGCCGCCAACCGTTGCTCAACGACCGCCCGCGCAATTTTCTCCGCCTCGTCCGCGGAGCCACAGGTCACCAGCACAACCCGCTTGTTTCCGGCGCTTTTCACGTTAGCCGCTCCTTTCGACAAACCGCCAAAACGTCGCCTCTGGGTTTTCTTCTCCGAGCGAACTCCTCAGGCTACAATATCTGGCCATGACCGTTCCTGCGATTCATTTCGGTACGTCCGGGTGGCGCGCGATCATCGCCGACGAATTCACCTTCGCCAACGTGCGCCTGGCCGTTTCGGCCATTGCCGGGCACGTGGCGAGCCTCGCGTCCGAGCCGGCGGCGCTGGTGGCCTGCGATCCCCGGTTCCTATCCGAAGATTACTCCCGTCTCGCGGCCGACGTTCTCTCGCAGCAGGGCGTCAAGGTTTTCCTCTGCGACACGTTTGCGCCCACCCCCGCGGTGGCCTTCGAGGTCCTGCGCCGCAAATTGACCGGCGCCATCAACTTTACCGCGAGCCACAACCTCGCTCCCTATCACGGCTTGAAGTTCAATTCCGCGGACGGCGGCCCTGCCCTTCCCGAAGTCACCAAAGACATCGAGGCCCGCATTGGCCGGCTGGCCGCGCGCGGCGACCGCCCGGCCGCTCGGCGAGGCAAGGCGGGAAAGCCCGGGAACATCGAGGTGATCTCCATCCGCAAGCCGTATCTCGAGCGCCTCAATGCGCTGGTCAAGTTCGACAAGATTCGCGACTCGAAGTTTAAGTTCATTTGCGACGCCGTCCATGGCTGCGGCGCCGGATACCTCGACGAATCGTTGCGTCTTCACGGCGCGGCGGTCACCGAGCTGCGCGCGAATCGCGACGTGCTGTTTGATGGCGGCGGACCCGACGTGATCGAAGAAAACCTTGTTCCCCTGCGCCGCACCGTTCTGGACTCGGGCGCTGCGGCGGGGCTGGCCACCGACGGCGACGCGGACCGTTTCGGAATCATCGATCGAGACGGCGCCTGGATTTCGCCCAATCACATCCTCGCGCTTCTCTACGACTACCTAGTCGAAACACGCGGGTGGAACATGCCGGCAGCGCGGAGCGTGGCAACCTCGCACATGCTTGACGCCGTCGCGCGGTCGCACGGCCAGACCGTCTACCAGACGCCCGTGGGATTCAAGTACGTCGGCGACCTGATCAAGCAGGACAAGATCGCGCTGGGCGGCGAAGAAAGCGCCGGGCTCTCGATTCGCGGCCACGTGCCGGAAAAGGACGGCATTCTCGCCTGCCTCCTCGTAGCCGAAATGATCGCGCATCGCAAACAGACCCTCGGCGAGCAGATTCAATCGCTCTTCGGCCGCATCGGCGCGGAATTTTGGCCTTTGCGGCAAAACCTTCATCTGAGCGAAGAGGTCAAATCCCGCGCCGTCAAACGCCTGAAGGAAGACTACAAGACGTTTCTCGGGCGGAGGGTGCGGCAGCTTGACCGCACCGATGGGGCGAAATTCATCTTCGAGGACGGCTCGTGGGTGCTTCTGCGGCCCTCGGGCACGGAGCCCCTGCTTCGGGTCTATACGGAAGCCTCCAGCCTGAAGGCGTCCACCGAGCTTTCGCGCGAAGCGGCCGGGTGGATCGAGAAAGAAGAAGCATGACGGTACGAGGCTCGCAAACTCAGAGCTTCTGGCAGCGCCATGGCGGCACCGTGCTCGTTTTGCTTGTGCTCTTCCTCCTGGTGCACGATGTCTTCGGCACGCATGGTTTTCTCGCCATGCGCCGGGCCCAAAAGGAGATTCAACGCTTGCGGGACGAAGTCACGAAGTTGAATCAGGAGAATTTGCAGCTCGAGGATCAGGTCAAAGGTTTGCGGAGCGACCCCAAACTCATCGAACGCATCGCCCGCGACGAACTGGGCCTTGCCCGCCCGGGCGAGATCATCATCAAGATTCCCGCTCCCGCTCAAAGCGACCCCGCCAAACCCTAGCAGGCTGCTAGGCCTGGGCGCGCACACCCTGCCGCTGCTCACGGCGCGACCTGCGCTCCTTCCACCATGTACGCAAGAGGGAAAGGACCAGCATGGACGAGAAGATCGTGAGCAGCCCGAGACTTGCGGCGCCGATGCCCATCCCTCGCTTCCTCAGAATCGAAAACCGGCCATAAACGAACTCGATGTGCACCCAGTACACCAGCAAGGACGTGTGGCCCAGTTGGATGAGCGGATGAAATCTCGAAGCGCCGAAGCCCCAGCGGCACCAGATGTAACCCAGGGAAAGAATCACCAGGAGGACTCCAACTCGAAGCAGGAAGAAATTCGGGCTCGTATGCCAGAAATCGTACACCGAGTAGAGGCGCGGAGCTCGCGCATCCAGCCACAGCGCGAAAACCGCGAGCGCAGCGCCCAACGCGCCAAGAATTGCCGTTGCGGCGGCTTGGCTTCTGCGCACGGGCTCGCTCTTGAGGACAAACCCCACCGCCAGCCCGGCAAATGCAAATGCCACCCAGGGGAAGACCGGGAATAGCCACGGTTGCGGTTCGCCCAGGATGTGTACGCCATTCACATAGGTCTCGAGATACCAGGGCAGCCAGCGCGGGCGATGCGTGGTCCAAAGCGGCGGGGTCGCCAGCGCGATCAGCAGCGCGCAAGCCGCGGCGACAACCACGTCTTTCCACCGCGCCCAGACTTGCTTCAGGGAGGCATCCCCCGAGCGGCCCGGCGGCCGGAGTCCGGCAGCGTCCGCCGCGCCTCCGGAACCGGGGCGCGCGCCCCAGGCGGCTGTCAGCCGGACCAGCAATCCCATCAAGATGATGGAGAGCCCGAGGATATTCAGCACGTCGACGCGCAGGAGATCGGTCCACGGCGCGTGGGGCCAGCCCAGCGCGAATTCCTGCACGCGGAAAAGCACTCCCGCCCCGAAAATGAGCGCGCCTCTCCGAACCATCGTGGAGGCGATCTTGTTGGGAGAAAAACCCTTCGACCTCAGCCGGTCGGCCACGAAGGCGCTCGAAACTCCCGCCAAAAAGACGAAGAGTGGAGCCGGCAGAGTCCCTCCGAGCTGCGAATACGCGAAGAAATGGCTGCGCCTCGCGTCCGGGCTCAGCCAGGAGTCATAGCAATGGGTCTGAAACATCAGGACGCAGGCGAGTCCTCGCATCCAATCGATGTATTCCAGCCGCTCGCTTTTTTTCGGCGTCATCTTCTGGCGCTAAGCTGAATCTAGCGGACGACGCCGGCCACCGGGCTCGATGCGGTGGCGTAAAGCCGCTTCGGCATTCGGCCGGCGAGGAAAGCCTTGCGGCCGGCGGCGATGGCATCGCGCATGGCTTCCGCCATCAAGACAGCGTCCTGCGCTTCGGCAATCGCCGTGTTCATCAGGACTCCGTCGGCGCCCAGTTCCATCGCAACTGCCGCGTCCGAGGCGGTTCCGACGCCGGCATCGACAATCATCGGGACTGCCGTGATCCGCTCCCGCAGGATGCGGATCGTCGCGGGGTTCTGTATGCCCATCCCCGATCCGATCGGTGCGGCCAGCGGCATCACCGCCGCGGCGCCCGCATCCATCAACTTCCGCGCGACGACCAGATCGTCGTTCGTGTAAGGCAAAACAACGAAGCCCTCCTTGACGAGTGTGTGCGTGGCCTTCACCAACTCTTCGGTGTCCGGAAAGAGCGTTTGCTGGTCGCCGATGACTTCGAGCTTGATCCAGTTTGACAAGCCCACTTCCCGCGCCAGCCGCGCCGTGCGCATCGCTTCGTCGGCCGTATAACATCCTGCGGTGTTGGGCAGGATGAAGAATTTCTCGCGATCAATATAGTCGAGGAGCGATTCCTTGGTCCGGTCGGTCAGGTTCACCCGGCGCACCGCGACCGTCACCATCTCCGCGCCCGAAGCGGCGTGCGCTCGCCCCATTTCCTGAAACGTGCGGTACTTCCCCGTCCCGACAATCAGCCGGGACCGAAACGCCCGTCCTGCAATCACCAGTTCATCAGACATCGGTTTTCTCCCAGTGAATTCTAATCCCGCCGGCCCTCCGCGCGATACCACGCATCCGCAGCCCGGTCAGTCCGAATCGCGCCGGGCCGGCCCCGGCTCCTCGGCATCGGCATAAAGCTGCTCGATGAGGGACGCACACTTCTCGGCAATCACGCGGCGCTTCACCTTCACGGTGAACGTCATGCTGCCCCCGTCGAACGAAAAGTCTTCCGCAAGCAGGGCGAAGCGCTTGATGGTCTCGTATTGCGCCAGATGCGCGGTCAGCCTCCGCACTTCTTCTTCGATCAGCCGGCGCACCCAGGGATGAGCCGCGATTTGCGCGTTGCTTCCGAACGTCAACCCGCTGTGCTCGGCCCTGGCGGCGACATCGGCGAAGTTCGGCACGATCAGCGCGACAACGAATCTCCGGCCGTCGCCCAGCACCACGGCATTCGAGATGTACGAGCTCGTTCTCAGCGCATTCTCGATCGGCTGAGGCGCAACGTATTTTCCGCCCGCCGTCTTCAGGAGATCCTTCTTCCGGTCGGTGATGTACAGGTATCCGTCGGCATCGAGATGGCCGATATCGCCGGTCTTGAACCAGCCGTCGTCGGAGAGAACTTCCCGCGTCGCCTCCGCCTCCAGGTAATACCCTTTCATCACGCAGGGCCCTTTGACCAGCACCTCTCCGTCGGCGGCGATTTTCACTTCCACGTTCGGGATCGGCCTTCCCACGCTTCCGACGCGATTCACCGGGTGATTGCTCGAGACGATCGGCGAGGTTTCCGTCAGTCCGTAACCCTGATGGACCGGCACGCCCACGGCCCAGAAGAACTCGGCCAACTCCTTGGAGAGCGGGGCGCCGCCCGAAAAAGTGAATCGTAACCGGCCGCCTACCCCTCTTTGCACTTTGCGGTAGACCATCTTGTTCGCGAACCACCACTGCATCCGAAGAAGCGCGGAGGCGCGTTCTCCCGAGGCCTTCCACGGCACGGCTCGCCGCGCAACGTCGATCGCCCAATTGAAAATGCCGCGCCTCAAACCCGTGTGCCGGCTTCCCTGCTCCATCACCCGGGCGTAGAACTTCTCGAGGAACCGGGGCACCGCCGCGAGGACCGTCGGGCGCACCTCGAGCATCGCCTGCGCGACGGTTTCCGCCTGCTCCACATACGCCAGCGTGACGCCGTTCAGGAGGTACGCATAGTCGAGCGTCCGCGCATACACGTGCGCCAGGGGCAGAAACGACAGCGCCACGTCCGTATCCGGATCGAAGCCAAAATCGGCGGACGCATCGGTCACGTTCGAGCTCAGATTTTCGTGCGTGAGCATCACGCCCTTGGGCTCGCCGGTCGTACCCGAGGTGTAGATGATCGTCGCGAGCTGCCCGGAGACAACTTGCGCGGCGCGCAAGCGGTAGGCGGCCACTTCGGCGCCGCCGGCCGATTCGATCAGGGTCTCGTAGCGCAGGGCGTCGGAAGGAAGATGCGGTCCGCCATCGGCAACTACGAATTGCTCGACATACTTCAAATCGTTCCGGTGCGTCAGCAGCGCGGTGGCCTGCGCCTCTCCGGCAACGAATGCGATCTTCGCGCCCGAGTGGTTCAGGATGTGCGTCATGCGCTGGGGCGACTCTCTGTAATACACCGGAACCGTGACGCCTCCGGCGCCCATGATGGCGAAGTCCGCGATATACCATTCCGGCCGGTTCGCCGAGAAAAGCCCGACGCGGTCCCCGGACTTCACGCCCAATTCTGCGAGCGCAGCGGAAAGCCCTGCGACGCGGCGGAGCATTTCTTGCGAAGAGATGCCCTGCCAGGCCGCGCCCTGCTTGTACAGCAACGCGCGCGGATTCGGGAGGCGATCAACTATTTCCAGGAATCGGACGGTGAGAGCCGAGTAATTCATGATTCCGGCCAACTGTATCCCAGCTCCATGGGCGGCGCAACGAACGCCGGTGCAGGCGGGACAGAAACAGCCGCAGACCTTGAGAAACAGGTCTGCGTTACCCCTGCCGCCCCTGCCCAAGCCGCTAGCATTTGTTCCGCAGGTCCACTGCGCTATCATCGAACGCGGAAACACTTGCGGAGCGTCCCGTGAGTAAGTCAACCAGCGATAACCCTGTCGCAGCGCCGGCCGTCCGCGCCCCTCGCGGCACATCGCTCTCGTGCAAGGGCTGGCAACAGGAAGCGGCGCTGCGCATGCTCATGAACAATCTCGACCCGGAGGTTGCGGAGAAGCCGCAAGAGCTGATCGTTTATGGCGGCACGGGCAAGGCCGCGCGCAACTGGAATTGTTACGAGGCCATCGTGCGCTCCCTGCGCGCGCTGGAGAATGACGAGACTCTGCTGGTCCAGTCCGGCAAGCCCGTGGGCATCTTCCGCACGCACGAATACGCGCCGCGCGTTTTGATCTGCAATTCCAATCTGGTGGGCCACTGGAACAACTGGGAAGTCTTTCACGAGCTCGACCGCGCGGGCCTGATGATGTACGGCCAAATGACCGCCGGAAGCTGGATTTACATCGGCACGCAGGGAATTCTCCAGGGCACCTATGAAACATTCGCGGCCGCCGCGCGCAAGCATTTCGGCGGCGACCTGGCCGGCAAGCTTGTGGCGAGCGGCGGCCTGGGAGGCATGGGGGGCGCGCAGCCGCTGGCCGCCACGATGAATGGCGGAGCGTTCCTGGGGATCGACGTGGACCCGGAGCGGATCAAGCGGCGCGTCAAGACGGGCTACTGCGACGTGATGGTCACGAGCCTGGACGAGGCCCTGCGCATCCTGAAGAACGCCGTGCGCAAGCGCGAAGCCGCGTCGGTCGGCCTCGTGGGCAATTGCGCCGACGTGATTCCCGAGATGGCGCGCCGCGGCGCAGTGCCCGATCTGCTCACCGATCAGACCAGCGCGCACGATCCCCTCGGCGGCTACGTTCCGAATGGCATGACTCTCGAGGCGGCGATGGAGCTTCGCCGCAGCAACCCCGGCGAGTACCAGAAGCGCGCACTCGCGGCGATTGCCCGGCACGTGCAGGGCATGCTCGACTTGCAGAAGCTGGGCGCCGTGACGTTCGACTACGGCAACAACATCCGTACGTTCGCCTACGAGCAGGGCGTCAAGAACGCCTACGACTTCCCCGGGTTTGTTCCCGCGTACATCCGGCCGCTCTTCTGCGAAGGGCGCGGGCCGTTTCGCTGGGCGGCGCTTTCCGGAGAGCCCTCGGATATTCACCGGACCGACCGGCTCGTCCTGGAAATGTTCCCGCACGACGAAATCCTGAGCCGCTGGATTCGCCTGGCGCAGAAGCGCGTGCGCTTCCAAGGATTGCCCTCGCGCATCTGCTGGCTCGGCTACGGCGAGCGCGACAAGTTCGGCTTGGCGTTCAACGACCTCGTGGCCCGCGGCGAGTTGAAGGCTCCCATCGTGATCGGCCGCGACCACTTGGACTGCGGGTCGGTGGCCTCGCCCTTTCGCGAAACGGAAAAAATGCGCGACGGCTCGGACGCCGTCGCCGATTGGCCTCTTCTGAATGCCCTTCTCAACACGGCCAGCGGCGCATCGTGGGTCTCGATTCATAACGGCGGAGGCGTGGGCATCGGCTATTCGCAACACGCGGGACAGGTGACCGTCGCGGATGGAAGCAAGGAGATGGCCGCGCGCATCGAGCGCGTGCTCACCAACGATCCGGGCATCGGGGTCGCCCGGCATGCGGATGCCGGCTATCCCGAGGCCATCGCGTTCGCCCGCAAGGCCGGATTGAAGATTCCCATGCCGTAGCGTCGGTTGGCGCTTGCGGAAGCGCTGCTTATGCCACAGACACTGCTCCTGACCAACTGCGCGCAGATTCTTACGCTGCGGGGCGGCGCGCCGCGGCGGGGACGAAGCATGTCCCGCCTTGGAATCGTGAAAGGCGGGGCCATCCTGGTCGGCGACGGCAAAATCGTCGCTGCGGGCTCCCGCGCGCAAGTGGAACGTCTGCCTGAGGCGCACACCGCTGAAAAGCTCGACCTCGGCGGGCGCATCGTCCTTCCCGGATTCGTAGATTCGCATACGCATCTGATTCATGCTGCGAGCCGCGCGGAAGAGTACGAGCAACGCATCGCCGGGGCGAGTTACGAAGAGATCGCGCGCAAAGACGGCGGCATATTTTCGAGCGTACGCGCGCTGCGCGCAGCAACAGCGGATGCTTTGAAGCAACGCGCCTTCGCCGCGTTGAATCTTTTCGCCGCACATGGCACCACAACGCTCGAAGCCAAGAGCGGCTACGGCCTCGATCTCGAAAACGAATTGAAGATTCTGCGCGCGCAGCGCGAACTCGGTGATGCCCAGCCGCTCGATATCGTCTCCACATTTCTCGGCGCCCACGTCGTTCCCCCGGAGTACCGCGGCCGGACGAGCGGCGCTGAGGCCTACGTCAAGCTCCTGATCGAGCGCCTCATTCCCGAGGTTGCCAGGGAGAAGCTCGCGGAATTCTGCGACGTCTTTTGCGACCGCGGCGCGTTTACCGTCTCGCAGGCGCGCCGCATCCTCATGGCAGCCCGCGCGGCAGGGCTCGCGCCGCGGCTTCACGGCGAGCAGCTTGCCCATACCGGGGCAACGCGCCTCGCCATCGAACTGCGCGCCGCAAGCTGCGATCACCTGGAAAAAATCAATCGGGCCGATATTCGCGCTTTGGCGAAATCGAAGACCGTGGCCACGCTTCTGCCCGGCTGCTGCTTCCATTTAGGCTTGCAGCGCTACGCTCCCGCGCGGGCGCTCATCGAGGCCGGCGCCATCGTCGCCCTGGCCACCGATTACAATCCCGGGACGAGCCCCACGCCGAGCATGCCCATGATTCTTTCCCTGGCTTGCACGCAGATGCGCATGTCTCCCGCTGAGGCCATCTGCGCGGCGACGGTGAATGCCGCTTATTCACTGCGCCGCGAACGGTTCATCGGCTCGATTGAAGTTGGCAAGTTCGCCGATCTTGCGGTGTTCGATCTGGCTGACTACCGCGAAATTCCCTATTATTTCGGGGTGAATCGCTGTTGGATGACGCTCAAGCGCGGGAGAATCGTTTACTCACGCAGCGGCCCCGCAGCTTAGCGCCGCGACGCGCGCTCTACGCAAGAGACATTGCGAATGACTCGTCTCATCGAATGCGTGCCGAATTTTTCCGAGGGGCGCGACACTGCCCGGGTCGACGCCATCGTTGCGGCGATGAGCGCCGTCCCAGGCGTGTTCGTTCTCGACCGCGAGTCGGACGCGGACCACAACCGCTCGGTCGTGACCCTGGCGGGCGAGCCCGAACCGGTCGCCGAGGCGGCTCTGCTCGGCGTCGGCAAGGCCCTCGAGCTCATCGACCTCACGAAGCATTCCGGCGCACATCCCCGCATCGGCGCAACGGATGTCTTGCCGTTCATCCCAGTGGAAGGCGTCACGATCGAGGAGTGCATCGTCTTGGCCCACAGGGTCGGGCGCGCCATCTGGGAGCGCTATCGCATCCCGGTGTATTTCTACGAAGCCGCGGCGGCGCGTCCCGACCGCGCGAATCTCGAAAACATCCGGCGTGGGCAGTTCGAAGGCCTGCGCGAAGAGGTTCCGCGCAATCCGGAGCGCGCGCCCGACGTGGGCGAATCCCAGCTTCACCCGACCGCCGGTGCCACCGTCGTGGGGGCCAGGAAATTCCTCATCGCCTACAACATCAACCTCGATACGCCGGATGTTTCCATCGCGAAACAGATTGCCAAGAAGATCCGGTTTTCGAGCGGCGGGCTTCCCTGCGTGAAGGCCATGGGGGTTGAGCTCAAGGCCCGCAACCTAGCGCAAGTGTCCATCAACCTCACCGATTTCGAGCAGACTCCGATGCACGTGGTCTTTGAGTCGGTAAAGCGCGAAGCGGAACGCTATGGAGCGAAGCCGGTGGGGAGCGAGATCGTCGGCTTGGTCCCGAAGAAGGCTCTGGAGATGACCGCCGGTTTCTACCTGCAACTGGAGGGTTTTTCTCCCGCGCAAGTGCTCGAAAACCGCTTGGCCGCGGCCCTGGCCGGGACGCCGGTTGAAGGTGCTCCAGCCGGCGGGAAGCTCGCTCGGCTCGCGCGTCCATTCCTCGAAGCGGTCGCGGAACCCCAAGCCACTCCCGGCGGGGGTAGCGTTTCCGCACTGGCGGGCGCGCTCGCCGCGTGCCTCGGGGAGATGGTCGCGGGCCTTTCGCGCAAGAGGAAGTCTCTGGCCGGACGCGCCGAAGAGCTGTCGGAGCTTCTCGGGGAGCTGCGCCGCGCCGCTGACGGATTGGCGGAAGCGATCGATCACGATGCTGCCTCGTATGAAGCGGTTCTCGCCGCCGCGAGGCTGCCTCGCGGGGACCCTGGCGAGGAGCAGCGGCGCAACGCGGCCCTTGAGGCCGCTACTCAACGGGCCGCCGAGGTGCCCCTCGAAGTCGCGGAGAATTCTGTTTCGGTTTACGAACGGCTCGGGCAACTGGAGGCGATCGCGCCGGCGTCTATGCGTTCAGATCTCCGGGTCGCGCGGCTGATGGCCGAGGCCGGAGCGAAGGGCGCGGCAGAAAACGTGGAGATCAACCTCGAATCGCTCAACGATTCGGCGCGCGTGGAGACCATGCGAGCCCGCGTGAAGTCACTGCTGAACCGCATGAGTGAGGCGCAGCGTAACTCGAAAGCGTAGAATGGAGGAGCACGCAGGCTTTATGGGGGCGAGAGACCGCAATGGGCCGGCCCTGGAATCGTGTCATGGGAGGAAAGCATGAATCTCCGCAGGAGACTCATCATTCGTATCGCACTGATCGCGCTCTTTGCCCTGCCCTCATCGGCGCGCGCGGGCCACGTTGGGAACGACATTATCGCCATGTTCCCGAAGGAAGTCGGCGAATTCGCCTACGCCGATCTGAAGAAGGCGCGCACACTTCCGTGGTTCCCGAAACTCAAAGAGCAGATGGTGCCGGAACGCTTCCGCGAATTCGAGCGGTTCCTGGCCTCGGCCGGAATCGATCCGAACAGCCAAGTTGACGAGGTTGCCTGGGGACTGGTCGCCACGACGAGCGGCGGAGCATCGGAGACCGCGAGTTCCGTTCCTACCGGCGAGCAGGTTGTTGGCGTGGCGCTCGGGAACTACAATCCGGATTCTGCCGAGCAGTTCTTCAAGGCCCAGAAGCTTCCGACTTTCAAGTCCCGCGGCTACACACTGTATGCGTTCGGTTCCGGTTCAGGCGCGAGCGACCTTTTTTTCTTTTTCATTGATTCCAGCACGGCGGCTTTCGGCCCGCGGTCGCTCCTCGAAAAGATGATCGAAATCCGTTTCGGCGGCGATGAGGGCCTGCTTCGCAACGATCGCCTCTTCCCGCTGATCAATGAAGCCAATGGCTCCGGAGTCGTCTGGGCCGTCCTCAATCCCGGGTACACGCGGCTGGCCATCGGCCAGCTCGCTCCCGGAATCCAGCAGTTCCCCGAAGCGCAGAAGATGATCTCCCGGATGCAATCCCTCATCATCACGCTCGATTCCAGCGGGAGCGGCGTCGACGGGCACTTCCAGGCCATCTGCGGCTCGACCGAGGACGCCAACAGCCTCGGGCAACTGATCCCGGCGGGGCTTCTCTTCCAGCGCTACCAGGAGAGCCAGCGCAATCCGGATTTGGCCCAGCTTCTCGATCAGATACGGGTCACTCCGGCGGGGGATCGCGTCGATCTGCGGATGTCGCTGACCGACGATCAAATGTCGTCGCTCATTCGCCGCAATACGTTCGCGATCAAGATGTAGTAGGGGTTTGCCGGACGAATCGTTTGCGAGGACGACTTAGTGCGCGGCCTCGTTTGCCTCGTTTGCCAAATGCACTTCGCACGCCTCGCGGCAGTCGGGGCAGTAGTAGAGCCCGTCCACACACAACCGCACGCCGTACTGCCCTTTGCAGATCGTGCAGTATTTTTCGCAGGCGCAGTTTTCCTCGGTCTTGTCGCAAACCGAGCACACCACGGGAGCGGCCATGGCTGCCTCCTTCCCGCATCCTACCGGCGCGCCGGGCGCACGGCAAGCTGCTTCTGTGCTTGAAGTGCTGCGTGCCGGTACTGGGCTAGCAGTGTGTTGCCCTGATTGTCCTGATTACATGAGTGGCAAAGGAAGTGCTAGAGTACGGCCTTCTGTAAGCAGGAGAAGCTACAAATGAGTGATGCTCCGAGTCTTAAAGAAACGTTAATTTCTGTCTGTGAGCAACTGAAGTCGCAGCACCGGACGATTGTTTCCTTGATCTGCGATGCTGCGGCTTTACGAACAATCGTTTTGGAGAATTCTCCACTCGCTCAAGAAAACTACGCCAAATTGTTCGCACGCCAGATGGAAGAAACGACTCCGTCTGTCGTCGCTGCAACGCAACTATACGAGCGGTTAATTCAGCAATTGAGGAGCGACGCGCCCTGGGTGAATTGATCTTCCGCCTCATTGTGTTGCTGCGCTTGGCCACTCTCTGCCTTGTTCTTTGCTGCGCTTGAATGTTTCTATCGCTTCCTCGATGCGGAGCACTCGCGTCTTGGCGCGTTTTAGCTTCCGTTCGTAATCCACGACTGCCTCATCCCATTCCGATACCTTCGCTTTTTCTTCCATATTGACAGGCTCCTGGGTTTGTTTATAAAATACACCATCGAACAAAGGAATGAACACATGATGCTGAACAACTACAGGTTGGCGTGGCACCAAGTACAGCAAGACCTTGCTCGCGCCATCTCCGAGCGCGACCGTTGGACGCTGGAAGTGTTCAGACTGCAAAGCCTCGCAAAGGGATTGGTAATCAGCGCGGTGCAGGCTGAAAAAGCAGAAAAAATCGCCGAAGCAATGGGTCACCAACTCGCACTCTCGCACGCAATTGAGAGCATTCTTAACCAGAACCCAAGATTCCTTTCTCCTATCGAAATACGCGATGCTTTGATTGCGACAGGATACGACCTGCAACGCTATGCAAATCCACTTTCTCTGATTCACCAAACTTTGAATCGCATGGCCGCAGAAGGAAAGATTCAAGGTATCAACGGACATTTTGCCCGGCCAGCTTGGATTGATTCTGTGATGAATGCTTTTGGGCTTGGAGGAGTTCAGAAATAGAAAAACCCCGCCGCTAGCTTGAACTAACGGCGGGGCAGAATTCAAACGCGGGGATTGGCCGCGAGTGAACCCGAGACCTTCATTCTCCGGCCATCTCCCCTGAAAGTCAAAAGGAGACGGCCCATGACGTGCCTTCGATGTCAGCACGGAACCGCTAAGAGATTCGGAACCTATGGCCGCTTGCGGATTCAGCGGTACCGCTGCAATTCCTGTCGCGCCACCTTCACGCAGCCGCGTCACAAGCCTCTTGGTCGTCATTCCATCGAAGTCGGTAAGGCCGTCCAGGTTGTAACGCTTCTCACCGAAGGGATGAGCATACGCGCCGTCTCCCGCATAACGGGAGTACACAAGACCACGATTCTTTCTCTCCTGCTCACTGTCGGCCAGAAATGCGAGCGAGTGTTTGACCGCACTATTCGGAACGTGAGACCGCGATTTGTCCAGGCCGATGAGCTTTGGAGCTTCGTCCACACCAAAGAAGGCCACCTTGGAAGCGACGATCCGAGAGAGTGGGGAGACGCTTACACGTTCCTGGCGCTGGACAGCGAAACCAAGCTGATTCTTTCCTATTACGTCGGCAAGCGCGACGGTGTTAGTGCTCTTGCCTTTGTCCGTGATCTCAGTGACCGGATTGACCCGACTTGGCACTGCCAGATTACGACGGACGGATTCAGGCCCTATATCAACGCCATCGAAGAATACTTCGGCGCGAATGTGCACTACGCGCAATTGCTGAAAATCTACGGAAGGGTTCAAGGGGAAGCGCCGGACTGGTATTCCCCGACAAAGGTTGTGGACGCTATACCAGTCACCGTCACCGGCAACCCTAGAATTGAGCGCATCTCTACTAGCCATGTCGAGCGGGCGAATTTGAGCGTGAGAATGCACTTGCGTCGCTTCACTCGCCTGACGAACGGATTCAGCAAGAAGCTAGACAACCTAAAAGCCGCCGTCTCGCTCTTTATGGCCTTCTACAACTTCGTTCGCGTTCATCAGACGCTTCGTGTCACTCCCGCAATGCAGGCGGGACTGACAGATCACATCTGGACCGCGCAAGAACTTCTGGAGGCGGCGTGAGACTATGGCTACCTCTGTGCGCACGTCCGCCACCAATACCAACACAACTTTAGCCCAGTGTCTGCGTGCCCGCTTTCTTGACACCTACTGGACCCCATGCTAGCTTGCAAGTTTGTTCGTGTTTGAGCGCACTCAGTGATTCCTCCGGCCACGACACAACTCCGCAAAACATCGCTGAACGCCACTCACCGCCGAATGGGAGCCAGGATGGTCGGCTTCGGCGGCTGGGACATGCCCGTCGAATACGCCGCGCCTGGCGGCATCATTGCCGAACACATGGCCGTCCGAACCGCCGTGGGTCTGTTCGACGTCAGCCACATGGGCGACATTCTCATTGAGTCCGCCGGCCATCCCGGCAGCGCGCTGGCCGCCGTCCAACACATCAGCATGAACGATGCGGGGCAACTCGCCGTCGGCCAAGCACAGTACTCCGCGCTGCTCTATCCCGAAGGCACGTTCGTGGATGATGTCCTCGTCCACCGCACCGGCGAAGAGAACTATCTTCTGGTGATCAACGCCGGGACCCGCGACAAAGACGTTCAGTGGGTCCGCGCCAATACCTCGAGCTTTCCCTGTTCGGTGCGCGATCTCGGGGACGACTTCACTCAACTGGCCATTCAGGGCCCGCGCGCCGGCGAGCTCCTTCAAACGCTCGCGGACACCGATCTCAGCCGGATCAAGAATTATTGGTTCACTTGGGGAACCATGTGCGGGTTTCCGCGCGTCATGATTGCTCGCACCGGCTATACCGGCGAGGATGGCTTCGAGATTTACATTCCCTCCGATGTCCCCACCAGCGAAATGGTCTGGAGTCGGATTCTTGAGGCAGGCAAACCCCTGGGCATCCTCCCCTGCGGCCTCGGCGCCCGCAATACACTCCGCCTCGAAGCCAAGATGGCCCTCTACGGCCACGAAATCGGCGACAAGATCAATGTTTGGGAGGCGGGCCTGGACCGCTTCTGCAGGATGGAGAAGAGCGAGTTCATCGGCCACGCGGCGCTGGAGCGGGCCCGCGCCTCCGGCGTGCGCCGCGTCCTTGCCGGCCTCGAGATGCTGGATCGCGGCATCGCCCGCGATGGCTACAAGGTTTTCGACGATGCCGGCCGCGAAATCGGAACGATCACGAGCGGCTCTCCGTCGCCATTCCTGAAGAAGAATATCGCCCTCGCCTACGTTCCTCCCGAGTGCGCTACGATCGGGCGGACCGTTCTGGTCGAAGTGCGCGGGCAGAAGTTGAAGGCCCAAATTGTTCCCACACCTTTTTATAAACGGCCAAAGCGGTAGAATCTACGGGGGATCAAAGGAGGATTTCATATGCCATACCCAACCGACCGCCGCTACACCAAAGACCACGAATGGGTCCGCGTTTCCGGAGACGCGGCTACCTTTGGGATCACCGACTACGCGCAGCACGAGCTTGGCGACGTGGTCTTCGTCGATCTGCCGGTGTCCGGCACAAAGGTCGCGGCGGGGCAGACCTTCGGCACGGTGGAATCCGTGAAGGCGGTCAGTGAAATCTACGCCCCGGCCTCCGGCGAAGTGATCGAAATCAATTCCTCGCTCTCCGATGCGCCGGAAAAGATCAATCAGGACCCCCACGGCGCCGCGTGGCTGGTGAAGGTCCGCCTAGCCGATCCTGCCGAGATCGATTCGCTTATGGACGCCGCCACCTACGAGGCTTATATCGCCGAGAATTCCAGGGAAGCCTCGGCCTGATGCGCTACCTCCCGAAAAGCCCTTCGGAACGGAGCGAGATGCTCGCCGCCATCGGCGCCAAGTCCATCGAAGAGCTGTTCGCTTCGGTTCCCCCGGGCTTTCGTCTCAAGCAGCCGCTTGCTCTTCCCGGGCCTCTTTCTGAAGCTGAAATCATCGACTTCTTCAAGGCCCGCGCCGCTGAAAACTCCCTCGGCTACACCCGTTTTCTCGGCGCCGGCGTGTACGACCACCTCCGCTCCGTGGTCACTGATGCCCTGATCCAGCGCGGCGAATTCCTCACTTCCTACACGCCCTATCAGGCCGAAATCAGCCAGGGGACGCTACAGGCCATCTTCGAGTTTCAAACGCTCATGTGCCAGCTCACCGGCCAGGAAGTGGCCAACGCCTCCATGTACGACGGCTCGACGGCCATGACCGAAGCGGCGCTGATGGCCGAGCGCGTCACCGGCAGGCATCGCGTGCTCGTCGCCAAGTCCGTTCACCCTGAATACCGCCAGGTGCTGGCCACGTACGCTCGCCACGCCGGGCTTGGCGTCGAGGAGATTCCTTACTCCGCCTCCGGCCAAGTCGATTCGGTTGCGCTCCTTGCAGCACTGAACGACGAGACCGCCGCCGTTGTCGTGCAGTCGCCCAACTTTTTGGGAGTGGTCGAGCCGGTTGCCGAGCTGGCCGGGATGAGCCACGCGAAGCAGGCGCTCCTCGTGGTCACGATTGCGGAGGCGGTTTCGCTTGGCGCCATCCGCCCGCCCGCCGAGGCCGACATCGTCGCCATGGAAGGCCAGAGCTTCGGCTTGGCGCCCAGTTACGGGGGGCCCTTCGTCGGCGTCATCGCCTCGCGCGAACGGTACGTTCGGCAAATGCCGGGCCGTCTCACCGGCCAAACAATCGACGCTCAAGGCCGGCGCGGATTCGTCCTCACGCTGGCAACGCGCGAGCAGCACATCCGCCGCGAGAAGGCTACCTCCAACATCTGCACGAACCAGGCCCTCTGCGCGCTGGCCGCCACGATCCATCTCTGTCTGTTGGGCCGCGAGGGCTTGCGCGAACTTGCCGTGCAGAATCTTTCCAAAGCGAGTTTTGCCCTCAGCGAGTTGGAGAAGATTCCCAGCGTCAAGCGCGCCTTCTCCGCGCCGTTTTTCAACGAATTCGCCGTCGAGCTGCCGCGCTCGGTCAAGCTGGTGAACGCGGCGCTTCTGCGCGAGAAGATCATTGGCCCGTTCGTGCTCGGAACAGCCTATCCGGAGCTGACCAAGCACGCTCTCGTCTGCGTGACTGAAACTACGCCGCGGGGCGAGATCGAACGGTTCGCCGCTTCGCTGCGCCGCATTTTGGAGCGGCCCGTTTAACTGTGGGAGACGTTGCAGGGGCGGGGATTGCCCCGCCCGTGAAGACTCAAATGGCCGACAAGATCAAAAAGGCCTCGCGGCACACGAGCCAAAACGAAGGCCTCATATTTGAAAAGTCGGCGCCCGGCAAGCGCGGCATGGAACTGCCGCCGCTGGACGTGCCTGCCCTTGACCCGAAGAGCGTTCTCGGGGCGGCCTACACGCGCGCCGACGTCGAGCACTTCCCGGAAGTGAGCGAGATCGAAGTCATCCGCCACTTCACTCGGCTCTCCACCTGGAATTACTCCATTGACCTGGGCATGTATCCGCTGGGCTCCTGCACGATGAAGTACAACCCGCGCGTCAACGAAATCGTCGCGCGCCTCGACGGCATCGCGACCGAGCATCCCTGTCAGCCTCAAGAGGTCTCGCAGGGCTGTTTGAAGATTCTTCGCTTGCTCGAAAAATGCCTGCTGGAGATCACCGGCATGGACGCGCTAACGCTCCAACCCGCCGCGGGCGCGCAGGGCGAGCTGACCGGGCTCCTGCTCATCCGCGCGTACCTCGAATCGCAGGGCAACCCGCGCAAGAAGGTGCTCATCCCCGATTCGGCGCACGGCACCAACCCCGCTACTGCCGTCATCGCGGGCTATCAGGTGGAAAACATCAAGTCCGAGTCACGCGGCCAGATTGACGTGGAGAAGCTCCGCGAAATCGTCAACGAGGATGTCGCCGCCCTGATGATCACCAACCCCTCGACCCTAGGCATCTTTGAAGAGAAGATCGCCGCGATTGCCGAGATCCTTCATGCCAAGGGGGCTTTGCTCTACATGGACGGCGCGAACATGAACGCTCTCGCCGGGATCGCGCGTCCGGGAGACTTCGGCGTGGACGTCCTGCACCTCAATCTGCACAAGACGTTTTCAACGCCGCACGGCGGCGGAGGCCCGGGCGCCGGCCCGGTGGCCATGAAGAAAATGTTCGAGCCCTTCCGGCCGATTCCAGTGCTGGTAGCAAAACCGAATGGCGCGCTGGCTCTCGATTCGCAGCGGCCGCGCTCGATCGGCCGTGTCCGCGCCTACGGTGGGAATTTCGGCGTAATGGTCCGCGCGCTCGCTTACATCCTTGCGTATGGCCCGGGAATTCGTCAGGCGACCGAAGACGCCGTCCTCAATGCCAACTACATCCGCAAGGGACTCGAAGGCTCCTACGACCTGCCCTACTCCCTGCCTTCCATGCACGAAGTGGTTTTCAGCGACGCGCGCCAACGGAAGCACGGCGTGAATACCATGGACATTGCCAAGCGGCTGATCGACTACGGCTTCCATCCCTATACGACCGCGTTTCCACTGATCGTTCCCGGCGCGCTCATGATCGAACCCACCGAGTCTGAATGCAAAGAGGAGTGCGACCAGTTCATCGAAGCCATGCGCGCCATCGCCGAAGAGGCCGCCGCGAATCCGGAACTGGTGAAGACCGCGCCGCACTCGACGCGCGTCAGCCGCCTCGACGAAGTCACCGCCGCCCGCAAGCCCATCCTGCGCTGGAAACCTCACACGGCATAGCGCCGGGCCAGCCTAACTCCAGATCGCTTCCACGCCAAAAGAGAAGGCCCAGCCAGCCAGAAGATGGCGAACTGGGCCGAAATCAGTTGATTGTTTTCAGTAGATCGAAACTAGCGAACAGTGCGCGTCACGGGCTCGGGGGCCATGGCCGCGGTAGGCGCCTCCACCGCGCGGCCACTTCTGGCAGATGCGGCCCGCACGAGCGGAGGCGGCTCGACCTTGCGCACCGGTACCGTTACACTCTCGCCTTCGCGGAGGAATGACAGTTGTTCCCCCTGGCGGTTCCAATCGATGCAGACCAGGTCGCCCAGCCGCACCTGCTCGGTCGCCAATAAGCTCGCCAGCGGATACACCACGTGCCGCTCAATCGCCCGCTTCAAGTGTCGCGCTCCGTAGCGC